>Ga0209500_10000001_pt1 | contig 516201 bp, 478 predicted proteins | sample S_140212_EF_Meta_FD_187323 | JGI IMG/M metagenome (GOLD analysis project Ga0209500, IMG submission 187323) | Freshwater microbial communities from Lake Simoncouche, Canada to study carbon cycling - S_140212_EF_MetaG (SPAdes) (version 2) | ecosystem: Environmental > Aquatic > Freshwater > Lake...
TATCTTATTGACAAACTTTTCAATCTTTATGACCATGATTCTATCAATAACAACAACGACAACGACAACGACATCTCCTCTATCGGCACTTTCGACCACATCAATCAAATCATCTGCCTATTCTAAGTTATAAGGGAACCTACGGTTCCCCTAAGACCCCTCCCTTAAGGGGCATTAGGTTGTTAAATATAAACCTCAAAAAATACTATAAAAATAGTTTCATTTAGTTTAATGAAACCATTTTTTATTTGATACGATAATTTACACGGCTACATGATGCGCATTGGGACGTTGTTATTACGTATTGTTCTACGCATTCGACCATTTTTTTTACGACTTAAAACACCACTCCGACGACTCAATCTGCGATAGCAAAATCTAGATTTTCTCGAATCGCGTCGCACATTCACTTTACATGTCGGGACTTCTAAATTATCATTTGTAATTTCCAATTTAAGAACCATATATAATTTAAGGCTATATAATTTGAAACTTTAGCTTACGTTTACTATCATATTCATCTCCAAAATAATATAATTTGAAATTTGCATCTGAATAATTACTTATATTTAAATCGGTCCTTATCTTTCCAAATGTTCTCAAATCATGCAAGTATATCGAATATTTGAACATTCCGTCCTTGTCTATAACTTGGTCAAAAACCACACCAGGATGTATGGCGGCAACTATATCCGGATTATTATAGCACATGGTCATTAAATCGCAATCAGTTTGGACCTTACGTATAGACTTAGTTTTCTTATTTACGTATTCGATTTTGCGTGTCCAATCCTTTACAAATTTGGATGCGCTTTCGCTGATTTCTGAAATATTCATATGATAAATGAAAATAGTCTGATTCAACAAATCCACCAATCGTCGGATTGGACTAGTGATGTGAACATATGTATCTGCCTTCAGAAGTTGATGACTAATATTCTCTGTATTAGAGAACACAACATATTTACAAGATACATCGTTCCAATTACGTATAATTCTACTCATCTTATTGTCTGTGTTCTCTTTTATAGTAGCGGTTCTAAAAATTCCATTTTGAATTAGTGCGAGTTGTTCACCACACTTACTGTTCATATAAATCATCCAATATTCAACTAAATCATGACTATTGTTTATGTCAGACTTCATTTTGCGAGTTAGTCCTAGCATCATTTGATAGTTCTTATTTGCAAGTAGTTTTGGTTCTTCATATGCAAAGTTAGAATGGACTTTAATTGAGACATTTTTAAACTCGTGCTTAGACATAAGCTGTCCAGTAGAATTCAAATATACATCCATACAAAATGCGATTCGCGTTTGTTTTTCGAGTAAACTACATAGATTTTCAGATAAAACCGCAGGAAGCATTGTTCTCTTCTTATCAGGTAGATAGATAGTAGATACTCTATATTCAATCTGGTCCCACAATTTGAGTTCTTCCATGAAGACAAATACATTTGCAATATAGATACTTACTTTATAACCATCTCCATCTGGTTGAATGCTGAATGCATCATCTATGTCAGTGCAACCATCTGGATCAATTGAATAAACGAGAACATCCTGACGGTCCTCTATATTATACTTTGTATTTTGAAGTATACTATTCACTACATCGCCATACAACTTTACTAGTTCTCTCGTTTTACTCGTAAATAGAGCGATTGAATCATGAATATCTCTACAATACAATTTATATTCATAATATGCGTCCATTACGTTCACATCACCAATCGTTTCCAAAATCATACCCCTCGGGTGTTTATCATTCCAGTGTTCAAATCGAATTACAACGTATTTATTTTTTACATCCTTTGAGAACCCCAATTTAATGTCATATGGAACCAAGAATGCTGGAAGTTCTCGATTATCAGGAATACACTTGTATAAATTACGCTTACCATTCTCTGTCTTGCCGTATGTCCGATTGCCATTCAGAATAAGCACGCCAGGAATTATTTCACCAGAGCGGATATACGAATACATCAACGTTCCTGACTTATCAACTACATCCAATGAGAACATTTTAGAATTTTTCATTTGGATATTTTTGAATGACTCATTATCACGCTCTGGAATAAGCGAATCGAATTCATAGAACTCAAACTGTCCGTTTTCTACTATTATCTGATACATGCATATAATTATATATGCATTTGTCTATATGGGTTTATAATTTATTATCTGACCGTAACATTTGCAGTTATGCCGGTCTTACTCTTGACGGCCATCTTATTAAAGGGGCGTCTCGTAATATATTCGTCGGCAGGCGTTCCAATCATTTCCAGTTTTTTAGGGTAAATGATGTTGCTCTTGTCTTTCGCTCCATAGTAAATCATGCGCATTCTACCATTTGAACGACAGAAACTATATTTTACTCCATATAACTCGGCAGCTATTTTGCAGAACTCAATGAATGACACCGGGCGTTTCGCGGGAGGCGGAGACCTGTTTTTAACGGTTCTGTTATTGACAGAGTAGCACTTGCCAGTTTTAGGCGGGCAGCGCCTGGTTCCATTACGGCATCGAGAGGACATTATATATTATACAAAGATAATTGTCCTAAATCAATCAAATTTAAACTGGATATCGGTATTTATTAATATTACGCCGGTTCCAGACCAATGCGCATATTTAGTAAAGTCGTATTTCTCATCTGTTATTCCATCCCACAATCGTTGCATGCATTCCTTAACCTTCGGGTCCGGGTGTCCAGTTATATCATCCAATATAATAATTCCACTAAACTTCAACTCTTTCAGCCTATCAATCAATCGTCGTTCAAACGTTTCGTAGTGGTCTACGTCAATCATAACAATCGAGAGTTTCTTTACAAAATCTTCCGTTAAGTCCTCAAATACGTCCTTCAAATGGAACTTAATATTACTCTTTGTAAACAGTTTGTGATTAATATCACCAATATAATCATTAATGTCATAGCTAATTACATGGTTCGAATTATTATGTGATAGAGCGATAGCGCTTCTACCAGTGAGAGTTCCGACATCCAATATTATCGAGTGATTAAAAAACGTAGATAAGTATGAATACAAACGATATTCTTGGTCGCCAGATTTATTTACATAATAGTCAGAATTAACCATGTATTCGTGGTTTTTTAGTTGGAATGTGTCAAGTATTTCATTAGAAATCGGTATAATCATTATAAATTATAAAACAATATGTGGTTTAAGTAAGTTATTATCGAATTTATTTATTTGTTAACTGCTTCGGCGATTTATACGCAAATTTATTATAGATTGCGCCCAGGCTTAATAATGGCATAGCAAACGGCCAGTAAAATCCGGTAAATACTCCCAAAAAGGTACAACCAGTTATATTTACAAAGGACGTAACTGCTGAATTACGGTCGTATTTATCGGAATGACATAGTTCTCCCATAATACCAGAAGAAAATCCTACAAATGTTGAAAATACTAATACCGGCACTCCAATATTTCCGTATATACGTTCAATTGTTTCCAACTCGTCACTCATTATGTATGAATAAATAAAAATGTCTTTACATTGTAATATAAATATTTTTTAATGAGTTTACGTTACAAATATATATGTGTATTATTATATATAATGCGTTTAGATTTCATATTTTCGTATTGGATTCTTATATGGTTTATCGCATACGTTGTAAAATTTACAACATTTAGTCCAAAATTTGCATTTATAATCGGAATACTAGAAAATATAGTAGTGCTTATGCTTTTAATATACAAGAATGCTAGTGCAAAGTCAGTTTTATATTTTTTCATGGTAGTTATAATAACAAAGTTATTACCACTTTATTACATGCGTAATGATACAATTAAACATGAAGATGTAATATTTACATTGGCACTTTTTTTATTATATAATGCATGGTTGTTTATAAACAACATGAACTTTATAGATGTTAATATGAAAACAGTTGATTCGATGGCTCGTGAGCGACACGACATGCCTATGTTAAAATTATTTAATTATATAGAAACGAAGATTGCTCGTAAATAAACCATACAAAAACATTACTATATACAATTATATAGTAATGCCGCCCCGAAAGAAGGTTAACTATGTTAAAACCAAAAAAACATTTGACAAGGGAGAAGCCGAATGGTTATTAATATTAGAATCGCCATCAAAGTGTGAAAAAATAGAGAGTTTCTTAGGTTCTCAATATAAGTGTGTTGCGAGTAATGGTCATATTCGAACAATTGATGGACTAAAATCGATAGATGTTGCCAACAATTATACACCAAAGTTCTCTATAATACCAAGTAAACAAGACCATGTAGATAAACTGCGCAATATTATAGGAATGTTTCCGAAACCAAATATAATATTGGCGACTGATGATGACCGCGAAGGTGAGGCAATTGCATGGCATATTTGCGACACATTCGACCTACCAGTTTGCTCTACGCATCGAATATTATTTCACGAAATAACAGAATCCGCAATAAAAAAGGCACTACAAAATAAGAAAACCATCGATATTAACTTAGTTCATGCACAGTTTGCGCGACAGGTTCTCGATATATTGGTTGGTTTCCGTGTTTCGCCGGTGCTGTGGAAATACCTATATAATAACAAGGATAATGGATTGTCTGCAGGTAGATGCCAGTCACCGGCACTTCGACTCGTATATGAAAACGAAATGGATAAAAAAAATGGAGTCTGCATTAGCAAAACATACAAAACGATTGCTCGGTTCTTTTCAAGAAACTTAGAATTTAGCCTCTCCAGAGAACTTGACGAAAATGAGGTAAGTGGATTTCTATCAAAATCAAGTAATTTTTCTCATAATTTAAGTATAGGTTCTCCCAAGGAGTCTGTGAAAGGTCCATCGACGCCATTAAACACATCTGCTTTGTTACAACTCGCCAGCAATAATCTGCGTCTATCTCCGAAAGACACAATGGCTCTATGTCAAGTTCTGTATCAGGACGGTCACATAACATACATGAGAACAGAGAACAATAAATATTCAAAAGAGTTCTTAGAAGTGGCAGGTTCTCATATATCGAAGACGTATGGAGATAAATTTATAGGTGATTTGTCGAAATTAGAGAACAAAAATGAGAACAATCCACACGAAGCAATCCGCGTAACCCATATTGATGCAAATGAGTTGGTTGGAAAGTATGAAGGCAAAATAGTATCTTTATATAAGCTACTATGGAGAACTACTATAGAAAGTTGTATGTCAGACTATAAGGCGACACTAGTTGAGTGTCGAATCACCGCGCCGGAATCATTGAATTATACACGTGTTGTAGAAATACCAATGTTCTCTGGTTGGAGAATAGCAGCTGACAAAATCGACGACGCGAGCGAGGGAAATGGCGTGTTGCATTATTTGAAATCCCTCGCCTCACCAATTGTTTCCTATAATTCTATAGAGTCACGTCCGGCGTTTCATAACAAACATTCGCATTACACAGAAGCCAGTTTAATACGAAAATTAGAAGATATGGGAATCGGTCGACCATCTACATTTGCATCGATTGTGGATACAATACAAGACCGAGGATATGTAAAAAAACGAGACTTAGAAGGAGAAAAGATGTTATTTGCTGAATATAAATTAACTGGTAATCAGATTACGAAAACCGAGGTTGAGAAGAACGTCGGCAATGAACGAGATAAATTAGTTATAGAACCAATTGGTATAATGATATCCGAGTTTTTGGCACTACATTTTGACGGACTGTTCTCTTATAATTACACAAGTAATATGGAAACTATGCTCGATAAAGCCACGAAGGATAATTGGCACGAAATTTGCATCGATTGCGACGCGGCAATACAATCAATGATTGTGCCGGTTAAAAAGGCAACATACAAAGTGGATGACGCACACGATATTATATTTACAAAAAATGGTCCAGTTCTCCGAGATAATACAACTTCCTCTCTTAAATCAGTAAATCGTGATGTGGTGTTAGACGTAGACAAATTAAAGACCGGCAATTATACTATTGGCGAATTAGAACAAGTAAAGGAACGAATCATTGGAGAATGGGAGGGCCATGAATTATCGATTGCTAATGGCCGTTTCGGAGTATTTGCAAAATGGGGGTCCGACAAGAAAGGCATTAGCTCTATTAAGAAACCATTTTTAGAAATAACACTAGATGATGTAAAACCTTTACTAGTAACAACAAAAACTGCAGATAGTAATATATTGCGCGTTCTAAACAATGAACTTAGCGTTCGAACTGGAAAATATGGGGCATACGTATATTACAAGCGCGATAATATGGCAAAACCAGAGTTTTACAATATAAAAAAATTCAAAGAAAGCTTCACTTATTGCAAAGAAGAAACATTGATACAATGGATATGTGATACGTATAAGATAAATATATGCGAATAGAATATATGCCGCAAATAGAATTAAGTAAATTTATGTTATATTATGCGTTAATTTTACAATTGTTTTTTTGTATATACTTATTTAACGATAAATTAGAATGGGTCATGCTAATCGGTTCGTTCTATATATCAATCTTATTTGCATATGGATTGATTTCGGAATTATATAAATACGACGAAGCGCCAAAATTTATAAGGGAATCGAGGATACTTGCTGATATTGGTGGATTATTCAACTCTATTACAGCAAACAGATTTGGAAACATAATTCCTTATTTAAAATACATACTGGTTATTCCGTTAATATTACATCTATCATCTATAAAACTAATTACGAATGATAAAGGCAATAAGAAGATAAGGAAAAGTAAATCGCAAACTGAAATGTTGAATAATGTAAAAACATTTATATGTATAACGACTTTATTATTCGGAATTATAGCCTTATTCGGGTTCAAATCAGATATAGAATTTATTAAACCGATAATAGATAAATTAGAATTCATGCCATCGTATGCAATCCCATTGCTATTGTTGGTTTCAATTGTTGAGGTAACGCTAGCGTCGATTGTATATCAATCATATTAGAACTTAAAGTTTTAGTTATTTTATTACATAATGAAATTTTACGAATCACATTATGAAGATTATATTGACTCGATTAAGGAGAACAATCTACATCCAGAACTAAAAACCGTGCTTGATAATTTACCAAAAACTATAGCCGAATTCGGAAATATGATAATATATGGTCCGACGGGAATCGGCAAGTATTCGCAAGCACTGAACATATTACAAAAATATAGTGCATCCAATTTGAAATATGATAAAAAAATTACTACTCAAACGGAAAAACAGGACTATACATACCATATTAGCGACGTTCATTATGAAGTAGATATGGCTCTTCTAGGATGTAATTCAAAGATATTATGGAGGGATGTGTATATGCAAATTGTAGACATAATAACCGTAAAAAATGATAAAAGTGGAATAATCGTATGTAAGAACTTTCATATGATACATGCGGAATTACTAGACATTTTCTACAGTTATATGCAACAGCATAGTGCTAGTATATGCATTCGATTTATTATTATAACGGAACATGTAAGTTTTATACCTAACAACATAATTCAGTCATGTAATATTATAAACCTTCGAAGACCTACACGCAAACAATATTCAATGGTAATAAATAGTCGTTTTGATTACGACTTTATAAACCGACAAAATCATACTACAAATGGAAATATTTTAAATGCCATCAACGTTAATGAGATTGTAAATTGTAAAGAAGTCAAATCATTTGCTATAATAAAGGATGGAAAAATACCAAAGGATATATTTAATGTAATATGCGATAATGTCATTGAAGAAATGAAGAATCATAATAAACTGTCATTTGTAGGATTTCGCGATGCAATATACGACATGTTGATTTACAATTTGGATATAACGGAATGCATTTGGTATATCTTATACTACTTCGTTCAAAATGAAAAAATGCGCGACGCAGATGTATCTGATATACTCGATAGATGCTATATGTTCTTGAAATACTACAATAATAACTATCGTCCAATTTATCACTTAGAAAGTATTCTGTTTTATTTTATAACTAAGATATATCATTATGAATAATGAAATGGCCCGCTTAGCACTAGATATAGACAAGCATGTTGTGATAACTCCGGAGCTATTAAAAAAGCAATATCGAATAAAGGCGCTCATGTATCATCCAGATAAGAACAAATCACAGGATGCAAACGAACAGTTCCGACAAATACACGAAGCATATCAATTCCTATCACACAATAACAAACCTCCAGAGAACCAGACATATGTCGATTTATTGAAAGAGTTTTTGAATAACAATTCGCCGATTGTTCATATAATAGTAAATAAGCTGACACAATTATGTGAAGAAAAGGCTGTCAAATTTATAGAGACAATAGACAAACAGATACTGATTGATATATACAAACTATTAGTATCCAATAAAGATGTATTACATATACCAGATATACTAATAGATGAAATGAAACGAATATTAATAGCAAAGACGAGCAGCGATGAGCGTATTGTATTGAATCCTTCATTAGAAGATTTGATGCGAGATAACTTGTATAAATTGGTAGTAAACGAACAAACGTATTTGATACCGCTTTGGCATCATGAACTCGTATATGATAATTCTGGCAGCGATTTGTATGTCAAATGTAACCCAATATTACCCGACCATGTAAAAATTGATGAAATGAACAACCTGATAGTTTCATTAAAATACAATATATGTGACTTATTGATTATGGATGCGGTCAATGTTCTCATTGGTGGGCGTGAATTCTCTTTTCAGCCGAAAGAATTGAAGATAATGAATCGACAACAGATTGCGTTCGTAGGAGTTGGAATATCTCGAATTAAACCAAAGAATGTGTATGACGTATCAACAAGAGGTGACGTTGTATTAGACATTAGCTTCGTTACGTGATTTTCGAGTAAATAATTTTCGTTGCCTCTTAGATATTTCTCTTGATGATTTTTTTGATGTTCTAGATGGCGATAGGCGCTTAGGTATAGGAAATTTTATTAAACCTAGATTCAGCGTTTGAAATGAGCGTTCTATGTAGGTATCTTTATATTTTCCTGTCATATACATAACTGCAACTATAGCAAAACACGATTGTTCTAGTAACTGATTTAGGTCGATTGACTTTATCAATTTAAATAAACGAACATATTCTCCTCCTCCACCACTAGATGAATCGGATGATTCGGATGAAGAACTTCTGCCCTTACGCATCTCTAAATCTAATTGTTGTCTATCTACTACATTTGTGTCTTTATTTTCTGGAATAGACGGCATTTTATTTACATATTTACTTACGCGATAGGATGATGCTTTTTTTTTAATTGGAATTGCTCGAGCTAAGGGTTTATCAGATGATGTTTTTTTAACTTCACTTGGCGTCGCTTTTCTATCATTCGATAAAAATATTGGTGTTTTAATCTTACGAAGCGGCACAGCCCTGGCTGCAGTGCCATCATCAGACGACGATGATGACGATGATGATGATGACGATGACGATGACGACGATGACGACGATGACGACGACATCTTGGTTAGAAGAGTTGGAGACGCTTTTTTTACCATAGAAGGATGCTTAGTTTCATCAAATATAAACTCAACTAATTCTCTATTGCTAGCAATTTTATAACCTTTCGATAAATAACCCTTTATAACATTTATATCTACTCCCGCGTCTGGGAAATCCTTTGCAATAGTTTCTCTTGTATGTTTTACTACCCGTTGAATCGCCCTATCTCTAGCGCCAAATAATTCAAATACATATCCTGTTATAGGAATACCCGGCGTAGCAACAAGGTCATATATATATTTAACATTATAGCTATTTGCTTGCAAAATATTTAGAATATCGATTAAAATCTTTCGTTTATTTTCCATTCCAGATGCAAGTAAAAATTCTTGTATTTGTTTATTAAAATTTATAGATGTATGTTTTGCATGCCCATAATCAATAACTAATACTCGTTTTTCACTATACCATTTTTTTGTTGCATCGTCGCTAATAAAATAATCATTGTCTTCGCAAACTAATGCATTATCATTATGATAATCATTTTGTATATATCCATGTTTGAGATGCATTAAAATTTCGTAAATCATCATAGACATTAATTGTAACTTGCTATCAATATCAATATCAGATATAGACAATTGCATTTTTAATGTCGCGCATGAGTTATCTATTCCCACGTGTTCCATAGCTAATAATCCGACATCTTTACCTAAAAATGAAGTCAAAAAAAAACTAGTATCTTTGCCTATCAAAACACAAGATAGTAAAATATGAATATCAAAATTATCATCATGACACAATATTGTTGGCGCATTTGGTTCGAAAAACTGACAAGTTGACTTTACAATTTCCTGTTGCATAACGCGTTCATTTTTAAAATTAATTCGTCTTATGCCCCCAAACAAACTATCCCTATCTACAAGGCTAGGGTCTTTAATTCCATCACGAAACACACATAACTTTAATACAATTCGTTTAATTTTACTTCCAAATTGGCTAGGTCTAAACCCATAATAAATACCAGGTGCATCATCACTACATTCAGCAATAAATGTCGCGCCACTAATACCTTTTGATAAATATTTAATACTAGAGTGTTTCAGAAACTCGAGCAAATTAACTTTATCATCGCCATCCTTATAAAGTCCTATTACTCCGCCGACTTTACCCATATACTATAGGCGAACATATTTTGCTAATTATTCAAATATACTTAAAAGGTATTTTTGAATATGGTCTATGACTCCGTCTTCTGATATTTACCAAAATGCTTTATTGCATAATAAAAAATCACACGAATATTTCGTCGAACATAAGCGAGGTAGTAATAAACTCGCTATCATCATCGACCCTAGATACGATGCGATGATGGAGGCAGTTATACAAAATTTCATGTATTACATGAATCCTTGCGGTTGGAACTTATTGATAATGAGTTGCAACCTTCACCGTCAGCAAATTACGCAGAGATACCCCGACTGTTTCTTCAGTCCGATTGAAAGCGAAATGATATTTTTCGATTCAAATGGCGTGCCAAACATAAGCGTTGACTCCTATAACAAAATACTAATGGATGTGAATTTCTGGAAAAGTTTGCCGGCGGATAATATTTGTATTTTTCAGAAGGATTGCATTATGTTCAAGATGTTTCCGGAATATTTTATGCAGTATGATTTTGCCGGAGCAAATTGGTATACTAAGGACATTTCATTATTCAATGAAGGTGTGAATGGTGGGTTCTCTCTTCGTAATCGTCAGGCTATGATTGATTGTCTCGAGAAGATTACATTTGATTCGATAGAAAAATATAGACAAGATGCGCTGATTAATACGTCTGCAATTTTCCGAAATATCAATCGCGACATTTTAAGTCGGCCACTAAAGCTGAATGAGGATGTGTTTTTTACATATGCATGCGAAATGTTGAACAAACAAATGCCTGACGTAATCCATCGTTCGTTTTTGGCAATCGAGGGCATGTTCAATCCTGACGCTTGCGTATATCACGGATGGCATTATAATTATCATAATGCAAATATGGCAACGATGATGCTATTTAATTCTACATTATTTTCTCATGCATAATAAATCAATAAAAAATAATTTTATTTTTATTGATTTTTTTTTAGACTTGATTTTTTAAACTTGATTTTTAAACTTGATTTGATTATTTACTTGGCAGCAACTACCTTCTTCTTGATAACCATCTTCTTGGCAGGCTCCTCTGCGGCAACCGGAGCAGGAGCAGGAGCAGGCTCTGCTGCCTTCTTCACGACGACCTTCTTCGCCGGAGAGGGAGCAGGAGTAGGAGCGGGAGCAGCCTCTACCTCCTCGTCACTATCCTCCGCAGTAGTGTCGACTACCTTCTTCTCCTCCTCCACAGCATCCTCATCGACGGGCGCAGGCTGGCTCTCAAGCGCCTCCTTATCCTCACTAGACAGATTGATATGGCACTTTCCATAAACGCTGTCGCTCACCCTCGGCTTGACAACTCCCTGGACCATCTTCCAAGTGAGACCCCAACCCTTTCCACCAATCCAAATGCCTCCGCACTGAAGAACACAAGCAATGTTGCTGAGCTTGGGGACGAAATCCGGCGGCGTCTGCGTCGGGTCCTCGCTCGGGAAGATGAGGTTGGAGTTAGTGTCATAGAGCTCGACAGCCCACTTGTCGTTGTAGCAAGGAACCTTGGCACGGATGCTGGGCGGCTTCGTGTAATCAATCTTCTTCGTATCCTTGTTCTTGCTATACTTGAGGAACGGGAAGAAGGTGTGCTTGCAAAGCTCACGCGACATCTGCTCGCCCCACCAAAGCTCGGAATTAGCAACAGCATCATCCAGAATCTGATTCTCGAATGCCTTGAGCTTATCTAGGAATACCGTCGTAGCGGGGGTCTTGTATTCATCATTCGGGAAGTTGAGCGAGATGCTGAACTTGCCATCGGACTCTCCCTTATCATCAATGAAATCAGTGATTCCCCAGGTCATCATAAGAGGGGTAGTGAAATGAAGCGACCTACTGGTCTGCTTGCTAATAACATTAATCGACTTTCCTCCCTTCTCATTGACCTTGGGCGGCATATACTTGATGGCACTGGTATTCCAGTCGGAAACAGAGAGAACAACGGGCTTAGACTGAGTGAAAGTAGACATCTTTATAACAGAAGAGGGACTTGATTGAATACTATAACAACACTCTAACCTTTAAATCAATTTTCCGAACAATAAATCGAGTTCGCACCATAAATCGTGTGTTTTAGCAATAAGTTCCGTGTTGGATTTACTTTACAACACAAAATATATAAACATAGTATAACTAGTGAGAGTATATGCAGACTTTTTCTAAATTTGTAGATTCTAACACAAAAGTGGAAGCGCCATTAGACCATAAACGATATTTTGCAGAGAACATCAACCTGTCAAAATACAAAATTCCTGACTTGAAACGAATTGCAAGAGATAATGGGTTATTTGTGTCAGGAACAAAGACACTACTAATCGAGCGAATACGCCGAAATTTCATATTGATTCGACATGTTATAAAGTGCCAGTCGCGAGCTAGGCGAAATGCCGTGTTGTTGAAGATAAACATGAGAGGTCCTGCGCTCAAGGCAAAAGACAGAGCAAAATGTGTAAACGACACTGACTTCTATACACTCGAACCAATTACAGAAATAGAGAACATCGATTTCTTCAGTTATACAGATAAACAAGGCTTCATATATGGATTCAGTTTAAAATCTCTAGCAATGATGAAGGAGACGCAAGGTTCTCTGATAAATCCATATAATCGTGATGCTTTTGGAGATACAACGCTCCGTAATATAAATGCGCTCATCGACAAACCCAAGACTAAATCTTTAGACGAAATGGAGTTTGAAATATTCAATCGGTTGCGTGAACTTCGAAATGAAACTGCTGATGCACGAATTGAAAAGCTATTTTACGAAATCGACCGTTTAGGCAACTACACGTCGTCTACTTGGTTCTCCCGATTGAATAGAGAACAGTATCTTTATTTATTCAAACGAGTGAGAGAACTATGGAATTATAGAGGGCAGATGGAAGATGAGACAAAACGTTTGATTTGTCCTTATTTCGAACCATTTCAGTTCCGATTGAATAGATATTTGAGTTTTATGAATAATGCCAGAGAGCGAAATTTAACCGATGAGGAATGTCAGAAGATATGTATCATCGCATTTGAGAATTTAATTTATACTGGACGCGATGATAATTTAAAAAATATAGCGGTCATGCATATATTATCGGTAATCACTTTAGTATCTCGGGAGGCGAGAACTGCTATGCCATGGCTGCATGATTCGATAGTTTATTTAATGAGTCTATAGGCGCGTATTTTATGTAAAAATAATATTATGAATCAAAAATGTTTAGTGCACTCCGTGTTATCATGTCATTGTATATAATAATAAATATATTTATGGTATAAACTACTTAAATAATAAAGGTATAACATAGTATAAGCCGAAATGGTCAGAGCCACTAAGTCCGATAAGCAATCCGCTACCCCCACCCCTGCCACTCTCCCTGCCACCCCGACCCAGGTCGAGGTTGCCGCCGCTAAGCCTCGCGCGCCTAAGAAGGCTGCCGCTGCCCCCGCGGTTGCGCCCCCGGCGCCCCCCGCCCCCGTTGCGACTACCGCCGTCGTTGAGGTTGATGCCGCTGCTTCCGTCGAGTCCTCCACTGCCGTCAAGGTTCAGGAGTTCGGTGCCAAGCTCCAGCAGATGGCTGGACTCTTCGCTGCCATGAAGAGCGATTACAAGACCCTCGAGAAGGTCTTCTCCCGCGAGCTCAAGAGCGCGCAGAAGAACTCCAAGAAGAGGAAGTCCTCTGGAAACAGGCAGCCCTCTGGGTTCGTCAAGCCCACCCGCATCAGTGACGAGCTTGCCAAGTTCCTCGGAAAGACCGTTGGAACCGAGATGGCGCGCACTGAGGTGAGCAAGGAGATTAACGCCTACATCCGCGAGAAGGGTCTCCAGGACAAGGAGAACGGACGCAAGATTCACCCCGACGCGAGCCTCTCCAAGCTCCTTGCGCTCACTGCCGCTGATGAGCTCACCTACTTCAACCTCCAGCGTTACATGAAGCACCACTTCATCAAGGAGGCGGCCGTTTCTGCGTAAATGTTAAAATAGAAAAAATAAAACAAAAACAAAAATGTAATCGAGCATAATAAATTATATTACAAGAAAAAACTTGTAACATAATACAAGCAGAAATATATTTAATAGTAAATAGCTTAAATAGTATATGCATTATAATTCATAATGGATTCTAGCATCAAGAATACAGTGGCGGTTGAGAGTTCTGACTTCGAGAAGATTGTTAAGACGTATGTCGATAAAAATAAGCCTTATGTGTGCCTTCTGACTCCGTGTTATGGTGCGGTTTGTTTCATTGAGTATGTAACCTCGCTAATTGCTACTATGAATGTGTGTAGTTCGGTAGGAATTCGAGTAAAGGTTGAGTTTTGCCGCAATGACAGCCTTGTATCTAGGGCTCGTAATAATTTGGTAGCGCGAGCTCTGAGCGACAAGGAGGTTACTCATGTTCTCTTTATTGATGCCGATATTATTTGGGACCCGGTTTCAATTATGAAGCTACTTGTCGCGGACAAGGGATTGATCGGTGGAATTTATCCTCTCAAGAATTACTTCTGGGACAAGCTAAGTGCAGATACGGGAATTACAAAGACTTGGATTGACGCGAAGAATGCTTCACAGCTAAAGAATCTGATTACTGACAAAGACTTGATTCAACACAAGCTACTCAATTATAATTTGAACTTGCTCCCTACTGGATTGACTATTGAGAATAACATTGGAAAGGTCAGACATATTGCTACAGGATTTATGATGATTAAGCGTGAGGTTTTCGATAAGATGTTTATTGCATTCCCTTCGACCAAATATACGGATGATGTGTCATTCCTTCGTCCGGAGGAGAACAAGTATGCTTATGCGCTATTTGATTGTGGAGTTGAGGATGACCATTACTATTCCGAGGATTGGATGTTCTGTAGTAGGTGGAGCAAGATGGGAGGCGAGATTTGGGTTGACATCTCTATCAATCTCACTCATATTGGTATCGAGCGATACAATGGAAATTATCTATCACAGTTGATTACTGACCGTTAAACATTTAGATTAATTATATATTTATATAATATAAATGCAAAACTGGGGCGTAGGAAGATAGTTACTAAAACTATATAAATATATTGTCTATTTATATAATATAATGTCTATGCAACGAACGCAGAATTGGGGGTGGGGTATCGGAAGATAAACATTAGTATCATTTGAATTATAAATTCATATGATAATCATTAGTCAACCTCCGCAATATCCGGATTAGGGGTATATTGCTTTGGAGTGAACGAAGACATTTTCTCGTTGAAACTGGCAATCTTCTTATTGAACTCATCGGCGCTTGTGTCCACGTTCTGCTTCTCTAACCACGCAAATTCCTCATCTAAAAACCGCTTGGCCTCATCCTTCGATGACTCGGGAACCTTATCCATGTCATTCTTGGTTCCATACAACATGCCTTCATACTGATTCTTTGCATCTACGCGCTCCTTTCGCTTCATATCCTCTTCCTTATACTTCTCCGCATCATTAATCATACGCTCAATGTCCTGTTCGCTCAATCTACCCTTATCATTCTTAATAGTAAGAGACTTTCCAGTTCCTTCACCAACCTTGGCACTTACGGTGAGAATGCCGTTTGCATCAATATCATAGGTTACCTTAATCTGAGGAACTCCGCGAGGTGCCGGCGGGATTCCATCTAGAACGAACTCGCCCAACTTCTTATTATCATGTGTGAACTGGCGCTCTCCCTCGAAAACACAAATGTTTGCGCCAGGCTGATTATCGGCATATGTCGAAAATACCTGCTCCTTCTTACAAGGAATAGTGCTATTGCGCTTGATTAGAACAGTCATTACGTTTCCGGCAGTCTCGATTCCTAGACTGAGAGGAGCAACGTCGAGTAGAAGAATCTGCTGTGTCTGCTTCGTAGTTCCTCCGCACAAAACGTCGCCCTGAACTGCTGCACCATACGCAACACACTCATCCGGATTCACCGAACGGCACAGCTCCTTGCCATTGAAAAACTTACTCAACTCCTCCTGTAGCTTAGGAATGCGAGTCGTTCCGCCTACAAGAACAATCTCGTTAATCTGCGACTTACTAATCTTTGCATCCATAAGGACCTTCGTTACCGGCTCCATTGCCTTCTTATAGAATCCTGCACAAATATCATCGAACCTGGCGCGAGTCAAAACAGTATTAAAGTCAATCGAATCCATAAGCGCATCAATCTCAATTGCTGCATTGGTAGATGTGCTCAATGTCCGCTTTGCGCGCTCAGCTGCCGTTCTTAGCCTGCGAATTGCCCTTGGATTTTCGATAGTCTTCTTATGCTTCTTGCGAAACTCCTCCTTCAAAAAATCCACAATCATTGTGTCGATATCCTCGCCGCCCAAATGTGTGTCCCCCGCAGTGGCCTTCACCTCGAACACTCCATCGTCAATCTGCAATAGAGATACATCGTGCGTTCCTCCTCCACAATCGAAAATGAGAACATTCTTATCTCCGGTGGTCTTCTGGTCTAGACCATATGCCAGCGCGGCGGCAGTTGGCTCATTGATGATTCTTTCTACCTTCAATCCGGCAATAGCTCCTGCATCCTTCGTTGACTGACGCTGCGCATCATTAAAATACGCAGGAACGGTGATGACCGCGCGGGTAACCTTATGTCCCAAAAATGCCTCCGCAGTTTCCTTCATTGATGTAAGAATCATTGCACTAATCTGCTCGGGTGTATAATTAGTTCCATCGATTACAATCTCTGGCGAATTGTTCTTTCCACTAACTACCTTATAGGAAAGATTCGGAAGCTCCTTCTGAACATCCGGGTCATTAAATTTACGACCAATCAAGCGCTTTACATCAAAAATCGTATTTGGTAGATTACTGGTTACTTGATTCTTGGCCGCGTCACCTACGAGACGCTCGCTATCAGTAAACGCAACCCACGAAGGAGTCGTGCGATTACCCTGACTGTTTGCAATGATTTCGACATGTCCATCACGCATAACGGCGACGCACGAATTCGTGGTCCCCAAATCGATTCCAATAACGGTATCTTCCTCGCCTGGCATTATATTTGTTTATTGTCGTTTATCTTTAAGCCTTTTTATAAAAATCGCAATACAGTATATAATGACAAAGTCGCGATGTGTGTCTGGTTGCAAAGGTTTAGACACCGAAATTTGTGAAAAAGCTCCACGCTGTTCTTACGCGAATGGCGAAAAGCGCCAATTTTGCCGCTTAGAACGAACATTTAAGATGAATAAATCTGATTGTAGTGTCCGAAGGAAGACAAACAAAAATCAAAAGGCTGCAACAATTCAGAAATTTATGAAGAAAACCACGTATAAACGCAGAGCGGAATTCTTAAAGGCCATGTGTAGTGATTCTGGTTTTTGTTATGCTATAGGTAAGAATCGTGCAAAGATATTCGATTTCTTTAATGGGTTCGTAAATTTTGAATTTGTCAAACCACCAGTAATTGCCATAGGAAACCCGTCGTCGAATGGTTTCGTTAAATCCATACAATATGAGCGTCTCGGATATTCCGCAAATGCGGTTCTCAAATCATCAACCAAATCCACCGCAGACAATTTGGCATACGAATTTCTAGTTGGGATGTTTTTGAATCGCATGGGTAATCGGTTTCCTTGCTTTGTTCAGACATATGGCCTATATTATTATGAGTCCGAACAAGCATGGCAGCATGCGCTCGACACAAAACGCATGACTACAAATATATTGAAGGATTCATTACAATTGTATAAGCGATTGAACAATTATAATCATGATATTAAAACTGTGATTAATGAAGATGCTTGTAATAATTCGAAATATACTGCGCTATTGATTCAACATTTTAATAATGTGCAGACGTTCGGTGATTTATTATATTCATCGAGTCAATATGGCGAAACATGGGGTAATTTTACACTGAAAGATTTGCCGTATATTTTATATCAGATTTACATGCCTCTGGCCGTTATGACAAAGACGTTCACGCATTATGATTTACACCATAATAACGTGTTGTTGTATGAGCCGTCGCCTGGAAAATATATTAAATATTATTATCATAATGGCAGTGAGACTGTTACGTTCAAATCGAAATACATGGCCAAAATAATCGATTATGGTAGGGCATTTTACAAGGACAATGAAGTCAAAAACGTGTCCTCCACCGATGTTCTCAAAACCGTTTGCACGATTGATGATTGTAATGAGAATGGTGAAGATTGTGGCAATAGGTCTGGGTTCAGATATTTAACGAACATGATGGAGCCAGACACATATTTCATGAGTAGTTCCGAAGTGAATCCAAGTGCGGATTTGCGTTTCTTGTATCTAGTTCGGAAAGCATTTCAAGAACATGGCGTGAATGCGGGAAGCGGAGATTGTGGTCCTGCTGATTTGGAACTAGAAGCATTCGAACCGATTGACCAACTCATGGACAAGATTTTTTATGGTAATGGATTGTACCGTGGTCAAACAAAATATGGAACTAAACCAGTGAAGACTTCGGGCTTGCCCGATATTGTTGAAAATGTGGAAGATGTCGAGGAGGTGTTGCGTGATATGTTAATTGGTAATTCCGCTTTGCGTGCATTCAATGAGATTGCATACGAAAATATGGAAAAAATATGTGATATTCATATTTATGCCGATGGAGTCACTAATATGAGAATACGCATGGCTTAAATATACGTGTAAGATATATAACATAATGGGTAAAAAACGTTCGGGTTTAGCTATACACAGAAGAGCATACACTTGGGATATTAACAAGTTTATTATTAGCATACTCAATGGAATCGGTTCGTCTGATATTAGCAATCTCACGCAAGTTAGTATACCAGGTATACTTTATGATGCGAGACCACCTGAATTTTTAGCATTAGATGATGGAGATGTACCAATACCTATGGCCGGTATGACATTTAACTTTTTCGGCGTAAATCACACAGATAGTTTATATTGGTCGTCTAACAATGCTTTAGTATTCGGAACTCCAAATCCAACATCAGAAGTTAATATTTCACGTGCTACCGTCCCCGCAATATTACTAGGCAATTATGACAGATTGTTAAAAACATTTTACTATTCAAATTATTCAGGCACGAACTATTCTATAACTACATTGCTTGTTACATTTTACAACTATTACCTGGATCTTGTTGGAGAAGCAACATATCAATATAAAATTAGGCTTATAAAGGAAAATATAGGGTCACAGCGGCAATTTGTAGAAGTGTATGTGATTTCTAGCCCACCCGACACAGGATATTCATCTGCTATAGCAACTTATCCTTCTGGTTCAGTAGATACTAATGGTAACGCAATAGATACAACAAAAAATTCACCATACAATATAACAAATGGAACCAATTTCTTGAATCCATTTGGGACGACATTTTCTCTTGCAAGTCCCACAGCAAACACGTCCTTTGTATTGGCAAGCGATTATACAGGCACAACATGGAACTTTACTAATAATGTATACGTAAATGTATAATCAGGTTTACATCACATGTGTAAAACCGAAACATTGAAGAAATTTTATATTATTTCTAAAAATAATATATATGACTAAACAGAAGACAGACGTTAAAGATGAATAAATGATATGGATACTATTTTTCGAGATTGGATTAAAAGATGATAAATATAAAACTAATATCGGATATAGTTCTTTAAGTAGGAAAATCAATAACTCTTAAAAGTCTTGGGAACGGGTACATTATTAATAGGTTGTTTTGAAAATTGGACATTTTTAAAATGTCCAAAAATAAATATACAAGAAACTCTATAAAATCGATTTTTCGAAAAAATCGATTGTGAGCATAATGCTTTGATTTCCGTTTTTAAAAATATTATTTGTTAGCATAATATTTTTTGCGTAAAATCTTGCTTACGATAAATCTGTTCTATATATATAGAACACTTTAGAACAAAAATGTCGTCAATTGTCGTAACTAAATTTAACTGTGAGAGTTGTGACTATAAATGCTCTCGAACTGCCGATTGGAACAAACATTTGTCCACCCGCAAGCACACAAATAGAACAAATAGAACAGATTTGTCGCAAAAGTCGTCGGCATGTAAAAAGTGTGGAAAAGAGTATTCGGCTAGGAATAGCCTATGGTATCACGAGTCAAGGTGTTTAGGTCCTAGTTTAGTTGAGTCTGATAATATTGCAATCATTAATAAACTACTGGCAGACAATCAGGAACTGCGAAACTTCTTAGTAGAACAATCGAAGTCGACTAACGAATTGATGAATAAAGCATTGGATTGTTGCAAAACAACATCAAATAATAACACAACTATAAATGGGAATGTTAATAATAACAAATTTAATATCAATCTGTTTCTCAACGAGCAATGTAAGGACGCATTTAATTTCACCGATTTTGTAAATAAAATTCAAATATCATACGCGGATTTGGAGAACAATGCACAGCTCGGATTTGTTGCTGGAATTTCTAAAATATTCCTTGATAACTTGAAACAACTCGATGTAAATGAGCGCCCGATTCACTGTACTGATGTCAAACGAGAAACTATGTACATAAAAGATGAAGATAAGTGGAACAAGGAGTCTGATGATACTAAGTTGCAGAAGGCAATTCAAACAGTATCCTATAAAAGTATGGGAAAATTAATGGAGTGGAAACAGGAGAACCCAGATTATCAAAACGCGGATTCAGAGTTCTCTAAGAGATGCTTAGATATGCAAAGACAGTCACTAGCGGGAAGTGACCGCGAGGTTTACTATCCGAAAGTCATCCATTTGCTCGCAAAAGAAACAATGGTGGATAAGTAAGTTGGTTGTTCTTTAAGTAGGAAAATCAATAACTCTTAAAAGTCTTGGGATCGGGTACATTATTAATAGGTTGTTTTGAAAATTGGACATTTATAAAATGTCCAAAAATAAATATGCAAAAATAGATTTTCGTCGAAAAATACAAGTGTTAGCATCATGGTGTGATTTTGTATTTTTATTTAAAAAAATGGCAGCATAATATTTTTATAATATTCGAGATTGCGGAATTTTAGGAAGTTTTAATATCTAAATATAATCAATATTATTGGATGTTTTCTAGTGAAAAAGTTTCCGTATTCCGCACATGCGAACTATGTGACGTAAAATGCTCAAGAAAAAATGATTGGGACCGTCATTTATTGACTGCTAAGCATCACAAAAACAGCAAATTAGATGTTTCCGCAAGTTCAAATAAACCAGAATTTAGATGCGAAAAATGTGACTATGTATGCAGTAAATTATCTCTATGGGAAAAACACATTGAGACCAGGAAACATAAGTTTCCAAAAATTCCGCAAAAATACGAATGTTCAAAGTGTAAAAAGTTATATGACCGATATAACAGCTATTGGGCGCATTCGAAAAAATGCGACGTATCTATTCCTAATGATAATATATATGATGTTGTAAATAAACTGTTAACCGAGAATAAAGAACTACGAAATTTTATAATAGAACAAGCGAGTGAACACAAAAAGGAAACAGTTGATATTATGAACAAGGCATTGGAATGTAATAAATCTACAAATAATACAACTATCAATGGTAACATTAATAACAAATTCAATATCAATCTGTTTCTTAATGAGCAATGCAAAGATGCTTTCAATTTCACCGATTTTGTAAATAAAATTCAAATATCCTATGAAGATTTGGAGAACAATGCACAACTTGGATTCGTTGCTGGGATTTCGAAGATATTCCTTGATAATTTAAAATTACTCGATGTCAATGAGCGTCCAATTCACTGTACTGATGTCAAACGAGAAACTATGTACATAAAAGATGAAGACAAATGGAATAAGGAGCCAGATGACACTAAGTTGCAGAAGGCAATCCAAACAGTTTCCTATAAAAGTATGGGGAAACTAATGGAGTGGAAACAGGAGAACCCAGACTATCAGAACGCGGATTCCGAGTTCTCTAAGAGATGCTTAGATATGCAAAGGCAGTCTCTAGCAGGTAGTGACCGTGAGGTTTACTATCCGAAAGTCATTCATGTTCTCGCAAAAGAAACGATGGTTGATAAATAATATAGATAATACTATAATATATACAAGATGAAGCGATATACGTTTGTGAATCCTCCAAAGACTGGTGGGAATGCGTGTGAAAAATACTTCGATACATACTATAAAGAGCATATCAAAGCGACCGGCCATTTCAATCATTGTAAAAATGAGATTAATCAAATTGTAGTGATTCGAGATGTAGTAGACCGTTTCATATCTACATACAAATATTGGAAATATGGTGCGCTTGATACTATATTCCAGCGCAACCACAAATTTTCAGAAAAATACAAAAACCATACTATACAGGATTTTATCACACTATTACAGAACGACTGTATCGATGATTTACATCAAACGTTCACGTTCGATGACCATTTCAAACAGCAGGTTGATTGGATTCGTGAAGTTGATTATAGCAATCTGATTGTTATAATATATGAACCCGACTTGACTAACAAACTAGAACGGCTAATGACCTTTTTGGGAATACGTAATCCATCTACAAAGTTGGATAAAATCAATATTACAAAGGGCGCCGGTGAGGATATTCGGCTAACCGAAGAGGACCATGCATTCATAAAAAAATATTATGCAGATGATTTTGCGCTGATTGATACAATACACCAACACCCCGAGTTATTCAAAATGGTTATCTAAACAAATACAAACCCATATGGTTTCAAAATAGTCTTCATTCTGTCAAGATTTGGTGAACTAATACAAGGCACAATCTCGCTCTTGTCTGTGATGTAAAACATATCATATACACGACACAGAGTGTCATAGTCAAACTCGTGCTCAGGGCGTTCTTTCAGCCATTCGCGAAACATACGGTCGCCGTCAGGTTCATCAAGTTTGAATTGTCGAAACTGTTTCATCATCTTATTCAAATCATTTGTAGGTCCATTTAAATTATAATCCGTGCCAGATAAAATCATAATCTCGCGGAAATGCTTCATATGGATTTGAAGTTCTCTCAAAATACCATTAGTATTATAAAATATAACGGTATGATTCAACAGACTGATGTGTCGCATCACTCGCGTGCAACCATACACAAACATGTCCATGTCGTCGCTCATACAAGCCCATGCTTGCTTGTTGATTACCATTTTCGCACACATATGGTCTGCTTCGCCTATAGCGTCATAATACTGGACACCACAAGACTCCATTAATGATTTCACTTGGTCAATATCCTCGCGTTTGATACGAATAAAACGCATCCGTAGCTTGTCTAGTTCTACTGCAATTTCCGTCTTTTCGTCAGGTGCAACCGTCTCTAGCTTCTGTTTCAACGCATTGTATTTGGCCTCTGCTGCCTTCTTATCCATATATCTCTGTTTCAATAATTCTTTCTTTTCCTCGGGAGGCTTGCCATCGAAGATGAATATGGGTGTTATCCCGTAATATCGGAAAGTAGTAATCATCGAATACATATTCTCCATTAGCGCATTACACCCAATGAATTTATACAAGTATATACTTGTATCAATTACTATAGTTTTTCCGGCGAACGAGCTCAAGTGCTTCTTGCCGATGGATTGATTTGAGCAGTTATTCAACAGGTAACGATTCAGATGAGGGATGCCCATTTTGAACTTTAAATGCCATAATCTAACGGCTAGTTTATGTCATTCAATTTTCCAATTCAAACGCTGTCATGCGTAGCGTTTTGCGAGCGAGAGTATTCGATAGTTTATTATATATAAACCATGGTTCCATCCTCTGTGCAGATAAAATGAAATCTTTATCGATAGACAACGAACGAATCAGGTCACAAAATTTGTCTACGTTGTGCGACGTTTTATTGAAATCCAGGAGAACCTTGTTATTTTGTGAACACCAATCAATGAACTCATTTTTATTGAATAAAAGTAGCGATTTTATAATATAATATGACAATACATGTGTATCTTCTCGATACAGTCGTCGTTTACTCTCCATGAATAAATCAGTATACTTCATATTATTAAAATCCAAAACCTTAACACATTGGAACAAGGAGAACCTGGCTTCGGTTTCCAAAATACGGTCTAATTTTCCAGCCATAATGCCATAATTATTCTTTATTTTTGTTGAAAAAAATGTGAGGAACATCGAATGTATAATTTCTGCCCATGTCTCGCAATATGTCTCGAATAGACGAATGTCGGCGTTAACCTTGAATATTGCGCCAATCAGTGCATCGGCATTTATATTCTGCATTCCAGAGAAATCCAGCCCGAGACAATGGAATGATTCGTGTATAAAAACCTTGAACCATTCTTCTTCACGGAATATGCATATGTCCGTAGATTCGGCGCAAGGGGTGGTATACGCCGTGTTTACATTTGAACGACCAATAACAGAACCAAATCTAGGTAACGTCTTAGTATGGTCTGTCAAATATAAATTTATATTCAAACTACGAGAACATTTGGAACAAGCGTAATTGCTCGCCAAATGTAACCAAGTAAACACGCACTTAACATAATTTCGTATGGAAGATAGTGGTTTCATTGAGTGTATAGTTAATATAACATGTCGCCGTTTTAATCGAAATTGAATGGATTGCACGTGTCTGCATTTTCTTATATGAGGCATTAGTTCCGTTGGCGCATAGTCGATATCGGATACTATTTGCGTATTCCGCTCGATGCGGGCCGTTTTAAATGCAGTGTTCGCCACATTCATATGTTGATATACTTCTAACAGCTTGGATTGATTCAGCGGTTCTACATAAATACCTTTAAAGTTATCATTCACAAAAGATTGTAAATTTTCAGAATCTTTTGTATATTTCATCTATAGTATTATCTCATACTTTTACCTGCGAGATAATCCCTAACACGCATCAAATCGTATCTAATAATGGGTTTTTTACCACGGGTGAACTGTTTCAGTGTCGCTTTTTTGGTAGCAAGTAGCGTATCGCGCAAATCTAGGTTCTGTTCGAATTTAGCCACCAATGCATTACGTCTTATCGTTACACTACGTTCTGTGAAATAATCGCCGTCTGGTTTTACATTTGGCGGTTTTAGCTCATGCTTACCTTTGCCACCAACGATTTTGGCTAAAGCCGGGTTTTTCGATATAGGACTATCGCTATCCAGTGAGAACAGTATTGAAAAATCTGGGTATGTTTTTGAGTATTTGCTGCCCTCAATGCCATTATCTACAGATATCCATCTTCGTCGGTCCATTGTGAATGGAGCCATCCAAGCGTCGTCGAGTTTGTTACGCCATTCCGGAATCTCGGACAGTGTAATATACTGAAATATCTGGTCATTGGGAATGTTCTCTCCACACCCGAAACCTGGCATAGTTTTATCTTGAGAACTAGAATTGAAATTAAACACAACATCGCGGTCGTATTCGACCCCATAGTCTCTGTCGTCTTCGGCTTCGACCTCATCTAAAGGTATTCCCATACGCGATTTCAGGTTTCGAAAATCCTGTATGTAGTTATAATTACCGGCATTCATCTCCATACATTTATTGATTATCATCATCTTGACATCATATGGAATTTCCCTATACATAAGAAGTTTCTTATCTTTATATGAAACTATGTTATACCTATATCGCGCGAGTGATACAATAATATAGAAATTCGGTGCAAATGTTCGCTCATCGTCCTTACCGCAATCCAACACACTATCATACGCTTGGTCCTTGTATGCATCTTCAGACAGGATGATAAACTTCACATGTAACGCGTGTTCTAAGGCAACTATAGACCATTTTTCGGCGCAATATTTATGCGACCGAACAAAATCCTTATACTTATCGACATTGGTGATGCCTTGCATTTCATTGAAATTGGGGCTCAAATTGCGCTTTACAAAATTGGCATAATCACGAGATTGCTTGGATAGGTCAGCAATTGTTTGTTTCGTCTTTTTCGCTTCTTCAATGATTCGGCGTTTCTCGTCGACATTAATATCAACAGTTTTTATACGTTTTTTAAGTAGGTTCAATGTTCTCCGGGAAGCCTCAATTGTCTTCTCTGTTTCATTTTGGATATTGTCATACTCGATGCGTAGTTGACACTCGTTTTGAAAAATCTCTTCGGTTACCTCTTCCGCTAATAGTTCTCTCAATTGGTCTACGGTTATCTTTTCGCCAATTTCGGAGAACGCCTTCACGACCACATCAAACAAGCAGTTGTTTGTATCGTGAATTTTATAATTCTTGTTTTTCATAAGCTTGACAATCCAATCGTCACTGGGCGCAAGGTTGTATGACTTGCGAGTTATGCTAGCGTCTTCCTTAGTTTCTTCTGGCAGAGTAGGCACTTGCTTTTTATGTATATCGGCGGAGAATATCGATTTTTTGGAAACAGTCTTCTGTTTTGATTTAGTTTTCACGCGGAATAAACTGTCTTCAGAATCAGAACTGAGGTTCTCTTCTTCTTCTTTTTCTTCCTTTTCGTAGTCTTCTATTATTTCCTGTATGTTTTGTTTCGATTTATCGAGCGATTCTAAATATTCTTTGTTTACAAAACTATATAGCAAAATCATGCTCACATCCGGAATGAGCTCACCATCCTCATAAATGTTGAGCACCTCATCTTTTGCAGTTTCGAGAACACCAATTTGACTGGCTATATTCTGTTTGTTTAAAAAATACACAGGATAATATAAAACTCCGCGAGACTCATATTTATGCTTTATTTGGCCGAATATAACGGGTATAGGGTTCTCCTTGTCAACGTCAGTAAATAGGATATCAAACTGAAATGATTCGAACTTTTCATCGTCTGGTTCAATTTCGGTCGTTTCATTATACCACACTCTTTCTTTTCCTTCTATTTTTATTCTCGACTGTATTTTTTTAACCGATTTAGTTATTCTATCCATTTTACTATACATATAATTACTATTTTTATATGTATTACTGCTTAATTAAACTTCCGTATCATATCTATAATCTCGGCGGGGTATTGCATTTCCTCTAAAATCAAGATTCCACCCTTAATCTTCGAAATACCTTTTCGCATCTTATATGTGTATTTTATCCGTTCATCACTCGCAATATCAACGTCCATCTTATAATTTACGATTCTGGGAGAACCACGCAATTTCTTGCAGAGTGCCACATAATGTGTGGTCAACATAAAGTCGACGTTATTCTTCGCAGTCAAATATAATAAGAATGCACGCGCCGATTTGACAGCTTCCGTCGGATTGGTTCCCGAATATAATTCGTCGTATATACAGAAATGTCTCGAATTATTGTTCTCTGGCGCATCAATTACATCTATAATTTCCTTACAACGCCTAGACTCAGCTTGAAACAGACTATCGCGACCAGACGTGTCAGGTATATTCAAATAGGAATGGATGTGAGTGTATGGCTTGAGAACGCACGATTTATAGAATCCAACACCGAACTGCTGTGTGAAAATGATATTTAGTGCGGTCGTTTTCAGTATAGTCGTCTTACCCGATGCATTTGGACCAGTAATTAAAATATTGTCTTTGATATTACAGTCATTGCAAACATACTTCTCGTCAACATAAGCGGGATAATATTGTTGTTTGAATTCACAACGGTTCTCCGAATCAAATGTGGCGAATGATACATCACCCAAAACAATACGATTCGAAACGCCTGTAAGGTTACTAATAAATCCCTCGAATCCAATGGAGTAACGGAATACATCATCATAATCAGCATTTGAATGAAGACGATAATAACACTTCAACATATATCCGATTTCGGATATTTTGGAGAACCCTGCCCGAAACGGTTTTATACTGGATAATTCTTGTTTCAATTCGGTGAGGATTGCACATTTATCTTGTATAGTATTGCAAAACTCGCGATAGGTCGGCAATTCTGAATTGAGACTAATAAACAAACGCATATTTTGAATCGAGTGGTCGACGTATTCGTGCATTTCAGACAACTGGGTATTCATGCGATTTATATTTTTATAGTATCGCACACACAAATTATAATTCTGGTAAATTTGCAATAAGTATAGCCCGGTAGTAAATAATAGATACATCAACTTGTCCCAACTGATTGACTGGAGGTTATTCAAAACATTGCCGATGAAATGGTGTTTGGCTACATCCTTGAGAACTGATAGATATGTTGTGAATGTAATCGGAACACCCTGTATTTTCAGGAGAACAAAGGGAAATATGAAAAATATAACCGGTATAATGAAACTCAGAATGGGAGATGACATATTAATTACCGAAACAGTTTGTAGAAAGAGTGGAGATTCATTCAGGTATTTGAAATAATCCCATTCCACATATGAATACTTCTCTAGAAAGTTCGCGTCATTCTTTGTATCCTTCCATATCTGCAAAACCTTGTCGCAACTGATTTTATCTGATTTCGAATTCTCTAAATAGGCGGGCATAGATTTCAATACTTGTTGTGTATCGCGTAGAAAGGGCACATTGGTCGTATAGTGTTTCGACCATTCCACTTGCATATTCTTCGCAAACTGGTGTTGTGGCGTTAGAATATGATAATACATATTTCCGCTTAAATCGGACCCAGATAGTTCCAAATCCTCACTAACTTGAGACGATAATACATGAACATCGGTTGCATCAAGGTAGTGTATGGGTAATTTAAATCCATGGTGAAGCGCAGCTGGCTTTGGCTCAGATTTGGGTTTGACGGGTTGTAACATGTCCTTTAAATTCATAGAGAACATTTTACATGTTTTGGATATAATATACTGCGCGTATGAACGCACATTACTAAATCAGTTTATCAAAATTTGCAGGCAATTCATCAATTGAAATATTATAATGTTTTTCAAGTCTACGCATGAAGTCGATGTCGTGTTTTGTAACGAAATTAATGGCCAAACCCTTGCGACCGAATCGCCCAGACCTACCAATTGCGTGTAAATACGTCTCGTAACTCCGGGTCATATCGAAATTAATAACGGTGCTGACCTGTTGTACATCGATGCCCCTCGCAGTTACGCCAGATGAAATCATAACACGGTAGGCACCCTTTCGAAAACTCTGGAGCGACTTATCACGTTCTGACTTATCCATAGAGCTATGGATACAACAAACCGGAAATCCGTCTGCCATCATAGTCTTGTATAAATCCTCCACGCGCTTCACCGTGCTTACGTAAATAATACACTGTGATAACTGCAGAAATGCGAACAAATCCTTCAATGCATCGTATTTTGACTGGTCGTCATTCATCGCCACATAATATTGCTGAATACACTCCAAAGTGAGCTCTTCAGCCTTCATAACAATGCGCACTGGGTCGCGCATGAACTTCTCGCTCAGTACCAACATTTCATCGGGCATAGTCGCACTGAACAATGCAACCTGCACATTATCACTGAGAAACTTAAAAATATCATACATTTGGTCCTTGAACCCCTTGGATAACATCTCGTCAGCCTCGTCGAGGACAAATATACGAATCTTATCTGTAAGTAGAGACCGCCTACGAATCATATCATATACACGCCCGGCCGTCCCGACGACCACATGTGGGCAGTTGTTACGCAAATCCGCAGAATCATCCGAAACGGATGTTCCGCCAACCAGCGTCTTGACGACCAAGCCATCCATGGCGCTACCAATCGCCGAAACAACCGTCGAAATCTGCTTAACAAGCTCGAATGTCGGCGCCAAAATCAGAGCCTGTGTGGTCTTTGAAGAAACATCAATTCTCTGTAGCGCGCCAATAGTAAAGGAACCAGTCTTACCAGTTCCCGACTGTCCTTGTCCGATGACGTCGCGTCCTTCAATGATGGAAGGTATAGCCTTTTCCTGTATGGGTGTCGGTTGCTCAAACCCAAATCTATATATACCCCTTGCCAAATCCTCGTTTAATTTAAATGATTCCCAAGACATATTCTAATCTAATTATCAAGATTTATTTATATCATTAATAAATAATATAAACATTTTCTGTTATAAATGAATAGACGAGCATGACCACATATTACACCATCAGCGATTTCACGACTAAGGTGTATGATGGTTGTAAGTTGAAACTCCCTGAAGATGTTGCTAAGATTTTAACATTGCTATCAGATAGTATTACTGCCACTGATTCTGCTGGAGACAACGTTGGTGTAAACAAGAAACCTGTCCAAAAGAATAACAATAGACAGTATCCACAGAAGGTCGAAGACTGGAGCGCGGTGCGGTCTCACAAGGTTACAAAAATCGCGGAGGTCAAAGAGGGAACGGAGAAGACTATCAAGGATATTCGAATCGCTCTGAATAAGTTTTCAAATAAGAATGCTGATACCCAACATCAAACTATAGTTGAACTTATCAACCAGGTTATATCGGAAAGTAAGGAGGTTGAAGAGGATACGAAGAAGGTAATTAATATCATCTTCGATATTGTTAGCTCGAATGTATTTTATTCGGCATTATATGCCAAGTTATATAAGGACCTTATTGTTATGTTCCCTGCATTCGGTGAGAAACTCACTGACATCATTACGAAATATAAGGATTCATTTAATCAGATTCGTATTGTTGACCCAAACACGGATTATGATGGATTCTGCGAAAGTGTGAAGAATAATGATTTGAGGCGGGCAATGACTACGTTTATTATTAATTTGATGAAGAATGATGCAATGCCGGAAATCGACGTGCTTGACATTATCATTTATCTAGAAGAGCTTGTGATGAAATTCGCTGAAGAGTCGGACAAATCCGGAGTAATTGAGGAGATTACAGAGAATATTTTTATTCTCATAACTGAAAACAAGAAGACGCTATATAAGTCAGATATTTGGGCCAATGTGATTATTCCGAATATTCATACTATTTCGAAGTTGAGAAAGACTGATGCTGCCAAATACAAGAGTATGACGAGTCGTTCTACATTCAAGTATATGGATATTATCGATGACTTAAACAAGAAGTAATGCATATACAAACTATTATTTTATGAATATCATAATGGTTTCGCCAGTTTCCCTGTGTTCCGTTACATGGACGTTCTTATTAAACATAGGCTGTTGACTTTTTAACTTGAAATACTTCATAGTTACCATATTCATATCTTTCAACAAATTAAATTCATTATTACTCCCATATCCAGAGAGAATGTAGCAGAGCTTTCCACCGGGTGAGAGAACTTGGTGGCATAATTGGATTGTCTTTTCCCAATATCCTGCCAACCATTCCTCATATGTTTTATATTTAGTAGTGCTCTGGTTTGTTCCAGGATACATCTCGAGACGATAATATGGCGGACTAAAGAATACAACGTCAAAATGATTTTTATATTGGTCAACAAATTTTGACGCGAGGAGTGATTCCGACGGGCTATTGTATATTTTAACAGATTTATTTGGATAATACTCGCTAGCGAACTGTGTAGTTTTCTTACAAACACTGGTAATAACGTCGGTTCCGACATACTCAACAACTCCAGGGCATTCTAAAAACCCATAACAATACGAACACCATCCAAGAGTGGGTGTGAAAATGCGCGTTCCTCGGAGAACTGACTGATTTAATGAATATACTAAATATGGGTTCATAATTGACGCACGGAAATAGAATGAAGAGAAAACGCTCCCTAAACGTCCATTCTTCATATAATGCACGGCGCTCGGGGTAAGTATTTTATAGTCAATTATATTGCGGACATATAGATCTTCGATAACATCAAAAAACGTCGGGTTGTTGTCCATTCCCGACTTTGTATCTTTCAGAATTTCCTTATAAAACATATTACGAATTACGTTTTTGTATTTGACTAATGCGTTATTATTCATCTGCTTATTCTTCATTGGTGCATCGGTAATAGCCAACGAATCTGGAATTTTCAGCGACGTTTCATAGAATCGGGTCAAGTATTCATTTCGATTATGGACGTTTTCGAATAAAAGCTTTACATCAGCAGCCGTCAATTTGTCTTTAGTTTTCATATATTCCACCAACGGAACTATACGCTGTCCTATCTTTACGGTGGGTTTATGTGTGCCATTTGATTTAAATAACGATAATAATTTATCGTTTGTCAGAAATAACATTTTATGCCGCCTATACTGTATGGCGGTATAAAATAATTGGGCTGTTCGTTTTGTGTTATAACACAAAAAAATGGGTAAAATTGAAACCTTGTTTTATCTGGTATGTTTATGTCACTCGAGTCTAACACAATCAATAACAACAACAACATGTCTACTTCCTCCTTCAGCTTCTATGTTCCCCGCATGCTCTCCGAGTATGATGAGACGCGCGTCAGAGGATGTGTCTCCAGTGTCTTGTGCATCGGCGAGGTGATTCGCGTCGACTTCGTTCCGATTGAGGGCGAGCCCCGCTTCCAGAAGGCGTTCATTCACATGGGGACGATTTACGGCGGACACCAGTCGACTGACCACATCATGAATGAGGTATTCAATAACGACAAGGGCGTCCGCGTTTACCCCAGTCAGTTTGGTTCTTCGGAGTATTGGATTCTCTTGAAGAACAAGAAGCCTGTCTCGGAGACCAAGCTCAACATCCACCAGATTGCCGAGAACGCGAATATTCTCCAGTCGGTCGTAGAGGCACAGGCTCAGGAGATTAAGGCGTTGCGCGAGGAGTTGGCAAAGCTTGTCATGAAGGAAATGGGATACGAGGCGGTATAAGCGCAAAAACATAAAACATATAAAAACAAAAATAAAAATATGGCTTCGGCCACTTTTTTATTGGTACATTGTAGACCGAATGAAACGCGTATCATTTAACGACGAAACACAAATTTTCATAATATATAATCGAGAATATATAATGGAAAATAACCTAAAACGGGATTTGTGGTGGAATGAAGTAGATTTTTATAATTTTAGACTCCAGCGAATAGAAGAGGAAATTTTTTTATTTAAATTTACGGATATATTTAACGGGGACTACTAACAGCGGGACGGGGAGGCCTACGACGAACATCCGAACCAGGTCCAGACCTTCCCGGAGCCTGCGGAGTCCTCTGTGCGGAGACAGGCCTAGGGGTAGAGCTCGCATTAATGCGGTGCGTATCGCACATAAGCAGACCATCCTTGACACCACTCACATCGAGGGCAACATACTCGTGCTGCTCGCTCTCCGACTTTCCGAGAGCAAACTCGACATACTCGCCCTGGACAAGATACTTATACTGGGACGACTCACCCCTGAGAGAAGAGAAATGCGCAAAGATATCCTTGTCCTTGTGAGAACCATCACAAACCGTAATAAACCCAAATCCCGACTTGCTGTTAAACCACTTGACACGTCCGGTAATACGTTCGCTGCTCATTATACACTTACAAGATGATTACCTTTATATATATTTCGTTATATCTATTTCGAGTAATAATTTATATCGTATATTTATATAATGAAACTTTTAGGAATATCTTCCAGCAAACTTGCGCCAATTGCATTCCTGTTCGCGATCTTGGTCGCCGCCCTTATTTTGAGCAATGTGGATTTTCTCAAGTTTTCCAACTCTGCTACGCTGCCTTCTTTGAGTGAGGGATTGACTGAGGGAGCCGATGAGGAGGAGGAGGAGGGCATGGAGGGCGAGGAGAAGGAGGAGGAGGGCATGGAGGGCGAGGAGAAGGACAAGGAGAAAGAGAAGACGCCTGAGGAGGTTCTCGCTGCGGTCGAGGGGTTTGAAGGATTCGACAAACATAAATCGGTCAGCGAATATACCAAGGCTTAAAACCAACGAAGAATTTACACCTTTTGAAAGAATTAAATCCGCACGCCTGCGGATTGAAATCTTCAATGGGTTATTCTACAAATAGCTCCATTAAAATATGATAATTCGGTTCATCATTATATTTTAGCTCATAACAATACTTCATATACATCTTAATCGCCCCATCCAAGATTGCATTTAGCTTTTCCCATGATTTTTCATTCATCCTTAAAATATTATTCGGATTTAATACGCTGGTGTCTGCATGAGAACTTTCAATGTTCGTGTTCTCCCATGGTAGCTTACCAGTCTGCATAAACATATACATATAACCTAATGATAAAAGGTCGTCCCTACGTGACATAGGTTCCAAACAATGCGTATAATAACTAATGTATTTAGGAGAACCTACGAAATCGCATTTTTCAATATATTCTCCATTGTCATCGACGAATACATTCGCTAGTCCAAAATCAATCATATATAAATCCCCACCCTTTATCATAAAATTATGAGGTTTCACGTCGCGATGCAAAATATGACATTTATGAATGCTCTCCAATATATCAATACATTTGATTATCATCGACGATAACTTCCTGTGGTCTAATGTTCCCTTACGAAGAATATAATCTTGTAAACTACATGAGAAGTGCGTCATAACTAAACATGTTCGATTCATATGTTGTCCAAACCAATAGATTCGTGGTATATACTTAACGTCATTATAATATAAATAATTTAACACGGTTACTTCGTGTCGGAGAACCTTGAATTTATTGTCGGACGGTTCCACTTTAATTGCCACATGTTCATCTGGTGCGCTAACCTTTCGTCCATCGTATACAATACCGAATTTTCCATGACCCAATATAGAATCAACGATGTATTTATTAGAAATAACACTCGAAATCATTATACAATAAACGGGTATTATTTCTATTTGGTTTTTTTCGGCGATAAATGTATAATGGAAATCGAAAACGGCATAGAATACATCAAAAAACCTATTTATCTCGCTATGGCGTTTACACTATATGCGTTATATTTTTCAATATACGTTGGAGTATTCTACGTAAATCCAAGATATGTTGAAACATTGAGTTACGCTATCCGATTATTCGTGTGTACAATTCTGGTATTCAAATTTCACCCATTCCGAGAACATAAACTCAAGCATTACGATAGCCAAATAATATTTGCCAGTGCCGTGTTAATACTAACGGATATGGGAATAACGCAGTATGTAGTGAGAACAATTTCATCGAAGGCCAATATAAAGATATAATAGTATTATTATATAATGGACATTAACGCAATATTTGAACGTGTTAGCAAGGACACGTCGCTTCTAGCACAGATTGATATTGACGAACTACTAAAAAATGTAAATGATGAAAAAACAGACTATCTAGACAATAAAACATTGGATGATATACTCGATGAAAATATTAAGGCTGTAAAGAGTCTGGGACTCGTCGGTTCGAAAGTTGCCGATATCTGCAATCGACTAGCGGGATACAGATACGTAGAGAATATATATGAAATACACAAGGGAAAACATATACGCTGGATACGACACGATAATAAGAATCTGACAAACGGTGCGATTGTTCTTGATGTCAAGTTTCTAGATAATGGATGCCATGTTCTATGTAGGAACACACAACACCGATTATTCCAAATAAAATTCAACGAGTGTTTTATGTTCCAGAAGTTATCTACAGGAGAACAATTGATACTTATGGCGTATGAACATGTGAGGAAGATGTAGACCGAGTGCGCTTTCGTGTAAATTTGCCGACTGAATAATTTCGCATTTTTTGGGTCCGGTTGGAACTAGTGGTAAGACGAAAGAAATCTTGGATATGAAACATGAGTTTTTGCGAAACTGACCGGTCGATAGCAATTTCTTCGTCACTTTTTGCAATTGTATTGAAATTCGAAAATTTATCCATTAACAATCGCGAAAATGCGCTCCGAGTAAGACTGCTATGGGATATCAAATTTGATTTGCAAAGTCGCTCAATAATATCCTTTGTCAACATCATATGATTGTATGGTTTCGGTTGTATATAGTATACGCATCCGCCAGTCATGTTATCAAAATACTTATCATCTATAAAGCAAATCTCACTCGTTTTTGGTAAAAGAGAACATCGAATTAAGTCTCCGTGAGTTTTCGAATGCGTTGTTCTCTTAGGTTCAACTATACAATCATTTATTTTGAACGCGCAAATCAACTGGTCAAATAATCTTGGAGTATTCTGTTTTTTTTCCAAATATCGTATTATCATAGTAGTCCATGATTTCGGAAATCGATTGTTCGTATAAATAAACAGTTTATAGCAAAACCCCTTCATTTTTTTATAATGCAAAAAATCGAGTATATTCAAGATTCCGTATCGTAAAAATTCTGGATATAAGTCCAATAAATGGTTAAAGGATTCTTGTGTCTGTTCAAATACATCCAATTCACACAATGAACTCCATAATATTTCTAAATCGGCAAACGAACCTATCGTCTCGTCCAAATCAAACACTACGACTTTTTTCTTATTTGACTTTAGACCAGATGACTTGCGGAATAATTCACCTTTATATATTTGTATCTGTTTTTGTATCTGTTTTAGCATATACACTATGCTTATCTTATATTTATTATAGTATAAATATAAGAATGGTTATGCATGGTCATTCATCTGCTTATATTGCTTCCACGAGATAGGCTTAGATTCAACATAAACCGGCTCCTCCCTTTCGGCATTCTGGTCGATTGTATTGCATCGCTTTAGTGCAGAATCAACATACAATTCCTTCAATACCTTACCAATCATAACTGAACCCTCGTGTTGGTCCACCTTGCCATCCTCAATCTGCTTTAGGACATCCAGCATATTACTCATAATATTCAAATCTATTTCGTCCTTGTATACCTTATTGAATATATCAGTATACCCATTGAATAGAAATGGACACTGAGACTGACATAACGCTAAAAAACGTTCTGGCTCATTCTTCTTAACGCGCGCGTGTTTCTTCTTCAAATTCTGAATCTTTACAATATCATCGCGAATTTGACTGCTATGCTTTAGCGAGCGAATGTGTTCAGTATTATCAACGCAATCATTTTGGTTAATTAACTTCTTTAGGTTCAAACGCTCTTCGTTGTTCATAATATAATAATAGTAGAAACCTTTTTATGTATTTTATTTGCATATAATATAATGCTGGTAAATAGCTACCTGTATATTGAACCAAATATAAGCAAATACAAAACGGGTGTTACATTAGTAATAGCTATAATCTTAATCGCAGTTTTAATAATGCAATACATGCATATATACGTTAACTGGGATGACCGGACTGTTAAGTGTAAGACAGATAATATGTATATAGCATACATAACTGGCAATATTGAGAAATGGATGGAAGATTGTGTCCGGTAATAATATAAGATGGGCGGACTCGAGAGAATAACTTCGACATGGTTAATAAAAAACGATATGTTTTTGTCAATATTAATTATCGTGCTTTTTATAATATTATGCAAATATCTATACACAACTATTGTGGTTAATCAATATGGTGTCGAATTCAAACCGGAAGTATACTTAATAAATCGTTGTACAAAGTAGAAGCCATCGCTAATGGTTTAGTAAAAGTAATATTTTTATCTTATATTTATGTATACAAGATAAACATGAATATAAAATACGTAATTTTAGGGTGTGTTCTTGTTTTGTTTATACTAATTGCCACAGGAATATCTTGTGGAGCATTGCCGTATAGTTCGACAACGGTTTACGCAAAATATGAGGGTTTTGAAGCTTCTACATTCAATGCTAAACTCACAGAGTTAGTTGCAGGATTAAAAAAGCTACCCAGCGCGGATTCCAATGAGAAGCAAATTGGAATTATCGAACGTGAACTCTCAAAACAGAGTTATAGCATGTCAGCTGTAATCGAGAACGTTAGAGAAATTGCGCTGAAAGTAAAAACAAATCCGCAAACGCCCGGTGTGGGAGATGCAAAAGCCGAGGAATTGACTCGCGATTTTTTAACTTGGTATGATTCATCTCTTACCGTAACCACTTCTGATAAATTGGCGAATGTTGTGTCTGATGCTGATGCTAAGGCAAAAAAAGATGCTGACGAGAAAGCCAAATCGGAAGCGGATGCTAAGGCTAAAGCTGAAGCGGATGCTAAGGCGGCGGCTGATGCTAAGGCGGCGGCTGATGCTAAGGCTGCCGAGGATGCGGCGAAGGCTCTTGTAGACGCTGCGGCTAAGGATAAGGCACTCAATCTAGGAACCCCACCTGTTCCTCCTCCTGCTGTTACTCCTCCTGTTAAATCAGGATTCACGACAATTTCTGCATCCGATTATAAGTCATCTGAAATAATTGACATATTTAGCAGTGCGACTGGAAGTATGACGTGCTCCAAAGTTTCATCTGGTCTAACCAATTCACTTGGACCCCTTTGTTTATCAAAAGAACAATTATATCTATTACAATCGAGAGGCGGAAATTCTACCGGACGCGATTCGCAAATCGGTGCATGATTATTATTATCTTATTATTATGTATAATAATATGAAACAAGAACAAATAATAATCATAGGCGTAGGAATTGCATCTATGTTATTTGCATATTTATTAAAGGGAAATATAATGGAGGGCATTGATGATAAACCCGATTACTCGCAACTGCTTATGGTGCGTGAACAAACGTATAAGTTGATTTCGGCAGCATCATTAATAAATGATAATGGTAAAATTCCATTAAAAAAAAGAGAAGAAGCGAAAGAATACGTTGTATCTGCCAGTAAGCAATTGCTTGAATGGTATAACAATCGCGTAAAAGGCTTAACTATCCCTGACAAAAAAACAACTATTGTGGAACTAAAAAAAATATGGTCGCAAAACAAGCCGCTCATTACAAGCGCTGTAGAGGAAATGGATGTAATGGTAGATGACCAGGCAATTATAGCAAGATTATTAAATTCGGTTGTTAGTAATTTAGATTCTATAGAGTAAGTCCACACTTTGCACAATATTTAATATTCATACCCCTGTTTGGCGTTATATCGATATAATCCGTTATAACGTCGTGCACACAATGTTTCATTAAAAAATGTTTTATTTCGTTATCTATGTTTTTAGTTTCTGGTTCTATAACCAACTCATTCCTCAGTCCAATTAATTTTTCTATCAAGCGTAACTTTTCGCTCATTTATAGTTTATACATACATACTGTTTAATACACTTCGCGATGTATGTTTATCATCAGTCTTGATTAGAGCGTCGACGTCCTTCTTGGTCACAGTGAAGGGGAAGGCGACCTTCAAGTTGATATCCTTGGTGAACATATTCTCCTTCGAACCGACCAGACGGAACAGGTTGAGCTTGGTGTGGATAACCTCCAAACAGCGCTTCAGGTTACGAACTCCGTCCTCAGACTTGGTGAGCGAGTCGTTAGTGATAATATACTCGAGCGTCTCGTCGGGAATCATAATATCCTCCTTCTTGAAATTGACCTGCTCGCGAATCTTCGGTAGCAGGTAGTCATTTGCAATCGTAACCTTCTCCTTCGTGTTATAGCCCTTCGTCTGGATACTATACATGCGGTCCTTAAGAATCGGATTCACCATAGACTCGTCATTATAGCTGAACAACAATACTGCACGCTGAAGGTCGAAATCCACATCCGGGAAATACTTGTCGTGGAACTGGTCGTTCTGAGTAGAATCGGTCAAATGAGTAAGGATACCAGTAACCTCGCGACCCTTCTCACCCTCACCCAGCTTATCCAGCTCATCAAATAGGATGCACGGGTTCATCTCTTGTGTCGCGCTCAATATCTTAGTGATGATGCCAGGGCCACTACCCTCATATACATACGGACTACCAACAAATACCGCCTCGTCTGTTGCACCTCCCAGAGGAATCAGACAGAAAGCACGGTTCAAAATCTTACTGATTCCATACTTCGCGAGCGTGGTCTTTCCGGTTCCCATCGGTCCCTTGAGAGCAATCGCGGTTCCCATCGCACCGGGGTTGGCAATCCACTGTCCAATCATCTGTAGGATTTGCATCTTGGCATCTACGAGGCCATACGCACACTCATTGAGTGTTTTCATCGCATTATCCATGAAGCCCTGGCAAGCGTCCAGTCCGTGGGCCATGTTGACGTCCAGGATGGCATACTTTCCGAATGGGATTCGCATAAACAGATCTACCCAGTTCTTCAACTTGAAATACTCCGAGTCACAGGTGTCCATGGACTTCAACAAGTTCAGCTTCTGCATCACTGTGGCCTTATACTTCGTCGGAATCTTCGACTGGAGAAGCGCGAGCCTGTAGGGACGGTCAATCATGATATGCGCGTTGATTTCCTCCAAGTCCTTCATGATCTTGCGCTGCTCCGTGTTGGAAAGCTTCTTCTTGAAATACTCCATCTCACTCTCAGACTTCTGTTTCGGCGCATTTACCAGCTTGTGATAATCCTTGGTATTGTCCGAACGCGTCTTCTTTACCAGTTGCTGGATAGACTCCTTGCAATCCGCGAGGGACTTCAACAACGACTTGCTTTCGGGCTTCTTCTTCAACTTTTCAATTAGGAACTTCTTCGTCTCGACTAGGTCAGAATATTCGCTATCGAACGCAATCTTTTCCTTGTCCAGTTTATCCTGCTCCTTCTTCAGCTTCTTCTCCTTCTTCTCCTTGGCCTTTCTGTCGACCTCAGGGACATCAACCGCGACGTAAGTCTCTTTCATGAACATCTTCTCGTCATCGCTGTTGCACTCCTCGTCGTCGTCATCTTTGAGGGCATCCTCATCCTCGTCCTCGTCTCCGCCGCCGAATCCGAAGATGATATTGATTTTGTTATTTTCATCGTCATCCTCGTCTTCCTCACCCTCATACTCATCCTCTTCATACTCATCATCATACTCATCCTCTTCGTCTTCCTCAGAACTTTCCTCGACAATCTGCTTCTTACCCTTGGACTTGCTCTTCTTCTTCTCGAGCTTGTCCTGCTTCACCTTTTTCTGAATATACTTAGATGGGAACATTTTAGAGGCAATCTTACGAACCTTCTTGCGAATTTCATCTTCATCTTCATCTTCGTCTGTGTCGATATCGGTATACTCCGTCTCAGTATCCTCCTCCTCCTCGACCACCTTTTTCTTTTTATCGGTTTTCTTATTTTTCTTAGACTTCGGGACATAGTCGGAGTCAGACTCCTCCTCGGTCTCAGTCTCTGTCTCGGTGTCCTCGCTACCGATGCTCTCATCGTCGGAATCACGGGTCTTCTTCAACCTCCTGGCAACGGCAAGCTTCTCGTTTCTAGTGCGAACCATGTTATAATATCTGTTTGAGAGTGAAATGTGCCAATTTTAACACATTAAAATCATAAATCAATTTTCCTAAAAATTTGTGTTGTTGACAATATAAAATATTTAGACTATAGCGAATCTGAACATTTTTCGAATGCGCATTTTTTAACACAAAATTGAAACAATAATATAAAAGCGTATTGTATAATATACCAGCCATGTCAAAAATTATTGCAAACGACCGTGTTGCGACTTCCAGAATCATCGGGATTCAGTTTAGTATACTGTCTCCGGATGAAATCCGAAAAAATTCGGTAGTGGAAGTCACGACGCGCGACACCTATATTAATAATAAACCCGTCATTGGCGGGCTCTTCGACCCCAGAATGGGCGTTTTGGAACCCGGAACCATCTGCCCGACTGACGGATTCACTTACATCGACACCCCTGGATATTTCGGACATATTGAATTGGCTCGCCCCGTCTTCTATACACAACATTTGAAAGAAATTTTGAAAATATCGAAGTGTGTCTGTTTCAAGTGCAGTAAACTATTGATTAACAAGTCTCAACATGCTCATGCACTGAATATGGCACCGCGCCATAGATGGGATTATGTATCGAAGTTGGCGACAAAGGTGAAGCGTTGCGGCGAGAAAACGGATGACGGATGTGGCTGCAAGCAACCGGATAAAATCAAAGTGGAGGAGATGGCTACCGTGTTTGCTCAGTGGGATAATATTGAGAATGAGGCGGGTGAGAGCGGACCGGTGAATATGAAACTTACGCCGGAACTGATTCTCAAAAACTTCAAGCGAATTTCCGATGAAGATGTCCACTTCCTAGGTTTTAGTCCGACTTGGTCTCGTCCAGATTGGATGATTTGTCAAGTATTGCCGGTTCCTCCGCCCGCTGTGAGACCTTCCGTAAAACACGACGCCCAGCAGCGCAGCGAAGATGACCTGACTCACATTTATAGCAATATCATTAAGACGAATAAGGAACTTCAAGATAAAATCTTGAATAATGCATCGGCGAATGTGATTGACGGATTGACGAGACTTCTACAATATTTTATCGCGATGATTGCGAATAATAAGACGAAGGGTGCTGCGCCACTCGCTCAGAGGTCGGGAAGGCCATACCAATGTATTGCGACTCGTTTGAATTCGAAGGGCGGAAGAATTAGAGGAAATTTGATGGGTAAGCGAGTTGATTACAGCTCTCGCTCAGTGATTAGTGGTGACCCAAATCTTTCAATTCGTCAACTCGGAGTTCCAAGAAAAATTGCGATGAATATTACAAAGCCGGTTACGGTAAACAACATGAATCGCGAGTTCTTGACGAAACTCGTGCAAAATGGTCCGGAAGTTTATCCGGGCGCGAAGATTCTTGAGCGCAAGAATGGCAGTAGCATTTCACTGAGATACGTTGACAGAAACTCGATTAACCTCGAGAATGGTGACACTGTTCACCGTCACATGATGGATGGCGACGCGGTTCTCTTTAACCGTCAGCCGTCTCTTCACAGAATGTCTATGATGTGCCATATTGCAAAAATTATGAGAAAAGGTGACACGTTCCGCATGAATGTCGGTGACACGAAGCCTTACAATGCTGATTTTGATGGGGACGAAATGAATATGCACGTGCCACAAAATGTGTTGGCAGAGACGGAGTTGCGCCACCTGGCGGCCATTCCTTATCAAATTATTAGTCCGGCTTCAAATGCGCCGATTATTGGTATTTATCAGGATTCGTTACTCGGTTCCTACCGTTTCACGCGTCCGAATATTAAATTGACGCCTCGTTTTGTTATGAACCTGTTGATGATGTATTCCAAGGTGGACACGAAGGCGATTCGTGATGGAGGAAACAAGCTCACTAGCTTCGATGTGCTATCACAAATTATGGCACCGATTACGCTGAATTACAAGACGAATCTGTTCGGCGACGGAGAGGAGTATGCGACATCCAACAACGTATTGGAGATTCGCAATGGTAAGTTCATTCGTGGACAGATGGAAAAGTCCGTATTATCATCTACGTCAAAGGGAATCCTACACCGGGTTTTCAACGACTTCGGAAACATGGCTTGCTCGAACTTCATTGACGATTTGCAAAACGTGATTACGGAGTATATGAAGTCGAGCGCGTATAGTGTAGGAGTCAGCGACCTGATTGCCGACAAGACGACACAGACGAAGATTATCCAGGCGATTACGAAACAGAAACTAGAGGTGCAAGCCCTGATTGACAAGGTTCACCTGGGAATTTTCGAGAATAACACGGCCCATACGAATTCGAGTGAGTTCGAGCTACAGGTCAATAACATTCTGAACAAGGCGCGCGATGAGTCGGGCAAGATTGCGAGAGATAGTTTGAGTAAGGATAATCGTTTCCTTATGATTGTGAAGTCGGGGTCAAAGGGTAACATGTTGAACATTTCGCAGATGATTGCGGGATTGGGGCAACAGAACGTGGACGGAAAGCGCATCCCGTATGGATTTGAAAACCGAACACTACCTCACTATAATAAGTATGACGATAGTCCGAGCGCTCGCGGATTCGTCGAGAATTCTTACATCTCCGGATTGACGGCTATCGAACTATTCTTCCATGCTATGGGCGGTCGCATTGGTTTGATTGATACTGCGGTGAAGACTTCACAGACTGGATATATCCAGCGTCGATTGATTAAGGGACTAGAGGATTTGAAGGTGGAATATGACATGACCGTCCGTAATAACATGGGTCGTGTTGTCCAGTTTGCATATGGAGATGACGGAATCGATTCGGCTCGTGTTGAAAATCAGACCATCCCGCTCGTTGGGATGAGCATCGAGGACATTTACATGCACTATGATGTTGCCGAGAATGTCGAGATATACACGAAGCAGGCAGCGAAACGCGCCAAGTCACAGGCGAAGGGAGCACAGGAGAAGTGTGTGAAATATATCAATATGATGATTGAGTGCCGCGGCGATGTTGTCAAGTCCGTATTCAAGAATAAGAATGAGGATGGTGTGAAGATTCCCGTTTCGTTCGCGAACTCGATTGCCAACATCCAGGGACAGCTCAGTCTCAATGCGAACTCTATCGTAGACATTACCCCGCTAGAGGCATTTGACCTAATCGAGGAGTATTTCGCCAAGCTGAATTCGCTCACTCTAGTGAAGCCGGGCAAGTTGTTTGAGATTCTCTACTATTATCATCTGTCTCCCAAGAGCTTGCTTGTCCAGAAGAGGTTTCACAAGGCCGCTCTGGTAATGCTATTGGAGATGATTGTCCTAAAATACAAGCAGTCGATTGTAAACCCGGGAGAGATGGTGGGAGTTATTGCCGGTCAGAGTATCGGTGAGCCCACTACGCAGATGACCCTCAATACTTTCCATTTGGCTGGAGTGGCCAGTAAATCCAATGTCACGCGTGGAGTGCCGAGAATCGAAGAACTCCTGCGTCTCACTAGTAACCCGAAGAATCCGTCACTGACTATTCATTTGAAGACTATGGATGAGATGGATAAGGACAAGGCAGTCAAGTATGCGAACATGATTGAATACACGAAATTGGCTGACGTTGTGAAATCCATCCAGATTTGTTTTGAACCGCACGAGAGGTCTACTGCGATTGAGGCGGATAAGATTCTTATTGAGCAATTCTATGAGTTCGAGGACCTGATTGACGAATGTAACGGCGATGACGAGAAACAGCCAGATTCGCGTAACAAATCGAAGTGGATTATTCGCATGGAAATGGATGCGACGACTCTACTAGAGAAGAATATTACCATGGATGACATCCACTATGCGATTACGAACAGCGCCTATGGCGAGAATATAAGCTGCGTATTCTCCGATTACAATAACGAGAAGCTCGTCTTCCGCATTCGTTTGTTCGACATCAACAAGAAGAAGAAGATTGTGGCGAACACGCTCGACCAGTCAGATGAAATCTATGTGCTTAAGAATATGCAGGATGTCATTCTCAACGGAATCATTCTGCGCGGAGTCAGTAGCATTGACAAGGTCACTCCCAGAAAGCTACAGAATATGGTTGCTCTAGAAGAGGGCAAGTTCAGTCGTAAGGATATTTGGATTCTAGATACTACCGGTTCGAATCTATTGAATGTCCTCGGTCTAGATTTCATTGACTATATCCGAACTTACAGCAACGACATACGCGAGGTGTATGACGTATTGGGAATTGAGGCGGCGAGGCAGATGTTGTTCAATGAGATTTCGGAGGTGATGGAATTCAGTGACGCGTATATTAACTACCACCATTTGAGTCTACTTTGTGACAGGATGACTATGACTAAGAACATGGTGCCGATTTTCAGGTCGGGATTGCTGAACGACAACATCGGACCCATTGCAAAGGCGACGTTCGAGGTTCATACGGAAGTTCTTTTGGAGGCCGCTCGTCACGCCGATTTCGACCATATGCGCGGTGTATCGGCCAGTGTCATGTGTGGACAATACGGAAAGTATGGAACAGGGTCATTCAATGTGATTCTGGATATGAGAGAGATGGCAAAGCTTGCTGACGCCGTTGCTGCAAAGTCGACTGATGTCGACAAGATGTTTGGTGTAGACGCAAACAGCGGCGACGGGTGTGCGAGTAGTTCTATCAAGATACGCAACAATATCACCAACATCAAGAAGTCGGATGCAACCGTTTGTGATGACGATTATGACATGGGACTATAATGGAAAAATTGAATTTGTAAACCGCGTAGAAAAAATAAGCACAATAAAAGCAATAACAACATGAAGTATCTCGACAACAAATTTGTTCAATTGACCCTCGTATATTTGGCGTGGATAGTGGCACATTACGCGGCGGCACATCTATACGCCAACATTTGTGTTCCTACAACCCTCTGGGGATTTATCATGTCGCCTATTTCAGTTGCATCTCCACATTGTCAGGGTCTGTCTTGGTTTATTTATAATAGCGGTCTGACCATATGCAATATGTGGCTTCTATTGGGCGCATGGATTGTATCCAAATTAGTTATATTCGGAAAATAGTTTAAAAAATCATACAATATTGTATATTATATGAGTTGTATAAATTATATAACGGGAGGTAGATTAGGCGATTTTTTTCAACAACTGTCGGTTGTATATGAGTATTATTTGAAAACAGGAAAAAAGGGTATTATTTATTTGGATGATACCCTCGGAGATAAATTTCGTTTTGGCGCAGCGAAAGCCCTGGAAGATATCCGTGAAATCATTGCGCTGCAACCATACATTAAAGATGTCCGATTACATAACGGCGAACAATTTGATGTAGATTTAACATTATGGCGTGCGCATATATTTCGTAGTAATTCATACAGTGAAGTTATGGAGGCAATATATAAGGTTGAATATGGTAAACGTAAATGGTTACTAAATATACCGATTGACACGAGATGGAGCGACATAACCGTAATTAATACAGTAGATTATAGATTCCCAAACCGAAAAAGCGACATTGCATTTTTTAATACATTGGATTTATCGAAAACCATATTTGTTTCATTTTCAGAGGAACAATATAATATTTTTGTTATGAATATTCCACTTCCAATTCAAATTCCGTTTTATCGTCCGGCAGATTTAATGGAAGTTTGTATTATATTGAATTCTTGTAAATTAATGGCGGGTAGTTTGTCCGCATTTATGACATTTGCAACGGCGCTACATAAAGATTGTGTATATCCTGCGGATACCGTGAACTTAATGTATAATATGGACAAGCATATGCCGATGATAAAATATACAACGCCAGATGGTTCAAAGAACTAAACGGTTGACATAGCGCTGTGATTTATCTGGGTCTGGTTCTGCTATTTCATATGTAATATTTCGTATATATTCATTTACACTGAAGACATTTGTGTCATTTAAATACGCTGCATTTATGGCAGAGTCCAACAATAATATCTCATTTGAGTTTATTTTGTAATTTACATTACTAACATTTAGGTAATATTTTGGCTCCATAATGAATGAGCGGACACGATTGTATCGAACTAATTCATCCGCTATTCGTATAAAGTATCTTACCGAATTATCCTTTCCGTTGATTAGATTCTTCTTTGGTAATTCAATTGGGCATTTTGTCTCTTTGTCGTATAAACATTGGTATCCACTGGACTTAGAAACGTCTCCAAAAACCACATCTTCTTTGGTAACCATTTTTATTATCCTTTCGATTCGGTCGATTTTTTCGTGGTATCCATAATCCTTCCTTTTTATGATTCTATGAATATTTAGTTTTGCCCTTCTATTTTCGTAATAACTCAATAGATTCCGAACTGCGCTTCGAAATAAATTATACGCATTACTTTCTATGCTTAACTGTTTTATGGTATCAATTCGGTTCTCATCGGGCGGTTGGTTTGTAGTGACCTTCTTATCGGCAGCGAGATAGTCGCCGCCATTTATTGGTAGCAGTTTAATGCCTAATGCATTGTCGATTTCTATACTTGCCTCGTTGGTGATTGAGTCTGTAACCTTTATAAATTGGTTGAATACAGTTAGAAATCCAATAACATTATTACGGTTCATGACCTTTCTATTTGGGACACAATTGAATGATTTATCCATTGACATCAATAGCTGTAGCGTAGTTTTGTAATCATTCCATATTTCAGTATAATCGACGAATATAAAATACGTATCGTTTATTGTAGCTGAAGGCGCACATGGCAGAAACATCGTTTTTTCGCCAATCGGTAATTGAAATCCGACCGTTTTAAATTGATAATTCACAACTTGATTTAGTGTGGATATATCGTAATTGTTTTCGCGCAATTTATTTATGGTTTCTATTGCGCTTAGTGCGCGACCTTTATATGAAGCATTGGGAATACTGTATTTCGGTTTGCACGTATCATTTAACTTCCTTATTCGCACAAGGGCTTTCGCCATATCAACACCATCTATTGTAGCATCTGCAAATAATTTTGTTATGATTGTATTATGTTTGTCTTCCATAAATTGTAGATACACTGGTTCATAGAATACATCTTGTTTTATTAAAAATAGTGTTTGTTTTTTATCTGACATCCATTTGGAGTCAGAATATTGATTTGTAGGACAAACTAATTCTATAGCGCCGGAATCTTTATTTATTTCGAAGATTACTAGGTTAATTCCATCTGGAAATTTATCAGACGGGAATAATAACTCATTGGGTTTTGTCATTATATCCCACATATATGTATGATCTATTTTCGATGATGGGTCGTTAATGAATTTTATAAAATTTTCATATGCATTTATGATATTGTCTCTTGTTTTCACTTGAGGTTCATCTGAAGGATTTATCTCCTTATAAAACATTGTGTCTTGGTATTTCGAAACATCCGCTGTATTTGAATCTGGTCTAAAAATGGAAGCAAGTGTGTTATTGTTGTAAGATGTAAAATAATCTAGTGTTACTGCATCAGATATTATTTTTCGCATTTCTTCTATGCTTGGTGCTTGTTTCATATCATTCACGCTTGCATATATATCTGCGAAGCACGCTACAATTGATTGTGTCGTGGACAATTCTACACCATATCTTTTTAGACAAGGGTATTTTAATTTGGATACGAGCTTATCGTCATCATCAACACACTTTAAATTATCTACTTCGAAAAAGTCTTGGACTTTTAATGGTAAGACTCCCCACCGGTTTTGTTGAATTGGATATTTATTACTTGCCGCTGTATACTGTGCTTTGAAAATATCAACTTCTGGTTCTTCTCTCTTTTTCTCTTTCTCCTTATCTGCCTTTTTCTCCTTATTTTCCTTTTCCTTTTCCTTTTCCTTTTCCTCTTCCTCTGCCTCTGCCTCTTCCTCTGCGTCTGCCTCTGCTTCTGCTTCTACCTCTACCTTTTTATCCTTTTTGTCCTTTTTCTTTTTAGGTTCATCTTTCTCTTTCTCTACATCTACATTGACAAAATCACCCAAGTTTGCGTCATCACGTTTGAAACAGCAAGGAAAATCATATTTTGATTTTAAATTCTTAATAAGTCCCGGAAAATGTGGTATATATTCACCTTTGGCATCGAAATGTTCCTCCGGATGAGCAAACTCATATATATAGGCACCATCGGGAACAACTTCTGATTTATAAGGAATAATAAATTGAGGTTGTAAGAAAAACTCTTCCGAGTTGCGAACAGCCTCCATAGGTATTGTATCTTTTATGTCATTCGGTTCAAACGACAATTGGTATCCCGTCTTTTCATCAATAGCACGTATTCTGCATTTCTGTTCAATCGGCTTATCATCTTTGAGAACCAATTTACCATCCTTCATTAAAAATTTCGTCCATTTTTTACCACTCGATGCAACTACGTCTTTTTTCAGAATAAATATTTGTTTCACAGCTTCTTCCTTTCTACCAGACAATTCTGATTTTTTGGTTTCAAATAACTGTTTTACTTGTTCCTCTGTTAATGTCGTGAGTTGTTCAACTTCTTCATTGGTCAAACTGCGGTTCTCCTTCAATGACCAGTATCGCGGACAAATATACCAAAATTTCTTATCTGGGTCTGCACTAAGTGATATAGAGCTCAAATAAGATCCCTTCATTGGCTCAAGTAAATTCCATATCTTCTGAAATTCGGAATCATCCTTTTGTTGTTTAACTACACTACGCTTTGCTCTCATTATCTTTTTGACAGCAGATTCAAACTTGGCATCAGTATCAGGATAAGGTTTCTGCATAGCATTGAATATAGACTTATTTGTTGGGTCTACTTCTGTAACCTTCAGGTTATCAATCGATTCATCTAATTTTGATTTATCTATGCGTGCAAATAATTCCTTTGCCTTCAATTTGTCATTCTTTTTATCAACATCTGCATCGTCATCTTGTTTAAATATTTCTTTCTTCAAGAATAACTCGAACTGTGGTTTGGCCATAGGGACTTGCTTAAGTGCTGATATCTGTCTATCGATTTTTTCTTGTTTGGTAGCTATGGCATTTTTTCTTGATTCTATTAACTCGTCCTTACGTTTGATAATATTCTCATTCCAGGATGCAAGAGTTTTAATATAGGGTTTGATGTCATCTGGTGCTTTTATTGCCGCATTCGTCAATAACTCATTCCAATCCGTGAATTTGCCATTTGCTCGGTCAGTATCATCGATTTGATTCTTCTCTTCTTCATTTAACATAACCGGTTGGCGATTGACTTCACCTCTACAGGTTCTCGAGAACTGGTTTGTCTTTTCGCCTTTCGAGTATTTAATCAGTTCCGGGTCGCGGTCTTCGATTCTCTTCTGGAATGGATTTGGATTCTTAAGTTTGAAACCATCTGGGTTTATGTCTGGCGCACCACCATACATATCATCGGTATCTAAACCATACATATCATCGTCATCGTCATCATCTAGTTCCTTGTCTATAGTCTTCTTGAAAAACGTCTCGTCCAATTCAGATGGTTTTTCTGTTGGTAGAATAATAGTGTCGAACACCTTCTTTTCAACTTCATTAAAATTCACCTTTCGAGAACATAATGTCTGAACATTTTTCATAACAGTTGTAGGCGAATGGAATATTCGCAAAATACTATCCATGTATATTTTCAAAAGCGGAACGTATTGAATCGACGTTATATTATCGATAGTTAACACTAATAGGTTCTCTGATGCGATTGATTTTAATGACACGGGGAATCCGGAAGTCTCGTTTGTTCGATTATTTGTAATCGTATATTTGGTATAGAATTTGATGACATGGTCTTTTGCAGTTTCCTCATCTAAGCCGAATTCTTTAGCAACCATACCGACGAGTTCTTCAACCTCCACATAATTATTGTTTTTTTCCATAGTAATAAATTCATCTATAGGACTCATTTCTTGGAAATTTGCAACACGTTTGAACCGAAACTTGGCACCAGTCGCTGAATTTATATTCGAGTTTTCGACGGTAAATAAACTAGACAGGCAACTTCTATACTTATTTAAATCATAATCCGAGAGTTTGTTTATTTTTAGACTCGATGTATACTGAAGCTTATAAATCTGTATAAATGAATCTGTTAGATTTGTGAATAGCCGTATGTCATATCCTATCGGTTCTATAAATTGATTGATGCTCTGAATCACTGGATTCAATCCGGTTTGCAATAATTCTTCCAGTTGTTCTGCCATCAGTGGGTTCTCTAAAATCGCGTGAACACGTAAACTTCCGTCTTTCTGGAAATCTACAAATAGTTTTACTAGTTCTCCATTGAATGTAATGCTGGTGTAGAGCGATATTTCGCCAGATTTGCCAGTTTCCTTTGATATTTTTATTATTTCGGACGTTTGCAAATAAGGTTTTCGACGTCCGTTTGTGTACGTTTGTTTACTATATAAACGAAACATGTTTGCACGTCGGAATCCTGGATTGTATTTTATAAATGGTATGTTCTCTGTCGCATGTATGTTCTTGAAAATGGAATCGAGAGGCAATAGATTTATGAAATCCGTCTTGATACCAATATCGAACTGAACAATGCCTTCTCTCGAATATATCAGAAATGGATTAGCCAACTTTATGTCATAAAACATTTTCACAGTCTCGTATAGTTTGACTAGGTCATCGGGTATATTTTGTCTTGATTCTGCTTTTAGTTCCTCTTTGCGTTGCTCTAATTCGGATGAATTTGTAATGTCGCTAGCGAATAGGAATGGATAATACATGCTGCACATGTCCTTCTCACTCAAACTATTATTCCTGGCATATTCGAATACGTCGGATGCTAAACATACATATATTGTTGAATCACGCAAAATACCGAAATCCAATAGCACAGAGTTTTCAGTCGAATATAGCATTGCGTCCGGGTTATTATAGAGTGTTGAACACTGGAATGGGTTTACAGAGAACAAGTGATTCACACTATCCGCGAACTGTCTACCAAGTATTTTTTTTATAGGCTGTTTTTTATAGACATCGAGAAGGTCTTCATATGTATATTGAGTCTTCGTTAGTTTTTCTCGTTTTTCTGTATCAATCAAGAAATTACTGAGGAAATGCTTCATAATATCACGTGTAAATGGATATTTCGCGCTATCATTCTGTGTAATTTGATTATAAATGGTCAACACATAGTTTGCATCTCGCTGAATCTCCTTTTTATCTGTACGCATCGTCTGTTGGAAATAAGCAAATAGATGTAGCTCTTTGTAAGAGACTTCATTTAAGCCCAATGCCATCAGAATTTTATTTTTGATTGTTTGGATGGTATCATCTAAGAAAATTCGCTGGTCTGACATAGTTAATTCACCTTTATATACATCTGGTCGAACAGAACCAAACACCAGCGTTCGCTTAACATCGTTATCGTTCGGATTCAATATACAAACTTTAAAATTGTCCGCCATCTTATTATATACTTACACTATAACTTTATATTACACCTTTCGACTAAAATTTTATGTGTAAGTTTGCACAGGTTTGTGAAGTTTATATAATTTCACAAAACAACTAAATTAATCACTATCACTATTAATATCACTATCATAATCGCCACGAGGTGGGGGTGGAGGTGGGGGTGGAGGTGGGAGTTCTTCTTGTGAAACCCAAACTGGTATACGAAATCCCGCATTGTTATAATCATCATCATCATGTAAAATAGTTCCAGGCTTAGTCAATATATTTTTATTATACTCAGGTTTAATAGCATTTAAATCGCGCAAGAAAAAATGGCGCGCTATATTATATATTTTTTTAGTATACCATCCTAATGGTAAATTCGAACCATCCTTATATTCCCACCATTCTCGTAACATTATAATTTTAAGTTTAATAATCTCTGTTTCGGTTAGAAAACAATCTTCTGACCAACGTCTCAATTTGTCAGAAAATTTCGACATAGCAGAATTAGGATTATCATCAGGAGGTGCTAATATTATAAATCCTTTTCTATTTTTTGTAATTTGGATTTCGCCTGGTTGTAAAGTGCGTGGGCCATAATATATAAACTGTTCGAGTGGCGTAGAGTTAAACCTTATAGCGCATCTAACAATAATATCTAGTGCATCTGCATCTCCAGCCGTTGCTCTAGCTTTAAAAAAATTTATAGCAAAATTGTATCCTTTATTTGCTAATCGTTCTAACACGTTTAGTGCATATTCATCTCCAGCCGTTGCACGAGTTATTATAGCATTACGTATGCTTATTGATACGTCTTCCGGTCCCAAATCAGCTCTTGTAATAACTATACCAATATTATCTTGTGCATTCATGAAGTATTGTATTACATTTAAATCTCCGGCGTTTAATTTATCTTCGAGGCCTTGAAAAATTATTGGAACTTTTGCTTCTTCAGGGTTAGGGTCATCTACGATTGGCGGACGTTTCCCATTGTTCTCGTCCCCCGGCACGCGATCTGGATAGGGAGGAACAGGAAGGATAAATTTCGCATTAATTATATTTTCTGGTAGATTAATCAATGCCTGGCACGTTCCACACCGACAAAGTCCATCATTATATTTTATTAACGTATCACACCATTGACTTACGCAGTTTCTGTGAGCGTAATGAGGTTTAGTGCCTATACAACCAATCTTAGGTCCAAATTTGCGAATATTGTCTTCAGAAAAAGTCTCAAGACATACCCAACATACTTGTTCTTCTTCGCGCTTACGTTTATCACCAGAATCAGGCGGAGGCTCCTCCTCCTGGCGTTTACGTTTATCACCATCACCAGGAGCAGCAGGAGGCAGAACCACCTCCATACCAGCACCAGGAGCAGCAGGAGGCAGAACCTCCCCCCTAACAGCACCAGGAGCAGACGATCTTCCCAAAAGACTTCTTAACGCACTGAACATCCCTCCTTTACGTATTGTTTTTTTATGAACACGATTTTTGTGTGACCCCCTTTTATTTTTATTTTTATTTTTCTTAGTTTTAGTTTGTGTTTGTATTTTTTTCATATATAATATATGTCTAGAGTTTTGTGTTGATAGTCTATAAAATTGAATCAAATCCAAGACATTCTAAATAAAGTCACACAACCAACAAACGAATCAAATGCCTTCCAACGATTTATTTTACGAGGATGACGTCAGCGAAGTAACCCAGTTGAACGGAAATTGTTTCAGCGTATTATCATATTACTTTGGATACACGTATATCGTGGAATACATCCATGCAGAGCGTAGATTTATCATTCTCGGAACGGACAACCCAGATTACTACCCCTCTCAGTAAGAAAAACGCTTAAATATTTAGTTTATGGAAAAACTCTTTTTTTATGCAATCGGCGAGAACTCATGTTCCATGAACAATTTTGTAATCGGAACATCAAATGCAAATGCCGGTATATTACAGAAACTCGACAAATTACAGCTCAAGATTTCATTCGCACGCGACATAATTACCATATCAATCACGGTATCGCGTAGACCGTGCGTCGCTTTGCTCCGCAAATCGCCTGTATGTATTTTATTATTATCCCAATACGCGATTTGTGGAGATAACTTCGAAATGCGACGACCAATTGATGCCGAATCTGTTAACAAAATACACTTATCTGTTATACTGCGACTTATTATAAGACGTTTGAATTTATCGGCTATTTTGGTTGCCGCGTTCTCATCATATACGTCATCATGTATAAATACGTCGCCCAATCTAAGATGAATCACCTTATAGCCTTTCGCTACATCCACACCCAGCTCTTCATACACATGTGAGAGAACACGTTCAATCATATCCGATGGCGTAAGTAACTTTCGCATGAACTGTTTACAAGTATCAGATAGCTCAGCAAACACTACAAACTCACCAAGGTGATTCGTCGCATAAAATGAGTTTGTGAGAACTGAAAACGATGTGTGTCTCTGAAATAAAACACTCAAATTATTGATTATATCGGGATACGAGAGCGGACATATACATTCATGTATTTCGGTATCCTTGTTATTAACCGTATAATGGTCCCCGAATTTCAAAAACGAAAATATAGGATGAGAATTATAATCAATTAACAATTCGAAACCACATGCTTCTGCAAAATAAAACAATGCTACTGTTCCTCTTAAAAAATCACCGAACCCGGGTGGCTGTGGGTTCGTTTTACATTTAGTCAAATAAGCGTGAGTGCAAGACGGCATTTCAATATATATAAATACAAGTGGTTTGTATTTATATTTATATTTATGTTTACGTTTTTATTTAATATCATAGAATGGGTTATCGGATATTTTCATCGAACAATATTCGGCAGGCTTCTTCTTATAATCCGCAGGTTCGTGAATGCCTGCCTCCTTCGCATTTTGCAACATGAATTTGAAGTTCTCCCAGAACTCGCTCTTGTGTCCAATCGATTTCGTCATTATGTGCGAAAGCTCATGTATGGCAACAAACATCAGAGTATGTTCGTCAATTAAATTGGTGACGTCATCCTTCTTGACGTTTAAACAGAAGGCCAATTTTTCACCTTTGTTCTCACTATATGCTGTATATTGACTCGTTGGTAATGTTTCCATTATTTTCTGAGGGTTATATCCATTTACTAGACGCTTCACAGCTTCGTTATTAGGGTGTTTTTCCGCCATATAGTCGACTAGCTTCTTGCACTGAAGCGATGTCTTAGCAAGTAGGTCGGAAGCAGCCTTCAGATTTGCTCGTTCGCGAACACAATATTTATTACCATCGACTGACGATATAATGCACTTCAATTGGAAACTGTCGGTATCAAAATAGATGTATAAACATATTCCGATGATGAATATTACCAATATATATCCTAAAATGTCCAGTATTTGCATGTATATATTAATGTCGATACATTAATTTTATGGCTGCCTTCACTTGATTTGGCTTTGGCGTTTTACCACCAATTAAACAAACACTCAAATTATCCTTCCTGAAATACTTGCGCGCCACATCATCAATTTCCTTTCTTGTAATGTTCTTGTAATGCGCGTCGTATAGTTTTGTATATTCATAAAACGGTTCATCTGGATACTCTAAGAAATGCGCACCATTATGTTTGCATTTCAGTGTATTATTGTCTAATTCGCCATTCATCGTCCCTTTCAAATAACCTTTCGCAAACTCGAACTCTTCCACAGTTACGCCATTCTTCAGAATATCATTGATGACGTCCAACATGAGTGGGAGAACACCTTTTTTCCCATTACTATTTGACATTACTTTGGTGCTATCTGTTTCAGCATACAGAGTAAGGTCTCCATAAATATCATAATATGTGACATATGCACTAGAAGTATACGTCAATCCATTATCTTCGCGTAATTTAATAAACAAGCGCGAGCTCATTGGTCCGCCTATAAGAGTCCTTAGCACTATCGCTGCGTGTCTATCTTCACGGTTTATTCTAAATCCCAATGATATGTGCGTTGTCTTATCTGTTATCTTCTCTTTTATATAATACGCAGTATCAGATTGAGGCGTAATACACCGATTTATAGTATTGTGGTACGGCGCGCTATTTTGTAGTTTTGCGAATGGCGACGATGCTAGCATTTGTTTAATATGCGACAACGAAAGGTCTGACACGATACTAATAGAAATGCGGTTCGGCTGGTAGAATAATTTGTATAATTCATTCATGCGGGCGCAGTCCATCTGTTTTTTATGATATGCCAACGTATCTATAGGATACGCAAATGCGCTACCATTATATAACATTTCCTCGCTACGGTCAACTAATTCGGTCTCAGAATTATCGCTGCTTTTTGAAGATTCCTCGATGACTATTTTGTCCTCCATAGCACAGTCGTTCTCTCGAAATAGCGAATTGAACAACATGTCTGCAAACAGATTCATTAGACTTTCGGTATAATTACTATCACATTTTGTAACATATCTCGTATATCGCTTATCTGTATATGCATTTATATACGCACCAACCCTATCATAAGTGCGTTGTATTTGTTTTGATTCCTTTATACGCTTTGTTCCTTTGAAACACATATGTTCGATAAAATGCGCAGCGCCTCTCGAATCGTCAGTCTCATATGCAGAACCAAAATCTACAAATATTTGCATATTTGTAACGGGGATACTACCATTTGATTTTTCGTATATTAGTCGGAATCCATTTGGATATGTATATGTTGAAACAGGCATTATTATAATATGATGTTATAATAATAAATTTATTTAACGCTTGCCTTCACCAATGTCGAGGGGAACACGGCCATAGTCGGGCTCAATCGTGCTCTTGTTCCAGGGTCCGGTATCCGAGATAGGGATAATCGGGTCGGAGCGCTCCTGGAGATTGGCGTTGCGAAGGCTCTGGCCAATCGTGTCTAAACCGATGTGGACACCGGCCTGGAGGAGGTCAGGCATGTTAATGTTCGCGCCATTGAGGTTGTTCAGCGTCGTCCACTTGCTGTTGACATCCTTGGGGAGGAGGTCGACGGGGTTAGCCGTAGGCGAAAGCGTATACTGGTTCTCCGAGGAGACCGGCGTAACATCCGCAACCGATGTGGTGGCAGGCGCCTTCTTCTCAGAGCCATCCTCTAACTTCTCAAGTCCAATGGTCTTAGACTGGGAATAGTATAAAAGCGCAACCCCCAAGGCAATTGCGACAATTAGAATTGCAATACGCTTGGGTTCGAACCAACTGGAGAGTCCTTTCATCAACTGTTGAAAATTTGTTAACATCCTGTTTATATAAACGGTTGATAAAATTATTTCCGAAAAGTTGGTTTTATTTGCTAAATAATTATGCGGGGTCAAAATCAAAATCGTCTTCTAAATCACTTTCATCATCGTCGTCTAAATCCGTCAACATATAAGTATTTTTAATATGTTTTGCATCTAAATAACTAGATAGAGCCAACTCTTTGGCCTCTTTGGCTTTTCTTAAAGCTTCACGATACATTTTGTAATATACGTCATCTCGTTTCTTCAAAAATACTGTTTCGTCTGATTCAACTATTAATTCAAATTCTTCTAAATCGCTTGGTTCCTTTTGTTCTTCTATGGAAGGTTCCTTTTGTTCTTCTATAGAAGGTTCCTTTTGTTCTTCTATGGGAGGTTCTTTTTGTTCTATTGGTTCGGGTTCTCTGATTGGTTCTTCTACAGGTTCTCTAATTGGTTCTTCTACGGGTTCTATGATTGTTTCTGTAGATAGATGCTCTATGGATAGAGGCTCGGTTGGCGTGATAGGTTCTATTTGCGGTTCTTGGATAGATTTCTCTAAAGATTCCTTCGACGGTGTTTTTAATATGCACCTTTCAAACATGTCTACGGGCTTAAGAACCAATAACTGTTTCATCTCCATCTCAATTTGAAACATACGTGCAGAACATTTGATTCCCTGAATCTCCAAAATTGTCGCGACGTCTTCATTCTCCTTCAAATTCTCACACTCAATTACGCTCTCATTTTCATCATATATTTTCAATGTCGTCTTACCTAGTATGGTCTGGACATTTATTCGCGCAATATAATACTTACCTGATTTGAATATCTTCAGTGGCGAAGTGAATGAGTTCTCAATATCATGTTCATCCAATTCCGTTTCGAACCATTTCGCACGATGATTATAAATGTATTTGCGACTAAACGTTTCTAAATTCTCCATCCATCGAATGAATTTCTCGTTCTCATTGGTAAACATAAGGTCGCAATACGAACGTTTACCCGTTTTGACGATTCCCTGTTTGAGTTTACAATTCGGTGGTTGAATATATACGGGCTTATCATTTAGCAAGAATTTCATAAAATGGTTTCCGCCAGACATAGCGATAGGAGAAGTTAATGCTAACTTGTCGAACGGGAAATTGTCATTTGGTTCATTAATTGCGTTCATTTTAGATATGATATAAAATGAAATAAAATTAACACTATAAACGCGTATGGTAATAAAATAATATTTCTACTATTTTTCTAATAGGATGCGGAATGTTTTGTCGGATATTTTCAAGAATGAAGACATTAAACGCGATGTGAAAGAAGTGATAAAACCAGTAGTTTCCTTTATATACGACGAAATATATGTGTATATATGGTTCATTTGTTTGTATAATGTCTTCTTCATTTTGATAGTTTTAGCAATTTTATATTTGTTGATTCAAATGCCGTATAGAATTCAAAGAATCGGATTGGAAAAAATATAGGCTATTAATATATAATGGATAATACAATGCGCAAACATGCTTCGGGAGGTGGACCCCTCGGCGAACTTAGACCGCTTGCTCCTGCTCTTGTTACTGGAGGTGGACCTCTTGGCGAACTTAGACCGCTTGCTCCTGCTGACTTTGTCGATGTGAAGCCCATTACGGGTGGTTCTGGCGCGGCTGATTACGCGCTTGCCGTTTACGGTGCCGGCGATGCCCAGCACGCTGTTCCCGGCTCCAACGTTATCGCGATGAACAACCCGAATGCTGCTCCCATTGCCGCTGTACCCGTTACTGGCGGAAACAGGGGTGGTCGCGGAATGCTCACGAACATGGCTGTTCCGGCGCTTCTTCTTTATGCGAATACCAAGTTCAAGCGCTCTGCAAAGAAGATGCGCAAGTCTGTTCGCAGGACGGCGAAGAAAATTCGTAAAATGGGAAAAGGTAAAAGTAAGGGCAAGAAGGGTACGCGTGGAAAGCGTTAAAATTTAATATTTATTATTATAATAGAATGGATAATAATAAAGAAGAATTCGTAAGTAATATTCAGCGGTGGGTTGTTCTCGATACACAACTCAAATTGGCAAATGAAAAATTAAAACAAATACGTGAATCTAAAAATCAACTTACGTCACAAATATGTAATTATGTTGATAGTAAAAATATGCGCGAGACAAAATTGCAGATTAGTGATGGTAATCTGCGCGTCTATGACCGTAAGGAGTATTCGCCCATCACATTCACGTATATCGAAACATGCCTAGATAAAATAATACCGAACAAAGAACATGTAGCATCTATTATAAAATACCTTAAGGAGAACCGAGAGATTACAACTGTCTCGGATATACGCAGAAATGTTACAAAATAATATGCGTGACTAATATATATGCTATACGAAAGGTCATTTTTAGAAAAAACCATGTTTGAAGAGAACACTATGCATGGAGGGGATGTTTGTTCAATTGCCGGATTTCCGGCGCTCAAGCATTTGTCAGTTCCGCTTGGTTTAGTGTTTCGACCTATGGCGAATGAGAGTTTTATTAGCAGCGATGCAATATTGGATGTAATGGAGTATGATAAATATGATGCGCTTTATGAGAGAGTTCTTGATACGAAAGGTAAGCAGACGAAACGCCAGCTGCCGAAAATAGTTGGTGTGCGAAAAACTAAAAAGGCAAAGTAATATAAAAATATCTAAATTAATTAGGTAGATGGTAAAAATTAGTTCCAATGAAATTGAGATACAGAAAATAGCAAGGCGAATCCATATGATAGAATCGAATATAGCGGATTATGAAAATAATCGTGGTTGTATTTTTTATTGTTCGTTAATACACGGTAAAGCATTCATTTATGAATTATATGAGCGTTTGAAAGAAGAACGCCGTAAATATGCAGAGGCGACAGTTCAATAAATATAATAAGTTATTTATATTTATTGAAAAACTACAACTAAAATTAGTACGCAGACCATTTGTTTTTATTGAATGGACTTACATTGACATTTTTCCACTGTCTCACCTTCTCATCCAACGCCTTTTCATCATCACTTGTTGGAATTGAATCTAATGTTTTTGCGGCATTCATGCGTTGTACATCGATGTCTGATGCAGTAGGTTTCTTACCGTAGCAGTTTGCACCAAACCTCACATTTGGGTTTACAATATATCCACCATTAATGCCGGGCCTGCCACAATCATTCGCGCGCTTCTTATTTCTCTGGAGAACACTCCATGTATCTTTTTGTGTCGGGTATAATATCATTTGACCTTCCGACCAGCCATAATTGCACCATTCGCCTCCGCTAGTATACGCTTTCTCAACCTCATCATAGTTGGCCAATCGAGCACCGAATGAACTGCACATTTGGCGCGCTTCCTCGTAGGAATATACATTATTTGATATATTGAATACCTCGCCACCATCTGTTTCTGTTTTGCAATCCGTCTTCTTTTCTGTCTTCTTATCAGGTGATGAAAATAATCCCGGAATATCAACCTTGAGAACGTGCTTAAAGAAGTTTGCGATAAGTAGAATAACCCAATACAATAAACCAATCGCATTTATTAAACTCAGCGATATGGGAGAACCGCCTGCAAGCGTTAGCATACTGAATCCATAACTAATAACTTGGACAACTACTAAAAATAAACTTAGGTTTATAACTGTATTAAAATCATCAAGTTCTCTGATAAATTCCTTTTTAAGAGATTCGACTACACCATTGCTATCGCCTTTATTTTTATCATATAAATAATAAGCATAGTAAATAACTATTCCGAAGACTAACATATCTACTACCATTCCGGAGAACGCTTGCATCGATGCCAGACGGTCTTTGAAGAAAATTGCTAAAATTGCCATTATACCAAAATAACCGATGAGAACCCACATTATTATTCTTGTATTTTCATTGTCAAATACGCTAGGTTTATCTGTCGACTCGGTCTTTTCCGGAGTAGTAGTTGCCGGAGTTGCTGCCGGAGTCGTCTGTGCCGGAGTTGCTGCCGGAGTTGCTGCCGGAGTCGTCTGTGCCGGTGTAGTTGTGGCTGTATTTGTAGGTGTAGTTGTAGCACTCATTATACTATAGCTATTTATTTTTTTTGCGATAAAAGAGACAGTATGCCATAGGGGTTATTATAGTGTCGGATTCTGGTAGTCGATTTACAGATTGGTCATTATAATGCATCCATTCATTAGCATAGTTCTTAACAAATGCTGTATAGTGCCCGCCATAAACGCTACCTATATGATTACAAACTGCATATAATTCATATTTGTAAGACCGCGGATTATATCCAGATACATATCGAGACAAGTCCAAATTATCTAATGGACACGTAATTAACTGACCGTTTTTATGTCTCCCATCCGCGCTAAATCGTTTCAATACGACAATCAAAATTTTAGGGAAATTCCAGAACGTGATACGCTTCTTAATATCCTCCTTCTGTTTTGTTTTTTCATTGAACCATGCATTCTCGCCTGAGAGAACCTCGGTGGTAGTAAACAAATCAAAACAATCATATAGAGAAACATTCGACCCATCCGGCACAGGCAAATTCATAACGAAATAACTTTCGGGCTTTATAGAGTGTTTGGTCAATCCATCCATCGAGACAATTTCGGATACATGGATTCCATAGAATAAATCCATAATTTCTGAATAATCCTTCGCATAGTCCTCCTTTATCATTGTGTAACACTTTTCTGCAAGTTCATCCACTGAGTTCTCCTTTGTCCCAGTAATTTTTATATTCACCTTTCGCGCAATCGCCTCGTGTATACACTCAATCATAAATAGCAAAAATTCTGGCATATCATTCTGGCTCCATCCTGTAAACAGTTCCTTGTTCTTATCACGTGCAATCTTATGAACATTCATAACAAATTTTTGGGGCGATACAACCATATCTTGTGACCACATAAGGGTTCTCAACTCATTCCATTCATTCATTATAATCGACTTTTCTGGTGACGTATTATTCAACTTATCTAGCAATTGATTTAGTTCATATGTATGGTTCAGCGCCTGTAAACATGAATTTAAAAAACATGTGTTCCCTAGATTAGCCAGTCCGGTATAACACCTGGTTTTATATAAATCCATTGCAATTATAATAATATAAAACTATTACTTTATATAAGTCAATGAATACATTTAATAATAATCGAGGTAGAACTACCAACGCCCGTTCAGCCGAATTTTTGCGCGCATTTGTATCTGAATATAATCAAATCATTCATGCGCACTCCGAGATGATGTTGGAATATAATCGTAACGTGTCCAATATTATGCGCATACTCCAACGCGGACAAGACATGGCGCCCCCCCCAGCGCCCGCACCTACGCCTGTAGCTACTACAGGGAGAACATCGAACCGTTCCGATATTGCAACCCTTATATATTTGCTGAGTCAGGCAAATACAGAAGAAATTCAGATTGGTTTAACTCCTGCGCAAATACTAAGTGCAACACAAATTATCACATATACGCCGGGTAGTTTCAATGAAACACAGTGTCCTATATCTCTAGAAGAATTTGTTGAAAATGAACGTGTATGCCAAATCCGTCATTGTCAGCACATTTTTCGCCGACCTAATTTGCTGCGATGGTTTGAGTCACATGTCGGCTGCCCCGTATGTCGATACGATTTACGCGGAGCAGATACAGAAGAAAATGATAATAATGCAAGCGTTTCGTCTATGTTGTCCACTTTATTTAATTCTGATATTTCTGGCAATGGTATATATTCATTCGAATTTCCGGTTCGTTTCCGTTAATGGAAGAACTTGGTAATCGCCTGGCATCCAGTTTTTTCATTGGAAATCTGATTCAATACCTTATCGAATAATAATGTTTTCACTTTTGCGGAACAGTATTTTTCCTTCTTCTTCATGAATGTCTCATGGTCACCGCCACAATCACGCTCAAGAATTTCCATATCCTTTTTGTATGTTTTAATGGCGCTCGGCTTGCGCTGGCACTCCCAGATAAGCTCAACCGCCAATCCGAATAGCTGCTGCAATGGTTTCATCAACTGATTTGTAATATAGTGCGCGTAATCGAGTTTGAGTTTGTTTTCGGTGATATATTCGGGTATTTCGATGCGCTCGCCCATCAGCGACTTCGGTTTGTTTGTAACAATGAATGCGTATTTTATGCGGTCGCCAGGTTTCGGCTTATTTCCAGGGTCCCTCTCACCTACTCGGTCCGCAAGAACCTTATGTGCGATTTGATTCGGATTTTTATAGTCGCTGCGAAGAGCCTTTGTAATCGCCAGCTTATCCATCGAGACCTTACCTGCAATCAAATCTGTTAATGACTTGTCCAGGAAATCCATGGCGCCTTGGATATTATTTTCCTTCATCAGAATGTTCAGCACTCCACCATACACATCTTTCACCAGGTCGCAGTTGTCTCGTCGCTTTAGGACTAGGCCCATATATTTGAGTTTGCCCTTATCGGGGTTCGTCTCATACAACATACCGACATATCGCTTTTTGGAAAGAAGTAAGAATGGCATCAGTGTTTTCTCATAGGCAAGCTTCATTGGTAATTTCAGGAAGGATGAGCACAAATGGGCGACGTCTTGAGCTATTTCGATAGTAACCTCGAGCGCCTTCTTTCCACGGATATTTTCCCCCGTCGCTGGGTCTTTCAGGTTGAATGTGAAGAATACAGAATCCGTATCTCCGTACACATACTCGGCATTCGTGTGAACAGTTCCATGTTTTTCGGTTTCATAGTGTCGGTCGCCATACACTTCCTCAATCATCCGTTTCGCATACGTAATCATTGTTCGTCCCGTCGCCGTAGTCGACGCAGCAATATCCTTCTCGTAGAATGTAGACGTCTTCGCTCCACACTGACCATACAGCGAATTCGCAGTCACCTTGTATCCGAGCTGACGCTTATCGAGAATATTCTGCATAAACGGGTCCTTCTCCGTTTTTATCATCTTCCTCGTGTCCGCCCTCGCCTTCAACAATTCCTCGAGAATCGCCGGCATGATTGCGTCTGGCGACTGCGCCCATCGACATATCATCTTACCCGTCTTCGTCTTCACCGCCTTCGCCGCCGGCCTCTCCGGGTTTCGGAGATACGCGAATGTATCAAACTCCACTTCAATGTATTCGACGCCCGGCATATTGTCATATTTGAATTCGCCATTCTCGCCGATTTCACCCGTTTGCTTAATCAACTTGCCCGATAAATCGTATTCCTTCGTCCAGACTTTCGTGTCATGTGAGTATTTCTGACTAATCATCGCCGATGGATATAGGGATTCGTAATCAACACACGCGACAGGGTTGTCCATATACATCGCACATTTCGGCGGTAGCACGATGGCACCTTCATATCCCTCATTTCCGCCGTTTCGGTCCAGGTCCGGCATGAGCGTGTTTTTGTCACGGCATTTCTTCGCGACATAACTGGTGAGCTTGATGCCCTGACCTCGAAATACCAAGAAACTAATCGGCACACTGCAAATCCGCGACATCTCCACATATCCCGTAATCACATCGATTTTGTTCATTAGGTGGAGTGGTAGATTACAATCCTGAATACAGTATTTCGCGACAATCGCCCTATCCGCCGACGAACCATTCGCCAGGCGGAAGATGTCCTGTGGTGTAACATCGTCCTTCGCCATACCCCATCTCACAGCCTTGGTCATATCGATATTACCGTGCTGTCCATCGACCACAATCACATTGTATGTGACACCCTTATGCTCTCGTCCTTTCTGAATATCCACCACACGGAACTTGCGACCACCGTCATAGTAATCCGATGTGAATGCCGTTATCTCAATATGGATGAAATCGCTAACATTGAGACCCGTCAAGTTTTTGCTGAATAGCTCCGTCGTATTTCCGTTCACTGCGACGTGTTTAATATCGTCGCCGATGTATTGACCTGCGACATCATCGAGTTTGTAGGACGATAGATTGAAATCGCGGCGGAAATATGTATACATATCAATCTGCAGTCGCCCCGCAGTCTTGAAGTATTTCAGGTCATACTCGCCACTCGCCAATACCACTTTGGCATTCTCGATACCCACGACTTCTCCAGCGGGGTTCGTCTTCGCGCATAGGTCGTCCTTTTTCCTAGACAACATCAGGAATTCGCGCTCGCAGTGATTTTCCTGCGCTCTGCGAAACATGAAGTCGTAGTCAAACCCGAAGATATTATAACCGATGATAATGTCGGGGTTTTCCGTCTGAATCAACTCGGCCCATTTCAACAACAGTTCGCTTTCCGTCTTGACAGAATCAATGATGATGCCATCGACCGGGTCACACGAACCCAACACCAAACAGTGATTCATGTATGGCGCTGGCTCGCCATATTTCATAAACGTCGACCCAATAAACGTCACCTTATCGCCTTCCAACTCAGGAAAGATGGCCGTGAGCACATCATCTGCGAATTTCAGTTTCTGGTCTCGCGTATAATCCGTGTTATACAACACATCCACGATAGTCGCCTTTGTCGAAATCTTCGCGGGTTTCTCGTATTTTTTATAGTATGTTTTGGGTTCATCGTCATCATCCTCGGCATCGCTGTCACCGCCATCTTCATCGACGATTTCATCGTCGTCTACTATATCATCGGCGTCATCGCGCTCGAACATTGTGCTAATCAAATTTTTGTTTTTCTCCTTCATTTTCTCGGCGTCTTTAATCGCCGTTGTCATCAAGCGTGCAATCATCTGTGTCACCAACTCCTTCGTCGGTTTCGTTCGCTTCGGATACACCAAGTCCGTATCTTCGAATCGGTCGTATCCGAACGATGTTTGGACAATCCGCTCAATCAGCGACTTTGCTCTCGATACATCCGGAGAATGCTTTTGAAATATGTCAATAATGTTCGACGCAAGACGCTTGTATGTCTTGACAGGAATCGGAAAATCGCCGTGACTACTACTGGCCTCAATATCAAAACTACAGATGTTATAAGGCACCCTTGTCTCCTTCTCAGGAAGCGGCTTGATACTACTAGCGGGACAAAGATATTCGTAATCGCATGTGGTAGTCAGCTCGGTTGGAACAGTCGCTTTTTTTGTAAATATCTGAATCCATCCCGACGGACTTATGTTGTTGATGTGGAAATATCGCAATAGCGGTGGTATGGAGCTCTCGTATAGTTCCAAGTGAATCCCCTTGAACTTGAATTTTATCATATTGTTGTGTTCGTTATACCAGAAACGCTTGACCTTGTTCATAACGGTCGCATTGTCGAAAACGATTTTGACAAACTTGTATAGTCTTCCTCCGGTATAACCGTATAGTTTCTTGTTTTCGACCAAGTCGCAACTGAGGAGTGACGCGCCATAGTAATCACCGAGGCGCTTGAACAGGTCGCGATACAACGCACGTGCGTCGGCGTCTGTCCAATCGTCGCCCACCTTCACGTAGAAGAAGGGTTTGAAGTCGTTGACGACAATACTACATGTTTCGCCGGTCTCGTTTACTCCGAACATCTGAATCATGAAGCTCGTCTTTTTCTCTTTCTCTTTATCCTTCTCTTTCTCTTGGGTTTTCTCATTGTATATACAGAAGTCGATTAATTTGAACGACTTCGAACAGATGATGGGCTTCTTGGACGACATATTTGGTTAGTTGAGTTGTATTTATTTTGTTTATTCATAAACAAAATCAATTTTATAGTTTCAATCATAATTTTTATCCAAAAACCACTTGGCCATTACAGCTGGAGTGCGTTCACCCGTGTATTTTTGCCAGTTTCCGCCTGTAATTTTAAACAGTGTTGGGAAACCTTCCGATGCAACCGGAGTCTTACATAGGTGTTTGCATTTATAGTTTAGTTTGTCGAGCTTACCAACTTCGCCGTCTTCAATCTTCAAATAGGCGACGTCTCTACCTTTTGCATCAGCCTTAATTAAATCAATCATCTTGTCCCATTTAGGCTCGGTCGTTTTATCATTTTCATCTGGTATTAAATCCTTGCAGTGAGGACACCATTTGGCATATATAATTCCAACTATGATAGTATTTTTATCTAATTTGCGTGTTTCATCGTCCAAGTTCAATTCGCCAAATGTCACCATCTTGGGCGTGTTAGTTAATTTGATGGCATTCAAGCGCAGACGTCTTCGTTTTGTAACATTTCTGTTTCGTTTTTTATTTTTTCTAAATCGGGTTTGTTTATGTTTTATCTCTTTCTTCATATACATTAATCAGTCAAATTATTTTCGCGAAATACTATATATGCGCGTAGTTCCTATTATATTTTTAATTGTTATATTTTCATTGGTGTTAATAGTTTCCGCATTCATGCAAACGAGAGAAACTATGCAAACAAAGGGCGTCGACACAAAAAACAAATGTCCTTCGATACTAGTAAAAAAGGGTAATGAATTGGTTCTCTACGATGATATGAAAAATGAGATTTATCGTTTTACTAGTTTAGACGAATATATCGATTATCTGAAAAACGAACGCGCCAGAGGAATCGACTGTCCCGTCTTATTCCTCCAAAGCGAGAATGATACACAGGGTAATAACGTGTTTAGAATTCGTCCCGATGTATTTAATCAGGAGGGTGGGTCATCTCCCGTAACAGTTGCACCTATCATAGATGCGAATCGTGCTAGCAAAATATACAATGTTAATAATTACCCTGGATTCGACCCTGACGGATTACAGATTGGAGTCTATAGCAAAATCGATGCGGTTCACGATTCTACGGAAAAGTCGAAGGTGAGTGATAATCCTATGGACTTGAACTGGGGCGGTGTTGAATACACACAGAAGTCAATTGATTCCGGAAAGTATGAGGAGAACGAGATAACACGTCCATCATATTTTAATCCGAAAACACAGTTTTTCCCTGAATTATACAAAGAATATAAGAATCCGAAATCATATGTTAGCTCGGACCTATCTCCCTAAGCTAGTTTCGGTCGTAAATACGTAACAATACTTTCGAGACACTTTTTATTGATTTTCTTAGTTTTTCCATTTGATTCACATGTCAGGTTCTCTAGACAACTTGGGTTCTCCTTGATGGCGTCCATAAGATGAGCGAATGAATCAAAGTGTTGCATTACGGCAATCGCAGTGGTAGAGCTGATTCCTGGTATCTGACACAGTAATATTTCTCCGATATTATCCGGAGTAATATTATCCTTCTTCGTCTTTTTAACTACTGTACAATAATTTTGCTCTGTAGTTGCGGTTGTCAAATCGCTGGCGTTAGTAGCAACCTGGTATTTCGCGAGATTCCGATCGACCTTATCTGCCATCCACAATAGCATCTCTGCTGTCTCTTGTATCGAATTGCTACGCAGGACACTAAATCCTTTGAAACAATTGAGTGACGCGATGCATGAGTATACGAGACGTTTCTCTTGTGGGGTTCTCAGCGCACTCACCATACCTTCGATAATATAAATCACTTGATGAAGAGAACATTCGCCATTATGTGACAATCTGTGTGATTGTTCTTCGTATCTGCCATCTTTTATGCTTGATATCAAGTCGCTCAAACTCTTACGCTCTATAATACAAATGAGTTGGTCGTCATTTGATTTCAAGAGTATATCACCGAGTGGGAGAACCTGCTTGTTAATATGTAACGTATTAATATCGCCAGTCTTCGCTATGTCTAAACACTTCTCATATAGCATCGCTTCGCGCTCATCAATAATAACCTTCATATATTAGAGATAATATAGATTTATCTCTAATATAGTATTTAAATTATTTACCTCTCGAAAAACCTCCAACCAATGCCACGGTTAGACCTGACGGTCGAGGCGAGCGGGAGCATCATAGTAGCCATAGACTGGGGTTGTCCACGCTCCTCAAATGCGACCCTCATCGCAACATTAACGGCGCGCGGAATGCCAGCCTTCTTAACTCCTCCTCCGGTATTTTGGTTGGCGAGACTGGCGGCGCTTCTAGCTTTAGCGGATGTACTTAGAACCATGATATATATAGTCTAAATAGATTTTATTGTCGATGCAATTATAATAAAATTGAATCGACATAAAGATTATTGGATATCTATACAATATTACTATATTCATTTTATTTGCAGAATAAAATGAACACATCTGACGATGACATCCGAATTGAGAAGAAGGCGAATGGCGTAGAAACTTATGTTTTCGACCCATACAATCCCCTAAATAAGGAAATCCCGGTTGACGAAATTCAGCGATTTTTGAAGACCTATGGCATTAACACAAACATTCATAACTTTCAGCTATACAAACGCGCGTTTATTCACAGGTCCTATATTCGCCGTCCCGAACTGGAGAACAAGCAGAATAACATCATAATTGCTCCTAAACCCGATGACTGTCTTGCGCTGTATACCAAATCAAACGAGCGCCTGGAATTTGTTGGAGACGGCGTCCTGGAGTGCATTACTAAATTGTATCTGTATAAGCGTTTTCCCAAAGAGAATGAGGGTTTCATGACAGAGAAGAAGATTGCGCTTGTAAAAAACGAGTCGATTGGTAAGATGGCTATGGATATGGGACTACACAAGTGGTTTATTCTATCGAAGCACGCTGAGTCGAAACAAACGCGTAATAATTTGAAGAAGCTGGGGTGTTTGTTTGAGGCGTTTATTGGTGCACTCTTTCTAGATTTTAACCGTATTATGATTAAGGATGAAGACAAATGGTTTGAAAATGTATTTCTAGCTGGACCTGGATTTCAGATTGTGCAGGTGTTTGTAGAGAGTGTATTCGAGAAGCATGTGGATTGGATTAGCCTGATTCAGAACGACGACAACTATAAGAATATTCTGCAAGTGAAAATCCAGAAGGAGTTTAAGGTGACACCGAATTACTTGGAAATTAATGAACACCATCCTGACACGGGATACCACATGGGGGTTTATTTGTGTTTAGGACAACAGATTCATAGTGTCGCGATATCTAGTGCAATTCCAATTTCCCAATTTCGGTCGCATACTGAGCTGCACCAATATATGTCGGAGAAGGGTAAGGTGCTAGTTTTCCTGGGCGAAGGTGTTCACAAAATCAAGAAGAAGGCTGAGCAGATTTCTTGTGAAACTGCAATTCATAATTTGTCTGGATTTTGATAAAAAGAATATAGCTATAATTATATAGATGGTTAATTATTTAGCGTTATTAGAAGTAAAACCGAAACATATATCAAATCCTAAAACGGGGTTCGATGTGAAATTTTTATTGGAAAAGGAAAAAGAAGAAAAGAAAGTGCCAGATAAGCGTAAACTTGAAGAAGATGAGGAAGAGGAAGAGGAAGAGGAAGAGGAAGAGGGGGGCGTGCGGGGGGCAGAAGCCCCCGCAGAAGAGGGAGATAACGTGCGGGAGGTCAAACACAAGACTGTGATTATTGATATGCGAAAACATCCTGCGAATGGCGTAAATCGCGAGTTAATACTCAAACGTTTGCGATTGGGACCTGGAGCCCCAGCTATTGAAGCACCTACTGTTGCCGCGCCTACTGTTGTGGCGCCTAAACCTAAAACTAAAGTCGCTCCAAAAGCTGACGCTGTGCCAGAACCTGACGCTGCGCCAGAACCTGAACCAAAGCCAGTTGTTCGAAAAATCACTGGAAAAAAAGTGGTCATCGGAAAACCATTTATTTTTACTAAACCTCAGATTGCAGCGCGCCTACCAAAACCCACGAGTAAAATCATCCATAAGGCATCCGCATATTACATGAACAATCGCAAAATATCCGTCGAAAAACTCAATAAAATCTTCCAACCATATCGCCAGGAAATCCTCGATAAGTCTGACGAACTCACCTGTGATGATAAAGATGGTGTGAATTTCGAATTACTCACCCACCAGAAAGCTGTCCGCGATTACTTGAATTTGATGACACCATACAGAGGTCTGTTACTGTTGCACGCACTCGGTTCCGGAAAAACGTGCACGTCGATTGCGATTGCAGAGGGGATGAAATCGGAGAAGCGGGTATTCGTAATGACACCCGCATCGCTGAGTAAGAATTTTTTCAGTCAGCTCAAGGATTGTGGTGACCATTTGTATCGCAAGAATCAGTTTTGGGAATTCGTTACGACTGACGGGCAGCCTCAATTCGAGAAATTACTCTCGAATGCACTTTCGCTATCTATGACATATATACAGAAACATAAGGGTGCATGGTTGGTCGATGTCAAGAAGCCCGCGAATTTCACTGATTTGAGCACTCCCGAACAGAACGCTATAGATGAACAGCTCGACGAGATGATTAAAAACAAATACAAGGAGATTCACTATAATGCTCCCAATATGAAGAAGATATTTGATGAACTCAGTGAGCAGTCTACTATAAATCCTTTTGACAATTCGGTGGTTCTCATCGACGAGGCGCACAATTTCGTCAGTCGAATCGTGAATCAGGTAAAGAAACCCAAGACGATTTCGTATATATTATACGACTATCTGATGAAGGCTACCAACGTCAAGATTATTATGATGACCGGAACGCCGATTATCAATTACCCAAATGAAATAGGTATATTATTTAATATCCTACGTGGAGCTATAAAGACTTGGACGTTCCAATTGAATGTCAAGGAGGCCGTTACCACGGAATCGATACTTCGTATGTTCGACGCCGCCAATTTTAACACGTATGATTATGTTGCCTATAACAATGGAACATTGACCATAACACGCAATCCATATGGATTCATCAATGTCAAGAAGAATGGTTTCGCCAAAGTCGCCGATGCATATGCGGGTGTGAAGTTGGATGAGACGGGTAATATTTCCGACGTTGATTTTCAAAAGGCCATCAAGCGGATTCTTACAAATGAAAAAGTCGAAATCATTGACGCTGCTACCAAAATGGTTATGAACAAAGCCCTCCCCGATGATGCGGATACTTTTTTGAATATGTTCGTAGATGCCGACGATGAACTCATTAAGAATGAACAGTTGTTCAAGCGTCGCGTATTGGGATTGACCTCGCATTTCCCTAGCACACAAGATAGCTTATTACCTACGCTACTGAAATGGACCGACGAGACTGGCGTGGAGCGCGATTATGAAGAAGTGAAAGTTGAGATGAGCGACTACCAATTCACCGTATATGAGAAAATACGCGAAATTGAGCGCAATAAAGAATCCTCTCGCAAGAAGAATGAGAAGATGGGTAAGAATAAAAATGACGACTTGTTCAAGACTACATCCTCTTATAGGATTCGTTCGCGTGCTTGCTGTAACTTTGCATTCCCGGACCCGCCTGGTCGCCCGTTACCTACAGCCAGGAAGCATGCGGAAGAAGAAGAAAAAGAAAAAGAAGAAAGTGAAGAAGAGGACAAGGACAAGGATGCAGAGGAAAAGGATGAGGACAAAGAAGAAGAGGCCGAGGGTGCGTTCGAGCCAAACACTGTCGAATACAACGAGCGCATTCAAATCGCGCTGCAGTATCTTGCAGACCGACCCGAGGAATTCCTCATACCAAACAAATTAAAAGAGTTCAGTCCGAAGTTCACAGAAATCATGAAGAATCTCATGGACGAAGACAACGTCGGATTACATCTAGTATACAGTCAGTTCCGAACTGTCGAAGGAATCGGACTACTGAAAGTCATACTCGAGGCCAACGGCTACGCACAGTTCAAAATACAAAAGAAGTCGCATAGTGATTGGGTAATCGACCAAAAGGATGAAGACAAACTCAAACCGAAATTCATGTTGTATACTGGAACGGAGACCGAGGAAGAAAAGGATATCCTATTGAAAATATACAATAGTCAATGGGAATACGTGCCTTCATCGATAACCAAAGAATTCGAGGGTATTGCAGAGAACAATCACATGGGTGAGATTATAAAGATCATCATGATTACATCGTCCGGTGCGGAGGGCATCAACCTAAAAAATACGCGATTCGTTCATATTGTCGAACCGTATTGGCATATGGTCCGTGTTGACCAAGTCATCGGTAGGGCCCGGCGCATCTGCAGTCACTCGAAGTTACCTGAGGAACTGAGAACCGTGAAAGTCTTCTTATATTTGGCCACATTCAACCTAGAAAAACTAAAGAAGATTGGCAATAAGACGATTCTAGAGAAGGACGTCAGTAAGATTAATGGCAGACCACTCAGCACAGACGAGTCGTTGTTTGAGACCGCTGGTATTAAAAATCGCATCAATCAACAGCTTCTAAAATCCGTGAAAGAAAGTGCGTTCGATTGCGCAGTGTATTCGGGTATCAACAAAGATAAATTGGTATGCTATAATTATGGAAAAATACAGTCGAATGATTTTGGGTCGCACCCATCGATTGAGGAGGACCAGCATATGAAGGATGAATTGGAAACTAAGAAAGTCAATATTAAAGTTGCGAAACTTACGGATGCGGGTGTCGACTATGCATATGATAAGACGAAGAATGAGATTTACACGATGGACAATTATCAACAAGCGAAGACCATTAATGCCACATTAGTGCCGATTGGTCGTGTGATAAAGGTTAAAAATAAGAACACGATACAATGGTTCAGTGGAAGTGGTCCCAAATTATAATCAGCACGAATAACGCCAATGACGTAACCAAACATTGTATGTATAATCGCCTATAAATACTAAAATCTACCTTTCGAATATGTTCATTGCATATTATACACTTGTTATTCCATTTCTCTATACACTGTATATGAACGACATAATTACATCCACATTCGATAGTAGACTGTTCATTACTTGGGACATTATCCAAACAGATAATACATTCATTCATCACTACAAAACAATATATAATATATTCTATGTTGTTTTATTTTATTGCAAAAATTGATTGAGGTTGATAACACATATACAAAGTGCAAATTGCTTCATGAATCAAGTCCATCGCTTTACGTTATCGAATGTCGCATTTGATTGCTTGCCTCCAGAACTGTTGGCTAAAATATTCAATGATGGTAGAGTGTTCTCCCATTTGATTGAACCCTGGCTGGCACAGAAGTTTCCGATTACCCATGTGACTGGCTGTAAAGAGTTCGATTTCATCGATAATGACGACCCAAACATCAAATACGACCAGAAGACGTTTACTGCTCGCGGTTGCAAATATTATCCGTCGAGCATGATTGGAACAGGCCGTAAGTTTGACCGAACATTGTTCGAAGAGAAAGCGAATAAACTGATATACATATTGGTCAGTAATATTAACTTTCCTGAAATTCGTGTGAAGTTCATTAGCGGAGCCGATTTACTCGCACAATATCCGAAGGGTGAGATTCCCTATGCGCATTATGGTAAATTTTTCGAGGATGAAACCTTTGGTCATGAAAAGAAAATCAGTAACAAAAAAAATAATGATTCTGCTTCAACACTCGTCAATGATTCGATTTAAAACCTCATTTGCTTCTGACTTAGATAAACTCCTCGGACCAACTGTATTATCCGGAAATTTATGTGAATTTACACGATTAATAATTTTTTCTACTGTGTCTTTATGTTTGTCCAATCGTATGAAATAATAACACTGCACGTTGAACTCTTTACTACCCGCCTTGTAACAAACGCCCGCTCGTCCTCCCGCTCTCGTAAATGCTATATCGAACGGTTCGTTTATTTTTACATACACAAATCCTCTCTCTTTGGCTGGCTCAGGTAATACCCGGTTCATTGTCCGCTTTTCCCAGATTTGAAAGACACATGGCACGTCATATTCGTCGCCATTCACTTGGAACGCATTTCGTTCTATTTCGACGCTGGATATGGGGTGAAAGTCTAGCGGAAATGCTCTGGACATACTGGGCTTCACGAACGACCTAGGTAGAATAAACGCGATAATGTCGGCATATTTCGCAGCATGTTTGATGAATGCCTTTGCAAGTGACCCCTGGCGACCAAATGGTGGATTACCGAAGAATATCTTTTTGCATATTTGGTCACGTGGCGGTGTCCACTCCAAGAAATCGGCTTGCTGCATTCCAGCAATTTTGGGTTCTATGTCGATTCCGAGTTTATTGGCGGCGGCGGGCGCCTGGTTCAGAAATGCGCCATTACCTGCGGATGGTTCGACCCATAAATATGCGCTTGACTCTGGATAGAGTTCGAGTATCTGCGAAACACACTTGCTAGCTACTGACGACTTCGTATAGTATTGGTCCTTGGTATTAATTCGGAATTTGCCGGTATCTTGTTCCGACATTTTTATGAGTGTTCTATAATACTCATAAAAATAGTTATTAAATCAATTTTTAGTAATAAAATTGGTCTAGATACTGGTCGTTGTCATCTAATTCCTCACCGCTCGGGCCAAGGGCTATTCCGCGGTCGAATGGCGGACCATTCTCTGCCCCATATCTCACCAATTTGGTCGGTCTGCATTCCACCGGATTTTCGTCTCTGTTTATCACGTATCGGCCGGCATGTTTCTGATTTGCGAGGTCCTTGTTTAATGTTTCGCGTAATTTACCAAATGCATAATCAATCATACGGTTGTCATCAACTTGTCTCCATATATACGTTCTCATAGTAATCTGCAAAGGTAACCGAGGCACATTGCAAAGCTCGTCGCTAAACACTAGTTCGAATGTGAAATCCTTTGTTGGTAATATTCCGACATAGCTCAGGATTTCTTCTGCGAGTGGTTCTGCACCACAATTCCTGCACCAGTCCAACATTCGAAAAACCGTAGACTGGTCGCTGCTCGGTTCGGGTAGAATCCCGCTCTTTTTTATTCGATTCATACACAATTTCGTAGTCGCTCTCAGTTCGTTTCCGACGACGTCTTCCAATACCACCATACTCGAGCCGAATGATTCGATATTATACGCAAGCCGAATCGTCTTAAATATGTTTGTTGATTTCATTATTGATTTATTTTATAAAATAATTCGCATGCGATTAGTTCAATTTTATAGTCTGCAATATCCAATTAATGGGTCTGTATAACTCGTGAACATAGTGCGCATCGACGTTGCCATAATATAGACACAATTGTCTTTTGATGACTTATACATATGATACATGATACGACGATTTGAGTCATAATCCACCATATAGGATGTATTCGGTGGCTGTGTTTGGATTTCTTCACGTATTATTGCAATGTGTTCCTGGTCTATGTCTGGCATCTCAATTGCGTCATTTTCGGCAATAAATGATTCGATGATACTAATTTGGTTCTCTGATAAGGCAGACATTCGTTTGTTGCATATTTATTGTTGTGTTTCCGTTCCTTCAATTTTATTCAATATTATGTAAGCCAGGAATATTCCAAAGAAATTCTTTGCAAACAGGTCCAATATATTATAGCATGTATTTTTTATGTTATATGGGAACAGCGCCGCTACACCATACAAGAACCAAAAGAAAAAGAAATATAAGAATATGTTTATACCGCTGTTACTAAACTTCGCATATTTACTATAAATCATATAATAATACGTCAAAAACGGAATGAATCCTAGGAACACACCTGTTGTGATCGGGAGGAGTTTGATTTCCGTCAAATATCCGAATAACAACATTGCCCAATTGAGTGTTAGAATATTGCTGATTGGGAGTACGTTTTTCTTGAACAAATCGAAAAACTCCAGTTCGTGTGACCTGTTCATTTTTTCGTATTGTAAGAATATCATGTAAAAAATCAATGTAATGAGCATGGTTGGTGTCGTTATAACCCAGTCCGCATACCGTTTTGGAGTTATATTTGAAATCGCCTTGAAATTCCATAGCCAATGAGCATAAAATGAGCCCTCTACCATCTGGACGATTACTTCTAAAATCAAGAGCTGTTTCAGTAAAAAAATACGCGAAGGAACCTTCATAAAAAGAATTATAATATCTACAAGTCCTGCCAATGTTTGTATTATTACGGATAGAATCAGTGAGTTATGAACATTAATGCCCATCTATATACACTTATGCTATTTTATTTGTTTTTTATTCAGGGAAAGTTGCTACTGCGTCTTGGTCGTCTCTCTCCTGCTTACCATATTCCTTCGAGCCATACATCCCATAATAATATTCATACACCCTATCATAATCGACCTCCTCCTCAATATCATTGTATTGATTTATAATAAGTGGATTTCCGCAATTCTCCGGTCCCTTTATCGTTGGACACCGGCGTAGCATATTTGAGCGCTGGATTATACTCTGTCCCTCGACATTTGCGATGTAGCGCCCCCGAAGACGTTCCTGTAGCATCTTATCTAAGCTTAGTGTCCGATTCAAGGTGTTGTTTAGCTGTCTAAGAAGAGTACATCCAAAGCTATACTCACAACTATGAGTTCTACAATAGAATGCATTATCAATCGCCGGTCCCGACTTGAGTCTCCAGCTACGCACGCGTAGCTTTGCATGGGGTTTCGGCTCCCACGAGTTCTGGATTGGATAAAACCCATCGCGAACTACATACTCGAACGTGAATTCGGCCTCCGCCTTTACCCCATCGTAACTCTCAAAATCCTCCTTAATTTTCTCATACATCGTATCCGGAGTTCCATCGTAATGTCTCATTGCCTCTGTCATTTCATCCGAGTTACTAGGAATCAATGTGAAGTTGGTATACTCAGGTTCGCTCGGGTAGGCCCAGACGGACTTTTTGATGGAAGCCGAGGGCACGTAAGCGAGCGTAAGAGTGACGAGCATTGTATTGATTTGATTGGGTTGTGTTGGTGCCATTTATTATATGGGCAAATTCCATTTCAATTTTATGCAAGTTTATCAATCCAATCCTCCTCCACTTTATAATATGCGCTGAGTGTTTCAATATAGGTTGTGCAAATATAAATAGTATTGTCCGTTGACTTATATAGGTTATACATAGTAAATCCATTGGCGTTGTGTCCTGCCACATAATATGTGTGTGGTGGCTGGTCTTTTATTTCTGCATACCTTTTTTTTGCATTTTCTACATCGCGCATAGACAAGCATGGTGGTTGGCATGGTTCTCGGTTTGCGATGAACGTCTCGATGTTTTCGATTTGAGTAGCGGTAAGTGACCTCATTTTGTCTTTGTTATTGTGGTTGTATCTGTATCTTTATTCAGTTTTATCATAAAATTGAAATGTTTTGTAACAAAAATAACCACTAACATAAACGAAAGAACTAAGAATTAAGAAAACACTCTATGGAAGACCGGGCTTACAAGTGCGTCATTCACTACACCAAAAAATACAACATCGACGAGTCGCACGCGTTAAAACATAGTATCGAGGTTGCGAGATTCGCTGCTAGTATATATGCGAGCGAGGTCGCTAAAAACCCACATCTTGTAGCACAAAAAAATATCATCATTGCCTCCGCGATTCTGCACGACATGTGTGACCGAAAATACGTGCCGAACGAACTCAACGCGATTTGTGACATTTGCGATTTCATGAAAGGGTTCTTGACGGAGGATGAATTGAACATCGTTGTATCCATTATTACAACGATGTCTTACTCGAAAGTGAAACAGAAGGGGTATCCAGACTTGGGCGAACATCAGTTGGCGTATCATGTTGTAAGGGAGGCCGATTTGCTCGCCGCATATGACATTGACAGGTGTGTTATGTATGGTATGCTCGTAGAGAATTTATCGTTTACGGAATCTAGTGAGAGGGCGAAGGTACTGTTTAATGCGCGAGTTATGAAATATCGCGATGATGGGTTGTTTATTACAAATTGGTCGAAAGCGAAGTCGCTGGAATTGCATAATCGTAATCTTTGAATTATAGTCAGTTTATTAACGTTTATATTTTTTTTGTTTGGTTAGCTCAGTCAATCTGCAATCGGCTATTACATGTGAATTTTTTCTAAAATCTCTTCCATTGTTAATTCCTCGAGTGGGTCTAAAGGTGGATGAGGCACATTTTTGACAGGCAAAACAAAACGATGAGGTCTGTAAAGTTTTACTGTAAGTGGATTATAAATCCACCATTCTGTGGGATATTCCTTCTCATTTCTTTGCCAACCAAATTCACATAAAGCACCATCTATCCAACTATAACCATCCCAATCGTAATGAACAAAATAATCGTTTTCTATCATGTCGTTCATTTTATCTATTACATCTTCTGGCATATCTAAGCGATTAGCACCATAACATCTATAAGAAACTACCTCAATTTCAGAATCCGGATATTTATCACGTAAATATTTCTTAATATCTACCCCGAATGTGTAATCATCTATATCAATTACGGGTTCTTCTTCGGACACCATCCTGATTTGAATCGCATTATAGTATCGTTCGATTGAGAAAACTTTAGTTTTGTCTTCGCAATTAACAAATGTTGTGTGCTCTCTAACAATATTCAGTTTATCACACTTTTCCAACCGAGGGTTATCATGTTCCAAGATATAATAATACATTAGTATCGAACTAACAATTATTTTAAGTTGGTTTGCAGTAAAATTTATTATGCGATTTTTATCATACATTCTAATGTTCGTCTTTAAGTAGGAAAATCAATAAGTCTTAAAAGTCTTGGGAAGGGGTACATTATTAATAGGTTGTTTTGAAAATTGGACATTTTAAAAATGTCCAAAAATGAATATGCAGCCGCCAAAATTCTCGAAAATCACGTTGTGAGCATGATGCTTTGATTTTTATTTTTTCCTGAAAAATTTGACAGCATAATATTTTTACGTATTTTTTCTCGGCATTTTTCTCCGTTCTATATATATAGACTATTTAGAATGAAAAAAAATGCGGAAAATGCCGAAGAGTTTTTTTGTAAAGAATGTGACTTTAGATGCTGTAAAATGTCGAATTGGACGACTCACAAATTGACACGAAAACACCAAAATAGAACAAATTTGAACGAAAAAATGCCAAAAAATGCCACAGCAAATTTTTCATGTAAAAAATGTAACAAAGCATATAAAGCTCGTAATAGTTTGTGGTATCATGAAAGTAAATGTAATGTAACAGATGTTGACCGTTTATTAACTGACAATCAGCGTTTATTGAGCGACAACGTTGAACTCAGGAACTTCATAATCGAGCAATCGAAACTTACTGCTGAGTTGGTAAATAAAGCTCTGGAATCCAGTAAAAATACAAATATTGTAAACAGTAACAACAACACTATCAATAACAACAAGTTCAATATTAACCTGTTTCTTAACGAGCAATGTAAGGACGCATTCAACTTCACCGAGTTCGTAAAGAACATCGAGATTTCCTACCAAGACCTGGAGAACAATGCACAGCTCGGGTTTGTGCAAGGGATTTCCAAGATATTTATGGATAATTTGAAACAACTCAGTATCAACGAGCGTCCGATTCATTGTACCGACGTGAAACGAGAGACTATGTATATCAAAGACGAAGACAAATGGACGAAAGAGGTAGATGACTCCAAGCTACAAAAGGCTATTCAAACTGTATCTTATAAAAGTATGGGTAAACTAATGGAATGGAAACAGGAGAACCCAGAATACCAGGATGCAGATTCGGAGTTCTCTAAGCGTTGTATAGATATACAAAGACAGTCGCTTGCAGGAAGTGAGCGTAATATTTATTATCCAAAAGTAATTCATGTTCTCGCAAAGGAAACTATGGTAGACAAGTAGTATAAGAAGTCCATCGGAAAAGTGTAGGCACACTGATAAATAGTGAAGGTAGTTACGAAGGAAATCACTGTCGATAAAACGTAATTACGCAAATAATTTAGTATAGTAATATATATATAATATGTCGGTGGTATCTCAGGTTATTCCTCCTATAGTTCAAGGCGGAAAAACTACATTTAAATCATTGAATCCATATAGTCCTGGAATCAAATACACCGATATTCCGGAACTAATTGCTTATTTATGTATGTTTGCTCAATTTGATGGATGGCATGACCATAAAAATTTTAAGAATATTGTAGAGTTAGTTAATGCTTATACTCCAGGCGATTGCAAAGCTATATCTGATGCGCAGGCAAGGCCTCGTGTACATGTAAGTGAAGATGTATTTTTACAAACTATGTTAAAACACTCAAAATATATAGGCTTTCATAGACCAAAATTTACAGATAATACATACATAAATAATAGTGAAAGTTTTTTTGTATCTTCATCAGGAGCTTATATACAAAAAACTCCAGGACAACTACGAAGGTCAATACTTGAACCTCCACCTCCACCTCCACCTGCATCTGCACCCCCGCCACCAAAAATGACCGCTTGTTGTTACGTGTTAAATGATGCCGACGTATCTGAGATTTATAGTGATTCGGTTTCAGAAAAATACCATGTTGCTCATATAATAGTGGATGCTAGCGCAGGAGACGATTCAGATAGAGAAGGGTTTAATTCTTTTTCTTTATTACAGTATTGTTTTGCTGGACTGTTAGGAATAACTGATGACATATATATTTTGAGAGACGTGGCTAAATCAAATTTTGGAGTAAGTTGTAATTTATTTGGAACAGATTGGAGAGAATATATGGCAGAAGAAGAAGCGCCGCCCATGCCACTAAATCAGAGAGTAATTGCATTAAATACGGGTGCAGTCTTCTATGACCCAGGTCCCACGTTGAATCCGACCACAGGTGCTGGTAAAGCTCATGGATTCAACAAGGTTGGAAGCAAATCACTTTGTGGAGTGTGTATCGGAACTGAGGTAGTTCAGTATCCTAAATTCATTGACCGCAGTGGACAACTTAATAGCGAAGACACTATTGGGATATTGATGTATTCGAAATACGATATGGAATTATCAACGGAAGGATTTAGTGTACCAAATGTTGGTGTAACAAATGTAGAATTAGCCAGACGCTTTGCAAATGTTAAATCCACATTAAACATACACGATGACACTCACCCAACCAAGAAACTAGTCTATTCAGTTACTCGTGATGATTCTAATAAAGAAACTGATTCAAGTAATGTTCCCATACTCGATGTTATATCAAATGCATTCCGAAACGGTAGGAATGTTATCACAACGAGTGGTCCAAAGAAGGTTGCTTCTAAGAAAGTTGGCGACAGTGGTATTCAACTATATACATCACAACCATCGATTGAACATATGTTAATCGAACCAGAAGGAACGCCAGGAACAGATGCAACAACATATAAGTTAACCCCTAGTATTTCAAATGGAATACATGCATCTGTTACATATGACCTAGGGGCATTCAAGATTGGCCTCAAATATGGTAACCCGATATCTATATTAAACATGCCCAATGGATTTCTTTTGTGCGTTAGCAAAGAACTTGTAGCAAAGTATTCAAATCCCGCACAAAAAATGCAAAATGCTAATAACAGATTAGAATCTCTCAAGCGTATTTTCGAAGAAACTAAAGCTAAACGCATAATCGTCCGCACGAATATAGGTGCAATGAGAGAACGTTACGAAGATATTAAAGATTTGTTAGTTGCCGCGTTAACAGAAATCGGACAGATTGCTACTAAAAACGACAAAACGTATCAACATGTTTTATCAATATGGTATCTGTTTACTCCGATATTAAAACTTATAAAGTCAATCGATGATATTCCACAAGATGAACAGGACGTTGATGCAACACTTGATGGAGTAGAAGAAAGTAGGGATGATGCATATTGGGCTCCGTCTTCGGCTGACTTAGACGATTTAACAGAATTAAACGGTTTTATAAGTGTAAAGGAATTAGAATTATCTACATATAAATCCTTGCTTTCCAATAGATTCTCTCTACACGAAATGTATAAAAATGTAGATGAGCTATTTCAAGGAATAATTACAAGATTTAATATAAAAAAGCCAGCGTTTTCAGTAAATGGAAGACAATTCTTACCTTACTACCTTGGTACATATGAAGATGATTCGATGGTTGCGGAAAATAAAGAAGACCGTAAAGCAACATTCAGTGGCGCTTTTACAGCATTTGCGAGAAATGCAGAGGATATTATAGGAATTGTAACAAAACCTTCAAATTCGCCAAAGATAAGAGATGCCGCGCCTTATAAATTTACTAGCGGCAAGCTAAGCCTGAGAGCTTTTACGATGTGTATGGACCACGCAGATTTGGATTATTTTAACAATGAAACTATATCTCATATAGTTTCGAATCTTGGACAAGATATGTTAGGTAGCTTTAAAGCTATTATGAATGCTTATTTTGAAGATGTAAAAACACGCGCATCGAATCCAAAGGAATCGAATGTTAGAGATTGTTTACAAGCAATGCGCGAGAAAGCAATGCGCGAGAAAATTCCAGCCATTATTGATGAAGGTAGCCAATTATTAGCAGGCGGAATGAGAGGCGGTGCGTATTTAGACCCTGGAGATGAAGTTATTCTTGAAACAATCCGAAAATACATATATGTATTTCTATTGATTAAATCTACATTATTAATAAATATGCCTGAATCTGACAAATTAATAACAGAATATATTAATCCTGTAATCAATGAAGCATACGGATATTTGAAATTGCATATCCCACGTATCATTGATGACAAATATATCGAATCGTTAAGTAAATGGAAAGAAGGTTATGTATCAACCTTATTAGAAAATGAAGATGATGATGGACGAATGTTTACTTATATCCCAGAAGGAATTAATACCAAAGAAATATTGGATTATATGGAATTTAAAGGTCAAGAAACATTTGGATTAATAGATAAAATAATCGGAGATTTCAATAATTATATCCATGCGAATAAAAGCCTGATAAAGAAATTGAAAATAAAGCGTTTATATTACTATTGTGATGATTATTCTGATATGCAATTGATAGATGCAGAGATTGATGCTATTTCCGATGAAAAAGACGTCGACATATTGCTTGCCATCGATGAAATACTAATCCGCCCTCCATCGCTCGTTAGAGCGAGTAGTAGTAGTAGTGAAGAAGCAACCCAGCCGGCGCAAGCACCCCAAGAAATGCAATTAGACCAACAACCATTAGCAAAATCAGTAACTATGGACCCTGATGAAAGGGCTCTAAAAAAAGTTAAATCCAGCCCTCTGCCTAAGGCATTACAAGGAAATCCTATGGACAGAAGTGCGTCGGAAGGAGGCAGAGCGACAAGAAAAAACACTAAAACTAAAAATAAGAAAACTAAAACTAAAAGCAAAAATCCCAAGGTTAAATCCAAAAATAAAACTAAGAAACGATTAAGACTTAAACCGATGAAGATTTCAATTGGGACGCCAAAGGCGTCGGATTGAAGACTTATCGGTCAGCACCTTGAAAGATTAAAATGGGAGGCGTCCCATTTTAAATCTTCAAGGGTGTAAATCCACACAGAATGTGCGTTCGACGTCTGTAAACCGTGCGAAAAATTGATTTACATTTATTACTATAAGTATAAATGTAAATTTGCGATGTCTGAAGTGAAAAAGTTAGAAAAGGTTGATGAAAAGGTCGCCAAGATGGCAGTTACGAAGTCTGAAACTGATTTAGCAACTGAACAGTTTATGGCATTCATTTCCAAGATTGAAAATCCACAGATTGTTCTGCTTCGACAAAAGGAGGTCATCCAGTGGTTGTTTGGGGACCTGTCGTTCCTCCCAGAAATCGAAAAGAAGAACAAGAGGTCAGATGAGTCAAAATACAAAGTGTTGGAAGATAATTGGGGTCGGGCACTGATGAGGATTCGTCGCACGGATTTAAAGTTAGATAAACAATGGACAAACAAGTTCGGAGAGCATATATGCGAAGAAATTTATATCCTACTCGGTAAGGTTGTGACTAAGCCCGTGAAAAAGAAACGTTTTCAGCCAGATTCGGAGGTGGATGATGCTATTCTAGAAGCAAAGGCTCAAACATTTTACACTAGTGGAACTGCAGGAGAAAAAATAATGGGCGTGCCTGTAAAATATGCTGAAATTCCAAAACTATATGGTAAACCGGTAAAGATTCTGTGTATGGGTGGAGCGGAGAAGGTGTGTAGGGAAAATTATGGTATTCTGCCTGGAGCAATGTGTAGCCCAGAAAAGCAGGAGTTTCTCGAGTTCTTTCGCACTCGTAAATTTGAATATATTGGAGCATCCGACTTGCTTAAGTCTCTTAGTAGTTCGTTATAATAACTTCATTCGTCTTCGCCTCTGGATTCTTGGAGTTTATCGACCGTTTACATGAAACCACATTCGTTACATATTGTTCTGCAAGGAAGTTTTGACGGACCAGAGCTACATCGGCGTTGCTCATCATCATTTTTTTCAATCCGCGACACATACCGAACAACCGGTTGTGTTGGTCAAGTGGAAACCCCTTATCCGTATAGCCCACGAACGATTTAGCGTTTTCTGGCGCATATGGTGGGTCCAAATATACAAAATCGCCATCACCAATTTTTCCGGCTTCCATGGAAACTGTGAAGTCGGCGCATTCAAATACGACGTCGCGAATGAGCTCGTGCATTTCATCCAGGTGCGCACGGTTGATGATTTCGGGATTGGCATTGTGTCCATACGGGACATTGAACCCATTCGGTCCCAGACGGAATACTCCACGGAAGCAGGTCTTGTTTAGGAATATGAATAGGGCAGAACCTTCGACGGTTGTCTTTTCGGCGGGTGATAGGCGATTGTATCGCGCCCTCATCCAATAATAGTAGTTTTCTTTGGACAGTTTAGCATCCTCGATGGATATGGGCGCGCGATTCACATCGCTCCCAGAACACGAATTGAACTCATCGATAAACCCTCGGATGATTCTGTATAGCCCGTTATGATTGGATTGGATGTTCTTATAGACATAGATGAGTGGCTCATTTACGTCATATGCATAAATTCGTCCGGTTATTTTGATTTTGCCCGCCTTAACACGCTCTAGAAGTTCGAGTAAGACACTACCACCACCTAGAAATATCTCGTGGTAATTCTCGATGACGGGCGGAAAGGCGTCTAGTAATTTGTCGACGATTTGCGTTTTGCCGCCGACCCATTTAATAATTGGTTTCATGGTTGTTTGTATATTATATAAGCAGATACATCTAAATCAATTTTATTAATGCGTTTAGAAATCTTCAATGCAACAAACAATATAAACAGTAAGTCCATTAAATAAGATAATAATGAGCTCAGATAAAGTATTAGAAATTCAAAGTGTGCAGGTCTCGCCTATCCGCAATATGATTACCGCGCTCAAGGATGTGTTGACCGATGCCTCGATTACATTCACGAAGCAGGGAATGCGCATCATTAATTTCGATAAGACACATACGATTTTAGTAAATGTCTTATTGCACGCTGACCGATTCGAGAAGTATCGTTGTGACCCCGACAAAATCATCGTCTGCGCGAACACTCTCCATCTCTTTAAGGTCATTTCCACTATGTCAAATGATGACACGCTAACGATTTACATCGATAAGTCCGATTATCATGATGGTATCGTTTCTCATCTGGGTCTTCAATACGATAATGGTGACATTAAACAGCGCTATAATCAGAAGTTGCGCCTGATTGAGCCGGATACAGAGGAGTTCGTCGTTCCGGATGTCGAGTATTCGACGGTCATCAATATGCCGACCACCGATTTCCAGAAGATTATCCGTGACCTCACAGGTATTTCCGACCGCATCGTCATCCAGTCGGTTGGTAACGACCTGATTTTCTCGTGTGAAGGCGACTTTGCAAGTTCGCGCATTCTCAGGTCGGAATCGGGTGGATATATGGAGTTCATTAATAAGCCAGATGCGGCGGTCGTAGTCCAAGGCGAGTTTTCACTGAAGAGTCTGAGCCATTTCATTAAATGCACGCCGCTCTGTAGTCAGCTTGAGCTGTATCTCGGAAACGACCTACCACTGATTGTTAAGTATGATGTCGCGAGTCTGGGGGAGATTCGAATGTGTTTGGCCGATTTGCCTTCGGCGTAGGGAACCTACGGTTCTAGAAAACTTAGTTTTCAACTGCGCCGGAGGCGCAACCCTTACCCCCCTCCCCTGAGGCGGCGACGGGAAGTGGTGAGACAATAGTGTATACGGAGCTACCCGCAGTTGATAATTTGAATCGTTTTTTTTGTTACCTTATATGATAACAAAAAATAAATATAAGATACAATCAAGTGGGGTGTTTACATAAGTTTGTGTTCCTTTGCATACGCGATATATTCATTATGCATCACCAATTCGTCTGGCGTCAAATCCTCCGGCTCGAAATAACCATCGCGCCAACTCTCCAAATGCTCCTGCACCATTAGTTCGTATATCTCTTCATAGAATTCCTCCGTAAACATACAGTGGCCAGGCATTTGATATTCGCAATTATCGCCGAGCAAAACCTTCACATATTCATTCAACTCATCATCCGCAAATCCAAAGAACGGTAGCATATGATACACACACTGTTGGCAAGGTTTCAAATCACTATCACTGCATCGGTTTTCTAGAAGTGCATAAATTGCCCTATGTTCGATTGGCTCAGGGCAAATATAATGCGATAAGTTTAGAATGCGAGATGTAATACACATGGCGCTCGTATCCCAACCCAAGTGCCCCTCTAGCTTCGTCAAACACATTAGAATTCGCTCTTCTGCCATTATTAGTTTTATGATATCCATATTATATCATAAATCGATAAATCAATTTTTCCTAGAATTCGGGTGCATGCTTCTTGAATAAGCACCCCTGCTTCTGCAGGTTCGGAATATCCATAATGATATTCGGGTCCTGTAGCGTGCAATTCTCCATCCATATCTTAACAATACAAAAATTCCGTTTGGGAGAAACGGTTATTCCATTTATAAACTTGCTATGTTGTTTGTTGATACACAATGTCTCTCCGCACATAGCATAAAATAATGCCTTCCAAACCTCAAAAACTTGCTTGTTAATCACCTTGAATGAAAAACAGCCACCAGTCCTGTTCTTCGGGTCCTCCCACATCGGAGTAATACCCGACCGCATAGCAAACAACATCGAATACTTCACAATGTGCTCGGTCAAACTCTCATTGATTAGAATCGTTCGCTCAACAGTGTCAATGTCACCCAGAATGACCTTATAACTAGACAGTTCCCAGTTCTTGTCGTGTGGTAAATGGTAATACAAATCCCATTTACCATGCAGTTTGTGGGTTGGATCCATAGCTTCCCGTATATTATAACTATAGAAATCTTTATACCCTTTTCTCGTATTCTGTCTTACCTATAATAATATATTCGCCCTTCTTCAGTGTCAACATTTTGATTTTTGAATCCATTATGTCCAATACGTAATTATCATCAAACACATAGTTTTCTGATTGATATTCGAGACAGCGTTGGACAAAACCCGCAGTAAATACTTCGTTTCCGACTAAATACAACGACGGGTCCAAATCGAGCACAATTCGGCTCGACATTTCGGGATGGGTATATTCGACACTCAAGAAATGTTTCCTTGATTTTTCGATAACAATATCATAATCGTCTCGGTTCTTATCATATATGCGTGAAATAATTGCTTGATCATTGACACGCATCATCAGGAGATACTCGCTATTTAGTGTTACCGTAGTATTTTGGAAACTATTCAGTAACATATCGAATAGGATATTTATGTTATCTTGCATCAATGTGGAAATAGGGACAATCAATTCATTACCATCACAAAATACTGACCAATATGGATACGGGGGTTCGATTCGGCAGCTATAGAAATATCGCTTCAGTTCATACATGAACGTGTGTAATCCTGCTACTATGTGTTGAACCAAAACACTATTGTTGTATATGTGAGCCCAGGCCATAGATACGTGTATTTTGATAGATGAATATATATGCAACAGGAACAGTCCTATAGTCAATAAGGTATGATTCATACATATTAATACGATATCTTTTTATCTTATATTTTATAAAATAAGATAAAAAAATATGACCGTATTGTAATAGTAAATGGTGAAAAATGGGCTTTTTATATTCCGGAGGGATTTACGTATAGATGATAATATGGCGCTTCACCACGCAACCACACAGTGCGAAAATGTATTCACCTGTTTTATATTCACGCCGGAGCAGGTTGGTCCAACCAATACATATAAATCGAACAACGCGGTCCAATTCATGGTAGAGAGTTTAGAAGACCTAGCTGCTGACATTAAGACCGCTGGAGGAGAACTTAGCACATTTTATGGTAAAAATAAGTCGGTTATTCGTGATTTAATTAAGGTTCTCCAAATCGATGCAGTATACTTCAACCGCGATTATACACCCTATGCACTGATTCGTGACGACGAGATTGTCCGGTTGTGTAAGAAGATGGACGTCCAGTGTTCGATGTATCAAGATTATTATTTGTATGAACCTGGAACTATAGTGAGTAAATCTGGTAATCCATACAAAGTATTCACACCCTTTTATGAGACGGTTCTCCCATTACCAGTCGAATCGCCTGTTACCGCAAGAAAGTCGGTGCTCAAATCACATGCGTATGGTGCCGTGCATAGTGAGATAAAGTTGGCCGATGCGAGGAGATTGCTGGTGAAGACCAACGATGACGTTTTGGTGCATGGCGGGAGAACCTTGGGTCTCGAGCGATTGCGTTCTATTAAAGAAATAAACAAAACATATGCGGATACGCGAGACTATTTTGCTACCAATACTACGTTGTTATCGGCATACATCAAATTTGGATGTGTGTCGGTGCGCGAGGTGTATAAACAATTTACAGGCGAATTACGTCGACAGCTCATATGGCGCGAGTTTTATGCACATGTTCTCTTCGGATACCCGGAAATGGACCCCAAGAATACAATTAAGTGGAAGAATAGCCGGACTAAGTTCGATTTATGGTGTAAGGGCAAGACGGGGTTTCCAATTGTAGATGCGGCCATGCGACAAATGAATACAACTGGTTGGATGCATAATCGCGGACGTTTAGTCGTTTCTAGTTTTTTGGTGAAGGCACTGTTGATTGATTGGCGTTGGGGAGAAAAATACTTTGCGAGGAAACTTGTGGATTATGATGTTGCAAATAACAATGGAAACTGGCAATGGATTTCGGGAACGGGTGTAGACCATATGCCGTATTTTCGCACATTTAGTCCATGGATTCAATCGGAGAAATTCGACAGTGAAGCGGAATATATTAAGCGATGGATTCCGGAATTGGCAGATGTTGCGCCTCGCGATATTTTTAATTGGAAGGTTGCGCATGTGAATTATAAAGACGTGAAATACCCCAAACCGGTAGTAGATTTTAATATTGAGTTTCATGAATTTTTGAAGCAGTACTAATGAAAAATATCTGCGTAGTATATATAAAATGGGCAATGCTTGGTTGAAGTTTATGGCCGAAGAGCGTGCGAGTCCGGAGAACAAGGATGTTCCTATGTTGAAGCTTGCGACTCATGTGAGACCGAAGTATGATGCTTGGAAGGAGAAGAATGGTTTAAGCACTGACGAGAAGAAAGCTGAGGTTGCAGTTGCAGATGAGGAGAAAGCTGAGGTTTCAGTTGAGGAGAAAATGAAGGTTTACAAAAAGAAGAAGAATAAGACCAACAAGAAAAAGAAGAAGTCGCGTGGTAGGAAATCTCGTGGACGTCGTTATTAGAAAATATTTATAAATACATTATGAATATTTTATACAGATACACTATATATGGCAGGACTTTTTTCGAGTAGTCGCGGATTAACACCAGCGAATAATACAATAGCTGTAGCAGATTTTGATAATACGTTTGCTAAACATAGTGGTGGAAAACCAGTAGCTATATTTGAATATAATGGTATAACATATACACGTTATAAAGATTTGATGACGCGTGAAGAAATACAACAACTTGCAGCATTAATTAGAGAATTCAAAGGATATGGAATACCATTTCATGTTGTATCTTGGGCGGATGAAGCCCTTCTTAAACAATATCTACAACATGTATTAGAACAACATGTCGGAGCTTATAATATGATAACTGGTATACATGGTTCTTTTAACCAGCACTATATTCCTAAATCTAAAACTATTAATTCGTTCCGAAAGGATGAAAAGATAATTTTTATAGATGACGATGAGAAAAATATTGATGATGTTGAAAAAAATGTTCCTGGTGCTCTTGCTATAAAAGCTAAACCAGGGGAATCATCCGCTAATATGGAAGCATTAAAAGTTACGGCACTAAGAGACCATCAAAGTTTAAGTTACGAAGGTCATATGCCAGGCGAGGTTCATGTAGATAAAGAATCGCCGAAAGAGGCACCCGAATCTAAAAGACGAAAAACAAATGAAGGAGGTAAATCAAAATCCAAACGTAAAACGAAATCAAAACGCAAATCGAAACGTAAGACGATGAAAAAATAATATAACTACATTCTATATCACATGCCCTGCAAATATAGCGAGATTTTCGGTAAGGTCGGTGAGGGCGCACATTCATTCCGCATATTCAACATCGCGGTCGTTGATGTGATTTTCACAATCGTCGGTGCGTTCTTGATTCACCGGTTCCTTTTACCACAGTATCAATTCCTGCATGTTCTCATTGCATTGTTCGCGCTTGGAATTGCCATGCATCATTTTTTCTGTGTAAGGACGACAATCGATAAGATGCTGTTTAGGTAACCCTCTCTGATAGTATATGCTAGAATCGCAGTCCAATACATATATGGACTCTTTATTTCACATTTTGTGTATATAAAATACACAAAATATACTAAATCATTTTGGAACCTGCAAAATGCCACAAGGCAATCGACACTAAACTACCGACAATAAATCCGTTTCCTGCAGATTTCAACGTTTTTCCAAACGCATAATAAAACAGAACTGGACCAATTACGTAAGATAACAGAATGTAAAACACCATAATACCAATAAACGTAGATAATTCGGGGTTCATTATAAATTAGCAATATATTATATTTTACACAGGTTCCTTAAGTCCGAGGCGGGGGTCGAACCCGCAATCTCCCGATTAGAAGTCGGACGCGATATCCATTTCGCCACACGGACAGTAGGGGGCTTCGCCCCCCTACGACCCCTCCCTTACAAGGTTTTATAACGCAAAAAACCCTCCCAATAAAGGGAGGGTTTTCGGTTTCACCTTTTCAAAGTTGAAAAAGACCCAACCGGGATTCGAACCCAGGTTAACGGATTCAAAGACCGCTGTGATAACCACTACACTATTGGGTCGAAAAACCCCAATCCCTCTTGCGTAGAGGAAATTGGGGCGGCGAATTTCTCCAACGAAATTCGGTTCAGGCTTGCCGGAATCGAACCAGCGGCTGTTTGATGTTTGTTTTCCACTACAGTCAAACGCTCTACCAACTGAGCTAAAGCCTGCATTGCGTAAATCCAATTTCACGCGCAATCGCGACTGGTTCTGCCCCAGTTATTTCTTGCTGAATTGCAAGACGTGATACTATTTCACTACACGACCAAAAATTCCAACCGACTGGAATGTGATAACTCTGGGAGGTCTCGATCCTCCGTCCTTTGGGTTATGAATCCAACACGCTACCGCTGCGCCACAGAGTTCCAACCACGACTGGTTCTGCCCCAGTTATTTCTTGCTATTTTGCAAGACGTGATACTACACGACTAAAGATATTGTTCTTTCGGGCTGCTTTTTTGAGCTTAAAAGTGCTTTTAAAAGGGTTCGCTGTGAGCAACCGAACAATATTATACAAGTGAGTGTCTGGTTATTTTTTAAAAATAACCCGTTGTTAAATTTGCTCCATGAGCTGTATCACCCTCCATAAAGTTCCAAGATTAACGAACACATGCTCTACTATAAGAACTTTGTAAAGGACTCTTTGTCCCTCTACAAATCCCCTCTCATCCTCATCTGAGGGAGGGGTTCGGGGAACCGTAGGTTCCCTGATTATTGAGAGCGGGGAGTCGATCCCGCGACTTTGACCTTTTGGTCATGCTTTATCCATCTAAGCTATCTATCTAACCATTCCTTTTGCTCCTTGAGCTGCTTCCCCCTCCAAACGTTCCTAACAGGGATCGAACCTGTGACCTTGCGATTAACAGTCGCACGCTGCTGCCGGCTGAGCTATAGAAACCTTAATTACTCCATGAGCTGTATCACCCTCCTGTTTCCAATGTTGGGACTCGAACCCAAGTTTTAGAGTTGAGAACTCCACGTCATAACCGCCTAGACCACATCAGACTTGTTCTTTTGCTCCACGAGCTGTATCTCACACTACATTCCCATGAGGGAGGGGTGCGGGGAACCGTCGGTTCCCTGTTTCCGATGTCGGGACTCGAACCCGAGTCAGAGACTTGAAAGATCCCTGTCATAACCACCTAGACCACATCGGACTTGTTTTTGCTCCATGAGCTGCATCCTCCCTCCAGTTTTGATGTTCGGGCTCCAACCGAAATTTAGGGATAAGTTTGGTCCTCTCGTTTTAGATTTAAACTACATCAAAGTATGCTCCACAAGCTGCTCCGTTCTACTGGAGGGATTCGAACCCACATTTATGCGGCCTGAGTGGCCCATAATACTTAACCCATTAGTATCACAGTAGATAATAGGTCTCATCCGGAATCGAACCAGAATATCTTGTGTCAGAAACAAGTATGCTACCATTACATCATGAGACCAAATGCTCCACAAGCTGCTCCGAATGCCGATAAGGAATAAATCATATTGTTTGTTCATTCTCAAATCAGGCGAATATAAATTGTTAATCAATCTATATCCAATTTGCTCCGTGAGCTGTATCCCCCTCCGGTTCTATCGATGGGATTCGAGACCCAGTATTTTCATACATATTTGTATGATTGCTTACTTAACAGACAATAGAGGTTTTGCTCCTTGAGCTGTTGCCGTTGCTACACAAGCTGCTCCCTCTACCGACGGGATTCGAGACCCAGTATTTTCATACATATATTTGTATGATTGCTTACTTAGCACACAATAGAGTTGTTGCTCCTTGAGCTGTATCCCCCTCCGTTTTGACGCTGGGAATCGAACCCGAGGTTGAAGTCTAACGCGACTTAGTTCTAACCACTAAACTACATCAAAGTATGCTCCACAAGCTGCTCCTAATGCCGATAAGAAATAAATCATATTGTTTGTTCATTCTCAAATCAGGCGAATATATCAATCTATATCCAATTTGCTCCACAAGCTGTATCCCCCTCCAAATGCTCCATACCAGAATCGAACTGGTGTCCCACGCTCACTTGATAGGTATAAGACGCGGATTCTAACCACTAAAATAATGGAGCCTTACCATAAAGGCAGTTGTGTTTTAACAACTGGGAAACACTTGCCAAAAAATTGGCTCCACTTTTCCCAAAGATGGATGATAGTTGAGGTGGGGTTCGAACCCACGAAGCTAACGCAGCGGATCTTAAGTCCGCCCCCTTTAACCACTCGGGCACTCAACTGAGCAGGGAACCACGGTTCTAGAAAACGAAGTTTTCAACTGCACTTCCTGTGCAACCCTCCGACCCCATCCTTAAACCACAATGGAAGGAGGGGGTTCGGGGGAACCTTGGTTCCCTGATTTTTTGCTCCGTGAGCTGTATCACCATCCGAATACCGGTGACGGGGATCGAACCCGCGGCCATTTTATTAAAAGTAAAATGCTCTGCCTCTGAGCTACACCGGTGTATACCATACACAAATCTCAATTTCCCGTTTATAAAAGCACCTTGTTTTCTTGAAGTGGGCCTCCCCACCTACTTATCTATACGACTTCTTCTTTATATCGATTTCAAAAATAATATTTATTATGCTGTCATGCCGAGCTCGATACAAGACGGACTTGTGTTTGCAATAAAAAATATGTTATTTACAGAATTAATTTTTATGTTTATTTTTTTTACTCGTATATTATCTTCTTAGACGCCGACTTTGTCGGGTTTCCAAACAAATCCGCCAACACCACCTCATCACCAATCTTCTGGAAATATGCACAGTCCTGCTGCAAATAATGCAATCCAGTGTCCGCTTCAAGTAGTATATACATATAGACAGTTTCAATCTCTTCCGGGCCAACAAAGCAATTATCGAGAGTTATCTCGATTCTCTCGCTGAGGTGTGTACGATATAAGGTAGTCCAATCACCTGGTTGCTGATATATTGCGATTCCCGTGACTCCTGTGTTTGTCTTCCAGGTTCCGAATGGCTTACGTTCAGAGAATATGGTGCCATCATCAAAGAAGTAAACTGCCTGCTCACGACCAGTCTTCCAATCCTTCCACGACCAAGCGCCGTCGGGATGGTCGTTATTATGAACCAGGAGTTTCTTAGTCAATAGAGCGCTCGCCAGGTTGATTTGCAATTTACTGGTATTTATTACTTCTGTCTTAGAACATCCATTTGGCAACACGCGGCAACAATGGTCGTGGCATAGTTCAAACAGAATGGACGGCGAGGGCTTGACCATTCCGTCCAAGTCGGACGGCTTCGGCACCTGGCGATAACACTTAGTCTCAGTCTCAGTCTCAATCTCTTCGGGTCCGTCGCTATCCATACAGTTACATCCGTAAGTCCAAAACAAACCGCTGTCCGAACCTACCTTTGTTGGGGTCATTATGCCACGACACTCCCCACACAACGGCAGACGTTCGATAACGTTGCCCAACTTCCCCATGTAGTATTCTCCAATGTAGACGTTGTTGTTGGGAGAGAGTTGTTCCCAAAGAATGCGCTGCTTAGCCTCGCCTAGTCTCCAAGTTTCCTTTCCGTCTAAAACTGTAGTGAACTTATCCTTTCCAATGGACAGGAGCGACATAAGTAGCTCCGATGGTATACAGAACGCATCATTTATGTTCGCGAAGTGCATCTCCAGCTCAGCGAAATCGCCAACTGAACCCATGCGAATCTCAAGACTCGGTGTGAAGTGTCCTGCCTCGAGCCACTTACGCATGACCTTCCCGTCCCAAGGTCCCTGAATGTCACCCAGGTGACTATAATACCACTGCGCTCCGTCGTCGAGCGCCTTGCGCTTATCTACCTGCCACTTGATGGGCTCAGGCTTCTTAATCTTACCATAATATTCCGGTTTGGTCTCCGGTGTGAACTGAATCGACTTTGTCTTAGTTTTGGCCTCCATCTTGTTAGTTGTTAAATCGTTGTTTTCGTGAATTGATTACAGTTAAGTTGAAAAAACGTGAATCAATTTTTACTACATTTTGTGTTGAAATTCTTTAATTTTTCAAATGTCGAGAGAAATCACATTCTTATCCGACCGATTACGACGTCTGGCGGACTTCTTCGGCATCGCCGTTCCATTAACGTCGTTCAAACTACTCAGACTAACTAAGGAGTCATCATCATTCGAAATATTGACATTCTTCGTCTTGAGTCCCGATAGGATATTATCGATATCCATGTTGCGCGGTCCAGTCATCTCGGGTCTAGTCGACCTGGGCTGTGTCTCCGCGGCAGTGTTGCTGATATCGATTCCTTGCTCACGGAACATAGCGCCACGCCCCGCGTCAATGTCCGGACGGTTCTGGGTGAATTGCATGCCGGGCCTTGCGCTAGCCGGTGGCGGTGCGAAATTACGCGTCTCAACGGGCGCAGGTGGCGGGCGGTTCATGGTCGTCGGCTTATTACTATTGAGTAGCTCGCTCGCAAACGCCATACCGGGCGCGGTCTGCTTCATCGAATCAACCGTTGCATTGGTAAACATACGCATAAGTTCAGGCGACTGCTTGATAACATCATTGAATCCAGGTGCGGCAGTCGAGAGTGCCTTATTACTGAAATGGATAACACTCGCACTGAACCCGAGACGCATCAACAAGCTAAGCTCCGGACTCATCTTTCCACCCTTGTATTTCTCATGGAGCTGCTCGAAAATCTCATCATAACTATCGATATCCTCACTAATGGACTCACCCCAGCCATCGAGCGAAATGCCGAATGGGTCGAACATCGCATTCCCGTATTCGATGGTATTGATGGCGGTGATTAACCAGTTCTGCTGAATTTTAATTGCATCGCGCTTGCGCTTATCCTCGAGCGCCCCCTCATATTCGTCCTCCACCTCCTCGTAAGTAGATTCCATAGTGAAATGCGAAATATTCTTTACAAGCCCCTTCTCGTGCCACTGCTCCAAACTCTTAATCATAACGCGCTTCTTCCTACGCTTTTCACGCTCATTCAAATTCGCACCAGCACTTCCGCCACCACCTCCCAGAGGAACCTCATTCAACTTCGAGAACCCATCCCAAGTCTTCGTATTGCCAATGCTATCTACTGTCGCCCCACCCAATTTTGAATCATTTGTGTCCGCCGAAGTGTCTGTTTTACCAAATCCAAAATAACCACCGCCACTCGATTTATTTGAAGGCGCAGGAGGTGGCGCGGGTGCAGGATTCATATTCATACTAGAAAGCTCGTTTAGTTCGTTCTCTAAATTATCAAGTTCTCCTAAATCGATTCTAGTAGACGATGACGAACTCTTGTTTTTATCATTCATAAGAAGCTCGATTCCGCCACCGAAATTAGTCTGTCTAGTTTCCCCGATATTCATTGTAATCGAGTCTAAGCTGCCTAAATCAATGACTTCCATTTTATTATTATTATACATAAATTATGTTTAAGTTCTACGCAGAGGAAATAATATTTTCGCGTTTCATCCAATGAATCCCTTGTAGGAAACAGTCCGCCAAGTCGTCCTTCTTTTTGGTTTCTAGTATATGTTTCCACCCAGCATACCGCTCTGTTTCCAAGAACCGCGAACAATAGAAAACTGCATCCTTTTTATGTTGTTTATATTCAGAATCCAGGTTCTCATTCTGCTTCTCGAACCCTTTCAGTTTACCAGCAGATGATAGGAACTCGATGTTGATGCTATCATGTCGCATTATAAAATACTGCGCCAACATTCCTTGGATTGTCTTCATTCTCGTTGCAATCGGCGAAATCTGGTTCTCCACAATCACATGTTTTGCATCCCGAAAATGTTCGATTTTGTCAAACTCAGTTTTCAGATTTTTGCCTATAGTGATTAGATCGGTAGTGCCTGCATTACTCTTTTTTGCTACTATTGGTCGCAAGGTTCTCTCATAGAAGAAAGAATTTATTTTTGTAACTAGCGACGCCTTGTTGTCTGAATCAAGGACTGCTATGAATCGGGAACTAGCCATTTGTTTTAATTCATCCAACTTGAGTTTCTTAACACTAACAGGAGAACATTTACTATCTGGTAGTAAATAAAAGCTCGTTTTCGCATGTTTCTCACAATAACACTCATTGTTAATTTCGTATTTGGCTTTCTTACCACATGCAGCCGGAGCCACATCCGCATTCTTCTTAGATTTCGTTTTTGTTACAGAAGAACACATCTTAACCTCAGGTTCTTGGTTCATAAGACTCACAACATTCCAATCGACCACACCACCGGTTGCATCAAACACACAATACGCCATATTTTTAATACCGATGTCGAAACTAATTATACTCATAAATATAGAATAGTTTACTATTATTCTATATCTATTTATGGTCTAAAGACTTTTGGAATACTCTTTGGTATTGCGCTCGTTGATAATGGTAGATTTTGAAATCATATACTTACGGTAATCAGCATTCGTAATAATAGAGTTGCTGCGTAACAAATTACTGTTATCATCTTCACATATCGGAATAACTTTGAATTGCGAAGGTATAGGTTTTACTAAAGTGATATCGCATTTAGCATATTGGCGTTCCATTGTCTATATAGTATAATCGTAAAATTTATTTCTCCAATAACTTCAGCAATTCAGTTTTCGATAACCTACTCGGATTGGTTGCTAAACCCCGCGATGTGACTATAGTCCTCAGTTCTGCAACTGTCTGTTTCTTATAATCGACGGTCTCCTCAATAACTATAGGTGCTTCCGGCTCTAACTCGATTATTTCTTCTATAGCGCTTTCGCTCATATTGATTATTTTGACATCGCGTTCATCCTCATCATCATCCTCATCATCATCCTCATCCTCGTCCTCGTCCTCGTCCTCGTCATCCTCATCATCCTCATCCTCCTCAGCCTCATCATCCTCGTCATCACAAACATTCCTCATGAAATCCGAACTAACGAATTCGCGACACATTGACATTGGACAAGAGGTCTGCACGGGCATTGAACCGCACTCTTGTTTAACTGTCTTAAACTCCTGCACAAGGTTCTGAACAATCTCGAACATAGTATCGCACTTTTGCTCCATTGTGCTCAACTTCTGCTTAAAGTGGTAAACTAGGAGAACAATTAATACGAATGTAATCCCTAAACTTAGCAAAAAGAACGACTCAATAAAATTAAAGGCACCCATAATTTTTACTATAAACGTATAAAAAAAAGAGTTATTACAAACGAATATATATCTAATAAATATATAAGCAATGGAAAGTGTTCAACCGAAATATGAAGTTTTAAATTCCCCGAATGGTGATTCAGGTTTTGATTCATTTAGCGGAAAGAATCTAATCATAATTGTCCTCGTTGTTCTCCTACTTCTATCATTTGTTGGTGTAAACTTGCTCGATTATTTAAGCAATGCCATCAAGACTATAATCGCCATCTTTGGACCTATATTGACACCCATCCTGTCGCTATTTGGCTATACAACCGGCGCGGTTATTAACAAGACAGCCGATGTCGTGTCAGATACTGCGAAAACGGGAATCGATATTGCTGAGGGCACAGTTCAGAATGTAGGTAATCTTCTTATCTCCGCCAGTAAAGGGGGCGTCGATACCAGCGAACTTGACCGAGTATTGAATCTACCTAAAACGAAATCGGTAGACGACCCCGAAGAGGACACCACTGCGAACCCGATACAAAATCCCATTTCCGCGAACAAGGGCGGATGGTGTTTAGTGGGAGAACAAGCCCAACGCAGAGGCTGCATAATGGTGGAGGATGCCAACAAATGCATGTCGGGTCAGATTTTCCCCTCGAAGAGACTCTGCCTGAACCCCACAATTTCTCATCCGTAAAAATATGTGCATTATGGTATATTATGGATATACCATCATGGTCATTCACCAATATAGGAAAATCAATGATGACGAGTAGTTGCATCATCGAACACAAAATAATTAAGAAACCAGAGAACCCACCAGAAACAACAACAAACTATGATAAAATCGAAGACTTCCTATTAAATTTTATCGATTTAGGATTTGAAATAAACCTTGATTTATTTATAGAATTATACATCTAATGCAGTTATCGCATATGCGATTTGTGCTGGAGGTGCCGGACTGAGCGCAGCAAACGAACATTTAAATAAGGTCGGCGTGGTCAAATTAACAATAGCACCCGATTTAAAATTTGTATAGGTTCCTACCTGAGATGTAACCGACGTCGTGCACTTTATTTTTATAGTATAGACGAATCCATATTGCGTAGGGAGAACCAAATCAGATATAGAAAGATTACCTATATATTGAGAACCACTGAATGACGGTCCAGACATATCTACAGTATATTGCGATGTAGACGCTTGTGGTAGAGCAACCCCATTTAATCTGATTGTTGGTGCAGTCGTCAATGTAACTAGTGCATTATTATAATAAATCGTTATGACGACGCTCGATAATTTCACACTACCTGACGCAGATGCCCCAGTTGCAATTCCTTCGACATATATACCCACAGGCACGTTAATTGTAAAACTGGTTGGATTTGTATCTAAAACGCCAATTGCTAGCGAATTGATAAATGTAGTCTCAATCCCAGTAAAGGCAGGTATATTATTATAAACTTCATCAACCCATTTACCAATGGTATCCGGATTAAGTATTCCATATGCATCTGTATTTTTTTCGTAATTATACAATGGGACTGCTGGGTCATATTGTAAAGTAATGACAGGTCCAGGAACGTCACATGATGATGATAGTGATGGTAAATACAAGTCGCTACCACAAGTTGTCGTGATATTATAAGCATTCTTGGCATTCTTATTAATTGCATTTGCATATTTCTGCGATTGAGATAACCCCCCAACTTTCGACGCATTACGGTTATGTTGTAGAATCTCCGCCTTACGACGCATATCTAATTGAGACTGGGTGTAAGATGTGTTCACATATGGATTTGCTTGCATCTCTATTCGATTTTTTGGTAATGATGCAGTCGCCATTAAAAATATTTGCCGTTGCCTACAAGCGTTAGTATCGCCCATTATTATAATAATGAGCTATATTATTTATTATTTACTAGGGCTATACCACAAACTCGATAGATAATCAAAACGCGTATCCAATGTTTTTGATTCCGACTTTAGATTCGGACCAGCCATAGCAATATTATTGAGCTGGAAAATATTGAGTGCGCTATCGAAATACCTCAAATCAGATAGTGTTCCATCAAATTCACCTACAATGACATCACCGAAATTCTGGCGAGGAATGCTAGAGAACACATAACGCTTTGTAACAGTTCCATTCACATAAACATCCATAATTTTATTCTGCATGCGAATTGCTAGATTGAACCAGCGACCCAACGGAATATTAGGAATCTCGATTATATTCGCATCGGACGCGTTTACTGAATCCATACCTACAATAATCGAACCAGTTTTGTCTGTATTACCTTTAAGGCTAACGCTAGGCCCCCGTTGACTTCCGCCAAATCCCTTCGTAAATATGTTTTTAGGCGAGTCTGGCAATCTGTCTATATTAATCCACACTGTCCATGTAAATTCAATGCCTTTATCGGCGTTATTTGAACGGTAGATAGTCACTGCATTCGAATTTTTCGGGTCTTGAGGAATACGAACCGTCCGATTTCCTGGTTGTAAACCCTTGATGACATACGGACTTTTAGATGGTTGCAATATGTAATTAATCAGAAAGACTCCTAAATTCATCAACATGATGAATACTATTAGAACAAGCACCAAGAACGCAAATTTGGAAATCATGCTATTCGAGTTTAAAAACTCCTCGCTCGTTGTTCCAATGCTCTGCGTAGAGAAATCCTTCAATGATGAACTAACCGATTCTGTAACATTATTTATAGTATTTGTAGCACCAGTTTGTATATCAGGAAGTTGTTCAGTCAGCGGTCGATTTAACTCCATTGTTATATATTTAGAATGATAAATAATTTACCATAAAGAAACACTTGTAGAAAGAACATTGTCTTTTAATACAGTCAGGTTCACACTATATTTGTTGGCTAAATTGCTTAGCCCCGAACCACTGCCATCAAGGTAATCGCTCCAAACAGTCTGTGGGTCAGATGCACCGACAACACGATTGAACTTGGACATGAATACACCGGAGTTTATTCCAAACTTAATCGGCGACGTGCCATCCGGTGTGTGCATGTCAACAACGGATTTCACCAGTTTTCCATCTAAATACATGTCAATCGTGGCGTTATCCACACTGATGACAACATATACCCACTTTTGCAGAGGGAAGTTGTTTGTAATCATATGCGTTATATCGGCAGAACTTTCGTGTTTAGTTGTCACACTTAACACCGACGTAGTCCCATTTAACTTTAGAGTCAAATCCTTATCCCTCGCAAATATAAACGCTGTAGATGAAATAGGCTTATCAACATATAACCACACCTTGTATGTATATGATACCGCATCCGGTTTAACTAACTTGTCAGTGGTTATGTCAGCAAGTTGTGCTGACATGTCGACCTCTATTTTAGACTTTGTATTGTCAGATTTGGTATATACCATATAGAAGATAACTACGATGAGTAAGATGGCTAAAAAAATAACTAAAAAGTCCATTTATATATATGTTTTACATTATATTATTGGTAGGAGGATTGTTATTTCGCAGTAAATTATAATTTGCCGTTATCTCATTCAGACGAACTGGTCTGTTATAATACTGTATATTACATATGGCACCATATATACCATTATTGCTACCGATTGTTATTGTATTAAGGCCATCGTTAATCAATGATTTCCTGTCGCTTTTATCGAATGTTCTCTCTAAATTTCCGTTTATAAAGATATCAACTGTATCATTGTCGTTGAAATTCATAACGATGTTGTTCCATTTCTGATTCGTTAACGATATATCATAGTTTTGGGTATTGACTATGAAACGATAAATGTCCTTGCCGGTTTGACTATCATTCTTAATATAGGATATTTTTGGATAAGCATTCGCATATGAGAAGATATTTGAGTTAGCATTGTTTTTATTCGTTTGTGGATTAATATACACCCACATAGAGAACGCGTAATTGGTTCTCTTATAATCATGCTCTCCTATATCTTGTTTATCAAAGCTCTTTATAACTGCGTTATCCAAGAACTCTGGGGAATTCATAACTGTAATGCTATCCTCTTTGAGTTTCGACGCAATCAAACTGGGAATGAATGCATAACCAGCAATTAATGTAGCTTCAATTGCCAATAGGATAAATGTAACGCTAGATGTTATTCCATATTGAGCCTTCAGGTATTTTATAAAGTCTGTCAACAAGCAAGGAATATAAACTATCAAATTAATAATAAACCCTGGCCATCCAACAGCATTGTTCAACCATCGCCCAAAGAAATTGTTTACAGCCGAAATTCCAACGACAACAATTGCAATCACCAGACTGATTTGAACGAGGTTTATGATAACGCGATTTTGCAGACTATCGGAAACATTTTGGAAAATAGCAGACGTCTTGATGTATTTACTATAAAACTCGGAAACGACGCTGAATAATAAAAATGCGAAGATAACAAAGATAGTTGTATACGCAATCGGTTGGTCAGACTTGCTGGTAGATTGATTTTCAGATTTTGATGTAAATAGTTTATACACTGCCAATAACATAATCATGAAAAATACCGTGAAAGTAGAAGCATATGCTTTCGATTCTAAAACATTTACTCCAGACACGTAGAATAAATTGCCTATTGTTACGATAATCAAAAAAATCAATAATACTTGACTACGGTTTAATCCGTATTCTGTATAAAAATCCGTTATTTTGTCTAGTGATGACATGAATTACCTAAACGTATATATATACATTATAAATTTTCAATAGCAGTTTTCTTTCCATGACAATCTCTGCAAAGTGCTACCAGATTACTTACATGATTACTTCCACCATGTTCTAGGCGAATTGTATGATCAACCTCGAACCAAGCTGGCAATTGTTTCTGACAATCGCCGCAATGCCAATTCTGTTGTGCAGCAACGAATTTTTTCTTTGTTTCGCTTACAGAACGTTTCGTTGCGGTTGCGGTTGTAGGTTTTGCGATTCCGCCACCCGATTGGAGAACTCGGCTTTCATATTGATGCGGCATTGGACCACCGAAATCATGTTTTGCGGTGAAATCTAGTATGGGCGATATGAAATCTGTGGTATTTTTGTCAACGGGCAAGTATTTTAAATATTCATTCGATGAAACTAACATATGCTTTGCGCGTTCAGGGTTTTTCCTCATCAACCAACATAGCATATATCCTACAAACGCAACACCTAACATCTGGTAATATTTCTTCCAAGATAACGCTAGTTTCAGATACTTACCATCTGTATGAATATTTGCTATTACAAAGGCAGTGACTAATAAAATGACTAATTCGAAACGCATTGACTATATTATATTATATCTATACAATTAATAATAAATATATATCAAAAATATGCATAAAAACACGATGGCTACATACAGATAATGTTTTCTCAAGTTAATTTGCTCGCTCAGCACAAATGGCTTGGAATTGTAATACGACTTATAAATATCAACCGATTTCAAAAATGACATCTCCTCTTTACCTAGCGACACATTCACTTTATTATGTATAAAATGCATCCATCGAACAAATGATTCGCGAGAACCTAAATATGGGCTAACTGGATATTTATCAATCATATTGCTAAATTTACTACCCATCTCGGCGTCTGGAATAAATAAGGGCATGTTCTGTATGAGGTCGTAATATTTGCGCTTTGTCACTGCATTCGGATTTTCAGGATAGGAATGAGCGATGGTGTGTAAAAAAAACCAATAATGAGGTCCCCATACATCGGAATCGAAATTCATGTAGGTAAAGTATATAGAACTCTGTTATTATATATTTTAACGACATGAATAAAAATAATCACTGTAATAATTGCGGAAAGGTTGGACATCAATTTACAAATTGCAAAATGCCGATTACTAGCTCTGGCGTTATTGCGTTTCGTAAGTCAAAGACCGGCGCAATAGAGTATTTACTTATATGTAGGAAGGAGAGCCTTGGTTATATTGATTTCATGCGTGGTAAATATTCCGTTCAGAATAAAAGCTACATTATGAATATGTTGAAACAGATGACGGAATATGAGAAGAATCGTTTAAAGACAACCGATTTTAATACACTTTGGAAGGACATATGGGGCGAAGGATTCTGTAATGCGAGATACAAAATGGAAGAGAGTAATTCGAGAGAAAAACACGCCACTTTGGTATCTGGCGTTGTTCTGCGTAATGATTTCTATACGCTCTCTAATTTAATAGATGAGTCCAGACAATATTCGAATTGGGCGGAACCCGAGTGGGGGTTTCCCAAGGGTCGTAGGAATAATAACGAGACTGACTATGACTGTGCCATCCGCGAATTTTGCGAAGAGACTGGGTTCACAATTGATATGATACATCCTATACATAATGTGACTCCATTTGAAGAGATATTTGTTGGTTCCAATTACATTTCTTACAAACACAAGTATTTTCTTGTGTATATGGAATACAATGACACACTGAATCTGGATAACTACCAGCGGTCCGAGGTAAGTAAAATGTGCTGGTCGCGTATTGGGACCTGTTTAACGCAAATGCGAGATTATAATTTAGAAAAGAAGAGGATAATCACAAATGTGGATTCCTGTTTGAAACAATTGTCGATTTATCAGATGTAGATAATACGCGTAACGTGTGTTTTATATATTTCTAATATATATATAAAATGGAGGAAGAGATAAAAGGAAAAAAAGAAAAACAATGTGGACGTCATGAAAAATATAATACAAGCAGACAACGATGCGAAATTAGACCATATACAAATTGGCCGAAGGTACAATATGAGGATGGCTTATATCGTGAAATTGCTAGTGATTTGAAGGATATGATTGGTGCGGAACGTTTTAAACGTGATTATGAAGACGTTATTGATATAGCAACAGGCGAAAAAATCAAGATAAAATTTGTGAATGCGAAAAACCCAAGAGTTACAAAAAAAAATTTGGTTGCAGTAAATGAACCAGTTGCGGAAGTAATACCAAAGAAGGTTGTCCAACCTGTCCGTGTAATCAAGCGTAAACCCGTCATTATTGGAGAACCTATAATTATAAACACCGATAAACCAGTCGAAGAGGAGGTAGCTCCCGCAGAAGAAGATGAATCTGAAGACGATGGGGGCGTGCGGGGGGCGGAAGCCCCCGCAGAAGAAGAAGTCCCCGCAGAAGAAGAAGATGAGTATGAAGACGAGGGGGGCGTGCGGGGGGCGGAAGCCCCCGCAGAAGACGAGTATGAGGATGAGGGGGGCGTGTGGGGGGCTACCGCAGATGATCCAAGGCATGATTTTTTATATCCAAATTTAGACGACCCGAACTTAAATATCAAAATCGAAAAACGCAAAGAATTCAATGACACGAAATATGATGGCGAGGCAAAAGATATTGTAGAACAAGCCGAAAAACTATGTAGCGCGGACTTTGAACTCATGCCCCACCAATCATTCGTGAAAAATTTCCTATCCTTTCAGACACCTTACAATAGCTTGTTATTGTTCCACGGGCTAGGAACCGGCAAAACATGCTCGGCCATAGGAATAACAGAAGAAATGCGTAACTATATGAAACAGACGGGAATCAAACAGAAAATAATGATAATTGCATCCCCCAACGTTCAGGACAATTTCATGTTGCAGTTATTCGACGAACGCAAGCTGGTTCTCGAGAATGGTGTCTGGAATTTAAACACATGTGTTGGAAACGCCATACTCAAGGAAATCAATCCGACTGATGCCAAGGGTCTTGAGAGTGACCGGGAGAACATAATCAACCAAGTGAAAGCGATTATAAAGCAATATTATATTTTTATGGGATATACTCAGTTTGCCAACTATATTAGTGAAACTCTCGAATTGAAAGGGTCTGCTGACCAACGTATTATAAATCAACGTATTAAGAGAACATTCAATAATAGCCTCATTGTAATCGACGAGGTGCATAATATTCGAATGACTGACGAGAACCTCAGTAAGCGTAGGTCGGCCGATTTGCTTATGCAAATTGCAAAATACACGGATAATATGCGACTAGTATTACTATCGGCAACGCCCATGTATAATTCCTACGAGGAAATCATCTGGCTGACGAATCTAATGAATGTGAACGATGGGCGAAAGAAAATCAAAATATCCGATATTTTCGAAGGTCCGGGGAAATTCAAAGGAGAAGAAGGTCGGAAGCTACTACAGAAGAAATTAAATGGATACGTTTCTTATGTAAGGGGGGAGAACCCATACACATTCCCTTATCGAATATACCCTGAAAAGGACCCGAATTTCGTATATCCAACCGAACAAATGAATGGCAAACCGATTGATGCTGACGGCGCTCTGAAATATGTCCGTGTATACATGAATGGAATCGGAGAATACCAACAGAAGGGCTATGATATGATTATAGATAGTATTCGTAACGGAAGCGAAGATGCAGACAAAGCATTCGAAGACAAGGATACATTCGGATATGCGATTTTGCAAAAACCACTCGAGGCGCTCAATATTGTATATCCATCCAAGGATTTCGACCCCAGCGTCGAGTATTCGGCGGAGGATTCCGCGGAACTAATTGCTAGTATGATAGGAAAAAGTGGATTATCCAATATAATGCATTCTAAGGAATTAAATACAGATAAGCAATATAATTTCAGATACAAACCGGAAATTGAACAAGAATATGGAAGAATATTCAGTCCGGAGAACCTTCCCAAATACAGTGCGAAAATGGCGAAAATATGCGAGATTGTCAAGAAATCGGAAGGTATCATATTAATATATACTCAATACATCGATGGAGGCGCAGTTCCTATGGCGCTGGCTCTCGAAGAGATTGGGTTCTCCCGTTATGGTTCGGATAAGGGGACCAAATCATTATTCAAGACCCCGCCAGTTCCACCTACTGCAAGATACGTAATGCTAACAGGGGATGCTACTCTATCACCCAATAATGACGAGGATATCAAATATTTGAACCAAAAAGAGAACATGGATGGCAAACTAGTGAAAGTCGTCATTATTTCCAGGGCTGCTGGCGAGGGTATCGATTTCAAGAACATACGCCAGGTCCACATAATGGAACCATGGTATAATATGAATCGTATTGAGCAGATTATTGGGCGCGGAGTTCGTAATCTGAGTCACTGTAATTTGCCATTCAAAAAACGCAATGTGGAAATATTCCTCCACGCAACATCAATCGGAATAGTCGAAACTGCGGACTTGTATGTGTATCGCCTAGCAGAACAGAAGGCAATCGAAATTGGTGAAGTTACTCGCGCACTCAAAGAAATCGCGGTTGATTGCTATTTAAATATTGGGCAGACGAACTTCACTACAGAACAGCTGTATCAGATTGTAAAAAACAAAACTATCCAACTATCGTTGTCTAGTAACCCGGGAGAGGCCAACGAGATTCCGTATGAGATTGGTGATAAGCCAGAAACGAACGCAAACATGTGTGATTATAAGGATAATTGTGTATTTCAATGTTTCCGTTCTCCCAACGCGGATGAAATTGCTCCGGACATATCCAAAGACACATATAGTATTGAATTTGCAGAAGCCAATAATAACAGAATTATAAAACGTATCAAGGAATTATTCAAACGCCGTAGTTATTATAATGGAGATGAATTAAAGCAATATATAAACTCCATACGAATATCTGACGATACTGAGAATGGCACAAACAAATATTCAGATGAACAAATATACTCAGCATTGACACAGTTAATTGATAATTCAAATGAGCTTATAACGGATGAATACGGTAGATTGGGGCATCTAATAAATAACGGAGACGAGTATCTATTCCAACCTGTTGAAATAACGGACAAGAACATATCGATTTATGAAAGAAGTATGCCCGTCGATGTAAAGTTCAAAAATGTGACATTTGAGATACGAAAGACGGCAAATACGTCAACCAGTAACTACGAACAAATCATAAAAAATCTCACAAATAATTTCAACGATGTGTTCCCGACGAATCATAGCAAATTGATGGATATGGGATACACGAGAACAGATAGCGATAAGGTTCTCCGACAGACGGCCGGAGACTTCATCGCGGCACTCGAGTATCTAAAAGAAAGTGTAGTGGAACATGGTCCGCCGCGCGATAAGTCCAAAAGCAAATGGTGGTATAATACATTCAATGACATTAAAACACATCTTAAAGCCGAATATGGTATGACGGATAATTCTCTCCGTGCTCACGTGGTATCGCATATGATGGACAATTTGGTATTCACAGACAAAATAACATTATTAAACCGCATGTTTGATGGAAACTGGGAGGCACCAAAGCGAACCCTTGAAGAGGAGAAACAAGAACTCGACACGATGGAAGCATTAATTGTAGAACATTTTGAAGATAAAATGATGACTGCAAAAAATGGCGATGTAGGAATTATTCTAACAAAGGATAATAAAACTACTCGTGCATTTGTATTAAGGGACGGCGTTTGGACGGAATCCAATAATGAAATTGAATATAAACCTCTATTACAATCAAGCGATTACAATGATATTTACGTAACGCCTCCAGAATTGCTCGCAGACACTATAGGGTTCACCGAATGGTTTAAAAACGACAGAGAAGAGATGTTTGTGATGAAAGTAAAGAAAACAACAAACTCGAGAACACGCGGAGCAAGATTAACAGATATTTCTCTGAAAAAATTAATTTCGCATATAAACGACGTATTAGGAGAAACAAAATATAATATAATCAACATTAGAGATTATTTAATAAGTTCTAAAGAGAAACTCGAAGTTTTACTCGAAATAATATTGAGGGAATATAATGATACAAACAAGAATGACAAACACTGGTATTTGAACAATGAACAAGGCATTATCAACAAAATCATAACATTATCGAAGAAAAATTGATTCGAATTATTATATACAGATTATATAATAATACAGTACAATGGCTCAAAATTCTGAAAAGATTTTCGGTGTTTACATAAAGTCGGTTCTCACCAAGAAGACGGTCTTATCGATTAATGAAGTCGGTGGAAACGTCAAGAAAATTCTAGAAGAGAAAATTACCGACGCAGTCGAGGGAAGATGTATTGCCGAGGGCTTTATTCGACCTGGTTCTATTCGTATTATTAGTTACTCCTCCGGAGAAGTTACAAACTCGAGTGTAGAATTCCAGACCATATTCGAGTGTATGATTTGCCATCCGGTAGAAGGTATGAAAATCGAGTGCAGCAGTAAGACGATAACCAAGGCGGGCATTCACGCCCAAGTCGTCGACACGAATGATGTGATTCCCGTTACAGTGTTTATTGCACGCGACCATCATAATACAGACAAATATTTCAATTCAATCAAGGAAAATATGGATATTGTCATCAAGGTTATTGGTGTGCGATACGAATTGAATGACCCTTACATTTGTGTAATTGGTCAGCTTGTGGAGAAAAGGCTGGAGCAGGTAAAGAAACCACGCATCAAGATGACTGGAGGCGAGGATTTGGTTTTAAACTAAATTAAACTAATTCTAAATACATATAAAATTAGCATAATAAGTATGGCTATATCATGAGCGTTAATATAAGCGAGCTGGAATCTGTAAAAAATAAAATCGAATCTCTCGCTAAGATTCACCAGGTAGAAATTCTGCGAATCTTGAAGAAATCACCAGTTGTAAAAATCAACGAGAACAAAAGCGGCGTATTTGTAAATCTATCTTTTTTACCGAATGATACGATTCAAGATATTCTCAATTACGTGAAGTATATCCAAGAACAGGAACAGACGTTACAGACAGTGGAATATCAAAAGAAATCCTTCAAGGATGAGTTTTTCAAACAAGATATGAATGAACCAGTATAAACACACCATCAAATAATACTAATATACAAAATGTTTAGTATTATTGCAGCTGTATCGAATACCAATGGACTCGGAAAGAATGGCGATATTCCATGGAAAGAACCGGATGATATGCTATTTTTCCGTGGTATGACTAGTAATACATTCGACAAGACCAGACAAAATGCCGTAATCATGGGCCGACTAACATATGAGAGTTTTAAAGGGCGCCGTTTACCGAACCGGAAAATGATTGTTATATCATCACAGGAGAACAACAACCCAGATTGGTTTAATAACTTAGATGATGCACTTGACTCCCTGTGCAATGATTCTATAGAGCAAATATTCGTAATTGGTGGAGGTCAACTGTATTCGGAAGCAATTCGCAATAATCGGTGCATGAAAATATACCTGAATCATATCAATACAGACGCGGAATGCGATGTGTTTTTTCCTATTATAGATTTCGACGTATACGAATTATGTAGCGAAACGCAACTTACTAAGAACATATTGGCTCGACAATATCGTAATAAACATTTGTAACTAGGTTAAAGACTTAGCCATAATTTATATAACAATAGATTCATGTCTATATATCACCAAATATTTGTAAACACTTCGTATGACACACCGGAGCAAATCGATTCGCTAAAAAAATACATGTATACTACAAAAGTAGAGGAATCTGTTCCCATTCCTATTCCTATTCTCGTTCCAGTTGCTGCCAAGCCCGCTATCGTGTACCCTGATAAGAAAGACACGCTATTCTGGTGTTTGTTCATTGCAAACAATGGTCTCGCGGATTATGAGGCAATTCGGCAAGGATATAGCAACATTGAAATCGCCGAAAAACAAAAGATAATGACCTCTATCAAAAGCCAACCGACCAAGTTGAAAAGCACGAACGTGAAACTCACGAATATTGCAATCCAAGAAATCATGTCGGATATCGTAACAAATGCGACACTCACGGTTTCGACAATGGTAGCAATGTCTGTATTTTATAACAAGCGTATTATTTTAATTAAGGGCAAAGATTTCTATATCAATGTATGCCCGCTCGACGAATATAAGGAGACTATTATCCTTGTAAAAAAAGATAAAAACGATTATGGAATCGATATGGATGTAACAGATGAGAAAATAAAGCAAATTGAGACGGAACGCATTTGCCTAAGCAAACACGACCGCCCACTAGAGGCGATTACAAATTACACAGTCGAACAACTGAAAAACATGGCAGTTCGCCTTGGCGTAGATTCGACTGTCAGACTTACCAAGATGGGATTGTATCAACAATTGACCATACGTAGTCTATGGTAATAAAATTGATTGTTTAAACAATATTAAAATAAAATATGAAAATACTATATAATGTATAAAGCCAACGACAGTTCGAAGGTCGTTGATAAACCAAACGAGCAATTAGATTTCATCATCGAGAACTATTTAGCGAGTAATCCGTTTAGCGGCAGAACAGACGGTAAGACAAACGAAGTAGAAATTCGATTCGGTTCAGATTCCAAGAAGGGTAAGATTTCTCAGATTGACTATGAGAACGTCGTGAAGAAACTACAACAGTGTGGGTTCAAAACGAATAACCCCGATGGGATTCACACACTCCGTGTGTTTCATGAATACACCGACAAGACTAGTGGAAATTCGATTATGTCGAACATTCGCGCCGAGATTATCGGGATTGATTTGATTCAAGAATATTGCAGGACCAATAGTATTCAATCTATACTGGATATGCCGTCGTCGAACAATGACAAAGTAATATTTACACAGAAAACGCGTCCGAAGACCGCCGATGGAGTTAACATTGACGCAGCCGACTTCAAGGATTTCAATATTCGTGTCGCGTATCAACTCGAGCAGATTTTCACGGCGCGTTCTCCCATTATTCGCGGTATCATTCAAAAATGGACCGACGCAAAGAAGACTTTCCGCTACATGAATCGCGTAAGGTTTTATCATGAATCTCTTCCATTCTACGCCGACTTGAGTGTCATCCGCAAATCCAAGACGACGAACAAGGGTGTTCCGATGAAGTTTTATACGATTCAGGATGCCGGCGTCCTTACGAATGCGGAAACCTATGAAATCGAGATGGAGGTAGACAATGCAATGGTTGGTATTGGAACAGAATATAATAATAAAAAGACCATGACAGAAGCGATTAAGAAGGCGATACGCATTATTCTAGGTGGAATGCAAGGGACGAACTATCCTATATCATACACCGTTAAAAATGAAATCCAGACTGGATATATGAAGTTAATACACGGAGAGAAATACCAACCTGGTTGGGTGCTACCTCACAACTTCGTTGGTCCTTCGTCACAAACTCTACAAATGCGTAATATAATGAAACAGGACCAAAATTCGACCATTCCAAACATCCGAAAAAACTACACCGTAACTGACAAGGCAGATGGAGACCGCAAACTGATGTATATTAATACAAAGGGTCTGATTTATTTGATTGATACCAACATGAACGTCGTATTCACTGGAGCCAAAACGGAAAATGAAGACCTATTTGAGAGTTTGTTAGACGGCGAGCACATCAAGAACAGCAAAACGGGTGTCGCGTTGAATCTATACGCCGCATTCGATATTTACTTCATCAATAAGAAGAGCACACGTGAATTTGCATTCTATAATAATGATACTACCAATCCGGAATCTCTCAAACAGAAATACCGACTCAGTCTATTGAAGCAGTTTATAGAGCAATTAAAGTTTCCGAATGCATGCGACTTCGTGGTGAAGTGCAAAACCTTCTATAGTGATTCGCCGGACAGGACTATATTCCAATGCTGCTCGAAGATTTTGTCGGATATTGAAGATGGTATGTATGAATACAACTCGGACGGATTAATCTTCACCCCATCGAATACTGCCGTTGCGAGTGACACAGTTGGTGTTGCCGGAAAACTAAACAAACCTATGTGGGAGCAATCGTTCAAGTGGAAGCCTGCAGAATACAACACTATCGACTTCCTCGTCTCGCTGAAAAAGGACAAGAGCGGCAAGGATGAGATTCATAATATATTCCAGGATGGCAAGAATGTCCAGAGTGGTAAAAACGTGGTCCAATACAAAACTCTCATATTGCGTTGTGGTTATGATGAACTCGACCGAAGGCACGGATTCATAAACCCATATGAGGACATCATCCAAAACAAAGTGATTGAATACGATACTACGAGTAATAGAGAAAGGTATAAGCCGGTTCCATTCCAACCGACGAACCCGTATGACGCAAAGGCGTGCTTTGCAAATATGCTTTTAGTGGAGGATGGTAGTAGCGAACTTTCCATGTTTACTATAGAGGGCGAATATTTCGAAGAGGATATGATTGTCGAGTTCAGCTACGATATGACGAAACCCGCTGGTTGGCGTTGGGTCCCACTACGTGTTCGCTATGACAAAACGGCCGAACTCAAGAGCGGCCTTAAAAATTACGGAAATGCATACCATGTTGCTAACAGTAATTGGCAGTCGATTCATCAACCGATTACGAAAGATATGATTAGTAAGGACGAGAACATACCCGAATATATCGAAGAGTGTGGAGAAGAGGAGAATGGCGAGGCAAACGAGGGCGTATATTATAATAGGGGCGGCATCGAATCGAAACTGACGAGGTCGTTGCGTGACTTCCATAACTTATATGTCAAGAACAAGCTAATCGGTAGTGTGTCTAGTAGGAACGATACGCTCATCGATTATGCGGTTGGAAAGGCCGGCGACTTATCGAAGTGGACGAATGCGAACTTGTCGTTTGTCCTAGGAATCGACATATCACACGACAACATCCATAATCGTCTCGATGGCGCTTGTGCGAGATACTTGAGAGAGAGAGCTACAAGAAAGAATACGCCTGCCGCTCTCTTCGTGAATGGCGATAGTGGATTGAATATTCGCAGTGGCGACGCATTCAAAACACAGAAGGAAAAGGAGGTCATCCATGCGGTGTTCGGACATGGTCCGAAAGATGCGAAATTCCTAGGTCAGGGAGTGTATAACCAATATGGTGTAGGCGCAAAAGGCTTCAATGTAAGTTCGTGCCAATTCGCTCTGCACTATTTCCTAGAAAGCAAAGCCAGCATGCATCGCTTCCTTAAAAATCTGACCGAATGCACTATGGTGAACGGCTATTTCATTGGCACGTGTTTCGATGGCAAAACAATCTTTAATTTGTTAAGAAACAAGAGCGAGGGTGAGTCATTCACGATTATGAACGGAGAGCGCAAGGTATTCGAATTGACCAAGATGTATCCGCAGACTGGATTTAGCAGTGACGAAACATGTTTAGGGTATCCGATTAATGTGTATCAGGAGACTATCGGCAAAACCTTCCGCGAATATTTGGTGAATTTCGAGTATTTCATACAAATGATGGAGAATTATGGTTTCGCACTTCTTACGAGAAATGATGCCCCTAGAGGACTACCCAATGGAACGGGCTTATTCAGTGAACTATTTACGGCTATGGAGAAGGAGACTAGAATGGACCCACAACGCATGGCCGATTACAAGAACTCGCATCTGATGACGGTAGATGAAAAGCAAATCTCATTTATGAATAGGTATTTCGTTTTCCGCAAGACACATAATGTGAACGCGGATAAGATATACAAGATTGCACAACCGGAACCAGAGAAAGAGAAAGAGAAACCTGAACCAGAAAAAGATAAGAAAGAACCTCCCAAAGTCCGTAAAATTCAAGGCAAGAAAGTTACCATAGTCGGCACATTTAACCCGAACAAAGATTCGTAAAATGATATAAACCTTTATTCAAAATATATGTATCTGAATGCTATATATATTACTACCACGTGCAAATAACGCTATACTAGAACATCTAAGATGTATATCAAAAGATAAAGAAAACGAGAATGAACCAATCATATCAAATTCACTTTCTTTTTACTTGTATGACATCAAAAATAAAATAAATAGTTATGGCGACGACTGGGATGAATATCGCAAATACACAAATCCGTATGAGTGGATTAATAGTGTAATACCAGGAAAATCGAAATGTGTGTCAAAATACAAACCACTATCCAGGTCATATTTCAAAATGATTGAAATAATGACATCATTCGAGTTATATGTATCTAATAACGGTAGCGCATTTGAGAGCAAGATATCTAAAATGATTGGCTCAATTCCAATTTCGAGCTTCCATTTGGCTGAAGGACCGGGCGGATTTATCGAAGCACTATTGAATGTCCGTAAGAATCCAAAAGATAAATACATTGGAATGACCATATTAGACGATAAACACGATACCAACATTCCGGCTTGGAAAAAGAGCGAATATTTTTTACGAAATAATCCAAATGTAAGCATCGAAAATGGTGTAACTGGAACTGGCGATATCCTTTGTATGGAAAACTTTAAGTATTGTGTTGGCAAATATGGTTCGTCTATGGATTTAATCACCGCGGACGGCGGTTTCGACTTTTCAAACGATTTCAATAATCAGGAGTCCAATATAACGAAACTGCTTTTCGGACAGATTTGCTATGCAGTATGCCTACAGAAACAAAAGGGTCACTTCATACTGAAGATTTTCGACTGTTTTATGAAACATACAGTCGATTTATTGTATATATTGTCGGCGTTTTATGAGGACGTTTATATAACAAAACCAAATACCAGTCGATATGCAAATTCTGAGAAATATATAGTTTGTAAGAATTTCATTTTTACTAATAACCAGGGGTTCCTCGAAAAATTTACAGAATGTTTCCAGTCATTATTGGCATGCACCGACCATATCAATGGATTTTTGTCATGCCCAATCTCGAATAATTTCATAAATAAAATTGAGGAATATAATGCCATATTTGGACAGCAACAGTTGGATAATATTTACCAGACCATCATGCTTATTGATAACACACATAAGAATGATAAGATAGAAAATTACACGAGAACGAATATTCAGAAATGTGTAAATTGGTGTATAAATCATAATGTCCCACATAATACATTTCTTAGGACACATGATTCGGGATGGGATTAGATGGCATTCGCAAATTTGCGAACATTGCACTGTTTCATTTCCGATGAATACTGCGAAAATGTTGGTGTTCTCTTCATAGGATAACCGGTGCGCTCTTTAATTGTATAACCATATGATTTCGAACCATACGCGAGAGCATTTGCAGTCTGTTCGCCGAATGCGGTTCTGAAACTCGACCCAACCGTAGTAATCGTGTCGTATTTCTTACGAAGGAGTCGGTCGCTGGATGAAACAGCACCCTGCACGCCAAACTGTGGATTGCTCGGTTTGTAATAAATGGGAATGCTATTCGGTCTCAACCCAGGAAAAAGTGAACCAGATGCACTTACATTTACTGTGCTTACCCGATTCGCTGGAGGGGGATATGAATTTGCGCTCACTGCAAAGCCCAATAGATTAGATACTGTTGAATTTTCTATTAATATTGCAGGTATTTTACTATAATAGTTTTGCCATAAAAGAGGTGGCGACGTAACAGGATTTGCATATGTAGTTAACGGAAAGTTTGCAGCCGTATTTGCGATTGAACTAATTACTACTCTGTCTGTCGAATTATCATATCCAATGCTCAATAAAAACACCTTGCTTTGTTGTAATGTATAATAATGAAAATTAGCACTCATTGTATTTTGTAGTAACTGATTGAAACTGGAAATATCATAACTTCCGGCCGGAACAGCGACGTTGTATGAAATGTCATCTACCCAGTAGTATTTGAAACTTGTGCTACTCGTCAAAACAAACGGGTCGCATTTATTAATACCGTTCGATTGGTATGTATTTGTCATTGCAGCATTGGTTCCAGGTTTCACGGTGCTATCACCATACTTAACATGGAAATATAAATTTTGGTCATATGAAATGTTGCGACTGTTCAAGTATTGTTTCGTCGATGTATAGTAATTATCATTTGCAGATTGTTTCTTAATCATTCCGCTACTGCGAACGCGGCGTCGGGCATTATCAGCTGGAGATAATACCGCATTGCAATAACTCGTCGATGATGGGTGTTCGCAAACATTCTTTTCATATATCAAATCACCCGTATTGACTAAACCGGTTGAAGTTGTAACATTCGTGTTTAATATTCCACCGGGTCTGTCATAATCGTCTATCCTAATAGATGACCTAGGATTGGTACAAGTTAAGGCAACACTGGCAATCTCCCTTCTGTATGTTTTCAACGGATTCGGTAAAAATAGATTGTTTACACTTGTGCTAGTCGTGATTTTATTGAATCGGACACCGGCACTCAATTGCTGGAACGTCGCGCCTTTCCATGGAATTATTGGATTTTCTGTTGTCATTATATATAATAATAGTGTATATATTATAAATGATGAAATTAAATTTTGGATTAAACCTAAATAGTATATTGTTAGCAATTGTATTTAGTGTTGTTGTCTTAGTTTTTTGGTTAGTTTTCAAGTTATATCGTGTTATCGAAGGCGCAACAACCCAGGAGTTGTCTAAGGCAAAAAGTGTATTTGATTCTGAAAATTCTAAGTTAAGCAGACTTAACACGGAATTGGCTAGTATAGAATCAGCACATTCAATGGCAATCAATAAGTATACAACTGACATAGCAAATGCTATAAACAAAGTAACTTCTCAAGCACGTATTGTAGATTCATTGCAACCTAAGTTCAATGCTCAAGCGCGTATTGTTAATATGGTAGGCATTTCACCAAATTTATATGATATGAATATAACATTACAATCTTCGAAAACTCTATTAGAAACATATAAGACAAATCGAGAAAATATTAAAAAGGCGCATGCAAAAGCCATCAGAGCATATAAGCGTGTCAAAAATTCGAAAAATAAACAAATTACGGAACAAACAAGGGTTGTTAGAAATACACAAAAAGCTTATAACAAACTTTTACCACCAATCATTAATTCGATTACTCCTGGTGATGGAAAGGTAACTCTATCTATTTCTCCAGTAGCTGGAACAAACCCAACTGGTTATATAATAAATTCGGGAGACGCAGAAAATTTTGTAAAAGATGTAAATAAACCATATGTGTTTGATGGATTGACAAATGGAAAATCATATACATTCTATGTAGCTTCGGATTATGGTTCATCAACTTCTACTGAAGCACAATCTGGTCGGATTGAGCCAAAGTCTACAATAGAGATAGCTAAGGTTACGCCAGGAAATGGACAAGCTACAATAGAAATAAAATATAATGACAATGTCGTTCCTTTTTCATATACTGTGGTTTCGATTCCAAGCACTACTACAGTGCTCACTACTAATGTGAATTCGCCAATCGTATTTACTAAACTAAAAAACAGAATCAGTTATAAATTTGCACTTGTAGCTACTTATAGAGACGGGAAAAAATCAAAGATAATTACATCTCAGTCGGTTACACCACTATCGCCAATAAGTGCTTCTATTTCGGGAATACAAAAGAATAAGGTGACGGTTTCTATTACTAATAATAATGCCGGTGATAATCACCCTGAAGTGTTATATACAATAACAACATCTCCAGACGACATTACAAAAACATCGAGGAGTAAATCGAATGACATAAATGGCTTGAAGCCAAATACGCAATATGCGTTTAATGTTAAGGCTACATACTCGGATGGTAGTGTTCAAAATACATCTGTGCGAGCAACCACTAGGTCGAAATGATTGTTTAATAATTGATATAAACGGTATCAATTATTATATTTAATGAATATTGCATATAAATTAGACCAAATCGAATTACATAATATATATTTTTTAGATAGCAAGAAGAATATAATAATGGATGGACAATTTACTAAAATCACATATTCGGATGCGTTCTTAACTACAAATGGTATTGCGTTATTGATACCATTTGCATCAACATCGCTTGACAAAACATACAATAAATCTATACTTAAATTTAACACCGCAGACAGCACAAACATTCGAATCATAAATGAACTAACACGCCTCGAAAAGTTCATTCTGGATTATTACAAACACACCACACATAATACAAAAGCACCTACTACTACTTTGACTGACCATATCCGTAGTGGTAACGTAAAAGTATATAGGGATATTACGAGCATACCAAGCAACCCCAAGTATGTCTTGAAAATATCAGGTATTTGGGAAGACCAAACTCGTATCGGATTGACCTATAAATTCATGGAGTCGATTATGATTACATAATCATTGGCATTCTCGCTTTTCCGCGACCAATATTCGTAAATGGAATGTTCCCCTTCGTCATATCATACTGAGTTCTTTTAGACAAATCTTCTTCTCTACCAGTGCTGAATCCAGTGACATCAACGAAACCAGTATCGTCATTTATAGTATATTGTAAATTGGTTATGGAATTTACACCCTCCGGCGTTAGAAATTTATATGTATCATACTCGCTTCGGTTTACCTCTCGCACAACGCCGTCTTGTAAATGTAATATATTTTTATCAAGTATCGGATAAAACTGTGTGCGGTCTATACGAATACTGCTTTTTATAACGCGTTGATTCAACATATTATCTTCATATCCCCAAGCCCATAAATTCGGAAATCCATTCACGCGTTCGAAATCTCCAGCAGTCATTGACGCTATCCCACCAAGAGCAAATGTGAATCCATAGAAATGCTTAACTACTCCAGGAACGGTTTCGTAGTTAAAAAATCCCTTGGTATACGGCATAGTATCAATGTCGTTAAATACAAGGGTAATATTCCTATATGTGTTAGGGTATAGATTTTTCACAACAATAAACCCTATGTTCTTTAAAGCGCCGCGATTGAATGACCGATTATCCTTTTGATGTATATACAGTATACGATAGGAAGTTCCTTCAAGAACATGTGCCATCTGACGAGCAAAAAACTCATATTGTTGTTTACGGTCTCTATAAGGCACAATGAATACTGTTTTCGGTGTCTCCGTATCTGTCTCTTCCACTGTTAAATCCATTAATATAGTATGAACATAAAAAAATTAATCAATAAATGCAAAAAATGTTGCAATAAAACAGAAATAATGTAGAAATGCGTGGGATTTTATATGTTCTGGACTGCACCAATGTATTTTGGAATAGTGATTGCTAAACCAAGCTGCTAGACCAATATAAACTAACAATATCGAATAAATTAGCAATGTGTAATTTGTCCCATTTTTTATGAAAAGTGTGTAAATTATAAAGGAAAAAAATACAAAGTTTCGCAATAGTTGCATCTATTTTATGCAGACTTGTTCCGCGCAGTGGATTTCTCCAGAAATACTGCGAAGTTATTATAGTTGCAACCAACAGTGCCGCGAGTGCTGTTTCTATCCAATTTTTATTCGAATACAAATAAAAATATATAAGTGAAATTACCAACAGTAAATTTGTGTAGAGCAATATGCTATACATTTACGTATATTTATCTAAAATACAAGTAGGAATTAATTTGTCTTTTATAGCATCGAGTTTCTTATAACATTTGTTGATGGTTACCTCACTAACGCCACATATTGTCTTGATGTCCGTTTTACTTATGTTTAGATTACAGGTTTGTGCTATCAAGTAGACAATACCCGCGGCAATCGAGTGGGGCGTATTATCGTTGATGATGCTCTGGTCATCCACTTTCTTCGCGATAAACTTGGACAACGTCGTCAGCTCAGGATTCATGTTGAGACGACTACAATACCTGTCGATGAACGCGGCGGGTTTCGTCGTTGCCAGATTCGTCTGCATCGACGGGTCAACATTTCGCTCTATGTTGTGCAAAATGTTGACTGCCATTGAACAACCGTTAGTTGCGCTCGTTTTGTCTAAATGGAATACTTCAGCGATTTCGTGTGCGGTCCTTGGGCATCCATTGAGACGACAGCTGATATAGATTGATGCGGACTTGATTCCGTCGCGATTCATTCCTCGGAACATCTGTTGCTCGGAAATGTCCTTATGTATGGCCATTGCGTCGTCGATGAATATTTTAGGAATACCAGCGTTTTGTGCCATAACCGTGATGAACTGAAACTCGTCGTATAGTGATTTCTCCTTGTGAGGCATCGATTGCCACTCCGTCCACTTACGGATTTTTCGCATCTCGTATGACGAATTGCTTGAACAAATTACCTTGCAACCATAGGATGATTCCACCAACAAGGGGTTTATAGGATTACCACAACGGGTAGTGTCTTTCGCGTTGTTTCTGTCGTCGGAACCATAAAACCGCCATTCGGGTGAGTAGTCCAGGGTTTTAGTGTTTATAATACCACAAGCCGAATTCGAACATGTCGGGAATCCCTCCTCCGTGATAACCAGATTACCCGTGTTGCACATACCACATACTCCGGCTTCCTTCATTTCATATACAACTTCGGCGTCTTTTTGGTCTACGTCGAATACGGACCATAGCTTCTCTTTTTCGGCTAGGGATAACGTAGTCTTTTTCTTCTGTGTTTTCGAGACATCGCTCTTTGGCTTCTTGATAACTATATTTGATGTGTCCATTATACTAATAAACAAATAAAATAAAATATGTCAAACGCAATCAATTTTATCTGTGGTTATTGTATAGATAACTATGAATGTTGCAAGTCTTATGTCGGCGGCAACAGGAGCAGCATCGGCAACACCTCCACCTCCAGCAGCAAAAATAGACCCTGGTCAAACGAGAGAGATATGTGACCAATTTAAATCATTGTTCAAGGAAAATGAAGAACTTTATGCGAACCAGATACAAATAGCTGTAACTAAATACTTTGGAAACGATGAAATGTTGAAAACGTTGAATGACACATTTTCCAAAGCAATATTAGAGTACTTGAAAAGCCAGAGTTTTATGAAAGTGTCTCAAGAGGAAGTAAAAACAGTGCTTAGAGAAATATTACGCAAGCCAATTGAGGAAGCTCTCGAAGATAAAGAACTATACACGGGTGTATGTCAGTCCATAATAAAGGGTAAAGCTACAAAAAAAGTAGACGAAGATGAAAAAACAGTAAAATTAAAAGAAGGAGCAGAAGAAAAAGAAGGAGGAAAACCTATCGCAGCTAGGAGGAGGAGAACTAAATCCAACCGTAAATCGCGCAAAACCACAATTAAACGTCGAAGGTAATCTTCTTCTCAACTTTCTCTAAAAGGTCCTGTCCATACACCGACGGCTTGTAGTTCTTGATAGGTGTATATTTCTGGTCCTTTTGTTGCGTTGTCTGGTTCATCTGTTGCTCTGGTTCCGGTTTTTCTATAACATTACCCTTTTCGTCGACTACGACACCCATCTTCTTCTTAATCTCACTACGAACATACGATGGAACCCAATTATGCCAAGATATGAATAACGTATTCGGATGCATATATTTTACGTGGAATCCATTGTTCTCTAATTGAGAGACCAAATATCCCAGACATTCACCCTTGTCGTAGATGGGTTCTCCTACTAAATATTCAGGAACATTGAACCATATGAAATTATCATTGCAATTTTTATTCTTTGCAGTGTGCTGAATTCGCTTATGGATTCGATTCAATATTTTATTGAATATAGACAATTGTTTCAAATCTCTCTTCTGACGGCGTTCGTATAATTCATCGATGTTCAACTTGTTGTTTGTGGCTTCATCATGGTCAAATAAAAATATGGATGACATTTTACTATATAGGTTTTATATAATAAAATACATAAAAATTAATGGATATACAACATAAATGGAGGAAGAGAACAAGAACAAGAATGAGAACAAAAACATAATCGAGCATCTTGTCATATCCGGTGGCGGGCAGACAGGATTTACATTTTATGGGATTCTGAAGGAAGCTGCCAAGCAGGGGTTATGGAACATAAATAACATAAAGTCCATCTATGGTGTATCGATTGGCACATTCATTGCAGTGATTTTATGTTTGAAATATGACTGGGATACAATCGACACATATTTAATCAATCGACCTTGGCAGAATGTATTCAAGGTTGATATATACACAATTCTACAAGCATTTGACCAGAGGGGTATTTTTGGGATTGATGCTATGGAGAAAATGTTGGGGCCACTCTTTGCCGGCGTGGATATATCCATATCTATTACACTGAAAGAATTTTACGAGTTAAATGGAATCGACATATATTTTTATACCACTGAACTGAATCAATTCAAACAAGTAAAAATGTCACATAAAACACACCCAGATTGGCGAGTAATTGATGCCGTTTATGCATCCTGCACACTACCCATTATATTTGCACCATTAATCAAAGATACGGAATGTTTCATCGATGGTGGCGCTCTATGTAGCTATCCGATGAAATCGTGTTTGGATGATGGTAATGACCCCAACACGATTCTAGGTATAAAAAAATTATATGCGACTAGTAGTTTGGTAAATGAAAAATCATCACTATTTGATTATCTAATGGTTGTTCTTAAAAATACCATTTCTGTATTGAATGGTAATGAAACGAATCTAATCAAACACGAAATATTACTGGATGGAGACCATACCACAATAGACAATCTATTATCACTTGCATCATCGAAAGAAGAACGAGAGGCGAATATAGCGCGAGGCATAACCATATTTAATGATTTCATACAGCGACAGTAGCAGTTTTCCGTGTGCATCGGAATTTTACATTCCTTATGTAACCAGCTTTGCAATTCGCAACACATCGCCTTGTATTTGGATTTAGTTCTTTGTTCTCTGGACATGCCACTGACTTGCGTGTGCATCGGAATTTTGCATTCCGTATGGTTCCTGGTTTGCATGGTTCTACGCAACGACCAGTCATAGGATTTCGCTCTTTACCCGATTGACTACACGGTGTGAGAACCTTATTTGTATTAATTGATTGTACCATAGCATCAGCTGGGGGAGCAATCGCGGTTAATATAGTATGTTCATGTATGCGTAATCCATATTTCGCCAATAGCCCAGTTTCATCGAGAATTGACTCATATGTCTGTAGGAAGAATTCGGCAGTGCAACGAGCACTCACACGAGATGACACCGCCATCATCGCCAATCCATAAAATTTTGAGAACATATCATTTCCAATAAGTGGTTTGAATGAGCCAAGAATATGCATGAATGACATGCCTAATCCGTATACGTCGATGGTTTTCAGGGATTTTTCCAAAAACTCGTTGTAATATCCCGGCGTAAAATCGTTGATGAACATATCATAATAATTGCGCTTAATATAAGCATATGTCGCTAGTGCCGTTTTCTCATTCGTCTTAAAATTAATATAAGACATTAACACTTCTACATGTTCTTTAATATGCGCCCATACCCTTGGAAACAGCACACGTCTCTCCTCTATAGTCCGGTTTGCGTATTCTGTATAGTTCTTTTTATTCAAAAACATCATCTCTAGAGGAAATGACCAATGTTCAACAGCATGACTATTTCTAGATTGAATACTCCTATTTTTCAGAGTCTCGTATCTGGTCATATGACCGAAATCTATGAAATTAATCCTGAGTTCCATCTCATTATATACGATATTCTGTGGCTTCAAATCGTGATGGATTACACCGTTTTCTCCGAGAACATTTATACCTAATACAAGACGATGTGCTTCTATTAAAAAACGCTCGACATCTTCTTTGGTTTTAGTATTCACCGTATCTACATACCCAGACAAATCTAGTCCACCATCTTGCATAATTAATAATTTCATTTTATTGAGGTCTTTGCTTTTTATCCACTTGCATTTGTCGACTTCTTTGATAGTATCGGTGTCAATTACAGGGTCGCATTCGTCTGGTTTACCGAGATAAAACTCCTTGCTTGTATCTACGCTATCAATTGTATCATATTCTTTCATTTCCGAAACGGCGTGCTGCTTTGTCATTATTTTTGACAATTTACCTTCATACGACATATCTGGTCGGTCTTTACATTTCAGACTGGGTTTATGAACGCAACCATATGCGCCTTCTCCGAGAACAGTCATATTAATCTATATATTAATACGAATATTATAATTATGCATCCGTTAGAACCGTGTTCACGAAGGTAGCTAAAGAGTCCTTCGTTATTTTGGAATCAAATTCAACCGTTTCGCCACCGTCAATCACTAGCTTAATGGTGGGATACGACTCAATATTGTATTGTTTGATTAGTGCGGCAATCCTATCGGCGGACGGGCTACTTTCGCCCTTGTAATTTGCTGGGCTATCATCCGTGCAATTCACCTCGACACATTTCAATGTATAGCCATTAATAGGTTTACCATCATATGCAGTTTTGAATTTATCCCATTCGGGTTTAGCAGTCTTGCAATGCGGGCACCAGTCGACGAAGAACATCATTATTGTTGCGTTCTTATTACTACGGTCTGCATTTGCAACGTCGGCGAATTTGGTTACAGCAATCTTATCAGTAGTATATTTCTTGTAGCCGTAATAACCTACAACGGAGAACAATACAAGAAGAACAACCACTAAAATGATGAATGAATACCTACTAACGTAATTTAGGATAGCATCGACAATCTTCGACATTTTATATAATACAGTATTATATAAAATTTTATACAACTAAACTATTCGTATATTATATACAAATGGGCAAAACACGAAAAAACCGTGTATTTTCAGATACAGAATACAATAGCAATGATGGTATGCTGACTAGTGTTTGGGGACCAAGTATGTGGCACTACTTACATACTATGAGTTTCAATTATCCAGTGAATCCTAGTAGCGATGATAAACATCATTACCGCGATTTCGTTTTGAGCTTGCGTTGGACGTTACCTTGTGGTAAATGTCGTAAGAATCTAAAAATTAATTTTCAAAAATTACCGTTGCGTATGAAACATATGGAGTCGCGCCTCACATTTTCGAAGTATGTGTATGACCTCCACGAATTAATCAATACCATGCTAAATAAAGACTCGGGGCTGACATATGATATGGTGAGAGAACGATACGAACATTTTAGGTCAAGGTGTATGAAACCCGTTGAGGTAAAACCCATTGAAGAGAAGGGTTGTGTAGAACCACTTTACGAGGGCGAGAAAGCAAAGTGTGTTCTGAAAATAGTCCCGCAAACTGAGAAGTGCGATACGTTTCAGATAGACAATAAATGCATCAAGAAAAATGTATGATGTATATTTTAGCGCTTTTCGATTATATAAAATAACTCGCAATTATATATAATGTCAACAGACACTGACGAGATAAAAATACCCTTCTGGGGGAGTAATCCAAACATAATACTACAATCTGATTATGTAACCGAATTATTTCCAGTGGAATCCATGACATACGAACAAAAATTAAATGCCATCACGCGCGGGATTCTACTGATATCTATCGTAAGTTTCGCGCTGACACGCAATTTTAGAATCATTGTGGTTTCTATACTGACTATTCTCTCCATTTACCTTTTGCAATTGCACCAGGAACGGGAGAACGACAAGAAGAAAAAGGTTGTAGAGGAGAAATTCGTGAATCCTGCCGATGATGTTCTCAAATCCAAGTCTATATTGAGAGATGCAAGTGTGTTCGATACGCCGGATTCATCGAACCCATTTGGTAATACGCTTGTAACGGACTATCAATATAATCCGAATAAGAAGCCCGCCCCGCCAGCATTTAACGAAAACGTCAATGAGAAAATACTCGCTCAGGCGAAAACGTTGGTCAAGGAACTCAACCCTGACCAACCAGACATTTCTGATAAACTGTTCAAGGATTTAGGAGAACAATACGTTTTCGAACAATCGCTTCGCCAATTTACGTCGAATCCGTCCACCACTGTTATGAACGACCAGACCGGATTTGCTGACTTCTGTTATGGTTCGATGACATCCTGTAAAGAGGGTAATTTATTCGCTTGTGCGAGAAATCTACCGCGCCATCTGAATTATTAGAAAAATTATATTATAATACTATAATATAATATATGAGTTTTTATAACATGGAACGTTTGGGCTTTGACACTTCTCGCCGTAATGAATCAAATACTAAATACGCGAATTATATGCTTGACAATCAATTCGGCGCTAGCAAATCGGATGACCATGTTAAGTTTGCCACACTCGGACCCAAAGTTAATTTTAGGGGAACAGTCGGCGGACTTCCGGGGTCTGCAGTTGATTACGATTCGCTCTTGGTTATTAAAACGGAGCAACAGCGTGCATTCGAAAAGCTTCAGCTAATCCAGCGCCCATTTGCCACGGTTCCTTATTTAGGAAGAGGCACCAGTGACCCCATTTTAGAATCGCGCTTACAGCAAGGCGAGATGATAAATGAAAAGAAGAGTGTTACAACGATTGCGGATGCGCCTTACATCGATAATGCGGCTTTCCCGATGATGTCCAGCTTGAAGGACCGTATTACCAACGCCGCTTACTCTGTCGAGGAGGCTGCGCTATCTGGGTGGGTTCGTGGCGGACAATCTTCTAGGGAAATGGAGGGCGATGTGATAAGCAAAAAGAAGTAAATTGAGTAAAACTTCGTATAATAATAATAACAATATTCTTATTGCTATTATATATAATGCCATCATTAGACATAAATGTCTTAAACAAATTGAAATCTAAATACACAGATTATGATAATTTTATCGAAACAGGCACATTCATGGGACAAACGCTACAAAACATGGAACCGCTATTCAAGCAGTTATATACGATTGAAATTAAGAAGGAGTATTACGATAATATTAGAAATAGATACAAAGGTAATAAAATACAGTTCATTTTAGGAGATAGTTCCGTAGAATTGAATGCTTTATTGACGAGAGTAGTTGGTAAATCTATAATTTTTCTAGATGGCCATTGGAGTGGTGGCGATACGGGTAGAGGCAGTAAGGACTGCCCATTAATGGAAGAGTTAGCAAGTATTAATTTACTTCATGAAGATGAAGCCATTATTATTATAGATGATGCGAGAATGTTTGGAAAGGGTCCGAATAAGAGAAATGAAATTTGCAATTGGGAAAGTATATTAGAAGACCAACTATTGAATGTTATAAAATCGAGGACGACTGATGTATATTATTTGCCGAGTGAACTGTCAACAAAAGACCGGTTAGTCATTCATATACATCGACGTTTAGTTCATTGAAATAAAGGTGCATAATCGCAATGTCTATTTAGGTGATACTAACGAGTTAATTTGTTCAGTGATTATATAGTAAATGTCGGAACAAAACGATGCATATGAAATAACCGAATTGACTAGCAAAATATTGGCAATGGAACAATCTAATCCGGAAGCATATAAGAATTTTATTGATGAAGTCAAACAACTACAGGAAGTTTATATTCAAATGGCATTAAATGGGCTACAAGATTTCGAAGGCGGATTTAAACCAACAATAAAGCGTAATAAGACAAAAAGGCGTCGTTCCGTGCCGAGACACTGATTTTCTTAGAAAAACGCTTTATTTTCATGTGTATACATTATATATATGAAAGGAGGCACCTATATTTACAAAGACCATCCAGAAAAAGATGTGGCTAAAATAATATTCTCTTTAGTTAAAAATCCGAAAGTAACAATTACTATTGTATCATATGAATCGCTATATGGATTTGTTTTTGAAATTTTAATACCTGACGAAATTACACCATTTAGGGAAGTCGGGGGAGATGGGGTAGAATATAAGGTTACTCGATTGATTATTAAATTTGTATTGCTTGATAATACTCCATCTGGAATGAGACGTGTCAATCTCGATAAATTAGAATTTGATGAAGAAAATGTATACACAAAAAAATCTGTAAGCTTGGATTCATTAATAGACGAAGCTGTGGGTCAAGATGAAATATGGCATAATTCATTTGTTTATACGAATCGTAAACCATTGTGTAATCCGGTTATATTTGTTGGTTCCTTGAATAATGAAGTTAGTCAGTCGTTTATAAATCAATTGTTAAAGGCAAATGGTAACATTATTAAAGATTATATAATTGGACAATTAGGTAAAAATAAATCGTTGTTCGGCGGAATTCTAGTTATGCCACATTCGGGGCAAATTCTCGATGCATATGTAGATACATTGCATAATGCTCTTTTAAAGTATCCTACACTTAAAAATAAAATACTAGCAGAAGTGTTTTTTGTAGTTATACAATTATATATAAAAAGCCAGTCTTTATTGACAGATGGGCATAGTCTAAATTTTATGGTATCAGTTGACAAAAAAAATATTGATGTTACAATAATTGATTTAGATGCTTTATTTACATCTAAAAATAACGATGAGAAGGCTATACCAAATACGCCAGAACAAGTTATAGAATATATGGATGCTATAAGAAGTGAAGTAGTAGAAATAAATAGAAAGGAATACACAAAAGAAAACATGAGTCAAATGAATTGGTATGATAAGCTCAATGACAAAACCGCTATTGCCAAATTAGTGGTCGAACTGTTTAAAGAAAGACAGCCTGAATCTGGCATAACAGTTCCAGCAGGTTCAATAAAATTTAACTATAAAGATGTAAGTGAAGTTTTTAAGGCTGTTGACTCCGAACCTGCAATTGTTACTGACTCCACTTCTGCTCCTGCTTCTGCTCCTGCTATTGTTACCCAGTCCGAACCCTTAGATAAATTACCGGATAATATATTATCCAAGATAAGCAGTTTAGACGAAAACCAAAAGAAACAAATATATGCTGCGGTTGTTAAACCATATCTTGAACTGCTTCGAAAATATGCAAATCCAACTATAGCTGGAGGTAAGAAGACCAAGCGGACACCTAATAAGACCAAAACAACCAGAAAACATAGATAAACTATAAAACATATAAACACATGTCGACATTCATACAAATACATGTATAATCATACAATCGCCGTAAAATATGACGACAATCTAGGGTATCGTGATTGTGTGCGTCGCGTATTTAATATGGATATTTCGGGAATCGAAATCCAAGACGACATTGACGATGTTACAAAAGACGAAATGATATACGACGACAGAAACGTAAGCGCTGGTCTCGACTACTTGTATATAAAAACCAAAGATATCAAGGCATTTCGTGACCTGTATTTGGTAGGCGCGAGTCGTATGTTCTCCGAAAACCTCGAAATTGGAATGGCGGTGGTGTTTTCATACGACTATTTCGAGCTGTTCCATTTATGTTTAGTCGATTTCTTCAATGCCGGCGAAACGATAACGGCGGACAATGAGAATTATGTGAAACTGCATAAGAAAATATCGTAATCTATTATATAATGGCTTCTACTCGTGATAAAAATGCGCCTGGAAATTATAAGTTGGAAAAACAAGGCAATCTTACGAGAATCAATTATCGTGTGAGCGAATACGGACGCCCTATGGCTTCCTATCATCCTGGTGATGGATTACTTGCGGCGAAAACATCGCGATGGGAGCTCTCACAGAATGCATGCGACATCGAATCGCAGCTGTTTGGCATTGGTTCCAGCGATTTAGAGAATTCGCGACCGGTCGTTCAACCGGCGCTGAATAAGCTGAAGAGTCTATCTATAATCGACAAACCGGATGTAATTTTACCAGAACCAATTGCGGTCAGCTCAATCAATCGCCCTCTATTTTTGAACTGAGTGGTTGTTTTTATTTTTATTTTTATTTCATTTTTTATATTATTACTATTACTATTAATCATAGTAATAGCAAACTGTTTTAAGCCATCGAAGAATTCAAATTAGACTCTGAATGCGTATGTAATATAGACTGTATTTCTTCTTCATTTTTCATAACATGATAATGAGCATTCAATCCACCGAGACATGTTGGATTTTCAGTTTGATGTATAATTATCTCTGGACAAAAAGCTTTCAATCTACCTTCCAATTCAATTCTATCTACCGCATCGTATGCAGAATACCCATTTATATTTACGTGAAATTTCAAATTTGCTAGATTAATCTTCTTACAATATCCTAATGCTTCCCATACTGACCCTTCATTACATTCGCCATCAGAAAGCACGCAATATATATTTCTAGTTTTATCTGACAAAGCTAACCCAACAGCAACCAATATAGCAGAACCCAGAGAACCAGCGGATACATGTATACCCTTATCTATATTTCTACTAGGATGGATTCCCATTTCATTCAGTAAATCTTCTGCATTTATCTTACCGCCGGAGTATTTCTCTATGGCAACGTATTGTGCTAATCCCGCGTGTCCTGCAGAGAGAACAACTATGTCGTTTTCGTGTTTTTGTTTATATATGATATCAATTATAGGATACATTGTTACACAACTACCAATGTGAGATAAATTGTGTTTGTATGATATCTCCAATATACGATTCATTATATTACCTTATGGTATATCTGCTTTATATTTATTATACATTTGTTTGATTCCATCTTCCAATGAATATTTAATAGTATAATAATCCTGCAATTTTGTAGTATCACATACCCACATATCAGAATCATATTTTTTTGATTCAATGTGCAAGTATTCATCAAACATATGACCTGTAACAGTTTCGAAACATTTTACTAAATCATGGTTAGAAGTTTGAATACCAGTTCCAATATTGATAATATCGAACGTCGTTCGATTATTTTTAGAAATTATTAATAAAGCATCAATAAAGTCATCTATATATACATAATCATGAAAGCCATACGAAATTGATACAGTTCTTTCACCATTTATCAGTTTTCGGAACAAAATGTTCAAAAATTTATTTGGTTTTTCGCCTATGCCATAAACAGTAAACGGTCGGATTATAATAGTTGGTATATTATATGTATTTGAATATGACTGAGCTAACATAGAACATGCTGCTTTTGTGCCTTCGTATATAGTTCTAGGTTCTAATACATCATTTTCTGACATAGGCTTATTTTTTTTTCCATACTCCGAAGATGACCCGATAATTATAAGTTTTTTCAAATTGTTAGCTGCTCGACAGTATTCAAGTATATTATATGTTTGTAAAATATTGCTCTCAAACATTTTATCATTGTCATATATTTCAGCTCCTACATGATATATATAGTCTGGTTGAATATTATGTAAAATATCAGAAATATTATTACTGTCATCTTTGGTTGTTCCAATAATAGTATGTTCTCCTTTGAGCCTATTTGCAAGGGTTTTGGCTATAAATCCGTTGATTCCCGTTATTAATATCTTCATTTTAATAAAATATAAAGGTCACTAACGTTTATATATAATAATGAAGATAGTGTTTTTTACATGGATAACAAAAAATTATTTGAATACTGTCGTTGATTTTGATAACTTTTATAAAAGTTTCAAGAAATTTCACCCCGACATAGACTTGAAAGTGTTCGGACAATCTGAAGTAGATGCTCTTTTTAAAGAAAAGCCCTGGTTATATAGCGACAATTGTAAGGCAAGTTTTGCAAAATTATTATACGATGACTATGATATGGTTGTTAATATCGACAGTGACTTTTATATATTTGATAGACTAGATGAAATTTTAAAGGGTGATTTTGAAGTAGCAGCGTGTTCTAATTACAATATCATGCAAAATGTCAAGTTGGATGAGCAAGTTATTAATGGTGTGCAAATAAAACCTATATCTGAAGAAAGATACATACAAGGTGGTTTAATTGCGAGCACCAGTAAAAAGTTCTGGGATGACTATGAACTTTTATCAGAGAAACTTGCAAAACAATTACCTCTTAGAGAAAATGATGTGTTGAATATACTATTTCATAACGGAGAATATAAAACCAAGATATTGGATGGAGATTTCGTATTCACTTCTAACTTGTTTAAGCAGTATTATAACTGTGCAAGTTTAGGAAGAGAAAATCAAGTATATGTTATGAACGACAAATTATTTTTAGATGGAAAACCAGTAAGATGCTATCATGTAGCAAGAGGACCATCTGGGGGGTATAAACCCCGAATGCATCAATTATTCAATATATATGTATGTAAATGGTTTGAAGACAAGCTTAATAATAAATAATATGCGAAAAGAATTTGCAAATTATTTATTTCATGAAATGAAAACAAATAGCAAAATTATGCTTATTACAGCTGATATTGGTTATGGAATTCTCGACAAACTACGTATTGAGTTTCCTGATAGAATTTTGAATGTTGGTTCTAGCGAGATGCTTATGATTGGCATTGCAGTTGGACTAAGTTATGACGGTTATATACCAATATGTTATACTATCAGTTCATTTTTGTTATATAGACCTTTCGAAATGATACGAAATTATGTGAACCACGAATGTTTAAATATTAAATTAGTCGGTAGCGGTCGAGATAAAGACTATATTCATGATGGTATAACCCATTGGATGGAAGATGATGTGAAAATTATAACAACATGTTTTGATAATATACAAATATACAAACCAGATACATTTACAGAAACCGACTTTAGAAGTTTTATGGATTGTTCTGAACCATGTTATTTAAACTTAAAAAGAAACGTATAATGCGTTTATATAGATAAATATATCTATACTGAAAATCTATATATATGCCATATTTACTAGAACGAACCATAAAAACTGTTTTAGGTAATGATGTTAATATAAATAGTAATAATCTTGTAGCGAAAGCTCACTTCGATGACCCTAGAAATTACGCAGATTTTATAATAAATCAGATTAATACAGAAAAAATATATCAACCGTATCTAAAACCAAATCAGGTGATATTTGATATAGGAGCGAATGTAGGATTATTTAGCTTACATTGCGCAGATAGTGGAAGTATTATATACGCATTTGAACCTACGCCACAACATTATAATCTATTATGCGAATTTACAAATAAATTTGATAACATCAAACCTATAAATGTCGCAATTAGTGACAAGGATGATAAAATTACGTTTTATATGTCCGATGCAAATACTACTATGAATAGTATATCAAATCGCTATGGTAAATCCATTGAAGTTAATGGTAGGAGTATATTAAGCTTTATTAAGGAATATAATATTGATAAGGTTGATTTTATTAAATGTGACATTGAAGGCAGTGAGATGATTGCATTGACATATGAAACAGTAAAGCCACTATTCGAATTTGTCGATAAATGGTTTATAGAGGTTCACAATACGCCTGACCGTGTTACTCGTGATAATAGAATGATTTTGAAACACATATTCGAAACAGTTGGATACAAATGCGAAGAGAAGGGGTCTGATACCTTATATATTTATAAATAAACAGTTAAATAATATGAAGTTATATTATTTAATTATATATTATGAAGATTATATTCACAACACTACACAATTCAACATACAAACCTCTCGCTGAAAAAACACTGACTCTCAATAAATTACCATATTGTATAAAACATGGATACCCATTATTAGTAAAGGATGATAATTTTCGAAATATAGATATAGGTTTTGAAAAGGCATATTTAATACAGACGGCATTCAATGATTATCCTGATTGTGAATGGGTGTTTTTTTCAGAATGTGATACATTTATTACAAATATGGATATTAAATTAGAAGACTTGATACACGGTGAGAATAAACATGTTGTCATTACGGCTGATATAAATGGAATAAATGCTGGTAGTTTTTTTGTAAAAAATTCTGCTGAAGGAAAAGGCTTTATAAATGATATGATTGATAGTATTGGAAATTTTCAACACGAACAAGCATTTATAATAGATTCGTATTTTGGTTCCAAGAAACACACCGATATTATAGCTTTATATCCACAGAAGAAATTTAATTCGTATGATTATTATTTATATGGTTCTACATTTCCTACAGGACTCGATTATTTTGGAAACAATGGAAGGTGGGAACCAGGTGATTTTATTATACATTTCGTTGCAAGAACTTTAAAAGAACGTTTGACATTGGCGGATGAATATTTACAAAAATCGCAAAATCAAATTAAAACGCAATTTTTCAAAATAAACATGTTTTTTAAACCTTAATAATTAGACACTTTACATTTAAAACGGCATGATTCGTGTCGTTTTAAATGTGTAACTGACTTGCGACTTAATTACACATGATTGTGTAACGGTAAAGCCAATGTGACAGAATAAAAATTAGTTAAACTTGACAATGATTTTCACCACTTCCTTTTTAATGCACTTGCATGCGGAAACGGACAGCTCCTCGCGCTTCTTGCGTGTCTTACCATCTGTCGAGTTCTCCGACTTACGACGAGACGTGCTATTTCGAGCATTCATGTCACTCTCAATTGCTTCATAATTCTCCTCGATGTATTCGACGATTTTGTTCTCGATAGTCCACTTGAAAAAATTCAGTTGGCCGATAGTCGTCTCCATGCAATTATCATTATCGTATGGGATAGTAATGCGCTCCCATCTGCAAAAGGGGTCGAAACGCTTCTTACTGTATGCCTTCAGCTTCAATTTATAGTCATTATAGACCTTGAACCGCCTGGGTTCTCCATAGGAGTCCTTTAGTTCGTATACGGTGAAGTTCTTCTTCGCATAGTTTGTTACGAACCAATCCACAATACGGAGTGAAATCTTCGATTCGCCGTTGATAATCGAAATCGTCCGCTTGAGATACTCCTTGTTCTCATAAAATGTTAGTAGATTCTGTAGTAATAACTCGTTTTGCGTATTACACTTGGTAGACATTATTGTTTGATACTACGCGCGTTTTTTTATATGTGTTATTTTTTAAATTAATAATCACGGCATTTGCAATTTGCTACCAATTTGCCTATAATAATGACCTTCGTATAACTGTCCTTTATCCAATGCCTTTGCTAGAGTTTTATCGCTAATTTTAAGAATACGAATACAATCATATTTACAAGCGAAACTGTTAACAAGTTGGTTCTCTGAGTTATACTGTCCGACGCCATCTTTATATAATAGAGGTTCTCCATATTTGTTAGTGAAATTGTTCTTGAGATTATCATCGCAATTGTCGTATAACAAATAATAATACCCCCTGGACACCTTGAATTGCTTTACTGGTATGTCGAGCGCCGATGTCGATTCATAGCCATTGTTAAGTGATGCAGTTTTTCGGTCCAAATACACATTCAGAATTTCGGTTTTTTCTGGGTTCAGTTTCGCGATATATCCAGGGCTTTTTGCAATCGTCGCTTTTGTAGGTTCGATTGTGGTAATCTTGGTTGCATCCAAGTTGCGGTCTACCAGTAACCATCGGAAACCTTCATAAACGGTGTTCTCTGAAATGGCTTTACTGAGACTGGGACGTTTGATTTTATTGTTCTCATTCATACACTCAGATACAGTTTCATATACATGTATCAACTGGAATGTCTCGGGGTTGATTTTTTGTAGTCTTGGTCCAAGTGTAACTAATGGTGTATTGAACCCAGTTACCGTTTTTGCTGGAACTCGGTTAATAGTACTCGACAATTCCGCAATCGTTCGTTCCAATCCATTTACCTTGTTGAGTAGTAGTTTATTCATCTCGACTAATTCAGTTAAAAATGCATTTGTCGATGTGCCATTATATTCAGTCATCAATTTCAGATTTTCGTTTTCGAGTCTCAACTGCTCAATACTACTTCCATCGAAATATTTAACATTATTTTTAATTATATTGGTTAACATTAAATAAGTCAAGTTCCTTCCAACTAGAAACAATTCTACTTCATTTGCATGTCCTTCCAAATTAGTTACTTGATTTGCCTTAACGTTCTCGTGATTATGAATGAAACTTTCGAAATCTTTACTACGATTTACAGCGAAACAGTCTAATAACAATGCTTCATCAAATTTTGATTTATGCTCTGCAAACCGATTGGTTATTCCGCGACGGCTTTCTCCGATTTTTATTACATACGTTCCATTTTCATATGTCTTTACCTTTACGATATACACAATCGATATATCTTTGTCATATTCGGCTAGTAGGATTTTCTGGCGGTCTAGTTCCTTCTCTTTAAGTAATTTAGTATAAGATTCTTTGTTGCGATTTTCGATATCTAGAATCTGATTACCCTTTTGTTCTAATTGTTTTTTCAATTCGTCCGATTCCTCTTGAATAACTTCATGTAATATTTCTTCTAGTTTTATGAAATATTCGTGCAGTTCATTTGCTTTTTGAGTTCCCGCTTTAATACAAAATAGTTTGAATGTTTTAATATTAAGCATAATTATTTCTTTATTGTGACCGCCATGATTATTTCCATCTTGCTCCCCCGATCGGGGGAGCAAGTTCTTGTAATCAGTATCTATATTGAAATGTCTTTCAAGAACGCGTTTTGCACCATATTTTTGATTAAATCCCAACCATTCCCAAACATTATCCAAATCTATAACAAAATCTGTTGTTTGATGGTAATTCAAATAACAATAAAATGATGTTACAAACAATTGTTGTTGTGACTCTGTAAAATGGTCCTTGATTCGCTTTAACAGCTTATTGTTATACGTGCCAGATAGCTTAGTGATATTTGTGTTCTCGATTAAACTAACTACATTTAATGATGTCATGGTTATATACTATCTACGTCTAGTTTCTTTATATTGCTTTTGCTTTAAATAAGCAAAAGTAATATATTGCTTAAAAATGTCATTTTTAGACCTGAATAGTCGATAAAAAATATATTAAATTTATATTTTTTATTGTATAAACCACTATCCTCACTGCTTAGTTGCTGTAAGCAACGCCCGCCATGCCCGACATCACACGGAGAACGTTGTAGTTAACCGCATAAACACGGACCTTAGCCGTGTTAGTTCCGGAAACCGTTCCGGATGACAGCACAAGCTGGAGCACAGCGTTATCAATGCGCGAGAAGTTGCACGTGCCGCTCGGTTGGTGCTCTTCGGGCCTCAGCGCGAAGGAATACACGTTGATACCCGTGTCCGGGGCACGGGTGTGGTGCTGGAACGGCTGAACAACATCGAAGTAGGACCCCTCACGCTCGGAGAAGCGGTCCTGGCCGTTAAGCTGGAGCTTAGCGGTGACGACGGGGTTCTCTCCCCAGCAGTGCATGTCAAGGGCAGTCTCAGCGAGCACGAAGGTGCCGGCATCAGAGAGGCCAGAGACAAGGCCAGCAGCAGAACCACTCTCACCGAACATTCCGGTGTGGGCGAAGCCGCCGGCGGCAGTGGCAACATCCGGGGCTCCCGGCGTCTCGAAGAGGCCGGTGGCGTTGATGAAGGCGCCAGTGCCGGAGACAGAGTCGGGCGCACCGAAGGCATGAATGGCATTCGGGAGAGCATCGATGGCATCAGTGTAGTTGAAGGGCTGGGCGCCGAGGGTCTTGAAGAGGGTCTGGCCGCCCGTGAGGGACGAGCAGTAGTCGACGTTGGCGTCAGGCTGAACAACCCAGAGAAGCTCCTTGCACGGGTGATTGAAGTTGAGCTTGATCTTGTTGGAGGAGGACCCAACGGACTCATCTCCAGTGAACTGGAGCTGCTCGAAGAGGTACTCGTGGGGGTTCTGCGCCATCTTCCTGCGCTCATCCGTGTCGAGGAAGATGTAGTCAACGTAGAGGGAGGCCGCAACAAGGGACTGCTGGTAGGCAGAGGTGACCTGCGCCGCGGTGGCGGGTCCGAGAAGGGCGCCAACCGCCCAGAGGCACTCGCCGATGGGGCGAAGGTCGAGGTTAATCTTGACCTCGTGGTACTGGAGGGCAATCAGGGGGAGGGCAAGGCCGGGGTTGCGGCAGAACCAGAACTGAAGGGGAACATAGAGCGTGGTCTCAGGGAGGGCGTTGCGGGGAGCGCAAACCTGTCCGGGGGCACCCGCGGCAGCGCAGGGTCCAGAAACGGACGCGAACGTGGGGTCCGTGATGTAGGTGAGCTGCGTGGTGTTTCCAATCATCTTGAAGTATCCACGCTGCTGCTCGGAGGTGAGCGTAACCTGGTTCCAGATGTGCATCCAGTCTCCATACTGGCGGTCGATGCGCTGACCTCCAATCTCGACCTCAACCTGGGCAACGAGCTGCTCGCCGATGAAGTCCATCCAGCGGGCATAGACTCCCTGGGAGAAAGTTCCAGAGGTATTCCTCATGGACTGATTGATCTCAGGGAGAGTGACCTGAAGGTAGGTGCGGTAAGCAAGATCTCCGTTCCTGGAGATGGTGCAGGTAACGCGGCGACCGAAGTCAGCCTGACCAGAGAAGGTCTGCTCGATGGACTCCATCGCGAAGTTGGTGTGGCGCCTGTAAGACACCTTCCAGAAAGTGATCTCAGGGGTTCCCGTGAGGAAAACGTCCTGCGCGCCGTAAGCTACAAGTTGCATAAGTGCTCCGCCCATGGTTTATAATATAGTATACCAAAAGATAATATTTTGGAGAAAATACGAAATTAAATAATTAAATTGTACTTCCTAAAGTTTTTCCATCGAACTTCATATTTTCGGTGACGAACTTCTCTAAATAATCCGCCATGAAAACTTCGCGCTTACCTTCATGTTTTTTCGTAAATATATAATTGTCCTCACTTTTCTTAACCGACCATCCAGCGTCGATTGCGTTCATTACAAATTGCATCTTCTGAAATGTTGTTCGGTCTATCTGCTTGTCCATAATTTATACATATTGCAATTACTATATTAATGTGGATTTACCTAAATTCAAATTAAAATAATATTATTTAAACTCGTTCATTATATAGAAGATATTCAATATATTACTAAAATGAAGAAGGCAGACCCAATACAACATACTATCGACAAAAAACATAGTCAAATGTTGGAAGACTTTCATAATAATGAGACAGTTCGAATACCAGAACTAATACAACAAAAGGATACCATAAAACAACAACTGCGTTCTACAAGTTCAGAACAGGTTGAATTACGGATGGAACTGAAAGACCAAATTAACATTATTAATGACAGAATCAAACATTATAAATTGGAAAAGAAACAATACCTGCTTGATAATTCGGAACACATATTCAACTATTTCGAAGAGAAAAAGAAAATATCGAATGGAGGGACTAAAAAGGTGAATGTTCTAAATGATTTCTTTAAACTAAAGCAAACTGTCGACGATTCTAACGAGAAACCATGCACATCCAAAAAATCGATAGTCAATTATTGGAAGAATGTGAATAATGAGATTGTAAACCCACACGATTTTGTTATGCCGACCGACATTTGTTGTTTTTGTATTAAGGGCGAGATGATTCCACAGGATGAAGATGGTGTCTTGATATGTAATAACCGTGATTGTGCTAAGTTTGTGAGTTATATAGTGGACAGTTCGAAACCATCCAACAAAGAGGCGCCAAATGAAGTATCATATACAGCGTATATTCGATTGAATCATTTCAAGGAAATCTTATCGCAATTTCAGGCAAAGGAAACCACGCAGATACCGGAAGATGTCATCGAAAATATCCGTATCCGAATTAAAAAAGAGCGCATACAGAACCTTGCTGAAGAAATCAATTATGATAAAATGCGCGAGATTCTGCGTAAACTTGGTTATAATAAATATTTCGAACATATCCAATATATAAACTCCATTTTCGGTATCCGACCACCCATTATGAACGAACACTTGCACGAAACTCTCTGCGTTCTCTTTATTGAAATACAGAAACCATGGGCAGTTCATTGTCCAGCGAATCGAACCAATTTCTTCAATTATACCTATACCCTATACCAGCTATGCGTTCTCCTGGACCAGACACAATATTTGCCCTATATACCTTTAATGAAAGACCGTGAAAAGCAATTGGAACAGGACCAAATATGGTGCAAAGTTTGTAAAGATTTGGATTGGGAATATTACCCGACTGTGTAGACCATTGAAGGACATAAACACCCTACCACTTGAATGTCTGCACGTATTCGGCGAATCCAGTATCAGAGCGGGTATTATTATCAATATCTAGCTTTCGTAGTTCATCTACGTTTTCATATATAAGGAAGATACTGTCGAACAAATCGTATTTGTCGTCCTCATCCTCGCTTTCCGAATCAGAATCATTCGTTTGTTGTTTGCTGAAGTGGTCACGCTTTTTAGCATGCATATGCGGTCTACGAACTACACTTGGTAGCAACTGTGGATTATTGATGACGAAATATGGAGCAGTAGTGTCTGAACGCTGTGACGTAGACTTGAGACGAGTTATAAACGCATATTTGTCAATATCGGAATCAAATTGAACTAAAGGGAAATTGTTGTCTCTGGTGAGGGGCGTATTGTAGATAAATATCTGCAACGTTACGGACATTCTTTTTTGGAGTAGAATATATAAAATCTACTTCAAATCAATTTTTACATACCAACGCGGGGAAATCCTACGAGATTCGCACCAATACCGAAGCCGGCACCACCGCGAGCAGACGAAGCCATCGACGGGACGAAGACGTCGAGCACGGAGAACGTGGCAGCGGCGGTGAGCGCGATGATGACAACCTCCTCAACATTGAGTTGCTTCTTGGGGATGGCATAGGCGGCAATCGCAACCATGATACCCTCCACGATGTACTTAATAGCACGCTTGACTAATTCGCTAAAATCGATGCCGGACATTGTTATAATATATACTAGTATAATAAAAAAATACGCTTAAAATATATACAATTTAAAAACACTTAAATAAATACCCAGACTAAGTGTATAGAAAATGTCCGGATTTGAACGACACAATCTTGAGAACGGGGAAGTTAATCCTAAATATATTGACTTGTGCGACGAGGACCCTCCGATTGCCGGACAGAAGTTTGCATGCATGTCATTCGTTTCGCCGGAGAAGATTCTGAAGAAGCGCGAGATTTTCATGTTCGAGCAGTTTTTGAAGCAGTGGGATTTCTCTAAATGCATGGAAAAGTCGTTGGATTTCCTTAATTTTGCCGCGTATAAGTATGGGCTAAAGGTTGATGATGTTGTAGCTGATTTCAACGAGTTCGTTAAGGAGGAGGAGACCAAGTTGCGTGCTGGCGGTGTCGACGACGACTTCAAGACGTTTATGGACAAGAACGAGGACAAGCTGGGCGAGCAGTTCAACCGCGCTCATGCTTTCCAGACTTCCGTGCGTGGTCTGAAGCTGCGTGGTGTCTTCGCCAATCAGGATGAGGCGGAGATGAAGTGCAAGAAGATTCGTGAGGTGGACCCGCATCACGACATTTTCGTTGGACCCGTCGGTATGTGGATTCCTTGGGACCCAGATGCGTATAAGACTGGACGTATCGAGTTCATGGAGGAGGAGCTCAATCAACTACACCACGAGAAGCTGAAGAATGAGACGAAGGCCAAGGAGGAGTTCGAGCGCCGTGTCAAGGAGACCAAGCAGAAGGCGATTAAGGAGAACATTGAGTTGGCGAAGAAGAGTGGTAATGTTCTCACACAGACGCTAAATGAGGATGGTCAGTTGATTGGTGTGAAGGAGACGGTGAATTTCGATGAGCGCGAGGTAGCTGATAGCGCAAGCGTGAATGTTCGTAATGAGCTGTTGCGCGAGGCTACGATTGCGAATAGCAAGTAGTTTGATGGCGGAAAAAATTATATTTTTATAGAAATAAAATATAATTATTTATTTACGGGAAGTTCTCCTTTTCTTGCCACCGTTCTTATTCTTATTTTTCTTAGAATTTCTATTCTTGTTTCTATTTTTGTTATTCCTCTTTCCACCTGTAGTAGAAACAGCGGCAGGAGCAGCAGCAGGAGCAGCAGCAGGGGCAGCAGGAGCAGCGGCAGAAGGAGCAGCAGGAGCAGCGGCAGCGGGAGCACTCTTAGCTTTAGTTACATCCCCCTCCGCCTTTGCGATATCCGCGGTGCACTTTTGCTTGATTGATTTTAGTGTATCTTTTGCCGCAGTAACTTCTTTCGTTTCAGGACCAAATGGATTTAAAAATGCAAGCGAATCAAAAAGACCAGCCATTCGAATTATACACTATAAGTAGAGATTTTGCTAAACTGTTACATAATAAAATTCGCCGCATTCTGTCTTATTTTATAGCAGACGCATGTATTATTAATAACTCTTTTTTACATTAATATTCGCCCCTTTCTTCGCATTCTTGTTCTTCGATGGGTCATACGCCTCGTCTTCGTCGTCTGAACCCATATTTTTAGATATATCCCAAAATTCTTTCGAACCCAACCTGAAAGACGGGTGGTTTTCAGCCTTATACCAGAAAATTTGGTCAGTTAATTTATTCGATTTGGCATTATTATTGATTACCAAGCACTCGTAATTCTCAGTCGTGCTATCCATGACAGCACAAAAGGACTCCAGTGTAGGAAACATACTGGCGTAGTTCTCCCACATGCGCTTCCGATTCGTTAAATATGGTTCGCGCAGGATAAACACGTAATCGATGTTTGTTCTCAAGTTCGGCGGAATGCCTAACGGGTATTGCATAGTTATGATTAACATAACCTTCCAGTGACGCCCATTCATAAAAAGGAGACGCATCATCTTGTCACGAGTCCATGTTTGGTCATAGAGACAATCATCCATAATAACAAATGCACGTGGGTCGATTGTTGTTCTCTTGTATGTATCGATTTCCTTCTTCATCTGTTTCATAACAGCTTTCTGCCTCCGCAAGACATTCTCGATAAGCACCGTATTGTATTCATCGTGAATGAACAGTTTAGGAACGTGCTCTTTGTAGAAACCGTTGCCCGCTTCCGTTCCGGATATGACGGTGCCAATAGGAATGTCCTGATGATAGAACAACAAATCTCTTACCAAGAATGATTTACCGGTGTCGCGGCGTCCAATGAGAACCACCACAGGCCCTTTATTCTCATCGGGCCTGAATGTAATATCGCGCATATTAAATTTTTTTAACTGCAATGTCATTTATAAAGTTCGACTATAAATTATAAATAGAGAACAAACGTTCATATTGTCCAATTAATATGTGATTTACAGTTATAAAATGTTAGAGTTCGCCAAAGAGTTCCATCCTCTAAATCTAGAACATTTAGAAAAACAGTTTACCCCAACATCAGACGATTTAAAACACGACTATAATCCATTTCAGCTAAACTCTTTCCAGTATTATCAACCAGTTATCAAACTATTATTCGATATCAAAGAACACAATCATAATTCGATTCAACTGAATCATAAGCATCATATGGTCGACTTAACCACTGTCGTAGACACTCTCGCTGGTAAGCAAGTCAATAAACCCATTTTCATTAAATACTCGCCACTACTGGATCCGATACGCTATATGATTGGTAGATATGACGCAGAAAGCGATGACATACGCACTCTACCCTCAGTGGATGGTTGCAAATTTGAGAAACTGAATTCCACGAATAATGCATCCTATAGTGATGGTTTCTTCTGCTTACTATCGAGTAAGTTACTCGAATTGCACGGTTTCAAGCACTCGATTGATTACTATGGGTCGTTCTCGGCAGTCCAGAAGAAATTTAAGATGAATATTGCTGATGATTATGAATATTTGAATAACTCGAATTTCTTCTTGGATAATGTGAATAAATACTTCCGAATCAATCGTCATCGTGTGTCTTCGATGATGAATCAGAATTCGAGAGATAATCGCGAAAAGCTAAAGATAACTGACGCTGATGAAATGATTCCTGACGCATTAAATTTAGATGACATTTCATATGACCTAAACGAGGTATCACTTGATGCTTTGGAAGAAGTTTACACACATGAAACCGGAAACAAAGAAAATGGCGAGGACGATACTGATGACGATACTGATGACGACGACGAGGACGACGAGGACGATGAGGACGATACTGATGACGATGATGAGGATGAGGATGAGGATGATGATGATGAGGACGAAGACGATGATGACGATGAAGATGAAGATGACGATGAAGAGGGGGGCGTGCGGGGGGTGGATACCCCCGCAGATGATGATGATGACGATGATGAGGGGGGCGTGCGGGGGGTGGATACCCCCGCAGAGGAAGAGACCAATATATTCGCCTATATCGATAACTTTCCCGTGCAAATGATATGTCTCGAAAAGTGCGACGGAACCCTCGATGACTTATTTGTCGATGAGGAGATTGACGATGAAACTGGCGCAAGCGCACTATTCCAAGTCGTCATGACACTTATCGCATACCAAACGGCATTCAATTTCACCCATAATGACCTACATACAAATAATATTATGTATGTAAATACAGATGTAGAATTCCTATATTATAAGTTCAACAATGTATACTATAAGGTGCCGACGTATGGTAAAATCTTCAAAATCATCGACTTCGGCCGTAGCATTTATAAATACAAGGGCAAGCTATTTTGCAGCGATAGTTTCGCCACAGGTGGTGATGCGGCGACACAATACAACTTCGAACCATATTACAATAGCAAATATCCTATTATAGAACCGAACTATAGTTTCGACCTCTGTCGTTTGGGTTGCTCCATATTCGATTTTATTATCGATGGCAAGCCTGTAACCGAACTACAGAAGACCGTATATCGCTGGTGTCTGGATGATAAGAAAACCAGCATATTATACAAACGCAACGGAGCAGAGCGATATCCGGACTTCAAGTTATATAAGATGATTGCAAAGACGGTCCACGACCATACACCACAGAACCAGTTATCATTCCCATTTTTCAGTCAATTCGCTACGCCAGTTGAAGTGGCGGATTGTATGAATCTCGATAAGATACCGAGTTATGTGTAATCGTGTAATGTCATTTATTTGAATAAATGATATTAAAATCCCGGAACATCCGTAAACACCTGCGTAGGAGCTGACGCAGTGAAATCACTCGTTCCCAACATCTCCGCCACAGGTCCACTCGCCTGGAAAAACAAGAAGATAGGAACAAATGCACATGCCATAACCAGCAGCGTGTCGCGAATAAGGAACTTGAGTGGCTTGTTCTCCTTATCGACAAATTTCATTTCCACTAACTTTGCAAAAAAGAATAACACTGCAATCGAAATAGTTATAATAATGGGCTTTTCCATCGTTTGTGTATAGTAAATCGCTAAAGATTTAGTTTACTGATTTTACGCAAAAAGCTCCTCTACGCCATCGAGAGTAATTGCACTACCAATTGAGTCCGATTTATTCATATCGAAAACGTCCATTTCGCCTAAATCGATGCTATCTGTATGAATCTTGATTTTATCGTCATCGTCGCTATCCTCCTCCTCTTCCAGTTTGCGCTGTATAGCACGAGATGTGCTAATCTCCTCTAGGCGTTCGACATTCTTCGGAGCATTTACATCGGAAATCTTACCAGTTTCCGAGTCAAATACGCTGTCAAAATCATTGAATTTCAACTGAGTTACGACCGGCTCGTTGTCTATATTGGAAATTGATGGAACCATTTGAGGTTCTTCCGTCTTTTCCTCTTTCGTTTCCTGTTTGACATCATTTACAACCTCCTTTTCATTCTTTTCTTTTTCCGGTTCAATGTTCTCAATAATGACCTCCTCTTCTTGTTCAACGGCTTCATCCATGTAAGCACGAATAATCGCCTCCGTAGGGATACTATCGCGAATCGTATTGAGAATGCATTCCTGGACAATCATTTCTAGTTCCCTACCATTGCGCTGAACGAGTAAGGGCGATATGTTCTTTTCAAATAGATACACATTTGTATAACACTTGCGTGCAACATTAATATACACCTTATGGATGAAACTATCCAAATTCGGTGTAGTGATGTCGATTTTCTTCTGTTTGTTGCCTACGCGGACACATGTGAGAACCTTGAGCTGAATGATATGAACACATGTAATTAAATCATCTAAATAATTACACCCACTACGTTCGATAATGCGCTTACGTTCCTCTTCGATGATGTTGGCATTCCACTTAGGGACACGCGAGATTAGATTTTGGAAAGTCATTAAATACTTACCAACTTCGTCATTATCGATACATAACTTCCACGACTCGTTGAAGATGGAGCGCATGCCCTCAATCACTAAAGGTGTGAATATACTTACTAATCGACTGCACCATTCATTTCTGGATTCCTGCAGATTCGAGAGAACAAAATCATCCATATTTTATAGAAATCAACCATATTTTTTTACCTAAACATAAACGCAATCCGCCTTTTCTAAAGGTGGAGCCAAATTCACCTTTAGAAAAGGTGGAGCCAAACATTTATATTGTAAGGCAATTTACTTTATGACATAAAGGTATAATTCGCCCACCTCCATAGCAAAAGGAGGGGTCAAAGGGGAACCTTGGTTCCCCTTAAACCTTGGTTCCCCTTAAACCTTGGTTCCCCTTAAATAAAGGATATCTTATTTATCTCACGGTTCTCTCGTAAAAACATGAAATTCAACAAATACATCAACAACATCTTCTCGCATCGAAATTCAGCTTTAACTTTATTGAAAAACATGAGAACGTTCGATTTGTCAAATTCGCTCCATTTTGCAGACCCTTGAATATAATCCAATAAATCCAAGCACGAGCAACCATTTTCATATATAGTAACACTCGCGTCTGATATAGCCACATTCGAATTCATCTGTGTTCTATCCATAAACTCTTGCATCCACTTAGTCTTTGCGTTGTAAAATACAGACAGGTCCATGTTCTTGTTCAATGTATATTGGTGTAAATTCACCGTCTTTCCGTCTACAATATGGTCAGGAACGTGTATTTCACAGAATCGAGACACAATTGGGTTTAGCAATTTGTGTTTGTTCTCTACCACTATAAAAAAACGAGTATTAAAACTGAACTGTTCGATACATCGCCGAAGCGCCGACTGTGCATCGTTCGTTAGACTATCTGCATTATAGAGAACAATCGTTTTAAATTTTACACCACTCGTCGACTGTAGATTTGCTTTGGCGAAGAATTTTAAATCCTCGCGTATAAATTTAATACCCTTTCCATGAGAACAATTTACCACCATTACATTGTTTTTAATCTTACCTTTATCGCTGTTGTAAATCTTATTTAGAAAGTAATGGACGATAGTCGTTTTGCCAGTCCCCGAAGAACCATGGAATATAATATTGGGTATTCGATTTGAATCGTGAAAATAATCCAATTTTTCTAGTATTTGTTTATGTATTTCCATTAACCAATATTTAGAGTATAATTTTATATGCGTATTTTATATATAATATAATGGACCAACTGACTGACGAAGAGAGAAAAAGAAAGGAAGATGAGGCTGCACTTCCGCCGCCACCAGCCGCCGAGGTTCCCGTAACTACCGAAGTTGCTGCGCCTGTCGAGGTTACTGCGCCTGTCGAGGTTACTGCGCCTGTCGAGGTTACTGCGCCGACTGAGGTTACTGCGCCTACTGAGGTTACTGCGCCAGTTGAAGTCGCTACTGTTCCCACATCGGAAGAGATGATTGCGACTACCGAGATTCCCAAACCGAAAGAGATGATTGCGACTACCGAGGTTCCCACACCGGAACAAGGTATGGCTATGGCCGTGACTGAGACGACCAATGACACCGTCGAAGAAGTTGTCGCCAAGAAGAAGACACGCAAGCGCCGCAAGCCGTGTGCGAAGGGAACGCGCCGTAATAAGAAGACACGCAAGTGCAAGCCCAAGAATGGCAAACGTTGCCCTAAGAAAACTCGCCGTAACCCGAAGAATGGTAAATGCATCAAGAAGTAAGCAAATGAAAATAAATATCAATATAATTATTTTCATTATTTTTAGAAATATTCGGCATAACTCTTTACCTCGCAAACATGCGAGTTATAATGCTCATTTATTTCAGTCTTAGCCCTGAATCGAGCGTCGTTTGTAACATACACGGTTCTCGCGATTTCAATAAATTCATTATCAAACTGTTTCAACGATTCCTTCTTACGGATACTGTCTTCAATATCCCATAATCTTTCGTTGATTTCCTTCAAATTTGTCAATAGTTCCTGTGATACACTGAATTGTTCTACAAATGGTCCTAACAATTCCAGTTCATTATTTACCTTTACCAACTTTCCGACGTCAGTTATTCGTTCCGCCTTAATTTGCAATATAGTATATTTATCACATAATTCGCCTATCGAAACTGGAACGTAACAACTCATAATATAATTTAATAAACCTATCAACATTTATTTATACCCTAAAGGATGTAAATAGTAAATCATGGTATTAACGTATATGGAATTATACCGCTTGCAGAAAAAACTTCAGGATACTCCCACATCCGACCTAGTTTCAATATGTATTATAAATAATGAAATTGGCGTATACTACTCAAGAATCAATGACCATAGAAGTTCTATAAACCATTTTAAAAAGGTTTTGGCTATCAAAAACGACATACCCGAAATATATACCAATATGGCAGAGTGTTATCGATTATTGAAAGAATATAACGAGGCGATTGCGTGTTTAAATATAGCGCACCGTTTGCGACCATCGAATTATAATTATCTACAACTGGGCGCACTATATATGTATATTAAAAAACACAACGATTCAATTCGTGCTTTTCAATCACTCGAAAATCCATCACAAGACAATTTACATAGCACATGTTTTCCATACCTGGCAAGTAAGCAGTTTATAAAAGGATTTGAGTTGTATGAAAATCGATTGGCGTCTAACGATATATCGCCAATGACGAATCAGAAAGCACGTGTCGAGATACCGGCGTTACAATACTGGAATGGAACCGATGCATGTAATCATTTGCTGGTCGTATACGAACAAGGCATTGGTGATAATATCCAATTTTTCCGTTATGTCATCGAATTATCTAAACGCAAGCCCGAGATGCAAATAACATACTTTTGTAGGACAAACGTATCACACCTATTTGCATATGAAAACATAACGGTTCGCGACGACTCACAAATGATAGACCTTACAAGCTATGATAAAAAATTGTATATAATGTCTCTGCCATACATTCTCAAGCTGACCGAAATTAAAATGAACAAAATCAATTACATTCGAGAGAACCCAAGCAACACAAGGCTATGGAACGAGAGATTATCAGAATTTCAAGATAAACTCAAGGTCGGAATTGTATATAGTGGAATGTTAGTATCTTATATCGATAAACATATGGAATTGAGTAAATTCAAACCCATTTGTAATGACGATAGATTTCATTGTATTTGTCTGCACGCAAATGACGAAAAAATACAGCGCGACTTTTCGCAAATTGACTTCGCCGACCGGCTATTCAACTACGACATTGACAAATACAAGGCATTTTTCGATACTATTGCTATATTACGGAATATAGATGTTCTCATTACCATAGACACATCCGTCGCTCATTTAGCCGGAGTGATGGGTGTGAAAACGTTGTTGCTAATTGGATATACAAGTGATTGGAGGTGGTTCGATACAGATGACAAGGTGTGGTATGAATCGGTTGAAATAATAAGAATGAAGGAGAACAAACCACTCGAACATTTAATACCAAGAATACATAAAATGCTTGCGGTGCTTGCGCAACCCAGCCAGAAATGTTTTGTCGACCTATAATAAAAATGGAAACTGTAAGGTCACTATTTAAGGAGAACCCCGTGAACACAAAAGAGGCCTACCGTATTATGTGCAAATATCCGGACCGAATACCCGTAATTGTTTCGAGGAATAAAAACTCGATTAATACACCCGAACTGGATAGATACAAATATTTGGTTCCATCGGATTTGACTATGGGTCAGTTCTTGTATGTGATTCGAAAGCGCCTTAATTTAAGCCCTGAAAAAGCACTGTTTTTGTTTATTGACCATAGTGTTGTATGCAATGCAACGATAATTGCCAACGTATATTCCGAATTTAGAGACCCGAATGACGGGTTCTTACATGTCGTTTACAGCTGCGAGAATACTTTTGGAAACTAACCAAACAGTGTATATGTGTTGCTTTTTAGATATAACGAAAGCTTGTTGGATATATAGGCGCTCTTTATATTTGGTAGTGTAAATACACACCAACAAAATACACAGTCCTCCTTACCGATTATTGTTGGGTTCTCGTCAAACCGAATCGCATCATATATTTCCTTCGTCACAGTTACTTGGGAATGATGTATTCCGAGTTCGCGATTATTCGGATTTACGTGTCGTATACAACCACCTATAGACTGACACAAACTATCATATGAAATATTTGGTGAGTCGTAAATATAACAATCACATGGTTCTATGCTATAATTATGGAGAACAATATTCGCTCCATCCAAAAAAGCTTGCTCGATAAATTCTAGCCGTTGTGGATGCATCAAGTCATCCGCATCAAAAAATGTGATAATATCGACATCCAATAACTTTGCAGCAATGTTACGGTTTTGGGCAGGACTTTTCTTTGATTGAACACAAATGATAATTAAGTCGAAATTATATACCGGTAGATTCGGCAACTCTGTAGTCGAAGAACAACTGACTACAACTTTGTCGGGTAGCCGAGTTTGTTTTGAAATTGAAGATAGGAGAACTCGCAGGTTCTCTATATGACCAATATAACAAGGGATTGCTACGCCGATGCGCATTATTATTAGTATTACATTCATTTTCGCTTTATCCGGTTTTCACAATAGTCAATTGTTTTGTAAATACAAATCGTTCATGATACATGGTTCTCCTACGTAGGTTGCAAGAGAGACACGCTATTTCAACATTACCATCATTATGTCCATGTTTATTATCGATTCGTTCTAAAGTCCATTGTTTAGGTTCTCTCACATGTTGATATAATACTTGGACCGGTTCTTTACAATAGAAGCATTTCATCTCGGATTTTGTCAGCAGCGATAGCGTTGATTGTAGCGTTATAAATAACGTTGCATCGTATAGTTCTTTCAACACATCTTGTGACTTATATCCATTTAATTTCGACTGAATCTGTTGAACCATAGTTTTATAAATGGGATTATTACTTGCATCTGTACATAATAATCCAAACTGAACATCGATGTTATAATCAAATGTCAGGTTCTCCTGGTTGATTACTACACGGGTCTTCTTTTCTTTTATAGTTTCTACCTTTTTAACTGCTACTGGTAATTGAATTATCCGGTTGTCCATTAATATATTTATATATATAATAAAATGAGATAGAACGATTTTACTATAATAGTATAAAGACAAGACATGACTACTATGCCAACTACTCAAGAAAATGTGCCTGTCTCTATCTCTGGACCGGAACCATCATACGTGAATAAATACATACCGAACACATCATCTATGTCCGCCAACGTTACCAGTAGCAGTCTCGATGCGCTACTAGAAAAGGAAAAGCAGAGCAACAAGGCAGATTCATGGAATAAGCTGGATAAGACGGTGAAAACACAGGCACTGCATTCATACGCAGAGACTTACGGTAAGGATAAGTCACTATCCGCAAAAGACATTAAGACACTCAAACTATTCTTTAGCGAATGCTTGAAGACAAATAAGCTGAATAAAACGAAGGATGTCAAGTATGACAAAGATACAAGGACTATTTTGAATATCCCGTCGCTGTTTCATAATATATTAAATCATAATTTCACCCTGAAAAATATGGATACTAAGCGGGTATCTACTCTGAAATCACTGACTCCGAAACGGACCGCCGAAGAATAAAATTGAAACTAATATGAAGATATAATAAGTATTCATATTAGAAAATGGAAGAAACTAATGAAGTAGAAGTTGAAGAATATAAAGAAGTTGAACAGGTAGACGTGCCATTGAGCGAAGATGAATATATTGAGTTCGAAACCACTGTCCTCGAAATGATTTATGACGAATTGGGCGAAAATTGTTTATCCTATTCCGACCCCGATTTCCGTGCAAATCTCGTCGAAGATATTTGCGATTTCTTTCATGATGAATGGTATGATGCAGATTTATTGAAGGACAACGAGCACATGTATAATCATATCAGCCAAATCGTCGACTCATTCTTCTCGATTTACGAAGACGAATTTCCAGAGCGGTCAATCACAGATTCATATGTATTCGTAAAACCGAATATCGCTCAAATAGAAGCGCAAATCGAATATCTTCGCAACCTTCCACAACCAAAACAGAAGTCGGTAGAATGGTATCAAGATAGACATGAGCTTATGACGGCAAGCAATATATGGAAAGCTCTATCGACCGATTCGCAGAGGAATAGTCTCATATATGAAAAATGTAAACCGCTGAATCCGTTCGCCGCAGAAAAGGGTAATTGGCACGCTGGTGGTTCGCTTCAATGGGGTGTATTATATGAACAAGTCACGTTGATGATATACGAAAAGAAATACAATACGAAAGTTGCCGACTTCGGGTGCATCAAGCACCATACACACAAATGCATAGGCGCATCCCCCGATGGTATTAACGTGGACCAAGATTCTGACCGGTATGGGCGAATGGTGGAGGTGAAAAACATAGTGAATCGCGATATTACCGGAACGCCAAAGGAGGATTATTGGATTCAAATGCAAGTCCAGATGGAAACGTGTGAATTGGATGAATGTGATTTTATTGAAACGAGATTCAAAGAATATGAAACCGAAGCCGATTATTTCAACGACATACACCAAGAATGGAAAGGCATTATTCTATGTTTCATAGAGCGTGATGTTCCTAATTCCAAACCAACATACAAATATATGCCGCTCGATTTGCCAGCACATGAAATGAAAAATTGGATTACCGCGACCAAATATGAATTGAAGGAAACACTGGTTTTATATACAACCACTTACTGGTATCTCGATGAATTATCGTGTGTCCTAGTCAAGCGAAATAAACGATGGTTCAACGCGGCATTACCAAAGATACTGAATACATGGGATACAATTATTCGCGAGCGAGAGACAGGATACGAGCACAGAGCTGCAAAGAAACGCAACCCAAGTACAAGTACAAATATATTATGTAGCATAAATACAGACAACGAATATACCATAACAAACTTGAAGATTATACCTAGTCTATGTTTAGTGAAGTTAGACCACGAATAACATAGTCTTCTGTTTCAAAAAATATTTGTATAATATAAATAATGTCGAAGAAATATGAAATGCGTGTAATTCATACATACGCAGATGCGTATGCAGTAGGTGCCAAATACATAACAACTGGCGCCAAAACGGTTCCCAGATTGAGAGAAGGCGTCGACGTTCCATTCCCTGAGCAACTTAGCGACCCGAAATGGGAAATTAGTCTACCCGCACTAGAGAACACATTGAGGTATATAATGGAATTATTACACCACCAATGCTATATGTTATGCATTGGCGACAACGATGTTCTTATGTGTAAGTTAGATGTGCAAACAACGGCGCCCATATTTAGAGACATTCTGGAACAACCTCTGAACAATAGCGAGATTAATCCAACCCAAGCCAAAAATATACGCGAAACTGTGGATAAGAACATCGACAAACTACGTGTAATGCAATGCATTGTGAAACCGTTTGCTTCCTCTTCATCGAATACAGAGAGTAAGACAAATGAGTATTTGGAGTTGATTCGTGGGCTCAATTTACCCAATGGTGTGTTTATACTGAATCTAACGGACGCAGTCATATTACGAAATGATGGGAAAATGCCCTTTACAATGGTTACTGGTAAAACCGATTTAGGCGAATACAACTTTGACAAGCATATCCCAATATTGAGTATTTCGGGTCAGCGAAAATACCTGGATATTCCCATACCGAATTACGACGATGTCATGTTTGTTTTGAAATACCCGCAAAAATATGCCGCCATCAATAACGGCTATGTTGGTTCGAAAGTTGTCAAGTCGAACCCTGACCCGTCATACACGACGAACTGGGACGATAAGAAAATCGCGAAGGCTGTCTTCCGAGGAGGCCCCACTGGCTGTGGATACACCGACGAGACAAATATGCGTATTCGGTTGGCGAAAATGAAATCGAGACATTTGGATGCGAAACTGACCGTGAAGGATGGAAATGAATCCGTTGATACGAAGGCCATCAAATTCGACCCGAAATATGGATTGGGGTCTATGAACACGCACATCGGAGCGTCGGGTAATTTTTTGACTATGGCGGACCAAAGTCGCTATAAGTATATTATCCATGTCGATGGAAACGTCAATGCATATCGTTTATTGGCGACCATGTTAACGGGTTCGCTCATATTGAGAGTTACCAGTCAATATACGTCTTGGGTAGACCATATGATGCAACATATGGTTCATTATGTCCCTGTGAAAGCAGACTTATCGGATTTATTGGATGTGATTCGCTGGTGCGAGAGGAACGACGATAAATGCAAGGAGATTGCGCAAAATGGAATGAATTTCGCACGTTCGATATTGAGTAAGAAATATATACAGTCATATATAAAAAATACATTGTGGAGCTTGAGTGAGGGTAGACCTGTTACGATACTTGGAGAAATGGCGAATAAAACGGCCAAGAAACGCAAATCTCCAGTTGTCGTTGCTGTTGCTGCCGCTAAAAATAAGACACGCAAGGTTACAAAGGCTACAAAGGATGCTATTAAGAAGGCCAAGGAAGCTGCCAAGGAACAGGAAAAGGCTGCAAAAGAAGCTGCGAAGGAGCAGGAGAAGAGAGCCAAGGAAGAAGAGAAAAGGGCTAAGGAAGCTGCCAAGGAAGAAGAGAAAAGGGCTAAGGAAGCTGCCAAGGAAGAGGAGAAAAGGGCTAAGGAAGCTGCGAAGGAACAGGAGAAGCTGGCTAAGGCAGAAAAGAAGAAGCCAAAGGAAGCCGTGATTAAGGCTACAGATGATGAGAAAATGACGGAAAATGTCGTGATTGAAGACAACAATAAAAAATGTGGTCGTCACGAGTATTTCAATATGAGTAGAAAACGTTGCGAAATCAAACCGTATACTAAGTGGGAAAAAGTAAAAACTGTAGAAGGAGTGTTTCGTAAAATTCCTAGTGACTTAAAAGATATCATTGGTGAAGAGCGATTTAAGCGTGAATATGAAGATGCAATCGATGTTGCGACTGGCGAAAAAATAAAGATACTATTAGTAGATACAAAAAAACCAAAATAAAAAATAATATATTATTATATATTATTAATATGTCATTGACAAAGAGTAAAAGAAAAACTAACAAAACAAGGAAAAACAATAAAACTTTGAGCGTTTGGATTGACAAGACAGAATTACCATTTACTCAAAAAGACTATGGTAGTAATTTCTTGGTAATGGATGAGGTAGAAACGTATAATCGTGCTGGCGAAAAAAACGAACCAATCAGCGTCGCCCAGTCAACCATATATCAACCACATACATTCCCCGAACGCTGCATCGACGGAACATATTACACAGCCAAATCACAGCAATGCCACACCGATGGAAAGGGGGAACGCTGGTTTAGGCTAGACCATGCCCCATCGACCGATATTTCGAAGATTGTCATTTACCCGTATTATAATATGCCAAAAGGGACGATGATACGTATCGTCGCCAATGCACCAAAGACTCATAGGGCGGCTCTGAAACAAACCTTATGGTCACTCCCATTTACCGCCAAATTTAAGACAAAAAAAACCATCAAATTCAATCCCAAAACATGGACCAAAGGTCAATATTCGTAAACCATCGTATCAATCGTCTTCTTATCAACCACCCCATCATTTAAGTAGGATAATATATCGCATATATTATCTTGACAAATCGGTGTGCCATCCTTCAACACATTACTCAGCCATGTCATTTTTGACATTATAGCCGGTATTACATAAACTACCTTACAAGCTTCAACGAATTCACGAATACATCCAATTTGCGGAAGCGAAACTGCAATTTTATACAAGTCAAAGATGGGCTGCTGAACGTCCATTTGTAAATCGAAGAGACGCAATAGTCGCTTATACAAACCACTTATAATATCTATATCGTATTCGCTAAGTTCTGCGTCTATCAAGTGACTTTCTATTTGCTCTATGAATCCAGGCTGTTTTACTCCTTTGCCTTCATATACAGCCTTCATTATATCGTATTTCATTGCAAGATGCGACCCAGCGATTTTAAAGCAAGCATATTTATGTCGAATACCAAGCTCTATATCCAATTTAACTTCCTCATCCGTTTCTCTTTGTAGTTTAATTTTGTCCTGTAGCACGTCTATTTCGTGTTCGTATTCTCGTCGATTACGGTCTGCAATCTGCATCACAATTTCGATGTTACGTTCGTTCATTTCCTTTTCGTGTATACATCTCTCTCTGTTACCTATACGCATATCAATTCGTCTTTGTGCATCGCGCACCTTGGCTTCCGCTTGTTCCACAATTGCTCGCGTGCATAGATGCTGTTCTCTCCTCTTTACCTCGATTTGTCTTAATAGTTCGGATTCCATTTGCTTTTGTGTTTATTTATTCTTGTTTAACAGGAAACAAATCAATTTTAAGAAAACGATATAGAATTTTCAAAGGGTATATATATAGAAACATGTCGTCACCTGGAGCCATTGTAGAGCAAGAAATGCGCGTTACCAAACGCGACGGCGAGCTTAAGACCGTCGAGTTTGACAAGATTTTGCGACGCGTGAAAATTCTAGGTAACGAGGCAGGAATCAAAATTAACTACACTGCGCTTACTATGAAGGTGATTGACCAACTTTTTGATGGTATATCGACTACCAAGATTGATGAGCTCAGCGCGGAACAGTGTGCCGCCATGTCATCGATGCATCATGAGTATAATACATTGGCCGGTAGGATTGTGGTGTCGAATCACCACAAGAACACTAAGGCTTCATTCAATGAGGTAATGACCGATTTGTATAATTTCATTGATAAGCGTGGGGCAAGTTCGCCGCTTGTTAGCGATGAGCTGTTTGCTGTTGTCCAGGCGGATGTAGATGGTGAGTTCGATAAGATGTGCGATTATTCGCGCGATTATTTGGTCGATTACTTTGGATTCAAGACTTTAGAGCGTGCGTATCTTATGAAGATTAATGGCAAGACCGTCGAGCGTCCGCAGCACATGTGGTTACGTGTGGCGATTGGCATTCACGGGAATGATATGGCATCTATTAGGGAGACCTACGATTACATGTCGCGCAAGTATTTCACACATGCTACGCCGACGCTATTCAATGCGGGGACGCCTCACCCTCAGTTGAGCTCATGCTTTCTGCAGGCGATGGAGAGCGATAGTATTGATGGCATTTATAATACACTCAAGGAGTGCGCTCTCATTTCCAAGTGGGCCGGTGGTATCGGAATGCATATTCATAACGTCCGTGCGTCGGGAAGTCATATTCGAGGAACGAACGGTAAGTCGAATGGCATCGTTCCCATGTTGAAGGTGTTTAACAACACAGCTAAGTATGTTGATCAGTGTGTAAATCCTGAGACAATTATCTACACCACTGATGGACCGAAACAAATCCAACATTGCGCGGTTGGCGAAACGGCGATTTACAATTTGAAGGGAGAAACTGAGATTATCCAGAACGTGCTAGAACACCCATATGATGGTCCTATGCTAGAAATCGAAACGCTTCATTCTCTATTTCCTCTACAAATTACTCCTGAACATCCTGTGTATACACTCAGAAATCAGGCAAAGGGTCTGAATTATAGTGTCATTGCTAATCGTCTTGAAAAAGGTATTGCTTCGTTTGAGTGGACTGACGCAAAGGACCTGAACGAGGATGACATGTTAGTTTACCCGATTCCTAAGTATGAGGCGGATGTTTCTAATATATCTGCGGATGATTGCTATATGTATGGTGTTATTTTGGGTGATGGTTCAATGGAGGAGACAAATGGGTATGTTAGTCTGCACACTACAAACAAGGCGCATATTAGAGAGTTTTTGGAGAGATATCTCACTGAAAAGATAGTGGATTACAAGGTTACAGTCGAGGATAATATCACTCGCGTTCGGTGGAATCGAACGATACACTTACCTTTCCGATACAACGACGTATATGACGAGAGTAAGACGAAGCGTATCCACAGAAAGTGGCTCAATTTGCCGATTGAAAAGAGCAAGTTCATTTTGAAGGGGCTCGTAGATACCGATGGATGCGTCGGCGAAGGGGCTAACGCCCCCTCTAACCCCCACGACGATATTGTATTCAATACTAAGCACGTAAACATAATGGAATCAGTTCGTTTTCTATGCATGAGAATGGGTGTTTTGACCGAGGGCACAGTCAATGGGGGTCGTACAGGGGGCGAAGTCCCCGTAAGCTATTGTTTACGTATCCCGAGGACGCCTGACATTTGCAACCTAATTGGAATGAACTATGATGAGAAGCAATTCGTTAAGTTTTTTAAGCATGGCGACTATTTGATGTCGCGCATTCAGAGTATCAAGAATATTACTTATAATGGAATCCTATATGACTTGCAAATGAAGGACCAACACGATTACCTGATTCATAATGGATTGGTTCATAATGGAGGTGGGCGAAGAAATGGTAGTTTCGCGATTTATCTTGAGCCCTGGCACGCAGACGTGGAAATGTTCCTACAGATGCGAAAGAATCATGGCGACGAGGAGCTAAAGGCGCGCGACCTATTCTACGCAATGTGGATTCCCGACCTCTTTATGGAGAGAGTAAAGGTGAACGGTAAGTGGACTCTCATGTGCCCCGACGAGTGCCCCGGATTGTCCGATGTGTATGGTGATGAATTTGTCGCACTATACACGAAATACGAGGCAGATGGTAAGGGACGCTCGACGGTGAATGCCAGAGACATCTGGTTCCAAATCCTCGATGCCCAGATGGAGACGGGAACACCATACATTCTGTTCAAGGATGCATGCAACAAGAAATCGAACCAGAAAAACGTTGGCACCATTAAGTCGAGCAACCTCTGCGTTGCTCCGGACACTCTAATCCTAACGGATAGAGGTCACGTAGAAATCCAGGAACTAGAAGGTCAAATGGTCAATGTTTGGAATGGCGAAGAATTCTCGGAGGTGAAAATTATGAAAACAGGAACAGACCAAGAGTTGATTACAGTGCATACTGATGATGGTATGAAATTAACTTGCACTCCGTATCATAAATTTTATATGAAGGATGGAGTGAAAATTGTACATGCAGATGACTTGAAACCTGGCGATGAACTAATTCAGTGCTCTGCTTATCCCATTATAGACGGAACCGATGCATACAATGGTGAGCCGATTCCGTCAGCAAATTGTCCCATACAAACTAAGTTAGAATGGTTCGCCAAATACTGTGAAACAGAGGGTAACACGGCGAATGGTGTGATACAGATTGCGTCGAATGAAGGCGATTTCTTACAAGAAGTTCAATTATTCTTACAGACATGTGGTATTGGTTCGGCAATAAATACACTTACCAGTCGTGCGAAAACGTCGGTTACATTACATAATCTTAGAACTAATGAGAACTCATCACTACATCGCTTAATCATAACGCCGGCCGACAAGAGAACGCCTGTGAAAATTCTACATATAGAACGTAATAACCAATTCGATGACACATATTGTTTCACTGAACCCAAGAGGCATATGGGAGTCTTCAATGGCATATTGACCGGACAATGCACCGAAATCCTTGAATACTCCGATGAGAATGAAACCGCGGTGTGCAATCTCGCTAGTATCGCGCTTCCGGCGTTTGTCGACGCAAATGGAGTCATGAATTACGATGAGCTACACAAAGTCGCCAAGGTCGTAACAAACAATCTGAATCGTGTGATTGATGTCAATTATTATCCCACACCAAAGACGCAGCGCAGCAATTTCCGTCACAGGCCCGTCGGCATCGGGGTGCAAGGCCTTTATGACGTCTTTATGCTCATGAATATTCCATTCCATAGTGATGCGGCAAAGCATGTTAACAAGAACATTTTCGAAACTATTTACCACGCCGCGTTAGAGAAATCGTGTGAGCTAGCACAGCGCGACGGACCTTACGAGACGTTCGCTGGCTCGCCCGCCAGTAAGGGTATTCTACAGTTCGATATGTGGAATGTGGACCCAACCAACGCCCGGTATGACTGGACCGCGCTCAAGCAGTTGATTATGCAGCACGGAATCCGTAATTCGCTGCTTCTCGCACCGATGCCAACTGCATCTACATCCCAGATTTTCGGATATAACGAGTGTATCGAGCCGATTACGAGTAACATCTATAATCGCAGAACGTTGGCAGGTGAGTTCATCCTTACCAATAAGTATTTGATGAACGACCTCCTCAAGCTGGACCTTTGGAATGAGAAGATGAAAAACAATATCATTGCGAATAATGGTAGTGTTCAGCATATCGAGTCGATTCCCCTAGAAATCCGTGAGAAATACAAGACCGTATGGGAATTACCGATGAAGCACCTCATTGATATGTCGGCCGACCGCGGCGCATATATCTGCCAGAGTCAGAGTTTGAATCTATGGCTAGAGGACCCCAATTATAATACACTCACTTCGATGCACTTCTATTCTTGGTCGAAGGGTCTAAAGACGGGTATTTATTATCTACGCCGTAGGGCGCGTCACCAGGCACAGAAGTTCACTATCGAGCCCGAGAGGAAGCAGAGCGCCGACGGCGAGTGCGAGATGTGCGGTTCTTAGGCTTGCAGTTTTTGAATAGCGCCGGTATATATTGGTGTCGCTGAATCATCTTAATTTCATTCAACAACAAGCGACGCTTCGCCGTCGAGTTGCACTTACCATTACAGTATTTAGAAACACTCTTATAGCCTTTACCATTCTTTATGGTAACATTTCGGACGTGCATTTTACCGCCAATCATATGGGTCTGAACACTCTCATAGCTAAAATCCTGACTTTTCATTATATTATATACCTATAAAATATAATGCGTCTCATATATCTCTTCCATGTTCTCATTATTGGTGCCCTCTTCATGTATGTCGGAATCAAGCGAACCGATATACCGATAAAAATGTTTCCATTTCTTCTCGGTTTAGGTGCAATCATCATACCATACCATATGTATAAGGCGTATTTCAAGAAGAGTGGTTGGGTTAACTACATCCATATTTTTCTAGTGGGACCTCTCCTCATGTATATCGGATACAATGCCGAGAAGACGGAACGCCGCTTCTTCGAACTACTCCTTATGCTTGGGTTCGCCGCCATAGGTTACCATGGATATTATATTTTGGATGAAACGTTCGGAGAGTCGAAGGAAAATAAATAGACATTATAAATGCCCTATAAAATCATATTGTTGGGAGACACGATGGTGGGTAAATCGTCGCTCGTTATACGATATGTATTTCAAACCATATCTGACCGTCAATGTCCGACCATCGGTGCAGCAATGTTCTCCAAATACGTCAACACACCCAAATTCAGAGGCCATTTGAATATCTGGGATACTGCCGGGCAAGAGCGATATAAATCACTCGCTCCACTATATTACCGAGGTGCTCATATTGCGCTGGTTCTATATGATATTACATATCCAACCAGTTTCGTAAATGCCAAACAGTGTATTCAACGCCTCCAAAAACACGAAAACCCCCTCATCGCTCTCATTGGAAATAAAACAGACCTGACGGAGATGCGAGCTGTGGAATACGAAGAAGGTAATCAATGGGCACAAGAAAATGGCGTATTTTTCTTCGAAACGAGTATAAAGAACGATTCGTCCGACATCGTATTTGATACATTACTCGCGATGTTACCATCTGAACCAGAACAACAACTAGAACCAGTTATCGATATAATACAAACAAAATCTAGATGTTGTTAGTTATAATTATATTAGTAAAAATACCATATATAAATATTTTTACTAACACCGTATATGTCGCCTCTTACAGAGTTCAATTTCGCATTCGACCGTTTATACCGAGCAAATAAACAGGATGAAGTCATCAAAACCATGGGAATTCAACTTCTGCAAAATGAAAATTATAGCCAATTTATGAAGGATGAAATCCTTTATAAGATGTTGCTCATCTTTCCTAAGGACCACTACTTACACTATATAATGGGATTCATGTTGAAAGACCGAACTCCCCTACGCGCCCTATATTGGTTTCGTCTATCGTATGAACTCGAACCACTATTCGAGCAGAATTTGATTGACATGTTGAAGATTTACTTCGATACGGAGAACTTTGACGCTATCGAAAAGATAAACAATGATAATGACGGGATTTTATACAAGTTGACCGACTGCCGTTTCCGTCTTTTGGTCTCCGCATATGAAGCCAAACGTAGGAATTACGAGAAGTCAATTGAGCTCGTCCATAAAATCGTAGATGACCCGAAAGATGTCCCGCTAGATATTCTTTACCTATGTTATTCGAATGTCGGTGTAACATACAATGATATCGGCCGAAATGACAAAGCCATCGAACATCTCGAGAAATCGATTGCAGTGTATGAACGCACTCCATTCGAAATGCGACGCGAACTAAAAAACACCTTCGATAATCTATTCTTGACCTACGACTATACGTATTACGAGCATAAGAAGCTGAAGCAGATGTATGAAACCTTCGACAAATCGGTTGGGAATACGCGCCAATTTAATCATTCGCTCCGACCCAAAAAGAATAAAATACATATCGGGTATGTGTCTGGAGATTTCAATTTCCATGTAGTTGTCAACTTCATTTTGCCTATACTATACAACCATACGAGCGATTTCAAGGTCTTCTGTTTCACCATGAATACCCTATGCGATACATCGTATCAGACCCATGTCCCGAATGTGGAATTCCACGACCTCAGTGATATGAATACAAATGAATCTGCCGAGCTTATCAACAAACTACAAGTCGATGTGCTTATCGACCTTTCTGGACATTCTGCGAGAAATCGGCTGGAGATATTCTCATTGAATCCGGCACCTGTGCAGATGACGTATTTGGGATTCCCGAACACGACAGGGATGTCCGCCATGCATTATAGGATTACCGATTCTATCGCCGACCATCCCTATAGCAAGCAATATTACAGTGAAAAGATGCTTCGTATGCCCAAGTGCTTCCTGTTATTCCAGCAGGTATATGCGAATTATAGTATTACACCACGCAAAACCCCGAAGGATGCCATCGTCGTGGGTTCTCTCAATAAAGAGACGAAGACGTCGATTGCCACACTCGAAGTCTGGCGCGAATTGATGGCGACTTGCCCTAAAATCAAAATGCTGGTTCTTTTGAAGACGAACACCGATACCCGCCGCAAGTTTTACGTGGACAAGCTGAATGTCCCTCTAGACCGCCTCATATTCGTGCCGTTCGTGGAATCCGAGAATGGATACTTGGACCTATTTGCACAGATTGATATCATGTTGGACCCCTTCCCATATTCAGGAACGACCACGTCTTGTAAGTCACTCGACAATTCCATACCAATAGTATCAAAATACCACAAGGATTATCATTCGCATAATGTCACCGCGTCGCTCCTGATTAACTCCGGATTCCCTGAATTGGTTGCATATTCGAATGCCGAGTATATTGATATAGTAAAAAAATTATCTGAAGACCCCGACAAACTCGATGAATATAAGACGACTATCAAACCGAAATTCAAGGAATTGATGAACCCTGTTGTATTTATAAAACAGTATGAAAATCTGATTCGTCAAACCCTGGCATAGAAGATGTTCTCATAATAAACCACGTGTTCCGATGAGTTATTGTTGTCAATCTTTTTAATCATATATCGCGTCATATCTATAGGTTCAATATTATGTCCAATAAATTCTGCCGTGAAAATCTGCAAATACGAGTTTGCTTCCCGTATCGGTAAATTCACATAATAATCATACGATATCGCATTGAATCCGTTTCCACTAACGTCCACATAGAATTTCACACTTTCAATCTTTGGCATCTTATTCAACATTGCGAATCTCGGGTCATCCGCAGGTATTCGCCAGATGAACTTACCGTTTCCGGTGCCTCTGCCCAACCTCCAATTACCGTGCCCACCGATAGTGAGAATCTCGTAGACAACATCCTCCGGTAGAAGTGCGCCCAAGCGTTTGTCGAATTGCATTTTGATTAGTTTTATTTTTTATCAATAAAAAATGCGTTGGTGTTTTCGGTTCAATTTTATGGAAATCCCATGCGCACATCCACGTCTACTATATATTTCTCATACAACTCGTTCGCATAATCAATCAGATTGTCGTTTATGTATCGCACCCATTCGTCAGGTATAGTGGTCCGGTTCATGCATTTCGTCATTAATATATAAAACATATCATCCTCATTAATATCAGTTTTCGCTCCGATTTCATACATCACGCATCTACCGGCCATGATATCAAATGCGGTAATCACTATAGCCCATATATCTGTTAGCACTAGGTCGCATGGTAGTGCTTGGAGTAGTTCCGGCGCTCGCCAATAAATCGACTGCATATATTCGTGTCGCTCGAGCAATTCGCCCACTGGTTCCGATAATCCGAAATCAATCATTCGCACTTTAGGTTCTCCGTCGATAATGTCCAGTAGGATATTCTCCGGTTTAATGTCACCATGAACGTATCCTGTCACCGCATGGATAGTCTTTACTGCGTCGAATATATCCTCGATTATCTTGATGGTTCGCGCATTCGTATTGGCATCGTGATTCTTCCAATCAAACGCCTTTATATGATGGCGTTCGAGGACCATTACCCATGATGTGTCTTGCCATCCGGCACCATATAGTTTGCCGACTACCCCCGTATCCTGAAGCTTACTAATCATACTATATTCCTTCATGAACCCACACCAATCTTCATACTGTTTGCTTATCTTGGATTTTTCGATATAGGTAAATTTCTTGATGGCCACGTGTTTTGAATTCAGTTTCCCACTATATACTGTGCCGTAGGAACCCGACCCCAATTTTTCGGTTGATGTTACAAGCGGCGAGATGTCCAACGATTCCTTTGGCTTGTCTACGAACGAGTCGAAAAATATGTAGCTGATTAAGTCGATTTCTCTAAATATGGTTTCCAAATTGGCGCACTCATTCTCAACCAGTTTGCTTACGGCGAGAATATGTCGCTTGTTGTCGGAGTATTTTGAAATATAATTCAGCCAAACTGTAAATATCGCTACAGTATTGTATGCGTAAGACGGAAACCTACGCTTTAATAGACTGGCAATGTATTCGTTGCGTTCGTTCATTTTTTGCGATTCGAATACTTGCATCTTATAATAAATCAATTTTATTATAAAGTGACTTATGGATTTTATTATATATACGAAAAAAGGAATGTCAGAATTAACTATACTCGAATGTCCTCATCCCGATTGCAAACAGACGATTGAAGTTGTCGAAATGAACTGCCGTATATTTAGGTGTGGTGTTTTCAAGCACGATTTCAAGCAAATCGACCCACATCTGCCCAAAGCACAATGCGATAAACTGGTGGCAGATGGCGTTATATATGGTTGTGGACGACCATTTCAGATTGTTTTAGATGCGAGTGGGTGCAACCAGGTCATTATTTGTGGTTACATTTAGTTTGCAATCTATCATATTGAAATCGAGGTCGAAACACATAGTTTCCCCGTTTATGTTGAGGTCTTTGTTTTTGTATTGCTCGAATAATTCCAGTGCTTTTTCGAAATATTCGTTTTGAGAGAACCCCGTTTGTATAGATACACATGTCCCGTGCTTCAACCATTCATGTTCGTAGAGCGCTATAGTATCATTGAATGTGCAGTCATACCAGTTATCGAGCATACTTTCGTATTTAGGCGATTTTTTTAATTCTTCCAAGCTGAAGGGTGTTTCGCCACAATAACTCGGGTAACTTGTCGCATCATAATCAGGCCATAAACCGTGTATTTTGTAATCTATCGAGCACCAATTCTGCAGTGCTAAACAGTAATATGCATATAACTTCATATATATTAATGCAGTTATAAAATTGATTGAAACAAATAAAAACGCAACACAAAGACAAACAAAATAAAATGATACCAACACCGAGCGCAGAGGTAATGAACGAACTGATTGCTTGGTATAATTACCATCGCATCGAAGTTTGTGTAGGTTCTCGATACGTCAATTGTGTTTATACAAACCAGCCGAGGTTGAAGCGATGTTATAGAGAACGCGTTTGTTCCGAAGTCATGAGTTTTTACGAATATTGCTTTCCTCAAGAAGAATTGGAATTTGTTTAGTAAATCATTTCTTTAAGTAGGAAAATCAATAAGTCGTAAAAGTCTTGGGAAGGAATCATTATTAATAGGTTGTTTTGAAAATTGGACATTTATAAAATGTCCAAAAATAAATATGCAAGGACCTCTTCTGGTCGATTTTCGCATTGTGAGCATGATGCTTTGATTTCTGTTTTTTTATAAAAAGTCTGACAGCATACTATTTTTCGATTCGTAAAATTCTTCACTATTTTCTGTTGCCATAATATACAACAAATGGCAACAAAGTTTAGTGAAAATAGTGAAAATGATGTCTATAATTTCGATTGTAAATTATGTGACTATAAATGCGTTAAGAAACAATATTTTAAACAACATTGCGAGAGCATAAAACATAAAAATCGAGTTGGCAACACATTGGCAACAGAAAATAGTGAAAATAGTGTAGCTACAAAATGTGATGTTTGTAGTAAAGTATACAAGGACCGCACCGGTTTATGGAAACACAAAAAGAAATGCGTAAAAACCGACCCTACAACAATGATAGATAAGATATTAGCAGAGAACCAAGAATTACGTGCCTTTATGGTGGAACAATCAAAGGAGTATTCGAGGGTTCTCTTAGAACAACGTAAAGAAACTTCTGAAATTATGAATAAAGTGCTCGAACTTTCAAAACCTGGTAATATGACCATCAGCAATAATACCATAAACAATAACAACAAATTCAATATCAATCTCTTCTTGAACGAACAGTGTAAAGATGCATTTAACTTCACTGAGTTTGTAAATAATATCAAAATTTCCTATCAAGATCTGGAGAACAATGCACAGCTCGGTTTTGTTCAGGGCATTTCTAAGATATTCATGGATAATCTGAAACAACTCGATATTAGCGAGAGACCGATTCATTGTACTGACGTGAAACGGGAAACCATGTATATTAAAGACGAAGACAAGTGGACGAAAGAAGTCGACGATTCCAAGTTACAGAAGGCAATTCAAACGGTGTCTTATAAAAGCATGGGTAAACTGATGGAATGGAAACAGGAGAACCCAGATTACCAGGATGCAGATTCCGAGTTTTCCAAGCGATGCTTGGATATGCAAAGACAATCACTCGCAGGAAGCGAGCGTGAGGTCTACTATCCAAAAGTCATCCATGCTCTCGCGAAGGAAACTATGGTAGACAAATAAATTATACTAACGACTTATTGACAATAGTATTAAACTCATGATGTTTATTTATAAATAATACATCGACTTGCATATTAAACATATTGATATAATGATTGTCTATTATATCGTATACGACGAACCCAATCGAATCCATATATTTTATGTGTTCTAAAAATGTCGGGACACCTTCATTATATTGTCCAAACAGAGGAATTTCCAAAATTATAAAATCGGTCCTTTCTAAAATCGAAGTTGCGCCTTTCAATATGGGTATCTCTGCTCCTTGACAATCGATTTTAATCAGTATGTTTTTGGCTTGTTGTAACAGTCCATTTTGTGCAATGAAAGTATTCAAATCAATCGTGTCGCGTTTGATAACTTCACAGTCCTTAAAATGGAAGGTTTTCTCTCTAAAAATGGAATCCCCTGTATTCTTCATCTGATACCAATTGACTTGGTCGATTTTATCATTCAGTAAGACGTTAAATACTTTCACATTATCATCTCCATTATATCGCGTCAATTCTAAATAATCAATTGCTTCGAACAAATAGTATTTGGAATCACCATAAATCTGTTTCATAACATACGTCCAATGTCCATGATGAGCACCAATATCTAATACCGCATCCGGATAATAGCCTTTCTCTTTAATAATATGTAGTTTTTCAAACATTGTATAGTATCAACAAATACGATTTATCGCTAACATAAACGAACTTTGCAGCTATGTCATTCTTTAAGTAGGAAAACCAATAAGTGTTGGAATTGTTGGGAACGGGTACATTATTAATAGGTTGTTTTGAAAATTGGACATTTATAAAATGTCCAAAAATAAATATACAGACTTCAAAATTCTCGAAAAAACACGTTGTTAGCATGATGCTTTGATTTCTATTTTTTATTGATTTTTTTGTTAGCATAATATTTTTTGTAAATTCGTAAAACTGGGCGGAAAAATTTGTCAGGATCATTTAGACAAACAAAGACCATAATGGAAAAACCTGTTTTTTACTGTGAAAAATGTGACTTTAGTGCTAACAAATTGTGTCGATGGAATGACCATATTTTAACCAAAAAACACGCCAACAAATCCCAACAAATTTTTCCGCCCTCTAAATTTTATTGTGAAAAGTGTGATGTAACATGCTCTCATCTATCTATTTTTAATCGTCATAAAAAAACACAAAAACATATAAAAACGCCCGAGGGCGCAAATATTTCCGCCCAAAATATTTCCACCGAAATTTTAATGAAGGAAAATCAGGAATTACGCAATTTAATTATAGAACAAGCCAAATTATATGCTGAAAATATGAACAACTCGATTGTCCAAAACGCGAATGTCCTCAACAAAGCACTCGAGACGTGCAGACCAATTAATAACACTATAAACACTATAAACACTAATAACAGTAATAATAACAAATTCAATATCAATCTCTTCTTGAACGAGCAGTGTAAGGATGCGTTCAACTTCACTGAGTTCGTAAATAATATCAAGATTTCCTATCAAGACCTAGAGAACAATGCACAACTCGGCTTCGTGCAGGGCATTTCCAAGATATTCATGGACAACTTGAAACAACTCGACATTAGCGAGCGGCCGATTCATTGCACTGACGTGAAACGCGAGACCATGTATATTAAAGATGAAGACAAGTGGACGAAAGAGGTCGATGATTCCAAGTTACAAAAGGCAATACAAACAGTGTCGTATAAAAGTATGGGAAAACTGACGGAATGGAAACAGGAGAACCCAGATTACCAGGATATGGATTCCGAGTTCTCCAAGCGATGCTTGGATATGCAAAGGCAGTCGCTAGCTGGGAGTGACCGTGAGGTCTACTATCCGAAAGTCATCCATGCACTCGCGAAGGAAACCATGGTAGATAAATAGTGGTGTTTTATACCCAAGTATTTAGAAAAATAAATGTGCGTATATTTATATAATGAGCGAAGAATCTAAATTAGGTTTTTTGGACGGAGTCGAAGATGGTGAGAGTAACATAAGACGACAAGAGGGTTCGTCAATTTCAGGATACGTCGCGGGGCTTGAGATTGGTAAAAGAAAGAGAGCTGCTGATCTAGTTACAGATGGTCTGCATAAAGACTATATAATTGGGTTTGATGATGGAGTACGCGATGCAAAAAACGATGGGATTGCAAAAATTCCAGCTGGAAACGCTATGTATAATAGTGGTTATTTAGATGGCTTTTACTCAGTTATGCCAAAGCCACCGCCGAGCACCCGCGAATTAGATAATATTATGAATTCAGCTCCAAACCAAGATATTTCTGATATGTATAAAAAATTTAAAGGAGACGGAAAAAGACCTAAACATGGTGGGAAATCGAAGCGTCGTAAACCAAAAACAAAAAAGAACAAAACGAAAAAAAGGAATCAAAAGAAATAAATAAATATGGTATTCATTTTATAATGCATACAATACAAAAAAGTCATCGTTTCATATTCTTCAAATCATAATAAGCACATAGCCTCTCCGAATGAAGCATGTCGAACTCCGCATTCATCTTCTCCAATGTCTGCTTCATTTCCTTATAGCGACCATTAAGTTCGGCATACTCCTTCTTCTTTTTCTCATATTCCGCCTTACGCTCCATGCGGTCAAATACCTCTAGTATAACTTGCTCATTGCTATGACTCTGTGCGAACGTCTCGAGCTTGTGCAGGAAGTTGACATTCAAACGGTATAAAATGGTTCGCGGCATATAACTATAATATGTGTATATTTTTATATCATTATACTATAAATTATGACAAAAACGCGTAATAATCGGAAATCAAACTTTAGACGGACAAAACGGAAACGCGGAGGGGGGACTGGTACTTCGACTAATAAAAGCGCCCCATTTAATACCACAAGGTTAGCTGCAGCAGTATCGCGAAGACAACAAGAAGAAGAGAGGGAGAAAGCAGCACAACAAAAGAAGAAGAGTGCGATGTATCAATCATATGCAGCAGATGCTGAAAAAAAGAAAAAAGAAGATGCTGCAAAAAAGGAAGAGGAAGAAGCTAAAAAAAAGGAAAAAGAAGAAGCTAAAAAAACTAAAACTGCGAGAAAAAAATCGGCCAAACTACAAAAAAAGGCAATATCACAGCTTCCTCCTATCCCGGAAACTCCGAAGTCAAGCGAACCACCGCCTACTACCAAGTCTCCGTCTCTGTCTCCATCTCAATCTTTGGCTGCTCTACCTCCTGCTCCCAAACCAGATGAGGTTCTACCTCCCAACTCTGAATCTCAATCACTAGCCGCGAGTGAACTACCACCTCCCGCTCCCAAATCAGATGAGGTTCTACCTGTCACTAAAAAAATAATACAAAAAACACCTGCTAGACAGGCAAAGCAAGCATTGAAACTCGAATTAAAAAATAAACACGAGGCAGAATTAAAACAAAAACAAGAATTAGAGAACGCATTACAACTACTCGATAGGGAGCTAGAAACTACCGAAAATACATGCATTTTAGTCAAAGACGTTTTTTATATCGACAAAGAAACAGACAAACAGGCAGACAAACTATTACAAGTCAATTTATGCAAATGTTTTTTCATATTGGGCCGTGTATCACAAATACTAGAAGATTTGAACTATAAATTTATGCTGGTTCTGAAAGGCACACGAGCCATGTTATTGGCAGCAAAAGAACGCCCGGATATATTAGCAAGGTTAAAGCCAAAACGCCCCGGCGTTTCAGTATTGGATAATAAATTATTCGAAACTCTAGATGTCGACGGAACTCTACAACTTCGTAATGGAGTTGAAACACCGGAATCAAGAGAGGAACGCAAAGAATTGGCAACTGACATATTTAAACTAATACAAAAACACATCGGAGAAGATAAACTATCAATACTCCAACCAAAACCTGAAACACCGGATGATACTGTCGAAACAATCGGCGCTAAAGTGGTAAAACTGTCATATAAAAACCCAGACGGCGGAATTACAGCCATATCCGATTTAGGGTTTAGTCAAATTACGCATGATTATTATACCGACGAGTTACAAGAAACCGCAGTCGAAGACGAAAAATACAAATTACACTATAGATTCCCTTCGCTAGAAGACCAAGAGAGGGAAAAGGCGGCATTTTTGGAAAAATTCAAACAACAATGGGCCGCCGGTGACCAAAGCGACAAGTCGTTATTTAATATTCAACATTTCACAAGGAATCTGAATAAGATACGCACACTACTAGGTAAAGAGACAATCGAGATGCCATCGGCGAGACCGGTGCAATCTGTTGAACAGTTACAAACCAAAAAGGCCGGATTAGAAAAGCTATTGGCAATGCAAACAGACGAAGAAAAAAGAAAATTGATAGTAGAACAATTAGAATTAATTGATAAACAATTAAAATGAACGCCGCGCGCACATTCTATATGAAAACGGTGAAACCCGTCACCACGGGCGCGACAATTATATCGATGTATTCAGGTGGATACAGCGCGGGAGCAACAGATTGGATATATAAAAATCACACCCCACCATTCATTCCATTCGCGTTAGATATCGCATTTTGTGCTGTTATAGGTAGTTGTATTGGAATTACATACCCAGTCAGTGTTCCGCTATTATTGGCATACGAGTATTATCAAACTCGTTAAAAAATTGATTTCTGTTATTATTGTTTTTATTTTAAATACAATAATAATGTCCATATCATCCTGGATAATCGCCGCCAGCATCTATAAGAAATATGCACAGAAAATGGCCGTGGTAACCGTATGCACCGAGGTATACGTATGTGGCTATATTAATGCTATGGATGACGTTTCAAAAAATACGAAAAAGCCGTTTATGCGCAACATTGCTAATATGGCAGTAAGCACTGGCATAGGTTTAATGAAAGCAGCTGTGTTCCCAATTTATATACCAGCTACATGTTTATATCTGCTATGGAATAAAAAATAATTTATTTGCGTATTATACATGCGATCATTCTCATTTTTCCATTGTTGTTGTTGGCCATTTAAAAAGTCAAACCCCGTTCCGCACATATCACTGGACGATGATAATACTATTTTCTTAGGACCAACATCAAATTATGTTACGTGCGATGTTTAGACGTTCTCTAGCGGCATATCAATGCCTAACGTAAGCTTCAAATAACATCGCATGCACGCCATCGTATCGACCAGCGCGTCGTGCAAATCCATCGGCACATAATCGAACAACCGAAAGTGCAATTCGGAAAGCTTCGGCGATTTCTTCCACCTACCACCTTTCTCATTAGTAATATAGAGGTTGCAAATATCCTTCCCCCTATTCATCGTGCAGACAGTTTCAATGTTGTTCACATCATTGAAAGTGTCATTGAACATCATCGTAATCGTCGGAATCCTGCGTAGCAAATGCATATTACGCAGAACTTCGATTTCAATCATCTTCCGGTCGAACGCGATATTATGCGCAACAACACGGTCAACCGACATATATGCCTCGTGGAAATCGGCGAGAGCGCGCTCAATCGGAATGCCACGCAAATTACAAATCTGCTTGGTAATACCATTAATCTCGCTCGCCTTGGGTGGAATCACCACATCATCGGCAATCCGAATGTATTCGTTGTATTTCTGAACAATACACTTCTTGTTGACATCATAAACGACAAAACTCAGCTGCAGAATAAAGGGGTAGTCATTGATAGAGGGAAACGGTAGACCGCTCGACCGGTCAATCTTGGGAATGAGACCGCTGGTCTCCGTGTCGTAAGCCATAATGAGGGATGCCATCGTAGGTTGTTTTAGTGTTTGGTTTGTGCTTAATCCAATGCAAAATAATCAATCAATCAATTTTGTAATATAAAACTAAGATGCGTTAGTAAGGATAGAAATGTGTATAACATTCGTTTCGTGTTTTTTCCATATTTATGAAAAGGATTACGACACAAACAAAACGTTGGAGTGGCGTATTGAGCGCTTCCGAGAGATTGCTAGCACCGGAATCAAACTATGTGTTTATGTAAATCCTGAGCTATTGGCGATGATTCCTAGGGAATATGATAACGTTATTGTTATCGAAATGCTCACCTCTCACATCGAGCGCCTCTGCGAAAACAAGGAATTTGAACTCCCACAACAGCGTAGTATCGAGAAGGACACCAAGAAATATATGTGCTTGATGAATGCAAAAACCGAGTTTGTGGCCGACGCCATCGAGCGTAATCCATGGGACTCGACACACTTCGCATGGATTGATTTCAATGTCTCGTATATTTTCAAAAATGGAGAAAAAGAGAGAACCCTGCGTTTCCTAAAAGAGCTCGATTTATATAAGCTCCCTGACCAATGCATGATGATTCCAGGTTGCTGGACTCCATACGATAATGTGCATATCGCACATGTAACGGAATGTATCTTCTGGCGGTTTTGTGGTGGGTTTTTTATCGGCGATGCAAACTCCCTACTGAAATTCGATAGCTTATATAGACAGAATTTCGAGACCTTCCTACAGAAATACAATAAACTGACATGGGAGGTCAATTTCTGGGCATGGCTCGAAGTAAATAGTAGTTGGAAACCCACATGGTATAAGGCCGACCATAACGATAGTATCATCACGAATCTACCGTGCGCCAACTTGGCCATGGTTCTCGCTTCATCTAACGCATGCGAAATCACTCACTACGACTACCCAGCGGTCTCGCTATTCCATCCCAGCTCGGCATCATATTTAAAGATAAACGGAGAACACATATTGAATACACGATATGTGAACTATTTTTTCAATGGAGATGGGTCGTATTTATTCTATGATGGTTCTCGTGTGATACAAAACAAGAATTTTTGCTCGCGCCTGGTCTTCGAGAATGGGACGTCGATACCCGCCGATTACGAGGAAATGAATGAAAATACCATCGATTTACCGAGATACCCGATGTATTCACGAGGCGTCGAGGACATCCGCTTATATGAACGGAATGGGAAGGCGCGCTATATTGCAACATCGGTCGGGTATCATACGACGGGCGGAAATCGTATGGTGGTTGGAAACTACGACTATAAACGTAGAGCGTATTCGGATTCGCATATAATTGCACCACCGACGGATACCTATTGCGAGAAGAATTGGGTACCACTACCGGGGGAGCGCGAACTGTTCGTGTATAAGTGGGCGCCACTCGAAATCGGCGAAATTGATGAGAACCAGCAAAAACTTACAATCATCCAGACACACGCGGAAACTACGCGGTTGCCATTTTTCGATAGGATGAAGGGGTCGACACAATTTATCGAACATAATGGGGAATTAATAGGAGTCACGCATTTTAGCGAAGATGCGAAAGTGAGAAGATATTTCCACATGTTGGTTGTTTTAGATAAAACTACATATGCGCCATTGAGATATAGCCAGCCATTCGTGTTTGAGAAGTTCGCGATAGAATTCTGCATTGGATTCGACATTTTCGACGACAAATATAGGTTTTGGATTTCGCGATTTGATAGAGACCCGGCATTATTCGAAGTAAAGACACATATTATTTCTTTTGTGAATATATATGCAAAGTCGGAAGAAACAGATTAAGAATAAGAATAAAAGGAACAAGGGACATACATTTAAAAACAAGAAGGCTAGAGGAGGAGTAACCCCGGATGGTTCAGCAGAGGAACGGGTTGTGGGAGAGGTAAAGCAATCTGGAGAGCAACCAGTTATCGAAAGTACTAAAAACAAAATACCTCTGTTAGTGGCCACAAAGAAAGGATGTAAGTTACATCTTGAAGCGGATACTGAAAAACTTACATTTTGGTATTCATTTGCAGATGGGTCAGATGATACGAAACACGTTATAGCAACGAATGATGATGAATTCAGCGAAGCAATAATTCTGCTAGATACAGCGGTTAAAGAAAAGCTAGATGCAAAATCTTTATCTACGGTGTCAGAGACGGTGTCTCAGGAGAAGTCTGGTGAGCCTGCAGGACCAGCGGCTGTGGAGGAGTCTGTTCCGGCGTCAGAGGAGAAGTCTGGTGAGCCTGCAGGACCAGCGGCTGTGGAGGAGTCTGTTCCGGCGTCAGAGGAGAAGTCTGGTGAGCCTGTAGGACCAGTGGCTGTGGAGGAGTCTGTTCCGGCGTCAGAGGAGAAGTCTGGTGAGCCGGAACCAATTGAATCGCGTTTTAAAATAGGTGACAAAGTTTTTTGCGAAGTTTATAAGGATAGTCCAAACCAAGGTATTTTTACAATAGACAACATTTTTAAAAGTCCTAATGGAGAGATACAACTTGATGGAAAAGATAAAAATGGAACTAAAAGGGCGTTCGCTGAAGCATTATGTAAATTACATACAGCGCCAGCGGCGGTAGAGCAAGTAAACCCATAGTTTCCGTTCCTAATCCTTAAAACTACTCTTCGCCCTATACTTCAATAAATCCACCGCGCCCTTGTTAGTCGTAGGGAATTCGCCCACGCCATACAAATCCTGTAACAGAAGCCACTCGAACAACCCGCCCGCATAAATATACACATCGACCACGCCCAGCGCACGCAACTGCGTTTGTTTCTGGTCCACCGAGATATCACAAGAATTTCGGCCATATATGATGACAGGCAAGTCCGGCGTATTATAATCGTTCAACTGCGAATTAATCACGGTTTCTTCGCGGTCCATAGGAATCGTTCCATGAATCAGAATATCTTGCTCTCCACTCGGTAGTGTATTTATCAAAAGATATCGCCCACTATTCCGTATTGCAATTTTAATATCTTCAAAACCAATCAATCGTTTAGGCGGCGATTGAAATAAAAACATTCGTCTATTTATCATACATCCATTATTTTTATATCATCATATTGTATAAAAACAATGTTCTCGAAGTTGTTGAAGAAGGTTCTCCGAACCGCCAAGCGCACATTCGGTGGGAAGCAACAGAAGCAGAAGCAGAGCAAAACTATGAAAAAGAGGTCTAAAGCGAAAGGAGGGTGAGGTTATAAGAACTATGACTAAAACTCAAAAATAAAAACAAAACGCGCTCAATTGAATGACGAGTATTCTACAAATACTCTGAAAAATGAAAAATTGAAATGCATCATACCGAATCCATTATAAATCAAATACATCTATAATGGATCTCAAACAAACCAAACTCACCAAAACCGAATGGAACAACACCGAAGTCCCTGTGTCGGACGACGAAATGCGTGTTCTCCAACTCATCAAGGACGGATTCAGCGACGTGAATATCAAATCCAATGTCAACCAATCGATGTTTCAGCTCGTGAAAATCGAAGTAAGCCCGGAGAACGAGGCCTATTTATACACACAATATTTCGAGAAGGATGTCAAATCCACAATAAAAAAATACGGCGACGGACTCGTAACATACGTCCCGTCGCTAGTTCAGATAAAACAACCCAAGAAGGTCGATGTCATTCGCCTCCAGAACATGGACGCCACTATCGAGTCCAAGCGCGAAATCATTTTCGAATACGTGATTTTGGATTTGGCACGGTCCATCCTGAAGTCCATCGTAAACAAGACGTCCAAATACGCTCTGGCACTCTACACGGCGATTCAGCTCAAGAAATGCACGATTCCGAACGTCAGTAAGTATGTCACAGAGTTCGTGGACCACGTCATCAAGATTGCGAATGACATGACGTCGATTGCCAGTGTTATTCATCGCGCATACGAGTTCATTGAGAAGAACCCCACACTCCTGAAATACGAGGATGCGACCCTCTTCCAACATCAGAAGCAGCTGTTCACCATTTTCAAGCAGAAGCCGACCACTCCGAAGCTGGTCCTCTATATTGCGCCCACGGGAACGGGAAAGACCCTGTCGCCCATCGGTCTTTCGGAGAATTTCCGCGTCATCTTCATCTGTGTGTCGCGCCATGTCGGTCTGGCGTTGGCGAAGTCGGCCATCAGTATGAACAAGAAGATTGCGTTTGCGTTCGGCTGCGAGACCGCGTCCGATATCCGTCTCCACTTCTTCGCATCGGCGAATCACACGAAGAATACGAGGACGGGCGGGATTTGGAAGGTGGACAACAGCATCGGCACCAAAGTCGAGATTATGATTTGCGACGTCCAGTCCTACTTGACCGCGATGCATTATATGTTGGCATTCAACGAGGAGGAAAACATCGTGACCTATTGGGACGAACCGACGATTACTATGGACTATGAAGAGCACGAGCTCCATGCGAAGATTCACCAGAACTGGAATGAAAACAAGATTTCGAAGATGGTGTTGTCGTGTGCGACGTTACCCCAGGAAACGGATATTATGGAGACGATTTGTGATTTCCGTATGAAATTCGATTGCGCGGACATCCATACGATTAATAGTTATGATTTCAAGAAGACGATTGCCGTTCTGAATAAGGATGGAATGTGTGTATTACCACACTTGTTATATGGGGATTATAGGGAGTTGTTGAAGTGTGTCCGTCACTGTGAGACGAATCGGACACTGTTGCGGTATTTCGACCTTTCGGAGATTATACGGTATATTAAATATGTGAATAAACAGGGTATGCTGGACGCCGATTATAATATTGATGCATATTTCACGAGCATTTCGGACATTACGATGAATACACTCAAGCTGTATTATTTAGAGTCACTGAAGCATCTAGATGCAGACCGTTGGGCAGACGCGTATACCGAGCTGACGAAGACCCAAGAGCCGAAGTTCGAGAAGGCTGGGGGAATCAAATTGACCACGAGTGATGCGTGCACGCTCACCGATGGTCCCACGATATTCTTGGCGGACGATGTGGAGAAAATCGGGAAGTTCTATATCCAGAACTCGAGTATTCCTGCGTCCGTGTTTGATAGCATCATGAAGAGGCTCGATGTAAATAACGATTTGCAGGAGAAAATCACGAAGCAGCAACAGATACTGGATGACAAGCTGGGGACGAGTAAGGATACGACGGAAGAAAAGGACACGGATAAGAAGAATGCGCGGCGCGAGAAGTTCGACCCCGAGATTAGTAAGATAGTCAGCGCCCTAGATAAACTCAGGCAGCAGATTCAGAGTGCGAATTTGGAAGCGAAATATATCCCAAATTCGAAAGAACACCAGAAGGTGTGGACAAGCACGCCGGTCGACAACGCGTTCATGCCACGCATCGAGGAATCAACAGTCAAAGAAATCATGGAGCTTGACGTGGACAACTCGATGAAAATCCTGTTGTTGTTGGGAATCGGTATGTTTGCAACGAACCCGAACACACAGTATATGGAGATTATGAAGCGTCTCGCTTACGAACAGCGACTGTTCTTGATTATCGCGTCGTCGGATTATATTTATGGAACAAACTATTCATTCTGTCATGGATTTATTGGGAAGGATTTGACGCATATGACACAGCAGAAGATTATTCAGGCTATGGGGCGTATTGGGCGTAATAAGGTGCAACAGGAGTATACGATTCGATTCCGTGATGATGAGATTATGATGAGGTTGTTTATGCCGGTCATACATAATTTGGAGGCGATTAATATGTCGAAGCTGTTTAGGGGCTCCGCCCCCTAAGACCCCCGTTGGGGGCTGCCGCCCCCTAAGACCCCCATTGGGGGCTGCCGCCCCCTAAGACCCCCCATTGGGGGCTGCCGCCCCCTAAGACCCCCGTTGGGGGCTGCCGCCCCCTAAGACCCCCATTGGGGGCTGCCGCCCCCTAAGACCCCCATTGGGGGCTGCCGCCCCCTAAGACCCCCGCTTCAGATAATGTTGTGTGTGTTATTTTATACGTAAATTATTATAAAATAAATGAAGGGGTAAGGGAATTCCACATCTATACTATTGAGGAGAGGCTAAGGGGATTCCATCTCTCTAATATTATATAATTGAGAAGGGGGTAAGGGGGAACCTTGGGGTCCCCCTCTTCGACTATCGGTAACAGAACTGCTATTCCCGCCGCAGTAAGTGTATGGAAAATACTCGTTCCCCAATATTGCCCGAAATAGATAGTTACAATTTTGCACATAAATCCAACAACCAGGAGAGATGAACCAAGCATAAACATCTTGTTCCCCGCATAATACGCACCCAGTGTAAACATATTCAATATCATAATGGTTCCCGTAATTGGCACCAAATTCAAATGATAATAATATAGTAGTTCATTGCTATAATCCAGCGAAATGGCACAAACCATATAGACAACAAACCCTGCATCCACTATATAAATCATATACCACTTGTTTGGCGCCTTGGGTAGTAGCGATAATGATATGATAATAATTACCCAGAAAATACACGTAACGTCGATGAAATTAACGATGATAGTAGAATGCGCCCATAATCCGAAACTCACAATAGATAGTGTTAGCAAGGGCCCTTTAATCGACAAGGGCGCATTCGGTAGTGCATAGCATATGGAACTCCACGAATTTTCTGGATAATCCACATACCATATGCCACCCGGTGAAATCAGGCAGGCGCCAATTATACATATTATAAACGATACAGCAGCCTGTATCTTATTTTTATGTTGAGTTAGCATAGACATATTAGGAAAATTGATTTTATCTGAATTTATATTATAATATATTAAAAACTGCAAACAACAATGCAAAGAAAGCACGAAGTGGCGATTGACATTCAGTCATACGATGACAATGACATGAACAAAGAAACGGAAAAAAACGATAACAAAAATGTTCCAAACTATAGTCGATTTATTTGCGCCGTTTCCGCGCTCACTCTTCTTGCCATTGCCACAGTGCAAATCTACTGTATCGATGCTTCCATAAAGTAATAGTGTGCCAATGCCGCCCCCACATGCCAATAACTATGTAAATAATATGTAAAATCGCCCGTGTCCGATGGACAATGTCCCGTCGCATGTAAATACCGTTCATACCCCCAACAAGAAAACGCCGTCGTCATATATGCCCAGCTTATCACGAGGTAACTTTTTCGCATCCCCATTTTTTTCGGTTGCACGATTACCATCCCAAGCGGTAACAATATTTGGCATGTAAAAATGGCCGTAAAAATAGCATATAGTTTGTATCGAATATATAGTATCCATGCCATCGACAAAACTGCTAAATATGTGCGACTATGCGAACGGGCTATAACTGTGTAATACTGATACGCCAATAAGGACATCGGTAGCTCGTCAAGTATTTCGCCCAAGTAGGAACCGGTAATATGGAAATAGAAACTACCACAACCGATGGCGGCGATTAGCGCATTTCGCTTTGGCGAAGCAAAATATACGAGAATAAACGCGAGATTGCTAATACTATTGTATGGTTCGTATGAATGGAATTCTCGCTCGCACCATTGGACAAGACTCATTTGATTACTAAATATTGTAAAGGCTTATTTATTACGTTTTACAATATTCTATTTTCGCTGATTTTTGCGAGTCCTGCAATACTTTCGGACCTTGCCCATAGCATAGGAGCAGCTGCGCTTAAATGCACGCTTCGTTCTTCGCTTGCAGGGTATCTACCACGCATTAAAAACGCGATTATAATATTTTCACACGCTTCGTATGAGATTGTCCATATTTGTATTTTTTTCGTGATTTCTTCGCTAAAACGAGCGCTTTGCCATTCTTACATCCCTCCTCAAGTATATTATAATCAACTGCAGCAGATTTGCCTGATGTAATTGAACTGGCCAAACGAGCGTATCCCCAGGACTGGGCGGTCTGGTTGGGACGAGAACCTGAAGAGAAGTAGGCGCCCTCACCCTTCGCAACGATTTTCTCTAGCGCTTCCACCGAGCATCCAGTGGCGCGTGCTAACTCAGGGCCAGGAACAATCGCATCGACGTTGTATATTCTGCGAGCGCGCTTGATGTGCTTCGATTCCTTGCTATGATAGGACGGAACTTTAGCTCGGGTATAGTATTTGCCGGTCTTGTATAATTTCCTGGATTTATTCAACATCTTAAGTTGGGCTGCACGGTCCTTTTTGGTCAATCGGAACGGAAGATACCGAATGGGCACCTTTTCCATAGTTATATATAATATGCCGACAAATTAATGATTTTATATATGGCCAATTGAATATATGTCATTCGAGGAAAACAAATACATCATTGTAAAAAACGCGATAAGTGAAGAAACTGTTAAAATGATAAAATTCCAATCGCAAATGTTGGAAGACGTGATGTGCCATAACAATAATACTATATCAAAGTTTTTCAACTTTAGCGACAAACAGGTCCCGAATAGTTTTTCATATTATGGCGCGTTATTCACCGAATCGATGATGTTACTGCTCCAGCCAATTTTAGAAAAACATACCGGAAAACAGTTGTTACCTACGTATTCGTATATGCGAATTTACTATGAAAATGCAACGCTTGCAAAGCATACAGACAGACCGAGTTGTGAATATTCAGCGACAGTTTGTATTCAGTGCGACGCCGAAAATCCTTGGCCAATCCAATTCGAAGATATACGAAAACAAGACGTTTCGGTAATATTGAGGGATGGCGATATGGCAATTTATAAGGGCGACGAGTTGGTTCATTGGAGAGACGAGTGTAAATATAATAAACATATACAAGTGTTTTTACATTACGTAGACGCAAATGGCAAATATGCTGATTTCAAATATGATAAACGTATTATGTTGGGAATAAAAAGGTAAAATGCGTTTTTGTTTTTATAAAAAAATTATGCCATATACATATATATAAATATATGGCAAATTATTATTGGGAAAACCAATCAATAGAGACAATAACACGGGGTTCCCAATTTATTAACCCTGCTTTTCATTTTATATATGGTATAAATGGTAATTCTAGTACGTATTCGCATCCAAGTTATGATATGACATTCAGTTATTTAACTAACTTTCATAGCGCCGCTCCTACACAACCAACATTACGATTCGTTAATTCAGGGTATAATAATTTAAACACATCTATATTTCCAACCACAATTTGTCCTGATGGTTATGAGTCTACCTTCAGCAGTGGCCCGGTTTCAGATACAGTAGTAACTCTAACTCCAGGCGTAAATCGTATGTACATAATATTAAAGTCGGGCGGGGGAGGTGGAGGAGGTGGAGGTGGAGGAACTAATACATCTTCCTGTTGGGGCGGCGGAGGTGGTGGCGGAGGAGGTGGCGGAATGATGGGTAAGATGATTCCAGTAGTAGCTGGACAGAACACCTATACTTATGCTGTCGGCGGAGGAGGAGCTGGTGGAACCGGTGGTAGAAATCCAGCAAATAGCGCTACGAATACCGCGGGAAATGCCGGCGGGGATGGCGGACAGACGAGATTTACTTATAATGGAATCACCCATCGGTGTAACGGCGGATTAGGTGGCGGAGGTGGCGGGTTAGGGTTTACACCACCGATAACCAAAGGCCCCGCGGGGACATCTGGTTCTGGAGGAACTGGTTCTCCAGCAATAACAACTCCTGCTATCGAGACACTAGTAAATGGTGGAGCCGGAGCTGCAGGACAAGATGGTAGTTTAGCTCCAAATTCACTAGGAGGAACGGGAGGGACAGATTCTGGTTTTCCATTCATTGTTAATAGTCCAACTTCTTTTTATGTGGCGGCTAGTTTATATGGAAATTCTGGTGATGGAGGAAATGGATTTAGAGGACCAACACTCTATTCAAATTTAGGCAACGCTGGTGGAGCCGGAATGATTCATGTATTTATTTATTATGATTAAACCCTTGAAATCTTCATCGATTTAATAAACAGCTGAAACTATTTTGTTATTTCTAACATTTAGTGTAAATTCTATACGTAATATTGTTATTATTCCAGTTATATTGCGCGATGGCATTCGCATTTTAGATGCATATATGATACAATCACCTTTATTCATACTAATACACATTCCATCATTAAAATTATGACAGTATCCAGTTTTGTCATTAATTTCAGAAAATGCAATATCAATCGAAAAATCGGAATTTGTCGCATCATTGTCATTTTGCATTACGTCGCATAGGACAATATTCGTAACGTCGAATCTAAATGTATCATTTGATATATTATATAATTTAAAATATACTGGTAATAACTGATTATCAATAATGTATTGAATATAATCGCATATCATACTCGCCTTACTCGGAAGTAGTTTTATTCTTGACGTGATTTCGTTGTTTCTCATGCGTTGTGATATCCAGTCGCATGTTGTTGGAGTTAAAATTCCATTTATAGTATTAATATTTGTAAATCGATTTAATTTTGAATCGACTGCATTGAATTTTTTAATTTGTTCTAATGCTTCTTTGCCACCTTCATCATCGCGCGAATGTTCCGTTATCATAAATATTCCATTAGATTTCACAATTTCTTTGTGGTCAAAACTTAATTTTCCGTCATATATCAATTCATTGAAAAATTCATAATCCATTTCCAAATTTTTATTCAACGCAATCGATTTCTTATCCTTTTTAGTAAATCGATATACGCTATTTACAGATTCGAGCGGTAATTGAATGTCACAATCATCCTCAAAAGATACATAAATATCAAATGATTCGCTCTTGTCGCCGCCTATCATTTTATAAAAATGTTCTGATAAATAACAAACCACGTTATTTGTATTGACTGAATTTGTATAAAGTTTACATTTATTACTGAACGATTTGTATTTCTGAGTCTCTTTGTCAATATCTGTAGTTACAAATGCATTATTGGAACAGTGATTTAAATAAGTTATAATATATAAAGTTTTCGTTAATATTGGTGTGTTATCATCAGAACTGCGTCTATACTGAATCTTACATTTCGCAATACTCTTATTTAATAATACTGATATCATCTCAAATATATATTTTTCTGGGTCAGTTCTGTCTGGTTTATTTATGTCAACTGTGTATAATGTATTACACTCCAATCCATCAAGTGAAGGTAGTTTATTTGCGATATACAGCGCTGGCAATTCCATTTAATAATCATTGAAACAAAAAATGTTTAAATGATTTTTATTAAGAATGAGTTATTGTATATATCCATCCTGTGATTATATATTTATTATCCGACATTGGCATTTTTCCACAATGCGGAAATGTCCAGCATGCAGGAAATAATATTAGCTTTCCAGCAGTCGGCTTAATCTGATATTCTCCATTAAATGTAGTCTCTCCGCCCTCTTGGACGTCATTTAAATACCACAAATATGTCATAAACCGTTTTTTGTTTTTAGGCCAATCTATCATGGAATCATTATGGTATACGTATCTACCTTCTCTTACTTTGTATTTCTGTACCATGAAACTTTCTATACTTATGTCTTCAAATTTTATTCTAAAATCTTCTAATGTTGAATTATTATTTTTTGATTTGAAATCATCTTTTATGCTTAATGCGTTTAGATGTTTTTTCAAACAATAATATAATTCATTGCGGAGTGTAACTCTAATTCTTTCCCATTCAGAACCCATCATTAATAAGTCTTTCGTGTCCTTTATCTGTTTATTCACACCACTCATTGTTACTCCATCATATTTGTTTTTGGATTCATCGAACTTTTCTATGATTTCTTTGCACAGCTCAGGCGGGAGAGACCTGCTATTCGTATATATAAACTTCGTGTATTCGTCCTTTTCAAACTCGTCGTCGATGATTTTCATATTTTAAGTATACCTCTGTAAAGAACTCTATATTCTTTTTCGAATACATACAAAATCCAACTGTCGTATTAGCGACCAGTAGACCCAAATCCGCCGCTACCACGCTGTGTCTGGTCGTCCAGCTCTTTCACCACGGAAACCACGATGGGAACCAGCCCAGGCGCACAGATTTGCACAAGGCGGTCGTTAGCTTGGACCGCATAGTCGGTCTGTGCGTCGAAGGCACCAATCAGATTTCCTCTATATCCGGAATCGATGATGCCCACGGAATTTGCGAGACGGAGCTTGGTCTTCGATAGGCTCGACCTGGGATACATATAGAATCCAGTCTCATAAAACTTCCCGGTGTCCGTTACCATCTGCGCCTTACACTTAACACCAAAATCGATTTTGGTGACTTGCTCTGCGAAACATGGGGTGTGTGCGGGTGTGAAAATATCGAATCCGGCGTTCTCGGTCTGGGCGTTGTGTGCCTGAGCGAGCACTTCGTATTTCTGCCGGAGTTCGGGGTCTTTGACAGCGATACATAGGGTCATGTATTTGTCGTATTTGGTAATATACTCGTTGTTGTATAGGTAGGCCATAATATACGGAATATAGTATGGTGTCTTTAAATCCTTGAAGAATTAAAATCGTGCTTTGAAATCTATAAATGGGTGTAAGTCTTTTTAACGCCTCTTCTTGGAGTTGTTCTTCTTCCCTTTCTTATTTTTATTACGCTTCTGGGATTTTCCGCCCTTTTTGCTTTTATTCTTGTTATTTTTCTTGCCACCCTCCTTTTTATCTTCCGTTGACGACATCCCATCCGCCATACTCATCCCTGTTCCTGTCTCTTCAGGAGCCTCGTCCGCCATCCCTGTTCCTGTCTCTTTAGAAGCCTCATTCGCCATCCCTGTTCCTGTCTCTTTAGAAGCCTCATTCGCCATACCTATCATCTCCATCCCCGCATCTTTCATCTCCATCGTTTTACCATTTAACATATCCATCACTGGCTGAGTCTCCTCTTCAATAGCACTGACAGAATTCTGTTGAGCGGCAACTCTGGCAGCCTCCTTCTCTTCAGCTAACCTAGCCTCCTCTTCAGCGGCAACTCTGGCAGCCTCCGCTTCAGCGGCAACTCTGGCAGCCATCTCAGCCTCCGTCTCTGCGCCGCCCTTCATGCTCCTAGACCGCCCATTCCTCTTCTTATCCCAGTTTCTACTTTTGTGAGACTTCGCCATAGTTTATATATACATTATGCATACATAAAATTTTATTTCGCTGAATACGGAATCGCATACGGATTTCCCTGGAGCGCACTCATGAAATCAGGAGTCGTTCGGTCCATTTGAATCGTCTGGTAAAGCGGCACTCCCCCACTAACGCGTCCAATATTCTCAGCCGAGGGCGACTGCGCCGCACCCTTCTGAACCAATTGCCGTTTATTCTCTAAATATAAATCCTTCTGTTTTGCCTCCATATTCACAATTCCGCTAAATACATTGGTATTTCCATTACCCATGCGCCCATTAATGGTCGACGATTTCACGTCATTATTCCTCTGGTTGTGCTCGCCATCGAACCTACGCATTTCCTTAGCACCCGACGCACTCGACCCGCCCGCATAATAGAAATCGCCAGTGGTTGCACGCGCCGTCTGCGCCATTTGGTGGTCCGATGTCGCATATCCACCACCACGCTGGTTGGCATTGATATTCATGTGGAATTTCGAGTTCTCTGTCATCTCGCGAATCGTCTTGGGAGCGAGCTGTGTCGGGTCAAACATATACGTCGCCGCAACAGAGGACTTGGCATTCTGGTAAGGGCGTAGACTACCGATGGTATTCTCCTTACGCGATGGGCGGAGAGCATCAAGGAGGGGCGCAACCGCAGCACCGAACGCACCACCAACCGCGCCGAAATACTTATCCTGGAAATTCGATGACCTGTTGTTGGGATAGGCCATCTTGGCCTTGATACCATAGTCCGATTCGGTCGGGCTGCCCTTACCACTCGCCCCTGCAGCGGTGAATGGAACCGCGCCCAACTGAATGCGGTGTGTGGGCATGTGTTCTCCATCCACATACACCGTCGAGTTACCATACGCGGCAACTCCTGCATACGACGCCGATGTCTCCGGGCGTGAAACATCCTTCTCGACGGGGACAGACCTCAACATCGGTCCCTTCTCGATACCAGTAGTCGTCATATAGCGGTCGCTATTCATCGCAAAAGACCCGTCGACGCGATTCTTCTCTTGAACTCCCTGCTGTTGGGAGTGCTCAAATGCAGTTCGCTTGATGTGACTGTTGGCTGGACCGGCATAGTCGAGAATCATATGCCCACTCGATTTCGGATTGGTAGCAACACGCAGTTCGTCAACCGTCTTTTCGCTCCAAGCATCGCGGTTCATCATACCCGAATTGAATCCGCCACCACCATCCGACGTAAATCCTAAACCTAGACCGGGGGCAACACGCTCCTCCTCGAATGGCTTCACATTCGCCATGCGCATACTAGGATTTACGCGCGAACGCATGAAATCGGTGGAATTCGGCGCACCATTCGCCCACTGCTGGTTATCACTGGGCGAGAAAAGAGGCGCGCGTTCCTGTTTCGACATTATCAGAGAACCCGTTCCAATATAGTTATCCAATACGGACTCGGATGCCTTGGCATCGACCGCCCTGGTCCGGATATTACCACCGAAAAAAGGGACCATGTTATTATGTCTAAAATAATTCTCGTCGACCTGTTCGCCGGTGACAGAAGTGTATTTCGTCGTGCTGGTGGTTTCGGCGGGTGGCTTGAAATACTTGTCCGTATACGCTTGGCGCCCGTCGTATTGGTTGACGGTGGAAAGTCTCGACGTGGATTCAGATTCTACTGGCGACTGATTCGGATAATTGACGTCTTGAATATCGACATTTGGTAATTTGGACATAGTTGCAAAACCCGATTTCTGATTTGTTGCTATATATAATCCACCCATTGCGATTAAAGGTATTGCGAGTTCCATACTATTCTATATAAACTATTGAAGATTTAAATATAATAAAGGGAACAAAGGGAACCAAGGTTCCCTTTAAATCCCTCCTTTCTAATCTTGGCGATATTTTTATAAAGGAGGGTTCTAAAGGTAACCTTGTTTCCCTATCTATAAAGGAGGGTTCTAAAGGTAACATTGATTCCCTTTCTATAAAGGAGGGTTCTAAAGGGAACCTTGATTATAAAGGAGGGTTCTAAAGGGAACCTTGGTTCCCTTTCTATAAAGGAGGGTTCCAAAGGGAACCTTGGTTCCCTTTATTGGTTCCCTTTTTGTATAATCCTCGTGGATTCCCTATTCAAAAAGGGAATGTCCACCGGTGTAGCCGCCCCGGAAATACCCGTGGCAATCGGGTGAAGATGCGGAGCTTCGACTTGCGTCCATCGCGTGTGTTCTAAATCTCGCAGAGTCCAGGCCGGATTTGACGCCCTCGTTTCATCGACAAATGCCGCGCTCGAACTATAACGATTGGTCGATGTGCTCGGCGTCATAGCTCCATACTCCACCGTTTTCTTCGTAGCCTTGCGATTAATTCCAATCAGGTCGCTCTCCAAATTCGTTGTATTGTTTCTTAAATTCGCCCCCCATTTTTGCAAGCGGATTTGTGGGTCCTCGAAAAACGGCATATCTAGACCGGGTCCCGGTGCATTCAATTGGTAGTCACTAACTCCCGTCATTTCCTGTAGTTTCTTTTTTATTCTAGCGGCATCATCATTGAAACGTGTGAGCGACATTATATATAATAATATCAGGAAATAAATATAAACGTCGTCACGTATTATACACAAGTATAGAATGTTGCTAAATATGATTGTAAAAAACGAGAGTAGAATCATAACCCGATTATTCGACTCTGTTCTCCCTGTCATCACCAGTTATTGCATTTGTGATACTGGTAGCACCGATGATACTATCAAAATCATCAAATCTTATTTTGAAAGTAAGGGTATTCCAGGGAAAATCGTCGAGGAACCCTTCGTAGATTTCGGATATAATCGGACATTTGCCCTGGAGCAGTGTGCATATATGAAATCCGACTATATTTTGTTGATGGATGCGGATATGGTTCTCCAGTATGGTAAAGAATTCAGTTTGGCGGCGCTAAAGGCGACACTACAATTACACGATGCGCACTATGTCATGCAAGGGTCCGATAAATTCCAATATAGAAATGTGCGAATTGTCCGAAATCGTCGCGGAATTAAATATTGGGGTGTCACACACGAATACGTAGATGTCCCAAAAGGAACCACATATGGTCTATTTCATCCGTCAACCCTCTTCATCAATGATGTGGGTGATGGTGGATGCAAAGCGGATAAGTATTTACGAGATGTTCGACTACTTACGAGCGCCTTGGAAAAAACGCCGAATAATGACAGATACACATTTTATTTAGCAAATAGCTATAGGGATTCGGGTCAGAAAGAGAAGGCCATCGAGTTCTATAAGAAGCGCGCGAAATTGGGTGGTTGGATAGAGGAGGTTTGGTATAGCTATTTTGCCATCGGCAGATTATACAAAGAGTTGGGTGACATGGAGCGCGCCATCTATTACTGGATGGAGGCATTCAATGCATTCCCGAACCGTATAGAGAACCTCTACGAAATCATACATTACTATCGAAATAGGGGTAATAATGAACTTGCATACAATTTTTATCGCATCGCTGACAAGAAGCGTGGAGAACATCGAAACGTCGATTTCTTGTTTATGGAGAATGACATTTATCATTTCAAATTGGATTACGAATTATCTATTGTTGCATATTACCATAATCCGGACAATTACGACCTTATGAAATGCAGTATCAATCTATTGGCATATCCTCATGGAGAAAAGCATATCGTAGAGAACATTCTCAGTAATTACAAATTCTATAGTGAAATCATACCCGGAACTAAACCGTATTTACACGCCAATGTTCGGTGCGATTCTCTACAATGCAGCACGCCGTCGATTTGCACATTCCGAGGTAAGCTAATCACAAATACACGATACGTTAACTATAGAATCAATGACGCAGGAGGTTATGAAAATGGTGAATTCATAGAGACTGCGAACGTAATTTCGAGAACCTGGAATGATGCTACCGATGAATTTTTCGTCAAACACGATAAATCACGTGATGGGCGGTATGTAGGTATCGAAGACATTCGTCTATTTGAACACAAAGGTAAATTATTGTATAATGGAAATCGGGGTATGAACGACCGATTTTATGTGGAACATGGCGAAATCGATTTTGATACGGGGGAAACAAAATCGGTCATATTGAGTGCACCTTTTCAGACGAACATCGAAAAAAATTGGGTTCTCTTTGAAGATGCGAAGGGTAACTTGAAATGCATTTATAGTTGGCACCCATTAATTATAGGTGATTTGAAGGATGATGGAGCATTCGATAAGACACACGAATTGAGCACGTCGTTTATATTTAGTCGATTTCGTGGGTCGACGAATGGTGTTAGGGTGGGCGACGAAATTTGGTTTATCTGTCATTTAGTGTCATATGAGAACCGGCGGTTCTACTATCATTCTATGGTTGCAATTGATGCAAACACTCTCCAAATAAAGCGATACACGCCATTGTTCACGTTTGAAAAGGAATGTGTCGAATATACACTTGGGTTTGCGCCCTTTAATGAAAACAAAAACAAAGATTCAGAACAATTTATTATAGGATATTCGCGAATGGACCGAAGCACGGAATATAAGGTAGTTGATAAAAAGTGGTTCGAGGGGATGTTTAACCGGCTGAGGGGGAGGGGAACCAAGGTTCCCCTCTAACCCCTCCTTTTGTTTTTTTGAAGTTTTCATATGCGCATATCGCGCTTACCATTTAACCCAACGAAAGGATGGGGAACCAAGGTTCCCCCTTACCCCCTCCTTTTGTTTTTTTGAAGTTTTCATATGCGCATATCGCGCTTACCATTTAACCCAACGAAAGGAGGGGGTAAGGGGGGACCTAGGTCCCCCCTATAGGTGAATATTCGGCGGCCTTACAAGCACCGTATGTCTTACGATGCCACTGCGTGATACCATGTTCTCTGATACCCAATAAATGTTTTGCAGTGCCATAGCCCACATTCTCATGGAGCGAATACCGAGTTTTCAACAGTGGATACTGTTCGCACAATTCCAATATATACTCATCATGTGCATTTTTAGCCAAAATGGACGCCGCCGCAATAAACGAATATGTTCCGTCGCCCTTCTCCACAGTAACACTCGGGATTTCGCGCAATGTTTCCGTCTCATTATCGAACGTGGTATATGGCGGGAAATCATTACCGTCGACCACCAGCATCACATCTTCACTCCCGATTTTAAGCATCACCTGTTTGATGGACTCGCGCATACCCCTCAACACGGCTTGACGGATATTAATTTCGTCGATAACCGACGCCTCAATGAAATGGATATGCCACGCAATAGCGTGCTGTTTGATATAATCCGATAGTTCGCGCATTTTTACCCTCGATTTGATTTTTTTACTGTCTTTCATAAGTTCATGACGAAACGAATTATCTTTAGGTAGAATTGCGGCGGCAACGTAGAGACGACCAAACATTGGACCGCGCGCGCATTCGTCAACGCCAATTTCATATTTGTTAGATTCGTCGTATATCGGTAGCAATGACATTTTTTTATTTAGTTATAATATATAAGTAATGTTTAACTTCAATTTTAAATTGAAATTGACGCCAATATGGTTATTATTTATACTATTGGTGGTCTTAGTTATCGCGGTAGTATTTGGTGCGAATTCATCTAAAATGGAGGGGCTGGTTAACTATGAATTGGGAACAACACAACTTGCTGCGATTTCGCCGACTACATGGTATCAGAACACGCTCTATAAATTGTATGACAACAACTTCATTGACTATACCAATGGTAATCTAGTTCGTGTATACGAGAATGAAAGCGGTGGAGCAAGGTTGTTTAATCAATATACGGTTACTGTAAGGAATGGACAGACCACGTCATATAACACGGGTGTTAAATGGACGCCGTCTTCGACGAATGTGCTTTCCAGTTCGGTTGCGCCATGGTCCGTTTCCAACACGGATAACAATTATAATTTGCCCACTTTCACTGACACATCGGTGATTTATATGCCTTGGGGAACGGACACATATGTTCATGTGGTAGACAATACAAAGACTGAAAAGAATGGTAGCACGTTTTATATTGGTGGATGTGATGCCGGACAGAACAACTGCACGACCAAGAAGAAGCTCGACTATGGTGTGACTGTCGACTTGACCGGAAAGATTGATACGACGGCTACCGAGTCGGATGTGAAAACTGCGACAGGAGTGAGGTCGGGGCAATTATTATACAAGTTGGCGAATGGTGTTTTCTATGATATTTCTGGATGCTTTTACGTAGCTACTACTGCTGCTACTCCTGGGGCTACCGGTGCTACAGGTGCTACTGGGGGTAGCGGGGCTACAGGGGGTAGTGGTCCTACTGGAGTTTCTGGTGCTACTGGGGGTAGCGGGGCTACTGGGGCTAGCGGTGCTACTGGGGCTAGCGGTGCATCTGTATCCCCAATTACACCTAGGTCAGTTGTTGCTACCCGTGTTGCCGGGTCAACTAGCGCAACCATTGTAATAACAAAAGGAGGTGAAGGCGTGGATAATGCTACAAGTTATGAAATTACTGCGTCCCCGGCTCTTACAGTCGGTGTTGCTAACCCACAAACGGTAGCAGCTACTACAGGGACAACTGTAACATACACTTTCACAGGTTTAACTCCTGGTGTGACATATACATTTTCAGCAAAGGCTATTAAAGTCATCGTTAGCGAAGGATTTGGCGGATTTTGGAGATTTGGAAGTGAGTCCTTTAGTGAAGGCGCTGATGTAAGGTCTGATACTTCGCCATCATCGGCGCCAATTATGGTCGATGACCCTGCCGCTGCTCAAGCTGCTGCCGTTCAAGCTGCTGCTTCTCAATCTGCTGCCGCTCAATCTGCTGCCGCTCAAGCTGCTGCAGTTCAAGCTGCCGTCGCTCAAGCTGCTGTTGATAAGGCTATCGCGGATAAGGCTGCCGCGGATAAGGCTGCTGCTGCCGCCGCTACCGTTGCCGCTCCTCCAGTAGTTGCTCCTCCTATTAATATTGACTGGAGTAAATTTAAGATGGCACCAATGGACTTTAAGCTTGACTTTAGTAAGATGAAATTCGGATTCAGAAATATAGAAGGCATGGCAACTGGCACAACCATCACAAAATATGACCGCTATGGTGCAGTGTTTACTGGTAATGCGGTGGCTATGAAGGATGATCTCGAGACAAAGTTCGAACCATGCATTTTCAAAATTAATGCGACTGACTCTATTATTTGCGTGCCGACTCGTCTAAATAATTTGATTGCTGTTATATCTAGGAATGATACTACCAAGAAATACACCATTTCGGATGTTGGAATGTATACCCCTTCGATTAAATTGACAGTTGCACCTGCTGCTGCTACTACTCCTCCGGCTACTACTCCTCCGGCTACTACTCCTCCGGCTACTACTCCTCCTCCTGCTAATACAAATGACTCTGAATACTGGAAGAAGTATTGGTATTGGCAGACGGAAGGTGGAACTAAGATGTCAAGTGATTATATCCTAAAGTCGCAAGTAATACCACCTGTATGCCCCGCTTGTCCCAACTGCACTACAGGGTCTTGTGGAACAAGCGGTACAAACAAAAATGGTAGCACCGTCGGTTCTGATGTTGCTGGTGTATTCAAGTCGCTAATTACCGGAACGACAGACGTAGCGAAGGATACAGTTTCTGCCGGCACAGGTCTCGCCAAGGACACCGTCAAGGGCGGCGTCGGTCTAGCCAAGGACACTGTAAAGGGCGGCGTTGACCTTACCAAAGATGCCGTCTCCGGAACAGTCGGTCTTACCAAAGACGCTGTAAAAGGAACAGTTGGGCTAGCTAAAGACACTGTAAAGGGTGGTGTCGGCTTAGTGAAGGATACTGTGAAAGGCACCGTCGGTCTAGCTTCCGATGTTGTAGGTAGCGGAACTGGGTTAGTTACTGGGTCTGGATCTGGGTCTGGATCTGGGTCTGGGTCTGATGCCAGGTCTGGTTCCGAGTTACCCGTTAGCTACTTCGATTCGTATACATACAACGGAACCTTACCCAATAAACCATCAACCAATTTCATGCCCATAACCGCAAGTTTCAGCGCGTTCAGCAAGTAAACATTCGTTCAAATAGATATAAAAATAAATGTTCTCAATATAGTAGTCTATATGGAAAACATTAATAAAATACTAGGTAGAGAGGATATCGCCAATCAAATAAAAAACATACTGAATGATTTCGACAAAAATTGTAAAAACGTGAATTACAATAAGGGAATCTATATCTATGGCGCTTCCGGAACTGGTAAAACTCATTTTATAATGAAATTGCTCGAAGAAATGAACTACGATATTATTCGGTATGACGCCGGCGATGTTAGAAATACATCGCTAATTGATACAATTACAAGTAATAATATGTCTTGTCGTAATGTTCTCCACATGATGAAGAAAAGCGTAAAAAAGATAATCATTGTGATGGATGAAATCGATGGTATGAACAGTGGGGATAAAGGCGGGCTCACATCACTCATCAAATTAATTCGACAGAAGAAGACGAAGAAGCAGAAACTAGAGGACGTGACACTGAACCCGATTATTTGTATTGGTAATTATTTTTTGGACAAGAAAATGAAGGAACTGATGAAGGTTTGCACAGTGTTCGAATTGAAAACACCGACGCCTCACCAGATGTCCCTATTATTGAATAATACTTTGAAAATCGAAAACAAGGAAACCGATAAAAATAAGGATCGATTGAAATCAATGGTTCTCGAATATATACAAGGCGACCTAAGAAAATTACAATTCATACAACAGTTAAATCCAGACATACTAAACGAGACATTCATAGAGAACATATTGCATATTAAATCGCATAACGAGGATTCAAAGAAGATAACCAAGCATCTGATTAATCAGCCGATGTCCTTATCTGAACACGCCACGTTCATTAATGAGACGGACAGAACCATAGTGGCTCTTTTATGGCATGAGAATATTATCGACGCGCTCGATAAACACACCCCACAAAAGACATATCCGTTTTATTTGAGGATACTGGACAATATGTGTTTCGCAGATTATATTGACCGCATTACATTCCAGTATCAGATATGGCAATTCAATGAAATGAGCTCGCTTATGAAGACGTTTTATAATAATAAGATATACCATGATACATTCCAAAACAAGGCCAAATTGGACGAAATCCGATTCACTAAGGTTCTCACGAAATATTCTACGGAATACAATAACCAACAGTTTATTTATGGTATGTGTCAAGACCTCGATATGGACAAGAAGGATTTGATTGCATTCTTCCAGGAATTACGCATCTATTATGGCGAAAATTTCCAATCACAAGCGGAGATTTTAAATCAAGTAGAAGAGTCATTTGAGAACAATAACGTTAGCAAACTTGATATAAAACGTATGTATCGATATTTAGATAAGAATGTGAAAAAAACAATTGCGGATGATGAAAGCGTTAGTGATGAATAATTACACCTTAACAAATAGTTCAGGTTCGGATTTCAACCTTTCGATGAACACTGTAGGTTTAGGTTGAGGCGTCAGTTTAGGTGGAGGCGTTTGCTGTATTGGTGTTGGTGTTTGTTTTCGAAGCGTTTCAATCTCCGCTCGCAATTCAGCTTCAATAATAGAACTCTGCTTTAGTTTGAATTGAAGTTCGCTAATTTGCGATGTCTGCATTATTGCTGATACTGGTATTGTTGCTTGTGATTTAGCTGGCGCTGGCGGTTGTTTCCGTAGTCTATCAATATCCGTCCTTAAATCCGCTTCAATAATCGCGCTCTGCTTTAATTTGAATTCCAATTCGCTAATTTCCTTCTTCAACTTCTGAACACTGCTCGATGGCGCCTCAATCGGCTCCGAGAACTTAACCGTCGTCTTCTTTTCTAACATATCTTCTAATTCATCATTTCGTGCCATAACCGCCTTCAGATTACTACGCAGCCCATTTATCATATTAATGATTTCGTTCGGGTCAAGCGCAACAGGGTCCTTACCATCTTGCTGCATAATAATCTGCGGCTGCTGTTGTTGTTTGCGACGTTCGTCAATCTCCTTGGTCTGTTTCAATACATCGGGTTTCATGCTAGGTTTTCCAGCTTCATATTTAGCAAGTTTTTCGTCTATATCATTTAAGAAAAATCTCTTAATTTTCGACTCATCCGTAAATTTAATGAACATATCAACCGTTTTATTGGATTCCTTTACCACAGAACTATTCGGATTATCCAAAAGCCTACGCTTATCAAACGTATTATGGACATGCGAGAAAATCAGGATAGTCTTCAATGGGTCCAACTGCACAAACGGTATCGTATAATCTTTGAGAAACTCGCGCTCCTCCGCAATACACGCAGTCTCGTTGTATTTCGTGATATCTAGTAGTTCACGTTTGAATGCAAACGTTCCCGCCGTAGCATGATTTGGACCATATGGCCCAAACTGATACATCTTACTAATATGCTTGAAGTATAGATATAGTTCACTGGACCCGGCACATAGCGCCTTCTTGTTCGCCGTTAATACCTCGACTGCGTGTTCAATACGCTCCGGTGGGTAATAATCATCATCATCCATATAGACAATAATGGAACCCTTCGCCTTCTCATGCATAAGATTACGCTTTGCGCCGAGCGGGATTTTCTCAGGCAGTTCGTAGTATTTAATCTGTGGTATATTCGAACCTTTTACCAGGTCCTTAATTTTATCAGTTCCGTCATCGATAATAATCCATTCAATAAGGTCCTTCGAATATGTCTGGTTACGAAAACATTCGAACATGATGGGTATAAAGGGTCGTCGATTGAATGTTGGCGTGCATACAGACACAAATGGCTTGGATTTCTTCGTCATATTTAGAATATGCTATTTATATTCTAAATTCTTTTTTTTAAACATACATTAATATATTTAGTCATCAAAAAAGGTGTTTTTTTTCTCGAACAACGCTTTGAAACGCTCACCTAAATATTTGTTCGTTATTATTAACATAAATATTGTTACACCACCAATCGAATTGTGCGCGCGTCGAAGGTAATTCGACTGTATGCGCGATTTACCCGATTCAGTATTATAAATGTTGTATAAAATAATTGGCACTAATACCCATATATGTATGTTTTCCAATATTACTTTCCCCAAAATTTTATTACATCGAATTATAAACTTTTCTAGGTCTGTTCCAGCTACAGGGCATTCATAAATGTCATCACTATCTCCGACAAATGATTTATTAATATCCGACATAACCTTTGGGAAATTAAACGGACTGTCTTTATTATCCATCATACAAAGCATTGTAACGTAAAATACAAACATTGGTATAACAAATTCGGCGATGAATCCAAGACCCATAGCGATACCGAAAAATAATATCCAAAAAAGAATCAATCGAGGGTCTGCAAAAGCAGCAGTTTTATATTTCACAATAATCATGCTTATTTCATATACCATCGAGATAGCGAGTATTATTGTGGCAGTTACATTAAGTTTGTAACTCGTCGGATCTATAAAAAGCTTGAATGAATTGCCAAACGTCTTTACGAAATATTCACTGGCTCCTTTGGTTAGAAAATAATATGTTACAATTCCGGATAATACGAATAATAATGCTTTGAATGGAATTAGTTTAATTAGTGGTAATGTTTGTCCAAATATAAACATAAAAATTCTCACTGGAGTTAATGCTACCTTTAATGGGAGTACACCATCTGTTACAGTAGATACCATGTCTGGAGGAGCTTCTGCTGGTTTTGGTTTAAATTGTTTCATTATGGCATCGATAAAACTTGGAACTTCTCGTGATGAATACAAGAAATATACATTATATGTTATAAATATTCCGATTAAACCGGTCAAAAATCTCTGGACCGTTCCGGCAAGATTTTTATAGTCTTTGTCATCTTTGCTCATTGGACTTTTCACACGCGCCACCTTGTATAACCCGTCAGCAATTAAGAACGAAATATGGTATGGAAGAATAGATATGTAAATTAGAGTATCTACAACTTTTTCAAATGTATCTTTTTTTGGCGGAGGTTTGCCTCTGGCGCCTTCCACAAACGGTTCAACTGGGTCGTCATCAAAATTCTCTGATTCTACGGTCAAATTCTCAGGTTCTTTCTCCTCAGGTTCTTTCTCCTCAAGTTCTTTCTCAGAATTAACCGTATTTGGAATGGGGTCGGCATCATATACACTTTCCAAATGCGGCAATTTCGTAAACCCCTTCTTTTTATTATTGATGCGTCTAATTTTTTTCTCCATTGCTTCAATTTCATTTATCTTTTTATCCTCCATGCCTTCTACAATGGTCGTTTCGGCTATATCTTCCTTTTTTTCATTAAATTTTATATTCTTCTTCCATTTAGTTTCACTCATTTATATAGGATGATAATATAATTTTACTTATAGTATCATACGCTAAATCTATCTAGCCAACATCATTCCACACTGTCCAGATATGAACGATAGAATATTGTAACGTTCTTCAAACACAGTTAAATTATAATTGTATTCGAACAATCGCCAATTCTGTTTGTTAGTTCCAATAACATTTCCATCGCCATCACATATAATATTAAAGCTACTGTTTGCAGCATCGAATGGAGGAACATATGTAGTTATTTCTAGTTCAATGAGTTTAAACTTACTCATATTAATTGCACCAGACGGTTGATATTCAAGGGGGTTCGTATTCAAGCAGAAATTATAACAATATAATCCATCCTTGGCACACCCATGAGTCCTCGTATATTTTTCAACATAATCGAAAATCCCATGCGTCAATGAATTCTCTCGATATTCACCATTCAACAAAATGCCCATGGACAATAAAATGTTCTTCTGATTTGCAACTTCGAAAATTCCAGTATAAAAAAATCCCGTATTTTGACCATCTATATCAAATCGCGGACCTACTAATTTATCTGGTAGCGGTGTATCATTTGTATAAATGCTCGTTGTATTTGCAGCTCCAGGGTCATTTGCCGGAAGGGTAGCGGGCGCATTATCAATATTCGAAGGAGGCATACGATATGGCCAGTTCGTATAATTACTCCATTCATTCCTCATGTTGACATCGTTCCTTTGTAGGTAAAACATCCAACTGGAAACCATACCATTCGACGTCAATTTGACTCGTTTGGAACCAGTGATATTTTGGAAATCGTAACGTATGACATCTTTCACTAAATAAATCTGGTCCTTTGCAGCAAATAATTGCGCTTCATCTTTGGAAAGGAAACAATACGTCGAAATTAAGTGGATATCAGCATTCCACACATTCGTTTTATTGCCATAATTCGCGGCATCTAAATAAATCGATGGCGGCGATTGTAGGAATCGATACATCTGTAGTTCTTCACGGTTGAAATCGGGTTGAATGTATGGAAACTGATTCGGTTGGTCAAATATATCGCGAACTTGGAATAATTCTTGGATTGGGCGGATGGTAATCGTAATTTCCAGTTCAGCATATTGTAAACATACGAGAGGGAATGCACAGCGGGTATCCAGGGTGAACCAAGTGTTAATCGGTATATAGAGCGTGCGCCCACGAATTGACGGTTCCGAACCCGCAGCATTTCCAGTATATATCGCAGCCGGGTAGGAATTTGAACGACCGAATGCCATAGCCGGTTCATACACTTCTTCAATATTACCAGACATTTTATTGAATAGCTCTTTCTTTTCGGCAGTGAAATCACGCTCCACCATTGCAGCAAGATACTCGCCCGTATATTTCTGTAATGTGACTGAACCACACGAAATAACGACTTCGCGAATCATATGGGTTCCGATATCATTAATCCATTTGAAATCATATGGTGCCCATTTGGCATTTGTCTCCGTTGTGGGATTATGAATAGGACTCCATATATCGGGTAGTGTTACCACCAAATATGTGTCCATCAGAAGTTCAGCATATCGCTTTATCTTGAACTTGAAGACAGAATCATCGTTAGTTCGAAGGTCACGGGAGCCTTCGTAATCCAGCCTAAATTTTTGGAGTCCGAAATTTGTATATTTAGAGTATGTTACATTGAAGAACGTCTTTGTAGGTGAACCGGTTAATATTACATTATTGGCGCCTTCTGATATAATATTTAGTAATCCGCCCGCCATTTATTATACTATACTATATCAGAACAATTTATATTACTTTGTAAATATATAATGACTGTATTTAAACTAATTCTTCTATTACTAACTATATTCATATCGATACTTCTTGTTTGTAAGTTATTGTCAAAACGCGTGATTATTGAAGGCGCCGGTGACCCAATTGCAAAGAAAAATGACATGGACGCTGTTACTGGGAATTTTGCACCCGCAATCATAGTCCCGGCATATATAGTTAAAGCATCTCACCCCAGACCGCCATTAATCAGTGATGCAGATAGATTTAAAAATTCGCAAGATAAAATGCAATTGATTTTATTGAGACAACGTCTGCGTATTGTAGAATCACAGTATAACTCAACAAAATCCCAATTACCATCCAAGCCGACGCCTCCTAAGAAACCTACCAATAGGAGAGATTTTAAAGCTATTATAGCTTATTCAAGTGAGCTTGCGAAATACAATGTCAATTTAGCGAGATATAACGTATCTCGCATTGCAGTACAAAGACAACTGGATGAATTAGACAAACAAATTAAGTCAATTCTTGAATCCATTGCACAAGTACAATTGAAAATTGACAATTTTAACTCTAAGGTAAAGAGTTATATCGATGCGTTGGCCGAATACAACAAAAAAAATGACGATGATAGTCATAAGAATTATCGATTGAAGGACTTCTTCGTAAAATCATCCTACAATTCCGCATTTACTGGAAACTATATGAATAGTGAAATGGTAAAGCTTCTTTTGAATCGTGGATGCCGATTTTTGGATTTTGAAATAGTAAATTCAAGAGGCACGCTCTATGTTACAGATAGCTCTATTGCGTCGGATAGAAGTAAGCAAATCACTCTAAGTGACGCGCTCAGTGTTATCAATCGAACTTTGACGAAGGGTGACCCAGTATTCATAAATTTGCGATTACAGAATGCCAAATCTATTACCTACGATAATCTGAAATCCACACTAAACCGATTACAGTATGAGTTACGCTATACAGGTCGCCCCATAGACGATACAACTCGTATGAGCGAAATACAGGGTAAGTGTATAACCATAGCAAATTATGATATTAAAGATAAGAGTGGTAAGTCTGCTACGGATATAGTCGCGAATAAGTCTGAGACTGGTTTATGCACCTATGAAAATAGTGTTATTGCGAATTTGAGCGCGACCACAGAGCCAGGAACAAAGCGAATGACCGTTGTTGAACCAAATAGTGTTGGTAGTTGGTTTGACAATCCAGATATCAGTGTGCGTCGCCTGGTTCTCGAATATAAGGTGAACTTTACTCCTCAGCGTTTCTATAAGAGAACAGATGAACTTACAAAATACGAGAACATTTTTAATGCTATGAAGTCTCCATACATTGCGATAAAATATCTAGATGATAGAGCATTCGATAAATTGGATGCAGACGCGGATGTTGTTGTTTGATAAATGAATAAAATATTACAATATAGTATACTATAAATGAGTAAGTATAACACAGATTTGTGTGACAATGATATGACATTCGCCGATTGCGAATTGGCCATTCTGCGTCACGCCGTGGATGAAAGCGACGAGAAGAAATCGAAACGTTTAGCCAATGCGAAGGAAATCACCGAAATGATTGTAGTTGTCGAGGATTTTCTCCGAAAGAAACATCTGATTTGTTATGGAGGAACTGCCATTAATAACATCCTACCCAAGCAAGCGCAATTTTACAATAGAGATTTAGAGGTTCCGGATTACGATTTCTATTCGCCGAATGCCATGGATGATGCGAAGGAATTGGCGGATATTTTTCATGCCAAAGGATTCAGCGAGATAGAGGCGAAAGCGGGTGTTCATTATGGCACATTTAAGGTTTTCGTTAATTTCATTCCGATTGCCGATATCACGCTGTTGCACCCGACAATTTTCAAATCCATGGCTAGAGAGGCTGTGCAAATCGATGGTATTCTGTATTCTCCTCCAAATTTCTTACGCATGAACATGTATTTGGAGTTATCGCGCCCAGAAGGTGATGTATCCCGTTGGGAGAAGATATTCAAGCGTCTTACCCTATTGAATGAATATTATCCGTTTGCGATAACGACACGATGCGATAAAATCGAGTTTCAACGTAAGATGGAGCATGATACCGATAAATCCGAAGAACTCTACTATACTGTGCGTGATGCGTTCATTGATGATGGCGTGGTGTTTTTCGGTGGATATGCGGCGCGCATGTATTCGCGATATATGTCGAAGGACCGAAAGGAGATTATTCAGAAGATACCCGATTTCGATGTTCTCTCTGAAGACCCCGACCGGTGTGCGAATATTTTGATTGAGCGATTGAAGTCGAAGGGATTTAAGAATGCCTCCAAGAAGCATTACCCCGAGATTGGAGAGATAGTGCCTGAGCGTATTGAGATCGTCGTTGGAAAGGAAACACTGGCATTCATTTACAAGCCAATTGCTTGCCACAACTATAATGTTTTGAATATAGATGGAAAGGATATCAAGATTGCCACTATTGATACGATGTTGAGCTTCTACTTTGCGTTCTATTATTCTGACGAGCCCTATTATTCCAAGGACCGCATTTTGTGTATGGCGAAGTTCTTGTTCGACGTCGAGCATAAGAATCGTTTGGAGCAAAAGGGTATTCTCAAGCGTTTCAGTATTAATTGCTATGGAAACCAGCCTACACTGGAGTCGATTCGTGCAGAGAAGATGGATAAATTCAAGGAACTCAAGGACAAACGTGGCACAAGGGAGTATGATATGTGGTTCTTGAAATATTCGTTCGATAAAAAGGAACCGGATTCTGAGGTAAAGAACAAATCTGAACCCAAGAAAAATAAAAATAAAACTAAAACTGTAAGGAAGACTATAAAGAAACGTCAACAAAGAGGAACACGAACTAAGCTCGGCGATTTTTTCACAAGAGCATTTAGGCCATTAAAGAATCAATAAGCATTTTTGTTATTATACATAAATAACAAAAAACTGAAAAAAAGCCCCATTCCGGGTTTGAACCAGAGACCTTTGCATTACAAGTGCAACGCTCTACCACTGAGCTAAAAGGGCAAATGAAAGGTCCGATACGGGGATTGAACCCGTGACCTCTCCTACCCAAAAGGAGAATCATACCTCTAGACCAATCGGACACCCTCCAAATAATAGTCATATCTCCTATTTAAGTAGTTTACTCAGATATCTGTTAAATATTGTATAGTGTTTTGCAAGCTGTAGAATACACTTCCAAACAAAACGCTCTTCAGTATCATGCCATAGAAATTCACATTACCATCGGGATTATACACCGACAAGAATGAGAAATTCCTATATAACATCGTGGTCATCATAGGCATCTGGAAAATGAAAAAGATGAGCGCGACCACAATCGGTGTCTGCAAATCCGAGAGTATACGGTCGACCATGCTCGTCTTCGCCTTCCGGTTCTCATGTTGTCGTATGCTCGTGTTCGTTACCTCCTCATAATCCTTTACATAATCACTCGTCAATTTGGCGCGAGGAATATAATTTGGCTGTATCTCCTCGTCTTGCTGATAACCGGATTGGTCCATTGGTATGTCACGAGATGGTAATCGCATCTGTGGTGTTTCCTCATGGAAGCGAACCCGCGCATCAGGTTTCGCCTGTGGCGGGGCCATAACATTCGGCTGTATCGCATTACCATAAGGATTCGGGTGGATATTCATCGGCGCATATGTCGGATTTTGCTCCGTCGGCATACGCATCGTTATATTTTCCGGCAAATCATCTATTCTCGTGGTGCTCTCCATTTTATAATATACAATTTATATAAAATCGAATTCTTTGACGAATATAGCCTAAAATAACCCGGATTTTGGCGGAACGGGTTCAGTCGGTGGCGCAGTAACATCAACTACTTTTAACATAGGGTCGCATTTGGCAGTTTTAGTTGTATATTTGTAGCATTTCTCGTCATATTTGAAAATCTTCTCGTCGAAATCACTGATGACTGGACCATTGAATGTCAAGCATTTGTCACCCGTGCACACTTGTCTAAACAATGTGGCTATTCCGAGACCAAGCAAAACAGAGATAAAGAACTTTCCTAGCTCTGTGTTTAATAAACGTTTAAAATTCATATATATATATATATACAATAGTCATATAAATTTTATTAAGATTGCATGGGCATCTTGGCGATATCCTTGTCATTCGCCGGGCATTTCACTTCCTTCTCCACAATTGAAAAACACGAATTTGTCTTGTCGCGGTATTGCAGAATCTTCGCATTGTCGTGTGTGGGATAAACGATAATCTTACGTTTTTCTGGAGCCGTTATGTAAACGGCTAGGAATCCTAATACGATACTAACGAGGAGAACATAAACATTAATGTATTTCAATAGATTCATATTATATAGTTTATTGCTATTTTATTTCTTGTCCGTGTTTTTGTTTTTGCCCTTATCATTCTTCTTTTTTCCGTCAGTTTTCTTTACCTTCGAATGAACCGGTTTCTCTAGATTACCCAGTTCTGCAATGAGTTTATCATCGTCGATTTTCTGCTGTGCAGAACTGCGTGCCTGCTCCTCTCCTGGAACGCGATACACATAACTGTTTGGCTCGGCGCCCTTCTCCATCGTCGCCTTATTCGCCTCCATCTTCTTACGCATTCGCTCCTTAATCTCCTCTTTCTTAGTCATTCGGTCCATAGCATTCGTGTCTACGCGCATATTCTTACCAGCGAACTGCTTAAACAGTTCGTTCAACTTGTCCGCTCCACCACCCATCTCCTTCATCTTAGCCATAATATCGCCAGCTTCCTTCATAATCTCCTCCTTCGAAATCTCTCCACTGTCCATCTTCTCGGTTAATCTATCACCGACCTTCTTTACGAGTCCCATCATCTTCTTTGGGTTTTTCATGAGATTCTTGAGAACATCCTGTGTGTTCTCCGGAGTGTCTCCGACTAGGTCATTGAAATCTCCCGAAATCTCCTCTGCGAGTTCCTTTGCAAGTTTCCCAATCTTGCCATCGAAAATACCTTTTAGATGCTCATGGATGCCCTCCATATTCGGCATTCCATCCTCGGGACCAAACGTGAACTCATGCTTTTCTCCCTCGCCCTCACCCTGACCCGCGGCATTGTTAGCCTCCTTGAAGAAATCACCGATACCCGCCATTGTCTCCTTTAGCTTCTCTTGGAGAACGTTCTCGTCAATTCCATCAAAAATACTCGCAGCATCTCCAAATTTCGTCTTATCATCAATAGAACCAATCACATTGAATAGTATTAGCTGTAGATACTTCCAAATCGTCTTTTTTGTGTTCTCGCTGACCCCATCACAATTGTATAGCGTCTTGAAATCTACATCGGGTAGAAATTTGGTATTTGTATCGTTTTTCGCCTCGAAAATTTCTACATTCTGATACATGATATCGAAGAAACGCTCCGGAAAAACGGTTAGACAGTATTCGAACAACTCCTTGCACTCTTCGGGAGTTGCATCCGTCCACTTACGCCACTTATCGGAGAACTCGGGAAACGTTGTAGACAAATCGACTGTAAAATCATGAATAATCGACTTGAAATTATCCGGGACCGACATTATGAATAGTATTTGAAGAAACTATTTATATAATATTTCTATTATAAATATAAATGCGTGTCGGAGTTGTTGATATGTATAAGGATAAATCGCATAGTTATTTACCTATGGTTCTCGTTTCTATGGGTTATGAGGTGCTAGTGGTCGATTATAAAGAGGACTGGCTGGATACCATTAAGAGCATGCGCATCAAAAATTGGTTCATGACGGGTTCGGAATATGATGTACTGAGTCCGACTGCACCGAAAATAGACCTTGAAATATTGAATCTGAAAAATAAGCGTTTTTTCTTGATATGTTATTCGATGGAGAGTGTTCTCATACAATTGGGGTGTAAAGGAATCAAACGTAAGAAGGCCATCCAGGAATTCTTTCCGCTCACCGACAAAATAGAAGCATATCGATTTCATCATACGTATATTGTGCCGGATAGTTTGAAACCCGGAATGCGACTTTTAGCGACATACAATGGTGATGTGATGACCGTGCAATATAAGAATCTAATGATGACACAGTGGCACCCTGAGAGAACATCCGATGGAATCGAATATGTTAAAAAATGGCTATAAATATATATTATTCTATATATAAACAAAAATGATTAACATACCGAAATTGAAGAACGATTTTAATACAATCATTCGCCAGCGTAATGAACTACAAGACAAACGCACAACTCTCGAGGAAAAGTTGAGTGATATACGAGAACATTACAACGACTTGGTAAAAAATAACTCCAAAAAGATATATTTGTATTGCTTAGATTCGCTTTATTTCCAATATAAGATTTTGCGCGTGGAACTCGAACAATTCCAGAAGATGATATCGCTGATTTTCAATCGTATGTATGGCGACTATTACAAACTATATAACATAATTAGTTCTCAATGTAAGGATAATTGTGTTGATATTAAGTTACCCACAGACAACATTGTAATATATAAGGATCTCGACCCTTTGACTGAATATAGTTTAGACGATGTAACTGTTACGCATAACGCAATAATAAATATGTTGCAACAATTAAATGAGTTATATGATTCGAAACAGAGCGAAATCGGTCGTCATAATAGTAATATGCGTGTTGGATTCTCCGTAACTAGTTTTATTTCTACCTTGTCTTACGAAAACAAGTTGTTGGGAGAACATATTACATTGTATTCCGATTATTTGTCGTTTTATCATTCATCGCAAAGGAAGTATTTTGATATGGCCCTGTATAAAATAAACAATTTTATGAGAGAAATCGAGGATGAGATTTTGACCAACCATAAAAAAGATGCTCCAGTGGAGGAGATAATTATGGAAATAGAATCTGAACCAGAGCCAGAGCCACCGAAGGTAGAGCTACCAAAGGCCACAGAACCTGAGCCACCGAAGGTAGAGCCACCGAAGGTGGAGCCACCAAAGGCCACAGAACCTGAGCCGCCTTCGGTGGTGGAACCCGAGCAATCAAATGCCATAGAACGAGAACAACCAGAAGACGAAATTAAGCGCGAAGAAGTATTAAACGATGATGATTTTCAAGTAGTCGGCAAAGGCGGTAAACGTGGTAAAAAGAAATAAATTTCTATGTATTAGTATATAACACATGGAAAAATCGAAGCCTGCCGATACTCAATCGGAAACAGCCGAAAGCAAATCAGGTTCAACTTTATCGAAGAAGGACAAGCCAGTTAAATGGTCTCCAGAGAACGAAGTAATCATGGTGGAATGGTGCGACTGCGCCGCATGCTATAAATGGTTGAATTCGAGAGCTCATGCTAAGCTGAGCAGCGCACACGCCTGGTTTACTATACCGGCAATCACACTATCGACGATTACAGGAACTGCATCATTTGCACAATCGAGTCTACCTATAGGTATGCAGGAATATGCGCCAGCCGTGATAGGTTCAGTCAATATTTTCATAGGTATCTTATCTACAATTCAGCAATATCTCAAAATCTCCGAATTGAACGAAGCGCACCGTGTTTCTGCAATTTCATGGGATAAATTTGCGAGAAACATACGCATTGAATTGGCAAAGGACCCCGACGAGAGGAGCGATGCGGGTCAATTTCTCAAAATATGCAGGATGGAATTCGACCGACTCATGGAGACCAGTCCAGCGATACCCCAAAAGGTCGTAATAGAATTCAATAACACATTCCAAGGCAAAGCCGGGTCCAAAGAACGTAAGCGATTCGAGGAACTACGTAAGCCCGATATATGCAATAGTATAGTATCTGCCAACGAAAGTCGCCATCATTGGTATAAAGAAATCGAGCATGTTGAAAACAAAATGGAGGACGATTTTCATGATGTCGATAACGAATTGATTGAATCTATTAAACATAAACACGAGGAAGACCAAACACGTATATTGGAACTGGTCAACAAAGTCCGCGAAAAGGAAGAGGCGGAACTAAACACGAAGAGAAGACAGAGCGCAGATGCCGTTAAATACGAGGCTAAACTATATGAGGACCGCGAGAAACTACAAAAGTATATTAATGCATTTATGGAGACAGTTGGACGTAACCCACATATCGACGAGATGACTGAGAATATGAAAGATAATGTTAGTAAGGATGCTATCGAATCGTTCCGCCATGTTTTATAATGATAATCCCGGCGGCTTACTGTATATAAGAATAGACGCTACGAGTAAGAAAATCAATACATATCTAGTGTTTATATATGGTTTAGAGTATAATAGAACTAAAACAGCAAACATTAGAATCCAAACACATATCGAGTTTGTATATCTGCGAATTTGCACCTTTTTTTTATTCTTATAGTTAAATCCTAGTAAAAAGCTAGGTATGAAAGCTATTAAAACAACCATCCATATGCGATGAAAAAAATTAATTTCATTGGGTGGTAGTGGCTCATATAGATACTTACCTGGTAAAATATCCTGTTTGAAAAGAAATAGAAACATAATTGGAGCATTCAGATAATGTAATGCTTTAATCATTATCTTCATAAAGTCTGATTTTTCAATTACTTCTTCTGCACCCATACGGTGCACTATTAGGTTTTCAATTATATTGCTCATATATATTACTAAAATATAAATAAAATGAACATAAAGCGTAACCTACATACTCACTTATAAAAAGTCGCCTCCTCACCCCTTTACAAACACTATGACCTATGAAGATATTGAAAGCGTTAGCGATAGCGAGTCAGAGATTGAGGTTGATTCTGAGCTTTGGGCTAACGTCGACGTCGAGCCATCCATTGCTGATAGCGATAAGCGCGTGTCGAAGCAGCAATATCAGGCAGAACTAAAGTCGTCTGACCCTGATTACTACGTCGTGACTAAGCGCGTTGGTAAGAAGATGAAGCGCATTGAGCTATACTCGACTCGAAGCAATCCTGGACGCCTGATTCGTAATCCTGTAGCGGGATACAAGTCCAACGACCGTGTCGGAACTTTTGCAGAGCGTTCCTATTTCAAGATTCGCATGACGTCTATTGGTGATGGAGTTGAGCCAATTACACTCTATTATGATTCGCCGGAGGGTTACGAGAAGCATCTCCATACTACGGTTTCGCATGAGATTAAGACCGCGTGGAGGAGTAGGTTTACTAGCAATTAGATATAGAAATAGAGATAGATTTAGAAGTATAATAATAAAATATGTTATTATTATATAATGATGTCAACGTTAAGTCCTCCTATAATTACTGCTCTCAATAATGGAACGCTGAGCGGAATGCGTGCAATGCCGGCTAAAGATATAAATGCTGACGGAAACAGTGTGTTCTCCATGAGTCGTCGCCGTTTCAATCGCGTGATGCCTCTTTCGACCCAGTCGAACACGATACAGCAAGAAAAAAAGTGGTATGGGGTTAGTAATCGTGATGCATCGAGGGTTACTGAAAGCGCTCGTGTGGCTGAAATCGGAATCGGAACCACCAATTCGAGTTTGAACCCTTTTTCGTTTAAATCTAGCGCTGAAAGGAATACACGGAACCAAGCGCTCACTCGTGTCCGCGCTGGTGGAGCAGTTGTTCCGTTGAAGAAGACTAAGAGCACACAGATTTTCTAAGCAAATCCTCCACGGATATATATGCAGCCGCATAGTTACGAAGTGCCATTTCATGCGAGTAATCTCCGTGACTTGGGTTAAAATCGATGATGTCAGCAACCTCGCCTTGTTGACCACATTTATAGTGTCCATCTTCAGCGTAGTCGCCAATCCCTTCATACCATTCTAAACCCACATTCCCAATTGTATACTGCTGAGAACTTAAAGTTGTCCTCTAAATAGTTGTCAAATTCTGGCGTATTCGTTTCGGTCTTCTCACTCCATCGTTTCCTATCATCGTCCTCATCCCATGAGAAGACAAAACGGATATAATCTTCAACAATCACATTCAGCTCATTCATTTATACTATTACTATAATAGTATTGTATCAATTTTAATTCTTCAAGGGTTTACAAAAGCGTCATCTTGTATTTCACATATTTATTATAATTCGTATTTATGTATAATGCATCTCCCCAACCATGCTCGGTTATATTCTTCACAACACGCTTGAAATTATACTGTCCCAGAAATTCGTCAATCTCAGTCATAAGACCACAACCCTTGTATAGTTCCTTCTCATTCACTTCTAAATATATCGCTTTGGCGTGATGAATATACTTTGTCGCACCCTTTAGCGCTATCAATTCCGCACCTTGGATGTCAAAATTCCAGAAATTACACCACGACATGTTTATTTTGTTACGCTCTACAAATGTATTTATGGTGATACTCTTTTGCGTAATTTTATCGATATATACAACATGTGGATGCTCAGTGGCATGAGTTCCAAATTCTAATAAACTGGATGACTGTCCGTTGTTTGAAATGTTGAACGTTACTATAGCATCATCCACATCAGATACGACTGCGTGATATACATTTGGTATTCCACGCTCAGTAGCCTCTTTCACTTTATCTGCCATTGCATCTAACCATATGACATTATCACTTGTTACGCCTAGGCTATTATAAAATGGCATTTCCTCGCATTCATGAGCGCCTAAATGAAATACGCCGGTAACTTCGATTTTATGTAAACCAAGTATTTCCTTAACCTTGTCGAATGGGATTAGCATTATACAAAAAACTGTTATATTAATTTGTTTTATTGAACGTTTTTATATGTAGTTGGCTGCAGTTTTTATACAGCTGCAGTTCTTTGACATAGGCAATAATATTAAACCGATGAAGATTTCAAATGGGACGCTTTCAGCGTCCGTTTGGAAACTTATCGGTCATAATCCTTAAGAAAAAATGGAACTTCGTTCCATTTTAATTCTTCAAGGGTTTAAATTCTAAAAAATTGAAATTAAAAATTTACTATGAAAAACTAAAATATCCACATTTATATAATGTCGAACACGACTGTTATTGCGTTCTCCCTAATCGGCGGGTCAGGCACCTTCCTTAATGCGATATATTACACTGCCCGTGCGTATCGTAGCAAAACGGGACCTATGATATCAGCGAACAAGTACATGCCGGACTATAGCGGGCATTTCGAGATGGATATGTTACCTGTCTTCGTAAATTTGATTACTACTATACAATACATCGGCGAGACACTCGAAACGTGCGAAAATCGAATCGGATTCTTTAATCAATATCGATATGGCTCCTATTTGATAACTTGTCCATTGATGGTCTACGAAACCGTCCATACCATCGGTGCGCCATATGCCACAACTATGTTCTCGCTTACTCTCATAACGATTATGACCGCGATTTTCGCGGACCTCGCACCATACGCGTCGCAACGTTGGACATGGTTCGGTTTTGGATGTACGCTCAACGTGATGTTTTGCGTGATGTTATTAAAAGTTGTGAAGCACGCACATCGATTGAATGATGGTCTATGCTCAGATAAACAGATGAAAGATAGTATCAAGCAATTGGGGTATGACTCTGATACCTTCCCGAAAGGAATCATGCGCTTGCGCACGCCGATGGACGAGAAACGCATATTTATCGACGGCGCATTCGCATTGATATTCTTCCTCTGGCCGATTTTCCCGATTATGTTCGTCCTTGAACATATGGGTTGTGTTGACCGAAATATGACACAGATTGTCTTCGCACTGACTGACTTGATAATTAAAACCAGTCATTCCTTCTGTTTGGACCAGTATAAGCAGGGCTTGCGGCACACCGTGTTTTCGTATGGATTCTTGGATACGTCGATTCTGTATGAACTACATATTTGGGATACGACGACCGACGTATATACACAATTGAAAGCGCTGTCGCGCTCGATGTATGGTGATTTGCTTGTCGGAAAGAAGGGACAACTAACCGATATCGAGTCAGCTGGTATCGATTACCAGAGCATGCTTACTGCGAATCGTCTGAATCGTAAAGTGGACCAGTTTGAGGAGGAATCTGGCGGCGAGCCAAAATCGCCGACGCTCATCCGTAGAATGTCGTCGCCGAAGGTTGGATTTGCGAAATCGACAAGTTTCCGAGTTGCACCTGAACCGGAATCGGACCCAGACAAACAATCTGAACTACGGACTCCGCATCCGACGACCGACACATTCAACCAATATAAGCAATCGCCGAACCAACAGAATCGGCACATTGTTCAGCGTTCTAGAGAACAATATCCGCCTAGAAATGAAATAGGCACAGGTCCCGTATACCAACAACAACCTGTACATAACTCTAGATACCAATATCCGCCTATAAATGAAATGACGCAAGGTCCTAGAAATGAAATGTATCAATATACAGACCAATGTCCGGCGTCGAATTATAATCAAACTCCGATATCAACCCAGCATTCAATTCAAAATTCAATTATGGTCAATCATCAACCGTCCAATACTGTATCAAATAACCAACAACAACAGAATTATGTATCAAATAACCAACCGCCGCCTATTGTATCAAATAACCAACAACAGAATTATGTATCAAATGCCCAGCCGCCGCCTATTATATCAAATAATCAACAACAACAGAATTATGTATCAAATAACCAACCGCCGCCTATTATATCAAATAATCAACAACAACAGAATTATGTATCAAATAACCAACCGCCGCCTATTATATCAAATAATCAACAACAACAACACAATTATGTATCAAATAACCAACAACCGCCGCCTATTGTATCAAATGCCCAACCACAGCATATTGTATCAAATAACCAACAACCGCCGCCTATTGTATCAAATATTCCACAATCAATTAATAAACCTTATCAACATACATCGGTAGAGGCATTCGTATGGCATTAGTGACAGCATAAACAATATAGAGACTTCGGCACAATATGTATAGACAAGAATGAGCAACAATGATGATATTGAAAAACAATATGGCGAGATGATGAAAGAATATGGCAATATGATGAAGGCCCTTGACAAATTATATGTCAATGTAGCCACACCACTTATATATATGGCTACGCTAACTGGATTTACATTCGGTTTATTGGGAGAAATTAATGCGTCGGAGTCGGGTCGCCCAAATTCAGCAATAACATCATTTGTAAATGTAACCGGTCTTACGTTTATTGGTTTATTTTCCGGATACACTTGGCCAATTTCGATGCCATTATTGAGCATGGGCGCTGTGTATAATAGAATGAAGAAGAAGTAGTTAGTATTATTTATTTTGTTTGATTGAACGTTTTTTTATATGTTTAGTGTATAGTATTATGGCAAATGTTATGACTATTAATGGAATACCGATAATGACATATGGTCTAACTGGTATGTTAATTGGAATATTGACGTATTCGACATTTGCACCAGAACAAGCGGCAAACGGAACTAATGACGAGATTTTATCAACTCCATTTGCTATTCCTACGGTTGCCTCACCGATTCCAGCATTGTTGGCGCCGCCTACCTCGAATATCTTCAGCACAGACGATGAACCTAAATCTGTTACCGACGCAGCACAATCTCTTACCGCATCAGTTACTAACACAGCACAATCGGTTACTGCATCAGTTAATGATGCAGCGCAATCAGTTAATGATGCAGCGCAATCAGTTACTGCGTCAGTGAATGATGCAGCACAATCGGTTACTGCATCAGTGAATGATGTAGCACAATCGGTTACTGCATCAGTTAATGATGCACCAGAAAATGAAAAAAAAAAAGAAAAGGAAAATGAAAAGGAAAAGGAAAATGAAAAAGAGGAAGAAGAACTCGGCTTGCGAGGAGGTAAAAAAAAGAAGAGACACCGAACACGCAAATACAAGCGCTAAATTATGTCGACTTTGACTGTTTGGATCTTTGGATTATTCTTTAAAATCTGTATGCATCCTGACGTTTTATAATCAAATGTACACACGTGTCCTCCGGTAAATTCAGATGCGAATGATTTTGCGGTTCTACACGAAGAACAAAAAGTCTTCGGCAGATTATCTTCCCCTTTACATTTACACGCAAACCCGAAGAGTCCGACTTTAACACTACACTCACTACACTTAGTTCGTTTTGAATCCATGATAGTTGGTTGTTCTATTAACTATCATCACAAATTTGCATTCAATTTTATAAAATTGATTTAGTAATATAGAAAATATATTATATTACTAAAAAGACCAAATGAACTCTAGCGAAATCGGCGGACCTACATCGGCGTTTACACGGTATGTAAAACAATCGGAACAATCAACTCAAGTTATACACACACGAACACGGCGAAAGTCCGCATTCTCTCGAATCAAACGATTGTTTAGTATAGGGTCGGACAAAACGATTACTTCAAAAGACTCAAATGATTCGCGCAACGATTGAATAATAGATTAATCTCGAGCTGATTCGACCCAAGCGCCGTGTCATCAGGAATAACAGATACATTACCAGCCTTCCAACACAATATAGCAGGGATACCATTTACCATCTTTTTTGTCTTCAGGAGTGCATATAGCTCGAAACTCTCGTCGACGTCGATATCGCAGCATACGACCTTCTCACCATACACATTCATTATCTGAGACATAAGTCCATGAACCATTCCCTTGATTGTCTGACAAGGTCCACACCATGTCGCACCAAGCTTCAGAATAACCAACCCCGGATTATTCGATAGGATGGTGTTAAAGTGCTGGAGATTATCGAACTCGGTAATAATAGACATTATACTATAATACGCATATATTTTCTATATCTTTTTTCATATAAAACTAATCGTATTATATGTGTATATGTCCGCACCACATAATCTAAATGTCAGCATGTATTCGCTCGAGGAGATACTCGGCTTATTCGAACTATCATATGATATCGATTTAGAAGGTATAAAAAAGGCTAAAAGGAAGGTTCTCATGGTTCATCCAGATAAGTCTCGGCTCCCATCCGAATACTTCATATTTTATAAACGTGCATTCGAGGTTGTAGTTCAGTTCTATGAAGAACAAACTAGACACACCCGTAAAGCTCCTGGAGAACCTGCGAAATATTCTAACATGAATGTCGCTGATAAGAATGTCAAACGGACCATCAACGAAATGAAAACTGAGGATTTTCATAAGAAATTCAATGAGATTTTCGAACAGAATATGACCACTAAGCCAGACCCCAGTAGAAACGAATGGTTTAAGAAAGACGAACCACTCTATAACGACTTGGGTAATGTATCTGCACAGAATATGGGCCGTGCATTTGATACTATCAAATCGAATAATGCGCTGTCTATACGTAATACTGGTATCCAAACACTCGGTGGTGGTGGAACCAGCTTATACGACGAAGATGATGATGACAGTTATGTAACATGTGACCCGTTCAGTAAACTTAAATTCGACGATTTGCGTAAAGTTCATAAGGACCAGACCATTTTAGCAGTAAGCGAAAAGGATTATGATACAATGCGCAAATATAGCTCGATGGACCACCTAATGCAAGAACGTGGGCGCGATAAGCTCACGCCACTAGAATCGACTGAGGCAGAGAAGATGATGGAAACACGTCAAAAAGAGCGCGAACGCCTTATAATGCGAAAACAATATGAGGCGAGTTTGAAAACCATGGAATACGAAAAGAAAAACAGTAGTGTATTAAGCAACTTCCTTCGGCTCGGTAATTGAAGCGACCTTTAGTTTCAGTTGTTCTAATTCTTCCTGTAGTTTTTTAACCATCCGGCGTAGCTCTGCCAAATCATCCTGTGGTCGAGATAGGTCCAGTTCACGCTGACGAATCTGTTGTTGCAATAATTCGTCCATATTTTCGATAACGCCGTCGTTGATTTGTTCTTTGAAATTCGGTTCTGGTGGCGTCGCCTTATCATAATCGGGTCTTGGTTTGCTCCGGAGTGAATTTATCATATGTCCAATCGTCTCTTTGTTCAGTTGCTTCAAATCATAGTTCCTGTTCTTATATTCATTATAATATATGCTTACAATTTCTCTAAACCAATCGGCTTGATATGACGCGGGTATTGTTTCGTGTAACATACCGACCTTTTGTATAGTATTCCATAGTAATGTTTGATTTTCGGCGCTTATATAACTCATCAAAGTTTATATAATACAATTCGTATTATCTTTACGTAATTCTATTTAAAAATAATATAATATGATTATTATATTATGTGGATTATTAGACCAAAATGTCAAAAATGTGTCAATGAACACGATGTATACTGTTCAGAAGATGGATATACAGTAACAGTTGTTACTTATTGGCGAAAAGCCGAAATACATTTTGATAGCATATTTCCACCACAAATCAGCTTGTATAATCCGGATGGAATTGATATTCTAAAACACTTTGCAACTGAATATAGCGATGGTAAATTAAACTACGACTTGACTGATTCGTATGGTAGTCATTTGGAATTTTCGGATGAAATTACGAGTGATATGCGCGATAGTATTCAAGAGGAATGGGACGATAATGGCGAGCTAGAAGATGGTTGGGACATTGTCGAAACTGGAGTTATCTTATATGATGAATTGACAATATCATCAGAATAAATAATGCTTATAATGGTTGAGGTTTTGGTTTTTTATAGTCCAATACGGTAGTTTCTTGGTATATTACATCATCGTCTGGTTGTTCTTCGTCGCCTTCTTTCTTACGCTTGATTCGCGCCAGCGTTTCGTCTACCATATTCATATTTTTTCGAAGGAGTTCTGTAATACTGAAATCTGCCCAAGGCATTGGCACCGCATCTACAAATACTTGCAGCATGACGTTTTGACCAGTTTCGTCTAATTTGGATTTACGCACAACATATTTAACTTCCTTTTCGCCATAGCCGCCAGTAAGATGTTTCTTTGTTTTACGTAGTTTATCCTTCTGTTTATTAGTTTTAGTGTTAGTTTTATTTCCCATATCTATATCTTAGGAGTAGAAATATTCGTATCGCATTTTCTCCATATATTTGTCGGGAATTCTATATCGCTTAAAGAAATTAACTATATGTTTCGTATTCTTAAATGGCTTGTCTTCATATTTATTAGTAAGCATGGTTATCAGGAAAAACAATGAATACATACCACATTCGGTTCCACCATATTGGTGTTCAAAAGGACTGTTTTCATATACACGGAATCGCATATGTAGTTGCTTGGCCTGTTGTTTAATACGCGCTATCAAAACACCGACCTCTTTCGGTATGCTCTCTCCGGCGCTATCAAAATAAAACATAAATCTGCGTTTCACATCGATAAAGAGCGACACCCAATGAGAACCCGATTTTGTATGATCGTCTAAATTTAATATAATGCCAATCTTAGTTTTACCCTTTTTGATGTATTCTGATAATGAAAACTTGCAAAGTGATTCCTCTACGCATGTGCCGTCCTCTACATAATCGAAATCGATGTATGACGGCCCTAGGAACTGAAAATCTTTGTATCCATCCATATATTGGTTTATTACGTTTACTATATCTGTATCGGACAACCATTCATTGATATTGAGACTCCATTCGGCAGGTTGTTTTGGGACGAATGCCTCGTTTTTGATTTTCTCTTTGAGCTCCGCATCGGGTATTTTCCCAATTACACACACATCGTCGCCGTCGCATTCCTTCATAACATCTCGGATGGATTGATTCCCTCCGAAGTTTATGCCGGACAGGAGTGGTTTCGTTAAACAGGATTTATCGGATACTGTATGTCCGACGACTGCGGGGTTGCAATTGGGTCGGGTTTTTATGGTTGCTCTACCACCTTTTTTATGTTTGTTTCTCTTTTTATATGATGTCATCTATAATATAAAAAGATTTTATTCATCCGCTTTCTTTGCTCCTTTACCCCAGAACGAGTGCATTGGTTTGAATAGGACATCATCGTCATGGTCATCTTTCTTATGCATTGGTTCAAACAGGACATCGTCATCTCTTCCGCTTCCAATATCTGTTTCTAAATTCTTCATTTCAATAAAACGTATGCACGATTTCGAATACTGTTGAAATGCTTCGTCTAATTCATTCGTATTCTGTTTATTGCTATTTACCACGTATTCTTCCGTGATTTCCAAAATGATATCCTTGTATTTTTTGATTTTAATCAGATATTGCTGAACTTCATCATATTTTGACGGGTCCTTAATCGCCAGGTATTTATTATACTGTTGTTTATTCATCAATAGCTCGAGCGTTATTTTGTCGACTCCTTCCATTTATATATAGGAATCATTTTATTTATTTCTGCTGTTTACGCGTTTTCTTGGATGCGGCTTTGGCCGCTTTCTCTGCGGCTTTGGCTGCTTTATCTGCGGCTTTGGCTGCTTTATCTGCGGCTTTCTCTGCAATTTTGGATGCTTTGTCTGCCATTTTATTGGCTTTATCAGCATCTTTTGCAGCTTTCTTGGTGCGGTTTAATTCAGCCTTTGCTTCCATTTTATTGGCTTTCTCTGCGGTTTTTGCGGCCTTCTTAGTGCGATTCAGTTCAGCCTTCGCCTCGGCTTTTGCTGACTTTTCAGCCTCTTTGTGTGCTTTGCGGGTCTTCTTCTCATTTTCCTTCCGGTCTTTCTTTTCTTTCTTATCCGCCAGCTTTTTCTCAATAGAGACTTTCACATCTTCCAGCTGTTGTTGCATAGTAACCGTGTGTTTGTCGACTAAACCCTTCAGGAGGTCATGTTTGATTTCATCGACATATTTATCCTCTGCCCTCAGTTGCTTCCTTAGTTTCTTTTCCGCTTGTTCAATCTCCTTCTTCTCTTTATTTTCATTTTTCAATTGACCTTTCAATTCGGTTGCGAGAGAACGTATGCGCTTCTTCTTCTGTTTTTCCATCGATTTGCGCGTTTTATTCACAATTTTCACCTGTTCGGCGAAGGTCTTTTCGTTCTCACGCTTCACAGTCCTCGCTTGTTTCTGAGTATCCTTAATAACAAGTTTCACTACATTACGCTCAATGTCCCTCAAATCCGTCTTCAGCATCCTCTTCAATTCCGCGAGCTTGTTTTTGAACGACTCTTCACTGGTTTTCAGCATGTTCTCCATTTCCTTGATTTTTTGGTCCTGTTCCTCAATCGCATAGACGAATGGTTCGATGCTCGGATGTTCCTTTATCAGTTCCGAGACAGTTGTAATCGTCTTTCCACATTTCGTCTTCATATTATAGTAGGTTCCCTGCTTGAAGCGTTCATATTGTTCCGGATTGGCTTCGATAGTTGCCAGAATCTTCGCCAAGTTCTCCTTCTTGAACAGTTTTTTCGCACTGATAGAACCACGCATCTCCTTAATTTCGTCTTTAATACGCTTTACCTCCTCCTTCGCTTCGCTCACGATTTCGCGCATGTTCTTCTTGGCGATTTTATTGCACTCCTTTTCCATCGAGGGTATACTCTCATACTGTTTGCACGTCTTTTGGAGAACCTTGAATTTATTCACATCCAAATCACCAAGTTCTCCTTTCAGCGCCATATTCGAATCGTCCATTTGTTTCTTCAGGTCCATTATATCCGACTTGACTATTTCCCTGAGCGCGCGCTTATCAAATGCATTCACGTCGTCCATCTTCACTAGAGGGACATTGACATGGTGTATAATTGGCTGAGAGAACTGTCTCGCGTCCTTCTCGCGGTTCAAGTAGCTGACATACCCGGCGACATCATCCAAATACTGTTTTTGTCCCGGGGCGGAGAACTTACCACTATCCGGTTCCAAGTATTTATTGGTAAAATCATCGAAATGTATCGGCATCTGTTCTCCCATAGGCTTGCACAAATTGATAAGTTGAACCATTTCCATAGGATTGGTTGTTATCGGCGTAGCCGTCATCAAGAGAAGGCGAACCGAATTGCGTCCGGAAACCGCATAAGAATTCATCAACGATTTGTGCAAGGCATCCATATCCGGGCGCTCTATAGTGGATAGGTCGCTGCTTCCATACAACTTGTGTGCTTCATCGATGATAATCAATGTCTTGCGTAACGGGTCGGCGGCACCATTGAGTTTGACCAATGTATCATAATACTGATTGCGCTTACTAACAAGGTTACTGAATTGCTTGTAAGACATCGGTCGTATGCGCCAAGATGACGACAGCAACTTCATACGCTTGGGCTGCTCCGATGGCATAGCGATTTCATTTGCAGTCAGTTTAGTCCGGATGACCTCGTGACACACCTGGTCGAACATATTTTTCCATATATCGTTTTTCAGGGTGGTTCTCGTGACCCATAGAATCGTGTATCCCTCACTCTCGAATTGATTCGACGCAGCTGCAATGGCGGAACAAGTCTTTCCGGACCCAGTCGAGTGCCAAAGTAACATACCTTTGACCGGATTCGACGGGACGAAGTAGTGCTTCAAGAAATCTTGTGTGGGCGTCAGGGTAATAACTGACGAGCCGCCATATACATAACCACCCGTTTTGGGTGCGCATAGGTTCTCCATCTTCGCCTCTTCCCATTTGTAGTCGCTGAAATTTTCATTGACATACTTTTTCAATTCTGAGTGTGTCATGCGTTCCGACTTCTTACTCATGCCAGCAAGGTTTGCAGCCATAGCAAACGCGAGCTCGACGGGCATATCGTCGCGCACCACAAATGGAGATAGCTCATCATGGATTACGACCTTCTGCTTTTTAGCACCACCACTAATCGAGAAATTATGGATGTTATCATTTAAATCGTGGTCTACAGACCCAAGAATCGTCGCGCGCTCCAGTTCTCCGGTAAAGGCAAACAGTCGCAGGTCCAAATTCATCGACTTCAAATATAGTTGGAATGCAGTTTCGGCATTACCCATGAGACCACGTAGTTCCTGTGGTATAAACATGTCATAAATGAATACATACAGAGGCCATCCCATAGTCGGGTGGAATTGGAGACCCTTCTGACCACAGGTTCTCGTGCCACGTCCAATCACCTGCTTCTGGTCGGCCGCAGTGGACTGGGGTTCGAATATATGAATGTATTTGATATCAAATAAATCGATACCCTCCTTGAAACCACTGTCCATCACCATGATTCGCGCGTTCTCTCCATACACGTTATTCGGGCGCTCATTGAAACGCGCGAGTATATCCTTCTTGGTGGCGACACTAATCGGCTGGTCGAAAACTGTAACAGAAGACATCAAATAGAAGTTGTTACCCTTCGTTTTACGAAGCTCGTCCTCGGTCGTCATCTGTATTTTCTTGAATTTCTTCTTACCACTTGCGATGGGTTCCGCAGTGTATCCTAATGTCATTCCGGTAGCAATCAGAGCAGATGCAATGAGTTTTACACCATAACTGTTCGATTTCAAGTCGGTGAAAATTAAATGCTTGAATTTTGTGCCATGCTCCTTCATGTCACTCTCATCTAACGATTCTATCTTTTTTAGGAGAACATTCAACTTCGGAGAATGTGTTTCTATATCTCCTAATATTATACTTGGGTCAGAACCATAATCGACTAAATTATGTTCCTTTTTGACTTTAGACCAATTCGAACGTTTTTTCAGACACTCGGAGTCAAATTTAACCTGGACGTCGCTTTTCAGCAAATCAGTCGTTCGTTTAATTCGTTCATCAATCGGCGTTCCAATGGAAGCGGAAGAGGAAGCGGACGAGGACGAGGACGAGGACGAAGAGGCAGAAGAGGAAGAAGAAGATTTTTTAGACGACGCTGAAGATGAGTTAGTCATTGTTTCCCATCCACTACTATTGCTCATTTTGTATATAATGTTCTTAGAAATAAATATAGTCGTATAGTATAATAATGACAAGTCTAGGAGGTGGATTACAAGGCATATCTGTCAAGCAAACGGCAAACAGTTTAAGAAGCGGTGAAGATGTTATGACGCGTAGGGTGTTACGTACCTCATGGAACAACCCAGTCGTGCTGAACGCCTCGCGAGAAATTGGGGCTTTCCGCGCGGCGAACAATTTAGGCGATGTTCTCAACAGGCAGAATTACTCGTGTGGTGGACCGAATCAGGTCAACTCGCGTCCGGGTCTACACGGCGACAGGGGTGGGTCGATTCCGCAACAGTGCGATGGAACGGGTCTTGCCGCTGCGTCGTGCAACCCCAAATTTGTGTCCGATTCTTCTGATTACATCAAGTTCAAGAAGCAGCGTGCAGTTAGCCAGAATTACAATGATAGCAAGTTCGGCGGCGACCAGTCGCGTGCTTCGTATGTTCCTTTAATGAGGGTCAGGCGTTAAAAAATCATATAGTATAATATATGAATAAGTATTTAGTCGAATTCTTGGGAACTCTCCTTTTCATCTATGTTATTTTAGCGACGGGCAATCCTCTTGCTATCGGCGCTACATTGGCGCTCGTGTTGCTGATAGCTGCGCCCATCTCCGGTGGACACATCAATCCCGCCGTCAGTGTGATCATGGCCTCTGCGGGCAAGATACCGACCGCGGAGCTTCTACCGTATGTCGTCGCGCAGGTTCTTGGTGGATTAGTCGCGCTTGAGTTATACAAACGTTACAAACTTTGATTGATAAAATTGATTTGGTCATGATATAATATATCATAACTAAAAAACGACACAAAACAAAATGAACTGTGAGATTTGCACCGAAACGTTTACCAAGCGCAGGCAGCAGGTCAAGTGCCAGTATTGCGACATGACCGCTTGCGCCGAGTGTTGTAAAACATTCATCCTATCGAAAAACCAACCCACTTGTATGAACAATGCTTGCACCGGTGAATGGTCCAGAAAGCATATTCGAGAGAATTTTACGCAGAAGTTTATAAATACGGAACTAAAAGAACACCAGAAGAATGTATTGATTGAAACACAGATGGCGCTCATGCCCGAGACACAGTTGATTATAGAGGAAATAAAGCGCAAGGCTAGATTGAATAGCAAAATTAACATACTTGTCAAGGAGCGTCAGGCAACACGCGAGCGAAATGCCAAATACGAAGCGGAGAAGCTGGGCGAATACACACGGAAAAAGAAGGCGCTCGAGAACCTAACCAGCTGGCACACGAATTATTATGGCGGATTATATACAGAGCAGATTAGTAAGGCACTTGAGGTCTTTGATAATGACGATAGTCGCATTCCAGATGACGGCTTACGGGATGCACTTAAATTAATTGTGGATACCCATAAGTCACTCGAGGATAAAATACACGCAAACTTCCATGTGATTGAAACATATAAGACTATCAGCTGTCCCGACTGGACTGAGTATGTCAAGCAACGTAATGATGAGATTAAAGAATACGATGACCGTATCGAGAAACTACGACGAAAGCGGGACAATGGGTCGTCGAGACAACGTGCAGAGTTTATTCGTAAGTGTGGTGACCCGGAATGCCGAGGTTTCTTGAGCACTCGCTGGAAGTGCGGATTGTGCGAGAAGACGACGTGTATTGATTGTCATGAAGTGAAGGTGGAATCCGAAACGGAGGCTCAAACGCACACATGTGATGCGAATTGTGTAGCAACTATAAAACTACTGAAAACGGACACTAGGAGCTGCCCGGGTTGCCAGGCGAGTATCTTTAAAATCGATGGATGTGACCAGATGTGGTGCACACTTTGCAAGACGGGATTCAGTTGGACCACTGGAAAAATCGAAATGAAACTCCACAACCCACACTATTATGAATGGCGTCGCCAGAATGGAGGCCTCGACCGCGAACCAGGTGACGTTCCCCGCTGTGATACTCCACAGGACATTGTGAATCGTATTATCAATTACTATAACATGGATGACCTTATACTAGAAGACAGGATAATTGAACTATGCCGCAGATGTGTCCATATATCGGCATACAACACGAATCCGACGGCGCCAGATTTCGAGAATGACCGAATCCGCTATCTGAACAACGAAATCAATGCGGAAATGTTCAAGAATAACCTGGTTCGAGCTAATAAGGCATACTCGAAGAAACATGAGATATATACGGTATACGAGCTATTGGTAACGACGTTCACGGATATTATGTTGCGGTTCTGTAATGTATTGGACGAAACTGGACAGGGCGAACCAAGTCTCGATATTCTTAATGAAATTAATACAATTGTAGATTATGTAAACGGATGTTTTGCGGACATTGCATTTGCGTATGGTTCTATTTCGAAGCATGAGGTGAGTTATGGGTTGGAAGTATCGAAGATTTCAATGAAGAAAATTAAGAGCGACGAATAAAAAATGAATATTATGATTGTCTCTGTCTCTGTCTCTATATTTTTATTGTTTTTTAGATATCATCGAAATTAATCTCATCCTCATCATCTTTGATTGCGTTCTTATTGGACTGCTTCGGAATCAACTCATCTGTCTCCTCATCCACTTTGTCGGTAAACACGATAGCCCTGTCACCACCACCGTCGCCATCCTCCTCGAAATCTCCATACTTTTGCTGTAGGATGCAAAGTAGGTCGCACTCACGCTTGTCGTCGGACTGCCAAGGACGCTTACCGACGAGGACAAACGAATTCGTTCCAACCATATTATGCGACTTCTGACGTCCACGGAACTTACCACGAATATAACACAAATACTGTGTTCTGTCAATCACATCGATTACATGACACATACCATTACCGAGCATCTTGTCGACCTTTGCGATGAACTCGAACTCGTTGGAAGGCTCGGGGTCACGGCTTGCGTGCTCATGCACGACATTCTTACGGGCGATGGACTTGCCCTTGGAACCTCCTTTGACATTCTTGACCATTTTTCTTTTGTTTTTACTGGCGATTTGTGCGATTAATTCTATAATAGATTATAGAATCAATTTTTTGCACTTTGGTTTTTATTTTTATAGTTGTATATTATAATGAAACGAAACAAAACAAAACGAAAGTACGGCGGGACATATGTAGTAAAAGTATTAATATTATGTCATACTGAACCTGTATATGCAGAATTTGATGAATCCGTTGCAGAATTTGATGAATCCGTTGCAGAATTTGATGAATCCGTTGCAGAATTTGATACATTCAAAATCAAAGGTCATTGGATGAACAGCGATAAAGAAATTAAAAAGATATTAAAAGATAAAATGAAAGAAAAATGCACAAAAAATATAAAATTTGATACAGTTGATAATTTACAACTGTTGATTAACCATTTGGAAAACATTGGTTACGACGGCGAAGCTGTAAAACAACGTTTAAATGAACGTGCGATAGACAATAATACAAATGCTAAAAAACTCGGAGGTAATTTTTTTTTTAGTGACGCATTTGACCCCGAATTTATAAAAAAACATTTGTCGAAGTATGATGTAATAATGGTGCCTGATTGCAACAATAAATATATGAATTTACAACTGAAAAAATCATCTGACGGCAAATACGAACTATTACCATTTATATTGATTTGTCTAGAATTAACTAAAATGTTAAAACCATCCGGAACAATACAATTTAGTAAATTTCTTGAATTTAACAAATGTATTGTTCCGAATAATATTAAAGTCTTGGATGATGATAAATATGAAGCTTTACATACCGCACTTAAAGATGATACTGATGCTGAATTTCTTGACCAATTAAGACCAATGTATAAGGAATCTGTCGAATATGATAATGGACATTTGGCTCTTGCATCGGCATTGGAATATAATAAGTTTCGAGTTAAACAATCTGATTGTGATTTTGGCAAAATGTTAGTTGCAACAACCAAACCACAGAGTCAGCAAAAACCAAATTCTTCTGTAGCATGTGCTGTTATGGGAGGAAAATCAATAAAAACCAAAAAGAAGGAAAGAAAGAGAAAAGTAAGGGAACCTACGGTTCCCCTATGACCCCTCCCTTTTAATGAATACTCTTACCAACACAAGTAGAACGAGCTGCTTATTACTCCCAAGCAAAGGAGGGGTTAAAGGGGAACCTTGGTTCCCCTTCTGGGTTCCCCTTAGAATTCAGCATTGAACTCGAAGATGTTATCATCCTTCTTGCAGTTCGTCAGCGCATACTCCGAATTGGTGCGCTCGAAGAAATTCGTCTTCGTCTCCACACTAATCAACTCCATAAAATCGAAAGGGTTGCTCGAATTATAAATCTTGTTATAACCCATCTGAACCGCCAAGCGGTCCGCGACGAACTCAACATACTGTGTCATCAGCTTCGCATTCATACCAATCAGACGGCACGGTAGCGAATCCGTAATGAACGTCTTCTCAATCTCCGTCGCCTCCTTGATAATCTCGAGCGCACGCTCCTTAGGCACACGCTTCTGCAACTTACTATAGAGCAGAATCGCAAACTCGGTATGGAGAGCCTCATCGCGTGAAATGAACTCGTTCGAGAGCGTAAGTCCCGGCATGAGTCCACGCTTCTTAATCCAATAAATCGACGCAAAACTGCTGCTGAAGAAAATGCCCTCGACACACGCGAATGCCATCAGACGGGACGCAAACGACGCATCGTCATCGCCAATCCACTTCTGTGCCCACTTCGCTTTCGTGGTAATGCAGGGGAAATTGTCGATAGCCTTGAACAACTTATTTTTCTCGTTCGTATCCTTGATGTAGGTATCAATTAAAATAGAATACATCTCAGAGTGAATCGATTCCATTGCCGATTGGAACGCGTAGAAGGACCTCGCCTCCGAGACCTTAACGTCGTTCAAAAATCGGAGCGATATGTTCTCCATTACAATCCCATCACTTCCTGCGAAAAACGCCAGCGTCATACTAATGAAATGACGCTCGTCGTCAGTCAGACTGGCCCAGTCATTGAGGTCACGAGATAGGTCGACCTCCTCCGGACGCCAAAATGAATCGACCTGGCGCTTGTACATTTGATACATGTCATCATACTGAATGGGAAATAAGGTGTAACGGTCAGAAGAGTCGCATAGAATCGGTTCGTCGGACATAGGATTCCTAAATATATAGAGGGCTTATATAATTTTTAAGCGACTTTAGTTTTAAGCTCTTTTAGAAAATTAAGTTCTATGGATTAATATATACATACGATGAAACTGAGCAACGCGAGTGTTATTTTGAAGGATACGGGTAAGATTCTCCACAATCGCACGGTCCTATACTTCGTTCTGTTTTTGGCGATTGCGAATCTGCTTATTTTAGCGGTTGGAAATGAATACAAGTATATCTCGGTTTTTTTCCTTACGGGATTTGTTACATCGTTTTTCAGCAAGAATATGATGGTAATTATGTGCATTGCTATGGTGATTACCAATATTCTGAAATTTGGAACAGTGAATGAAGGATTCGAGGGTAAGAAGGTTCTCCCTGTAGTTACGCCACCTACTGTTACTACAGGCAACGCTGCTCCAAAGGAAGGACATGTCGCTCCTTCTGCTCCTGCCGCTGTTGCGGAGGGACATGTCGCACCTTCTGCTCCTGCTCCAGTTAAGGAAGGCAATGCAGCGAAGGCCAAGCTGAGTAGCTTATCCGAGGAGGAAGCGAAGGAACTCGTAGAGAACATGGACAAGATGAAGGAAATCGAGCCGCTAGTTACAGCAATCAATAATTTATTCGCAAAGTTCCAATAAAATTATAAACGTATAATATAGAATGGATATGGACTTGAAAACACTATATTTATTAATTTTAGGTATAACTATAACAATATTAACACATACAATATTCAAGACACCTACGCCTATAAAAGAAGGTTTTTTTGATGCCATTATAAAATTAGTTAGAGATATCCAAAATATAATCTGCTTCATTCGTTGGTTCATTAATTTCATGAGATGGGTAATAGAGTCACTTATATGCATATTCAAATACATAAATCCTCTTTGTGTATTCTTTGCGGTTCTTGATATAATTATCGCTGCAATAGCTTGGCTAATTGGTTCTGTATTGAAAGCAATGGGACTAGAATGGGTGAATATAGGATTTAGATTTGGTCTCGATGGAATTGATAGTATAGCAGAGAAACTATCTGGTAGTAGATTATTCAGATATCCAGATGTTCTCAATAAAATGTGCTATTCGTGCGTTCTTGGACCACCGCCACCGCCACCGACTCCCTTCTAAAAATTTTTATTATATACACTTATTATATAATGGGTAAAAAGTGTATTCCGGGTGTAATATGCATCGAGAACATGACACTCTTCATACTTCTCGTAATTTTAGGTATGATAATTTATATGTTTGTTTCTAACCAACGATTAGCTCAAGGACAAATGCAAGGACAAATGCAAGGACAAATGCAAGGACAAATGCAAGGCCAAGTTCCGCCTCCTCCACAGATACACGTGCCACTATCCTACGCACCGATGTCCTTACGCAAGGATACATTCAATGACCCCTATGCTCCGCCACTGAAAATGACCGGAATGAATATGGATTATTCGCAAATCGGTATTTTGACTCGCGATGGACTGATTTTACCGTTGATGGGCCGACAATATAGGAGTGGACGCGATAAGTGGCAATATTACACAATTTCGAACAGTGGTAATCTGAATACGAAATTGCCGGTCAGTGTGAAGGGTAAGAGTTGCACATCGGAATATGGATGCGACCAGATAATGAATGGCGACCAGGTGTATGTCGAGGGATACAACAACACATTTAACGCGACCGTATACGAAACCAATATGTTTAGTTATATTCCACAGATGTGAATAGTTTAGTTTAGTTTAGATTGCATTTAAAAAAATAATAATACATTATAATATAGTAATGAGTCATAATGTATTAATCGTGTTGGACCGAGATACAGATGGTCTAACAACTTTTAAACGGTCATATATAGCAACTCGCGATTTTGAAAAAATTATGAACGATAACGACCATATTGGGTTTCAAATTCCCGGTGGGGCAAATATGAATGACGTTGCGGATAATTGCAATGGAGATGGTGCAATATTTCAACAATGTATAGCGATTAAACCTAAGCTGAACGACAAAGAATTGGCTGTTATTAAACATCCAGCGTTCATTGTTGCTAAAAGAAGCGCAGAGGGATACACTGTCGAGTCATATGAGTTGTTTTATACAACTACTGTTGACAAAGGGTTAGTCATTGATTCAGACTCGATTGTCTTGACTAAAGGAGTTCTTATACAAGAGGATGCTGCTCCTGATTCTATTAGAACACTCAGTGATGGTTCTAGTTCTTCTCCTATCGTGTCACCCATAGATGACTCTGATTCTGCGAGGCAACAAGCTGAAGCTGCTGCTGCCGCCGCCGCTGCTGCTGCCGCCGCCGCTGGTTCTGGTTCTGGTTCTGGTTCTGGTTCTGGTTCTGGTTCTGGTTCTGGTTCTGGTTCTGGTTCTGGTTCTGGTTCTGGTTCTGATTCTGATTCTGGTTCTGGTTCTGGTTCTGGTTCTGGTTCTGGTTCTGGTTCTGGTTCTGATTCTGATTCTTCTCCTCCTTCTCTCGAGCCACTCAGTGATGACTCTGAGTCTAATTTTTGGGATAAAATACGACAACTTACAAGTAAAGTAATTGAAACACCTCCAGGAAAGAATGAAACGTCCGGTATAGATTCTGCTCTAGAGGCTGCAGCCATATCGATGGCTAAATTATTAGAAAAAAAAACACCTGATATATCAGAGAGTTTAAGCACAGCGTCGTCCATTCCAACCATTATAGATGCTAATGGAGAGGACTCCCATGTTTACGGAACTGCTTCACCAAATCCCGCGACTGATGGATCGAATTCCGATAGAGAATTAACCTCACCCGAGTCTACTCCGGCTACTACCATTGGTCTCAAAAGTAAATCACCCGTATTGGTTCCTGAAATGCAATTGGTTTCTGAACTATTATCTGAGGCTACTACCGTTAACCTAGATAAATCTTTAAGTGAATCATCCCTATTGGGTCTTGAAAAAAAAACGCCAACATCCAGTTCTGAAAGCACCAATGTCCAAAGACAACTTGAAACTCCAGAAAATGGTTCGCCTGAAAATCAAAACCCGAAAGTATCTCCCATAACTGACCCAAAAGCTCAGGTATCATCAGCAGATTTATCTAGCGATTCAAGTGATAGCGATTATATACCTCCTCTCTCTTCAAGTGATACCGATTCTACATCTTTAGTTGATAGCAACTTAGATACATCTTCAAGTGATAGCGAACCACTCGTTACGGACCAAAATCGTAAACGCTCTGTCGCAGAGTTTATAGATATGATAAACGCAATCGATAGCCTAAAAATAGGAGTAAAAGGTGGTGGCGGCAAAATGAAAGGTGGGCTAGTTGATACAAAACCTATAAATAAATTTGTATATGTAGACCATCCAATTTTTTACAAATTAAACGCACTCACGTATGATAATTATGCCGAATTGTATAAATCTTACAAACAATTCATGGACGATTATTTGGAAGTTATAATGATTGATATCCAATTGATTGTTAATATGGCAACTAAACCAGAAGAAGAAGACGAGTTTGAGCCGGGAGTAAAGAAAAGCAACGAGTTTATAAATGGACTACTCAAAGACGAAGAGCATAGCAAAATATTACAAAAAATGTTAGAACCATTAGAACTAGACACTCCAGTATGCCACATTTTACGTATGGCGGGTTTCATAAATGAAGCAATCCAACATGAATATACAAAAGGCGACACGGTAAATTCCAAAATAATCACTGCTTATATGGAAAGATACATGGAAATCATAAATGAGAGTATGGAAAAATATGAAACCAAACGCCAAGGATACGCAAATGATTCATTCAATACATTTGAACAATCGGTTGACGAACTTATGCAAAAACAAGAGAATTCGAAATTATTATCATATTTAAAAATAGCAAATCACTCATCCGGCGGCGGCAGTTCCCTTAAAGCACATAATATTCGATATAAACTAAATTTTGACAACATTCAAAAGCCGACATTTTTAAAGCTTGGGTATAATGACACTTTAAACTCGTTATATAACTCAAGTGCTGACGGGATAGTTGCAAAACGCGAACCAATTAAGGGTGAACCATATATATTGGGTAAATTTAATCAAATACTGCTTCCGTATAAAGGCGAAGATTTCGATAGGAAACCAAATTTGGATGATGCCAATGATATACAGCCCGACATAATAGAAACGTTGAAATCTGGTAAACCCTTGTTTATGATTGGATATGGGATGAGTGGCTCTGGCAAAACGACATCGATTGTTCGTTCGGAAACGGGCGAAGATGGAATACTGATACATTTATTAAAGAATATAACAACTGATAAACAAGGCGCTAGTATTTCAGTAACATGCAAAGAATTCGGCGAAGGAGTTACGGTTGAGGACCCCGCTCCGACAGTTGTATTTAAAAAGAATTCAAACCCAGATGCGAATGACTTTGTTGATACAAATGGGAATGGCAAAACAGTTGCAAAACACATAGTAGAGAACATACTCGGAAACCAACAAAAAATATATGGAATTACTGGAAAACGGCGTGTTTTTGCAACTCCGAATAATCCTGTAAGCTCTAGAAGTCATGTTATAATACACATTCTAGTTAAGGATGCAGAAGGTAATGTAATCGCAAACTTGTTCGTGGGCGATTTTGCTGGCGTCGAGAATGAGTTTATACAAGATTTCAAAAATGCATGCATGTTCAAGCACATATATGACAAACAAAATGAAGAGAAGCTTGATGCTGGCGAATTGGAAAAGGTTAAACAACAGCAAGAACTATTGGCGAAATATAATACATCAGATAATGCTAATATCATTCAACAATATGCTACAAATAAGGATTTATTTGATAGGCTACTTAAAGTTGGCGCAGAGAATATAAATACAGTTATTACTATGTTAGAAAATGGAAAAAATAAGGATATAGCTACTGCGATGCAACGTATTACGTCATTAGTCGTTGATGTTGCACAGGATACACATAGTTTGGAGTTGAAACGTATTAAATCAGTTGGTGCTCCTCCGGTATTACCACCCAGGAGGAAAGTCAATGCGCGTATACCAACAGCACAACAGAGCTTGGTGAAGCAAGCAGAAGAAGCGCGCGCGCTAAAGGAAAAGCAAGCAGCAGAAGAAGCTGCAGCGAAGCAAGCAGCAGAAAAAGCACAAGCACGCAGGAAGCAGTTAGCAGAAGACGCACACAGACGCACGCAGGAAAAGGAGGCGAACGCATCAACAAAAGGTCAACGAGATGCAGCGATGGCGGCGGCGCTTAAGGATAAACTTGAGAGAGAAAAGATTCTGAAAGAGGCAGCAAAAGAAGATAGAAAACGAAGAGCAACGGCAGTCAAGAGTTTGACAGAAAGAAAGGAACAAGAGTATAGACAAAATGCATCGATAAAACCGAGTGTAGTTCCTCTAACAATAAAAGGAAGAGGAGGAGGAGTAGAAGGAGGAAAAATAAAGAAAAAACAAAATAAAACCAGGAAAATTCGAGGAGGTGATGTAGCAAATACTACTATAGCCACAATAAGGGACATTTTGGGTCTAGAAGGAAAAACAAATGAAAAAATTTTAGAATATCTTGGAATAAAAACAACTATTGACGTAGATAATGCTAGAAATGCGCCTGTTATATTTCTACAGAAAATAAACGAGTATAAAACCAAACTCATCGACACATATACTAGAATTGCGCGTGGGTTAAAAATAACAGTAACAGAGCCAATAACACTCGAATCAATTATAACACTAGCCAATGAATTAAACAATTATGTGCCATATCTGCCCTATATTGAAACCATCCGCGAGCGAAATGCGGAGGGCGAATATATTAATACGAGTTTAGCAGAATTACGCAACGACATTAAGCGTATACTAGACAAACGTAATACAGCGTCTATATACTATGCGCCAGTCATCGACCCGGATTGTATTGAACAGTATTGTCCTACACTGAACAACTGTTTTCAAAGCTCTACCAAAGATGAACCAATTAGCTCTGATATAATGAAGTGGGTAATTGGAAAATATGGCCCAGAATTTGAAGACACTTGTGTATTAAGTGTGTTTTGCGTTTTTAATGTAACGCCCGGAGTGAATGACCCGCCAATTATGCCATACATTTATACCGACAAGTTTGAACAGATATTGCACAAATTACAAAATACAAAGACAATTGAAGTAAATGCGGATGATGGTTCGGTCAAGTTAATTGAACAAGATAATGACGCCCCGCGAAAGGTTAAAGCTATTAACACTCTTATAACATATATCAAACAACCATGGCAAACCGAGAAAGTCTTTCCATTTGATACATCGTCTGAGAAAACAAATTACATTACATGCAGAAAACGTATTAATGAGGTCGATGAATATCTAGATCAAGACGATAAATTTATAGAGGAATTTGATAATATTTTTAATGGATTCAAAACAATTGTAGCATTAATAGACAAAACTCCTGCACAAATCGAAAACATAGACACAATATCAAAGCGATTGAAAGAGTTACAAGATAAAATGAATGAGGCGGTAGCTGCAAAGGCTAAGCTACTTTTGACGAAAGTTCACTTAGATGAGAAAGCGAAGACCGAACAGGGCACAGACATAGAGTTACTAAAAGCCGAGTTTAACAAAATCATTGAAGCGATTGAACTGCAGTCAAAATTACCAGAACGTGTTGCTCTGAACAACATACTAAATTGTGATGAATTTCTGGAATTAACCAGTGCGATGACCAGCGTTGAATCTAATATCGCAACAGCGATAGACGTAAATGTTGATATTGTATGGGATGTTCAAACAAAAGCCGAAATGTTCCTTGAAGTTATACAAAAATATAATGCGTCGACAGACTTAGGGACAATGCAATACCTAGATAATTTCGCCAAGTCTGATGGGACCGATTTTATGTGCAAGTTGAATGCACAAGACAAATATAACTTTCCTTATTCGACATATATGGAAGATAATCATAATGTAGTAAATAACGAGTAACTAAACAAAAATTATATTATAATTCTATAATATAATGTCCAGTAGAGATACTGCCAAACATAAGGTCGCCGTATTAATCGAGAAACATATCATTACAACCAAAATAGGATACCTATTGAGGGCATTTGATAACTGTTCGAAAACTACGAATGTTCAGGAGACAAGCAAAAAAAATATATATATAACACGAATAGGTAACGATAAAATAAAGGATGTCGGTTTCATTGACCGTTCAAAAATTAACGTAGAAAAAGGTAGAGTCGCAGTAGTCGACTAATAGAAAATTGTTTTCTGATGATAAAATATAATGACGGACAAACACCTCGATTATGATTATTATAATACTTTAACAATAAAGGCTAGCCCGGCAAAATTCGAATACCATGGGAAACCGAATGCGCCGAATCTGGTCTTCCACGACGGTTCGCAAACCAAAAAATATATATCCACCAACATCTATTTAATTAAGTCGACCGACCCCAATTTCGACGGAGAACTTGTAATTGAACATAAGTTGATTACCAATTACGGTGAAAAGATGTTTGTGCATTTCCCGCTGAAAACCGACACATTGGTCGCCGAAAACGAGATTGACCAGCTGTTATCGATTGAACCCGGCGATAGTTTAGAAGTAAATCTCAACAGGGTGATTACCGAGCAATCGGAGTGTATTTATAGGAAGGCAAATGTCGCGGCCTTCACCAAACCGATTATCATCAAGACCCAAATCATGGAACGCAATCTTATTAATTCCAAAATAATCGAGGGTAGTTGCACTGACAGAGACCGCAATGCTATACTTCAATTGCAAAATGACATGAAAACAATGATGGCTCATATAAAGGATAATAATAGACATGGAAGTGGAAGTGGAGGGTTTGGTTCAAGTTCGAGTTCGAGTTCAAATTCAAGGTTCGGTTCAGGTTCCGGCGGAGCAATGACAGAAGCTGCGTTGAACGACTTACTCTCTAAAAGTGGTCTCCAATGCGACGCTATCCAAGATGACTCCCAAGACCCATACATCGCCAAAATAATGAATATAGCACCAGGTGTAAATGCCGAAAAAATAGACATAACAAATCCGCTTGCTATCATTTTAGCGGTATTAATATCCACTATTGCCGGGATAATCGCCTTAATCGCTGGATATAAGGAGGTATTCAAGATACTACATAGGAAACTCGTCAATATTCAAAAGAGTATTAAAATGATGTCCATCATCGAAGGAATTATTCCATTCACGTTTTTTTTAACCTTCATAATCCTTTCTGCAAAAGAGGAGAGTGTCTATATTGCAACAGTATCTGCAATCATATGGATAATTTACTCTATTGTGGTTAGCTGTATCAAACGGGGTATTGTTGCCGAGGTAACTGGTGCAGATAACGTAGATTTGTTGTTAACTGGTGAGAGACCTATATGGAAGAAATTTCTCTTAGTGTATCCATTATGGCCAATTTTCGTAATTATTGATTATATGGCGTATAGAAAAATACCTTAGTAAACCATTTAAAATTATATTCATAATATTCATATATTATGAATCAATACACACTCAAAATAGAACATAATTGGGGGTTCTTCTCCTGCTGCAGTGTCGTTATACATTACTTGGCCGATCTTATTAATACATCGCATGCCCGTAGTGTGATTCTAGATACGAGCAACTCCTTCAGTTGGTATAAGAAAAACGAAACTGATGGCGACATTATGCCAGAATATTTCAAATCATATCACCACACCGAGCTAATCGATGGCGATTCGTTGGATTTCACACACAATCATCAGTATATCGATTATACAAAACTCCGATTCGACCAGTTGAATCCATTGGTCGAGAAGTATTTCACTCCAAATGATAGTATAATGAGTATCGTTAGCGATATTGAGAAACGGTATGGTATTACGGATTATAATAACATATGCACGATTTTTTACAGAGGAAATGATAAGTGTTTGGAGGCGAAAATGTGTGGATACAATGAGTTTTTAGAAAAGGCACGGCTCATCGAGGCCAAGCATCCAGGTGTGCGATTCTTGATTCAAAGTGATGAGACGGAATTCCTGGAGAAAATGAGTTCGGAATTGAAGAACTCATTTTATTTTAAGGATGACATTCGTCATATCAATCGAGCAGTAGATACTGTTGACAGACGCTATAAAGAATCGAACAATGAGTATTCCAAGAAATACTTGGCAATCACACTGATTATGTCGAAGTGTAAATATGTGGTCTGCCCGAGTGGAAATTGCTCTCTATGGATTGCACTGTTTCGGAAAAATGCTGACAATTTTTATCAATGGCATAATGATGAATGGTACATTCCAAAAGATAAAGATAAAGAACAGGAGAAGGATAAAGAACAAGAGAAAGAGAAAGAGAAAGAGAAAACTAACTCTAAGTTATTGTTTATTAATGGGACAATTACACATTTGAAGAATTAAAATGGCACGCCTGCCATTTTATTCTTTCAAAGTGGCAGTCATTTACAGATTTGTATGAGGCACTTCGTGCCGATTCAAATCTTCAATGGTCTAAATCTTAGACGCTCCATGAACATCCTCCGAGACCGGGCTGAAGTCAGACAGAACAACACCACCATCTCCAATCGGCGCCATCTTCTCGACCATCATCTCCTCGAGCGTCTTCTCCTTCGGCGGGTTCATGCGTAGCATCTCCGCATCCTTGGCGGGCTGCTCCGGCGTATACTGAAGCATAGCAACCGTCTTGACGGACGTGCGACGAATCAGCTCATACGCAACGAAGATGGATAATATTCCTAAAACGGGGTGCTGATATAAAAAGAGGTAGAGCGCAATGGCGATGATAACAATAGTGCCGAAAAGGTTGTCGACAAGGGGAGCGAGCATTTTGGGGGTATCGGGCTGGAATACTAAATAAGCCACAAAAAGCACGAATAGAACAATCTCTAAAGGGGATGCAATCGATTTCGCCATTATAATTTAGAAGTAGATATTTTATGTAATTGTATTATATAAAATGGATGTTCCGGTAAAGATAAAACGGACCTATAAGAAGCGGGAACCGAAAGTCATCATTGAAGGCCCAATTGCAATGGAAATTGGAGAACAAGCGCCTATGGACAAAGTCAAAGTTAAAATTAAACGGACGTATAAGAAACGAGACAGAGACAGAGACAAAGATACAAATAAAGAGGGAGACAAAACTAAAAGAACCTATAAAAAACGAGAACTAAAAGAAAAAAGTGCATCTATCCAAACCGATTTAAAAACTTCTCCGAAAGTACTACAGACGAATATGCCTAAAATGAACGCCACCTATATCGAGCTCATGGATACCCTCGGTTTCATAATGCGTAAGCGCAATGACTTTATGCGTGCGCGTGCCTATGCCAACGCCAAGGAGACCATCGCGACTTATCCCGGCGATATTACGAGCCCGGAGCAGCTAAAGGGTATGAAGGGAATCGGAACGACGATTTACCAGAAACTCGTCGATTTCACCGCGACGGGAACCCTACGAGTCTTGGAAGAGTCAAAGGAATATATGGCGAAAAAGCGTGCGATGGATGTATTTGCGAATATTTATGGTGTGGGCGAGAAGAAGGCCGAGGAACTGATTGATAGTGGAATTCAGACTATGGAGGAGCTTGAAAAGCGTAAGACGGAGGTTCTCAATGATAAGCAGATTATAGGACTCAAGTATTATAGTGATATCCTACAGCGTATTCCTCGAACAGAAATACAGGAGTATGATGCTATATTCAAGGATGCATTCCCTAAGAATGTCGAGTGTTCGCATTTCGAGGTTGTGGGTAGTTATCGTCGTGGCATGCCGGATTCAGGGGACATTGACGTTATCATTACATCGAGTCATTTGAGTGTATTCCGTTTGTTTGTGGATGAGCTCATTGCACGAAAAATCATCGTTGAGGTCCTGTCGCGTGGTAACTCGAAATGCTTGGTGATTGCAAAGTTGCCTAGTTCCAAATATGCTCGACGTGTGGATTTCCTCTATACCACTCCCGAAGAATATCCGTTCTCTGTCTTGTATTTCACCGGGAGTAAAGAGTTCAACACAGTTATGCGCGAGCATGCGCTGTCGATGAAATTCACGTTGAATGAACACGGGCTGTCGGTTATGGAGAACAAGAAGAAGGGAGACCTAGTGAACCATGTGTTTACTGACGAGAAATCGATTTTCGATTTTTTGAACATGGAATACAAGAAGCCGACGGAGCGCATCAATGGTTCGGCGGTTGTATTGAAGAAAGGCACTAGCGAAGGTACTGGCGAAGGTACTAGCAAAGCTGCTAGCAAAGCTACTGGTAAAGCTACTGGTAAAGCTACTGGCGAAGTAAAAGTTAAAGGAACGCGTAAAGTGAAAATAAGTTCCAAACCATATGAACCTCCTCCTGCGAAGGAACCTACACCTGTAGCTAAGGCACAGACTCCTCCTGCTAAGGAACCTACACCTCCTGCTAAGGCACCGACTCCTCCTGCTAAGGCACCGACTCCTCCTGTAGCTCCTCCTGTAGTTCCTCCTGCTAAAACCAAGGCGAAAAAGTGCTCTATAAAAAAGACAAATCCTCATATCGATTCATTCAAGAAAGACGGTATCAAGGTTCTCGAGACACTCACCGAAGACGAACTTGCCGCGATTATCGAACACGCCAACAATGCATTCCATTGCCGCGGTGTCCCCGTAATGACAGACAACGAATATGATATTGTGCATGAATACTTACAAAGCAAATACCCCAACAATGCAGTCCTCAATGATGTCGGTGCGGAAATAGAAGACGAAAAAACGAAAATCAAGCTCCCCTATGAGATGGCATCCATGGACAAAATCAAACCCGATACCAATATCCTGACCAGTTGGTCTGCGAAATACAAAGGCCCGTATGTTCTCTCGTGTAAGTTGGATGGTGTGAGTGGTATGTTCTCCACCGAGGGGGCTAAGCCCAAATTATACACTCGTGGCGATGGTAAGGTCGGCCAGGATATCAGTAAGATGATACCATCTATCAAGCTACCGAAAGACAAGAAAGACATCGTCATACGCGGCGAATTCATCATCCCAAAGGATGTGTTTACGAGCAAATACGCTGCCACCTATGCGAACCCACGTAACCTGGTCGCCGGAATCGTCAATCAGAAGACTCACGACGCCAGGATTGAGGACCTCCGGTTCGTCGCATATGAGGTCATCAAGCCCGCCGGGCTCAAACCATCCGAGCAGATGGCGCTTCTGGAATCGATGAATGTCGACGTCGTCCAAAACAGGAGTGTTGCTGCCTTATCCAACGAATATTTGTCCGAGGTTCTCCAGGATTGGCGTAAGAACTATATGTATGAAATTGATGGAGTCATTGTAGCCGATGATAATATCCATCCTCGCGCAACAGGTAATCCCGACCATGCATTCGCATTCAAGATGGTCCTCTCCGACCAGATGGCCGAGTCCCAAGTCGTTGATGTGATTTGGACGGCCAGTAAAGACGGATACCTGAAGCCGCGTGTCCAGATTATGCCCGTGAAGTTGGGCGGTGTGACGATTCAGTTTGCCACCGGATTCAATGGTGCGTATATAGAAGAAAACAAAATCGGTATTGGTGCCATCATTCAGATTATCCGGTCGGGCGATGTGATTCCGAAGATTCAATCGGTCACCACACCAGCAACACAGGCAAAGATGCCCAGCGAGGACTATATCTGGAATGACACCCATGTAGATGTGATGTTGCAGGACGCAACGGGTAATGCGGTGGTTCTAGAGAAAAACATCACAGGATTTTTCAAGGGCGTCGGCGTTGATGGTTTGGGTTCGGGAAATGTGGAGAAAATGATTTCGGCGGGATTCGATAGTGTTCCGAAGATTCTACGTATGACGAAAGATGACTTCCTGAAGGTCGACGGATTCAAGGAGAAGACGGCGACCAAGTTGTTCGAAGGTATCCGGGATAAGGTCGCCGCAGCCTCGCTCGCCACGATTATGTCTGAATCGAATAAACTGGGACGTGGATTTAGTAGTAAGCGCGCGGAATTGATAATCGAGAAATACCCAACGATTTTCGAGGAGGGCGAACGAAACGCAACAAAACTGGCGGAAATCGAGGGTTTCCAGAAGAAATCCGCAGAGGCATTTGTGCAACACATACCAGAGTTCTTGAAGTTCCTCGAGGAGTGTGGGCTGCAGGATAAGCTTAATTTTAAATCGGCTACACCAGTAGTTCGCGATGAGAGCCACCCGCTGTTTGGGAAGTCGATTGTCATGACCGGATTCCGCGACAAGGAACTAGAGGAAAAACTGAAGGTGGTTGGCGCGAAACTTGGGTCGAGTGTGAGTAAGAACACATTTGTAGTTTTAACGAAAGACGTTAATGAAAATACGGGTAAGGTCCAAGACGCGAAGTCGAAGAATGTACCGATTATGACACCGGAAGATTTCACGGCTAAGTATTTATCTTAGACTATTGAATTATTCAAAGGTGTAAATTAATATATACATTTATTTATATATTATGAAAAAAATGGATGTTGATAAATCGCCTACAGGGAGTCGGAGACAAAGTTCCGATGCACGGCAACCTTCTAGTATGGAAGGCGTAACTTCTGGTCCGCCACCGCCCGCCAGAAGTCCGATTTCGAGTTTTGCACAACAACCTTCTAGTCCGGCGCAGGATGCCGCTTCAGCCGCGGCAAGTAGTTCAGATAACCCGCCGCAGGAAAAACGTAAACTATCCTCCTTACGTGATGACCCACTACCCCAAGATAGTGGCTTTGCATCAATTAATGAACTAGAAAAAGAGGCGATTAGTATTGGACGAGAAGTAAAAAAATATATAGAAAAAAAATATGACATTTATCATATACCCAAAAATGCAAATATATTTAATCCGAATGTTTTTATTAATGATCTTATATGTAAAAAACCATCACCAATAGATTTTAAAATATTTCACCCAAACACGATTGTGATTTTAGCTCTTAGATTCATAATAAAAAAAATAAATAAACAACAAAAAAATAAAAAAGACCAACAGTTAATTACTACGTTAAATGGGTTAATACGAATATACCAAAGTTCAAAGTCGTCAAAAAGTGCGAGCTATGCAACGGATGACGATATACTTGCAGATTTTGAGCCAGATGACGACGAGGACGAAGAAGAGAAACATAGTCTATCGAACAATATCTCTGGAGTAACATCCCAATTATCGGGAGCAAATGCCTCGCTTGCAAAATATGCTAATATAATAGATAAATCAGTTGAGTCCTATATTGCATCGACCGAGGGCGGGGGAAATACTTTTGATATTCAAGTTAGAGCACAAAATGAGGGAGGGGGGAAGGATACTTTACTAAGGATTGGAGGATTTGCTAAAGTGTGTATAGATACAAGTGACCAAGGACATGACGTCGATGAAAAATTTCTATATAAGGGAAATGGATGGATGATATTATTGAATGGATATAATCCTGAATTATGGGATAGATTTGAAGGATTAGAAGTCGACAAAGTAAAACCTGAAATGGTGGCTTTAATGAAATTAATGCTTGTGAACCAATCCACGCCGCAAGTAAAGCTTAGGAATTTACGAGCTGAAATGACCAAATTAGTATATGAACTAAGAGGCTTACAGGCTTATATGCCACCAAAACCAATTCAAATGTCCATGGAACGCACATTATTTCACGTATTAGGTTTAATATATGAGAAATATACACTTGGGACGAAAAGTATCCCTGAAACTGGATTTATAGAATCTCATCGCAAATATGACATGAATGCAATTATACAACAAATAAACAGTGGTATTTTGGAAGGAACATATGAAGGTTGGGAAAGTGAGGAATTAAAAAATATTCTTAAGGAAGCGTGTGGCGTTAAAGATGATGATATGAAATTTAATGAACTATTTGACTTAATGCGCGCGGCCTCAAAAGAAAAAAGACTTTTCAAATTTGGCAAAGATGGTTCATTGCCTCATCTACCAGCAGATCATTATGATGCTGCATCAAGAGTTATGGAAGACACAGGACCATATTTAACTATTGAAGAATTTCAACCAATTGGTTTTCACGTTGTTATAATTTCAACTAAAAGTAAAGGTAAAGGTAAAGGTAAAAAACCTTCTGTTAAACATTTAACTATAACTTATTCCATTGATGGTGAACCAATATCTATTGTAAAAAACATTGACTCATCTTCTATAGACGCGTGCAAAATAGCAATTAATGATGCAAGATTATGGGAATTTACTTCATTCAGAGGCGACGAGGGTGGAGTAACATCGCCTTGGGAAGAAACTATGACGCTTGATGCGTATATTAATAGCATGCGAATGGATTTGGCAGGAACCGAAGAATTAACCATTTTTAATAAAGCGATTGCAGATTTAACAGGCAGAGATAAAAGTTGGTCGATTGCTGGTAAGTTTGATATGACAAGAATAACCAGGTATGTTCAGTATAAAGAAACTCAAATTAATTCTATGCATAAAAAACTTAAAGGTATATACGCAGAGAATACTTATTTGGTAACTAATTATGGAGATTGTCCCACCGAGGATGTATTTACAAAATGGTTAAAGGCAACAGTTATATTAAACCAAAAATTAGTCGGTGATGAAATCATACTTACTCGGCTTAAAATACCAGGAAAACGGTTCACTATATTTGATACAACATATGATTTTTCTCTTACTCCGCTACCAAGACCATCATTTTGTTCAACTGTTGACCTTAATATTCCTGAAACAAGTAGATTAATGTCAGTAGATGGTCGACCAGCTTATTCCAGAGATTTATTGGCGCCAGCGTGTAGCTTTCTGGTGTCTAATGGTTTAGGAGCAGCATTAAATAAACCCGCTGAAACATCTAAAGACGCAGCGAATATGAAAAAATATAATCAGTTTGCTCATTTTATAGTCAACTATAAAGAATATTTAACGAATTCTAATATGTTAGACGAACTTGAACAACTAAATGATGTAATTCGCTTAATATGGGATAGTGAAGAAACAATTCTTCCAACAATAAATAAGGGCATAGTAAAAGCATTTCGAATTTTATTTGATGATACGTTTGTTGGAAATTTTACATATATGTATAACGATTGGGGTAAGCTATTTAATATTGGAGACGGCTCTCCATTCTTCCTTTCTACAATTCTTGTAGAACGGCGCGAGAAGGCCTTTCTAGTTTCGGATTTTATAAAGAAGTTAATACGTAGTGCAAATAAAGATAAATGCTTAGAACTTATCCGAAATGAGTTCAAAGGAGTATATTACAGTCTAGCAATACAATCTGGGACGATTGCACAGTCGCATGCTGGCGATGGATTTATTAGCGAACTATATTCGCCTTCCCCTGGAAAAAAATTGGATGCAAGATTTTCTTATCACGGAAAAATTGATGGAAAGTTAATGTTATTAGTGGCCACGAACTCTATGCCAAAATTGCATAAACAAAACTTTCTTAGTAAATTTGAATCGATTGGATTAAATATGCGCGCTGTAAGGGGATTAGATAGCCTTAAAATAACAGCGGAAATACCGTCCTTGGGTATGAAAATAGAGACATTTAGAAATCGTTTGCCAACAATCAATCCAGATGATAGCGTTTATTTAGTTGTCGTTGATGATACAATCGGTAATTCATATGAATTAAAAGCTGTTATCGAATCTGCAGATGACGATTTAAGAATGGACCAAGCTCCAGCAAATGCATCGCTTTTAAAAAATGAAACATTAGAACAATTGAATAGCGATATTGCAAGCATGAACGGAAAGTTATTGACTGAATGTCTATATGACCCAGCAGCAGCAGTTCCTAAAATAAACCAAATATTAGCACAAACAGAACGGATACCTCATAGAGAACAACACGAGGTCCCACGAGATGCATATGGTCGTATTATACCAAATTGCAAATTTAAGAAACTAGATGAAGGTGATGAAGATGATGATTTGACTGAATATGAATATGAAACAGGTTCTTCCTCTGAGGGTTCCTCTGAGGGTTCCTCTGAGGGTGGTGGTGTTAATAATAAAAAAAACAAAATGAAAAATCATACAAAAACGAAACGAAAACAAAAACAAAAACAAAAGAAAACAACACGAAAACTACAAATTAGACCATTGAAGATTTGAAATGGCACGAAGTGCCCGATTCAAATGCGTAAACACATTAACCGCAAACAGTCAAAAACAAATATAACTCGGCGACGTATTTACACCCTTGAAGATCTAAAATAATAATCGTAAAAAATATAATTATTATTTGTTTACTTCACTAGCGAAAGAACTGTCAACAAGGCGAACAGTAACGCGAGAAGTATCGCATAGTATCCGCCCTGGAAATAAAGGGCATACCTAGCCTTCTTCTGTGCACACTCACATCCCTTTGCGTCAATGCTATAGTTATACACCAAATACACCAGATATCCGAAGAGGGTAATAATCGCCGTCATTATTGTGGCCGTGACCATCTTGTCTTTCGAAATCATAGTGAACTTACCATCAGTCGCTAAATTCGCCGCCAAATTGAATGCAATCAGAGCGCCGATTCCCATCTCCGTGATTTTCAGGCGCTGCACTAGCCCCTTGTCGACACACTCACAGTGCTCCATCTTCTGCAGATACATGAAAATCACCGCAATCAAAACCAACAGAATAACCGACCGTATCGCTCTCATATTCATTATTTGTTATATAATACATTTATATAAAAAACTGAATAAACATATGAATGAAATTTCTATATATTCGAATGCCATTTACACATGACTTGCTAAAATACAAAAACGACGTATTTGTCGAGACTGGAACCTTCCAAGGAGATACAATTGATATCTTGTTGAAAGTGGATGAATTCAAAGAGAGTCAAATTTATAGCCTGGAACTATCCGACGTTTTTTACGAGAGATGCAAGGCTAAATACGCAAATGACGATAATGTTACGATTGTCCATGCCAATAGCAAATACGAATTGTTTAATGTCATCAAGAACATAAACAAGCCGATTACGTTCTGGTTGGATAGTCACTGGTCAGGCACACCAGACGTTGGATGTGACCCCGATACGATTTGTCCTATTCTACATGAACTCCGGCAAATTAAGCAGCATCATATTAAAACACATACAATAATTGTGGATGACATCCGACTTATGGATGGAAAGCATTTCCCCGTGACGTTGGATGAAATTGTCGCTCATATTATGGATATAAATCCGAACTATAAACTTGTTTTGTATGATGACCCTTGGGCAGAACGCGATGTGTTGGTGGCGTCTGTGGAATAGACTATGTCTCTAGAATAGACTATGTCTCTAGAATATGTTATTACTACGGATGAAGTGGCCGATTAGTAAGCCGAGTGTGTTACTGAAGACATCGTCCCATTTGCCATACCAGTAATCTTTCTCTCTAGCAATATTATCGCACCACATCACCTTGAATGTATTGACCCAGCTGTTTTTGTATTCCTTGTCGCAGGTGATTAATCCCTTACTGGTGCGTGGTGCCAATCCATCCTCGACGACCTCCCATAATATACCTAAAATGAACAATTCGAATAAGTGGTCAGGGAAGAAGAATGCCATAATCGCGAAGAAGACGATGTGTGTGACGCTCCACCAATCCAGTTCCGCCGATGGGACCTTGAGGATGGGTTTTTTAAGGACCGCTTGGATTTGTCCAGGGTAGAAATGGCCGAGAACTATGAAGCTGAGGGCGAATATAGTGATGAAAACGGCTAGCTTGATGGTCCCTGCATCAATCGTTTTGACACGTTTCGATAAAGAAAACATTTATATATATTTATATTATATATAAATATGCAGATGGTATTGGCTTTTATTTTTGTATTGTTTCTGGTATTGGTTTTGTCTTTGTCTTTATTAATGTTTTTCTATCGGTTCCCCACCGAGCGGAAGTGTGTTCCGTCGGACAAAAACAAAGTGTATTCGCCTGCATATGGTCGGATTATGAAGATAACCGAACGCGCCGATGGGACACTATATATTGCTATATTTTTGTCGCCACTGGACATCCATTATCAGTTCTTTCCCGTTTCGGGGATAGTCAAAAAGATAGACTACGACCATAATGGCAGATTCGAACTCGCATATGAGTTGAACAAGAGTAACGATAATGAGAAATGTATTCATGTGATTAATAATGAATATGGCGATTTCACCGTTTACCAGATTGCCGGGTTCTTGGTGCGCCGTATTTCGCCATACGATAGTGTCGGGCAGACGGCGGTGAGTGGGAAGTGCATGGGGTTGATTCACTTCGGTAGTCGAGTGGACATTATTATTCCGCAGAGGCATCGCTTCAAATTACTGGTGAAGGAGGGGGAATATGTGAGCGGCGAGACTACCGTTTTAGGGCATTACGACGCTTAATGGTGCGGCGTTTTTTGGATTTTGCTCTTCGAGTTCGTTTCGATTTTCCTCCATCGGATGAGGATGAGGATGCGTATGAGGATGAGGATGCGTATGAGGATGAGGATGAAGATGAAGATTGTCTTTGTCGTTTATCTGGCACATATTCATCAGAAGAAGGTTCTCTATCTCGTTTATCTGGCAATGATTTAACCGATACAGGTTGTATATATTGTCGTCTAATTTTAAATGAACCAAATGGTAATGCTATGTCTCGGTATTTGGTAGACCTAATCTTTTCGGCAGCCATTAATAATTGTTTCTCTGTATTGTCCGGTGTATCTTTATTCATCCATGAAAATCCGTCGCCAACTTCACGACCATATCTCTGCGTTCGATATGCAAGTGCAACATCTTTTACTTTTTTAATTATAGCTGTTATTGCAGGCAATATATCTCGAGTTTTCGAGTTTAATAATACGTTGTATAAGTCTTCAGCAAAGTATCGTTTACTTATTTCTAATTTTTTTACTTCGTGTAAATCAATAGCAGTTACTGTATACGAACTTGGATTCCTAATGGCCATAAAATTTTCTCCATGGCCATCACAATGAACGACACTGTGAATACAATACATACGAACTACTGTAACATACGCTTCTGCTACTAACTGGTTTATTGTATTTTGGTTTGTGATAGATTTTCGTGTCGTAGACAATGTATTTGTTCCGCCCAGCTCATAATCATTATGTGCAGTATCGGTCATAAAAAAACACCCAATGTTGGTAGAATCTGGGTTTGAGCTTACGTACGAGTTGAGAAAATCAATGATTAACACTACTACTCGGTCTCTAGTTTTAGATTTTATTGCTAAGCCAAGAGTGTTAAATTCAAGACTATTCAAAAGTGATAAATCGATTGGTGCTGGACATAGTTGTTTGCCTGCGCTAACCGAACTTGCCCACAAATCACTTTGAGTTGTTGCCTCATCTGTTGCGTCATCTGGAGTTATCGATTCCTTATTGATTGTTATACTTCTATCAGGTGAAAAACTTGGTAATGGTTCGACATTATCACGAACCACAGTAAATTTAATTATTAATAATTTTATAAGATCGCCATCATCTCTTCCCCTAAATGGTGTGTAGTTTTTATCTATATTAACTCTTAAAATAAATCCATTACGAGAAGTATATGCTACATGTTCAATACTTAGAGGTTTGGTTTGTATTAACCAAAGCACAATTTGTAACGGCGATTTATCTTTATAGTCTGGATTATTTAACAATGACTCTGGAATATATACACCACCCTTCATATAAAATAGTTTTGCATTATTATTTTTGCGCGTTTGAATATATAATCTCCGCGTTCTATATAAATGGACCTCAAGTGGCAAATCACTCTCTTCTCCGCGCTCATCTTCCTCCTCGTCGTTCACCCGATGACGTATAAGCTCACCCAGAAGCTCCTCGGCGGTGTTTTAGGCAAAATCGCCGATGTGAGTGGATGCCCGACGACCCTCGGACTCGCACTGCACACGGTTGTTTATATTCTCCTGGTGCGTGGCTCGATGGATGTTAAATTATTCTAATATGGGGGACGGTAGTCCCCCTTTAACCCCCCTCTCTAGGGGTATTTTCATAAATATATAAAATACTTATGAAATAAAATGTGTTTCTTTTAATTAGAAAAAACAGAAACTCTTAGGAACATTTGGGATATCTGATAATATTAGACCCACGGGCATTTTAAATCGGCACTTATTCAACATAAAATTGAATCATTTAAATAAATATATTCTAATTCATAAAATGAAGTTTCCCATTACTCGTGAAAGCCTTCAAGCATTTGATTACGCCAAAGAGCAGGAGGAGTTAAAGGAGGAGGAACTTCAGAAAAGGCTTACGCTGATACTAGACGGACTCTGTAAGGAATTTAAGCAGGCGATGCCCTCAAATTCTAAAGAAAAAAAGTTCGTATGGCGTGGACTTAACAGTAATATTACAATGATGGGTCATCAAGATAGAAATTCAGCAAAGAAAGATTATATCCCTATCTTTATTGATAAAGTAAAAGAACTCTTTATAGGTTGCGATATTATTATTGACCCGTTGAAGACATATCTTATTATTGATTGGTCTTAGTGTCGATTTGAAATGCCCACCGGTCTAAAGACATTTAAAAATGTTCCATTTGAATTATTCACCGCTTTAAGTAGGAAAATCAATAAGTGTTAGAATTGTTTTTTTGGGTGCATTATTAATAGGTTGTTTTGAAAATTGGACATTTATAAAATGTCCAAAAATAAATATGTCACCAACAAAATTATCGAAAAAATGGGTTGTGAGCATGATGCTTTGATTTCGGATTTTTATTGAAAAATTTTACAGCATAATTTTTTCAAATAATTTAGGAACATTTGGGATATCTGAAAAACTCTGATAATTTTAAAGACATTTAAAAATGTTCCAAACCTATGACACTATATATGATGTAATTGCAATTTAAAATGCAATGATATAGAAACAGATGTCTAAAAATGTTCCGACCCACGAATGTTCTATATGTAGCTATGTTTGCAAAAAGCACTCAATATTGTTAAAACATTATGAAACTGCAAAGCATAAGACTAATGCTGGAATAATACCAATCAATCCGCCTAAGAATAAACAGGTATCGTATGCATGTCAAATATGTGCAAGGAACTATACAAATTATAAATCATATTATAGTCATAAAAGTAAATGTGAATCTATACATGATAATAATATAGTGAATGCATTATTTAAAGAAACACAAGAACTGCGAAACTTTATAGTTGAACAATCTAAGCTAACCGCCGAGTTAGTGAATAAGGCCCTCGAGTCCAATAAAAATACAACTATTATAAATAGCAATAATAACAGCAACAACAAATTCAACATCAACCTGTTTCTCAACGAGCAATGTAAGGATGCCTTCAACTTCACCGAGTTCGTAAAAAACATCGAGATTTCCTACCAGGACTTGGAGAACAATGCACAGCTCGGTTTCGTCCAAGGGATTTCCAAGATATTTATGGATAATCTGAAACAACTCGATGTTAACGAGCGACCGATTCACTGCACCGATATCAAACGTGAGACTATGTATATTAAAGACGAAGATAAATGGAATAAAGAGGTCGATGACTCCAAACTGCAAAAAGCGATTCAAACAGTGTCCTATAAAAGTATGGGAAAACTCATGGAGTGGAAACAGGAGAACCCGGATTACCAGGATGCCGATTCCGAGTTCTCTAAGCGATGCCTGGATATACAGCGGCAGTCACTCGCAGGAAGTGAGCGGGAGACATACTATCCGAAGGTCATTCATATCCTGGCAAAGGAAACCATGGTGGATAAATAAAAAAATAACCATAACTACAAAGCCAAATACAAATACAAATACAAATACAAATACAAATACAAATACAAATACAAATGCAAATGCAAATACAAATACAAATACAAATACAAACACGCTATCTAATCCTTTTTCTTAAGAGGGATCGGAGTGAATCCAATCGTATGCCACTCCTTGAGTTTTGCTTCACGTTCCTCATCCGTCATCTTGAAGAGTGGCGACTCCTCATTGATCACCATTACTGCATCGATATGGCATTTTTCGCACCAAAGACAGTTATGTCTTTTGACCAGGTGAGATGCTTCGTATATTTCAACACAAGATACACACGCCACTAGATTCTTTTTTCCAGCAATCAGCGTGTTTACGTTGTCCGTAACCCAATACATGTAGTCGGAACGTTCGTATCTGTCGCGATTCATTTTATAGATTTAGAAGTTAGATGCAAATAACAATAGGAGTTTGGAGAGAATCAATTTTAGGATAATTTTCTCCCGTTATTTAGTTAAAATATAAAGATATATATAATGGAAACAGAATTGACTACGCCGAAAGCGAATACGCAGGAAGAGACTACGCAGGAAGAGACTACGCAGGAAGAGACTACGCAGGAAGAGACTACGCAGAAAGAGACTACGCCGGAAGAAGAGTATGATGAATTTGATGATTCTATATTTGATTTGATTGAAGGTAGAGCAAATGCGTTAGCTTCCGCAGCATTACTTATAGTTCCAATAGTTATATTTACTACTGCAATTCCATTTACGGCAGGCGGTTCATATGTAATATTGATTTGTGCAGGACTTGCGTTTTGGCGCGCAACTAAGGCCGGGAACGCTTATGCACACTGGAGCGTCGGACGATTACCAATAAAAATTCCTCGTAAAATTCCTCGTAATCGTGTTGGTGTTGGTGGTGGTGATGACGAATTAGTAGTTCAGCGTCTCACTCCTGAATTAAGTGAGTTTCTTGAAAAACATGCAATTAGTGCTAGAGAAGCATTTACTCACGAAAAATTCAATCCCAAAGATATGAACGACCCAAATTCTGATTTATATAAATTTATATATGGGGCAATGCTGGACAAAGATGGAAATATTATAAACAAAGATGATATTGATACTTTAATTGCTGAACAAACAAAGCGGGATATATTATATAAATTAAAAAATCCTGAAATACAACAATTACTTACAACTAAAATCGAACAATTCACGCATTCATATGTTAGTAGTATATTTAATGTAGCAAAAATAATCGCAGCAAAGAAACTTGGCAAAGGAGGTAAAACGAGACGTCGTCCCAAACGCAAAAGGAGCAAAACTAAACGCAACCAAAAAAAATCAAATAAACGAAGGAGTTAAACTACATAACAATTCGATACCATTCTCAAGACTGGTATTGAGATAAATACTCGTGCTTTAGTAAAATTTACACACATATAGTATATGCCTAGGCAAAGTAAAAATATTCGACAACAAAAATCTAGAAATAAAAAAACAAGACGTAAAACAAAAGGCGGCGTTCCACCAGGTAGTTCTAACTTACCTCCTCGCAAAAAACGGCAGCCTGCTGCCAAAAAAGAGAAGCCTGCTACCAAAGAAAAGATGCCTGCTACCAAAGAAAAGATGTCCGCTCCCGAAGAAGAAACAGAAACATATTTATGTGCTATCTGTTTCGAAGAACTATCGGAAAACATAATGAGTTGTTCGGGACAGACAGCACATAATTTTCACGAAGAATGTATACTTCCTTGGTGTATGGGAAGAAGACCATGTCGTTGTCCTATATGTAAAGAAGAAGTTGTTACATATTTTGACGATGCATACAAGCAAGATATATATAAACCTCGCGAAGGAGAACCAGTCACTATAGGACAAGGTATACCAAACAGATTAGAGTTTACATTATTACCACCTAGTTTTGAAAACAAATATTCCGCTATATCTCCCGACAGTTTACGACGATGGCCACCAAATTATCGCCCTACAACAGATGAAATTCGCGAATGGGACATAAAAATGCCCTGGAAATGGTGGACAGAACCAGGTCAAAACAATTTACCTCTTGGATGGTATGAACAAGGCTATGGACCTAAAACAATAGTTATAGATGGTCGCAGATACTACGTCGACGACCCGGAGTATAGACCAAATACAGGTGTTGTTTATGAAGAACGCGCTTATGAAGACGAATACGGGGCGGATGCACCAAGTTGGATGATTGTTGGTAATCAAAATCAAGTAGAAGACGATGATGAAGAGTTCCAATTTCCTCTACCGCCTCCTCGTCAGGCTCCGCCGCCTCCGCCTCCTCGTGAGGTTCCGCCTCGTCGTAGTTGGTGGAATCCTTGGAGTTAATTCGGCATTCTGCACAACAATGCGATACCATTCTCCTGACAATAATCGAAAATCTTCTGCTTCTTCTCTTGGTCTCGATTCACAGACGGTCGAAGTGGATGGTCCACGATTTCCAACCGCAACAGCGCCGGGAAATTTTCCAAGTAGGGGATAAAGTCGAACCCCGCGCAAATCTTCATCTCCTTCACATTGGAGTTACGAATCTTACGAATATCGGGGAGAATCGTCAAACTAAAATCCAATGGATTACCACTATTCGAAATCATCCGAAGCTTTTCCAGCGACACCATCTGAGAGATAATATAATAGATTCCATCGAACATCGCGGGTCCATACTCCTTTTTAATGCAACCATCGTTAACCACATACTCACCATAGTTTCTCACGGATTGACAAGCCCAGCCAGCATAATATGGCTTTATGTTTTCGTCGACAGGTTGTGGTTGCTTTGTATCAACACCCTCGGGCGAGACCCTGGACGAAGGCGACTCAAGGGCTTGAATGCGCGTCTCGAGTGCTTCAATACGGGCAAGTAGTTCTTCGTTAGACATAATGTTGTAGTTTTTGATAATTATAAAAAATAATAATCATCAAATCAATTTTGAGGGGAACCGACGGTTCTTGAAAACGAAGTTTTCATATGCGCCGTAGGCGCTACCCCTCTAACCCCTCCCTTTTAATAAGCATTTTTAGGGGAACCGACGGTTCTTGAAAACGAAGTTTTCATATGCGCCGTATGCGCTACCCCTCCCTTTTAATAAGCATTTTTTACCATCGATTTATCGTAAGTAATTTTTTATGCAATCATCATACGATTCCAATGACGAATTTCCCCACCGAAACAAATCTCGGCATTCTGAACATACGGGTCCGGGACCGTCCTAAAATAGAAGTAATAATCCCATAGTTCGATGTCTGTATATTCTCCATCGTCGTAAGTGTGAATATCATAATTGTATGGAATCGACTCGTCGCTAATAATATGTTTCAAGCACCTATAGTGGTCATCATCCATATAAATGTCGTGTCGATTCGCCCATAGAATCTCTCCTATCTCCACTTGGACTTTACATGCCGCAAACAGTAAGCGGATGAATGCGCACTTGGTCTCCGGGCATAGGTCATCGGTGTTGTATTTGTGAGTGCATTCAATGATGGAGCAGATAATCGCAACACACTTCCTATAAGTCCGCTGGGAGGGAGAGGGGGGGCAATGGCGTAGTAGAAAGGTGACTTCTTTCACGCGAGCCAGTAACCATGGACTGTTTGCACAGCGCACTATCGAGTCAACCGGGAAATCATAAATAATCAAGTAGGGTCCAGTCGTTTTTCCGCTTCGTAGTTTCATATTTGCGTCGTTCGTTCGTTATTAATAGATAGAATTGCATTGTTTCAATTTTCCTGTATATATTCGACTAAACGAACAATTACCATAGTAATTTGTCCGACAACCAACCATTACTCATTTTTACATGTCGGTCTTTTTCATGACGAATTCTGTATAATCGCCGGCGAGTTTTCGCGCATTTGGGACCACGTTTCTGTATATATGTCGGGTAATCATTCATACCATTGGCACCAACACTCGCAATTTTTTCTCCCGTCGTTTCATTATACACATCAATTTTCTTGGTCTTGTTCGTTGATGGCTTTACGCTTAAGCCGAGTTGTTTGGCTTTGTTATAAGTATATCGGCGAATTGTATATCGGGGCATCTATATAGTATTATCGAGAAAAATTGAATGAAATAATAATTTACATATTTTTAGTAAAACAATGAATGTTAACTTGTAAACATATTTCCGAGCTGGTCGGCGCCCCTCTCCGATACTGGCGTTTCTTGGTCGTCGCCTGGTCCGCTCCGTTTTTCGACGATGCTCCTCGCTTCCGCGTATTACCTGTAATCTTCGCGCCAATGTTTATACTCGAGATACAGGACTCTGCTGGCAGAAATGCTCTCAGCTATGTTCTCCTAAAATCTATCATCGACAATTATTCATTGTCACTAGTTGTCGGGGTTACCGACGCAATAATATCGTGTATGAGTATCGCGATAAAACTCGATGGTAGGTGGAACCGATTTATGTCTTCTGTGGCGGACCGTCCATCAGGCGCCATTACTGGGGCGGTCTTATACTGTCTAGGTGCAATCACACTTGTAATCAGTAGTTATGGCAAATCCTGCATGTTATCCCTGTCGGTCTATGTATTTGGTGTATTCCTAATTAATCGTGGTATCAATCTCTTATGGAACACCTGCTCTGTCGCATTCAAAGACCATGGTAAACGACGCATCGAACTATTTGAGGTAGAAGATGAGGAGCAAGTGGCAATTTGTCCGGCTGAAAATACACGTGGGGATATCGACGCAAAGGTAATGCAACTACAGGTCATGTGTAGGTTCGCGGCCGGGTCGATTGGACCACTGTTGGCGACGCATCTGCTATTTGAGCTGACGACAACGTATGCGTATCTAGTGCTAGTAGTAATCGTCGCCGTATTGGGAGCAGCTATGGCTATAGTTGTTCGTCGAATCGAAAAAAATGAATCTACCCAAGTTACCAACGTCAATTCAAATGTCACTTGGCGCATGGTTCTTCCAGTTCGCCTAATCAGTGGCTTACCACAACCTTACGACGGACATTTCAACGCACCATGGTTTCAAAGCGGTTTACTAATTGCCTTCACCGAAGTTGTTCGTGGTGGGTTCACTCGTGTTTTATGTCTTCGTGCCATTTCGATGGGTCTATCACAGAAAGAGATTGCTATAGCGTTGGCTGTGGTGGGTGGGACGGCGGTATCGTCTTTCTGGTTATCCGATATTGCAGACCGGAATCGTCGTCTCGCGGCGGTCATCAGCTTCACCGTATTGGGACTGGGACACCTGGGTCTCAGTTTATCTACGTCAATAAATGGTGTACTATTCTCTTCGGTGCTATTTGGACTTGGTGAGGGGTTTTCGTGTGGTCTACGTGCACTGAATGCGAGTGATTGTAGACATCGTGATGGGCCAATCGGACAATTAAGTCGGGACTTTGTCTCAGTCTCTGATATAGAGAATAATACTGATAAAGAGATTGAGGCAGAGATAGAGTCAAAGGACGCGGAGCTTGTGCGCCGTCAGGTGCAATCCATGACCGGAATATGGCTCGACATAGGTGGACTATTTAACTCTCTGATGGTTGGATTAGTCGGAGGTTTCTTTGGAATGAGAGTGACCAGCCTAGTATATGCGGTTGTCGCCATGGTCGCGGTATATTCGTCGGCGCTGGCACCTGACAGCAAACCGACATTGTGTTGAAATCTATAAAATTGATTATGTTTTTTTCTCATTATATAAAAATTACCAAAGCAAACGAACACCAATAATGACTACCAAGACTACCAAGATGATTAACGGGACTGAGACCACGTTTACGTGGGAAGACGGATATTGGGTCCAGCAGGAGGAGGGCACTTTCGAGGATTTTTACGATGAGGACGAATGCAGGAAGTTGCTGAATCGCCTCAACCGCGGTGCCGAGATGAGGGGGTTCGGCATCAAGAACGCCAAGGGTATGACGTCGTATATGCCGATGCATTTCGCGAAGGTTCGTATGGTGTCTTTCGAAGCTTTCGGAAAGAGATATTCGCAACTCACGCGTAAGAATGACCCGAACGGATTCGACGCGTATTTCGTCATCAGGGACTATTCGACCAAGATATGGGTCCAGAAGACGGGAGAGAACATCGGCAAGCTCACGGACAACGACGAGCTTCAGCTTATTAAGGCGCTGGGGAAAGCTTCGGACTACTATTCTGGCGTCGGTGTGAAGAACAGGAGGGGAAGGTAAACAAAAACAAAGATAGGAACAAAGATAGAGAAAGAGACAAACGGTTATAGGAAAACCACTTTTTTTATTGTTTAGAGGGACAATAATTCCTCTCTATATAGTAATATGAGTGCAACTGTAAGTGAAAGTGTAAGTGAAAGCCAAGAAAAAAGCGTAGTCGTAGTTATTACAACGCATGGGGCAATGAAGGTTTCTATTGGAAAAACAGGTCTTTTAAAACCGATATTAGCACCAAAACCTACTAATATGAATGTAGTATTATTACAAGCTGCTGTTTGTGGTGTAGTAAATTTTATTGGGCCAACTGAAATATCATCTTATGTGAAAGCTATAAATGGTGTGGTAAAATCTTCCGGTTTTAACGATAATACAACAAAAGAGGATATGGTAAAAATTGCAGAATTAATCAGAACTAAACTTTTGCGACTTGATAATATGCGAGAGCAGGTAGCCCAAGAAATTTCTGATAAAAATCCAGATTTTGTTGGCGACCCTCAAACAATGGATTATATGCATCATAACAATAAATTCTATAACATTTATAGTAACGATTATTTAATTGATAAACAATTTTCGCGAGCGAATGAATCGACTACCCCACGTGGTAAAATTTGGAAAGTAAATTTACTAGGCGAAAATAGAGAAGATCTAATGGCAGAGATGAATCCTAATGTATCCAGTCTGCGAAACTCAAGCAAACGTAAGGAAAATAGTGTTCTCTATATGAGTGGAATTATTCGAGAATTAGAAAAACGTGGCATAGAAAATGCGCTTATTATTGATCTTTCCTGTAGCGTTATAGATAATACATTGAGCGATAGGGATATAAGACATGCTCGTAGCACATTTATGAAACGGAGTAAAACACCAAAAGCAAAAGCAAAATTTGCAACACCAAAAGCAACCGCAAAAATGAGAAAAGTATTAAAATCAACATCAACACGCAGAACTCGTTCCTCATTAGTATAAAATAATTTTTTTTCGGAAAATTGATTCTGCAAAATAGCCGATATATAATAAGCAATTACTCTCTCTCTCTTTATTGCATAATGCTTCTACGAAACGGAAAATACTCTACGGATATCGAGCAGATGTTGGAGAACAGGAGGAACCTGAGGAGTCATACGGTCATCAAGATTCGGAGCGCCACTATCCGGGAACTCGAGGATGCTTTTGTGGCCGATGGTTTCCAGACACGGAAGAATCTGAGGGACCTGAAGACTGTGTTTAATAAGACGGATGATGAGTATCTGCAGATGTTGCAGGGGTTTGCTAGGATTTATAAGTATTAAAAAAATAAAAGAATAGGATGTGGTTGGATGAATATATATTTTTTTATTACCGTAGTTTTTCTAATTCAGAGCAAATTGCATTCAATCTACATACCAACAAGTATCGCCTCCGGAACACAAACAGCCCAAACAATAAAATCCCCGCGCATAAATAATCACAATGCAATATTAGAAGTATCTTCATCACCGTTACGAAGAACAGCTCTGTATAAAATATAACGAAATTGTCGGTGTCGATAATGGGAGGCATTTTCTTCTGTATCTTTTTTTAGTTGTACATTCGATTGGTTCAATTTTTACAAAAACAATGCCCTGATATCTATATAATGGACATAAACAAGACAATCTATTTCAAGACCGATGAGAATACATTTCTGAATGAACACTGCATACGATGGGTAAAAAAAATGAATGATTGTTTTGAAGTTTGTATAAAACCATCTGGTTGTTACCCAAAAGATACACACAAAATATGTAAAGTAAACAATCCCGATAATTATAATAAACTTAGTGCACATTTGAATCTCTGGATATAGTATAATGGATCTATTTACAGTTTCGTTTTGGGTGTTTTATTTGGTTTTCATCGTGCTATCGGTATATTTAGTATCGTATAAGAAGGTGGATGAAGTGCTGTATCTGCAAATTGCTTCGGGAGTCGGAATGTTTGTAACCAGTAAGATTGGTCGGACCTTTTTAGGTATTGCGCAATAAAAACGTATGTGTATAGTATATACATATGTTTAAGAATATAGCCGACTTTACGAATACCAACGACTATCTGCCGTTATTGAATGCAGTATTGATTACGGATTTGTCCGTAATTACGTTATTGAATACAAAGGCATTTTCGTCGGATGTTTTACAGAAGTGGTATTCGAAATACAATCTATCAGCCGTTATCGCGGATGTGTTGATTATATTGATAGTATTGATTATCACGAGATTCTTGTATCATTCCATATTCGCCGATTTTTCGATAGTGAATTTCATACTACTGGCCATAGCATTGCAAGTAACGCATGATATATTGTTCTATGCGTTTTTTAGTAGTGTTCCCAGGGGGGTAAATCAGATGCTCGATACATTCAAGGATTATGCGAATGAGATGTCATTTAAAGCCGTTTTGGCAGATAGTGGTATGATGACCATGTCATGTTTATTGGCGTATCTGCTTGTGAATCAAAGTGTGAATACTAATATAATTATCTTGGTTATATCTATGTATTTATTGCCGTATTTATTATATAATTAATTATTGTGTTTCTTTAAGTAGGAAAAACAATAAGTCTTAAAAGTCTTGGGGAAGGAATCATTATTAATAGGTTGTTTTGAAAATTGGACATTTATAAAATGTCCAAAAATAAATATGCAGCCACCAAATTCTCGAAAAAACTGGTTGTTAGCATGATGCTTTGATTTCTGATTTTTCTTGAAAACTTTGACAGCATAATATTTTGCGTATTTTTCTTCGGCGTTTTTTTCTGTTCTAATAATATAGAACATTTAGAATGAAAAAAAACGCCGAAAACGCCGAAGAATTTAGTTGTAAAGAATGTGACTTTACATGCTGTAAACTATCAGATTGGACTAGACATACAATGACTCGAAAGCACCAAAATAGAACGATTTTGAACGAAAAAGCGCCAAAAAACGCCGCAGCAAGTTATGCTTGTAAAAAATGTAATAAGGAGTATAAAGCGAGAAATAGCCTGTGGTATCACGAAAATAAATGCAATATAGTAGATGTTATAAATGAAAATAAATGTAAAGAAAACCAACGTTTATTGAGTGATAATCTGGAACTGCGGAATTTTATAATAGAACAATCGAAGCTGACCGCCGAGTTGGTAAATAAGGCTCTCGATTCTAGTAAAAATACAAATATTGTAAACAGTAACAATAATAGCAATAATAAGTTCAATATCAACCTGTTTCTTAACGAACAATGTAAGGATGCCTTCAACTTCACTGAATTTGTAAAGAACATCGAGATTTCCTATCAAGACCTGGAGAACAATGCACAACTCGGTTTTGTGCAGGGCATTTCGAAGATATTCATGGATAACCTGAAGCAGCTTGGTGTTAATGAACGACCAATTCATTGCACCGACGTGAAACGTGAGACCATGTATATCAAAGACGAAGATAAGTGGAATAAGGAACCAGATGATTCCAAACTACAAAAGGCTATTCAAACAGTGTCCTATAAAAGTATGGGTAAACTAATGGAATGGAAGCAGGAGAACCCGGATTACCAGGATGCCGATTCTGAGTTCTCCAAGCGATGCCTGGATATACAACGACAGTCACTCGCTGGAAGTGACCGTGATGTTTACTACCCGAAGGTCATTCATATCCTGGCAAAGGAAACCATGGTGGACAAATGATATTGTGTTTCTTTAAGTAGTAAAAACAATAAGTCTTAAAACTCTTGGGAAGGGGTACATTATTAATAGGTTGTTTTGAAAATTGGACATTTATAAAATGTCCAAAAATAAATATGTGGCCACCAAATTCTCGAAAAAACAGGATGTGACCATGATGCTTTGATTTTTGTTTTTTTTGTGAAAAGTTTGACAGCATAATATTTTTGCGTATTTTTGCCTCTGTGTTTTTTCTGTTCTAATAATATAGAATATTTAGAATGAAAAAACACACAAAAAACACAGAAGATTTGGAATGTAAAATATGTGACTTTAAATGCTGTAGACCTGCTGAAATGGCTCGTCATATGTTGACTCGAAAGCACCAAAATAGAACCATTTTGAACGAAAAAAACACCGAAAACACCGCAGCATCATTCTTGTGCAAAAAATGTAATAAGGAGTATAAAGCGAGAAATAGCCTGTGGTATCATGAAAATAAATGCACAGCACAACCAGGGATTGAACCAGTCATCATGAATCAGATAATCAGCGAACTACGTAACATTATAGTTGAACAATCGAGAACGATAGATAAGGTTATGGAGCAAAACGCTGAAATCATTGCAAAATCAGACAGAATTGTAAACAATAATACTATTAATAATAATAACAACAGCAATAACAAATTCAATATCAACCTGTTTCTCAACGAGCAATGTAAGGATGCATTCAACTTCACTGACTTCGTAAAGAACATCGAGATTTCCTACCAAGACCTGGAGAACAATGCACAACTCGGTTTCGTTCAGGGGATTTCGAAGATATTCATGGATAATCTGAAACAACTCGGAATCAACGAGCGACCACTTCATTGTACTGATGTGAAACGTGAGACTATGTATATCAAAGATGAAGATAAGTGGAATAAGGAACCAGATGATTCCAAACTACAAAAGGCAATTCAAACAGTGTCCTATAAAAGTATGGGAAAACTTATGGAATGGAAACAGGAGAACCCGGATTATCAGGATGCCGATTCTGAGTTCTCCAAGCGATGCCTGGATATACAACGGCAGTCGCTCGCTGGAAGTGAGCGTGATGTTTACTACCCGAAGGTCATTCATATCTTGGCAAAGGAAACCATGGTGGAAAAATAATTATACCGATGTAATGGGCAGCTTGCATATTTCTATATGAATTCCCTTCTCGACATATAGTAATGTTTTACCAGTTATTTCATTTTCTGGGACATCTAAATCAGAACATATAGGTTCTCCATCCGCTTCCAGAAGTTCTTCTATGATAGTCTCTGCATGACGCACTTTTGCGGCTGATACAGCCACGGCGAAGGATGTATACACCGCCGGATACGGGTCGCCGTTTTCAATCACAACGTATACGTAAGTCATTTTTATTATATGATTATAATAAAAATTATTATTTATGCACGCTTTCTAGTAGTTCTTTGGCGTGGTTTTGTTACTTTACGAGATTTGTTTTTCTTTTTGCCTCCAAATTTCTTCCCCATTTGACGTGTAGCTATGTCTATATACTTATCCAGTTGTTCATTCGTCCATTCTACTTTTTTCGTAGATGCAGACGCAGATGCAGGCGCAGATGCAGGCGTAGATACAGGCGCAGATTCAGATAAACGTTCAAAACCTGTGCTTATTGCCTCTCCTATAAGTGCGCTTTTCGTAAGAAATTTCATAACACTGTTCTTCCATTCGATTTTAGTTTGTATAGTATACTCCTTGCTTGGTATAGGCGGAAATTTTCTGATTACAGTTGGCTGCTGTCTTCTTAAATCTTTAAATTGTCTATTAACTGATGCTGTTTCTAATTTATTATTCTCGGCTACTACCTTTCTCAATCTTGTTAAATACTCGGTTTCTTCCTTTTTCGACATTATATATTATATAAAGATATCTTTACATTTAATACAAAATGCCAGAATCAGAATCTAAAATATATTTATGCAAAGATTGTAACTTTAGGTGCCATAAGAAGTCGAATTGGACCAAACATAGATTAACGCACAAAAATGACATGCCAGAACAAGAACCAAAAACAAAATCGCGACGCTATTGCATGCAAATAATGTAGTGATATATATTATATATATGGCGGGTTTTGGAGAAAAGAGAGGAACAAAGAGCAAGAGAGATGAATATGAACAACAGTTCATAGAAAATCCAGCGAATGAAGAACTATTACGTCTTATAGAAAGTTCGAAACCAGAACCAAAAAAAACACGAAAATATGACCCACGTGTATCTACGTCGTTTACAACTCGAGCTGAAGCCCAGGCTATTGATACATATAAAAAACCGGATTGGCTGGGAGAGGATGAAGATATGGATAGCTACATCGCGAGCACCCCGCTCTTGAAAGAATCCAAACGAAGCTATATAGATAGACCTCAACTGTTAGACAGAGACCCGACTGAAATATTATCTGTAGCAATTGACAAACTTGGAAATATTGCAGCGGGATGCTATAGCGGTGCTATATATTATATTAAAACAGATAGAACAATTCATATACTTGATGCTCACAGGGCAGGAGATAGAAGTGTCGGAATACAAACAGTCGCATTTAGTGAAGACGGACGATATATTTTTGCTGGAGGTTATGACAGGATTATACGTATTTGGGATGCTAACAATCAACGACTTATAAAAACAATTAATAATATTAGTATTCATGGTTATATATATACAATTGCAGTCCATCCGGAACGATACAATGGGCGATTTATTTCCGGTTATGCAGATGGGACGATACAAGTATGGGATGGACTAACAATTGAAACAATCGATTTACATCGCACATTGAGGCATTCGGAACCAGCTAACCAAGGAGAGCGCCCTAGAAATATGAGTGTAAGATGTATTGTATTCAGCCCCATTGGAAAAGCCTTTGCTTCTACAGGAGCTGATGGACGTATAAAAATATGGGATTCAGAATCTCTGGAGCTGGTAAGGACTATACAAGCTCCAGAAGTTGAACATTCTTTTCAAATTGGCACAAACTCGATTTCATATGCAGGCGAAAGCCATATTATTTCAGGAGGTATAAATGGTGTGGTATATGTATGGAATACAGCCGATGGTAGTCTATTACGAACAATCGGAGCAAATAATAGTATGCCTGTGACCAGCATAGCAGTTAGTCTTCAAGAACGTATATTTGTAGTATCGCGTGATGGTTGGGGCAATGGCACATATTTATATAATATAGATACTGGAAAACATATACAGTCATTAAACGTTGGTTTGCCAGCTAAATCCGTAGCAATTGGTCTAGATGGCAAAATTGTTACCGGAGGAACAGGTGGGTTTTTGATTGAGTGGTTGAATACAAGAGGCGAATATGCACAGGCACAGGTGGTAGCATTGACGGAAGGCGCTGAAAAATCAGACGAACTAAATTACGATTCTGTTATGAAGGCTAGAGGTTCTTCTTTGGAATCATCTGCAGCTGCTGCTATGCCTCCACCTCCTCCTTCGAAATCATCTGCTGCTAGCCACCAAGTTGGGAATGATAAAAATTTTAAGGTTGATAAAAATTTTAAGAAAACTCTTACAGAATTTTCAAAATTGAATCCTCATGCTCAAATGGAGGTTAATAGCTACTTTGGAGGAAAACGGACCAAGCGAAATCGAAAGAAGTCTCGAAAAAGCAAACAAAAACGAACTACAAAACGCAGATAAAGATTTAACCTTTACCAATTTCAAACCGCAAAAAGTTGCGGGTTGAAATATATGAAATTTAGATACTTTTATTACGCTTCCTCGTCTTGGCACCACTCAAACCAGAAGAAGGTTTTTTACTAGAAGCAGAAGATTTTTTGCTAGAAGCATTTTTTCTAGATTTATGAGGAGACTGAACCTGCTCATGACCAGGAGGAGGCGGCAGAGGGTCATTTTTTAATTGTTCCTCATAAAACTTTTTCACATTAGGGTCATTTTCGGCTTTAAAATAACTCATTACTTTACCTACTAATTCTGGGTGTGATTTTAGAAAGAATTCCTCACTGAGAGCTTCCATACCTTGTTTATTTGCTGGTTGAAAATGGTCATCCATTGTTCCACCTCTATTCCATTCTTGTATTCTATCTCTGGCCTGGTCATAAAGTCCAATCGATACATCATTTGAGTAATATCCAGAATAATCTTTATCATAGGTTAAAAATTTAAGCTGTTCTCTGAGAAAATTCTTTTCATCCTCATCCCATCGATTGAATGGGTCTTCTTGTCGTAATAATTGTTCAATTTCTGTATCCGTTAAATGACGTTTTTGCGATTCTAAATCGTCTTGATATCTCATTTCCGCCATTTTGCGGTCAAACACTTGACTCGCAGCGACCGTCGGACTCGTTGTTCCCAATAAATCGAATGTATAATCAAAATTACACGTCGGGCATTTTATATTTGGGTATTCTTCCCCCCACCGTCTTACTAAACATTCATTATGGAAGTAATGTTTGCAAGCCGTTTCTACTACCGTTTTATCTTTAGAATTTAACGGTAGTCCACATAAAATGCAATCAGCCGCCTTTAATTTTGCAGGTAAAGCCTTTGACTGTATAAGGGTAACTTTGGGGAATTTGCGATTCGAGTAAAAAACAAACGGACGGTCAGGGCAATTTTTTCCAATATGACCACATTCGTCACAATTACTACATATAAGTTCCTTTTTTTTGGGGGGCATTTTATATAATATAGTTAGACAAATTTAGCCATATTATATATATGTTTACATTTGAAAAAAAACTACTCGAATCATCTAAGCCCAAGGTAGAAGGTAAAAGGTATACACAGAAAATGAAAGACCTGAAAGGGCATACCGGTTCCATCACATCTATAGCCGTTAGTAATAGTGGGAATAGACTCGTTAGTGGAAGTTCTGACAATTCAATCAAGATGTGGAACATTAATAAAGGGAAAGTCGATTATACACTTCATGATCACCCTAGTCCCGGTAGCTATCGATATCAGCGGCATGTGCGGTCTGTCGCATTCAGTTCCACCGGACATTTTGCATCAGCTGCAAATACAGATGAAAGAAATACGCTTGTATGGAGAGACTGGAATGGACCAGAAGACCAATCTCCGGTGGATATTTCAGAAAGGTATTCGACTTGGGATAAGCATAACTCTCGACCAATATGTGTTGCATTTAGTCCAAATGGATTTAGAATTGTGAAAGGCACTGAGGATGGTCTGGTTGAGATGTGGAAAGCGAACATCGATTATAAAGAGGACGAATACGGACGCCCGCTCGGGAGAACATTATGGGCGGAAACAGACCGCGATAAAGGAGCAAAACTAGAAAAGCGATTCTCCGACCCAAGTATTCCGGAGTTTATGATAGATAGAGCAGGTAAGCCGACAACGGTTAAAGAGTCACATTCTAGTCAGGTAATGTCGGTCGTATTCAATCGAACGGGCGATAGAATCGCAAGTGGAAGTGCAGACGGAACAATTAAGATATGGGATGTTTCTAGTGGAGTACTATTACGTGTATTGAAAGGCGAAGGCATTGTGAGGTCGGTAGAATTTAATAGTGATGGTACACAGATTGTTAGTGGAGTAGGAAATTGGACGAGCAAATACAAGGGTGATGGAACGCCTGCCGTAATTACATACTCTAATTGTGAAGCGCGAATCTGGGATATCGAAAAAGGAGAGATAGTTCAACGAATCGGCCACGCTGGCGTCGTTACATCCGCCAAATTCAACCACGATAAAACTACACCTGTTGTTATTAGTGGAAGCACTGACGGAATTATTAAGATTTCGAGCGCAGAAACCGGAAAACTGTTTCAGACATTAGATCATGAAGAATCCTCGGTAACGTCGATTGTGTATAGTCCTAAAAATGAGAGAATTTTTGCAGGACTTGATGACGGTAGCATATATATATGGAAACGCGCTTCAGATAATGCTGGTATTTATACGGCTCTTTTGTCTATGAAACAAATTGATGCTGAAATAATTGCGGAATACCTTTTGAAAAAGGAGAAAGGCATACGTAAAGATATGGTAAAAACCGCTCGAAATGCTAGAATGACTGTGCGCGCGAGAAGCGCGGAACGAGCGAAAAGCGCTAGTTCGAAAAATACGAGACGTGTTAGAAGCGCGGAACGAGCTAGTTCCGCTTCAACATCACCCAAGAATAAGGTCAAATCTCTAGCGCCCAAAGCTCTTACGACAAAAGACCTACTTGATGGCGAAATGTTAGCCAGTATGGTTGCAGACAAAGACCTTCGGGAAGAAATATTAAAATATACAGTAGAGAAACCTGTTGAAAAGGCACCCGCTCGTAAAACTCCAGCTCGTAAACCATCACCCAAAGAAAAGACCCCGGAATCAGAATATGAAAATGATAGTGAAAGTGAAAATGATAGCGGAAGTGATAGCGAAAGTGATTAGTAAAATTGAATCTAAATATATTATATTATTTATATTCAATCCAAAGAATGAATATTACTACAGAATACAAAACGAGGGTGTGCGCGGCGTCGTATTTGGGAACCAAAGGATACACCATTCCCAAATCGGTGCTCACCACACAAGACCTCGAGTTCTTGAAGAAGGACTTATTCTTGAAACCGCAGACGCCTGGACCATCGTTTGGCCCGGCACTCGACGACGCATTTCCAGTGTATAGGGAGAACGATAAGAAGATATATGTTCCGAGATTTTATGGTATAGAGCGGTATGGGACGCCGGAGCGGAGTGAAATCGCACCGGGGATGGATATAGATGTGAAATTCCCGAGGGAACTGAGAGACTACCAGAATGACATAGTCAATATCTATATGCGGGGGTTCCACCCCCCGCACGCCCCCCCTAAGTCCCCGCAGCCCATGATAACTGGGGGGCGTGCGGTCGGCGAAGCCGGCGGAACCCCCGCAGGGATTTTAGAAATCTATTGTGGCGCCGGTAAGTGTCTCGGAATCGATACTCCCATTCTCATGTATGATGGAACCATCAAGCTGGTCCAAAATGTCGAGGTTGGCGATGTCCTCATGGGCGACGATTCGACCCCGAGGAACGTGCTCACCCTCGCCCGAGGTCGCGAGAAGATGTATCGTATCAATGCCAGTGATAACGAAGAATATACCGTAAATGAAAGTCATATTCTATCACTAAAAGCCAACCGTGACTATGGTAAGACATACAAAGAAGGCGATGTCCACGACATAGCAGTAAAGGATTATCTCCAGCTATCGAAAACCGCGCGTAGTATATTGTTGGGTTACCGTGCGCAAATCGAGTATGCCGAGCGTCCCATTCAAGCAGACCCATACGTTATGGGTCATATTATGAATTTGAACTATAACCTGCATTCTGGCGAAGAAACGAGTGTGGTAACTATATTCCGCAGCGTATACGATTATATTCACAAGGTTACGAATTTGGGAACGACGGACGAGGAGTATATCGTGCATGTTCTCCATTATTGGAAAGACCCATATTTCAGACAAAAGATGAATGAATTCCGAAAACGTTCGCATATCCCGATGGAATACAAATGCAATACTCGTGAGGTGCGAATAAGGACACTTGCGGGTATATTAGATACATCTGTTGCAACAAATAGGCATGTTGACTACTATATAACGGAAGTATACGACAACGGAACACTGGCACATGACATTGTTGGATTGGCGCGCTCTCTCGGATTCGGTGCCGAGATTCTTGTTACATATAAAGGACATGACCGAAACAAATCGCTGGTTCGTATATATGGCGATAACATTGGGGACATTCCAGTGGAGCGAAATTACTTTCGCATAAAACCTGGAACGTGTATGAAGCGTAAGTCGGCGAACCTATACTCAATCAAGCTCACGGAACTGGACGTCGACGATTACTATGGGTTCGAAATCGATGGGAATCGCCGGTTTGTCCTGGGAGACCATACGGTAACACACAACACTGTAATGGCACTGAAAATCGTGTCGCTCCTGAAAAAGAAGACGCTCATCCTGGTGCATAAGGAGTTCCTGATGAACCAGTGGATAGAGCGTATAGAGGAATTCCTACCGGGTGCGCGGGTGGGCAAAATCCAGGCATCCGTATGCGACATAGATGACAAGGACATCGTTATAGGGATGATTCAGACAATGTATAATAAGGTGTTTCCACAGGAAGTCTACTCGCAGTTCGGGTTGACGATTATCGATGAGGTTCATCGAATTGGGAGCGAGGAGTTCTCCAAGACACTGTTGAAGACCATCACACCGTATATGCTCGGTATATCAGCGACGGTGGAGCGGAAGGATAAACTGACAAAGTTACTGTATATGTTTATTGGGCCGAAGATACACTCGATGTTGCGAAAGCAGGAGGATGTAGTGAGTGTTCGGGGAATCGAGTTTGTGACGAATGATACGGAGTTCAATGAGGTGGAATACGATTTTAGAGGACAACCGAAGTATAGCACGATGATTTCGAAGATATGTGCGTATGGACCGAGGAGTGACTTTATAGTGCAGACGATACGGGATTTACTGAAGGAGAATCCGGAGGGGCAGGTCATGGTATTGGCACACAATCGGAGCCTGTTGACCTATATGCATGATTGTTTTAATAATAATTCAGACAAAGCAGGTGTCAACCACACGCCACCTGGTTCTTGTTCCAAATCTACATTAGCGGGGGGCGTGCGGGGTAGCGACGAAGTCGCAACGTCGGCGAAGCCGGCAGCGGCAGCCCCCGCAGGATTTTACGTCGGTGGCATGAAGCAAAAGGACCTCCAAGAAACCGAGTCCAAGCAAATTGTCTTGGCAACATACGCGATGGCTGCAGAGGCGCTCGATATCAAGACACTCAGTATACTGGTAATGGCAACACCGAAGACAGACATCACACAATCGGTCGGCCGAATCCTGCGAATGAAACATGCGAATCCGATTATTGTGGACATCATAGATAGTCATCAGCTGTTTCAGAACCAGTGGAAATTGAGGAAGCGATTTTATAAGAAATCCAACTATAAAATCGAGACGGCGACGAGTAAAAAATATACAGATATGGAGACGACCGAATGGTTTAAGGTGTTCGACCCCAAGATAAAAGCTGCTACGGATGATGATGATGAAACTGACGCAAAGAAAACTGCGACGGAATTCAAAGGTAAGTGTTGTATTGATATTAGTGGGCTATGATTAGATTGACTTGGCTTTACGAGAACTATTTTTTTTACTGATGCTTTTCAATACAAGACTTTGTGATTTTAGTGATTTGGCCTTAGACTTGGCCTTGGATTTAGCAGGTGACTTGGCGGGTGACTTGGCGGGTGACTTGGCAGGTGACTTGGCTGGTGACTTGGCTGGTGACTTGGGCTTAGGCGATTCAATAGACAATATGTATATGTCAACGTCTTTCTCTAGCATTTTAAGTCCTGTAAATGGATTTTTACCATTACCGTTATCGTATGACTCCTTGAGTTGCATAAAGTTACATAGTTTTGCATCATCGATCGGTTTTGAAACATCGAATAATTTTTTACTTGGGTCTTTTGGGTCATCCGGGTTATGTAAAACGACGAGCATACCTGGTTTATATATTTGCTTATCGGGGTTTTCTTCGTCTACCCATTTTTCTTGTGATGTTGTCTCTAAGCAATGTTCATGAAATACAGGACGAGTAACAGTTAGAACATTATATGTTTTAGATATGGTTTCTACCAATTTATCGTCTTTCCATACACCAGTTGTAACTACTCCGGTTTTTTTAACGTACGATTTACCGTTTCCGTTTCTTTTATCGTTATCCCATTCACCTTCGAAAATGTCATAATTTTTGTATACGCGCTTTCCTTGTCCTTTAAAAGCGTCTTCTTTCATGTTTCCAATATGAAATGCACCATTGCTAAATTTGTATATTCCTTCTCCGTCAAACATGTCATTTTTATAGTTTCCAGTATAACTCGCTCCTGACGGCTTATAAATCGTTTTTCCTAAACCGTGTTTCATATCGCTTTCCCATTCTCCCTCGTATGTTCTATTTCCATATTCCATTTTACCATGCCCACTCCGCTCTCCGTTTTTAAATTCTCCATTGTAAAGACCTTCTTTTTTGTATTCCATTTTACCATAGCCGTTCCGTTCTCCGTTTTTAAATTCTCCCTCATAACTTCCTAGTGCGTCTGTCATTTTACCCTTTCCACTAAATGGTTCATATTTAGTGCAAGCGGTGCCATCAGCGCGCACCTGTTCAAACTCTTTGGACATGCTTATACATTACGCGCATATAAAAAATAATATATACACAAACAAAGTAACTGGCTACTCCTCATACAATCGCACCTTGGCATACTTCCAAAACAATACATTTTTTATATCTGTATCTAAGACGGAAACCAAAAGGTCATTGCAAATGTTTCCAATCTCTGTTTTGCCATAGGTGAAATTCCCCACCAACGCGGCATCAATCGGCTCATATTCGTCTCTATTTTGATGTCCAAACAATAGTCGGGATACAATTTCGTATAGAACTATAGCATATTTCCCTGTCCAGAACTCGATGGGCGGATATAGCTGCATGTTGTCCAACCACTCGAAATCCATTACCCCAAATAGGTTCTGGTTATCCTGGATGAACTGGATGAACCGCGTCTTCATTTCCACAGGTAGCTGGTCATATTTCATATTGAGTTCTTCCGCCTGAATCTTCCGGAGCTCTTCCTCGCGCTCTTTTTGTAGCATGGCGCAGACTGCATTGTGTCTGTCCATCGCCTTCTTGGTCCGCGCCATGCTTTCGGCGTTTGTCGGCTCGACTCTGCGTAGACGAATGAGGTCGTCCAACTGGCGTTCGTTCATCGTCTCGAGCCCCCGACTTTCCGATGCGTCGATCGTGATATGCTCTAGGTAACGGATGAGCGCGATTTTTGTAGCTATATCGAACATTGTTTGGTTGTGTTGTTTTGATTGAATAAAGCCTTGGCTTTTTAACAATCAATTTTTGCGTTTACGAGTAAGACGGCGCTTTCCACCATGAAACATACTCTTAGCGGCCTCGGATATTGGTAGCGGTGGTGCTTCTATTATAGATGCTAATACAGATTCTAATGATTCAACTTTTTTATATAACATAATATTATTTTCATTTGATATATGAATTAAGAAATGTATACGGGCAAAGCTGTCATTTATTTCATCAAATATATCTTCGAATTCTGAATCTAAGACCTGTATCATTTCGCCTAATTTTTCGAAACGTTTTTCACCATCTATATCAGTCGTAATATTCAATTTATTATATAACTTCATGTCATTAGATACATTATCCCAACCACTCCATTCATTTTCCGGTTTACTGCGAACTAACTTGTGTTGTTCTGAAGCAACGAGCCACGTTTTCATAGATTTATCAGACATTAAGGTATCATTTAAATCCAGTTTTTTGGCATATTTTCTGGCCCGCTCGAGTAATTCTTTTTTCGACATATACTATATATGGCGAAAAACATACTGGGTAAATTCTTTATACATTTCTACATACTATATTGGATTATTAGTAGCATTCTTCTGTATGCCGTATTTATAAAATAATCTTGTATTTATCTTCAACTGGAGACGTGCTATAGAGATACAACAAAAACCACTGGACAAATACTACATGAACAATTGCTGATTTCAAATGCTGATTTACTAAATATACAGACATAGCAGACAAACTACCTATAGCCGCTCTCGGTTGCTGATGCGTATAGTAATTCACATACGCCGCCATGACTATGTTTGTATACAAATCAATCGCCCGAGCAAATGCATATTCATCAAAAAACACATGATATTGCATACCATTCAAATATATGATTAGTGGTATATATTTATGAAACGATGTTCTATGTCTATCATGTGAGTATAAAAAATAAAATAGGAATGGAAAGCAACCGACTGCTTCGATAATATTCATTTACGCACTATACAAAATATCCTGATATAAATTCTTGATTCCAACGCCATTCGATGTCCCACTAATATTCAAACTATTCAGAAGTGTCTTACCTGAATCCTCATCCAGACTATTGATGGAGTCGTCCGACAACTGAACCCAATACCCGTCTCGCACAACGAATACGTGTGTTGCTAAACCTACGTCTACAATTTGGCGCTTGCCTTTATTTGCTCCCGGCAAACCTAACTCGTATACACAAAATATATCAATCTCCTTATCTGTCATTGAATCCATTTTTGCAACGATGTCTGGGTGCATGAAGCCCTTCTCATTGTTCTCGGCGAGCAATCTCTTGTAGTCGTCTGCTTTCATTTTTTAGTGTAGGAGTTACCTAAAATAAGTAATATCAATTTTATGTCTTGCTTTTAGATGAGATACCGCATATAAATGTAATAGAAACCACTGGACAAAAACTACATGAACCAGCGAGGAATCCAACTGTTGATTTAACACATATGCAAGAAATGCCGTGGCAGTTCCAATAAATGCCCTGGGTTGTTCGTATGTATAATAATTCACATACAATATCATTATCATGTTAGTATGAACATCAATTGCGCGGACAAATCTACTCTCGGAAAATAGGATATGAAACTGAAACCCATTTACATAAACTATCAGTGGTATCAATTTATGAAACGTTAACGCCTGACGAGAACGCATGAAATATATTAAAAATGGAGTGCATCCCAAGAATTCAATGAGATGCATTGTTTCCAATACAATATCTTATATTTGTAAATCGACAGAAAATAATAAAATTAATACTAATTAGAAGTTAATTTTATATTATTATAATCAAATGAATTGGAACATTATATTTTTATTGATATGCGCAGCAAACGCATTCAATTGTAGCTGGGATTACCGATTCGATTCCGTGGACAACCATTTCAATATCGTATATCCGGATAAGAATGCAGTCTATTTCGGTATGATAATACCACCAGGGTCGTCGAGCTTCCGTGTAACATCAGATGACATCCATCCAATTGCAACGTATTTTTCTATACAAGTATACGAAATTGGTGGTGTGGCGTATCACTATAATGACGCAGACCTAGTTGAACTCACTCAATTTAGTTCGCCATATGACCTACAGCTGAATCTGGAAAATGAAACCCAAACTTATTTCGCACTCTTTCGAATATATGATTCGCGGTTACCATTCGCCGATTTTTGGTCAGGAATCCCACCCAAAACGTTCATCGATGAACGTGAGTATGTTCTCTGTAATATCGATTATAATCAACAAGGAAATATAAGCACGAACTTTACACAGACCATCAACCCGGAAACAGGAACAGTCTGCCAAACGAACGGCGAATTCCTCTTCATGCCAGTCCCTCCAGGTTCTCTCGCAAATGCCGATGCGAACTATATGATTGCATGCGTAGAATCCGGAAATACATATACAATTCGTGTAAAATTACCAACTATTATGTGTTCTCTCATTTATGGTGAAAGTCCTCATGTGGACGAAGATTATGACCTACGATACGCTAGCATGAGTCTGGTTTCTACCACTGCCCCACGACCCACAATATCGACATACAAGTTACCATGCAACACCACAGATTACGAGATAACCATCGATGTTCCGGCGAACACGACGCTACCAGCATTTCTCTATAGACAGTTGTTACCCGACCCGAATTTCAAGTATAGTATTGAACAGGCAAAACAACGGTGTGCCTATAGTTATCATTGTATTCATGCGGTAATGGGCGAGTTCTATCCAGAGATTGATTTATTAGTAGGTTCTCGAAGGAATTAATACGGAAACAAAAACAAAATATAAACAGAAATCGCTTTAGCATTGGGCATATTGGAATCCGGAAAACAATATTTATATATATATATATAATGTCCAAATTCAAATTAGAGAAGACCTTAAAGGGAAACGGGGATATACGGAACGGCGTGTATTCCGTCGAATTCAGCCCCGACGGTACAAGAGTCGTCTCCAATGGTGATGAGAATACTGTCAAGATCTGGAATGCTAGGACTGGTGTCGTCGAGCAGACGTTACGGGGACACTCTAATTATGTGACGTCTGTTGCGTTTAACCACGATGGTACGAGAGTCGTCTCCGGGAGCTACGACAATACTGTCAAGATATGGAATACTACGACTGGGGAAGTCGAGCATACATTACAGGGACACACTAGAAATGTGACATCCGTGGCATTCAACGGCGATGGTACGAGAGTCGTCTCCGGGAGCGAGGACACGAGTGTCAAGATATGGAATTCTGCGACGGGGGTGTTGGAGCAGACGTTACAGGGACACACTAATTGGGTAACGTCAGTTGCGTTCAGCAGCGATGGTACGAGAGTCGTCTCCGGGAGCGACGACAATACTGTCAAGATATGGAATACTGTGACTGTGGGCGTAGAGCGGACGTTACGGGGACGCGGCGCGAGTTACGTGGCATTTAGCGGCGACGGAACGAGAGTCGTCTCCGGAAGCGAGGACACGAGTGTCAAGATCTGGAATGCTGCGACGGGGGGTTTAGAGCAGACGTTACAGGGACACACTAGTAATGTGACGTCCGTAGCATTCAGCAGCGATGGTACAAGAGTTGTCTCTGGCAGCGTCGACAATACTGTAAATATCTGGAATGCTGCGACGGGAGTTTTGCAACAGAAGTTGCAGGGACACTCTAATTATGTGACGTCCGTCGCATTCAGTCCCGACGGGACGAGAGTTGTCTCCGGCAGCCGAGACAAGACTATTCAGATATGGCACAATGAGGCAATGCGAATGGCACACATGGCACTTCGTCAGATACTGCCAGAGCCAGGATTGACGGCAAGTATAGCTAGCTACCTAGGAGCGACCAAGTTTGATCAGGACCTATATTTCCAATCGATAAGTAGACGGAGCAACGACCCAGCGCGTGAAAGAGCACACAGAAGAATGAAAAATCTAAATAAGTTTAATAGCCTTTACCCTGAAGGGGCAACGACAAAAACCCGGAAAAGACGGTCTTTGTCCAAATCTAGGTCTAAATCTAAATCAAAGAAACATAAATCGATTTGAGCGAATACATAAATTTCAAGTATAGCATCGAACGGGCAAAAACAAACATGTGCCTATAGAGAGTTATATGTTTAGAAAGAACACCCACATCACTCCGGTTCGACCATAATTGCGACAAAATAATCCGCAACAAAACCTAGATAGAGAGAACCAAATAATAATGTGCATACAAATGTCAGACGACGCATTATGCGCCATAGAAAATGACAATACCATAGTATCCAATTTCAGTCCGAAAGACGGTAAGATTAAATTTCGCCCAGGTTCTTTTTCTTTTACGAATACAGATTCGAGCATTATTATAGAACTACATCCAATGTTCATGTGGCGCCTTATACACCTAGCAAAGACGAAACAAAATCCGGAAAGCGAAAGTGACTTCTCACGTCTGAGAACATTCGCCTCTTATTATACAAAGGACATTTTGAAAATTTATGTATATGAAACACACATTAGCTATAGAACGAATACAACCTCTATAGTCGAAACAATCGAAATGGAAACTATGAAACATTATGCAACACTATTATTGGCATTCAATTATCTACACGCAGACATTCGACGGAAATACAATACGCCGGAAAAAACGGACCAATTATTGGACGAATGTTTGCAAATATTGCAGTTCATTTCGAGGGCAACTTTATAGATTCGATTAGTAGTATAATACAAATATTTGTATATAGATATACAAATATGGGAAAACGCGTAATTTCGTTCTCTTTATGGGGGTCCAAACCGACATACATGGTGGGTATATTACGAAACGTCGACATGGCGAAAACGTTCTATCCAGATTTCGAGTGTTGGGTCTATCTGCATGTAGATACCGTTCCCAAAGAAATTGAAGAAAAACTAAGAACTAGGGACAATGTAAAAATAATACATAAAACGGGCGATTTAAATTTAGTAAAACCGATGATGTGGCGATTTGAGTCGATCGACGACCCAGAAGTCGAAATCAATATGTCGAGAGATTGTGACACCAAAATCATGATTCGAGAGAAGTATGCAGTTAATCAATGGTTAGCGAGTGGAAAAACATTTCATATAATGCGAGACCATCCAAAACATAAGGTGCATATAATGGGTGGTATGTTTGGAACACGAAAAATTCCGAAACTACCCCTTTGGAAAACGGTGATGGAACGATACAAACAGGAAGGTGTTTATATGTATGACCAGGACTTTTTGCGCGATTGCGTATATCCACTGATTTATAATGATTCGATTATACATACCTCATTCCATTCAGTAGTTGGAGAGAGCGCAATACGATTTCCGACAGAATATGACGCACAATATAATTTTGTTGGTCAATACATTAACGAGAACGAAGAGCAAAACATGGACAATGTTAGAGAATTATATGAAAAATATACACAAAGGGCTAAAAAGATGAGAATGATAATGTAATTATATATAAATTATGAATTATTCAAAACGTAGAGATTTTGAGCCAATATTAAACATGAATCATTTAGCTAACAATACAGAATCGAGACAAGCATATTATATATCCCATAATGGTTTAGGTGATTTAATTATTAGCACCTCGGCATTAAGATTTTTTACAAAATATTATAATAGAGTGTTTCTTATATGCAAAAATATACATTATGCACAATTACAATTGATATTACAAGATGAACCTCGTATTACGATTGTAAGCGTTGTTATGGATTCACCATTCGGCGAGTTTGATAATAGTATAACAGTTTTAAGAGATGCTTATGTAAATTCAGATGTTTTTTGTTGTGGGCATTTAAGAAAAGTTAATCCTACAAAAATTACAAATAAGTCTATACTATCATATAATCCAAATAATTTGTCATACAATACCGAATTCGATACAGTCGATGCATCATTTATAAATAAGTTTTACACCGACGCACATCTGGATTTGCGTATATATTATGAATATTTCAGTATACCAAGCACCCCACAATCGAGAGAACTGTATGATCTAGTAAAAGACTATAAACGAGTAATCTTTACACAGACTAAATGTAGTAGTAATATCAAGTTAAACATTGATGGTGTGAAATTGAAATATATGAACGATGACGATGCCATCATATTATGCAATGATGAGAACCTATACGATAAAACCACAAACCCGACAAAATACGAAAAAAGTCAACGATTCGTAAAAAATAACATAGCGTGGTATATTGACACGATACTGAATTGTAATGAAATATATACAATCGATTCGTGTTTCATTGCAATTGTTCTCCCACTAGTAAAAACAAACCGCTTGAAGGCCGACGTAGTAAGGATAATCAAACGCGAACTGGTAAATGAAATACTACTATAAAATAAAATAATAAATTTATATATAAATTATGAATTACTCCAAATCTAGACGCAGGTCTATTATTGTAAATACAAATAACATTGTAAATACAAATACAAATGCAATTGTAACTGAAGCATATTACCTATCTCATAATGGTTTAGGCGATTTAATAATCAGCACGTCGGCGGTAAGATTTTTACTTAAATTTTACAATCGAGTTCATCTTTTATGTTCTCACATACATCATGAACAGATGAAACTGATTTTGATAGATGAACCACGTATAATTTTAATACCAGTAAAAATGAATGCTGAAAATATTATATTCGAAAACTGTTATAATGTATTGAAATATGCGTTTCCAATTTGTGATATGTATATATGTGGTGGATTTACAAAACTGTTTTTGTCTACTATTCGAAATGAATATATAAATGCGTATGTGCCTAACAACGAATTGTATAATTTACGATATGATACAATCACGGACGAGAATTCAAAATTCATTTACGAATACTATAATACTATAAATCTAGACCTGCGAATATATTATGAATATTTTAATATACCAAGCGTCACACAATCGAGAGAACTATATGACCTAGTAAAAGACTATAAACGGGTCATATTTACACAAATACGATGCAGTAGTAATATAAAGTTAAACATTGATGGTGTGAAATCGAAATATATGAAGGATGACGATGCAATAATACTATGTAATGATGAGAATATTTATGATGAAGCAACGAACCCTACAAAATACAATATATGTCAACGGTTCATTAAAAACAACATAGCGTGGTATATAGATACAATACTGAATTGCAATGAAATATACATAATCGATTCATGTTTCATTGCAATTGTTCTCCCACTAGTGAAAACGAACCGCTTGAAGGCCGACATAGTAAGGATAATCCGACGCGACCTGGTAAATGAAATACTACTATGAGAACCTACATAAATACAATTATATACTCTTATATAATGGTAAAAGCGAAACCAAGTAGTTTTTGCACTATATGCACGGCCAGTTGTTCCTTCGAATGCGTCGGACTATTATTGTCGCTTTCTATATTCCACCCAAATGCAACTATTTATATTATATGTGATTCGAAAACGAAAACGGATATCGGCGAAATGACGCCGAAACCGAGATTGAATATAGTTTTTTTGGTAGAATTGGACAAATACAGCGACATGGGGCGACGCGAGATGTTACAGTGCAATTGTTGGTTGGAATTCCAAATGACGAAAGCACGCGTTATCGAGTTTGCATTGCAGACGGAGCGCGATACACTATTGTTGGATAGCGATATTATTATAACCGGCGAGATTTGTGATATAGATGATACGAAAGACCTGGGTGTATCACCACAATTCATACGTCAGGAATTTATCGATAAAACGGGTTACTATAATGGTGGTATGTTATGGACGAAAAATAAGGATGTCCCAGCAGATTGGATTAAATTCGCAGAAACCTCGCGGTATTTCGACCAAGCGGCCATCGAAGACTTGGTGGCGAAATACTCGCATTTTGAGTTCGACGAAACCTATAATATCCAATGCTGGCGCTTGACACTATCGAATGAACCTGCCGAGGAAATTGCGAATAATTTCTCCGCCAACTCTGAGACGGGTCTAGTTTATTACAAATGTCACCCCATCAAATTCATACACACCCATTTCAATGATGGCCGATTCGACGATTTCAATAACATCGTCATACAAAATTTGATTATAGCGAAAAATTACAAAATATTAACAGTGATATTCCGAGTGGTCAACCGAATGTGGGTTCTCACGGTGCCCAAACAACCGATGGTCGGCTGGGGAAAACATAAGAACGATAGCTATAGAGAACTTCCCATTCTAATGAAACTGAAAAACAAGGATGTGGATGTGCAATATTCGGAAACGACGATTCATTGTTGGTTAACACCGAATATATTGATGTATGACCGTCCGACTCTCGAATGGTTAGATGCCGAAGTGGAGAACGCATCATTGATTCTTATGGGAAATGGCGATGTTAAGGACAAAATCAAAATCAAAATAGGAGAAATTAATGCCAAACCATGGATTTTTTGGCCTAGAAAACCGATGCTCCTTGAGAAGATTCTAAAACGGAACGGCATTTTGCTATATGAAGACCGCACCGTCGAATCCATTTTTATAGGGAATTATGAGAACCCTACCCAAGAGAAGTTCCGAAACGATGGAAATCGATGGAAGGACGTGATTGAGGAGTATCACTGCACCAAGGGTAGCGAGCATAAGTTCACACACGAAGAATACTTGATGAAGCTGAGGACAGCCAAGTATGGTCTGTGCCTCCGTGGATATGGGTCAAAATGCCATCGCGAAGTGGAGTTGATGGCATTTGGAACAGTGCCGATTGTCGCCGATGGCGTAACGACGGATTCATATATGGAACCTCTTGTCGAAAATAAGCATTTTCTACGTGTATCGGGTCCAGATGATGTTCGTAAAAAAATCGGCGAAATAAGCGAAGAGAAGTGGTGTGAAATGTCAGAGGCATGCTATGAATGGTATCAACGGAATGTGTATAGCACAAATTGCTGGAATAATATGGTTTCGCACATTTTATATGACTGATTTTAGTTATTTATAGTAAAAACAAAAAACAAAATAGAGAGGTCATTCGTTTAGATAACATATAAATGGAGTTAAATGAGATATCGAGTATTAAGAAATACGTGAAGACGTATCAAACAATAGATATGAATGATAAAATCCAGATTCTTAACCTGAATGACCTATTGAGCATCAAGCATTACGTGAAGGCGTCTCAAACAATAAATATGAATGATAAAACCCGGATTCTTAATTCAATAAATATATTTTTTCTTAGCAATTGCGAACACAATAATTCGCCAGATAAAAAATACTGTAGCAAATGTGAAATTACATTTGACAGGTAAAAACAATATAAAGAATTTGCACCGACCAAATAGAAAATGAATACTTCATTGATTCGAAAAATCATCGCATCTGATTTGCCGAGAAAAGAACAGGACCTTCTGATTTTGTTGGTTGTCGATTATAATAACATTGACCAAAAAAAGAGAAAGTTGGATGATTACTACGAAACAGAACAAAGCGAAAACGAAAGTGAAACGGAAGAAAGTGAAAACGAACAAAGCGAAAACGAAACTGAAACGGAAAAAAGTGAAAGCGATTCAGAGACTACCGTTAAACCCGAAGGCGGTTATGATTGTAATGACCATGGGTATAATGCAGCAGTGCGAGCTCAATATGAGGCACGTCATGGTCGTAGTTTATGCGCTAGGGAACTAGATGCTCAAGAATACTCAGAAAAATTAGTCAGCCGTGATGACAGTAAGTTATGGGGACTACAGTTTCCAAGTCATACTATATGGGGCAACTGGGTGCATTCTTATACCAAGTGATTTTATTTACTAATTATTTAGAAAATAAAAAAATATTATTATGCGCTATTCATCGCATGAATAATGAATCGCTCAATAAAAATACCCCGTGTTCTATACGTCAGCTGCGAATCGTTACAATCTTCGAGAACAAAATCCAACATCTTTTGATAAAATGCCTTGGGACACCTCCGTAATTGGTTTCTACCAGCACTAATCCATTTGCCACAAGCCCATTCGAAATTGGGTATATATTCCCGTTCGAATAGTCTCCTATAAACGTCGCCTGTTGTCTCGGGATATTCATAGAAACGCTCATCATCCTTGGGTAGGTCCGTTCGACGAATATACACCAGCGCATTTTCATCGGTAGTTATAAATTCATCCCACTTACCGTTCTCCAGGATAATCTGGTCCGAGCGATAATTAATTGAACCATGAGTGAAAAAGGTGACATCCGCGAGTTTATCGTAATTATCAATGATATGACGCAATATGGTATCGGCCAAATGTCCTTTGTTCGGTAGCGGAATAAAGTCGTAGTCTACCGCGGTCGAACCCTTATTATAGACCGTGCGAAACTTAGCGTAATTGTTGGTCCAGCTAATATCTTCGTCGTATCTCGCCACGACCATTTCGAAATTCGCTTTGGTTACATTTACGTCCCGGAGTTTTTGAGACAAAGCAAATGGCGGCTGTATAAATGATAAGCGTGGGACTCTAGTAATATATCGCTGTATAAGGCCTTTATGTATATTCGCTAGCTGTGTAGTGTTCTCCCGTAAACGTGAAACATTGGTCATGGCAGTGAGACGATTCCTTATAAAACCTGGGTCGCCATTAATATCATAACGAGGAACGCCACCCTCGTTCGAACAATAATGCTGTATTAGTGGAAAAAAATGATTCGGTTTATAAACTATATTATACCAGTCGTCACAACACCAATTCATTATTTCCTCGGGAAATAACCAACCGAAAATTTCCATGTGTTTACGCGAAAAGAAGACTTGTGTCATAATTGCAGTGTTGTTATTGACCGGACCAGTGATACCAATGTCGTTATTACGCTTCATGGTCTTGATACTGTCATTCACCCATCCCGTCGTCTTGAATGCAATATCGTCACCACACTGATAAAAATAATTGCAACCATCATCGAAAGCCTGTTTGTATAGAATATTCCACATCTTCGTCAAATGACCCCGGCGAATGTTCTCATATCGGATAAATTGGAATGTGACATTTGGAAAGCCTTTGCTATAGTTGTTGATAACATTCTGGCTTTGTGCAGTAGCGAAGATGCGGTCATCTGCGTCATATCCAATATACACAGTATATTTATGTTCTCTGTCTTGTGTCAAAAAAAAGGTCATTAACGATAACTTGTATAAGTATGTGTCGCGAATATCCTGCCAAGTGTCGCGATTACGTGAGGTGCATGGTATCAACAAGGCAATCAACATATGTGTATTATTTTATACACATATATCTAAATCGTTTGTTCTATTTGTTCTTGTTTATTTATTTCACTTTCTATTTGTTTGTGTTTTGTTGTAAATCCTCGACCTACGCTTGCGAGTTATATTCTTGACACTTTTATTACGGCGTCTCGACTTTCCACCCTTGCGGCGACGACCACCGACCTTCGTAGAACCGAACATCCAGGGCGCTTTGTCCAGGTGTGCCGGTGTATACTGTCCAAGAATCGAAGACATTGTTTATATTATATAGTAGCTATAGATTTTTAGTTGAGAACATACAACATACGGGACGCCTTGGTGAGATTACTATCGCTCTGAATTGCCCCGTCCCACTTGTTCTTTTCGTCGGTGATGTGAAACTTGGTATGGTCTGTCTCGTCTTGTCGTAGACGAATGCCGCTGAATGTGGTCTCGGTCTCGTTTGTGAAGATGAAATAGGCCCAGACACCCGCGTTCTTGAAATATACCTTACAGGCCTTTCCTTCGAGGCCGAGGTGTTCGCCCTTCCCGGGGCGAAAGCCCTTAGTGTCCTCGTGAGATGGAATATGGATAAACTGGTTCATTTGACTTTGTTTGTCTTTGTGTTTTATGTTTTATTACAGGCAAAACATTAAAATCAATTTTATCTCTCATCCATAGAATCATCATCATCGCTCTTAAAAACCACTGGAGGGTTTCTTTTACGATAACTTCGTAAAATATCTTCTATTGTGTATTTTTCGCTTACGTAACTGTATAAAACCTCATCGGGGGATGCAAAATCTAAGGTTCCGCCGTTTCCATCTTTTGTTAAAACATAGCTATTTTGAACATCTCCATAAGATTTAAACCCACATGTTTTATAATAATCTATAGCCTCGGTCACCGATTGTAAATAAATAAGACGTCTTGCGTAATATTTTTGTAAATAAATATTAAACATTGCCATCATTACTTGACCTGGTGAGCGCTCAGGGTATATTGGTTCTCTTGATATTCGAGTATACCAACAACCTAAGTATTTTATTTCTATATCTTTTTCATCATCTATTACGAATTGAATGAACCCAACAGGGATATTGTTGACCATAAAAAATACATTTTGTTCGTTATACGACGTTTCTTGTCCTACTATTTGTTTTGCTATATGCATTGCATTTACGCTATTATACTTTTGTCCTTCTGTAAATAACTTTTCGGCAAAGTTCTCTAGATTGGTTATTTCGTTTAATTCTATTAGTGCAATTTGCAATCCTTGTCGTTGAAATGCTACAACTCCTCCTCGCATTTTGCGAGACTTTGTCGATTTACGAGGTCTTTTACTTTTTCTAGGCTTACGCACCTTCCGCGTAGATTTATTTTTAATTTTCATATATATTTATATTCATAAAATATTAATATTGCTTCGCCAATTGACTAACATGAACGACCTTGCACGGTCCCTTTACTACACGCATCGGCGTCCAGCGCTTAAACTTATGATTAAACACACACTCCATATGCAGCGTTTTCTTCAAATCCACAAACCGGTCCTCGCGAACATCTTCGAAGTCCGCCTCGTCGTCACTCTCCTCGATGTAGTCTAAATTTCGATTCTCCTTAATATTACGAAACAAGTCATTCATTAAAACACTGGTTTTGTAATTGGGAATATACGCGGTGTTGTAATACGCCGGCGCGCTATTCTTACCATATGCATGTAAATGATAAATATCGAACTGTATATCAGCAGTCACTTGGAACACCGTCGTCTGTTTGTATTGAGGTTTGTTGAAATCAGGAACCACATTCGACATGGGTCGAATATATACCTTGGTAGATTCCTTCTCCACCATCGGCTTGCGCACTATGGTATAATTCAAGAACGGGACAATATGAGACAATGCACGATACTGAATGTGATGCACGGGATACGGAATGGTGTCCTCTTGTAATTTCTCCGGTTCTCTCGCAGTGTTATACCATAGAACCGGTAGAGCGAACTTGATACCCGTCGTAGGTGTATCCAACAGTGTTTTAATATAATGCAGCTTCTCACCCATTGTCAGATGCTGCATTGTAATTCCCTTAAAATAATGTATATCCTCAATGATAAATGCATTTGTTTCAGATAAAAACACCCCATAGAGAATCGTCCCTAAAGAAAGTGTCGCGTCAAATGTAATAGGAAGAATACTGGATTTCACAATCCGCTTATCCTTATCGAGGTCCAATAAATATGCCACGTCCGTATCCTTGGAAAATGAAAACCACACATATGATTTCCTACCATTCGGAATGGCCAACGCTAAATTATAATTATCGGGAACATTCTTATGTATAATCGTTTCATAAGAAAGTTCAAAAGTTGGGAATCGCTGTTTCAACAAGTCATTTTGGTGCTGCGATAACATGGTCATATATAGATACGGCGCACTGCTTTTATGTTGGTTTGGAAATATTATTTATCTGCTCGTTAGCAAACTCGAGCAATTCTGCTTCTGTATCGGCTTCGACAACGGCATTCAACTTTGCTTGTTGTAGTTCAGAGATGATTTCATCGAATTTCTGTTTCTGAAACCCAACCACATCCTTCGTTTTTCTCGGTGTAAGAGTATCTCTTAAATACTGATAGGAATAATGAATTGCGACTATTATTATTATGGAAATGATGATTGTTTGAACGATACCCCACATATATAAAAAATTAATATAAGTATTTTGCAAAATTTACGCCGACTATGCATTTATTATTTTCAAATCAATATAAACATTCCCATTATGATATATTAGTTATGCCGGCAATTGTCATCGTCGAATCGAGTGGAACGCTAAAGGATGTCACTCTGAAATCTATGTCGGAGGCGGAATTTGTAAAAAAGACTGGACTGAAGCTGACGGATGCCCAGACGAGTTGGGCTGTTACTGTTGGAACTAAGGAATATGACGTCACACTATATGGAAAGCTCACCGGCCGAGCTGGTCAGGAGAACAAGTATGAATTTCCGCCACCCGTCGATACTGAGTTGTATTTTGGAAAGTGCGCAATTGTAAATAAGGATGGCGATATTACGGCGGCGGAGTGGGGTCGTGTATACGACCAGTTGTATGGTGGATTCGATGAACTCGGCGACGAAGATTCGGAGGAAGATGAGGATGACTTGGATGGCGCCGTGCTGACGAAAGCGGGTTATCTGAAGGACGATTTTGTAGTGGATGATGATGAGGAGGAAGAAGAGGAAGAGGAGGAAGAAGAAGAGGAAGAGGTCGAAACATCAGAAGATGACGATGTGGTATCCAGTAAATCGAAAAAGAAGAAACCGAAGGCCGCGAAGAAGCTGGCAATCAAGCCAAAGGCCGTTCGTAACAAGGCGTCATCTCTAGAGCCGACATACCTCGATTGCACCACCGAATTAGAGGAGGAGGATTATATCTGAAAAATTGAAATATAAACACATCTCTTTATATATTTCAATAAAATGTCTAGAATCATAGCAAACCCCGAACAATTCCGTAAGAACGTGAGCGACAAGCTGGTCGCCACATTCAAGGATGAAGTGATAGGAATTAACACAGAGAAGGCCATCTATAATTATGCCATTCAGGAAGCGGGACGGAAGAAGATTATTAAGAAGTGGTCGAACTCGTCATTCTCACAGTTGTATATCGACCATTTTCGGACAATATATTTGAATATGAAGAACGAGGCATTGTTCAAGCAGGTGGTTTCCAATGAAATCACACCACAGGCATTTGTATTTATGACACACCAGGAAATGAAACCGGAGCGCTGGAACGCCCTACTCGAGAAGAAGAATATCATCGATGCCAACAAGTATAATTCGAATGTCGAGGCATCGACGGATATGTTCATTTGTCCGAAGCCCAAGTGCAGGTCGCGTAGATGTACGTATTACACATTGCAGGTGCGGTCAGCGGATGAGCCAGAGTCCGTCTTCGTTACGTGCTTGGATTGTGGTAAAAACTTCCGTAAGGGTTAAGCCCGTATTGTTTGTCTCGTTTTGCGTTTTGCGTATTTTTTTTGTGTATGACGTTTCGAAGTATTATCATTTAATTGGAAAGTTATCTCTACTGGTAAATGGTCTGATGTAGGATATTTCACATAACTTAGATTTTTTAGAATGTCATCCGGTATAGTATTTTCTTCTATTATAGTGACATCTTTAGATGTTATAAAGTAATCGCCAAACTTGATATCATTATTATAACTATTGGTTCGTTTACCAACATTTGTGCTTTCATAATATTTTGAATAAGTAGTTGGAGTAGTTATAGTAGTATTCTTTCCGAAATCTCTATCAAATAATTGAGAACACAAAACCACATTTGCTTTAGGTAAAATTACTGTAGCCGGGTTTACAACAATATTTAATATTCCACGTGGAGCCCAATCTCTATTTGTTCTACCTTCAAACATTTCTGATACAAAATTGTCGATTGTGATTTCGCCATAATGTTCATTATTTTGTGTTTCAACTAACAAGCTCCGAAGGATTAAAGGACATTCATTTTTATTGCAAAAATCATTATAATCAAATGAACTAGATTCATCCTTTGATAAATTCAATGTCGATTCAAAATCGTTGTATTTTCTTATATGTGTAAGAAAATTGGTGTCGGCGGTTTGTGTAAACAATTCAAAATTGGTAGAACGGGTAGGCGTCTTACGTTCAAATAATGTAAATGTTTCTTGTTCACTTTTTCTACCATATTCATAATACTTAACTGGTTTGTTTAATTCGGCCATGATGTCAGTAATTACTTTTAACATAAAATCCTCGGTAATCACACCCTTCTTGCAAACATATAGTTTTAGATATTTAACCAGTAAATAGTCAGCATTATTAGAATCAAACCAAGGATTCGAAATTTCATATTGTAAATCATTTGTCAATTCTAGAATTTTTTTATATTTAATCGTTTTAAAATGTTCAATTAATTTATTTCGCTCCGCTGTTATTTTATCATAAAATATTTTTGCGTCATTTTTTCTTCCGCCAACCTCGACTCCAAAAATTTCCCAAGGAAAGTAATAGGATAGAATTTCATTATAGCGTTGATATGGTTCTTCTGATTTATCCTTTTCAAATGCAAATTGCTCTTTCATAATTCTTTTTTTTACATTATTAAAGTCAGTTACAAATTGAGGTTGTTTTAATGACTTAGCTTCGTGTGTTCTATATTTATCATCATTACACACTTCCGTTAAACTGTCTATTGTAGAACAAAAATTCAAATCTTTATTTTTGCTATTGTTTGCAGATACACAACTTGTGCTTATAAAAGTAGTTACATCGAAAATAAAATCTAAGTCAATATCCAACGTTTGTTTTCGCAAATTAACATTATATATTATACTTGGAGCGCCTAACCATATATACGGATTTTTCGTAGGAGTGCAACAAGTTAAGGGGGGTTCCGTTTTACAAGACAACGCCTTTTTATTTATTATAATGCCCGTTTGCCAATAGTTGTATTTGCCATGATCATTAAAATCACCGCCCATTATAATTGGAATATCATCTTTTTGTTTATTAATAAATGATACACGTTTATTATTTAAAGTTAACTCGCCGCCGATCTGTATAATATCCAAATTTTTATTGTTATTTGTATTTATAAAATCAGAATTCGAGTTAAGATTTTTCGCAATCCGAGCGGATGATAACATATGCCCATTATGGAGATTAACATGATAAAATTGTTGATTTGATTGTATATGTTCAAATAATACAAATACATATGGTCTAGCGTCACCTTTGTCTAAATTACCAACATAAGCACCTTTAATTATAAACTTTTTATTATAGAATGTAGTGATGTCGACCATCATTTTAGAACTAGGGTGCATAATTGAAAAATTAATATACGAATACCTCTTTTTTATGTATTTGTATATAACTTTCCAATTTTTAGACTCTTGTAATGACATAATATCGTATGATTTTCGTTTTAGGAATAGCGCTACATTATCTAAACATATATTCTTTCCTATTTTGTCTTTCATTTCCTTACAGTAAACTGCCAATTTTTCGGCAGTCGCATCCTTTTTGCTTGATTCGTCTGATGCCATACAACCCCAACAAATATTCCAAGAAAGAGCCGATATGTTCATTCGAATTAAATATTATATTATATTATATTCCGATATAATATAATGAATGCATTATTTGATTTCGACGGCGTTCTTCATAAGCACGTTCACCCAGTTATTTTAGAAGAACATAAGAAGGATTATGGAAGTAGAAAAATAAACATAACCCGCGACGAAATGCCTACGAGGGTGTTTCAATTAAATATTGATAGGATTATCAATTATTCAAAACTAGGATATAACGTATATATTGTTACTGCTAGATTATGTAAACATAATGTTATAAAATGCTTGCGTTCCTTAGGCATTACAGAAGATATTATACCAAATAAGAATGTAATGCATAGACAAAAGAGTAAGGCATTTAAAGTTACACAATTACAAGCAAACGAATATTATGACGATAGTCCACATCATATTATAGAGGTGCAAAAGATAAGACATTTGTTACCAGAAAATTTTAAGATGTTTCTATCTGTTCCTGAGCGAAATATAAATATCGAGATTCCAGCTGATTTAAATCTCTCAGATTCAGTTCTGAAAGTAAACGTATACCGGGTTTTAAAATTCCAACATGATTTTTTATCACAATTAGCTCGAAAAACTCCTACGCGAAATATAAATATAGAACTACCCGCCAAATTGAGTATTCCTGATTCAGAAATAAAGGAGAGGGTTTTGAAATTTCAAGGAAAATTTTTAACAAATAACCGAGCTACAAGGAAAAATAAATCTATTGTAAAAAAGTCGAATTGTAAATCAATGAAAAAAATATAATGTTATACGTTTTTTATTAAAAAACATATAAGCATATTTATTATTATATAAATAGATGGCACTAGCCACTTTACCTTATACAGCAACATCAATATCGGTTATATCGAGGGGTGTATTCATGGTGATGTTATATAAAAATAAAAGCACGAAGACTTTATCACTAGTAATGTGTGTTTTAAGTATCACATCATCTTGTCTATGGATTTATTATAGTATTCATAACGACGATCCACCTATGGTCATACGCTCGTCTCTGGAAATCACATTGAATACTATTTCAGCAATCTATATAATTCATAATAAAATCAAGGTAATCGATAATAGTATAAAGCCTATATCATAATATATTTATGCAACTTTATTTGGTTAAACCGAAATATGAACAGAATGTTAGCGAACGCACACTATATATTAATGGCGAAGGAAAGTATTTCATAATTGAACGATACTATAGGACTGTCGATATAATGATAAAATCGGACGAACAACCGGTTGTTAACATAGATTGTGTATTTGGAGAGAACATTGTCGAATATATCAAGGATAAGTGCCCGAATTGTCAAGTAGAATATAGCGTATTTCAACGGTCGGGTATTGAATATCCGCCAGATATGCCGAGCGATTTAAGAGAAAAATTTAGAGAGAATCCAGACTATGATTTGACCAAGGATGGTTGGAACGCTGAGGAGACGGAACTATGGGGATATACTATGTTTTACGTATTCGTGCTCACTGCGTAAAAAAAATGAACGGCTTCAGTTTTGATAGCGAACATTAGAGAGATACACTCACAATTATAATTAGACAGCGGAGATGGGGCGAGCATTCATGCGCGTAAAGGATAATTAGACAATATTACGGTTTTTTACCTGACTCCGAGGTAACATATGCTAGTGCGGTCTGTATATTACGAACGTGTTTCTTCTCTTGTTCGGATAAATTTTTGGCGGAATCGACTAACGCTTTTAGCTTGGTTATATCGCGTAAAATTTTATCATAATCGCTTTCTTCAGAATCACTTAAATCAAAATTTATTTCATTATCTGGACTCTGGCTAGGGCTGCTTAGATACCAGTCGAAGTCATCGTCGAAAGTTTTTTCAAGTGGAGGAAGTTTTCCAGTTTTTCTGCGATTTGATTTTTCAACGGGTTGAGCTTTTAAAGTTACGCGATGAGGACGAGGAGGAGCTGGATGAAGAGGTCGAGGAGGTGGAGTAGGAGCTAATGATTCTTTTCCTCTAGTCGCGGGCCGTGGAGGGGTCTTAGGTCGAGGAAACATACCGCCGCGGCGAGTGTATTTTTTTGCCATTATATATAATAGATAATGATAAAAATAAATATGATTGCAAATATGATAATTACGCAATAATTTCTAAATCAGCTAATCGCCAATACTCCGACGTACCATTGGGTAGAGGTCGGCGAATGATAAACGGTATCTTCTTGAGCTCGAACTCCTTGAGTGCAATCAAATAGCCGTCTATCATAGTTTGTTCAATCTCGATAAACGGTTTCGCCCCCGAATTAATCTGTTTCGCGCGCTCCCCGATGACGCGCGCCTTTTCATACCGAGTCACAAACGGAAGAGTCTGATGCAACGGGTCGATGATAGCGCCTTTCTCATCGCGAATAATCGTGCACGACGCCTCAACTTCGTCCATGCTATGAGCATTCAACTCCGGATGATATTCCGCTATAATATTATGTTTGACGTCGCTATCCAGCTTTTGTAGGTAGTTTTCGTTGAGTTCATCGTCGTCATCATCGTCGGCGTCTTCGTCTACGTCTTCACCAGAAATCTGTCGCATGACACCAACTTCTTCATCTTGTTCCTCGTTTCCGTCTCCATCTCTCTCTTCTGCATCTTCATCAACGTCACCGTCTTCGTCAACGAATTCGTCGTCATCGTCATCCTCACCCCTTTTGGCACCACCGGTGAACTCATCGCCGTCATCATCGTCCTCGTCACTATCATCATCGTCACTATCGTCGCCATAATAAGTGCCGCCACGTCTTTCGTTTTCTTTTTGTTCGGCGTCTGACATTTTATATACTAGATGGTTATATTTCTAAATTGATTATTTCATTTTCAATTTCAATTTTATCAAGCAGATTGCCAGGAAGTGTCGCAAGTGGAGCAAATATAAATGTATTTCAGGTTGGCATTGTCATAACGCATGTAAATGACTTCGGCGGGCTCCTTGTGCCCAGGCTCGTTCGTCTTGCAGATGGCATTTGGGCATTTCACATTACGGATTCGAGGAAGCGTAGGGTCCAACTTGGTGTATTTGTTAACCAAGTGCGAAGACTGCTGCTGACTCTTCTTGAACTGTGTGTCTAGAACACAAACACCTTCGTCAGTCAGTGTTTCGTCGACGTGTCCGCAGTTTCGGCAGTAGTAAGTGAGTTTCGTATTGTCATTCACATCAAGTCCGATGTAATACATGTTGTCGCATTTTGCACAGAATTTCATTTGGCTGTTATGTTTAATTTATAAGGACATTTCTTTTTAAGTTTCAATTTTACAAAAGAACCTAAATACTCCTTGTTTATGTGTATTATAAATGGCATCCGCTATTCCGAATTTGTTAAAGTTGTTACAGAATGCCGATAAGAAATTAGATAAATTAACTTCCGACTTGGAAGGAATTATCAAACAACTACAGAATTCCAAAATGACGGAAGACCAAGAAGAACAAGCAATTCGCACAGCAGATAGTATAGATGCGAATATAGCACGCATATCGGCTATGCGAGCGAGATTATATGAAAACATTATATGGTCGATTCCTATGGAAGCAAAAAAATAGAAGTCTCCGTATTAGAGCGATATGAATTTTACATATAATATAAAGAAGTAAGTATGTAATTATATTATATGCAGACGACAACTAAAGAATGGTTGATGAGTTTATTAATTATGAATAGTGATAATTGTATAACACGAAATGGTATAGTATGGAAATCTGTAGCAGGATTTTCACAATGTGGTTGTGTTTTTGCGATTTATCAAAATGATTATAATTATTGTGTTCATTCAGCAGATGATTGGAAAGAAAATGAAGAACCCAATATGGGGTATTATGATAAATCATTTACATATGATGATTTAATTGGTAAAATCGCAAACACTTATGATAAAATGCGCGAAGAAGTCGCTATTAAAAAATGCGCATAGCTCTAAATCATCATAAATTCACCTCTATCCACGCTCGGAATGCAGGTAACGAATGATTGTAATCATCTAAAAAGTCTTGCGTCTGCTCGTCAAAATCATTACCATTCCCAGTAATGACAATATAATGTACATCATAGGTAATTACACGTGGAGCTATACATAATTGATAGGAATATCCCTCTGTATGAATCTCCGCAAGTAAATTGAATATACCCGCGTCAGGAATGGTGATGCTGTCCCCATGGCGAATAATAAAATGCTTATTATTATTATTATTAGTGAATTTCACACAATCGTCATATAATTCGATTTCCATTTTGATATATATATAAATACCCTTTCAATTTATTGAGCGTCTAATTTAGATAAAATAAATACCAATATAGTAAAATGCCTTGTAGTAAGTGCAGACAAGACGGACATAATGCGAGAACGTGCAAAGCAGAAGCCCCTACCACAGTAGTAGAGACACCAGTTACACACAAACGATACTACTGTTATATTTTAGGACAGACACGGCATGTTCGAACCGGCGTCGGGAGAACCTATAATGGATATACTGTAGATTTGACACACCGATTACGACAGCATAATGGTGAGATAAAAGGTGGCGCATTTGCCACCAAAAACAAGGGTCCATGGGAATTCATCGCGGTAATGACATGTTTGGATTGGACGAGTGTTCGCGCTATGCAAGTGGAGTGGCTGATTCGATACCCGACGAGGAAGAAACCACGACCTACGGAATATGCCGGGGCACAAGGACGCATCAACAGTTTAGTGGAAGTGGTTAAGCGAATGGACGAACCGAATATTCGACTCTATGTTCATCCGAGATTTTATGATGGTGTTGTTCTACCGGAAAAGGTGGAACTTTGCAAGTCGATTGGGTCTGATTTTTGAGTATTATTTTATAATTCTATAATATAATGCCAAGAAGGCCGTTTCAATCATCCAAACCAAATTTGCCTGTTCCACCTCCATATTCAGGTATTATGCCAATGCCACTTGCTTCATTGGAACCACCCCCTCCTCCTGATGAAACGCCTCCGCGTGTGGTATTGCTCCCTTCATCGGTAGGTTTGAGCAGAAGACAAAAACAACAACAACTTCACGCAATTATAGAACGGATTGGAGCGATAGATGCAAATTACATAGAGTTTGTTGCGGGTATGTATTCTGCTTCGACTTTGGATTCGGCTTCGACTTCGGCACAATCTTTTGGAACTCAATTACCGCTTTCTCGTTATGGTAGTATACGCGATGAAATGTTTGATGATATGCTACCAGATTCAGAACCAGATTCGCAACCCGGGCATTCAGGTGTATTGGGAATGCCCCCTCTGCCTCCTCCGACAAGACAGTCAAGTAATTCGAGTGCCACAAGTGTTGAATCTTTTATGTCAAATTCATCATTAGCTAGTTTCGTAGATTCTCAATCGACTATTGAATTATCCTTACTTTCACCTGAAATTCGAGTGGACATTCAAGATGCATCACGAATGGCTGCGGTTGTCACAGAGAGTGCCCGAGATGCATTAATTACAGAGATTGACAGCACATTGGATGCAATCATTGCGACATTAATGCCGCATGCTATGACAGGTTATTTCGCTACTGAGATGGCAGCCGGAATGGCATATAGAACAACTAAGCAACTATTTAAGACGTTGCTAAGGTTAGTTATTTCGGCATCATGGCGTGGTTTAGACTTTGCTATAACATATCCCAAATTATCCGCAATACTCATGGCACTAGCGTGTCTTCAATGGCCGATGCTAGCAGATTTAGTAGGTTATTTAACTAGTGGTATATGGTTTATTATAAAACTAATATTCAGTCAAACTACGGCTTATAAAAAGATAGCGAATTATACTAAATGTATAATTGAGGTGTATAAATGGTGCGTCTTGCATGGGGTAAATAGTTATGAGACATTTGTGGAACAGATGCAAGTGATAATTATAACGATACAAGAAGGTCGTGAGGCTTTGAGTAAATTACAGGCTATGGCTGATAAGTTAGGTGTGGATATTGGTGAATTATTACAGATGGTAATAAGTTTACAACAGGCATTTGCATCGGGTTCAGCATCATCGAATGGTTGGCAAATCTTCGAGCGAATTGCAGGGCAATTTGCAACCGGAGCTGGTCAAGGAGTTGCTTCAGGAGTTACAGGTTTATTAGGAAATAGTGCAGCGCAAGGCGTAGGTAGAGCTCTTCTTCAAAATGGTCAAGGATTAGGTGGTTCCAAAAAGAAGCGTAAGACTTATCGCAAACAGAAGAAGATGCGTAGGAAACATAAGAAATCTTCGAAACGAAAATAATCTTTGAATTATATATATGTCTGGGTGGTTAACAAAGAAACCTGCTAAAAAACAACAAACTCCAGTAAAACCAAAAATTAAGCTTTTACCAGATACTCCACAATATCAGAAAAAGTTTCGTGAAGAGTCTCCTTCTCCTTCTCCTCCGCCAAATAGACTAGTAGGATTCACTTCATCTATACTCATGCCTCCACCTCCTCCTCGTTATACTCCTAAGTCCCCTACACAAGCTGAACTAGCTAATATAAAGAAAGCTGATGAAATAGCGCGTAGGGCGTTTGCACCACCAGATACGCCAAGTCCTTCTCAATCGTTGTCACCGCCAAATAGACTAGTAGGATTCACTTCATCTATGCTGATGCCTCCTGCTCCTCCTCCGCCAAATAGACTAGTAGGATTCACTTCATCTATGCCGATGCCTCCTGCTCCTCCTCCTAAGCTACTTACAGAAGCTGAGCAACTGAGAATACAAGAAAGTGATAAACTAGCGCGCAGGGTGTTTGCATGGCAAGGCACACCAAGTCCTTCTCAGTTGTTATCACCACCACCAAAACGCGATAATACGGATATCGGTAGCCTAGACGAAACGCAAACTCAGCATGAGTCTGGATTTAATTTAGAAGAAGAACATACACAACATGCATCTGAGACAGAGACGCCGACACAAAATGCAGACAGCCCTAATGGTGGAAAGATGACTCGGAAAAAAGATAAAAACAAGAGCAAAAATAAAAGAAAAAAAGGTAAAAGTAAAAGCAAAAAAGGTAAAAGTAAAAAAGGTAAAAGTAAAAGCAAAAGCAAAAGCAAAAACAAAAGGACAGTAAAACATAGATAAAAACATATATTTTAAAATATAAGTTTTTTACTTACGGATTTTGCTTCTGCTTTTGTTTCTGCCTTTATTTTTATATTTCTTTCGCATAGTTTTTCTTCTTCCGCCACCCCAATCCCATTCTGCAGCAGCTTTGGCATCCTCTTTTTCTTGCATTAACTTAGCTATCTCTTCATCACCTACCGCTTGAGCAAGTTGTTCGTCTTTTTTCGTTTGTTTCTGTAACTTCTTAGTCTTTCGAATTTCTCTTTCATGCATTAACTTGGCTATCTCTTTATCTTGAGCAATTTGTGCGTCTTTGATAGCATTTTTTATTTTTGCACTAAAATGACTAGATTTGTGACTTCTTGCGACTTCAGCGGGTGGTTCAACCAGAACTTCTTGTGCTGCGGCAGCGGCTGCATCGACCAGACGATATGCGAATAGAGTTGCATCCATGTTTGCATTCAGCTTCGGTGTATCCATGTTTGCATTCAGCTTCGGCATTCTACCATCATTAGGCATTTTACCATCATTAAATATAACCCAATTACCATCTATTTTGCACCAACACACGTAATGCCCACTATTTACACGTTCGCCCAAGTGTTCGGTAAATGAGACCAATTCATATGTTTTTCCACCAATCATAATATTCTCATCCATTTTTACCGGGACCATGTTTTTTTGACCAAGCACCACTGCTTCTACCTTCTTTGATTTGCTCTTGTTTTTACCCGTGTATTTATTATCTGCTAATGACAATGCAATTGCCGCCGCTAATTCTGGATCGGCATCTTCATCTCCGACTCTATCAGGGTTATACGCACGTGGCAAATATAACATTAGAACACGATTATCGTCGGGTAATGTATACTGTCCGCCCAAGGAAAACGCGTCTTCTATATAAGTTTTCAAATTTAATCGTTCGGGGTCATCAACATGCACAAGTATATTACTTGTCATAGTTCTATTACTTGTCATAGTTCCATTAAATATTACATTGAATTCATTTACAGGAGGCATTAAGAGTCGATTTGTGTTTATATAGCCCTGGAACAATTCCATAAGGTCTTGTTGTTCGCCTTGGTCGAGTGGACTAAACGCTAATAATCCCTCTCTTATTTCAGTTTGCATAGCTTCAGTAAACCGTTCGGGGACTTGAATCTCATCTAGTCTTTGAATCAATTCTCGAATATTTCTCGCGAACTTTTTGTGTCCATCCGGGTCTTCTCCTTCTAGATCTCTATCTAGAATAGACAAAACGCGAGCTTTGAATTCTGGTATATGCAATAACATTTGTAATAGAGAATTTGCGTAACACTGAAGTCCCGGATTGGGGAACGCAAAATGTATAATACCACGTGAATCAGTTATATTATTATTCGGATTAAATTTCGAATCGGCCGCTTCCATTTCAACCATCGAGATTTTTTGCACTATTTTAAGATTATGACTTTCATCTTCATGTGTCTTAGGGTTTTTAATAGTTTTTTCCATCAGTTTTTTTATTTTGCCTTCTGCTGCTTTTTTATTTTTCTCTATTTCTGTTAGAAAGTCCTGTGGGTATACCGTCCGAGACATGTTATATAATAACACTACAAATTAATTCATCCATGAGCATAAAACAAGCCAAATGGATGCATCAAAAACGCTTATGGTAAAATTGAATCATTTATTTTCCAATATAAAAATAGGACACTAATATACCTAAATGAGCCAGCGCGCCAAAAATAAGCCCGCGTCCAACTACCAGGAATTTATCGGCTCCCATTGGCTGGGTAAGGATGACCCTCGACAGCCCACCAACACCAGAATCACTGGTGGCAAATATTATATTTCCGACGAGGAGTATCCAACCTTTCTACAACACTACTACAAGGATATTGTTGCAAAAAACGGTGATGAATTTTTGACAGAAAAACAGCGCGACACGGGCGGGCCAATTCCGGTCGATTGTGATTTCCGCTATGCGTATGAGGTAACAGAAAAACAGTATGGCGACAAACATATTGCAAGCATGATCCAATTATATTTAGACGTTTTGAAGGGGGTCTTCCAATTTGTCGATAAGTGCCCATTTCCAATTTATATCTTCGAGAAGCCGAGCGTAAATCGTCTCGAGGACAAACAGATTACGAAAGACGGCATCCATATGATTATTGGAATCCAGGGTGACCGTGTTACGCAGCTACTTATACGACAGCGTGTAATAGAGAAGATAGAGGAGGAGTGGGGAGACCTTCCACTCAAGAATAGCTGGGAGGATGTGTTTGACAAGGGTATCTGTTCCGGTGCTACGAACTGGCAACTCTATGGGTCAAAGAAACCGGACCATGACAAGTATGTGTTGACTCGATGTTATGAATACGAATATGACGCAACAGATGGAGAATTCATGGAAGTCAAGATTCCTGTAAAGAAGTTCAACTGGGCGGTCGATTTCCCGAAGCTGTCGGTGCGCTACACGGAACATCCACAGTTCTTCTTCAAGGCCGACTTTATCCAAGTTTACGACCAGAATAAGCTAGCGGATTCCAAGCGTCCCACGGCGTTCCGCAAAATGCAAGGGCCAGGACAAGGACAAATGGCGCCCGGACCGATGACCATTCGAACCAAGAGCGATATTAATACGCTGGTCGAGCAGCTACTCGAGTCACTGAAACCGGATGAATACAATCTGCGCGAGGCGTATGAACTGGTTATGATTCTACCTGTCGACTACTACGGGGAGGGTTCGTATCTCAAGTGGATGCGTGTTGGCTGGGCGCTCTGTAATATCAGTCAACGTCTCTTCATTGTGTGGGTCGCATTCAGCGCAAAGTCGTCGACATTCCAGCTCGATAGTATTTCCGATATGCATGATAAGTGGACAGGATTCGACACCAATAACAACCAGGGGCTTACGAAGCGGTCAATTATATATTGGGCAAGGGAGGGTGCGCCCGAGGAATTCCGGCGGGTCAACGACAACAGCATCGACTATTACATGGACCAGTCGATTAAGCATTTGTCTCTGAATGGTCTGGCGAAGGGCGATAAGAACATCGGGTGTGGCGATACTGATATTGCCAAGATTCTCTATATGATGTATAAGGACAATTATGCGTGTGCTGCGCTCAAGGCAGACAAGTGGTATCGTTTCTCGAAACATCGCTGGATGGAGGATGAGTGCGGGACGTCCCTCCGGCGACACATTTCCGAGCAGTTGCGCGAACGCTATCGTCTCAAGTGTGACGAGTTCTCGAGTAAGCTGTATGATACATCACAGACGGAGGAGAAACTGAAGGTGTGGGAAGGGCTTTCCAACAAGATTTTGGAAATCATCGGTAAGTTGTCTCAGACGACCCACAAGGACCATATTTTGAAGGAGGCGCGTGAGATGTTTTTCGACCCGGATATTAATTTCATGGATTTGTTGGATAGCAATCCCTATTTGTTGTCTTGTAAGAACGGTGTCATAGATATCAAGAACCGGGTATTCCGCGCGGGTAGGGCAGAGGACTACTTGTCAAAGAGCACGAATATCAACTACACTCAGCTCGACCGAAAACGTGACGCCAAGACGATTGCGGAAATCGAGGATTTCTTCGAGAAGATATTCCCCAACAAGACGCTGCGTAAATATATGTGGCAGCATTTGGCGTCTGTCCTGGTCGGTGTCAATCTCAATCAGAAGCTCCATTTGTATATCGGTAATGGTGAGAATGGTAAGTCCGTTTTGGCAGACTTGATGTCGCAGTGCTTGGGCGATTATTATGCGATTGCGCCGATATCACTGATTACACAGTCGCGTCAGAAACAGGGTCAGGCTTCGCCGGATATTGTGGCACTCAAAGGTGTGCGGTTTGCGTGTATGCAGGAGCCTTCGGCGGGGGACGAAATCAATGATGGTGCTATGAAGGAACTGACAAGTGGTGTAGAGCCAATTAAAGGTCGTAATCTGTTTAGCACCCCGATAACGTTTGTTCCACAGTGTAAGATTGTCGTCTGTTCGAACAATTTCATGAAGGTGAAGACGAGGGACCACGGAACTTGGCGTCGTTTGGCCGTCGTCGATTTCGAGGCTCTCTTCACGGATAATCCAATCAAGGACGACGCGGAAAAGCCGTATCAGTATAAGAAGGACCCTACCATCAAGGAGAAGTTCCACGAATGGCGCGAGGTTCTTCTGGCGATGTTGGTCGAAATCGTATTCGAGACACAGGGACGCGTCGACGCGTGCAAGATTGTGGATGATTCTAGTCTGAAATACAAGGAGGGACAAGACCATATTGCCGAGTTCATCCGCGACAAGGTTATGGTAGACACAACTGGTAAACTCACCAAGACGGAGGCGACCAACGAATTCAATATTTGGTTTACGTCGACATATGGGCGTGGTGGTTCGCCAAACACGAAAGAGGTTCACGAGTATTTCGATAAGAGGTTCGGTAGGTATAATGCGAATAATGGTGGTTGGCTAGGGGTTCGGATTCGTTATGAACGCGATGATACTACAATTGTCTCGATGGGTGAAGAATCTGATATCAGTGCAGAGGATTTGTAATGCGGCTGCGAATTGCTGCTGCGAAGTGCTAAAAAAATTTATTTCGATATAAAAATAAATTTTTATTTTTTATAGTTCCGGTTTCATATAAACTGTCCCGAAAGCGAGAGCGTAGATATACAAAAGTAACTCATAGAATAATATTTCGAGGTTATTTATAACAAATGGGTATGCGATGAATCCAACCATAATAAGAGCCTTGATGGCACGGCTGGCTTCCATATTGAAAGTTATATAAGCGATAATCAGCACTAGAAAATAATAACTACCAAATAAAATACTATTATAGAATTTATAATTGTCCATGTATGAATTCTGATAATTCGATTTCTGATAATCCGTGGAATACACCGCATTTAAATTCTGTAGTTCCGAAGTCAGTTTTGCATTCTGTTTTTCTAAATCGTCGTTGATATCTGAATATAGTGAATATACTAATGCACAATCCGTATTGTTTCCGCAATTTACCATTTATATATGTTTATATTTTTTTCTAGTCAATACAAGCAGAACCATTCGCATTCGCCACTTTATTGGCGGGGCACTGAAGGCAATAGGTCGCTCCAGTGGACTCAGTGTATTGGGTAGAATTGCATTTCGTGCATGCAGATATATCACTACTAGTCTTCGACGTGCCTATCGCACACGCCACACACCCGCCCGTAGAATCCTTGTATGTGCCTGGGGCGCATCCCGACTTACAAGCTTTACTAGTGCTATCCCATATAGTCGCCATACTCACACTGCAGCAGTTCGACCCAATACAGTATCCGGGTAACATGGATTTTACTTCCAATTCTGTGGGCTCACTACTAGTAGACGATTTTGTAAACACGGCTTTGGGTGGCGGTAGGTCCAGCTTATCGAAATCATTCTTTTCGCGCGATATGATATCAGACAATAGAAACATAGAATAAATGATAGATGACGAAATCAGTATTATATAAACTATCGACAACACTGTGTCGGAAACAAATGGCGTATTGTTTTTCAATAGTTTCATTACTATAGCAATCGCTAGCGCAACTACAAACACCATGACTATATTCGTATATGCCGCCATTCGTTTACTATAACTGTCATTCAACTGGATAATCCGTTTTTCACTGGCGATGGTATTATTTACACTGTTTAATTTATTGGCTAAATTTCTGGCTTCATTCTGTAGAATCTCGTCCACACCACTTGGATTTATAAAGTCGGACATCTATATAGATTATCCACATTTTTATCGGCCATTGGCTAAAACAATACTGGTAATTAAAAACGTAGCCGCGGTCAAGGTGGCTACAGTATACAATATATTCTGCTGAATGATAACAGTTTCCAAATCTTCCTGTCGAGCGTCACGTGTAGTCGATATAGGCTTGGTTGTTTCTGATGGAATTAGTTTGTCGATTGGGTCACGCCCACCTAGTTCGATGGTGTCATCTATCAATTTCTGATTTAATGTTTGATTGAATCCTTCAAAATACTTCATATTATATAGTATACACGTATATATTATGAACCAAATAGTAAGAAAAATGCCATGGAAGATGCTAAAGTGACCCAGAGTATAAATCGCATTGTCGATGCATCTCTTTGTAAGTTGCTTTGGTCAGGTAAACGTTTAAGGGTATCAACCTTGCCATTCAAATCGTCGCGTTTGGTTTTGATATTCGCATCATAATCGGATTTGAATGTGACGTAATAATCGGATACTTTTGCCATGCCCTCTTTTTTTATTGATGGTTTCGGAAATTGCCAAACCACAACATTCGATGCATTTCGAACTTTTAATATACCATCATCATCCATAATCAGTTTGCATCCAGTGCCGCCAAATTTCAGTCCATTACTCCACTGTGTTTCATCCTTGTCGTTCAATATAGAGAGATTACCCTCATTAAATTTCATTTTTGGATTGACTACAAATTTAGTTCCCGGATTATACAGCCATTTTGTCTCAACTTTTCCATCAGACTCCGACATACTGATTATTTTTAGACCACCGTTTACGCCGAATTCGAGACGATGTTGTCCATTTTTACTGGTTATCCCATCCCCTGACGAAATTGACCCATCTTCTGCGATGGAATCCTGCATACCCTCCGATTTATTTCTACGTAGGACAATCAATAATGATATGATGACAAATAATAATATTATGATTTGTTCATTGGAAAATATTCTCATTTTATAGAGTAAAACGAGAAATTATTTGTTTCTGTATATGAATACGAGAGTCGCAATAACTCCAACGCCTAAATTAAAAAAATTGAGTCGCTCTAGATTGTATTTGCTGGTAGTATTTTTGTATAATTCGTCGGCGCCTGCGTGATTTGCGGTTTTCTGTAACATCTGGTCGGCGAGGTTTTTATTGGTGCATAGATTTTTCGAAAACGTGCTACTGCAAGGTCCGGCAGTTAAATTAAAGGTTTTGCATGTTTGACTCAGGACGGTTCCTTCGCTCACTTTGCTCGAATTCGGTGTGCAACTATATAGTTCCTTATTTCCTTGGTATGCGTATTTGTAATATAAAAAATCTTTCTTATCGTAATTCACCTTTATTTTGTCTAGATTTAAGTCGTTCATCAATATATTGTATATTTATATATTTCTTATACGCAAGCGCGATAATATTTGTATTTCATTGCAGTCGAACTATCGCGCTCGAATTCGCCGACTTGTCCAGGACGCATCGAAAGTGCCAGTGCCTGTGGGTCGAATCGACTAATTTCCGGTAGCTGTGTTGTGTCCTTCAAATTATATTTCTTGAGAATAATGCCCGCTTCTCCTTCCGTCAATACCTTGGCAGGAGGAACTAGAGCGTGGTCTAGGATATTAAACTGGAGACGGCTAATATTATGAATTACTACGAAAATCCCGTCGTGGTTATACAGATAATTCACCTTCGCCACGATGGTTTCGTTGGGTTCTCCGTCAACGATAATTACCAGGTTATCATTCTTCGTCAGAATGGTTTCGACTAAAAACAAATCCTCGATGACTTCGTCCAAGTTTGCGGGGCGGATTTGCTTCGCGTCCAAGTAATACTTGATATAGGTCTTCTGTCCGGTGTTCTCGTTTGTAAGCAACATATCCAGCTGTTTGTTAGAATACATCGTGTCGATTTCATTGATACTAAACTCGGAATAGTCTGTTATATTATAACCCTGGGTCTTCATCAGTTGCAGGACCGTCGTCCTCGACTTGTAAATTCTCAAAACTCTGTTATTGGATGACATAATACTAATATATGCGTATATTTATATAGGCATACAATTATTTCAATTTTTAGACCTTTCGTATTACTAGGTGGTTAAAATCGACCTCTCCTAAGTTGTCTACAAGAGCTTCACTTGCGCCACCAGTGACGGGAGGTGCCGGTTCAGCGACGTCGTTGTTGGCAACTACCATACCTCCTCCTGCCATTTCTGGTTGTGTCCCAATATAAATTACAGGATTATAGTTTAATCCTCCTGGATATTGGGGTTGGTTCTGGGGAGGTGGCTGTGGCATAGGCATAGATGCGCCTCCTTCAATCGGTCCTTTGTAGATATCTAGTTTAGTTACTATTTTAATTTCTTTGTCATCGCCAGTGCTTTGTAGTGTTATCAGGTTAGCTCCAATCTTTATGATTTTCCATTTCTGCTGTGGGTTTGTGCTTCCACGATAATTGACAAGGTCGTCCATCTTATATTCTTCGCCCATTCTCATTTTATATTTTTCTTCATAATTCTCTTCATATTCGGGGGCGTAACCGGGCGAATCATCGTTTGGTGACGTATCAGGCTGATACGTCGGCGATGATGGCTGATAAGTCGGCGATGATGGCTGATAAGTCGGTGATGATGGCGCATACTCAGGCGTTTTTGGTTCATAAAGCGGCGAATCATCCCACCCAACATCTTCCGCTTTCTTACCATAATCAGGTGTAGCGAAATCGGGAGTGGTCGGCTTGAATCCAATCGGTAATTCTGCACTAACTTCTGTCTCATCCAGTTCGCCATTAAACTCTTCGTTATAATCACGCTTCGATAATTTCATAAAACTCTTCTTAATTTCATTGAGGTCAGAAAGTCCAGTTATGTTCTCCAAGTTCTTAGACGACGCCATGCTCTCCATCTGGTCGATGTTATCCTCGGTAATAATACGCATCTGCACATTGATTGCCTGTAATTCCTGTATCAATAATTTCAGAGAATAAGGCACCGAAATAACACTGAAGTCACGACCGAAGTGTGTTGTATTCTCTATGTTCATTTCCTTCCCATCCAGAGAACCCACGAACCGAATCGGCCCATCCGCCATAGGACTCAAGAACAGATTCTTAGCAGGATTGTATATAGCGAATAGACCTGTCGTATTACAAACCGCTATCTTATATTTATCAGCGCGCTCCATCATAGATTCAGTCAGGAAATCTACCATTCCATGGGAAGCAATCGAATCGCGTTCCATTTCTCCAATACGTAAACCTCCATCATTTGCCCTCCCACTAACCGGCTGTTTTGTAAGAGCCGTCATAGGACCCCTAGCGCGATAATTAATCTTATCTTTGACCATGTGTTTCAACCTCATATAATACGTAGGGCCAATGAAGATTTCGCTCTCCAATTGTTCTCCCGTCATACCATTATAAAGTATTTCATTTCCACTCGAGTGGTATCCCATGTGAGTGAGCGTTTCACCGAACACCCCGATTTTCGTGCCCTTATTGATGAATGGCGTGCAATCACCGAATCCACCCAACATGGCGCATACTTTGGCCATGATACACTCAATCAAATGCCCAAGAGTCATTCGCGATGGTATTGCGTGTGGGTTAATAATCAAATCGGGGCGAATACCCTCCTTTGTGAATGGCATGTCGCACTCTTTTATGATTAGACCGCCGGTTCCCTTCTGCCCAGCCCTGGACGCCATCTTGTCTCCCTGGTCAGGAATACGAACTTCGCGAATACGGACCTTTGCAATACGCTCACCCTCATCTCCCTCCGTAATGAATGTCTTATCTACAATACCGAGCTGTCCCTTCTTCGGCATCTTGGACGCATCCACTTTCTTCCCATCCGAATTGTTAACTAGACCAATTAGCACTGTCTTGTCGTCAACTTCGGTGCCCTCGCGGATTATACCATACTTGTCCAGTTTACTATAGTCGTATCCGGTTTTCAATCCAACCACATCGGACTCCATTTCGACATTCGTGAACTTGTCCATGGATTTTCCATCATTCGAATCGTTCACCTCTTCGTGTGTTTCGTATGTGGAATAATAAGTCGTATTGAACAACCCACGCTTAAGGGCACCCTCATTGATTAAAATCGAATCCTCCATGTTGTATCCACTATAACACATAATCGCAACTATCGCGTTCTCTCCATAGGGCATTTCATCATGATTGATGTGTTCCATGTAGCGAGTTTTCACGAGTGGTAGCTGTCCATTATTCAAAACCACAGCTGTCTTGTCCATACGAACCGAATAGTTGGTGTGATACAGCGAACACGCCTGTCTACTTTGACCACAAGAGAACGAATTACGACTTGGCGGATTGTTCTCCAAGAAGTTAATCATATTGCACATAGTTCCATACATGAGCGATTCATGAATCTCCACATGTGTGTGATTCTTCTTGGGAAACTCCTCTATATTGAGCGCGATGAGTGCGTTCTCGCTCTCACTACTATCAATATAATCGATAATCGCCTTCTTGTTGAGGAATCGGTCCAGTTTCGCGGGGTTTGTTTCTTTATTCACGCCTTCATATAGTTCATATAGCTCGTTGATATGAACATTCGCGCCATTGCGTTTGGCATTGAATCCATGAATCAGATTATCCCAAGTGTATTCGCCCGCTTCCAGTAATTTGGCAACCTCCTTGTTCTCGAATGAGAGTTGGCCGGTGACACTATCCTTATAGAAAATAGGGCGGCACATTCTACCATCATCCGTGTATATGTATATAGTGTTTGTTTTGATATCAAACGTCGCACTCATGTAAACTGGTAACAACACATTTCTCCTATACAACTTTATCTTCTCAATACACTCAAATGGCTCTTCGACGGAACCACCCCAGCATCCATTCACGAAGACTTTGGTGAGTTCCGATAACAATCGGAGAGAACATTCGAGAGGTAACTTCATACTGCACTTCTCGCGCAACCATTTGATAATCGGCTCGCGAGTCCCGGTTCCACCACGCGTCACATGAGTAGCAATAGCGAGTGTTTTGTGGAGACCAATATTGGCTCCATCAGGGGTATCAATTGGGTCGATGAATCCCCACTGCGAATTATGGAGAACACGAGGTCCGACCAACTTCGCCCCCGAATCCATCGGCAAATTCGTCTTACGCAGATGACTGAGGAAGCCATTGAATGACAGCCGGTTCAGGTCCTGCACGATACCGATGCGTTTTGTATTGGGACGCGCACCCCAGTTACCCTTGAAGGCGCGTTTGAATCCGTCCTCGAGAAGACGCTCTTTAAATATCTCGCCCTGGAATGTGCTAATCAGACTCGGCAAATCCTTCCCATAAATACTCTTATTCAGATTCAGACGCTTGTCGAATTGTAAGTGGATAGACTTCTGTTGGTCGGAATAATATTCACGAAATAAATCATAGAGTAGAGAACCTACCAACTCAATACGTTTATACTTGAAATTATCGCGGTCGGTGGGTTCTTCGAGTCCATTATAGACAAACAACATACGCTGCACCATGTGTCCTAGGAAAAGCGCCTTGTCACAGAAATTCACCTCTCCAATATGAGGTAGGAAGTAATCGGCGAGAATTTCGAGAGCATGTTCCATGCGCTTACCCTTGGTCAAGGACGCAATATACTCAAGCGCCAATACCTGAGTAAGAATACCACCGGCATCATGAACCGACGGAATGAACAAATCAATCATATGTTGATATTTTTCCAAATCCAATAGACATGTCTCTATAATAGCCTTGTCGGACAAAACGCCGAGAGCGCGGAACACGATGAACAACGGAACCGGTTTACGCACATTCGGAATATTTACTACAATGTTACGATTGGTGTAGGAGGTAGTGGGCGCCACGATTTTTACAGATAAGGTTCTCACGGGTTTCGATACGTTCTCGGAAACACTACGTATTTCACTTGAATATAAGAACTCCGCATCAATTATTTTGCCATCGACCTCTTCATCGTAATATTCACGTATATACAACATGTTATCGGCGAATTTCTCTTGGCATACTACGGTCTTCTCTTTGCCTTGGATGATAAAATAACCGCCGGGGTCGTTCCTGCATTCCCCCATAGTATACCGCACTTCGGGCGAGAGACCTTTCAATATACAGAAATCGGATTGCAACATAATAGGGAATTTGCCGAGATATATCTTTTCTAGTGTAATGGTTCTCCTCTGGACGTTAGGGGCAATCATGGATTTGTCGGTGGCTTCGCGCATAGCCGTAGCCATGGCGGGCGTGATTTTATACTTGTGCTGGACACGCTTCGCGCGACCCTGCTTTTTGGGTCCACCACCAACCGCTGCCATATCGGAGCCCATTTCCTTGAAATTTTTGAAGGCATATTTAGGCTGGTAGTCACTCTCAACCTCAGCGATTTCATCAACCTTGGGTTCTCCTCCACCAATGACATATGGCTGTTCTCCCGACCGTAGTATATCAATATACTCCACTTCGATATCATAGTGAATCGTCATTCCATATGTCATATTGCGTAGGCGCGCCTCGTTAGGGAACATATAGTGAGAGTTCTCCTTATCATCATATATTATGGGTTTGCCGAAGTATAGTTTGTCGCCATTTTTACCACCGAAATACATAAGGCATTGGTTTCTATAGTCGTCAATTTCCGGGTCGAAGTTCGAGTTTATTCGCACCGGGTTCTTTTCCTTGAAAATGCGAAAAATACCGTTCTTGAAGAAATCATTATACGACTCTAGATGGTGACTAACTAAACTATCGGGGTTCTCCTTGAACATTTTATCAATCATATCCCATATCACTGAATCGTTCATCGTATAGTATTTAGGTATAATTTATTTCTAATACATTTTATTTTATGCACAAATAATAAAATATGTTACCTTAATATATAAAATGAACCAGTTAGCCGATAAGCTGTTTGGACCTCTTCCTAAGGACTACTGCGTCCTCTTCTATTACTTGTCTGTCCTCGGATTCGTTTGGTTGGTGATTGCGATTGCCGTTTTCGCGAGCATGGCTGTCTCTAAACCCAGGGGTGTGTCGTTCTACATTAGCGCGCTGATGGCTCTTGTTGGATATGGAGTTTTCTATATCCAGAACCGTCTCCTCCACAGTATGTGCGCTGTCACTCTGTAAAGCGTTAAATAGTTTATATTTTTATGTTTTTTCAAAATATAAACGGAATGGACATTTTATACTACTCGAATTATTGTAAACATAGCAAAAAAATATTAGAATTTCTGGTGAAAGGCGGAATCGTCGAATCGCTGTCGTGTATTTGCATCGACCAGAGAAGTCGAAATCCTAAAACGAACCAAATTATAGTCCTTTTAGAGAACGGCAAACAGGCGACTCTCCCACCGAATCTCAAATCGGTTCCTGCGCTTCTGTTGGTGAATGATAATTATAAAATGGTTCTCGGAAGCGACATCGTTCGTCATTTTGAACCGAAGATTAAGGAAAAATTATCCAGCGCCAATTTTGGAAACGGAGAACCTTTAGGATATGCCATCGCTTCGGCATCCGGTTCGGGTGGTTCTAACATCGTCTCTGAACAATTTACTTATTATAATATGTCGCCGGAGGAGCTCAGCGCAAAGGGTGCTGGTGGAAGGAGGCAGATGTATAATTATGTTCCGGCGGGACAGGATACAGGTGGTATTCAAACTCCTCCAGATACTTACCGCCCGGATAAGATAGCCAACGGTGTTACTATCGAGACTTTACAAGAAAAACGAAATGCGGATGTGCCACAGAAGAACCAATCCCCACAATTTGAATATCAGAGTGCAAACTACTAGGCGAAAAATTGATAATGGAAACAGAGACAAAGACAGAGACAAAGACAAAAGACAAAAAGACAAAAGATGTCCGACGAAATAGAACTAACGGTATATTATGATTCTTATGAATATGACTTGGGAGATGGGATGTATCCAAGTAGCGACAACAAAGATGGATTTGACGCTTGTATGAATATACGATTCCGTAGAGAAGGTTCTGTCTGGATGCAAGCATCAGGCAGGTGTATTGACGGTCTCGATGGAAATTATGGTGAACAGATGCTGGCACGATTGAATCAATTGTATAACGAGAAGAATCGACCCAAATTAATAAAGGAAAATCAGATTACGACCAAACTATGTATGTCTTCAATGAAGCGAGCAGGACTTACAGATAAGGTTCTCTCTACGCCTCTCAACGATTTGACACCCGAAGAATTTGCATTCCGTGTTATGGACGAAATGGTAAACTGTGAATGGAAAGCTCAAGCGGAATATATTGTATCACTTATAGGTGAGCCAGCAGCCACGCAAATATGCACGGGTATTAAGAATAATGCTCATGAACAACTTTACCCAAAAAAAATAAACTATACTCTAAAATAACTTAAAAAATTATATACTATAAATCTAATCGAATGTCCGAGAAAACAACTTTACTAAGGGCATTTAATGCACACCTATTTGAATTTCTCGATGATATCATTACCATACTTCCTGGCAACAGTGGTCTAGTCAGCACAAAGACCGCATTTGAGCTTTATAAGAAAGCGAATCCTACACTACTCATCAAGATTTGGTATACGTATGTGTATGAGCCCTATGCCAAAATAATCGATGAAGGTGATTTGGATTTTTTCATTAACAAGGATTATTCGACAGAACTATCGAACCTATCCAATTCTCAGAATGTTTTGAATGCCATCGAGACACTCCGTGGTCAGATTCGTGCGATGAGTGAGACCAATCGTAATCATTCGCTACAGTATATCCGTAATCTGTGTAAGTTATCGAATATGTATAATTCGTCACTGAACTAAGAAATAAAAAAGGCCATAATTTGGCTTTTTTTATTTGATTTTGTTTTGTTTGTATTTATTGAGTAATCCGCATCTTATCTATCGATTTCTTCACATCCGAGTCCACATTTTTTATATGTATTTTTTCCCAATATCGCGAATCCGGTTCCTCTAAAGGTGACAGAATCCAACTAATTCGCTGGCCAGCGAAAACCTTACTAGCCATAGCATTTGCCCGCGCATGATGAAAATCCGATGTCACTATAAAGATGTCGGAATATGACGACATATTTAAAGTTTGATTGGCAATTATGAAATTCTCCGCTGTGTTTGTGGCAACCGTGTCGAGTATAAAATTCCAATTGGTGTTATTGTTGTTGTTCCCGCTACTCTTCGAGTCAATCATACGAACCATTAGTTCCGCTTCGCTCACCGCACCGCCCTGTTTTATTCCCCCGCTTAAGAACCAATCTATCGTCGTATTTGCGCTAGTATTGTTAGCAAACTCTACCGCCGACTGAACCCGACCCGTCAACAGACGATTAATGTGGCACCCGAGAAGCAATATTAGCATTTTCATGTTGGTTTAGCAGTTGGCTTCAGTTAGCTGAGCGCACTCCGATTCAATTTTATACTCGCGATTCTGATAATTCAAGTGATATAGCTGCTCTTTCGGCTCCATTGCATTGAAATAATCTGCCACCACCTTACAGTTCACAATCATCTTATGTCCACTATTAATCGATGGCAAATACACTTGATTGTGCAGCTTGCAAATGTGTCGGAAAATATGCTTGTCGATTTGCACCTCCTTACCCCGCTTATTCACAAAATACGTCACATACGCATTATGTAGTGTCTTAATAAATTCGGCAGATTGCGTATGGAATCCATAGAACAAGTTCTTGTAACAAGCAAACACATCCAAATACTCCTTGACTTTACCCGCGCGAGAAAGGCATAGATACTGATATTGTAGGTTCGGATTATTTCCACGGAACTCCTTCATTCGAACATACTGTGGATTCAGCACACTCGTGCGCATTCCAGTAGCCGGATGATACAACATAATACCCATAGTATGGTAATCACGCAACTTCATTGTATCGCAATCGAATGCATAACACATAATTGGACGCAATACAGGACTATTTGCAAAACACTGCGCAACGTCGTCGAGCGGCACATACCTAACAACATTGTCAGATACGATTCTATAGACGGCGACTATATAAATTGCCGGAAATTCAATCGGTATCACGATATGATTGGCCGGATGCTGCACGACGAAACTATACACACACGACTTGTCGAGTGTCTGAATAAGCGCAATGTCATTCAACTTGGTTCCAGGTGCCTCGCGCAGAGCATCGATGAACATATCGCGGAACGTTAGCTGCGCAGCACCTGGAGTCGTCTTATACTGCGTCCGAAAATACCAATAGTTACCGCCAATCGCCGCCTTCGTCGCCAGTTCCCAGGACTGGATGCGGTCATCATAAAACAAATTCATCATAGTCCCCTCGATAATCTCGGTCCCCTCCACGCCAGCCAAACCATCGAATTGGTCATTAGATACCGACTTCGGAGGAGCAAAACACAAGACCTTCTTACTTTCGGGGTCCAATACAACCGACCTATATTCCGGAGTCTCACTATCGTTGGTATTTCCATTCAGAATCGTATATGTCGCATGAGGCGTCGTATAGTTCCTCGACTTAATAACCATATTTGTATCAATTGTGTATTCCATTGCCTTTATTGTTTATTGGCACAAATCGTTTAAATCATTTTATTTTAGTAATTTTGACCATATCCATGTCCGGCATCATAATAAAAACATACCTCGTTTACATATACACAGTTTGTATATTGTAGTGCCATTAACCAACAGTTATAGTCTTCTTGTCCATTTGGCACACATAACATCCCATTTATTCTATACAATAATTCTTTCTCCATGATTACACTACTACATATGATACAGTTATGTATACTTACAAATTTTAAGTCCCATATTTCAGGGAATCCGTTTTTCAATGCATCATTATAATTCCTTCGATAAATGTCCTTAAGAATATTGAAATAGTGTTCGGAATTGTATTTCCGGTATTGTTTATTGGAATTATACACACCTTCTCCAATTATACCCTCGGTGCAAGACATTTTGCAACCGGTTCGCACCATCGCATTCACCTGATTTACCAATTTGTCCGGAAACCATGTATCATCATCATCACAAAAGGCAATGTATTTGCCGGTAGCATTTCGGATACCCTCATTACGCACATGCCCGGCGCTAGCAAACCCAAACTTGCGCTTTGTGTTCTCCGGTAGGTGTATAATTTTAACGGAGCTACCAAAATCATGCTGATAGTATTCTTCTTGTGTGGAGCAGTCATTTATCACGATAATCTCTACATTTGGGTAGGACTGTTTTTTGATAGAATCGATAGTATTTAATAGATACATAAAACGATTGTATGTAGGAATTATAACGGTCACTTTATCCATGTTGTCTTATATTCCTATATAAAGATTCAATTATTTAGATTACTACGAAGGATCCCCGAGAATAATATAGAAAGTAATTATATAATGGATGAAATGGACAAACCAGAAATTGGTGGAATCAATCTGAAATTAGGAGATATAATACAAATCGAAGCGCTTACGAACGCCGATTTACACCAAAACACATTCATCATCGATTATATAGATGAAACTAAAATCGTCATCATCAACGTCGCGAGTATTAAAAAAACGATACTGACCATGAATGATGACGGCACGTTGAACGACGAGTCTGTTACCGCCATCATGTTAATGGACCGTAGTGAGGATGAGGGATATGCCAGACAAAATGGTTTATTACCACATGTATGGCTAGACATCTACATTGGAGGCGATACACCATCGATTATAACCGGTGAAATATCCAATTTAGAAGAAGATATGATTGAAATTATCACATTTCCGGAGAGGATGACCATCTATATCGATTTCGAATATAAGGGTATTCCCCAACACATCCCGTTTCAGAAATTTGTCATACGGTCGAAACCATTGGCCGCACCGAAGGAGCACTTGACTGCAGTTGTCGAAGAATTGGACCAACTGGATGAAGAAGTGCCCATAGGTAGCTCCGCCTCTATCGAAATCAACAACTCCGGCGACATGGTAATCAATGTTGCGGACGACGCGATTCCCGATGATGATGTGCGCGACGTTCTGCATAGTATGTATATAGATGCGAATGACCTCGTTTTCGGTGAAGAACTCGAAGACATTGTCCAGCTCGTAGAATTACCGGAATATCAGCGCAAATATAGTATCGAAATACAGGCAAACGATTTGATGGACGAGTTGCTATCCGCCATACCGAATAGTCAGAGAACCGAGCGTGTTCTCGGAACCATCCATGTTCTGATTGAGCGATTCAAACAGCTTCGCAAGCAGTTCTCTAAATTCGATGCAAATGCGAATGTCATCGGATATAGTCAACTGGGGCTAAATCACAAACCACTGGTCGAGCGTATTCGGAATCTGAATATGAAACTACAATGGATAATTCCGGTTGTTTCGCAAAAGAGGAAAATATACGCCGATATAGACGAGGATGCAGGCGAAGACCATGTCGATATAATCCCAACTAACTTGACTACTGAACTCTCTATGCAGGAAGAACTTATAAAACAATACAAGCAAGGTTCTCAACATGGTAATAAATATAGTGATATGTTCGCAAATATGAATAAATACAATACGCCGATTGTGGCAGCCAACGTCGAATCGCTTGCAAGTGGCGAAGTATTAGCGGATTTGGATGCTATTGTCGATAATTTGGGTAAGTTCTCCAGTAGTGTATGCAAGGCGGAAATCAAAAAGGACAAGAAGGATAAGACTGACTTATCGTTTATTGCCAAGCGTCGATTCGTGATTCAACGTTATAATCTGGGGCTCACGAAGAAGGACAAGCATCTCATGAAATCGGGTAAGGTGGTATATGTCAGAGACAAAATGACGCCGAATGACAAGATTACAGTAAAATCTATATTAATATTACCCGAACCGGTCATGAAGTTCTCCCAGATTGATTTGCCGGGAACAAATATTATGACCCGCACCAACTTACATCAGAATTACTTATCGCTCTTTCGTCTATTGAAAAAAAAGACCACTGTGTCAAGCCATATTGTGGACGATTTAGATACGGAAATGAAATATGATGACAAAGACGATATGGACGAAGTAGATGATGAGTCTGAAATTAACTTTATGACGAATATCAAGGAATACATTCTGGATGACAAGTTCGAGCACGAACCGGATAAGTTCGATAAGTTTCTGCGCACCATTATACCCAAGACACGCACTATATTCAGGATGATGCGCAAATACATAAAAAACAAAATGTCATTTGTGGAAATCATCAAAGAACTCGAACCATTTATGGTGTATACAGATGATATAACATTCAACCAATTCAAGGAAGTTCGTTACTATATTAAGAATCGGATTGTCGATTTCAATAAATCGAATGCGGAACGGTCGGAGCGGCTTCAGAATCTGTCGTCGGTAAGGAGCCCCTCGCAACTAGCGAACCAGATTGAGCAAGTATATTTATCGGAATATGAATCGAAAGATATGTTCGAGACTGGTTATAATAATCTTCAGGGCACGCCGGCGAGCGAATTGGCATTCAAAATACTTACATCTGATAATGGTCGCCTGTTCTCTGATATCATTACAGTTATGTCATTGAAAACTCTTGTGGCACCGGATGACATTATGAGGGAGTTCGAGCCGGCGAAGATAGACGACGAGACAAGTGTTAAATCGAAGGATTGCACACGTCGCTTCCTTACCAAGCGTTATACGACGATGAAGTCCTTGCAAGCCGATAACAATAACTCAGAGGTGTATTACGATAAGGATTTGGATGATACGCCCTATCATATAATGGATGCATATGCGAAAGAGAAGAAGACGATGTCTCCGGAAATATTCATGGAGTTTATTACTGAGACACTCGTTCAAAAGCATAATGCGCCGGAGAACTACGCGAAAGAACTGGCAAAGGTCATGGTATCGGGTAGGAAGCAGGTACAAGATGGTGAGTATGCCGTATTGACAATACAGCCATCGGTATCTTCCGATGTGGATGAGACCAAGCTATCAGAAAAGGAGAAGAAGGACATCGAAATCGAGGCCAAAGCGAGGCAGAAGGTCGGATATTATCACCGTGTCAAGAACCACTGGGTCCATGACCAGACGATAGATGAAGAGGCATTCATCGATACCAACACATTATTCTGTAATATACAGAAAGACTGTTTCAAGAATCAGAGTAATAATATATGCGAACCCACGAAGGATACGAAGACACGGATGGATGAACTGACTAAATCGAGAATGGTCAAGGAATTCGAGAACCGCGTGAATATGTCCCTCGAGCAACTCATGAAGAAAGGACAGTATACCCTTGACAAGGATTACAAACGACTGAACCGTCAGAATATAATGAATGAGATTAGTCGGAACCGGTTCTCGAATTACGCGTATGAATTGGGTAAAACTTCGATAACCGGTGATTTTATAAGTTCTCCTCATATGCCATTGCGCGACACTGTCCTAGGACAGAGCGACTTCGTCAAGCGACAGTCTGACATCATTAAGTTCGTTGAGATGTTCTGTAGAGAACCTATGGAAGAATTGAAAGACGACGATTTCTGGCTATATTGCAGAGATACAAATACTAAGTTGTTTCCCAAGAGTTTGCATACTCTGGCTATAGCGTTCGTTACTGGGTCTGATTATCTGCGTAGGTTAGAAGAAGTATGTGCATCACATGGAACGATGAGTGATGATGGTGATGCTGTTGTCGATAAACACAGTGGGTATGTTCTCCGAAAAATCGATTTCGTCGCCGAGGATGGATATGCAGATGGTTTCAAGATAGTCACCAACGCCGTCATCGAAAAGGACCTAGATGAGCGTCTCGTGGAGATGCTGGCGCCGAAAGCGAAACCCATCTTTGAGAACGAATCGAATGAGATAATTTATAATATAGTAAATTCGATATGCGTAAATATGGGAATTCCCACGGAATCTATACAAGAGTTTGTTATGAGAACCACGATTGAATTAATCGAAAAGAACATACAAACACCTGAGAAATACGAGGAACTCGCGGAGCGCATGTTTAAGAAGAAGAATGAGCGACCTATACCATATGAAATATATAAGAACCGTTTTATGTTTTGGATGATTGCGTCATGCATATTGGTCGCGATACAAACCGCTGTCCCTTCATTCCGTGTAAAGAAAACATACCCTGGATGTGTCCGGTCCTTCAGTGGCTATCCGCTTGATGGTGGAGTCGAAGACATCACAGGAATCAAATATATTGCGTGTGTCATGAAGAAAATGGAGAGTCCCACTACACCTTGGAACTCGATTGAGCGCCTCGATGTGAATGCGTATGTCAGCAAAATCAAGGAGGCCATAGAAAAGTTCGTGGTGGCTTCGCGCATCGATATCATGGATTTATATGCGAAGAAACGCAAATACATGAGTGAACATCCGAACGAGATAGTTCCGGAAGAGCATAGTGTGGACAAGTGGCGTGCATTCCTACCACCGGTAGTCAAACTCAAGATGGGTGCGGTGACGGGTGTATCCAAAGAGTTTGAGAAGGATTTATATGAACTGATGACTAAGGGTGGTAAGGACCAACATAAGTATCTGAATACTCTGAAGAGTAAGTGCTCACAACAAGGATTCGCGGTCATCGAACTGATAAATGCTATAGTGAAATCGAAGGACCCTATCCTGAAAACGGCGAGTAAAGACCCATTTTTGGAGAACGCCTGCTGCAACGATGCGCAGATTTCGAGACCTATGGACTACTTCATCAAGGACGACCCGGCAATCAAACAGCATTTGACCATCGCGAAGCACTTAGGAGAACTTATAAAAATCTCGAAAAACCTTGCATTACCGACCACTTTATATCATCAAAAGTTCACTGGAATTATACATAATGTCGTAACGGAAACCATAACGGAAGAGCAAATATACGAAGCGTATATACATTACTGTAATTTTAATAATGACATACCGATACCCGACGAATATCTTACGGTGTGTCCCGACAAACCTGCGGGATTTCCTATAAAAGCGTCTTTATCCGACCAGATTGAGTTCTTAAAGCGAAATGGCAAACGTTATTCGCCGGCGGATTTACATAGTCTGATGACTCTGGTGCGTAACGAGAATCGCATACAGCTACCGAAATCGACGTTGTTCTCTCAATTGGACGTTATATACGATTTATTGGACCGTTTCGAGACGAAAGAGTCAATCGTTATCGATGCAGTATTCCGCGACAACTTACGCGCAGTTATGTCATCATACGACCCGAAAGTCATGGTCGTGGAAGAGCGAAAGGAGCTTTTCAAATTTAAATCCTACCTCGTAGGTGCAAATGAGCGAATGTATTACGAGATAGTGAAGTTCTTCGACCAATATGGTAATCTTACGGACCGCGAATATGATAAGCTACAGAATTTCCTGTTGGACATTACGACAACAAATCTATCTGATGCGGATGCCCTATATAATGTTACTACGTTTGTCCGAAATTCGATATATGCTATGATTCGTGTATTCCCTGAGATGATATTAAATGGTAATATATTTGGTAATATTCCGAAACACTGGGACCTGTCCGATAAGCATGTTAGCGACATGATGCAGAAAATCAACAATTTTTGGGGTAGTATCAAGGAATTCCATGGCGACCGTGTGATTTCGGAAGTTCTCAAGAAGATACAAATGGATGCGGTAGATATATACACATTGATTCGCGAGCTGCCCGTTTATTCGCCAATGATGAAAGGCGAGAACACTTATTACTCACTATTTGACAATGAGACAATTAACCTATTATTTGTATATTTATGGTATTCTATGTTGTATGAATACACGGTATCGGCGAATAATCCGGATATGATTCGAACGGACGTAGAAGAGAAGAAGAGTGGCCGACGCCAAGAAATAGTCGAGGCAGGTAACATGGCAGAGCAATTAACTGGACTGGATGAGGGAGATGAAAGCGATTTACAAGAAGTCGAAATACAAATGGGTAATATGGAGGACCTGAAGATGCGAGTTGCCAAGCTATTATTGACATTCCTTGACATCGAGCAAGGTAATAAGAAATCTCTATTGTCCTATGAAGAGATTGCGAAGAAAATACGTAAAGAGAAGAATATTGAGAAACAGAAGATTATCGAATATTTAGGTAACATGGACAAGGATGAACGTCAAATCGAGGACCAGTTCAAGAAATATAAGATGGGTCGGTGGAATGTCGGATTACAGAAGGGTTTGGTGAAATACGACAAGAAGACATACAATCGCGAAACGGATGAGAACCCGGTTGAAATGGATGCCGAGCAGATGGAACAGTTGGATGCGGCGGAAGCAAACCAGGAAGAATACGATGAAGCGATGGACATCTCGCAACTCGGCGAGGATTATCAGGATGGCGATTACTATGGCGAAGATGACGACGAATAATTATATTGTAATATTTTATAATATAATGTTTTTATCAAAAAAGTTTGTAAGAATCCATAAAATAAATTTTGCAATTATAATTTTTGTTGCTATGCTGTCAATTATTCATATATACAAACCAGTGATGATGTATAATGAAGAGGGCGGATTTAGACCATTTGGAATTGGTTACAAACATAAGACGGTCATACCCATATGGGTGGCGTCTATAATTCTCGCCATATTTTCTTACTTGGCTGTGCTGTATTATTTGATGTTTACATAACGGCAACTGTAGATAATATAGTTACTATGGATGCGATATATGCCCATGCGAAATGTCCGGCATTTTGTTTAGCAAGACATATCTTGTATAATTCTTTCTTGAACATTTCAGAGGCAGCCGCTTTATCATCCGATGCATCTCTACAAACCTTATCAAAGTCGAAATAGAAATCAAAATCTACCATCTTTTCATCAGGAGCAATTCCAACAGCTTCTGCAGCGCTAGATGCAGCGCTAGATACAGCAGACGAAATTTTATCTGTAACCGATTGCGTTGATTCTGCTACTACTGGTGCAGCCGCTGGTGCTGCCGCTGGTGCTGTACCACCAGTCATTGCATTCATTGCATTTTTAATTTTTATAGAGTGTTCATTAATCTCATTGAACAGTTTGTCATAATTGCGCAGATTGAACATCGGCATCAAATAAGCGAATGGTATTTGAAAATCCTCTTGCTTAAAATGGCGACTCTGAAAAACATCAATCGTCTTCTCAAATTTGTATATCCAAGATGTAGGAGCAGTTGATACGATAAACGTTCCAAATGTATTCTCGAATATTTCGACTAAACCAGGGACAAGACCAATCACAATAAATGTAGTGGCGACAATGCCTACATAGAGAATACTGGTTATTTTAGCCTGATTTGCGAAATCGCGCTTACTAAATACCACTGAAAAAATCGCCATATTAAACACAATCAATAATGCCCAAAGTCCAATGAAAATGAAAAAACGACCAACGCGCATTTCGCCAAGCAATCGTGTAACATCGAAAGTGTCTTTTACCTTTGTGGCATAATTGTAGATGAAATCCTCATATATTTTATACATTAATCCCAAACAAAATACTAGCGATGCTGATATTATCGCAATCATATTAGAAAGAGTATTATCGAACTTCATATATATATATCAAATAGAATACATTTGTTTGGAATTTACTAATTTTTTCGCACTACTGATTATATGGAGTATCCGAGACTAATAGAGCCAAGTGTGAAAAACTATTTATACAATACATTACAAAAATGCCATGATACCAAAGAGTTATTTTACACCTGGGTATTTAATATATCAGTGTTTGCGATTTTTATCATCGTGGTTGGAAGCATATTGTATTTCTGTAGAAAGCGCAAATTGACACCATATGAAGAGAGCGAAAAGCAGAGAAGGGAACAGGACTATATTCTGGCGAAAATTCGACAATACCAAACCGTCCAGAAAACAGCGCCGGTTACCAATCTACCATATACTTGATTCGACTTTTATTATTATAAATATTAATAAAAATCAAAAACTAAAATTAAAACTAAGTCCGTGAGCCTATATGTCTCGCGTTTTTGGATGTTTTAGCTCCTCCAGTGGGTAAGCTATGTATTTTGTAATAAATACCCGCATTATTCGTGAAAACACTCGGCTGTTGGTTTGGTATTACTGTCATTTGAAAGTCTTCTCTCGGAGGAGGGTCGAGCGTTTCGAAATCCAGAGCCGGTGTTGCCAATAGGTAACCATTCAATGAAACTGTCATATCGCGATAATATTCCGTAGAAGGCGACAATCCAGTTAAGGTTATTATATTTCCATTTGTAATTGTCTGAGAAAATCCGAGGCTGGGAACAGCATAGGTTATTGGCGCGTATTCCGAAATAAGTTGGAAATCCACAATGCATGTTGTTGTTGTTATGGTGTAACCATGCACTTCCTCAAATAGAGTGAATGGGAGCCGCGTAGCACTCGGAGTATATGTAGTATATCCAGTATAGGTGCTATTATAGTGTATCCAACTCGATGGTTTAATGTTATCAAACGCCGTATTCGAAAAATTAGCCGACTTGTCTCCTATGAAATACACATTACCCACATTAGTGCAGTTTTTGAATGCACCGTCGCCTATAGTTGTAACTTGGCTGGGAATAGTTACTTCTGACAAAAGTGAGCAATTACCGAATGCGTTACCACCAATTGAAGTCACGCTCGTCGGAAAAATAATCGCATCCAAGCTGGTGCAATGCTGGAATGTGCTGGCCCGAATGTTGGAAAGTGTCGTTGGGATATTTATCCCCGACAGCGACGAGCAACTCTGGAAAGCATTTGCACCTATATTCGAGAGGCTATTCGGTATAGTAATTCTAGCTAGTTTGGAACAACTCTGGAAAATACTATTACCCAAAACAGTAACACTACTTGGTATATTAAGTAATCTAATATTCTGGCAATTTTGGAAAGCGCTATCACCGATGCTAGTAACACCATTTGAAAAGTTAATGGAGTTCAGTCCCGAACAATTAACGAACGCACGTGGTTCGATGGTCCTCACACTACTTGGAATTGTCAGGATAACCAATGTATTTATATTCGTAAATGCGTTCTCGCCTATCGCAATCACGTTATGTGTTCTATTATTATTTACAACGGTGCTAGGAATAGCATATTCTGACAAGGTTCCGTAAAACTCTATAATTGTAGCATCCAAATTGATTCTCTTCCTGTAAGAGAATGCGCCCTTGGCAAATACACTAAACGTGAATGTATTTATAAAACCCGAATTCTCGAACTCCGGATATATTGTATTATAATAAATTGTAGTTGGGCGTCCACCGCCAATATCTAAGAACGCCAACGGCGAGAAATTTGTATTGTAATCGCCCAAGAATCGAACAGTAACTAGATTTGCACAACCTAAAAATGCTTCGTATCCTATAGATGTAACACCAGCTGGTATTGTTATACCAGTTATCGCAGGTTCATTCTCAAATGCCAATTCTCTTATAGCGCGAATCGTAAATACTACATCATTTTTTAAGAATGTGGCTGGTATAACATAATCTGCTGTAGTAGTTACATCTAGACCTTCGACTGTCGCCGTGCTATCCATTGTTGTGTATAAGAAAGTCCCATCACTGAACTGTGTTAAATCAAACAATTCATTATAACCGGATGTTTCATACCCTGAAAATTCTCGTCTAAATACGCACATACTCGGATTACCTATGTTCAAAAAGGCAGACCTTGAGAAATTTGCATTATAATCTCCGGTGAATCTAACGAATGTCAACTGTGTGCAGTCTGAAAATGCATTATCGCCAATCACTATTACTTGTCTGGGTATAATAATACGTGTCAATCCAGTACAACCTTGGAATGAACTTATTCCTATATGAGTAATTTCTGTTGCAAGTAGTATACTGGATATATTCGTTTTTCCGAAAAATGCGCTATCGCTAATTCTGTCAATTGTCCGTGTTGTCGAATTGAATGTGATTTCATCCGGCATTGTATACGCTGAGACAGTTCCAATAAAATCAACGACATTTGCACTAAGGTCTCTCGCCTGATATACAAATGATTCATACATAAATTGCTCTACAATAAAATTACTGGTATAATTAGAAGCTGCGTATCCTGTATCTACTATATAGTGCTGAATTGCATTTGGTTTTGGTGAACCTGGGAATGCGGTAAAAGAAAAGTTCGCATTATAAGGTCCTAAAAATCTGACCCGTCTGAGACCCGAGCAACCAGAAAATGCATTGTCGCCAATGAAGGTCGCACTTGCCGGTATAACAACTAATTCTAGTGCCGTGCAACTCTGGAATGCACTTGATTGAATCGTCGTAATACCACTGGAAATAGTCATACCAGTAATTACCGTCTTTCCAGAAAATGCGCCACTCGCGATAGTATTTATGGTGTATGTAATTCCATTATGTAAATAACTTCCAGGTAATGTATATGTTCCTGTAGTCGTTCCTGTGAATCCAGTTACAGATGCCACGCTATTTGATGTATTAGTATACGAGAATGTTCCATCACTGAATGTATGAAAGGTGAATTGGTGGATGTATCCCGAGGTCTCGTATCCAGTGTATGTTAAGTCATACACTCCAGTATTCGGAGTGCCTATATTGGAAAACGCGGTATTCGAAAACCCGGCATTATAATTTCCTAAGAACTCGACACGAATTAACGATGCACAATTCGCAAATGCGCTGGCGCCAATCGATGTAACCGCCGCCGGAATTATAACCCCGGTTATTGCTGTTCCTTGGAATGCCGAGCCACCGATAGTAATAATTGTGCTTGGTATTGTTATTCCAGTTATTCTTGTCTCATTTACAAAAACACTCGGTATAATAGATGTAACTGTATATGTGGCTATATTGGTTATATCGAGGGTAGATGGAATAGTATAACTTCCAGTGCTGGTTCCTAAGAAACGGGTAACGGATGCTGATGTATTTGCACCGAGACTGTATGCGAAATTGATGTCATTTTCGGTAACCAATATATTTACGAATAAGTTTGTAAAATTAGCATTCAAATATGAACTATATGCTGATATTTTGAAAATGCCAGTTCTGCTCGCGCCTATGTTTGCAAATGAATTCGAAATAAACCCTGCGTTATAATCGCCCTTGAATAGTATGGTGTTCAAATTCGGACAGTTATTAAAAGCAAAGGAATTTATGGCTGTTACTGTAGCTGGTATAATGATGCCAGTTATAACGGAACTTCCGCCGAAAGCATTTGTATTAATTGTATTAATGGTATAAGTTGTTCCATCATGCACTAGTGTTGCCGGTATTTCATATATTTTTGTTGCTGCTCCAACGAATCCTATAACACTGAGATTATTACCCGCTGTATTCAAATAAATGAAATCTGAATCTGCAGGTTTGAATGTATGAAACGTGAAAAAATGAATGTAATCGGATGATTCATATAGTGGATATGCGTCATAATTATACACTGCTGTGCTAGGATTTGCTATATTATCGAATGCAGTATTCGAAAAGTTTACATTATAATTACCCAAAAACGTCACCGTTCCAAGATTTGTGCTATCCGTGAATGCATTTACGCCGATTGTGCTGACATTCCCCGGTATAATGATGCTTGTCAATCCACTACCTTGGAATGCCGAATTTCCGATTGTCGTTAGACTTGTGGCAGTATTCATAGTCGCAGTGGTTAAACTCGTGCACGACTGAAATGCGCTATTGCCGATTGTGGTGAGTGTATTCGGTAGTGCAATACTAGTAATTTGTGTGGAGCCAGCAAAGACACTCGCGTCGATAGATGTCATGTTATATGAGATACCATTATTGACATTTACAGTGCTCGGGATAACATAACTACCAGTTGTCGTTCCAATGAAATCAGTCAAGCGTGCAATGGAACCAGATGGATTGAAAAACAAATATTGTCCATCGTTGTATTTTCGGAATGTGAATAGATTCACATAGTTGGCGCTTTCATATGCTGCATATGATGTTGTGTTATAGATACCCGTGCTGGATGCTCGGATATTGGAAAATGCGGTATTCGAGAAATTTGCTGTATAATTACCCTTGAACATAACTGTGGCTAGGTTTGCATTGTCGGAAAATGCGTTTCCTCCGATAAACGTAATGCTGTTCGGTATGATGATACTGGTTGGGTCACAAGAGCGGAATGCTGCGAATTCGATGATACCTACTGATGTCGGGATGGTGATGTTTATTAGGCTACTGCATCCATCAAATCCAAAAGTCCCAATTACACCAATACTGGTTGGAAGATTCAATGTTCCGAGTGATGTACACTGTCTGAATGATTCGGCGTTAATGGTGCCTACACTGGATGGTATAGTTAGGCTAGTTATTGTTGCGCATTGCTTGAACGCGCCAGCTCCAATATTGGTAACAGTAGATGGTATGTCGAAGTTCGCTAGGCTAGCACAGTTGGTGAATGCGCTCTCTCCGATTGAACTAACGGATGTTCCGAGAGTCAGTGTGCCTAATAGCGAGCAGTTCTGGAAGGCGCTAGTCCCTACGCTGGTAACATTGTTTCCGACAATGAGTCCGGTTATAAATGTGTTTCCTGTGAAGGCGCCAGATTGGACAGTTGTCACTGTATATGTGGTCGAGTTATGTGTTATGCTATCCGGTATCGTGTATGTTTGCGCGGTGGTCACAGCCGAACGCTGGACAATCGCGGTTTCTCCAACGGCATTTTGGTATACAAAATCGTCACCAACGAACGAATGGAATGTGAACAAGTGGGTGTAATCTGATGACTCGAACGCTGGGTAGACCAGGGCGTCATGAACTATGGTATTGCCCGTTTTAATACCTTCGAATGCAGTATTAGAAAATCCTGTTTCGGATGGACCATAGTAGTTACCCATGAATGTAACCGTTCCGAGTGCCGCCGCACCACTGAATGCGCCAGCGCCGATGGTTAGTAGATTTGCGCCTAATATGACATTGCCCATCTTACTGCATCCAGCGAATGCCAAGTTTCCGATGACTTGGACGTTTCCGGCCATAGTAAGGTTTGCATTGGCTATCTTGGAACAGTTTTGGAATGCGCTATCGCTGATGCTAATAACCGAATCAGGTATATTTATGGTTCCTATCGACGTCCCATTAAGGAATGCACTATCACCAATTGATAGCAAATTGCCACCGAGTGCTACTGCTTGGATAAGGGAGCAGTTTCTAAATGCGCTTTGCCCAATCGTTTGAATATTACCGGCGATTGTTAGTGCGCTCGTTATACTATTACAACCATCGAATGCCTGGGCTGCAATTATGGTAACGCTCGGTGGGATATTTATTGTGCCAAGCGACGTACAACCAGAAAACGAATCATCATCAATTAACAATAAATTACCTCCGAGTGCTACAGCTGGTATTTTAGCACAATTAAAAAATGCTTGAATTCCAATATATTCAATATTACCAGCAATTGTCAGTGTGCTCGTTATGTTTAAACATCCATCAAATGCTTGGGTGCCAATTGAGGTTACACTTGGTGGAATGTTCAATGTGCCCAATGACGTACAACTGTTAAATGCATCAACGCCAATTGATAATAAATTTCCTCCAAGTGCTACTGCTGGAATTTTAGCACAAATTGTAAATGCGCTTAATCCAATCGTTTGGATATTACCGGCGATTGTCAGAGTGCTTGTTATGCCGGAACAATTAAAAAATGCGCCATTGTCTATCAAGCTAACGCTTAGTGGAATGTTCAATGTGCCCAATGATGTGCAATTATTAAATGCATTATCGCCAATTGACAACAAATTACCACCGAGTGCTAATGCTGGTATTTTAGAACAACTATTAAATGCTGACGAGCCAATCGTTTGAATATTTCCTGCGATGGTCAGAGTGCTTGATATTTTTGAGCAATTCTCGAATGCGGAAGACCCAATAGTGCTAACACTCAGTGGTATGTTAATAGTTCCTAATGATGTGTTATTGAAGAACGCGGAGTTTCCTACAACTAGCACATTCCCACCAATTGTCGCATTCGTCATATTACTGCATCCCGAAAAGGCGCTATCTCCGATACTCTGAATCGTATTTCCTATCGTCATCCTACCAATTCCAAGCTGATTCGCGAAAAAACTGTCAGGAATCGACCGAATGGAATATAGCGAGCGAGCCAAGTCCGGGATAAAATAATCTCGAACTGGTGTGCTTGGTCCAAGGAAATTCGTCATGTTCGCGCTGGTCGTCGTATCATTTACATATCGAATATTTCCAATTTTAAATGCCTTAAATGTGAAATTATCTATGTAATTGGATGTATCGAATGCTGGGTATAATGCGTCATCGTAAATGATAGCATTACCAGTTTTAATGCCAGCGAACGCTGTATCGGAGAATCCGGTTGCAGATGGGCCATAGTAGTTACCGATGAATGTAACCGTTCCGAGTGCCGCCGCACCACTGAATGCACTGGCACCGATGGTTCGCAGATTGGCACCTAAGATGACATTTCCCATTTTACTGCATCCAGCGAATGCCGAGTTTCCGATGACTTGGACATTTCCAGCCATCGTAATATTTGCATTGGAAATGCTGGAACAGTTTTGGAATGCAGAATCGCCGATACTGATTACTGAATTAGGAATATTTATAGTTCCAAGTGACGTATTGTTTTGGAATGCGTTAGCGCCAATCGACAACAAATTGCCTCCGAGTGCTACTGCTGGGATTTTTGAACAACCATTGAATGCATTAGAACCAATCGTTTGAATGTTTCCGGCAATTGTTAGCGTGCTTGATATCTTTGCACAGTTCTCGAATGCATTAGACCCAATGGAGCTAACACTCAGTGGAATATTCACAGTTTGTAATGACGTGTTATTGCGGAATGCCGTGTTCCCTACAACTAGCACATTCCCACCGAGTGTCGCATTCGTCATATTACTGCAACCTGAGAATGCACTATCGCCGATGCTTTCAACGGTATTTCCAATCGTCATTCGACCTATTCCGAGTTGATTCAAGAAAAAGTTTGCAGGAATCGATTTTACGGTGTATATGGACCGAGCCAAGTCTGGTATGAAATAATCTTGAACGGGTGTGCTCGGTCCAAGGAATGTTGACATGTTTGCAGACGTAGTTGAATCATTTGTGTATACAATGTTTCCTATTTTGAATGACCGGAATGTGAAATTATCTATGTAATTCGAAGTATCGAATGCCGGATATAAATTATAATTATAAACAACTGTATTGCCAACTTTAATGCCAGCGAATGCTGTATCGGAGAATCCTGTTGCGGACGGACCATAGTAATTACCGATGAATGTAACGGTTCCTAGTGCCGCCGCACCACTGAATGCACTAGCACCGACAGTTCGCAGATTGGCACCTAGTATGACATTTCCCATCTTACTACATCCCGCAAATGCCAAGTTTCCGATGACTTGAACGTTTCCAGCCATCGTAAGATTAGCATTGGATATGCTGGAGCAGTTTTGGAATGCAGAATCGCCAACGCTAATCACGGAATTTGGTATATTAATGGTTCCTAATGATGTGCAACCACTAAATGCTGACAATCCAATCGATAATAAATTTCCTCCGAGTGCTACTGCCGGTATTTTTCTACAAAATGCAAATGCATTAGAACCAATCGTTTGAATATTTCCAGTAATTGTTAGTGTGCTCGTTATACTATTGCAATTAACGAATGCGCTAGTATCTATGATGGTAACGCTCAGCGGGATGTTTAATGTTCCTAATGTTGTGCAATTTTCAAATGCTGTTACACCAATCGATAATAAATTGCCTCCGAGCGCTAATGCTGGGAGTTTTGAACAACCGCTAAATGCGCTTGTTCCAATCGTCTGAATATTTCCAGCGATTGTTAGTGTGCTTGTTATCTTTGAACAATTTTGAAATGCAGAAGACCCAATGGTGCTAATACTCAGTGGAATATTCAAGATTCCCAATGATGTGTTATTTCTGAATGCGCTGATGCCAATCGACAACAAATTACCACCAAGCGCTACTGCTGGTATGAGAGAGCAGTTTCCAAACGCAGAAATTCCAATCGTTTGAATATTTCCTGCGATTGTCAGAGTGCTTGATATCTTTGCACAGTTCTCGAATGCGCTCGTTCCGATGCTGATTACACTTCGTGGAATATTAATAGTTCCTAATGATGTGTTATTTTGGAATGCCGAATTTCCTATGACCAGCACATTCCCACCCAGTGTCGCATTTGTCATATTGGTGCAGCCCGCAAATGCACTATCTCCGATACTCTGAATTGTATTTCCAATGGTCATCTTACCAATGCGTTCACGACCGTTTGTAAAACTGCTAAAAAAATTATCCTGAATTGAAGTAACTGTATATACAGAACGTAGCAAATCGGGAATGTAATAATCTGCTATAAATGGTGCGTCAGGATAAAGAAAGTCAACCATATACGCAGTTGTGGTCGAATAATTATTGTATATAATGTTCCCTACATTGAAAAACTTGTATTTAAAATAATCTATATAGTTCGATGTATCGAATGCTGGATAATCAGTATAATTATAATTAATAGATGACTCTGGCGCTATGCCAGAGAATGCGGTATTTGAAAAACCAGTCGCGGATGGGCCATAGTAATTTCCTTGAAAGAATACTTCTAACGCTACTCCTCCTGAGATGCCTAACCACCCAGTAAATGCGTTATTCCCTATGCGAGTAACACTGTCTGGTATGGTTAATGAATATGGCCGAGATATGCCATAAAATGAACTATTTCCGATTGTTTCGAGGGATGGTGGTGGCAGGACCAAATTGTATTGGTCTATATTTGAACAATCGTAAAATGCATAATCACCAATTGATATTAACGCAGTTGCATCTAACAAATAGAGACTATTGATATATGGGTTATTCGCAAATGCATTACCTGAAATTTGTTTAATTTGATAATCCAGCTGTTCAAACTCAAGACTTTCTACCCCGGGATCACCATATAAAGAATATACATTATTTCTAACTTCTAAACCAATAGTTAGGGTTGAATAATTACTATTCGAAATACCATTCAAAAAGCCATCAACTCTCGCAGTTCCATCAGGTAGATTTCTGCACCATAATTTTGTAGTATATCCATCAGCAAATGGAAAATATGTAAATGTATAAGTTGCAAATGGATTAAAAGCATCGTAATTGTCATAACTATTATTATAATAAATTGAACTGCCACCTCTTATAGTAAATGAGTCTAAACCAGGGTCTGCATATGTAATCGTAGTAGGGAAAGACCCTAAAAATGTTACCTTGTCTAATGTAGTGAATGCATTTTGGCCAATAGTTGTTACAAGTGCTGGTATGGTAATTTCCGTTAGCAATGTGCAATTTTGGAATGCCTGATCGGAAATTGTTGTTAGATTACCTCCAAGTGCTACTGCTGGTATTAGAGAGCAGTTTAAAAATGCATTAGAACCAATCGTCTGAATATTCCCGGCGATTGTCAACGTGCTTGTTATCTTTGAACAATTTTGAAATGCGCTTGTCCCGATAGTGCTAACGCTTGGTGGTATATTCAATGTTCCTAATGACGTGTTATTGCGGAATGCGCTTATACCGATTGACAGTAAATTCCCACCGAGTGCTACTGCTGGTATGAGAGAGCAGTTTCCGAATGCAGAAATTCCAATCGTTTGAATATTTCCTGCGATGGTCAGAGTGCTTGATATCTTTGAGCAGTTCTCGAATGCATTGTTTCCTATTGAGCTAACACTCCGTGGTATGTTTATAGTTCCTAATGTTGTGCAAGTTTGAAATGCTGATGTTCCAATCGACAATAAATTGCCTCCGAGTGCTACTGCTGGGATTTTTGAACAATTTATAAATGCTTGTGTTCCTATTGTTTGAATATTTCCAGCGATGGTTAGCGTGCTCGTTATACTCCTGCAACCATTAAATGCGTAATCATCGATGAAGGTAACGCTAGGTGGGATATTTAATGTTTCTAATGTTGTGCAACCACTAAATGCTGCTGCTCCAATCAACAATAAATTGCCACCGAGTGCTACTGCTGGGATTTTTGAACAATTTGTAAATGCCTGTGCTCCAATCGTTCGAATATTTCCCGCGATGGTTAGCGTGCTCGTTATATTTGAACAACTTTGGAATGCATTAGACCCAATGGTGCTAACACTCAGTGGTATGTTTAATGTTCCGAGTGTTGTGCAACCAGTAAATGCTGATTGTCCAATCGACAATAAATTGCCACCGAGTGCTACTGCTGGAATTTTATTACAACCTTCGAATGCCTGTGTTCCTATTGTTTGAATATTTCCAGCGATGGTTAGTGTGCTCGTTATACTCCTGCAACCATTAAATGCGTAATCATCGATGAAGGTAACGCTAGGTGGGATATTTAATGTTTCTAATGTTGTGCAACCACTAAATGCTGCTGCTCCAATCAACAATAAATTGCCACCGAGTGCTACTGCTGGGATTTTTGAACAATTTGTAAATGCCTGTGCTCCAATCGTTCGAATATTTCCCGCGATGGTTAGCGTGCTCGTTATATTTGAACAACTTTGGAATGCATTAGACCCAATGGTGCTAACACTCAGTGGTATGTTTAATGTTCCGAGTGTTGTGCAACCAGTAAATGCTGATTGTCCAATCGACAATAAATTGCCACCGAGTGCTACTGCTGGAATTTTATTACAACCTTCGAATGCCTGTGTTCCTATTGTTTGAATATTTCCAGCGATGGTTAGCGTGCTCGTTATACTCCTGCAACCATTAAATGCGGAAGACCCAATCGTGCTAACACTCCGTGGTATGTTAATAGTGCCAAGTGACGTGTTATTTAAGAATGCTGAATTTCCTACAACTAGCACATTTCCACCAATTGTTGCATTCGTCATATTGCCGCAGCCCGAAAAAGCGCTGTCTCCGATGCTCTGAACAGTATTTCCTATTGTCATCCTACCTATGCCGAGCTGATTTTGGAAAAAACTGTTGGGAATCGACCGGACTGCATATGTTGAGTGTACCAAATCTGGTATAAAATAATCATTAACTGGTGTGGCGTTGGGTCCAAGGAAAGAAATCATGTTTGCCGTTGTTGTTGTATCGTTTCTATATAAAATGTTTCCTATGTTCATGAATTTGAATGTAAAATTATCGATATAATTTGAAGTTTCGAACGCCGGGTATAACGTGTAGTCGTAAGTAATTATATTACCAGTTTGAATTCCCGCGAAGGCGGTGTTAGAAAAGCTCCCGTAATAATTTCCCAGGAAGGTTACGTTACCCAATGTCGATGCTGAAAATGCATTCGTTCCTATAGTAACTACATTGCCTGGGATAGTTACATTTTGCAAAGCTGTTCCTTGGAAGGCGCTTACACCGATTGATGTCACATTTCCAGCTATGGATGCGCTCGTCATTGCCGAGCAGGATAGGAATGTATTATCACCGATTCCTGTGATTAACGGAGGTATTGTTATACTAGTCAAACTACTTGCATAAAATGCCCAACTGCCTATGCTATTTACTGTGATCGGAATTGTAAGCGTTGTAAACTTAGTTGCTTGGAATGATGCAAATCCTATGCTTGTCAATGAATTTGGTAATGTAAAATTGTTGGTTAATTTAGCACCGCCAAATGTATAGCCACCTGTATTAGCTACTGATGATGGTGCGTCAAATGTTACTGTATCTAATGCAGAACAATTATCAAATAAAAGACCACTAAGTGAAGTAACCAATGGTGGTATATTTATTCTTGTCAACCCAGCACACCCTTGAAATGCACCACCACCAATTGTTGTTATTTTACCACCAAGTGTTACTGATATTATTTTTACATTATTGCTAAATGCATTATTGTTTATGGTAAGTAAGTTTCCTACCAGCGCCAAATTTCCCATATTACTGCATCCAGCAAATGCCGAGTTTCCAATTACCGTTATATTTCCACCAATGGTTATGTTTGCATTGGCTATTCTGGAACAGTTTTGGAATGCAGAATCACCGATACTACTTACGGAATCCGGAATATTAATGGTTCCTAATGTTGTGCAATTTTGGAATGCGCTTGTGCCAATTGATAATAAATTGCCTCCAAGGGCTAGTGCCGGAATAAGAGAACAGTTTCCAAACACTGACACTCCAATCGTCTGAATATTTCCCGAGATGGTAAGTGTACTCGTTATTTTCGAACAGTTCTCGAATGCATTATCTGCAATATTGGTAACACTTGTAGGGATGTTCAATGTTCCTAATGTTGTGCAACTTTGGAATGCGCTTGTGTCAATCGATAATAAATTACCTCCGAGTGCTACTGCTGGGAGTTTATTACAACCTTGGAATGCGCTTGTTCCAATCGATTGGATATTCCCAGCTATTGTTAGTGTGCTCGTTATACTTTTACAACCATCAAATGCAAAATTACTGATACTAGTAACACTCGGTGGGATGTTTAATGTTCCTAATGTTGTGCAATTTTGGAATGCTTGCGTAAAAATCGATAATAAATTGCCTCCGAGTGCTATTGCTGGGATTTTACTACAATTAGCAAATGCCTCTACGCCAATTGATGTAATATTCCCGGCGATTGTCAAGGTGCTAGTTATACTTTTGCAATCTTTAAATGCGTTAGCATTCATTGCAGTAACACTCGGTGGGATGTTTAATGTTCCCAATGTTGTGCAATTTTCAAATGCACGTGCGCCAATTGACTGTAACGGACTAACTAATGCTACTCCTGGGATTTTAGAACAATTAAAAAATGTTTCTGCGCCAATCAATCCAACACTTCCAGCAATTGTTAGTGAGCTCGAGATGTTTGAACATCCACTAAATGCTGCTGATCCAATCGAGCTAACACTAGTTGGGATATTTAATGTTCCCAACGTTGTGCAATTTTGGAATGCGCTTGTGCTAATCGATAATAAATTACCTCCGAGTGCTACTGCTGGAATTTTATTACAATTTAAGAATGCGCCGATTCCAATCGTCGTAATATTCCCTGCTATTGTCAAGGTGCTCGTTATACTATTGCAACCATTAAATGCGGTATCACTAATGGAGCTAACACTAGGTGGGATATTTAATGTTCCCAACGTTGTGCAATTTTGGAATGCGCTTGTGTCAATCGATAATAAGTTGCCTCCTAGTGCTACTGCTGGAATAAGAGAACAGTTTCCAAATGCTGATACTCCAATCGTCTGAATATTACCAGCAATGGTCAGTATGCTAGTTATTTTCGAACAGTTCTCGAATGCATTATCTGCAATATTGGTAACGCTCGGTGGAATGTTCAATGTTCCTAATGTTGTGCAATTTTCGAATGCGCTTGTGCCAATCGATAATAAATTGCCTCCGAGTGCTATTCCGGGTATAAGAGAACAGTTTCCAAATGCTGATACTCCAATCGTCTGAATATTACCAGCAATGGTCAGTATGCTAGTTATTTTCGAACAGTTTTCGAATGCGTTGTTACCGATAGCGCCAACGTTTGTAGAGATATTCAATGTTCTCAATGATGTATTATTTTGGAATGCACTACTACCAATTGAATACAAATTGCCTCCGAGTGCTACTGCTGGTATTAGAGAACAATTTCCAAATGCGCCAGAACCAATCGTTCGTATATTCCCAGCAATGGTAAGTGTGCTCGTTATACTTATGCAATCTTGAAATGCGTAACTACTGATGGCGGTAACGCTTTCTGGGATATTTATGGTTCCTAGTGACGTGTTATTTTGGAATGCTGATGTTCCAATCCCCCGCAAATTACCACCGAGTGCTACTGCTGGGATTTTATTACAACCTTCAAATGCACTGGTTCCAATCGACGTAATATTCCCAGCGATTGTCAAGGTGCTCGTTATACTTCTGCAATCTTGAAATGCGTAACTACTGATGGCGGTAACGCTCAGTGGTATGTTTAAAGTTCCTAATGATGTACAATCATTAAATGCGTATGAACTAAACGATAATAAATTACCACCGAGTGCTACTGCTGGGATTTTATTACAACCAGAAAATGATGATTGTCCAATCGATTGGATATTTCCAGCAATTGTTAGTGCGCTCGTTATATTTTTACAACCATAAAATGCGCCATCATCGATGAGTGTAACGCTCTGCGGGATGTTCAATGTTCCTAGTGTTGTGCAACCACTAAATGCTTGCGCGCCAATTGACAGCAAATTTCCACCAAGTGCTACTGCTGGAATTTTATTACAACCTAAAAATGTATATGAACCAATCGTCTGAATATTTCCAGCGATTGTTAGTGTGCTCGTTAGACTTCTGCAACTAGAAAATGCGAAACTAGATATGATGGCGGTAACACTCAGCGGGATGTTCAATGTTCCTAATGTTGTGCATGTAGAAAATGCTCTAGAACCAATCGATAATAAGTTGCCTCCGAGTGCTACTGCTGGAATTTTATTACAACCTTCGAATGCGCTTGTTCCAATCGTCGTAATATTTCCAGCAATTGTCAAGGTGCTTGTTATACTTTTGCAATCATTGAATGCGTAATCATTGATGACGGTAACACTCAGTGGGATGTTTAATGTTCCTAATGTTGTACATGTATTAAATGCTGATATTCCAATTGACAGTAAGTTTCCTCCCAGCGCTACTGCTGGTATGAGAGAACAATTTCCAAACGCGGATATTCCAATCGTCTGAATATTTCCCGAGATGGTAAGTGTACTCGTTATTTTCGAACAGTTCTCGAATGCATTATCTGCAATATTAGTAACACTCCGCGGGATATTTAATGTTCCGAGTGTTGTGCAATTTTTAAATGCAAAAGAGCCAATCGATAACAAATTACCTCCGAGTGCTACTGCTGGGAGTTTATTACAACCTTCGAATGCATCGTTGCCAATCGACTGAATATTCCCAGCGATTGTAAGTGTGCTCGTTATACTATTACAACCAAAAAATGCGACACTATCGATGATGGTAACGCTCGGTGGGATGTTTAATGTTCCTAACGTTGTGCAATTTTCGAATGCGCTTGTGCCAATCGATAATAAATTGCCTCCGAGTGCTACTGCTGGGATTTTAATGCAATTATAAAATGCTGCATAGCCAATCGTCCGAATATTTCCAGCAATTGTTAGTGTGCTTGTTATACCTGAGCAACCATAAAATGCGCTAGTATCGATGTATAAAAGCGACCTTGGTAGAGTTAGACTAGTGAGACTTGTTCTATTAAGTGCAGCTAATGAACTAATTCCTACAACGGCGAATATATTCCCAGTAGACCCCGTAATTGCTCCTGAGATATGTGACACTATATTAATTGTTGGATTTGCACCAACAGTAGTAACTGTTGCTATATTACCTAATTGACCAACGCCTGGAACATGGAAACACGTATACGAAACGGTGCCCGTAATTATTACGTTACCCACAACGGTAGACATGGCGTTTGTATATATACACGATACATTATGTATTCGTGTATCGCTAAAATTATATGTAATTGTAATTTATATGAGTTTCATTAACGAAGAACGCGAACAAATTATCAGAGAGAACAATTCGGCGCAATCCGTATTGCTAGACTTTATCAAGGACCTCCGCCCCGACTTGGTCGAATTAAATATAAATACACCTCTGCAAGGAGAAGTGGATTTATCCGTGTGCAAATTCAGTAAGCTACGAACCATCGTTTTCGGTGAGGGGAATATAACCGATATTCTCAATATTCCTGACCAAATTACGAAACTGGTTTGTCCCAAAAATCTATTGGTCGGTCTATCCGACCTCCCTAATGGCCTGGTGTATTTAGATTGCGATGACAATTATATATCATCCATCGATTTGAGTAAGACACCCTTCCTTCAAGAGCTCCATTGTAAAAATAATAAGATTGTTGAATTTGAGACACTTCCGAAAAGTTTAGTCAATTTCTATTGTGGCCAAAATAAACTGAAGCACATCGATTTGAAAGACATGAAGGAGCTCCGAATACTCCATATTTCGAACAATCCTTTAGTTATAATCGAGAACCTCCCCGATACAATTCATGAATTCCTATCAGAGAACAATTCCATACCTGTAGGTCGTGATGATGAAGATGATAATACGGGTGATGGCAAGGGAGAAAGAGACATTGAGCGCAAGATTAACTACGACGATGCCCTGACCCGTTATTTCAGGCTAAAGACCAAATATGAAGAAGATGTTCTCGATAAGAAGCGGGCTGCCTATCAGCGGGGCGTGAATCGCAAGGACCGCGCGACACGTGTAGCGGCCGTTCGCCCTAAGTGTATCCATTGCAAGCGCCCTGTCGGCTCCATTTTTGCCACCGACGTCAATGGCTACACCGCCATCTGTGGTGATACGAACAAACCCTGTAAGTTGGATATTAAATTGTCCCGTGGTAATTTCGAGATGGATGAAATCATACTGAATACCTTTAGGGATTCGATGAATGATACGAAGGACCGTATCATTAAGCTCAAAATGGACACCCTGTTCAACTATGTATCGGAGGCGGCCTCGGGTAAGATATTCACCCGTAAAATCGACGAATACAACAAGGATAGTAAGATATATAAGGACGAGCTAGATAAACACAACGAATTATATAACAATCCTCATACCCAAGAGCTGATAAAGACCAAAACTGAAACAATTCATGAACTGAATCGTAGTATACGTGGGATGTTGTCGGAATATGCAACTACAGACAACAAGAATATTTTGACTACTGTCATTGAGACTTATAAGAATGATTTGTTACCCGAGGTGGAGAACCTACGTCGATTGAAATACGATATTATGGAGATGAATCACATCATCGTCGAAGGGCGACCACCGGTGTCCGTGCTGTTTCAATCGGAGGTCGCCATGAGTAAGCGTGAGTATGTGTATGGAGAGAAGCCGAGTGTGCTAAAATTCGTTGTTTAGTTTTAACAAGAGTTATAATTTGATATACCATCCCATACTAGATTGTTTCTTTGAGCGAATTTGTATTTACTGCATGTGGTCGTCGATTTGTCGTTATACGATAGCATTTTATCGCTTCCGTTAGTTACAGTAATTCCATCGCCAGACAGCAGATTTCTACCGAGCGTGGATGATGAGCATGTATACGTAATGTCCCCCGTCGTAGATGTTGCCGACGTCTCTGTCCAGCCATCGGGGCATTTCAGTGATATCGGCGGGAATGGTCCCGCCTTATTACCCTGGTCCATGAGTAATCCAATGGTTCCTAGTGCAATTATAAGAATAATCGTTGCAATTGTGAGGACAATTATGTGAAAGCTTTCCATTATATAATAACTAAATATTATATAATATAATAATATAGTTATGAATTCGGTTTCTATTTTGGATTTAGTGAAATACAATGGACGTGCGAATATCATTCAGCCGCCAGATATGTCTATACAGATGAAAATGTCGGAAAAAGTGATGATTTCGAACAAGGCCACCGATTACCGTGACGCAACATCGGGCGTCTTTGAGGATAATATGCTGGCGTCGGTCTTCTTTTCTGCTGGGAATATTCAGATATTGCAAAATGGCATCCGCGCCGGTGTTTATGACAAATCGGGAGGTTTGTATGTGATTCCGAATCAGAACATCAATAATCTCAAAATCATCATGCGTAGCACGTATCTACAATATGCTGAGCATAAGCCTATAGAGATAACTCAGCAGGTCGAACGTCTAAATAAGATTGTTCTGGAGTATTGCGTGTCGAGTGTGTATAACGAGGCTGTGGGTTACGAGCGTTATTGCCAGGACCAGAGTAGCCTCGTCGTTCCACTCGAGCTTCCGAGTAACCATGACCGCGATTTCAGGCAGCTGGAAATGAAACCTTGGGTCTAGATAAAATACCGATTATTTCCATTTTAGTTTAGAAATATGTATTAGTTCTTCCGGTGTTACTCCCTTTGCTTGATTTTTTTGTAATTTTTTCTTATGCCATTTAACAAACGCTTCTATAAATATTCTGTGCGTAGGGAAAACGTGTAATACGTCATTTCTTACTTTTTTCCATAAAGATACAACACGCTTTGAATCTTGAAACTGTTGAAAGGTTCGTATCAGACCGATTGCTTCATCGCGTATTTCGTCAATATCTTGTAAGTAAATTGCTTCATAAAATTCATTCACCTCTTCTTTCATCCATTCATATTGAAACAATTTGTTTCCATTTGATGCGTATGCTTTTTTTTCAGCAGTCATGGTTCTATAATTTTCAATAGACACCCAATCTGGTATTGTAATTTCCATAGTATATATTATAATAATAAATAATATCGTCATAGTATAAGTATGACGATAGTGAAGAAAGAGATTATAGACGGCGTAACTATATACACCGTAGATAAAGATGTAGATGATGCGCATGCAGACAATTTAGGCAATCGTTTCGTGTCCGCATCGATGATAAATTTCATCATTCGTGACCATGATGCCGACGTATACGCCGCCGATGGGAAACTGTTATTACGATTCCGTAAGGGGGCGCTCTCCAAGACGAATGCCACAGCATTCTATGATAACGTCATTGATTTTGCTGAAACACCCACGAGTAATCGTGGGAGCACGAGTGGGAGCAAATCGAAGAATGTATACGATAATCCGAAAATCATGTCGAATATCATCGGGTTTTTTGACCGATTCCCGCCGAACTATAAGGTTGCATTCAAGAAGGCTGGTATAAAGGCGCCACTCGAGATTCGCGAGTGCCGATTCAATCGCGACCACCCGGACAAGTTCAAAAAGATGATTCCGCTAGTGAAGGAAATCAATGACCTCTATAAACAGTATGCGCCGGACCACTTCGAAAAACAGAATAAGAAAGCGAAACAGACGTATTTCAAGGTGCCTGGGACCGCGTTTACCACCATCACCACAAACGTCAATTTCAAGACGTCGATTCATAAGGATAAGGGTGATGATGCCGAGGGATTCGGTAATTTGGCCGTCATCGAACACGGTAAATATGAGGGTTCTGAGACATGCTTCCCTCAGTATGGTATCGGCGTTGATGTGAGAACCGGTGATATGTTGTTTATGGATGTGCACGAGTGGCATGGGAATCTACCGATGAAGCCTGTGGATAAGGATGCGAAACGTCTGTCGATTGTCTGCTATTTGCGATACAAGATTTGGTTACGGACGAAAAATAAGACTCGGCGATTCTATGAGAAGCACAATCATACGATTCGCAGGCTTACGAGACCTGGGTCCGCCAGTAGGACGTAATATTTATATTTATATTTGTAAAAATAAATATTTTCATTATTCTTTTTGGATTCGATTTATGCGCGCGGTTTTTACCTCCGTCATACCATTATCACGGGTGAAGATGCTGACGAACTCCGGGTAGGTCTTCTGTAAGTATTTTGCCGCCGATTTGTTCGCCTCTAAGCGGTCGGCGGTCACTCCTAAACCACCCGGCGCGTGCTTCTTCGCCTTGAATGACACGTTATTGTATCTCAATACACCACCATCCTTGATGAAATACTTGATGCTCTGCTCCACGTCCTCCTTCTGGTCGCTCTGCCTCGATGGCTTGATGGTCTTTGTATGGCGATTGATGAACCCATATATGCAGCCGATTACAAATTTGAAGTCGGTGGTTACAGTATCCTTCATGAAGAAGGGGTTCAGCACCGGGTAAACCCCCCATAAATAGAGTTTTTCCTCTTTCAGACGGTCGAACGCGTCTTTGAAAAAAAGATGGAGGTCCGTGATTTTCTCGAGAACCTTGTCAGATTTCTTACGGAACAACCCTTCCACATCGTCATCGACAGAGACAACCATCTGACCTTCGGGAAGATAGTTCACGATGAACCGCCGTTGGTTGGTAATACCCTTCTTACCAATTACGAGCTTTCCATACAAATCCTTTGATACGGCGCCTAAATATTTTTGGTATTCCGCTTTATTGGCTACAAATATATAGATTTGTTTCGCTGGGACACCTCCTTCGGCGAGTGTTTTCAGGGTTTTGTTCGATATAACATCCGAGCGATTATACGATGGTATGGCCACTATATAATCATTTTTGGTCGCTTTCCGATTTTTCCTTGTCGACATTATATATTCTATTTATATATTTATAGCGTTTATGAAAACAAGATAAAGGAGAAACTATAAAATATAATAATGTCCTGCTCATTACCGATTATAGTATTTACCACTGGCACTAGGCTGGTTAACAACCTGCCTTTTTTGAATTTTGATAGTGAATTGGAGATGTATGAATTTATATCGAAGTTGCGGTCGAGGAAGCAGGAGGATATACAGTCGAATGGTTATTTTATATTTAAGGACCCGGATAAGCTACCGGACGAGATTCGCCATTTGCATATGCACGAGGTTGATTTGAATGGTAGAAAAACGCTCCGTGATGGGACTTTCTGTTTGTATGAGAATATTGAATTAATCAAGAAGTGCAAGATATCGGATTTTGCTCCGTAAAAAAAGTTGTTATTCGTTAGTATTCGTTAGTTTTTATTTACCCCCCGCCCCCATTTCACACCAAATCATCGATAGAATCCGAAAACTTATTCAAATCGTCCGCTAAATACTGTTTGTGGCGGTCGCTCATCTCGTGCGTTCTGCTATACCTCTGCTTGCTATAGGAAATTCCTCCGCACGCGCACTGAATCTTGCAGGCGTTGCGCGCGTCTCTCTGTTTATTGAGTTTCCTGTCTTCCTTGGTGACTACCTTCCACTTTTGGAAGGCGTTCGCGACTGACTCGCTGCGCTCGTTTGGCATATTCTCCATGTGCTGCTTAGATTTCTCGTGAATCGCCTTGACGGAGGGCGTCTTCGACGATTTTCCGCCACACTCGCAGTCTACCTCGTTCTTCAAGGTATACTGCCTCTTTTTCTCGGCAATATACTGCCTCTTTTTCTCTTCTAGGTTATCTTTCTGGGAAATGTCTACACACAAAACGGGTTTTTCTGATAAAGCAAATAGCTGGTCACGTAGGGCCTGGTTCTCCAAGCGCAAGACCTGGTTCTCCGCTTCGGAAGCAGAAATGGCGGCGATGAGAGACTGAGTAAGAATGTTAGACATGTTTTTGTTGTTGGTTGGTTGGTTTAAGTGAGTTTATTTTATAGTAAAAAAATAGTAATCAATTTTCACTGTTTTTTGTGTTGCATCCACACCGCCAAATTTTTACACCCTCCGTTCCGCGTAAGGTAATGCTTCTATCTTAATAACCTTTGACATATCTTCATATTTAAGCAGCTCCAGAACATGCGACATAGAATGTTGAATGGAAGCTCCTCCCCAATCAGGAGTAGAATATACAATATCCCCTTGAGCATTTGGCCAAGCGCCATTTTCGTAGATAACTGTAATCGGCGGACAACTCTTTAACCAATTATCCATTTGCACATACACTGCATCATCTTCTTCGTGACACATAAGCCAGATACCTACAGCTCCCATGAAATCTATGAACTCGCATTGTGGCTTATCAGCAAATGTTATTTTGTAGATAGCGTACATTCCCCAATCGCATCCCATTTTGTGTATAATTACAGTATTGTATACACAAAAAATCGAAGTCAATTTTTCACACATTTTATCTCTTTTGAAATGGATATTCTTGCGATTTTTCTTGTAGTCTGTTTAGGCTAAAAAGGACTACATATTTATCGCAATTTATCGCAATAATTTAATAATATATAAAAATGTTATGATATATGATTTGAGCATATTGAATGAAACTGTTAAAAATCCGCTCGATAATGTAAAATGCTAAAAAATGCTACAATATTTGTCGCAAAAGTCGCATAGTTTCTTTAAGTAGGAAAATCAATAAGTCTTAAAAGTCTTGGGAAGGCATCATTATTAATAGGTTGTTTTGAAAATTGGACATTTATAAAATGTCCAAAAATAAATATGCAGACTTCAAAAATTCTCGAAAAACTGGGTTGTTAGCATGATGCTTTGACTTTGATTTTTTTGTAAATTTTCTGACAGCATAATTTTTTCGATTTTTATTGAAACGGACATTCTTGCGACTTTTTTGTTATCCATCGATGGATAATTATGGATAATTTAAATCTCGCAAAAATCGCAATGGTTAATATTTTTAAAAATGTGGCTTTGCATATGCTTTGATATTATATTATTTATTATTAATAATTGTGACGATAATAGTCGAAGGATAAAAACGGATAACAAATTTGTCGCATTGTCGCAAAGATTTCTTTAAGTAGGAAAATCAATAAGTCTTAAAAGTCTTGGGAAGGCATCATTATTAATAGGTTGTTTTGAAAAATGGACATTTATAAAATGTCCAAAAATAAATATGCAGACTTCAAACTTTTCGAGAAAAACTGGTTGTTAGCGTGATGCTTTGAATTTTGTTTTTTTGTAAATTTTCTTACAGCATAATTTTTTCGATTTTTTGCGTAGCAATCATTTAGGCGATTTTCTCGTTATCCAATATAGGATAATAATGGATAATAAAAAATCGCAAAAAATCGCAAACTTATTTGAGTGTAAAAAATGTGATTATAGATGCTCTAATCGATATGATTATAATAAACATTTATTGACTCGTAAGCACACAATGGATAAAAATGATAATGAAATATCGCAAAATATCGCAACATCATACCAGTGCGACAACTGTAATTCAATATACAAGCATAAATCTGGACTATGTAAACACAGAAAGACATGCAATATAAAACTAAATGTATGTTCTCCAAATGACGAAAATAATATAATGGAAAATTTAGTAAGGGAGTTAATGATACAAAACCAACAACAGTTGCTATTACATAAAGAGACGCTTCAACAGAATCAGGAATTACAGAAACAAGTCATCGAATTATGTAAGAGTGGAACGCATAATACCATAAATACAAATACAAACTGTAACAACAAAGCATTTAATCTCAATTTATTCCTGAATGAGCAGTGCAAAAATGCCATCAATCTAAACGAATTTATGAAGAACATTGAAGTTTCTAGAGAAGACCTTATGAATACTGGACAATTAGGGTTCGTAGGTGGTATTTCGAAAATTATTATGGACCAATTAAATGGACTAGGAATACATGAACGTCCCATTCACTGCACAGATTTGAAACGAGATGTAGTTTATATTAAAGAGAACAATGAGTGGAACAAAGAATCTGATAATGTGAAATTACGTAGTGTGATACAGGAGGTATCGAGAAAGAGCATGGGAACACTAATTGATTGGAAAAAAGAGAATCCCGATTACGCGGATGGCGATTCCAGGTTCTCCCAGGATTGTCTAAGTATGCAACGAAATTCGATTGCCGGATATGAACGTGAGACATTGTTCCCAAAAGTCATCAGAGCCATCAACAAAGAGATTGTCATCGATAAACATACCGAATCTTAAGCGTTTCTTTAAGTAGGAAAATCAATAAGTCTTTCTGTATTAGTCTTGGGAAGGAATCATTATTAATAGGTTGTTTTGAAAAATGGACATTTATAAAATGTCCAAAAATTAATATACAGACTTCAAAATTCTCGAAAAAAACACATTGTCAGCATAATGCTTTGATTTACGTTTTTATGTATTTTTTCGGAGAGCATAAATTTTTTTATTTTTTCCGGCAGCAACTTTTTTGTTATCCGTTTTAGGATAATTATGGATAACAGAAAGTTGCTTAAAGTTGCTTTTAGATATACATGTAAAAACGACTACCACAAATGCTAGCACAATTAAAACTATATCAGCAAAATATCCGCCCGTGCGCAGCCAATGGATAAAATTGGATAACGAAAAGTTGCGAAAGTTGCTTTTTCCTCGAAAAATAAAAAATAAAACCTCCCAATGAGGTGTTATTTTTTATATCTGTATCCTACCCTATTTTTATTTACAACTTGAGAACCCACACACAAATATTCTTGTAATCGTGCCTATACCTCTCGTCCGTATCACGCCTCTGAATGTGTCTCCGGATGTCCTCGTCCACTTCCTCGGGGGTCTTGTCGTGACCCTTCAGATACCAAACGCATCCGGGTCCACGGCGGTGAATGACCGAGCACTTGCGCTGAATGGCGAGCTCGATGATTTCCTCCTCCGTAATATCCGCAGACTCAGTCGTGTCATTATACTGGCCACCACTCAAGACGTCGATTCCCTGAAACACCCTTCTGGTGTCGTAGACCCTCTTCGCATGCAGCTTGGCGTCGAGCGCGGCGGAGAGAGTAGTAATATCGTTAAGAAACAGTTCAGACATAATTCGGTTTTGGGGTTAGGTGTTGTAATTATGGTTCACTTTCCGATAAATCAATTTTTCCCAACACGCAACACAAAAACAAAACTTATATAAAGCATCCGCATCTATATTACGTAAAGATGTCATATTTTGCATACATAACTGCCGCCGGGTTCGGATTATTTTCGATGTTCTCAACACTATACACTCCGTTTCTATTTCTACTTCGCGCCATCGGAATCCATTACTATATTATTCGAAATGATGATGAAAAGACACGTGCAATTATAAAGGTTCTCAAGACGGCCACAACAAACTCTATCTCTCTATTTCAATGTGGCGCATTTCACCCATCAGGTTGTTTCGTTAATCGGAGATGTATGGGATTTTACGATTATTCCAGTAATTATGGCAATACGTCCATTGCAATCCATATCTTCACAACCACACAATATTTCCAAACCATTTTCGAAACAGAAAAGGCACCAATATCATTTTCGGACAATTCCGCACTCAAATCAAAAACAATACCATCGTCATCATCATCTATAACAATCTATTCGCGAACAGGGTCGTATTCGAATATCTTTTATTCGCGTCTACGGATTGATGTCAATGGTTTGGAACCGAAAGGACAGCAAGGCGAAATCGTTGACCATATCTGTGAGAACTTCGCAAAAGAACGGCGCGGGGTATATTTCATACATGGAGTAAGTGGCGCCGGTAAAAGCACCATCGGGCTTCTCGTGGCGAATCGACTCAAGGGCTCGTTTTCCCATACGTTCAATCCGACCGAGCCGGGCGACACACTCCACCACCTACTCCGCGATTCAGACCCTACGGATGAACACCCCACGATTATCCTTTTGGAAGAGGTGAATACCATGATTCATGCAATCCATGATGGTACCATTCCAAAACATAAGAATGTCACTACGTGCATCTATAATAAATCCACGTATAATACATTCGTCGATGATTTGATTCTCTATAGGAATGTGATGATTATAATGACCAGTAATGAGAGTAAGGAGTCAATCGATAATTTGGACCCATGCTACTTACGTAAGGGGCGTGTCAGCAGTTATTATTCGATGCTGGAAACGCTGACGCCACACGAACATTTGGAATAAAAAAATGTTTATATCTATTACTATGGTTTATTTCTCTATCTATCTTCTTTATTTTTTATCTCTATCTCGTAGCAATTACCTCTTCCGTGTGATTATATGTAAACGTCATTGGCTTCCAGTTTTCCGATTTATTGTGGTTCGTGATTGCCGGGTCGAACATGTCGATGTCTCCCCGGATACAAGTGTTAGCGTTTTCGATATACTCCGCTACTATATTCGTGCCCATACAAAACAGTGCGTCGAATTGAACAGTTTCTCTCTCATTATCGACGAGGTATCTTAAGGTATATTTACCACTATGAATGTGGCGCAAGCACCTATACAACTCAATGAGAGTGTGTCCCTTGCTCAGTAAGGTGTGATTCCCCTGAGAATACTGCGCAAAATCGTCGATAAGCTTATGGTCGTTCGAACGCTTCAATAGACACTTCGCCACTCTCATTCTCGCCTTGTTCATCTCGGACAGCGCGCAGATTACCGACCTCATGAAGCTAGACCTTTTATACTCTTTTTTCTGACTCTTTGAATTTTCCCTCTCTGACTTTCTCTCATACTGTCTCTGCTCAAAATCCTCATCATAATAATCGTCATCGTCCGAATCCGAATCTGAATCGGAATCCGGTAGTTCCATAGGGTCTATCGGCTTGACGAATTCGCCGCCACGCACACATCCCTTAATAAACCGCATCATTGCAACAGTCTCCATGACAGTGTCCGTGTAGCACCTGTGCAGGAACTCGTAACTGGAATCCTCGTTCGGCTGGACCTCTTTGTAAATATCACTCGCATCCCAAATCTTTCCCTGTAAGGACGGGCTCGTCCTCATCCTGGCGACACTCTCGAAATACTTTTGCTCCTTCTGGTTGTTAGACATAGTTGTTGGTTGATTTGTTCTATAAAAAAGAACGAATCAAATTATAATCAATTTTATGTGTATTTTGTGTTGTTATTTACTTCTTGACCTTAGCCTTTGCCTTAGCCTGAGATTGAGATCCCGACTGAATATGCTGCCTCTTCAACTTATACGTATCATACTCACGCTCCAATACATCGAGCTCGCCAATCCACATCTTCTCCAATGATGTCGCCAAGAGGATATCGAGTTCCTTCTGCGAATTATCGCGGTCCGCAATGATGTTTGCAACATTCTCCTCTGTAACGGAATCCATCGGCATCTTGATGAGATACTTGAAATCGCCGTCAAATGCATCGAACTTCCTCGCCACCATCAGCTCGGATACTTGGACCGCATTCTTCTTGCGTAGGTCGACGATACCACTCAGCGTCTCCTGGATGTATCGCGCCTTGTTCGTGAGCTTTAGCAGCCGACTACGCAGTTCCTTCTCCAAATGCGCCTTCCTCTTCGCATATAGCGCCAACCTGACATCATAGAATGTGCTAATCACATCCTCGACCCTCGCGTATTTATTCAGACGGCGGTCCGAATTGAATAGATGCATATTGGTGACACTCACAGTCGTGGATAGCTTCAGTAGCTTGTCGACACCGGTTACCCCGTGCTCATCACGCGTATTCTCCAACTCGACGAGCTTACCCGGAGCGAAGGTAATAGTGAAATCGACCGCGACCTCCGTGCTCATCGAGACGAAATCCTTGATTGACGGCGAAATCTTCTTACCATCCTTACTCGTCCCGCCGTCCATGAGCGACTCCAGGAATGTCGTATAAGGCATCGTCCAGGTTCCGACCGGTAGCTCCGTGATACGGATTTTATCAGGCCCTGCGTGCTCGTAGAGTCCCTTAATCATGAACTTGTTGTCGTCGACCTGTGAAATCGTTCCCTTGAAACCCTCATAATAGGGCATAAACTTCATGCAAACCGGCTGCTTAGTCAATACCGCCTTCAAATACGCGATTAGCTGCTTTGGGTCATATGACGGAATGCTCGACGAAAACCCAGTGCCTATTCCCGAAATGCCATTGACCAGCGCGAAGGGAATAATCGGCACATAGAACTCGGGCTCCACCATCGTTCCGTCGTCATCCAAATACGTCAGGACCGCGTCGTCCGCCTCTGGGAAAATCTTACGCGTGAGTGTATTCAGCTGAGTGAAGATATACCTCTCGCTCGCAGAGTCGTCGCCACCATGGAGGCGCGTGCCAAACTGACCGTTCGGCTCGAGGAGATTCATATTGTTGGAACCGACGAAGTTCTGCGCCATATTCACAATCGCGCCATTGAGCGAAGCCTCGCCGTGATGATACGCACTATGCTCTGACACATACCCAGAGAATTGCGCGACCTTGATTTCGCTAGTCAACTTACGCTTGAATCCGGCGAACAGAATCTTCCGCTGGGACGGCTTAAATCCATCGACCACATTTGGAATTGACCGGGCACAATCGTATGTGCTGAAATGGAGCATCTCGTTGTTGATGAATTCCTCAATAGCGACGTTCTTGCGACCAGTGTCCAGATACGCATGCTTGTCGTATTTTTCCAACATCGTCTTACGGTCATTGGTGCGCTTCTTATTGAACATCGTGTCGACAATATCGTCGCTCACCGAACCAGTATGGACGAAATCCACAATCTTCATGTCTGCAAAGTATCCCTTGAATTCGACTGACGTCGAAGTTCCGAGACCCTTAAAATACTTGATGGTCCACTTCGCAAAATCGTCGGCGCTCATGGTCTGCTTCCACTTGTGATACTCGCCCTCGTTGTAAAACACCATTGTTAGCGCACCCTTCTTGGCACGCAAGATGGGTGTGTTCATGAACGATAGGAAGCCAGGGATTTTTAGGAGCGATGGCCACTCACTATGGAATAGATTGAGACAGAGACCCTTGATATGGGAACCATCCGTATCCTGGTCGCACAGAATCATGACCTTACCATATCGCAAATACTTGTTGACGTCGTCCATCGTCTCGTAAGTGCGACCACTCTCCAAACCGAGCACCTTCTTGAGTTCGGTAATCTCCTTATTATCGCCGACCTTCTGCGCCGTTTCGCCGCGCACATTCAAGACCTTACCCTTGAGTGGTAAGATTCCAATAGTGTTTCGGTGCTCTTGGGTAAGTCCGGAAACAACTCCTGACAGCGCGCTCAATCCCTCGCACAACATGAGAGTGCATTCGCCAGACTTACTAGTGCCGCCATGATTCGCATCGACGAAATTTGCGATTCCGCGGATGGTCTTCGTCTTGGTTCCATCCGTCTTCTTGGCAATCGTCTTATTCTCCTTGGCCTCCGTCAGCGAACATGCGACCTCCATGACACCCATCTTCGCAATATTCTCTACAAATGTATCGCCGACCGTGCATGACGACCCGAAGTCCTTGGACACCGTGCTCATATAGTCCTTTGTCTGACTGTCGAACGACGGGTTATCGATATCGCAGCGCAAGAATAGGATGAGCTGCTCTTTTATGGAATTCTGATTCACCGTAATCTTCTTCTTCTTCTCGATGTATGCGCATAGCTTACGAGTAATCTGACCCACAATATAGTCGACATGCTTACCACCCTTCGACGTGCAAATACCGTTCACGAATGAAACCGCCATGAACTCGTGTGTCGGCGAGAGCGCGACGGCATACTCCCAGCGCTCATCGGGCGCCTCATACACACGTAGCCCATTTCCACCGGCGACATCCTTCGCGCCAATATACTTATCGATATACTGCTGGAAATTCTTGACGGGAACAGCCTCGCCATTATATGTGACTTGGACTTTCTTGACGGAGTGGTCGCTGACCGCACTGATGTCGTAGGCGCGCTTCTTAAACAGTGCGCACATATCCGAGGTGATTCCATTGGGCATCCCGAAACGCGCATAATCAGGCTTGAACACGATTTTCGTATAGGGCTTTTGCGACTTTAGCTTGGTAATCGTGGGTGGGCAAATCTCGGACAAGTTGTTCTTGAATTCCTGTGTATATTTCAGACCGCGAATGTGGTCGACCGTCTCGATACTACCAAACGTCGAATAAATGAATCCAAGTTTTGCACCGAATCCGTTCTTTCCACCGACAATCTTTTTCTCTTCTTTGTTATAGTTGGTCGATGTCCTCAAATGCGCGAACACCATCTCGGGAATCCATAGGTTATTCTCCGGATGCTTCGCCACATCAATGCCGTTTCCGTCGTTTTCCATAGTAATCGTTCCATCTTCCGAAACGGTGAATTTGATGCTGGTCACGAACTTCTTATCGAGTAGCGCCGAATGAATAATACGGAGAATCTGGTCGCGAGCGTTTACGGCGAACTCATCGTAAATCTTAAATAGACCCGGAACATACTCAATATTTTTCGAAACGATTCTACCAGTTGCGTCGTCATAGACCCACATATGGGAATCAATCGGCTTAACGGGACCGATATACATCTCTCCGTTGTGGAGAATGTGCTCGAGATCCGTCTTCATCTGGTATGTGGTTGCGAGGTCAGACATATTTATTTGTAGGGAGGGGTATTTGAGATTAACAAGATAACCTTAAGTAGTTTCAATTTTATAAAAAATATGCCGATACCATATAGACCATGTTTATGCGACTGAAAAACACAAATGACATCACGAAATACTGTAATATTGCGTCATGCGTGAAAGAGAATGCACAGAAGGATTTGAAGCGCGTCGATACATCAACAAATTCTACCAAAATAAGCAACGCAATGAGATATTCACAAATTGTGCGTAGTGGTGGGAAATAATGATTTAGCATCTATATTTTTTTGTTGCCATATAATATATCTAGAATGACGAATAGACCTGTCCGTGGCGAAGATGGCATGTATGAGATTAAGGGGAAGAAGTATCCGGAGTTGTTTGGCTCTCGTGTGCAGGTTTACCGCGGGTCCGCCTACAAGACCGCTGGCGAGCTTGTTGCCAAGGATTTGATGATGAACAAGCATGGGCGTATTGTGTCCGCGCTCAAGCACAAGACGGCCAAGAAGGAGAAACGTTTAGAGAAAGCGGGATATTTCGCCAAGAAGGGGAAGTTCGGGTATGTCAAGCGCGCGACTCGCAAGACTCGTAAGTAAAGTAATAAACCATATTATATTATAACGTATTATAATATAATGGGAGCAGGAATACTACCAGCTACAATTCGAAATGGTAAATTATGGTTTTTGTTCGGAAAGGAGAACAAGTTCGAAAAGTCCGCGCCTGGGTTCTCTGATTTTGGTGGTGGAGGAGAAAATAATGAGACGCCGATGGAAACTGCGATTCGCGAGGGTGGCGAGGAATTGACGGGATTCTTAGGCAGCGATGAGCAACTAAAGAAACAGTTGAACGCGCATGGAACCTATGATATCGACTTTGTGCAGAACAAATACAGGACTCATATATTTCCAATGAAATACGACCCTTATTTAGAGAAATATTATAATAATAATCAGAAATTCATACAGAAACGCTTGGACCCTGAAGTCATTAAGACGTCGAAAATATTCGAAAAGGCGGAAATCAAATGGGTTTGCATTGACGACTTACCAAAAATGAAGCCAAAGTTCCGCCATTTTTTCGTTTATATTATTGACCAGATTCTGCAAGACAAAGACGAGATAGAAGCGTTTGTCCGAACATCGAACGGCACGCGCAAAAGTAGATAGGGTCTTTATTACCCCAGTTCGGGAGCCCGTCTGGTTGGGTTTAGGAGAACACGATTACCTTTTATAAATATGATTTCGTGCTCCGTCCACGCAATGTTATGCCATTCAGGATACATAACATCATCTAAGAATTTGATATCGTATCCAGTAGGAGCTTTCGTAAAATCGACTCCTTCATAATGCTTCATGAGAGAACCTATATTCCAGCCATTCTCGACAATACGACGAGACATTGCAATTTCCTTATTGAATACTGCATCTCGGAAATCGACCGCATATTTCGTTTTGCTGAATATTTCACATTGGATTAAGTATTCAACAGCCTCCCTATCAGCACTGAAAATATAAGACTGGACATGGGCATTGGTGGCAGGTCGACGCATAGTATTGATGGTGCTACCGAACAATTTTACATTAGCATTCAGACCTCCAATGAACGCATCCGTCCACTTACCGGAGAACCCAGGTGGTAAGAAAGGTCCCATTATAGTCGAATTTGCGAAAATAAATGAATCATATTTTTTATACATATCATCGGTCAACAAGCAATCGCTCCAACCACCGAAGTCCCACCCAATATTTTGTCGATTTACGACAGTAGCATACGGGACTTGTAATTGGATGTTCATGTCATTCGCAATCAGATAGAAATCAATATTCGGGTCATTAAAAACGCATTTCTGTATGAAATGAATGACACGCGAATTGATTTCATGAAACACATATAGGACTGCCGTTCGTTTTATAAAGGCAACGTCTTTTGTGGATGTTAAAATCTGGTCTAGATGAGTCTTAACGCCGGTAAAATCCTCTGCAATATACTGAGCGGCATATCCATTCGGGACAACCTCTGACCTATTCAAATGCTTGAAATAGAAATCATATTTTGCAGTGGAGAAATGAATCTTTTGGTTTCTGTTCGGATGGCGCTTGAAATCCTCCATAAATTCTGTGTTGAAATAAATTAAATTCCTACCCGTATCAAAATAGATAGATAAATCACATGCATCACATATTTTTGCTATATAATAGATGTCGCGCGAAATGGCAACATTACTCTCGTAAAATCTATCACAAAATACAACGTTATCGATATTGGCATCATTTTCTGCCATTATAACGAAATAACCTTTATCTATAAAGTATGTTGCAAGTTCATTAAAATCTCGGATAGGTAGCAATTGAGTAGACATAGGACGGTAATTATTGATAAATGCAATCGGTTTATTAATCGATGATTTGAATGCCATGAATTTCGATATATCTACGTTTTTAGGGAATGATGGGTAAGATAACTGAATATCCGTATTGAATTTTATTGTTATATTATGTTTCATCCGAATCAGATTGAATAATCCGGCGTAACCTCTGAAATATGATATGAGATCGCATTCTCTCAAGCCTCGACTCAATAACATATGTTCATCATATGGTTTATCTTTCTGGTATGCCAATGAACCAATCCATGTATTAATGTATATTAAATTTGCATGTGGCACAAACATGTAATTATCATGTGTTTGAATATCCAACAGTTGTTTCCCAATGTCAGGATAATAATCCATAAAATCTGGTATATCAGAATACAGAAATTTATTATATTTCATACATACGTAAACGTCAGCTGTATCCTTGTTGCTTTGAACCACGTTACGTATAAACGGTTCTGCAAAAAACGAGTCGCCAACGTTTGCCGAATTAAAAAACACTATCTTTAATATGGACATTTTTGATTAATAATATATATTATATTACGTTTAAGCGCGTTATATTACACTATATATTTATTCGCTTATAAATTTAGTCAGATACGTTTCATATCCAATTGGCAAATTAGGGTTAGTTTTCAATGGAGCAAATTCAATCATATATTCATCGAAAATGCTCTGACCTATCTTGAGTTTTTCTTTTATTGCATCAACATTTGTGTATTTATCACTATTGAATTCCTGGTGTGCAAAATTCTTTAGTTTATTACTGATAAATTTTTCGTCTCCAAAATACGACAAATGCCATCCAGCACCATTTATTGTTGGACATTGAATAAATCTTACATCATCAAATGTTGCCTTAATGCTCAATAATGTTTCAACTGATATTATCTTCGTGTGATACCACTTATGCGATAATTTATGATGTAAATCGTAAAAATAAAAATACATCTCCAACGAAACAGCTTCAATATTTATATTACGGTATTTGATTTCATATAAAATACGTGAGTCAGGTATTTCATCAACGTCAGCAATGATTATATAGTCATCACGACGCAAATCAGGAATAGGTCCTAATCCTCTTGAGCAACAATTGCGTTGGAATTTTTCGTTCGCCCATTGCTGTTTTTGCTCATAATCAATATTCGGAAATTTATATGGCAAGTCATCGACAATAACATGTATAATTTTATCATGGAATTTTGAAAACATCGATTTATTATTCTCGTAGAATAGTTCTTTCGCCATTCCCGAATGTGTGTGTGTAGCTTCAACTAATATGAAATAATCGACTATGTCATTTAGCACATTTAGTCGATAGTTCAATAAATCAAGTTCGTTATAAAAAATGAAACAGTCTATAATCTTCATATTTATACAATGTTTATTTGTAATTGTCTATATTGTTTTCAAAACCAGGTTTTAGATAATCCAATAATATAATGACGTTATATTTTAATTTATAAAATATAGATAAGTAGTATAATGAGTTATAGCCAAGCGGGACAGGATGTATTTGTATCGCATGCAACAAAATTTAAAAAAAATGGAACATTCTTAGAAATTGGAACCAACCATCCAATTACAGACAATAATAGTTATATATTGGAAACAAAATATGGATGGTCAGGATTATTAGTTGAATATAATAATACGTTTGAGTCTTTATACAAAATTCACAGAAAATCTAAATACATTATAGCAGATGCTCGGACAATTGATTACCGTGCGTATCTAGATTCTAACAATTTTCCTACAAATATCGATTACCTTCAAATTGATTTAGATGTAAATAATCGGTCGACGTTAGATACACTTGAATTATTTAATAACACCGTGTTTGATAAATATAAGTTCGCATGTATTACATTTGAACACGATATATACACTGGCAATTATTTTAATACGAGAAATATCTCTAGGGAGATATTTAAAAATAGAGGATATGTTGCAGTATTCAAAGATGTCCGTTTTCGAGTAAAAACAGCTAATGGTGACCCATTCGAGGACTGGTATGTTAATCCAGATTTAGTAGATATGGATTATATAAATAATATAAAAACTGATACGAGTTTAAAATGGGAAGAAATAATTGAAATAATAAAGAAAACACCTTTGTAATTTTCAAAACCAGGTTTTAGATAGGATGCCCGGTCCAATAATATAATCTGCAAAATGTTTTGTAACATAATCCTCGAAATATGATTTGTGAACGATTAGTCCCAACTCTGGTACCTTACGCTTCTTATGCCGTTTGCAATAATACAAATACGCATCATATACGGAGAGGTCATTCTCTTTGTCAGGCCATTCCGTTTTAATTTCGTCAAATACATTTTTAATACTCTTCTGCTTATCCCACAGAGAGCAACGGATTTCCTGGATATACTTATCATTTTCGATAATCACGCTCGGATAGAAATATTGTATCAAATCAATAACCTGCTCATCCGTAATACTGGTATTACTCCATTTGTAAAACATGCGTCGGATTTCTTCCAATTCTAGTCCATGTTCATTCTCGTCCTCTACCATGTTCTCGTCCCAGAACTCTGTAAAGCTCTGAATCCCCGGCACGAATTTACTGAATACGCCATAGAATGTGTCAGACTCCTCTATATAATTGGCAGCCAGTGCCTTTGTCAGTTCCTGCTTCAGGTTCGTCTGGAAAATAATCATGGGTAGCTTTTTCGAGTTCAAAAAATGCTTCCACAAATATTGCAAATTCCTCCAGGTTATCGTGCTGGTGGTCTTATCGAATGTGATATAATTGCTTATAAACCCGCCTACCAAGTCACCAGCAGTTCTATCTCTCAAGTAAAAAACATACGATTTCAGGTTCTCATCCTGACTGTCTGCTACAAAGTCGTCTGAGTTTTCATATCGAAGTGAATAATGGATTGCTACACATATAATATCGATTCCGATTTCGTCTATCATGTTTCGCCATATGTTCTCGTATTTAATCGTCTCATTCATGTGAACTAATCTGCAGTTCGAGTAATCGTGCTCATGATATTTCAATTTGAGGGAGTGAAATAGGTTCGCGCCAACATTGATTTGACAGAAATTATTAAGTTCTCGAATGAATGCCTTTGCATATGGTGGCAATAGATGAATTGTATCCGTCTTCTTCTTGAGAATATTGTCTCCCAATATCGTTAGGAAATACTTGGCCGCCGTCTTACTACTGAAGAATGTCGGATATAATGACATAATAACATTTTGAATGGTATCCGATTCGGGAATAGACGTAAACAGCGAGTTCTCTTTGATGCGTTTCATAATAGATATCTTAGTCTTGTATTTCCAAGACATCAGACTACGCCCATTTGTAATCGAGGTCAAGATATGGTGGAGTATACCATCTTCGTTATAGGGACGATAATGCTTGCCATCGTAATAGAAAAATTTCTCTGTAGAAGAAATGTAAAAATATTGGTTCTTGTTCATGAAAGTGCTGACGAATGTGTCAAACTCGGCACTGAGTTCTTCGGTTCGAAGAATTCGCTGCTGATGTTGATTTGCCATGTTCTCAAGAACATTCGGTAATTGATTACAGATGAAATTCTGAAATCGGACCGACATATATGGGTCATTCGAATACTTGATATATAGCGCTTCAATCGAGCCTACAAGTTCATTTTTTTCCATTTCTATGTAAAATACAATAACTTTATATAGTTAGTAAAAAAATGTTTATTATGTACAATTTTGTCATTTTTCGCTGTTTCTGTGTTAGTTAGTTCATTTGTTTACTTCTTCTTGAGCATCGCGTTCTCGTGCATCAGTCCATCAATCACACAGTTCAGCGTCGCAATCTCCTGCTCGAGACGCTCAGCATAGTCGGCGTCAACGAGAGTGACAGCCTCGTTAAAGAGGTTCACCGGCTTAGAGTAGGTGGCTTCGGTATTGCAGCGCTTCAACCTCGTCGGCGCACCCGGAAACATATCGTAATTGTCTCCGATAGAGCACTCACGGTGAAGCTCGGGGATGTGCGGAACGTCGTTGCGAACAAGCCTGGGCGGCGTAATAAACTCCAGCGCCGGCATCGGCGCTTGCACCGGCGCCGGTAGCGAAAGCTTGTTCTGTAGAAACGTCCAATACGGACCCTTGCCGTTCCTCCTGTTCTCTGAATCGTAGTAGACAACCTTCTTCTCGCCACTGTTAATGGCCCTCAAGAACTCCTGTGCACGCTCCGTGCTGTTCCACGAGCGCATGTGGATGTAAGCCATATTATACAGCTTACCGAATGCGTCGGTCCTCTCGACGAGGTCAATCTTCTCGACGACGCCGAGACCCTCCTGGTCCTGAATCACGTCCTTAATCTGCTCCGAGGGAACCTCGAAGAAGACGCGGGGGATGAACATGCTGGTAGACATTTTGGTTTGGTTTTGCTTGGCGGTTTGGTTAAGTATCATAATTACTAGACCAAATTTATAGAATCAATTTTTCCCAGATTTTGTGTTATAATGACACAGCACTCAACATCTGGGTCGGCGCATCCTGTGCATCAACCATGGACATTTTTAAGTATTTCACAATTGCGATTTTGCTAGTTAGCAATTCTTGTTTGGACATGACCGCAAGCCACTGATATTTGGTTCGACGTAAGACTTCGTCCTCCGGTATGTAAATACCATAGCAATCGGAATTCAAATCGAGGAACTTATCCTCCATCAAATCATCTAACACTATCTGTTTCCGGTCATTCGATTTGATGCCTATCTTCTCGCCTCCTATCAAGTTCATTTTCTGGTCGCGTATGGCTCGTAAGCACCATTGACTACTGTCGCCAACGAAGACACGCTCGTGTGACATGTGCGATTTTGATAGCTCTTTCTGTAGGTATTCTACCAATTCCAAAATAGTCGCATCATCGCGTCTGGCGCCCATGAAATATAAACTGGGCACAAACAATAACTTATTCTTCTGCTCTAGTAGGTTCGTCGCACGATTAATTGCCTCACAAACGAATGGGCGACCACCATATAGTCCCTCACTGTATAGTCCCCTGAGGTTTTTCGAGCAAATGAATGAATTCGGCACCAACATCCCACCATAAATGTATATGAGTTTCATCAACGCAAATTCGCGAACCTGTGACTTCATTGGTTCAGCAAGCGTCGAAACGTCCACATCCCAGCCAGGTATTAAATTACTAAATGTTTTATCGTCAATCAAACAAACGTGGAAATCGTCGCCACAATGGTCGATAATCGACTGAATCGTAAGGTGTAAATACGGTTGATTCAAGTCGGTAGAGTTTCTGCCTCGCGACTCGAGCCAATTACGCGCGTTGACCTCATATTTTGAATGAATCCATATTTTGGGTTTATTCATACCGTATAGCGGCGACTCATTCAACAAATATTTCTTAATCAAGTCGTATTCGTCATTGGTTCTCTCTGCAAACTTGGTCTTGAATTGATTGCCAACATAGCTTGCTAATAGAATTAAACTAAATGCAAACACAGAATGATAAATATCTTGCGTTTTAAACATCTTATATAGTAGCTTTGTATATTTTTATTACATAGAAATTGTATATTCGTGCTTATACACCGACTTTTGATATTTGATGCACGAGTCAAATGGGATTTGATTATATTTACACAACTGCCGTAATACTGTAGTGAAGGTCTTATAATTCAGTTCTCGGTCAAGATAAAAATGTTTCGATTTGTGATAATAATCGCGCAACTGGTTATAAAATTCGACTTCCAACCCATGAAACAGCATTTTCTTATACACATTTTCGTCGACTAGATACGTTCCATTGGTTTTATATGTAATCTTCTCAAGCAACTCCTGTAATATTGATGTATCGAATTGCTTGCGAAACAACTGTTCGTAGCTCATCTCTATATAAACTACTATTCCGATAGTTTAAGTCGGTTTTGCTCAATTTGTTTTATTTTCTCCAAATATAAAATGGCATCCATGTGCTCCTCCTGTGCATGCTGAATCCACTGCAACATGGTCAAATCGGTTCTGTCTAAATTGACACCGTATTTCGCCATACCGACCTCCGAACGTTGCTGGAACTGCTTGATAATAGAGAACACGACACTATCCGTAGTTTCCCGACTAATGGTAATGTTCTCCTTTTCCATTTAATATATTATTAATCCTTGTTTTCTTTGTATCATTTTACTAATTTAAATCCTTGAAGAATTAAAATGTAACTTCGTTCCATTTTTTTCTTAAGGATTATGACCGATAAGTTTTCAAACGGACGATTTCGTCGTCCCATTTGAAATCTTCATCGGTTTACAATTATATTCCGTATTTCATTCGTAAACAGGGCCAATTCAATTGCATTCTCATGTATCTTGTTGAAAATGGTTATGTATTTACATATAATTGGAATAATCCTATATTTTTGGTCCTCTGTCAATAGGTCCGTCAGTTTAATAAACGTGAAAAAATAATTCAATATATCAATCACCGAATACCCATAATCATGTATAGCATATAATATACGGATTGGCTGTATTGGTTCGTCTTTAAACGACAGCACATATGTTTCGAATTGTTGTAGTGATATATTAGAACATAGTTGTTTGCATTTTTCCAGAGTTATTGGTGCCTCCGTATCTAAACCATATATGTGCAGTTTTTCTAGATTATTTATTACATTACGAACGGTATTATCTGATATTTTTATGATATGGTCTTTTGCGTCTTCTGTGATTGAAATCGACTCTTCTGCCAAAATTTTATTCATTATGACTCGAATTTGTGTATCATTCAATGACTGTATGTGCATGATGTGCATTCGCGATTGAATACTCTCTATAATTTTTTGCGTATTTGAACAGGTGAATATAAAGTTAACATTACGTTTGTATTTGTCAATATAGTTACGGAATACTTGTTGACTCTGTTCATTGATACCATCCATATCGTCGATGATTATCATCTTCTTTTTACCATATATAGAACTATGCGAACGACAGAATGTTTTCATCTCTGTCCGAAAATAATTTATACCCTGTTCTTTGAGATTATTGATAAACATAATATTGTTCTCTGGTAGTGACGCCATCTTATCTAGTTTATAATATTCTCGGATGACTGCATAGAGAAAACTAGTTTTTCCGGAATTAGCATCCCCAACAAACAGTATATTCAATTCATCGATTTTGAATAGTGTATATAATACAGACAAAAACCCGGAAGACGCTTGGAAATCAGTTATGTAAAATGGTTTATATTTGGATATGAACGTCTGTGGTATATCATTCATATGATACTTAAATACGAAATGTTTATATCAGAAAATGAAATATAAAAAATATTCACGATTACAATTTATATCAATGCCCACATTATATGAAACTCTTGGTGTTGAACCAGATGCAAATGACGAACAAATTAAGAAGGCATATAAGAAGCTGGCGTTCCAATTTCATCCTGATAGGAACAGCGACCCGTCAGCGAATGCAAAATTTCAAGAGATAAACGAGGCAAATGAAGTTTTGTCCGACCCAAATAAGCGTGGTCAATATGATAACCAGTTGAATGGCGTTCCTACCATGCAATTCCGTGATATGAATGATATCTTTCGCTCGTTCTTTGGTGTCGGCGGTGTTGGTCCGGAGATGCATATGTTTCATGGCATGCAAGGAGGTCCAAACGTGTTTTTTCAGAATATGAGTAAGCCTATGCCTATAGTTAAAACACTGAATATTACACTGGAACAGGCATATTTGGGCGGAAGTTTTCCAATTGAATTCGAGCGTTGGAATATTACGGGAAATACTAGAGTGGATGAGAGAGTTATGATGTACATAACCATTCCTAGTGGTATTGATGATAACGAAATGCTAATTGTTCCTGACAATGGAAACACAATTAATGGAACTGCAAAGGGTGAAATTAAAATCAATATACAGATTACGAATACTACAGAATTCAAGCGTCAAGGATTAGATTTGATTTATAAGAAAACTGTTACGTTGAAGGAAGCACTATGTGGATTTGATTTTGAAATTAAACACATAAATGGAAAAACATTGGCATTTAAGAATCATCAAAATCCGTTTATCATCAAGCCTGGATTCAAGAAAGTCATCCCCGAGTTTGGAATGAAACGAGAGAACACCACAGGTAATTTAATCATAGATTTTGATATTGTTTTTCCGGACCAATTGACACCGGAACAGATTAAGACGCTAGCTGATATTTTATAAAGTATATATATATATGAAATCACTCGTTAGTTTCGCTAGAAAACACAAATTATTGTTACTACTAATATTTATTATTGTTTTAGCAATTCTAGTTTTTTACATGAATAAGTTGAACTATTTAGAAGGGGCTACTGCTGCTGATAAACACGCGCCAACAAAAGCTCAATGTAATGCCAAAGGAATGGTTATATGGAATAAAAGATGTCAGGACAGTAAATACTGCGAACAAAATGGTATGACGTTAGACAATTTATCTTGTAGAAAATCTAGTGATGCGGAATGTAAATCAAGAGGTCTTATTTTATTGAATGGCAAATGTCGCCCTGTCCCTGTCACATCAATAATCTACCCAGAGGGAAGTGTTGATACATGTAAGCAAAGATATATAGATGTCCGAGGTAATGTATTTTGTCCTAATTTGGAAGTAAATTGCGTAAATTTACTATCTTCCAGATTAAAAAGGGAACCAGAATATATAAATATGACATATGTGAATGGAAAATGTTCAAGTGAATAAATTATATAATGGGTTTTACAACATTGTATAATTACGAAGAAATGCGCTTGGTAGGGATGGAGACATCGACCAAATAAATAGAGTTCTCAGTCATTACGATATACTCCTTCTCCACCTTGAAAATCTTGGAAATCGGGCTAGTATACTCCTCCTCGCTCTTCACAAGGAGCTTCTCATTGTCCTCCTTAACGCCAATGAGTGCCGTCTTCTCAATAGAACTAGTCCAATAGTCCATTAAAATAGGCTTATCCTCAACAATCGCCAGCTTAGCAGCATGTAATAGTGTTTTCGTTTCTGGTAAACGATAGCCAGACTCTGTAGTAGTAGTTAAAGCAGACATTTTTATACTATAATAATAAGTATTCAATTATACTTTAAATACTTTATAGATTATATAGTATTTTATTATGAACGAATATATCAACGCTTATGTTGAAATAATCATAGAATACTTAGATGAAATGGATAAATCTGAATTCATGTGTGCTCAATCGAATAAAGTATTTTTAGTATATACCGGGTTTCGAGCAATAACTCACATTTTCCAGATATCCTACACAAACAGTAATGACCTGAATACTGCATTTTATAATAGTCGAAATGCATATATATTTTATTTGGAGTATTTGGAACAGATTCATAAAACAAACATGCGGCATGATTTGAGTCACACCGACGCAATACAATTTCTGTATAGTAAAACCATATCGCAAATGTCACCGAATTCTACGCCACCGGATAATCTGGCAATTATTTCGAAGTTGACCGAACTAATACTATGGTTTGATAATGAAGATATCGACCAAACAAACATGACACAAAAAATGCTTACGAATCTATTGAAATTCGATAGTGACATGTTACTTTATTTCTTGGAAACCGCACAATTAAGAACCATGAGCGATACAGAATACAAAACATTTTTATTAGACACATGCACCTTATTGAAAAAAAATACAAATACCAACTTGGATTGGAACATGCAACGTGTATACAAAATGCGCGACTTGAATGATAATATAAACATGCCTATCCAACAATGGGGTAAGTGGATTATTTCTCAACACTAATTTGATTATAATACTCATGCGTTACGCTGACAACACGCTTCTTGATTTTCAGCGTCTTGTCTTTTATGTGCACAATCTCGTTTGTCACACGAATGTTTAGGTATTCCTGTTCAAGTATATTCTTAATAAAGTCAAATATATAATATAGTATCTTATCAGAGCAGTTTCCGACAATAAGACCGCTACCCGTGCGGAATATCATAAATGATACTTCCGTATACTTTTTGTTATCGAGCAGTTCGCTCATCTTCATATTTCGGTCTTCTTGTAGAATCTTACCATTCTGTTTGGATGGGTCGAATCCGATGTCATTATTGAAGTAAAATTTGCATTTTACTCCAGGATAACTACATGGGTCATATGCAGACTCCACACCATATTTGTCGCTCCGGAGTATACTGTGAAGCTTATCGCGATTTATGAAGAACCCACAGTTAAAGTTCGAATTAATCAGCACGTTTCCAAATTCGTCGTTTTCCAAGAACACAATCGGGTCCATCAGGTGTGGCTTCAATATATTTAGAATCATCCGTTTCACAATATCCAATAACTCCGAATTTATAATTCCTGGTATCTCCAACTTCCCTGTATTGAACACCTTTACATGTATTTCCTTAAATTTCCCATCATACGGGAATCTTAAAATCATGGCAAAACAATTATAGAATGCATTCTTTACCTTTCCACGTGAGTTTATAATATCCTTTCTTGATAATCCTACTGTTATTTTTCGCTCGTCCTTGAATTTAATGCGTCTAGCCGTAGGGTTATCTATCTGCTTAATAATATTTTCCACATAATATTGTGTGTTTTCTAAGTTCTTCTTCAATTCCGCGTATTCCGACTGGTCTTTCGAAACGATTTTCATCTGTTTCTTTATAACGCCTGAGTCAGTTTTCCAGTAATCCACAATAGGAATTACCCAGAAAATCTTATTGATGTCAATCGGCTGGTTCAAAAACAACACCTTCGTCTTCGTTGAAATGTACAATTCGGAAAATACGGCGACAATGTCTGGCACTACGACCGGTACAGCAGGTTTCGCGAAATCGGTGTTGGTGAGATAGCTGGACCATTCTGCATCGATGTCCATTTTATTATATTATGTGTTTACTATTTAAAGAAGGTTAATTTATTTATATGGTTTTCAATTTTATATAAATCGTCTTCTCACACAAAAATGTATTATGCTAATATATATCGGATGTTATCAACAGAACACAAAATACAACTTCCTGGTAAAAACGAGACAGCTCCATCTAAAACACAACCTGTTTCTATACCAATTAAACGAGATTACACGTATAATAATGGACCAACATCATCGTCGCTCTCGAATACCCCGCCGAGCGAATTTATGGAACATTTGAAAAAGCGGATTGATCAATTTGCAACAAGTCCTATTTTTGTATATAATGCGCGTAATTGATTACAGCAATATCGGAGTGCCACGTCGGTTTTTGCGTCACTACAATGTAATATATCACTAATAATATTTAGAAATTGTGGCGATACCAGTTCTGCTTTAGTTCTGATGACATAATCAAAATAATTATTCATAATGGTCGATTTATCTATATTTATTTGGATGCTATTTAAATGAATATAATTAATAATATTTACTATATGTTCGTTTTTGTCTGATAATTTCGTATGGATTTCATCAAGAATTGAACGGTTCACAATTTTGTTCTCCCATTCTACTTGCGACAGGTTCTGATTTAACTGTATGAAGTTTATCATGCTACGTATATCCGATTGGTAAATCGACTGTATAGTATCAATCGATGCATCAGTTAATTTCATGTTCTCATTTTCCGATATGTGTTTTAGAAACTTATAAATATCCGCCTTTGGTAGCTGATTAAATCGGATACAAGCAAATTCATTTTGTAGTGATGGTTCAATCTTACTAATATAATTGCATATAAGACAAAACTTTACATTCGGAGAACATACCTGCAACAGATATTTGAGCGCATATTGAGCATTTTTCGTCATATAATCAACTTCGTCCAATATTACAAATTTGAGACCTGTATCAAAAAGGTTCCTCGATTTTACGAACGAATGAATCTGATTTCGTATAATATCAATACCACGTTCGTCGGATGCGTTAAGATGAATCACTAAACTCTTGTTTATTTTATAGTGTCTACTCTGAAATTCGTTGATTAGATTTATTATCGTAGTAGTTTTTCCAGTTCCTGGCGGTCCATACAACAAGAGATTCGGAAAATACTTATATTTTAAAATGTTCTCAAATAGTTTGCGATTCATGGGGTCGAGAACAATATTATCGAAATGATTTGGTCTGTATTTTTCTACCCATGGTATTCCCTTGTCCATCGTATTTATTTCAATGTCGATATATTTTTATATGTATACTGATTTAATAATATATGAGGAAACTAGGGAAAAATACTTTTAAAAACTATATAAAATTGTAAACGCAGTTCATATAAAAATGGCCGACGTTGTTGAAAAGAAGAAGAGAGGTAGACGAAGAAAAGACGAGATGCCGGTTGAGGTTGTAGTAGAATCCAAGAAGAGAGGCCGAAAGCCCAAAGGCGGAAAACTAACGGTAAAGCAACCGGAACAAGAATCAAATAGCAACGCGATTATCAATGTTATTTTGCATTTGAAGTGTTCCATGAGTGACTTGGTCGAGTATAATACGCAGACAATTCATAATGAATTGACCTATAACCCTGTAATACCACCTGAGATTCAGACTTACAATGGAGACGAGATACGCGGAACATTTAGCGAATATGAGCATAATACAAAAACGCAAGCTGTCGCTGATGTTGCATACACGGAACGAAATCATATTTGTCAATCCTGTAGCAAAAAGGATGATTCCAATACAGATGAGAACGACATCAATATTAAAGACATTAACGCCAAACTAAAACAGCTAAAAATAAATTTATACAAGAACACGCTACAAGATAAAAAGTCCGCTTGCTTCTGGTGCACGTATGAGTTTGATAATCCACCTTGTTATGTGCCGAAGTATGAAATGGACGACAAGATTTTCGGATATGGTTCATTTTGTAGACCAGAGTGCGCCGTTGCGCATCTGATGAAGGAGAATTTAGACGATTCCACAAAATTTGAGCGGTATCATTTATTGAATCAGATTTATAGTAAGGTATATGACTATAAGAAGAACATCAAGCCTGCTCCAGACCCTCACTACCTTTTAGACAAATTCTTCGGGAATCTCTCGATACAGGAGTATCGTAAATTGCTGAAGACAGAGCACCTGCTTCTAGTGATTGACAAACCTATGACGCGAGTGCTACCGGAACTATTTGAAGATAATGATAACTTCATTCTAGGTATATATGGTGATTCGAATAATGCGTCACAGAGTAATGCCACTAGCATGTATAAAGTGAAGAGACAGAGCGAAAAACAGCCTGGGCCGAGCAAGAATAGTATCATGCGCGATAAGTTCGGAATGGCGTAACAGTATATTAGTTGAAATTTCAAATAATATAACACATATAATATTATAAAGGATGATATCCTGTGATTTAATGGGAGGTCTAGGGAATCAGCTCTTCCAAATATTTACAACAATTTCATATTCTATTTCCAATAAGGTACCGTTTGTTTTTTTGTATTCTACCTCGCTGGGTTCTCGTAGTACTTACTGGGATAATCTTCTCGAGAGCATAAAGTGTAATACTATAACTAATCCGGAACAATTGCCAACAAATTGCTTCTATGAGCAATCATTCCGCTATTCGCCTATACCTGTTTCTGAAAATATTCGATTAACTGGTGGGTATTTCCAGAGTTATAAATATTTTCAAGATAACAGAGACGCCATCTGTGATTTATGTGGGATACGCGAACACAAAACTGACGTGAAGAATGAGTTTATGGGAAAATACAAAGGCAAATTAATTAGTATGCATTTTCGAATGGGCGATTATAAAGGTAAACCCGAATACCATCCGATATTACCATTCGAATATTATAATAATGCGCTTTCACAAATTGTATCCACACGTGGCGAAGACTACACAATATTAGTATTTTGCGAAAAAGAGGATGAACTTACTGTAAAACAAACCGTTGGTAGACTCAACACAAAAATGCGTGTAGAATATGTTGATTTTGACATACCGGACTGGAAACAGATGTTGATGATGAGTTGCTGTGATATAAACATAATTGCAAATAGCACATTTAGCTGGTGGGGTGCTTATTTGAATGATTCTTCAGAAAAAATTGTGTTATATCCTACCGTTTGGTTTGGCTATAAGATTGTAAGTGAGGTTTTGGACCTCTTTCCAAAAAATTGGAGAAAAATTGATTGTGAACCACCGTCCGAAAGTAAAGGCAAATTAAAGCTACAGTTTCTATAACACAATGACTACTACCCAGATTGCCGTCGAGAATTTCCACTACATCCAAAAGCTGCCGATTGTGCGCGAGCTGCTGAAGGAAAACAAGAAGCTCAAGCGTAGGGTCAAGGAGCTGAGGCGTTTGGTAAAACTTATCAGTAATAATGCGAGGTTGTTCCGACAGGAGGACAGTGATGAGGATGACGACGATGATATCGAGATTGTTGAGCCGAAGAAGAAGCGCTGTGTTAAGATTATTGATGTGGATGATAATCTCGAGGTTGGACCTCCAGTGCCCGTGCATGTCAAGATTGAGATTGAGAAAAAGGATGACAATATCAAGCTTGTTGTCGAGGAAGAACCCGAAGAGGAAGCTGAGGAGGAAGAGGAAGAGGAAGAGGAAGAGGAAGAGGAGGAAGCCGAGGAGGGGGGCGTGCGGGGGGCTACCAGCGAAGCTGGTGTTGCGACTGCGTCGCTAGCCCCCGCAGAGGAAGCTGTAGAGGAAGAGGAGGAAGAGGAAGAGGAGGAAGCGGTAGAGGAAGAGGAGGAAGAGGAAGAGGAAGAGGAAGAGGAGGAAGCTGAGGAGGAAGAGGAAGAGGAAGCCGAGGAGGAAGAGGAAGAAGTGGCGGAGGGGGGCGCTGAGGAAGACGAAGAGGTCTATGAGATTATTATCAAGGGCAAGACGTATTACACTTCAAACGAACAGTCCGGGGTAATTTATGGTGTCGACACAAACGGAGACGTAAGTATGGAGGTCGGCGTATTCAAGGACGGAAAGGCCGTATTTAACAAGTAAACTAAAAAAATTACCATAACTTTGAAATGCGTTGTGTTTTGTTTCGGATAACCCTATTTTTTTTAGTTCCACCTTTCGTTCCTTTCTCTTTTTCTTTTCCTTTATCCTTGTCCTTATTTATATCTACTACCTTAATCAATGGGTCATGTTGCAATGCGTAAATTTCATCATTCATGATTTGATTAAATTTGATAAGCAATAATTCATCTCTAAATCCACATAAATCTAATTCACTTTGACTATCATCTGTAACATACCCATCGATTAAATCAATGTAAAAATATACCTCGAATTTTGGCGTCTTTACGTTATTATTATCAAAAATAATTCCTGCTTTATCATTTTTTATATTTGGCATCAAATCCGTTTGTTGTATACGATTTACTAAATTTATAACCATGTACGTGGTAAATATAGCTTTATCAAATGTCTCATTCAAGGGGTTATTTATGTTAAATAAATATTGCTTGTCCAGATTAATCATGCTTTTAACAATTTTTAAATCCTTCATTATAGCATCAGTCAAATTCTTATAATTTTCATTTTTATATTTGGGATTTCCAAAAAATGCTGGGAGAGGACTAAGTGCATTTTTTTCACCTTCGACTGTTATTAACTGCGTATTATTGTCACTCAGATCCTTTATAAAATCTTGTATTATGCTGTGTATTGGTACTATGTTACCTTTTACAACAATATCAAGCGTCCGTTTTAATTCAACAATAAACTCAGGCGTATCTGCGTTATAAGTATCATTTTTTTGTATTATTCCATCTATTGCATCTAAACGGTCTTGTGGAATGGTTTTGTTGTTTGAGTCTTGTTGTATAAATTTGCTTCTTTCTGTATTTACGTCTGCTTTAAATAGCTTTATATTCAATATAGACAAATGTGCTAATAATATTTGCACGGCAGCTCTATTTTGTTTATCCGCATTGCCAACTGGAGGTACATTTCCATCCGATTGAATATTCTTAAATAGACCATCAATATTATTCTCTACAATTGCTCTATGTTTAACGTCACTGAACCAGTTGATTATTCTGGTTTTTCCACTTTTGTAATCTGTTTTACGATTCTCTATGCTTCTTAGTTCATTTGTTTTCCACGCAGTAAAGTTCTTATAATCTTTCACCAATTGCTTTGTAACATAATGATTGTATATATCATCTATCCATACAACCTTGGCAATTGTATATTTCTTTGAACTGATTGACAAATAAGAGTATTTATTTATATTGTATAATTTGTCTATATAATCCTTCTCTAAACTGGAAGTAACATTACCGTTGATTGGGAATGTATTGAATATCATGCGTAACATTGTTTTAATATTCCACTCAATATATTTTACCCGTTTGTCAGATTCTTCGTCAGCATTATCTTGTTCTTCTTCATTTTCATCCTTAGTTTTCATCATCTCTTTTGTGTATCTAACAAACGTATCCTTTATAAAAAAATAGTCAAGTATGTCATTATACGGTTTATTAATCAGAAATCCTCCACGTATTCGAATAGTATCAGTTATATACGGATACTCGTTGTATAGTTTTGCATTTATGGAACTTGAGACAATTACTTTGGATGTTAATGAAACATTTGCTTGGTCGGGTATATTTGTTGAAACTAATATATTGATTGTCTCAACCACGACATCTTTATCTTTTTGAGTTGCCATTGCTATATAACATATAATGTCATTTTTTAATATGATATTATAACGTTTATTGTGGTTGTTGTTTGGCGCGTTCAAGAATCTCTTTCGCCTTTTTAACTTCCTCTTCTGTGACTTTGCTATCTAGGTCTAAATGATATTGCGTGAACGCTTCCGGCAGACAACAGAACGGACTTTCCTCGTTAAGCAAGTAATCCACTAACACTATAAACGATACTGTAACTAACAGTGCTATATAAATGTCTCTTGTTCCCATCCAAGCGATTGCGAATACTAAGATTTGTTTGCTAAATGTGTGTTTCAGATATAGTTCGACATTTTTACTGAGTTTCAGATTTACGAATCTAGACGCAATGTTGATGATGATTATCATAAGTCCTGCAAACACTTTACTCTTGTTGACTGTGTCAACATGATTATGGACGACATTAAATAGTGAGTTCTTAAGCTTTTTGAAGTTCATTATTTATTATTTCTTTATAATAGGCCAAGAAAAAATCGTATCGTTCGAATCCTTGGGGCGAATCAAATCCTCTTCTAATTTCAGTTTTTTTGATATTATAGAGAACTTGCAGTTTGACGCACATGGGTTGCAGGGTGTATCCTCGAATGCGAGTTCGGGAAAAACGTGTTCCGCCATCTCAATCTTTACCGGAACACCCTTTTTCACGAGCGTTCCAGCAGAGCAATGGCTTTCTCTGAACATTTTCTGATTGTTCAACAGCTCGGCATTGAGACGTTTGTATACCTCGGGTTCATATGGCGTCAGTGTCATATCCCATAGAAACCCTTCCGATACATTTAGCATATGTTCAAAATTATCCTGTTGATAATAATAAATTGTCGAAACACACAAAAACAAACCAACAGTTCTGTCTAGCTTTGTATAATAGACAATTAAGGATATTGCTAACAATCTGCCTAAACTTGTGTGACTGAATGGTATCATTCTATCAGGGTAAAATACAAATAGAGCTATCAAAATTATTACAATATAATCAACAACCATTATACAATAATGTGCGAGAATAATATATAAATTATTCTATTAATATAGTAGAATAGAGAATGACATCATTAAATACATCACCATGGATACCCGATGGACCGCCAAGGAAGCGGGAGCCTTCAATTCGACGTCCAGTTACACAGGATGTCTCCACAAATGATATGCCCGAATCACTCGCGGAGACGGAAAGTAAAAATGCGGCGACCACATCGAAAGTAGCACAGTTATTGAGCAAGTTGTCGGAGAACAATGATGGAAACAAGCTGGCGGATTATGTTCCGAATACTCGGCCAGAGATTACAGTAAATAAGGTGGACGCAAAGGAGTATGAAATGGAAAAAGAGCCAGAAAAAGAAAGGGAACCAACGCCGCCCCCAACTAAATTCCTGGCGAATGACATTAATTTAGCGAATCTTAGCAATTATAATCAGACCTATAGTTCTCAGCCTATGTTTCAAAATAATAAACCATATTATGCTAATATGGGAATAGGAAACGATAACAGTAAGCTGACTGAGAAAATTAACTACATGATACATTTGCTCGAGGAGCAGCAGATGGAGAAAACGGCGAATGTGACCGAGGAGTTCATATTATACATTTTACTAGGCGTGTTTGTCATTTTCACGGTAGATTCATTCACTCGCGCTGGCAAATATGTGAGATAAATAAAATATAAAACTATATTAATGGATACTATAGTTTTATTGGCGTTAACTGCTTTGGCATTGATTATTTTATATCTAGGACTCGAAGGTTCGTTTTCTGGTATGACGAATTTTAATTATAACAGTGATTTGAATATTCGACAAAATAGTATTGAAGTTAGCGCGATAAAAGAACCTACGTCGGGAAACTTTGCATATGGAATGTGGCTTATGTTGAATAATGGTAGCGACGGTATGATTTTCGAACGTAAAAGTGAATTACAGGTTCTGTTAAGTGGAGGGTCGTTAAAACTGAAAATAAACAATATGGACATTAACATTATTAATAATTACCCATTGCAGAAATGGGTGTATTTGGTGACTACAGTGGCATATAATGAAAAGACATATGTATCTATCGTTGATGTCTACATGAATGGAAAGATGGTTAAGTCAACCCAAATTTCGCCGTCAATAAGTCCATCGAGTTCGAAGACATCGCGAATCACATTTGGTGCGCTAAATGCGAAAATGATTGATTTCAAACGGTGGACATATGCGCTGACCCCACAGATGGTTATGGATGAGTATGAGAAGTCTAATATGAAAAAATCGTTAGGAAGCTATAGCGCTGATGTGTCTATATCGAAGAATAATGTAATGGCGAAGAGGTTCTCATTGTTCTGAGGAAATATCCTTTATCCAATACAAGGGAAATGCGCTTCTGCCTTGTCCAGTTTCATAACAATGGACCGTTTCATAATTTCCTGAAATCGAAACAAATCCACTTGAAAATTCTTTGTCTGTAAATTTGAAAATGTAACGTTGTCCGGGTATCAGCTCCTCCATTAAGAATGACTTTACAATTAATTCGCGTGGAATATGATAGGTACCTTCTCCATACTGACCCCAACTGTTTTGGTAGTTTTTGTTTGATGCGTGTTTGTATGTTATAGTCTTATCCGTTACTCTTACTATAATACCTGTAAATGTATTGCCATCAACTCCGACAAATATATAGCGTTTTCCGATTTGCATTTTCTTTTTGTATTATTATTATAAAATAATAATACTAATAATCAATTTTTCCTAGATAACCGCGCGACCCTTATCCAGTTTCCAATCTTGCGCTGGCCTGTCCTGTGTATTATTTCGCTCTATCGCTGCATCAAGAATTCTCGATTGGACTCCGTGAATCTTCATATCGTGTAATAGAGACGCCGTATCCTTTGGAAAGCAGGTGCCGCCGAATCCACGCATACCATCATGCCCGGGAACAGATGTGTGACTCAATCCGATTCTTTCATCTGCACACGCCAAACTGCGAACACTATCGTAATTCAGGTTTTTAGCAACACAATAGTCGTAAATTTCATTACAGAATGAAACCTTCACGCTGAGGAAGCAATTACGGAATAGCTTAATCATCTCCGCCTCGCCATTGGTCATGAAATGCAGATTGTTATACACGATTTTATCGTTTTTAAATGCCAAATGGAATAGTTCTCCGATTCGCTGCTTGAATGAATCGTCTCTCTCGGATTCGAGAACTCCGAAAAACCAGTTCTTGTTGTTCCTGAAATCCTCTAGGAAATTCTTCTCTGTTAGAAATTCAGGCATAAAGAAAACCTTCAGCTTGTCACATGTTCCAACCGGGATAGTGGAACGAAGAACCACAAAACCGCCATACTGGAGTCGTTCCAGCTCCTCAACCACACTGATAATAATGTTGAGATGGCACGAACCATCAGGGTTCATTGGCGTTGGAACACTAATGAATATAAGGTCACAACCCATCAAATCCGCAAGTTTCAGATTTGGAACTGGATAGCATGACTGCGGATTGGCATCATACGCCAATACGTCGATGTCGTCACATTTGAGCGAGAGTAAAGTTTTCCCAACAAAGCCATTACCAACAATTCCAATTTGCATTATATCCATTATAGTGCAAATGCTTTTTTATATGTATTTATATTGTTTTGATTTTATAGTAATCGTTCAAATACATAGATATATTGATAATCATCATTTGGAAGATTAATGAGCGCATGTGCCAAAAACCCATTGTTTTGTGCCATTTTAACTATGTCCTCCTTGTTCTCCATGTAGAGAGTTAATTCATTTTGTCGGACATGTTTCGTTACACTATCAGTAAACGTCTCTTTCACAATAACGTGATTATGAGGTTTTACATCGTGAGATGTTGCATATTCGAAATCTTTGAATTCGATTGTTGCATCCGTTTTACGAGAACTGTTATAAAGATTCGCATTTTTCAGTGAGATTTTGTCGGCTATCGGTGCCAATGGATTGTATTTGTCCTTGTCTACTAAATGCACGATTAAAAATCCATTTGGCATCAACCAGTGGTAACAGTTTCGGAAGAATATATTCTTATCTTTCAAATGGTATATAGTATAATTCGTGCATGTGATATGAGTAAATACTAAACGGTCATACACTAATGGGTCGCACGTGTCACCGCATTTAGTTTGGATGTCGGGGAACTTCTTCTGCGAATATTCAATCATATCCTTTGATAAATCTAACCCATGCGCCTGATACCCTAAATTCGTGAGGCTATTTACCAAGTGACCAGTTCCAGACCCAACATCCAAAAACACACTATTATTCGTGGAAGGCTTAGTCAATTCGATGATTTTGTTACATTCAAATGCGGTTCTCTCGCCAGTCTTATTCAGTTCATCATAAACAATTGCATAGAATGAGTCATACACGTCCTTGTCATTCTTCAGCACAAATGGAGCTTGTTGTTCGAACCCTTCGTGATACATATGTATGTCATTTCTGCGTGCCAGCTGTATGATGGTAATTGTAATAAGGAGAACCACCAATATTATAAAATATGCGTTTTTAAACAATTCCATTTATATAATAAGATATGATAAATTCTATTATATAAACTACTAATTTGTGTTTCGCAATTGGGTTCTCGTATGATTATAGAATGTGTTGCGTCCAATTTCCTGGTTCATTACATTCGGATGAATATGCTTGTCAAATGTATACTGTTGGAACAACAGCGCGCGTTCCGTTGGCGGCTTGTCCATCGGATTTCCAACAATTACTTTGTATAAATCACTGTCTAAAGCGGGTTTAAATTTGGAACCAGAATCATAGACACCAATCCGCTCTTTGCGACCGTATAAATCGCTTTCCATTTCCACGTTCTCTCCGACGGGCTCCTTATCGTCTAAATATACCCGGGAAAATTTGGCTCTCCTGTCTAATATAGGGAAATGGGAATATTTGGTGGAAATGGAGCGTGGGTCATAAACTGGCTTAATTGGCATGTTGTCGAATGACCTATTTACGATTCTCTCGTTCAGTTCATCGACACGGTCGTGTTGTCCTGAAAAATGTCCTTTGTGTAATCCATGTATAGGCTTTGATTCCATGTGAGCTATATATTATTCGGCTATATTAAAAATATAAACTAAAACAAAAAACTAAAATAAATAGACATAAAGGTATTTCACCATTCAATATAGATGGTAATTATCTGTAGCGAACCCTATCCAAATGACTCGAAATACAACGAATATTTCGACTTATTTCCTCATACACTATCCGATTTCCAGAAGTATTCCATTCAGGCAATCGTAGACGGTCATCATTCGCTTGTAACTGCACACACGGGTTCTGGTAAAAGTTTGCCCGCCGAATTTGCTATACAATTCTTTAAGGACCAGGGTAAAAAGGTCATTTATACATCGCCGATTAAGGCGCTTTCCAATCAGAAGTATTATGAATTTATCCAGAAGTATCCGCATATTTCATTTGGTATTATGACGGGGGATATTAAAATTAATCCGGAAGCCGATGTGGTTATCATGACCACCGAGATTCTTATGAATTCTCTGTTTATGGGTTCGATTTCAGAGGATTTGGCGTGTGTTGTTTTCGACGAAATTCACTATATTAATGATGCTGACCGTGGTAAAGTCTGGGAACAGTCGATTCTAATGCTGCCTAAACATATTCAGATGATTATGTTGTCCGGGACGATTGATGCGCCCGAGAAATTTGCTGAGTGGTGCGAGAAGTCGAAGACGGTGGTGTTATCATCTACCCATACCCGCATTGTTCCACTAGTTCACTATGGATATCTAGTTACCAATGAGGGATTCGTTAAAAAGATTCAGGATAAGGCCATTCAGAAAAAGATACAGGAATCTACTGGAAAACTGATTCCATTGAAAACCGAAAATGGTGTATACAGTGAAGCAGGATACAAAGAACTCAAAACCACAAAGGAATTACTGGATGACTGTCATCAGAAGAGGCAACATGTTATGAATAGTTTGGCTCTGCAATTGAGGGACCGTGATATGCTACCAGCGATTGCATTTGTATTCTCTAGGAAACACGCCGAACTATTGGCAAATGAAATTACTGTGCCCTTGTTGGAGTTCGATAGTAAAGTCGCGTATACCGTGAAGCGTGAATGCGAACAGATTGTGCGAAAGCTCCCAAATTATAGTGAATATCTCGAATTGCCTGAATATAAGCATCTTGTCTCGCTATTGGAGAAGGGCATTGGAGTACATCACTCGGGAATGATTCCCATCCTACGTGAGATTGTTGAGCTAATGATTTCAAAGAAATACATCAAGTTATTGTTTGCCACCGAGTCATTCGCTATAGGACTCAACTGCCCCATCCGAACGGCCATATTTACAAGTCTTACCAAGTTCGATGGTTCGGGTATGAGGTATCTATTACCACACGAATACAATCAGGCTGCATCTCGTTGTGGTAGACGCGGACTGGATACGATTGGACATGTTGTCCACTGTAATAATTTGTTCGATTTACCCACTGCAACCGAATACAAGGAGATGTTGTGCGGTAAACCTCAGACACTTGTATCGAAGTTCCGTATATCGTTCCCCGTGGTTCTCAATTTGATGCGTAATAACCAATGCTCGATTAACGACTTTGTAGAATTCGTGGACAAGAGCATGATTAAAAACGAGCTAACGAAATCATTGAAGACTGAGTCTACCTATGCGGAGAAACTGAAGTCCGAAATCGAGAATAACACGATGTTTACGCGAACGCCAACGGACGTTTGCAACCGATATAATTATTTGAAGGACTTGTTGCCAACGGTCGCCAATAAGAAACGTAAAGAGGCTGACCGCGAGATTAGTAGTATTCTGAGTGAACATAGGAATTGTATGACGGACTCCGACCAGATACGTAAGCTAAATAACAAGCGTCGTGAGCTGGAAGACGTATTACATTATATCGAATATCTGGAAACATATGTGAACATACACACGAGGACGGTTTGTGATATTTTGTTGGAGCGCAAATTCATAGAACAAACCAGCGAGTCTGATTATACGTTCACTAGTAGGGGGCGCATAGCTTCTGGTATCGCCGAAATGCATCCCCTTGTAACAGCAGATTGTCTGAATTCATGGGTCGAACTTACACCAAAACAAATTGTGGGTTTGTTGTCGTGTTTTACGGATGTAAAAATTGAGCAGGACCTACGCTCGTCGGTTCCAACCACTAATGACCAGGCGCTGAAACGCTGTATGATTGAAATCTTGGACACATTCCGGATATACGAGGATTTAGAAAGAGTGCGGAAGACGGACCCCGCATACAACTATGCTAACCCGATAATATATGATATGGTTGATACAATGATGGATTGGTGTGATTTATCGGATGAGGTTGAATGTCGCCTGTTTATTCGTGATAAGTTACTATGTTCGATTGGTGATTTTACGAAGGCGATTTTGAAGATTAGTGCGATTGCAAAGGAGCTTACTGCTACTTGCGAGCAGAATGGTATGGTGGAATTCCAACATAAGCTGAGTCAGATTGATGGACTGACATTGAAATTTGTAGCGACTTCACAAAGTCTTTATCTCTGAACCGTTCATGTATAATGTAGTTTCGTAATCGAACGACCAAATATAAAAATCAAATGCTTTAATTTCTCGTTTTGTCGCGTAGTCTAGGTAATTGTTAGGATCGGCACTGGATAATATTCCTATTTTTAGTTGATTCATTTTCAAGGTAGGCATGGATTTATTGGTTCTATACGTGTTTAAACCTTTCAACAGGTCATATTTGACTACCTTATCGAGACCTTCGTGGTCATCGGATATATAGTCTGTTTGTAATTTACCATAGTATGTCTTTGGAATATTTCCAATTTTATACATAAAAACAACGGACGGCATTTTTTTATTCTATAACTACTATAGAATAAAATCTTTATATGCCATCGTGTTGCAAACATTCAAAGAAGGCCAAATCGTGCAAACGTTCTACTGATGGGAAAATATTTGGTTTACCGCGTAGATTTACGAGAAAGCGTTGTAAAAAAATTAAAGGATTTACTATGCGTTCATCTTGCGCACCGTATTTAGGATGCGCAAAGTAATTTTATACGGCTGCTGGATTGTGTGTAATCCGTCGAATCCAACGTAATGCATACTTACACTTTTCTGGGTCCGATTCACCCAAATCATAATACACATACGCGCGCATCGTTATTTCATGCATAAATAACTTATCATGAGGTTTCGGAAGATTCGATGATATTTTACGAAAACCCATTATAGTGTTGATTGAAATTCTTTGTGCCGCAGCTGACACTGAGCAAACGTAGAACCCGTCTTCGTCGCGATTGAATGTTTGTACCTGCGAGCGCCGATTCAGAATGAATTTTCTATGGTTTAATTGTTCCAATGTGTCAAATAATTCGTATGGCTCTACGAACCGTTCGTCGGTTTCTCCTTTACTACACCAATCGTAGTCGACTTCTGAAATATCAATTATCGTAGTTCTCTTAACATTTTTAGAAGCGTGTTCAAGCGATTGCACCATAGACATACATCCGAGCTGCTTGTTCGCTTCATCAACAATCTTAGAATGATGAATTATTGTCTCTGCCGTATTTACGTCTGTCCACCAAGTCAGGAACTTAGGGCATTGTGGGCACTGGCCTACGATACCATATAATCTTCCAGCTTTCTGTGACGCGGTTTCCTTTATCTCCACACGACCGAGATACATATCGGTCCATATCAATCCTTCGACCCCGTCTGTTTCCAGAGGTCCAATTCCGAAATCCAATATTTTCGTTTTAATCTCCCGATGACTACGCGGAGCATAGTGGAACCCCAGACCACGGTCGACCTTTCTACGTCCAATTATAAACAGCGGAGCAGAATCAAGTTTGCACATTTTGTATGCGTAGAAGAGAACCTCGTTGAAATACCGCTTTTTAGTTTTGAATCGCGTAGTTTCTTTGGTTATACAATTTGTAATCGTTAAACCGGACTGGTTAAATACAATGGTGTGGCAATCTGTGCGATTTATTTCTCTTGCGAGCGTTCCCATATCCGCAATACTAGTGTTTGAATTAATAATAGTTTTTCGGTAGCCAAGTTGTCCGTTTTTCAATAATGTTTTTTCCATGAAATGTGACCTATTTTCTCGGAAGACGTCCAAGAAGTTATCGTTATTTTTTAGCTTCCTTGGAATCTTGATGGGTTTGATAATTGCTCCAGGTAGATGGGCGCCACGATAATGAGGCGCGTCGTCTTCGTTAATTTCTGGGATTACTGCATGCGCGCTCGAACATTCGGGATAATCGCCATCCATCAATTCTCCTTCTGTCGCCGTTACGAACCCAGTTTCATGAAGAGCTCTAGTATTGTCAAGAGTAAAATTACGGACACAAATTGTTTTTTCATCAATCTTCACTGGCTTGTCTCGGGCAAGAGGATATGTCTTGTCTCCTTCGTCCCATAGAGACCCATATCGCAAATTAGGAAATCGCTCGTTTCGATAATGAATATGGTTGAGTATTTTAACAATTTTATCGATTTGTTTTGGATTCGTTAGAGCAGTAATCAATGGCATATCATATTCTGGAAATACAGCGTAACTATCAATATATGTTAGGATATCAGCGAGAGAGTCCTTGCTCGAATTTACTAATCTAAACACCTTCAACGGAACGCCTTCCAATTTCATTCTAGAAATAATACCATCAGTTGACTGTTCAGACAGAGTGGAGTCGTTATCCAACATCAATATAGCAACTACGCGCTTTTCTTTTTCCTTCTGCCAAGATATAAGTTTTTCCTGTATAATGCTGGATTTGCCCTTTTGTGTATTGAATAGAACGAAGAATGTTGCAGGGTTTTCGATGAATTGGTATAAGATGAGCTGTTTCAATGGGTCAGCGAATACCGAAATATCGGAATATTGTAATTCAGGCTTACCACAATACCACGTTCGGTCTTCATCCATGTTATCGTTTCTCTGAATATATCCCAATTCAATCAACTCGGTTAGAGCCTTATCGAACTTCTCTGGTTCTGTCTGTAGTTCGTCGTTGACGCTTTCCAATAGCTCTTCCCAATCCTTGTTTTGTATAGTTGCAGGCATTGTATTTATTTACTAGTGAAATGTAGATAAATACATTTTGAATCAATTTTTCTAATCCGAATCCAGATAATGCTCCGGGACAACACCTGCGTAAATGTCTAGCACCTCCTTAATGACTTCTTCGCGCTCAATGTCACCCTTGTTGAATTCAATACTAGAAATCGACGAAGACCTGCACCCCTTGAATTTATCCAAGAAATCGGCCAATCCATTTATCTCGTCATGACGGTCGTGTTGGTCCAAATCTCCAGTAATAACCATACGTGAGTTCTCTCCCAAACGTGTCAATAACATCTTAAACTGATTCACATTAGTGTTCTGACATTCGTCGGCAACAATCCATGTATTCTTGAATGTTCTCCCTCTCATGTATGCCATCGGCGCAATCTCTATGATTTTCTCAGTCAACATCATGGTGACTTCCTGTGGCGAAATGAATTTATAGAGAATATCGTATATTGGTCGAACCCAGGGGGCCATCTTATCCTCCAGCGTGCCGGGTAAGTATCCGAGGTCTTCATCTGCGCTAACGGCGGGTCTCGTGAATATTAGTTTCTCGTAATTCCCTGTCAAGAATTCGCGGATACCATATTCCGTTCCAATCAGCGTCTTTCCTGTTCCGGCGGGTCCAGTGGCAATGATAATTTTATTATGTGGTTTTTTCAGTGCGCTCATATATCGCGCCTGTGACTCGTTCTTCGGCTTGGCAAATTTCGAATCTATCTTGACTCGCTCCTTTTGAGACATGTATTGATAATTTTCCAACACGGTTTTGGTTGATACTTCCTCATTTGTCTCCATATGATGAGCCAATTCCTCGCCGATTATGCGGTTGTGGTAACGACGACTATTACCACGTTTCATTTGCGAAGTTGACATATACTATACTAAAGTAGTAAAAATTTGGCCAATATACGTATTTTCGACAATAATGATATGAATTTCATTATTGTATTGCGATTTATGGTAACAATGTTACTCGTCCTTTTTGTCTGTGGTGCTAAAATAATTCGCCAGTTGCGGTTGCGTAGGTCGAACACCTACTATCTCTAGGAAAGCATTTATCAAGCCAGGTTTATTAGTATTAGCGTTTTTCTTATAAATAATGTATCTTCCATAGAAGAATCCGGTGTAATGTGGCACGATGAAATAAATCTCGAAGAAACGGCACACTGCAAATAGCTTTAACATGTCATCCGATGCCTTAAATAGGAAGAACGTGATAATTGACGATGTCCCCTGAATAATAAATCCGTATCTCGCAATATGCTTATGGTTTTGGAATAGACTACCCGTTGCAAAATGCAGTCCCGATGCAAGAGCCGGTGCCAGACTAACCCAAACATACAGATTATGACACCATTGACCCCAGCAATTATAACCTACGATTACATTTACTAAGTTGGACATGATGAATAACAGAGCCGACGCTTTGAACTTGATGTCGCTGTTATTGAAGAAAATAGCACCTACAAGAATCGACTGACCCAAGTGAATGATTTGGTCTTGCCATACATCCACACTCTTATTCACACCGATGTGCTCATTCAAGAATGGGTATGTCACGTGAGCTAGTCCGTGACCAATTGCGAGTAAATTTGAGCAGACATACGATGCAGGATATTTATCACGAACTAAAACTACGCTAATCATTGTAACTGGTGCATAAATCAAAAGAGATGATAGAATCGAATCCTTACCCAACATATAGACAATCGACATTACTGACCCGACCATCAAATTGCTCCCTAGTAGGAGAAGGCATGCGTGCATCATATCGGAGTTCATTTGTGTATATTATGTTCGCGTGTTTAAGTAATTTCCATTTGTTTTTTACGTTGATATGATGCCGGTGTAGTATACCCAAAGACCAATGCCCATGAAGCACTTCGCGAATAAGTCTAAAATATTCATGGCAATATTCTTATATTCGTCGTTGAATAAATATGCGACCCCGTAAATACTCCATATAGCGAAATATATGCCAAAAAGAATACGGTTTGCATTATTGGCTACGGGTTTCACATATTTGTCGTATATTAAATAGAACATTCCGAAGAATGCACCAAATCCAAGTAGCTCAGCTGCCCATATATTCAGTTGTTTCATTTCACCCAAATATCCGGCATATAACATAGCATAGTCGAGTAGAACAACCGCTACCAGTGTCGGGAGACTAATTGTCTTCTTTATGTTGGAACTGAGAACCAAGCAAAGTGCAATCAACATAAATGGTGTAGTAATAAACCAATCCATATATCGAATTTGCGATGTTTCGCTCCAGTCCATGTTGGTCATCTTTTCCTCGGACTTCACTATCTTTTCAACAAACAAGGAATAAAAATATCCAGCAACCAGCGATATACATGTCTCTAAATTGAGAACATGGCGAACCGCCGGAATATTCGTTCGCATGGCCTCGATGAATGTAATTGTGGCGGTTGTCAATAATAGGATGTACGTTATTATAAAGGAAAACTTTACCTGATTATCGAGTTTTTTGTATTCTGGTTCATTCGGCTTATCCTTCTTAATGATTGTGCTTGCGCTCATTATATACTATACATTAAGAGAAAAATTGATTTTATCTTTAGATATTATAATAAGCGCAAAAATACAACTTGCTTTACAAATGACTCAAGACGACGACGTGGTTATCTATGGCAGTGGCAGTGGCAGTGACAGTGACAGTGATTCTGGTGACATCTATGACGAGGATGGTGAGTTTATGGAGGCTGACAAGGCTAATGGTGCGTATTACATTGGTTTGTGTGGATATGTTCCTGAACAGCCCGAGCCACTTCTACTGAGCTCCATCAGTGCGAATGCGTTCTTCAACAATACGCATGGCGATATATTGGAGTATTTGAGGGATTATAGCACAACACGTGTCGATAAGCCTGCGATTGATATTATGAAATTGTGTGTCGATGATAGACAGACATACAATGTAGTTGTAAAGACGCACTGGTTGCGGTTGTTCCAGCGAAAGTGTAAGAAGGTATATGCAGAGCGCCAGAAGTTTATTAATTCGAGAAAACACCCGCGCGCACTAAGGTATCGTAGTCTCAATGGTAAGTGGAAATATGATTAGGTTGGGTTGTATTACTTTGTAAATGTCATCAAATATAAAAATTGGTTTATATCACCGAGTATCTCGTCACGAACATTTAATAGGTCAGTGTCTTTTATTGGGTCGAGCGTTTTATTCATATCAGTCAAAAAATCTCGATATTGGTGAACTCGCGCTTTGAAATCCGATTTGTTATGGGTATTTACTATTTTTTTACTAAACTCCGGGATGCGACATTCGTCTTTACCCAATAATATTTCAACGAACGTATCGACATGTTCGTTGAGATTCGAATAAAGCTCATCGGTTGCTTTGTGTTCGGCAAAGGAATATGTGTTCCAGTGATACAGTTTGACTGTGTTTAACATACCGAGGAACATTTCGACAATGGTGGTTTTCAACGACGCTTCCTTCTTGCACCGCTTTTTGATAGTTTGTCTATTCTTCGCCATATACATTACTTGTAGAAATCATTCACCCAGAATGTAGCATCTGTCCAAGTTAGGTTCTCTGCCTTCCACTCGATTAGCTGTTTCAATAGCTTGTCATAATTATCCGTTAAAAACTGCTCTGTTACCTCGTTCCACTCTTGCACAATCACTATCGGTAGTTTTTTATAAAAATGGTCCAATTGTGAGGTCTTTAATATAGGGATAGTGTCTAGAAATATTGACTCGTATATACGGTGACAATCGATTCCTGTTCCTTCCGGTGATAATGTATATTTGGATTTGGATACGTCGCTATAAAATTGCTTTGTTGGTAAATTTGCACGGATTGTAACCCAAGGCTTGCTAACAAATGTATTATAGCATTGGGTTCTCTTCTGCATGTTAGTTCGTATATTGAAATTCATGTAGATTAGTATATCCTTGGAATTCTGCTGTGCTCGCACTTCTTTAAACCAATCATGGTTTATAATTTTGCTGTCGACGAACCCGATTGGTATTGGGAATAGTAATGGGTCATTAAAACTCGCATTGATTGGATATATACGATTTACATAATCCCGTAATTTCTCGAGATGCATCTGTGTAAATGCCAAGTCAGAATTATGAGTAACTAGAATGAATTTATGCTTGGGTGGATATGCATAGAGCGTATCCATAAATCTCTGAAAACAGTCTAAATTTAAGAAAATCATGTCATTCTCTTCAATCTCGCTCGATTTAAAGCGTATTGGATATCGCGGACAACATGACCATTTGGAAATATTGCTAAACTCAAGTCCACATATCATTTAATAAATGGTATTATATTATTTAATCCAAGATTTCGCATCCGTCCAATTTGGATTTGCAATCTTCCACTCCTTCAACCTGGCGATACATTCATTGTAATTATCAAGTAAAAATTGTTCGGTAACCTCATTCCAATCCTGCACAATTACTATAGGTAAATTTTTATAGAAGAAGTCAAATTGTGACGTTTTTACAATAGGTATCGTATCCAAATAGATACACTCATATATTCGGTGGCTGTCTAAACTCATGCCCTCTGGCGATATTGCATATTTCGATTTTGAAAGGTCTATATAGTATTGACCTCGCGATATATTATATCTGTTTGATACCCATGGTTTATCCATGAACGCAACCATGCACCGTGCTCTCTTTATCGCATTTATATTTATACTAAAGTTTACATACAGTAACATGTCTTTCGTATATCGCTGGTCATATACCTCCTTATACCATGCATGAGTTATTTTACTACTGTCTATGAATCCAAGTGGTATCGGGAGAACATATGGGTCTATAAAATCTAGATTTGTCGCATATATGCGAGATACATATGGCTTAAGTTTATCAAAATGTTCCTGTTTAAATGGTAAATATTTATTGTAGGATATTAGAACAAATTTGTTGGTGGGCGGGTATGTTTCCAACGTTTCTATAAATCTTTGTAAATCTACCAGGTCTAAATAAATTAGGTCGTCTTCTGAAATTGCGCTTGATTTGAATCGTATAGGATAGTTGTTACAACAAGACCATTTGGAAATATTACTAAATTCGAATCCAGATATCATTATAATATTAGTGTTGTTAATATTTTTACAGTAAAATTGATAACGGTTAAAGAGCTTACACGTTAGACAAAAAATGATTCTAACACGATATTTATACGATAAGGAGCAGGTGGAACACTCGCTATTTGTAGCGCTGTTGAATCGCGACGCAGAGCGCGCTAAGTTCTGGATATATGAGCTCTATCATTCGGGATTCAAGCAAGAGTCGTTCATTATGGTTTGGCGACTCTACTATCAGTTATACGCGGGTTTCTTCGTAAACCTGGAGAGTCTACTGAAACAGCAGACATTAGAGTGGTTAGCAGATAACACACACGATTGGACTATAGGGACTATTGTTGAAAATATGGCTAGATGTGAGACGTGCATCGAATTCTACCGGATTTCTCGAGGCGAGCTTAGTGCACCACCCGGGTTGAGTCACTGGGTAGACCGGATACTCGCTATCGAGCGAGGGAACCTTGGTCCACTGCCAAGCGAGTATTTCAAAGTATTCGACGAGTTTGTAGCCAAAAACGGATGTTTCAAAGTGAAGGGTAAGAAGGCGCGCGACTCGTTTTACGACACATTCGAAAAAATAAAATTTCTACCATTGGAAATATTGAAATATGCGTGCATCGCTCGTATGTTCACAGGTGTGTTTTTACTAGACTCCGGTAATGGTTTCGACAGGAAAGTGTATATAATTCTACAAAAGAAAGATGTGGTTGTGTATAAAAATAAACCATTTGTACAGAACAAGAGCTGGCGCATTTTGCGTCGCGAATGTAAATATCCACTCGATTTGGCTCCCGATTATTGTGGTTTGCCAGCTAATGAATCCGACTGGTTGAATCACGCATATAACTCACCAATTTGGCGTCAGCGAATCGAAAAATATGGTGGTTCTCTGACAGACGAGGGTATCGTTGTATTTGATAACGAAGACAACGAGGAACAGTTTCATATATGGTATAACATGGAAATCGACGAGCAACCCAAATGCGTGATTGAGAAATGGAGGGGCGTAAATTCGAACCTTGAAAAATACGCATGTGAACCATTTAATGCTTGGGCGTCAACTTATACGTTAGAAGTGTAGTTAACCCGAATAATATACCACCCCATAATGTATCAATTAATAGAGTCCTTAACCTCCATTTTTTCAATAGGGCGTATGTTGTGGACTCATACACTCCATAGACTAGGAAACCGAGTAACATCGCATCCTTGACCGGTCTGCGGTCCTTGATGATGAAGTAATACAATCCGAAAATGAGGAGTGCATAGCATATTATCGCGCCTAAAGAACGCACTTCGAGAACAACACGCTGCACCTCGGCAACCTGTAGCTGGAACATGTCTTTGTTCGCGAATAGGAAAATGCCGTCGATGACTAATAGAATCAGTCCGGGGAGAACAAGCTGGTCAAATATTTGCATATTTGTTATATATTAGATATTTATATTATTGTATCTATTGAAACAACTGCGTTAAGTTCCTTCCTTTTGATGTTAGTCTGTTGTAAGTAATACATGAAGTATTTATTGATATTTGCCACACAGTTAATCGCAGTATTATAATTATATTCACTCAACTGTGTATATTCATCGAAGTATTTAATACTATAGAACCAGTATGGCGGTATGTAGAGAACATGACCATTGTCGACGTCGAACTCTAAAAATTTAACCTTTTCGTAATCATTCAGATACTTCGGTTGGGGGTCCCATACGTCTATTGGTGAACGGAATTCATAGTGTTCGTAATCACAAACCGTATGCAGATATTTTCGACTCTTCCAAGGAGTCATCTTGATTTGTATTTTACCAGTGTTTACGCATATGAATTTACGAGAACCTGTGTGATATCTCAGTGCGGTTCTCGCGCCCTTGGCGCCAAACATAACGTCTTGGCGTGAAATTACATTGAAACTTGGTTTTAAATAATCATCCGCCTGTTTATTATAGGGAACATCCGTATTATTCTCCGAATAAAAGCGGCCTTTCGGGTCTGTCTTGATAAGAGTGTTTGCATTTGAATATGGCATGGTTATGTAATCACCTGTTTCGAAATCGTTTTTGTCTTTAATGTTCACATCGTTGTTGATTTCTACATTATAGAATAGTTCGGGGTCCAGTTCAAATAGAACTGGTTGTCTCAACTCACAAGTCTCGTTCAGTTGCTGATTACTAATATAATCCATCTCATATATTTCGAGGTCCTCTGATTTTTTGAATTGGGCCGTCATATGAATATATAGGAAGAGAACCACCACAAATATAATCACAGTTGTCAGAGTATTCATTTATAATATTGTAGTATATATACAACATTATAAAATAACGCATATTATTCATCGTCATCCGAAATCTTTGGTGCCAAGAAAAATCGAAGTGTAGTGTCAGCATCTCCTAAATTATAGACTACCTGAATTGGATTATTGGTTTTGAATTTCAATTCGACTTCCTTTGATAGCTTGTGGAACTGTGACATACAATGCAAATGGGCCAGACTGAATGACATCTTCAGACGTTCTCCTTCATCAATTACAAACGACGTAAGCTCGTCGATGCTTATTTCCGCTGACATCTTTCCATACTCCTGACTATCCGAATACAATATGATTTTCTCCTCCGAACACTCAATGTCCATGGAATCGCCGAACATCTTCAGTTGATTGATGAGGTTAGAGAAATTGGTTGACGGAAGTGAGAACTCGGCTTGGTATTCTACAGCAGGTATCGTCATCAATTCAGCATCTAGGTCAATCAATGGCATCTCAAAGGTTTTATCGAAAATTGTCTTGTTGTCTGAACAAAATTTAATTAGTAGACGGTCAGCATTATCATTACACTGAATTTCTATATTCTGACACTTATCGCGGGTGCTCAAAATCTTGAATAATATAATCGAATTTACACCAATCGTCATGGAAGTTTGCGCATACTTATCGAACCAGGCAGCGGGAATATTCAACTCCAGAATCGCAACATGTCCAGAGTCAATCGCCTGGATGAACATCTTTTCCTCATCAAATATAATATTGACGCTATCAGAGAACAATTTCATGTTCTGGAAGATAGCTGCGAAAATATCCGCCTTTATAGGGTTATTAATCTGAATATTCATTTTTATATATAAACAACTTAGTTTTATATCTTTTATTACACAAATCCTAATTCTGCGAGTTTTGTCGGCGTCTCAGCCTTTGTATATTTTGTCAATCGCGACATAACCAGCGGGTCTATAAAATGTCCAATAATTTTCGTTATATTATCTACAAGACTGGGTGTATTGTAAAGGTATGCCTGACGTAGATAAGTTGTATACTCGACTCCATCGCGTTCGGATGGGTCCATTGCAAATAACTCTATTAGTTTCTTGTGGCGTTCAACCGCGGTTACAGTAAGAGAATCTAGATTAATATGACATTCATATGACCCATACGCTTTTATACATTGAAGGAACAATTTGTTACAATAGGTAACAAATGCCAAATAATTATCAGGATTCGCGAATAACTTCAAAACGGCATAATCGATGAATACACGATTTGTATTTAGTATCACGTAAGCCGCTTTACTAAATAACATACTTAAATCGAATTCTGCACACACCTTTTCAGTTAATTCTCGCTTCTGATTCGCCTTAAATAATACACTCTTCTTGTTGTCCGTGTAATAAGCTGATTTAAACTTTTCGAGGTCATTCAATAAATTGTCGGACATTTTATAGAATGTTTTTATATTTTTATATTAATTTGCTTACTTATTTATATTTATTCATCGGTTTGGAGCTCTACAGTCTCTAAAGTCAATCCTGTTCCAGCGCTGACTTTCTTTGAATCGGGACCCTCAAATTCTGACATAATTTGGATGCGCTCATCCACCAGCATCTTGTTAACCTCCATAGTGAATGACTGAAGCTTCAGGACAATATCCTTCAGTGTTGTAATTTCCTCAACCAACAAATTGAACTTGTGGTCCATCTCCTCTACGTATGCAGCGATAGATTCGTTCTTTTCGTCGTCTGCTGCCGATGACTGTGCTACAGCCGGAGCAGAATTCTCGAGTTTAGATATACGCGAATCGAATAACGTAATAATCTGAGGCAGTGTTAACCTTGACGTAGGCACTCCGCCGGGCTGTCCCTGTTGAGTTGCCAATGGAGGTGGAGGTGGTTGTTGTTGTTCGATAACTCCAGCACGTCTTCGTTTAGCAGCGGCAATTGAATTACTCATGTATTATAAATATAATATACAGAATCTCTAAATAGATTTTACGCATTCATCTTTATGCGGGGATCGCACGCCCCCCCCGCATAAATACAGAATCTCTAAATAAATGAGCATAACTGGGGGCGTGCGACCCACGCATTTACGCACTCATCTTCATTTTAATCATACTGTGCGATACATAGGGAGTTGTCCATTCAATATCATCGATACAATAATCGTTGATGTCGTCACGACATGTCTTGATATTTATAGTCGGAAACTCCATCGGTTGCCGTTCAACCTGCTGTTTCAATGCATCTAAATGTTCCTCATAAATGTGGCAATTTCCAAGAAAATACACGAATTCATCTGCCTCTAAATCACAATGTTTCGCTAAAATATGCGTAAATAGAGAATAGGATGCAATATTGAATGGGACGCCCAAACCTACATCACCACTTCGCTGGAACAGCGCACACGACAGATATTTTCCATCTCTCACGTGAAATTGGCAAGTCATATGACAAGGTGGTAGCGCCATATCATCCAACTGGCATGGATTCCAAGCCGTAAGAATATGTCTCCTCGAACTACGCGTATCCTCATTTTTCAAATCATCGATGATATTCTGTAGTTGGTCGACGCCTTGTCCGCTATAATCCGTATACCGGTCCACATATTTAGCGTTGAAATGCCTCCACTGAAATCCATATACTGGACCTAAATCGCCAACAGCCCTATCATAGAGACCACGGCTATCTAAGAATTCGCGTGTGGAATTACCATTCCATATAGATACATTCTTCTCCTGTAACTGCGCGTTGTCGGTGCAACCACGAATAAACCAAAATAGTTCCTCGAAACAAGGACGGAATGCAACCTTCTTCGTGGTTAAAATTGGGATTGTCCCATTATTTAAGGAGAACCTCATACTTCTACCAAATAAAACACGTGTTTTACCATTTCGTCCGATTTCCTCGGAACCCTTCTCTATAATGTCATTTACCAAATCTAGGTATTGTTTCTCTTCCGTATTCATTAATATTAATATACGAATATGTTTATATAATTTCTAATCAAAACTATATAGACTATTATGGAAGTTCTGCAAGAAACCAAAGACTCGACACACCAATCGTTCATATCGCACGTGTTCTCCACCACGGATGAGGACAAGGGTGAACTTCTAAATGTTGTTCAATACTCATTCATGGGCGTTATCCCGGTAGTTATCATGAACAAGTTGATTCAGCGTTTTATTCCGGAGGCTGACCCCGAAAAGTCTAGTCTCGAACTTTTAGCCGAAATTATGATACAGTTGGTTGTGATTTTTGGAAGTTTAGTGTTTATTCACCGTATGATTACATTCGTTCCGTCGTATAGCGGATTCAAATACGAGAACCTTACACTCACAAACGTTATCCTGGCATTCTTAGTGATTGTTCTCAGCATCCAGTCCAAGATTGGAATCAAGGTTAACATTATAGTCGACCGTGTGAATGAGCTCTGGAATGGCCCGATGGAAAGTGACAGGTCTGAGAGCAAGGGCGCGGTTCGTGTGAGGCAGCCTGTCGCCAGACATGCTCCCAGTCAGGCAGATTACCTAGACCAGGGTGGTGTTCAGAGCAATATGTTCCCGCCCGCGCCTGCTGCTACACAGAGCCAGCAGCAGCTAGGCAATCACTACACTGGTGGACAGACCATGGAGCCGGCGTTCAATCCTGGACCCGTCGCCGCGAACGGTTTGCTCGGTGGCTCCTTCGGCTCGTCCTTCTAATATTTTTGTTTTTTAACTGGTATTCAAATGCCAATTAAAAACTAGGCACTAAGCACCATTACGTGGAATGAAATCCATTCCGTTCATCATATCCATTTTCGCAATTGTCCGGTCCATATTGTTCTCCATATCCACATTATTGAACAGATAATCTGTGTTTGGACTATGCTCATTCTGTTTCACCTGCTTGTATACTAAATCGATTTTATCTGTTATCGTCGGTAGTATTTCCTTACAATGCGCATTCATGATTTCCACATTGGTTGGGACTATTTCCGTCAATAATTCGACTGCGAAATACAGGAGATATTTACGTCTCTTGCATGCTCCTGACGTATAATTATGAGTAAATAATTCACGTATCGATGCCATGATTTTTTCGATAAATTGTCCCTTTTGCTCACTATAGTAAATCAATGCATCCCACACAATCCAAATGATGTCGCGCTGATATTTAGGTTCTACGCTTAATTTTCGACGCTTACACAAACACGATTCTTTTCGTCCACGGCATAATATGTCGAATTCGATTATCCATTCAATCCAATAGCACGCATTTAACATATTCGGTTTATCGCCTATGATGTGGTATGCAAATTCGTTTATGGCGATGAATATCTCCTTTGGGTCTTCGGGATGCAAAATGGGTTCTGCGTATAAGGTATTTGGTGCTTTCAGGCGGTCGGTCATCTGCGTCATGTCAAATTCCTCTGTTCGGTTGATTTTTACTGGCTCGAAGCTAGTTCTCTTGACCGATTGTGTGATGATTGTAATGACCTCTGCAAATAACCGTCGAATGGTCGGATTATTTCGCAGTTGAATGACGCTTGTGAAATGCCCTTGTTCTACTATATTCCTAAATACGGCTAGTCTCTTATCCAAATAGATAGCAATTTTAGGATTACCGATGTGTATGTATTTACCAACGAAATAGAAAATTGCTTCCCACGCGTCCTCGAAATGACCTGAGCATACCAATTCTGCGCACCAATGACAAGCCGGTTCTATCTTTCCTTTCATCATATTACTTATAAATTGTTCTTTGACTTCGGTTTTTTTATAGTTTGAAAACGAAAACCCTCTGAATTCAGTTGGTTTTCGAATATCATTGATTAGCGAATCTGACATTTTACATTTACGCATAAAATATTATCATCATTTTTACGACGTTTATATGTAGATATAATGTATATGGACATTCAAATAGAGAATCATATTGTTAAACTGGATAAAAGAATCAATAAACAAATGGAAATATACAAAAACCGGGAACTTAATGATTTGGATTTTCATGCCTCAATTGTAAAAGTTAATATGAGATTGCATGATATATATGATGCTTTAAGATTTTACGAATCAGAACAACCCAAAAAAGAAGTATTTGTCAACTTGAAACATTCTTTAGAAAATTTAAGCAAAGTACATGGTTTTAGACCAGAGGACAATAACCATTTTTTCAATGTATACAAACAACCCATTTTGGTAAAAATTAATGAAATAATAAATAAGCATGTAGAACGTAGCGTGGCTCCTACACCTACGCGTAGTTACTCTAGAAGGACACCTAGAACACGTTCTAGCGGTGGTAAAACTAAAACTAAGAAAAATAAAACTAATAAGAAGCGTTAATACTTTTCCAGGCATTTTCTAACAGCATCCTTTATATTCGAAACGTGGGGGTAGAGCTCTTGTAGGAGTGTCGTATCCAAACGGTTATTGCTTCGGTCAGACGCCAAAATCGCCCTCTGTTCTTCCTGTGTAAAATTCTGCCATTCAAATGAGGGGCAAACGATTTCCTTATACATCTCCAGAATCTCGTTGTGAGTAATTACCCCCGGATTCGTCAAATTGATTGTGCCACCCCGCTTGTGCTTCATCATATCCAGAACTAAAGGCAGAAGCTCTGGTAAGACGGTCATCGAATTTGGCATTGAACATATCTTCTCGTAGTTTGTGATTTTGGTGATGAAATTACGAGGGTTCTCATTATCGGTTATCGGCATGCGAATTCGCAGATTCAACACATCCTTGCCATATAGGTGCATTATACGGTCAGTGAACCCTTTTACAATCGAATAGGACGATCCGAAAAAATTGGGTTCCGAGTTTTCGGTGAATCCATCGCCATTACCATCATATTTGAAAATACACCCAGTGCCCAAGTATGTGTAATGAATCCTGGACTTTCGGCATATATCTGCCAAAAGCAATGGTGCGAAGAGATTGTCGCGGACGTTTTCTAGTAGTTTTCCATCCTGTTCCAAATAATCGATAGTGCTATAGGTTTTATCGCCGATTTTGCCGTGGGTTCTCCCAATAAATGAAATGATGTGAGTCGGATTACATTCCGAGATTTCTAATAGAAGTGCAGTGGGGTCATCTACACGTGCAGAACCACAGACGTATTCGCAAGACCCATCAGCAGTTATAACGTCGATAAACTGCGAGCCAATCCAACCACGTGCTCCGTAAATAAGTATCTTCATATAGTCATTAAAAGAACGATTTGTTTATTAGGTTGATAAAAAAATTGTTTTATTTCGAAAGGAGGGGTCTTAGGGGGACCTTGGTCCCCCTACTCGGTAATAATCCTCGGCACCACATTAATCGTCTGCAGCTCCTGGAACAACAGCTTGTTCGCATATGGCATATCGACCAGCGCGAAATCCGTCTTGTTACCACAAGTCTTGCACAAATGAACCGTAAAATCGCTGTTCGTATAGAATTTCGTATTGTTGTTACCATCATTACACGCCGCAATCATTCCACACTTCTTACATACATTCACTTGATACTTATCCGATGAATCAAACAATCGCTCCTTACAGAATCGTGTCGCGCCATGCGAAATCAATACATCGCGTTCCATCTCTCCAATCCTGAGACCTCCCGCCCTCGACCTACCCTCCGCAGGCTGATGCGTCAGGCTTACCATCGGACCTGTTGCGCGACTATGAACCTTGTCAGCAACCATATGCTTCAGTCTCTGATAAAACACCGGACCAATGAAGATGCTCGTCTCCAGCTGCTCTCCAGTGAGACCATTATACATGACCTCGTTTCCATAGCTCTCATAGCCCAGCTTTTGTAGCTCCTCGGCAATCGTTTTTACATCGAGTGTTCCGAAACTCGTCCCGTCACCAAACAGACCCAGCGCCAACAAGACTTTACCGAGAAGCATCTCCTTCAACTGTCCGATGGTCATACGCGACGGAATCGCATGCGGATTAATGATGATATCGGGTCTCATTCCATCTTTGGTAAATGGCATATCATCCTCGGGAATTATGTTACCACAAGTTCCCTTCTGCCCATGCCTACTAGAGAATTTGTCACCAAATCCAGGCTTACGGTGAGTTCGCGTTCGAACCTTTGCACAGTTGTATCCGTCGCCATTTCGACCCGAGTAATTCTTATCGATATACGTATCCTCCGCAGTGCTAAACACATGGCTCTGGTCTTCGAACTTAATGACCTTTGTCGGGTCATTACGATTCTCCTTGATGGGAATAATCTTCGCAATAATAACATCCCTGTCCTCGACCAACGTATTTTCGGGAATGAATCCCTGGCTATTGACCTTGTCGTAATTTCCGAATTTGATACCCCTCGTCTTGGCCGGGTCAGGCTTACAACGGATAATCTCGTCACGAATAATATTCTTATCTTCGTCCTTTTCTGTATGGTAAATCGTGGCTCCAAACATCCCTCGGTCAATCGACCCCTTGTTGATTAGCAAACTATCCTCCATATTATAACCCGTGTGCGTCATGATTGCAACGTGAATCTGACAACCCGACGGAATCTTATTGAGCTGAATGAAGTTCATCAGGCGTGTATCAACAAGGGGGCGACTCGGATACGTCAATACGTAAGCCGTTTTATCCATTCTCTTGTCGAAATTCAGTGCATATACTCCGAGAGCCTGTTTTGCCATTGCACATTGGTAGGTATTCCTAGGCGCCTGGTTATGGTCTGGGAACGGCGTGCACGACGACAATACACCGAAAATCGTGCTCGGATGAATCTCACAGTGTGTATATCGAATATCCTTATTCACTTCCATCTTATCCTTCTCCTTCATCGCAATCATCGACCAGTTTTGCTCGTCAGGGTCGATATACTCGATGACCGCCTCGGACAGCTTGCATGACGTGAGCAAATCATTCCACAACAACTCTTTCTTTCCTAGTCGGTCAATGATGTCCTTTGTAATCAGAGCCTTTCCATCCTTCACGCGCAACACCGGTCGTGTGAGACGTCCACCATCACTACAAATGCGTAGCTCGGCATTGGCATAATCGAATATAATCGACGTATAGATGTTGATAATACCCTTGTGTTTCTTCATCTTCATCTCGGCAAACAACTCGACTGGGTCCTTGGCAACTCCAATCCACGCACCATTGATGAATACCTTGACCTTGTCATATAACTCTTTCGATTTCACCGCATCGATTTTAATGACATATGGGTCCACATAATCATATAGTGAAGAACTGTTGGTCGGTATAGTGATGTGCGCCATACAACCAATGCTTTTTACCACTCCAATCGACTGACCCTCCGGCGTCTCCGCGGGGCATAGGAATCCCCATGTAGTGCTATGCAATTTGCGCGGGTCAATCAGTTCGCCGCTCTTCTCCAACGGCGTATTGATTCGTCTCTGATGACTAATGCACGACGCGTATGTTAGCCGGTTCAGCACCTGCGCGACTCCAACCTTCGAACTGTTTGTCTGCTTGATACTAAAGTCGCCGGTCGATAATGCGCGCGTGATACCGTTCTCAATTGTGGTCGACTTCAAGATTTTGTAGATATTCGTCATATTGATGATATTCTCGTAGTCCTCCGTCGAGCGCCACGAGCCATTGTTAATCTCGCGCACCACATGCTTCTGCATCTCCTTGACGAGCTTGTTGAAATAGTTGCGGAACAGATTGTTCAGTAGCGTTCCTGTAAGCTCAATACGCTTGTTGATATACGAATCGCGGTCATCCGGAGGTTTCCAACCAAAACTGGTCTGAATCAGCTTGTTCGCCATATAACCAATCAAATACAACTTCTGTGTCGGTGTCTTGCAATGAGGGAACAGGTCATTGTTCAGCGCGTCAACCGCAAATTCGCGTTTCTTAATCGCACCCGTCTCGCGGTCCATATTAATCGGTGTATACGCAACTGATGAGGTAATGTGTTTCAATGCATCCTCCTGTGTCATATATTTGTTTGCGTCTATAATCGACGCCTGTAAGAATGTCAACATTTCCGCGTATTTCTCGCCTTCCAAGTCCAATACAATGTATTCGCATATTTCCTTATCCGTCATTATTCCCAGAGCACGGAAAACCGTAAACAGTTCAATTGGTTGCTTAATCCTGGGTATCGTCATGAAAATTCCGTTACCAAAACCATTGTTTTTACTCGCGACCATCATCTCTACCTGCTTCGGCGAAATGCATTTGAAATCCGGGACCGATTTAATCTCCGCGAACCATGACCACTTCGTAGTATTCTTACCATCGAAACAGTAAATCTTATTCTCCGCAGCACGCTCTTGACCCAATACCGTCTTTTCCGACCCCTTGATGATGAAATAACCGCCACAATCCATCGGACACTCCCCCGTGTGCTGGTGCGAAATATGCCCATTCTGCGTAAGGACGCAAATCGACGACTTCAACATAATCGGCATCTTACCTATGTTTATTTTTGTGAGTGTTTTGTTGATAATCTTCGGCGAATCCATCTTGTCCGTATTGCGAATCACATATTGGATATTCAGGTCTACCGTCATGTTCGAAGAATACGTGAAATTGCGCAGACGCGCCTCCTGAGGCAACATTAGCTTGGTCGCGCCGTTGTTCTCGTGAATCTGTGGAGGATATAATCGGAAGTTTTCGAATGACACGAATGTCTCCAACATATATTGTCCGTTTTCTGCGACATAATCGTTTTCTGAACGGATATTCACAGGGTTAAACATCTGGATGGTGCGGAGAATTTGGAAATTGACAAAGTGGTTGTAGGATTCAATCTGATGCCGCACTAATCGGTCGAGGTGCTGACCACGGAAATAGGACTCGAGAATTGTAAAGGGTTCCTCGGAATAGTCGCCAAGGTGCGCAATAGGCGAGGTTGAAATAGGGGAATCGAATGGGTTTGCCAATACCTGCATCTTTATATGTTCCATCATCTTTTCCTCATCGATTATTTTTCGTATTTCCGTTTCCGTCTCTGGCTTCGGTCTCTGGACAACCCTCGACTTCTTGACCTTGATATATTGGGGGACAGTTGCCATTTGCGTGTGTTATTTTGCTATATTCTATAGAACAACATAGCAAATCAATTTTGCGAATTATTTTCGCGCATAATCATAATTCTGGTTAAACCAGCGAACCGTTGTTAAAATTCCATGTTTAATATCCGTAAATTTGTAAGTCCCGATTTTATCCACCAATCTACGATTGTCCGCCGTTTTCTTATATTGTCCATCACTATAGGTCTCATCAAATAATATATAGTCATTATAATCGAAACAATCTGCAATTATTCGCGAAACTTCTGCAATACTTACTTCATCCTTCTCCGGAACCGATAAAATCAAAATTTCGTCATCGTAGTGGAAAAGTGTCCATAAAATCAAATCTGCTAAGTCGTCCGAATAAATGAATTGTCTCAGCGGCGTTCCCGTTCCTTTCACCACGAAATGTTCTCCTTTTTGTTTCGCCAAATAACACTTATGGATTAGCGACGGAATCACATGCCCATCCACCAAGTTGAAGTTGTCATTCAGGCCATACACGTTCGTTGGAATCACGCAAACGAAATTATCCCCGTAATTATCCCTATACGCCTTACACTGGATATGTAACATTCGTTTCGCATATGCGTAGGCATCATTCGATGAATGAGGAGGTCCGTCGTGCAACATCGTTTCATTAATCGGATATTTAGTTTTATCTGGGAAAATACATGTCGACAAACAAGCAATGAGTTTGGTAACTTTGAAATCATGGCAGCATTTGACCACATTGAAATTAATCTGTAAATTGTCTTCTAGCATTTTCACCTTATTATTCATATTTTTGAATAGTCCACCGACGCATGCTGCCAAATGTATAACGTGTGTGGGCGAATGATGTTTAAACATATTTTGTGTATCGGTCATTGACGTTAAATCATAATCCGATGACGATACAAATATTAGTTCAAACCCATGAAATTTGTATTGAGGAGCAATTCGGCGTATAGCGTTACCAACCAATCCAGAACCACCGGTTATAATAATTCGATTTTTCGACATATTATAATATTATATGCGGATTCCTTTATTAGGTAATCCGTGCCCAAATAAAATCATATAAATCAGCACAACGGCCGCAATTAAAATACTCCGGTTCTCCGCGACGCTCTGAGACTGCTTCATAACAAGGAACATAATGACGTATAGAATAAGCCCTATCACAATTGCGTGTAGTAACATAACTAAACCTCTCTCCATTTTTATATTATAGTATAGTAGTGCAAATTAATATAAAACTATGCTAGTATATAGATTAATGGATTCTATAACGAATTGCCGTATCTGCAAATCTTCGGATTTGCAAGATGTAATTTCCCTCGGCGAGCAATATATTACATCGCGTTTTCCTAAATACGGCGATTTTTCTACCCCGAAAACGCCGATTGATTTATGCGTTTGTGCGCAATGCCGGCTACTTCAGTTGCGTCAGACTACATTTGCTTCGGAATTATACGAGCACGAGTATGGATATAGGTCGGGAATCAGCAACACCATGCGCCAACATCTCCTACAATACAAGGAAGAAATTACGCAGGTCGTTCAATTGAATGATGGCGATACAATTGTCGACATCGGTAGTAATGATTCGACTATGTTGCAGTATTATTCTGATAAACTCCGGCGAATTGGTGTAGACCCTACTGGGAGCCAATTTTCGCAGTATTATGGTAGCGTCGAACTGTTACCGACTTATTTCACAGAAGCAAATTTCCGTGGAAAGTATGGTGAGTCGGTCAAGTGTAAGTTGGTAAGTTCTATATCAATGTTCTACGATTTGCCGGACCCTGTCCAATTTGCCAAGGACATCTATAGCGTATTGGCAGACGACGGCATTTGGACATGTGAACAGAGTTATGTAGTTTCGATGTTGAATACAAATAGTATTGATACGATTTGCCACGAACATCTTGAATATTACGCGCTACACCAAGTCAAGGAGATTGCCGACCGGTCGAATTTTAAAATTGTCGACGTGCGGTTCAACGATTGCAATGGCGGTAGTTTCCGTGTTTACTTTGCAAAGCGCGATTCAACTGCTTATTCGGAGAACATCGAGTTAATTCAGAAGATACTATCCGACGAAATTGCGTATGGTTTAATGGACAATTCTGTGTATGAACGGTTCCTGGCAAATTGCGATGCCCAGGTCGAGTATTTGTGTGATTTCATTGACACCGTAAATAAGAATGGTAAATCGGTTTATATCTATGGCGCGTCCACTAAGGGAAATTGTCTTCTCCAGTATGCCAAAATCGATGAAAGTCGAGTTAAGTATGCCGTGGAGCGAAACCCCAACAAGGTCGGTAAGATGACGAACACTGGTATTGAAATTATCAGTGAGGAGACCATGCGAGCAAACCCTCCAGATTATCTATTGGTCCTACCCTGGCATTTCAGGACCGAGATTTTGGCGAGGGAGCGCGAATTCACTGATGTGGGCGGACAGTTTATTTTCCCCTTCCCTCAGTTTGACGTTGTCGGTTCGAAACAGAAGGTCTTGGTTACTGGTTGTGATGGTATGATTGCTAGTTACGTCAAGGATGAGTTTAAACATACAGATTACTATTTATATGGTATTGGACGAAGCGAACCTTGTTACGAGAAAAATATTACCAAGTTTTATTTCGACATGAATGATTCCCAGCAATTGGAGAGAACCATATGCATGGTTAAGCCAGATGTGATTATTCATTTGGCGTCTATCTCTAGTTCGCACTACGCTCTCGAACACCCGATTGAAGCATTGAATGAGAATGGCATGATTGTTGCAAACATTTGCAATATTATCCATCAGAATGGTCTCAAGACGCGCCTATTCAATGCGTCGAGTAGCGAGATTTACAAGGGACATGTCGATTATTTGGTTACAGAGGATGATGCGAATATGCATCATTTGCATCCGTATTCTATTGCAAAGACTATGGGACATAATATTGTCGAGTTCTATAGGAAGACATATAATTTGCCGTTTTCGAATGGTGTGATTTTTACTACTGAATCGAATCGGAAGAAGCCGGTGTTTCTACTGAATAAGGTCGCAGAGCATATACGCAATTGGAAGAGTGGCGATAAGACGCCGCTGCAGGTGGGAAATCTGGATTCGTATCGGAATATATTGCACGCGAGCGATGTTGCGCGGGCCATTAAAACGATTGTTTCGGTTGATGGAGGTGATTCATATTTGATATGTAATGATGTCAGTCATAAGGTGTTTGATTTGGTGGATATGCTTTATGATAGGGGTGGTATTAAATTGAAACTGCGGGGTAACGTATTGTATGAAGGTGAGGTTCCTGTGGTGATTATATCGAATGGTTCGCTCAATTGTGAGAACTCGCCTACGAATATTAGGGGTGAATGTGTTAAATTGAAAGGGCTCGGGTGGAGACCGCTTATTTCGATAGGTTATATTCTGGATGATTTCTTATAATAAAAATGATTATTTACATATTTTTATTATATTTATGCGGACTCAACTACGGCAGCGGGAGCTGCCTCCTCTTCAGTAGCAACAACTTCATCAACCGCGACGGCAACCTCCTCAGTAGCCTCTTCAACGGCAACCCCGGCAGCTTCCTCAGCAGCGGCAGCTTCCTCAGCAGCAACTCTGGCAGCTTCCTCAGCGGCAACTCTGACAGCCTCCTCGGCAGTGGCAGCAGCCTCCTCAGCAGCAACTCTGGCAGCTTCCTCAGCGGCAACTCTGACAGCCTCCTCGGCAGCGGCAGCAGCCTCCTCAGCAGCAACTCTGGCAGCCTCCTCAGCAGCGGCGGCTTCTTCAGCAGCAACTCTGACAGCCTCCTCGGCAGCGGCAGCAGCCTCCTCAGCAACTCTGGCAGCTTCCTCAGCAACTCTGGCAGCTTCCTCAGCAACTCTGGCAGCTTCCTCAGCGGCAACCCTGGCAGCCTCCTCAGCAGCGACAGCTTCCTCAGCAGCAACTCTGGCAGCTTCCTCAGCGGCAACCCTGGCAGCCTCCTCAGCAACTCTGGCAGCTTCCTCAGCGGCAACCCTGGCAGCCTCCTCAGCAGCAACTCTGGCAGCCTCCTCAGCAGCAACCCTGACAGCCTCTTCAGCAACAGCAGCAGCCTCTTCAGCGGCAACTCTGGCTGCTTCCTCAGCAGCCTTGGCAACAGTCTCATCCACAACATCCTCAACTGCAGCTACAATCTCCTCCTTAACAACGGCTACAACATCCTTAATAGCCTCTTGCACTAATGGAATGGCAACCTCAACTTTAATAGCAGGCGGTTGAGCGATAGCCATAGGCAAACCACTTGATGTGCGTCTACGTAAAGAACCAAAACTGAACATTTATATATAAATATATAAATATTAAACATGTTTCATAAACTACGAATTGAATGATATTTCTATTCCTAAACTAATATAAAAGTTTTACAATTTATAATTTAAAACGCATGGATAATTTTATAGCATATCTAGATAAACAGAAACAAGCAACCGCATTTGATGCCACTCAATTTATGTATGTAACAAACATGCATTATATGCATAACAACCTAGGCGAACCAAAATACACGGGATTATACGAGGCCTGGCAAAAACAATACTCTGCCGATATCTGCCTTCCTCCACTAGAACCAATATACAAAACCATCGACATTTCTGCGAATACCATCTCTGATTTGATTGCAGTTATCGATGCAAACCCATATGAAGTTGGCATCAAGTATAATTTTGACTTGAAGGCTCTGCATAATATTCGCTCCGAGTTAGTCGAACTAAACGCCATGATTGGTATGAATACTCTTAAATCGTCTGTATTCAACCAGCTCATCTATTTTATCCAGGACCTTCATATAGATGCAAAAAATAAGACCAGTGATTTTAAGCACACCATAATATGCGGTCCACCTGGCACCGGTAAGACAGAGGTTGCCACGATAATTGGACGGATGTATTCCAAAGTCGGTATTCTGAAGAAGGATGTGTTCAAGAAAGTGACGAGGAGTGATTTGATTGCCGGTTATTTAGGACAAACTGCTATAAAAACCACAAAAGTGATTACGGATTGTTTGGGAGGTTGTTTGTTCATTGACGAAGCATATGCATTGGCGAATAAAACAGATACGGATATTTATTCGAAGGAGTGTATTGATACTATATGCGAGGCGCTCAGTAACCACAAGGATGATTTGATGGTAATTATTGCCGGATACGAAGACGAACTAGAAGAGACATTTTTCAAAGCCAATTGTGGATTGAAATCGAGGTTCATATGGAAATTCAAAATCGAGGACTATAGTGCTGACGAAATGAAACGGATTTTCGATAAGAAGGTCACCCAACAAAATTGGTCAGTCGATTGTGAGACGGCGCAGTGGTTCGAAAGCAAAATGGATACATTCAAGTATTTCGGTAGGGATGTCGAATTACTTTTGTCCTATGTGAAAATCTGTCATTCGCGACGAGTATTTGGAAAGGATGAGTCGTGTAAGAAGAAAATAACTATGGATGATATTAACGCCGGATATAAGGTGTTTTTGGAGAACAAGAATTCGAAACCGAAGGAAGTGGCCGCGTCGTTATATGGATTCTATTTGTAGTAAATATCTATAAAAAATTTAGCGATATAAATTAGTTAAGCGTATGTCGGAAAACACTCGTAGTATAAATATAGATTTAAATGCCTTCAAAATACCATCCGGTGGAAAAACCATAAAAAATCGTGAACCCGCAGCAGAGAAGAAGATAAAGGTCCGGACACCACCAAAGACACAGAATAAATCGCTGAAAAAGAACTTACTGAAGTTTATACGAAATCAGCAAGACCGGAAACTAAAATCGGAGAACCTAGACCCTCCTGAGGAGTTGGATTTCAAGTCGGATTTTAGCGAATCATTGGAATATCTGAGTGATATTGCAAAGAAGAATGATGTCCCGAAAATATCTCTTAACAAGACACTGAAAAACTATTTGCCGCAAACGATGGAACCTCCGGTTATTCTGACGAACTTGATGGATAATCTCGAGGTTGTAAATATTCCTCCCGTCCATAATGCCATGCCGACATTTTCACTGCCGCAACCACAATATGGTTGTTTGAAAGGCGGCAAATTGCCATTATATAAACAGTATACGCGTAGACAGTATGAAGGGACGGCGCCAGCACCCGCACTCGCACCTATACATGTTCCTGTATTAGCACAAGCACAAGCACAAGCACAAGTAAAAGAACAAATGGATTTAGCCGCACCGTCCTTAGCTCCTACATCGAACGTCAAACGCGACATCATACAGAAAACGGCCGAACATATAAATATAACAGACCTTTATAAACCACCAGTCCCAAAGAAGCAACGTAAGACCCTCCGGAGAACTTTCAAAATCGGCAAATCTCAAAATACCCCCCGCGTATCCGTTCTCATTTCGAATCGAACCATCCGTAATAATATTTCCAATAAATCACAGTCTCTGAAACTTACGCCTATTGCGGAGGTAAAGAAGTATTTGGTTAAAAACGGGTTTATTAAGGTTGGTTCTATTGCACCCAATGATGTTCTCCGGAAAATGTATGAAACCGCCATGTTGGCGTGTGGTGAGATTCATAATTACAATCCAGAGAACTTGGTATACAATTATTTTAATAATATAGTCTAACAGTAATCGCTGCCTATATTCGTCATCAAGTAGTATTCGTGGTCTTTAATAGAATCGCAATGAATCGGCGCGCAGCTATTACTACATTCACCATCTTCATTGGTTTCGCATATCTTGTATTTATCATCATCACCAGAATACCATATCTCCGTATTAGTATGTCTGTAATGTAACAGTTCCTCTGGTACATGTGGGACAATATCATTATGGTGTGTGATTCTATAGTGACGTATACGGTTAGCCGATTGCACGAAATTCTCGTTTCCTATCCTCGGTTTGCCGAATGTATACACCGTGACATCGTAATCGGTGTGGATATCATACGCCATAAACATTGATAGTGCTCCGCCACTCGAGTGACCCGTTATAATTACCTTATCTTGTTTATTTGTAGGTAGGTATTTCATTAACGCGTCTTTATACAACAAATATTCGTTATATAGACCTCGATGAACCTTTATATTTTTGTCGGCATATGGAGCGGTGAATTCGAATTCAAAATTGGATATCCAGTTCTGAATGTCCGCACTACCTCGGAATGCGAAAACCGTGGCATTTTGTATCGCATCGTTGGCAACAAAGATATTCGTGTTGCCAATTATACTATCAATCACATTGATTCCTTGTATTGTGATTTTGTCCGGGCTGCAGTATGTAGCAGCCGCCAGCTGGAGATTGCGCTTTGCCGCACTTTCGTCATATATAAATGCAAGAGCGTAGTTAATAATTGCGAGGAATGGTATAATCTTCATATAGTATAAATCTATATAAAAAATTTATATTATAGTATTAATAACACTCATAATAAATGACATCGTCAACACTACTAGTTACGGGTGGTTGTGGCTTCATAGGGTCTAATTTTATTAACTATATATTCGACCGAACTAATTATCTGATTGTCAATTTGGATGCTATGTATTACTGTGCTAGCGAAGATAATATTCGCGAAGATATTCGCAATTCGACACGCTATAAATTGGTTAAAGGTAATCTATGTTCATTCGACTTAGTTCGTCACGTTATTGACGCATTCGATGTTGAATATATCATTCATTTTGCCGCACAATCTCATGTCCAGAATTCGTTCGAGGATTCGCTACAGTATACGAACGATAATGTCGTTGGAACCCATACACTGTTGGAGTGTGCTCGTCGGTATGGCAAAATCAAGCGGTTCGTGCATATCTCTACAGATGAGGTATATGGTGAATCGATGTTGGCACAGGGAACCGAGAAGAAGAACGAGGAGTCCATTTTGTGTCCGACGAATCCATACGCGGCATCCAAAGCCGCCGCAGAACTCATCGCACAGTCCTATTATCATTCATTCAATATGCCGATTATTATCACTCGGGGTAATAATGTATATGGTATCAATCAGTATCCGGAGAAGTTGATACCACTCTTCATTGACCTGCTATTGGAATTCAAACCGGTAACTATACAGGGTGATGGTTCGAATGTTCGTGCATTCTTACATGTCGATGATGTATGTAGCGCGCTCGAACTAGTATTGGAGAAGGGTAAAGTCGGCGAAATTTATAATATCGGTAGTGATGAGGATGACGAATACAGTGTATATGAGATTGCTTGTATGTTGGTGAATAAAATACACCATACGGACAATGCGGATGAGTGGATTACCTATATCAAAGACCGTCCATTCAACGATAAGCGCTATTATATCAGTAATGAGAAGGTGAAGCAGTTGGGCTGGACCATCAAAACGGATTTCCATCAGGGGATTGATGATTTAATTCTGCATCGCACGTATTGGTCTAGATGCTTATTGTCTCAAAACGTTCTATAATTTCATTAGGTATCGTTGTAATGCTTTCTTTCTTCCGTAGTGCCACCATCCGTTCGTCACTCGTCTTATCTATTATGTCGTAATAATTTAATACGACATGGTATTCTGGCCGATTCAAAAAATCGTCGAATAATATAATGCAACCCGGTTCAATGATGTCGAAGCATTTCAAACAGCACGCGACACGGAAGCGACCATCGATGAATACTAAATCGATTTGCTTTTGTTCATCCATAGTTAGAGCGCGCATTTGATTACTATAGTTTACCCTCTGAATATAGGTGCAATAAGCGCCGGGGTGGCCATATGTATTCGGTATAGTATTCAAGTCATTATAAATTAGTGTGAGCTTATCGGACTTGATTTGTTGTTTTAATCGATTCACCCATTCGCTGTCGCTATCTACTGCGTATATCTTGGTAATATTATTACGTATATTCGCTTGATATGTTGACCCTCCAGCTCCATACTCAAAATACGTTGTCGTTTTATCTAAATACTTATAGAACATGGTTAGGTCGTTCTTTGTAAGTAGAGGTTCCATTGTACATTACATATGCATGATATTTTAGAAAAATACATTTTAGCAAAAATATATACGTTAAATATATATAAATGGCACGCAAGATTCGCAAGAGTATTCGTGGGAAGGGTAAAACTGTCAGTCGTCGTCGTAATCGCACGGTTCGTCGTCGTCGTAAGATTCGTGGGGGGGTGGGGGAGCAAATACGTGGATATTTTTATCCAACTGCAGAAGAAGAATATAATAATGAAATAGATGTAGGTGATGAATACGTATTATATGCCGCAACGTCAGTAATCAATCATGTAGGCAAGTTTACAGTCAACGGTTACAGTATGTTTAGTAGATTCCCGCAAGGAAACTATTCAATTACTAGTGTTCAACGCGATAACGAACCTAATTTTACTAGATATGAATTTACTGCAACTAAAACAGATTAAGTTGGTGCGATTTTTATCACATTCAATAGCAAAGTCCCATTTTTATATACATTTCGAATGCATATAAAAACATGTGTGCGTATTTATATACCACACCACAATGTCAACTGAAACACCATCATTAATCGCCGAATATCTACAATTATCACAGCAATATGCGTCCACATATGGACAAACCACGGTTCTCCTCATGCAGGTAGGTGCTTTTTTTGAAATGTATGGTTTAAAAAAAGCAGATGGGTTAATCAATGATGTTTGTCAATTATGTCAATTGAATACATCGGATAAGAAGATTTGTGTAGGCCAGGATTCGGTTGTAATGGCTGGATTTCGCGATTACACACTCGATAAGTATATATCTAAAATCACCGATGGTGGATATACAGCCGTCGTATATGTCCAAGAGAAAAATGGTAAGACCATCACGCGCTCCCTGCACGCTATCTATTCGCCCGGCACGTATGTTTCTTGTGAAACTGACAGTTCTCCTCAAATTACAAATAATATTATGTGTATCTGGTTGGAAGTGGTGAAGCCATTTCGAAGCAATAAGGAGAACCTAATCTATGGTGTTTCTGTCGTGAATATTTTTACAGGTAAATCTCAGCTATTTGAATACGAATGTCCGTATTATATGAATCCTACCACATTCGACGAGCTCGAGCGCTGTGTTTCTGTGTTCTCCCCTAGCGAGGTGATTGTTGTTTCATCTCTGGATGCGCCGATTATAAATACAGTTCTCCAATATGCCGGTGTCCAGTGCAATTCCATTCATCGTGTTGCCTCTACCAGTGAGAAGGCTGCGAATTGTGCGAAGCAAACCTATATTCGCCACATTCTTACCAAGTTCTTCGGCGAGGAATCCTATGCCGTATGTGAAGAATTCAATAACTATACGCTCGCTACGCAGTCATTCTGTTATTTGTCGGATTTCATCCAAGAGCATAATCCGAGCCTTGTAAACAAGATTGCTATACCCCATTTTAATAACATGTCGACGCGGATGGTTCTCGCAAATCACACACTAAAACAACTGAATATGATTAGTGAAAATGGGCAAAATACGTGTGTTTCCGCATTTCTGAATAAGTGCCGTTCTCCCATGGGTCGCCGATTGTTTCAAGACCAAATCACCAATCCTACCTTCGAGGAAAAGTGGTTGAATGTCGAGTATGATGCCATCGGGGTGTTTCTAGAGAATTATCATTTCGTCGAACTATTCCGCCAGCAATTAACATCCGTAAAGGACATCGAAAAAATCCTACGCCAATTGGTTCTCCGTAAGTTGTATCCCACGTCCATTTATCATCTATATAACAGTATTTACACAATTCAACAGATGAATGTATGCTTGTATGAGAACCCCAATATATGTGATTATTTGACAGAACGGAGTGGAGATTCATATTTGTATATTGACTCTATTTGCAGCGGGCTCATCGGATTTTTGGACTCCAATTTGAACGTGGAACTATGTAAGAGCATTCAATCGCTTCAATCATTTGAGCAGAACATCATACGCCCTGGTATATCGTCGGAACTTGACGATATGATTCAAACACAAAACACGAATGTTGCCATTCTCAATGGTATCCAGGAGTATTTCAATCGGCGGCTTGCAAAAGATAAGAATGATACAACTGAATATGTGAAGAAACATGAGACGGAGAAGTCGTGCGTCGGTCTGCAGCTTACTAAGAAGCGCGCGACCACCTTGAAGGACTCCATAAAGGCAGATAATACAATGGTCGACATATTGGGCGCAAAGTTCAAGCTATCTGATGTCAAATTTGTCAGTGTTTCCACTAGTGCCGACGAAATCAGTATTCCTGTTCTAGATTCGATTACACGCAGTATCTATAAATTGAATGATGAAATCGATGAGAAAATCACAATTGTCTATAACCAAATATTGACGAATTTGGAGAACATTTGGTATTCTAATATTGATGTTCTCGGCAAATACGTTGCACGAGCGGACGTTATTCAATCGAAAGCGTATGTCGCCAAAACGTATAATTATTGTAAGCCTGTGATTCAGCCCGATGCACCGAAGTCGTTCGTCGACGCAGATGATTTGCGTCACTGCTTGATTGAACACATACAGACTAACGAATTATACGTTACGAATGATTTACACATTGGTTGCAAGTCGCGCGATGGCATTTTGCTGTATGGGACGAATGCCGTTGGTAAGACCAGTCTGATACGTGCGCTCGGTATTTCGGTTATTTTGGCGCAGTGTGGTATGTATGTTCCTTGTTCACGGTTCATTTATAAACCATACACAGCAATTTATTCGCGCATCCTGGGAAACGATAATTTATTCAAAGGGCTCTCGACGTTTGCAGTAGAAATGTCGGAATTACGTGTTATTCTGAAGATGGCGGATTGTAATAGTCTGGTTCTCGGAGATGAGGTATGTTCGGGCACTGAGACTGAATCCGCCCTCAGCATCTTTGTTACCGCACTGATGCAGCTATATAATAAGAAGGTGTCGTTTGTATTTGCTACGCATTTCCATGAAATTATAAAATTCGATGAAGTCAAGCAATTGGACACGATGGTGCTAGCACATATGACTGTGACGTTCGACCGTGAGAATGACTGCCTAATATATGACCGCAAGTTGAAGATGGGTCCTGGGAATCGTATGTATGGTCTGGAAGTATGTAAGTCACTGTATTTGGAGGAGGAGTTCCTGACGAAGGCCTATGAAATTCGAAATAAGTATTTTCCAGAGAATCGAGGAGAACTTGCGCATAATACTGCGGTCTATAACGCGAAAAAAGTGCGTGGATTCTGCGAGATGTGCAAAGAGGAACTTGCGGAGGAAACCCACCATATATTTCAACAGAAGGATGCAACAGAAGATGGTTTTATTGGGTCATTCCATAAAAATCATCCAGCGAATTTGATGTCTGTTTGCGAGAACTGCCATGACAAGATTCATGCTCAGCCGACCGAGCAGTTGGTTCGAAAGAAAACTACGAAAGGTTATAAAATACAGAATAAGTCTCATTAATGAATTAACGTATAGTCGTTGTTTGATTTTTCAATTTCAGTTTTGCTTTTCACATAATATGTGGTAAGGAAGAACGTCATTATCAAATCTGCCAAAATCTCAATAAATAACATATCTATTTGAGACATCAATATATTCATATACATAAAGAAATCGAACCAGTTGTATATCGTATGTATAAACGATAATTCATATGACTGTCTATACGTAACCAAGGTCTTGTTCGATTTATCTTGGACTGTGTTTATAATCCATGGCTGTAATATATTATGATTTAATGTTCTCACCCCACTATTAACAAAACAGAAAGACACGACTGTAATATATTTTGCAGTTGTATCTATGCCAATACTGAATATGTGTAAGTTCTCATTTGGGCCTATTTGAAATATAGGAATATTTCGGTCATTTGACACAAGGATACTCATAAAAAATATGATTGAACCTATCCATACAGCTATTACACGTGCTACTATGGTTTCAGTTTTAAAATTCATGTTAATAATCTTACACAGAATGTCTTTAAGTATTGTTATTAAACGTGCATGTCTTTCTTTAAGTAGGAAAATCAATAAGTCTTAAAAGTCTTGGGAAGGGGTACATTATTAATAGGTTGTTTTGAAAATTGGACATTTATAAAATGTCCAAAAATAAATATGCAGCCTTCAAAATTATCGAAAAAGTTGGTTGTTAGCATAATGCTTTGATTTTCGTTTTTTTATAAAATTTTTGACAGCATAATTTTTTGCGTATTTTCTGCGGCATTTTTTTGGGCCCTAAATATATAAGGCAATTATGACAGAAAAGGTCCCAAAAACTGCCAGTGAATTTTTATGCGAACCATGTGACTTTAAATGCTTTAAACTTTCTAATTGGAATGCGCACATTTCTACACGCAAACATTTAGACATAAGACAAAATGGGCCCGAAAAATGCCAAGAATATAAATGCGAAATATGTGATGTAATATGCTGTAAACTTTCGAAGTGGAATAGACACATTTTAACAGTTAAACATTTACAAAATATAAAAAGGTCCGAAAAATGCCATACCATATTTGCTTGTAAAAAATGTAACAAATCCTATAAATCGAGAGGTAGTTTATGGAATCATGAAAGTAGATGCAGTCATGTAGAACCACAACAGGATGCGTTAATTAATCGCGTATTAAGTGATAATCTCGAACTGCGAAATTTCATTGTTGAGCAATCGAAAACTATCGAAAAAATAATGATGCAAAATACTGAAGTTATGAGTAAAGCCCTGGAATCAAATAAAATCATAACCACTAACAACAACATCACCAACAATAATAATAATAAATTCAATATTAATATATTCCTGAACGAGCAATGTAAGGATGCATATAACTTCAACGAATTTGTAAAGAACATTGAGATTTCCTACGAGGACTTGGAGAACAATGCACAGCTCGGTTTTGTGCAAGGAATTTCCAAGATATTTATAGATAACCTTAGGCAACTCGGCGTTAACGAGCGACCGATTCATTGCACTGATGTGAAACGAGAGGTCATGTATATCAAAGACGAAGATAAGTGGACGAAAGAGGTCGATGATTCGAAGCTACAAAAGGCAATTCAAACGGTCTCTTATAAAAGTATGGGAAAACTAATGGAATGGAAACAGGAGAACCCGGATTATCAGGATGCAGATTCTGAGTTCTCTAAGAGATGCTTGGATATGCAAAGACAGTCTCTGGCAGGGAGTGACCGTGAGACATATTATCCAAAAGTCATCCATGTGCTCGCAAAGGAAACCATGGTAGACAAATAATTTCTTTAAGTAGTAAAATCAATAAGTGTTAGAATTGTTGGAAATGGAATCATTATTAATAGGTTGTTTTGAAAATTGGACATTTATAAAATGTCCAAAAATAAATATGCAAAGAAACTTTTCTCGACATTTTTACATAAAATAAAATTCACAGCAAAATGCTGTTATATTTTATCAAGAAAAATTTGTTTACATCATAAGATTTTTTGAATAATTCGTAACTTTAGCCGGAAAAATTTGTTAGAATTATATAAACGAACAAACAGCATAATGGAAAATCCTAAATTTTACTGTAAAAGTTGTGACTTCTCTGCTGCGAAATTATGTCATTGGAAAGAGCATAATTTAACCAAAAAACATGCTAACAAATCTCAACAAAAATTTCCGGCTCCAGAATTTTATTGTGAAGTATGTGATGTAAAATGCTCACATAAATCAGTATTGCGTCGCCATGAAAAAACCACGAAACATATAAAAACGGCCGAGGCCGCAAAAATTTCCGGCCTCCCTCAAAATGTAGAATTAAAGTGTATTGAAATCATAAATCAATTAATACTTGACAATCAACGCACAACTACAGACAATTTAGAGCTTCGTAATTTTATAGTCGAACAATCAAAGACTATAGAAAAAATAATGATACAGAATACTGAAATTTTTAGCAAAGCACTGGAATCAAATAAAAATATAAATAGCAATAATACCATTAATAATAATAAATTCAATATTAATATATTCCTGAATGAACAATGTAAGGATGCATTGAATTTCAATGAGTTTGTGAAAAATATTGAGATTTCTTACCAAGACTTGGAGAACAATGCCCAACTTGGTTTTGTGCAAGGAATTTCAAAGATATTCATAGATAATCTCAGACAGCTTGGCATAAACGAGAGACCCATTCATTGTACTGACGTTAAGCGGGAAACTATGTATATTAAAGATGAAAATAAATGGACGAAGGAACTAGATGATTCCAAATTACAAAAGGCAATTCAGACGGTCTCTTATAAAAGTATGGGAAAACTAATGGAATGGAAACAGGAGAACCCGGATTATCAGGATGCAGATTCCGAATTTTCAAAGAGATGTCTCGATATACAAAGACAGACACTCGCAGGAAGTGATAGCAATACATATTATCCAAAAGTCATCCATGTGCTCGCAAAAGAAACCATGGTGGATAAGTAGTTTATAAAAAATTGATTGCATATTGCACGAACATATTTATAATACACAAACTAAAACATGAGCATTTACATTTACATTGTTACGCACTATGGGTGCAACAGTTCCCATAATGATATGTGGATTCCGTGTAGCAAAGTATTTGCAGATTTCACGAAGGCTTATGAGTATTTCTTAAGCATAGCTCCATCGATTGATGATGAGGACGAGGACCCCCTAGCAAGGCGATACGTGAATGATTCATATGACCCGAACAGCACAAATGCCGAATATACAGTTATCGAGGATAGGTGTCAAGATGGCGATTGCGTAAAGAGACCATTCGGCGCGGTTATAGCGAGGTGTGGAACACAGTAGAATTGCGTTAGAAAATTGATTTAATTTATAAGTTCCATGTTATATGGCAAAATAGCACATAACATGATTCAAGTAGTCTTCCAGTTAGCTTCTGAACCTGCCACCCTGAACTATGAAGTCCCGAATTATTGGTCAACGGAAGACTTCTACAAGCGAATTCGCAGTAATCTGACTCATGATTTCGAGATTGAGGATGACTTTTATATTGTGTCCGTTGCAGAAGATTCCGATGTTTGTCCTGAAGACCATCCGCCAATGCTAGTAAGCGCGGACGAAACTATCGAGGAATACTGCATCAAGCAAAAAACAAACTTATTCTACATCTGCTTTCGCGATAATTAAGGAGGGCAGTTTCCGTAGCATTTACCATTATAATAATAATAATCCTTATTCAATAAACTAATGTCACTATAATTTGCCTTCATCGTAGGTCCCGACTGATTTCCAGCAACACATTTTGAACCACCTAGTAGAACACAACACGAAGTAGAGGCACACGCACTTTTATCCATTTTTCCACATTGTTTTTCTATTTCCAAGGGATTATTTTTATTGGCATCACAGAAACCAACCGCTGACGCAGGCAACTGTTTTGCATAATCGACCACGGGAGCATTGTCATTATAACTGGTCAACCTACTAAGATAAACGGAGTCCTCGTAATTCGGAACATATGGTGAGGGACTGTATCTGAAATAAGATGGGTCATTGTATCGAGGAGTTGTTGTAACCGCCTTATCCCATGGCAATTTCACCATATTACCCGACGCGTCCTTTACCATTATCTCGGAATCATCCTTCGTCTTAAGGTTCGCAGCGCTATCATGGTATGTAACATCAACGACATTTGCATTGTAAGCTTGTTTGGTGGTTTCACCACTACTCATGTTTTTGACTTTATCTGTATAGGAAGGTATGACGGTAAGATAATTTGCGACAATCTTATTTAACCCATCTGTGCTACTATCTTTTTTTAGACTCGCATATATTTCAGCGACCTTTGCGTCAGTTAAGTCACCACTTTTATTGAAAAATGCGACTTCTTTATACACCCTCATTTTCAAATCATAATCGACCAGACCAAGAGCCTTCAATGACGCCTCTATAGCATCGGCTGTGGTAGAAGAATCCCAAATCTTATTATATAGTTCAGTCATCTTGGCATCACCGATTCCGCCCATACCTTGTAAATAAGCCAATTTTGCCATGTATGGGGTTTTATCTTGAGGAATAATATCAGAAAAATCCAATTTAGCAACTTCGATATCATATAATCCAGGGCCTACCGAATTTCTTATTTCGGTAGTAACGCTTGATATTAAATTGTTTGTGGCCTCGTCAAACTGTTGCTGTGTCATGTTAGGTGTTTTTATAGTATTAAGCCCATTCGTTAGTTTTTTCTCCAATTCCTCTGCCTTAGCCGATGCTATCTTAGAACCAGAATATGTTCCCATTTGCTTATCCGGAGTTCTTGTATATCCATCTGTGGTCCATATCTTACCAAAATCTGTAGATGAATTTACACAAAGTTTAACCTGTTTACCTGAAAAATAGTTGATGACCCTAATTGTAGGGTCGATTCGTTTCATGTAATCGGAATACATAGTCTCAGCATTCACATACCCCTCGGACCATTTTCGGCTGTATGCGATGATTGCTAAACCAATTATTAATATTAGTGATAATACTATTATTTTATTCGTTGTAAAGAACGTCATTATACAATATTATAACATTTTTTAACCGATGAAGATTTATCTCTTTATTGACCACAAAGAATGTTAGTTTGCAAATGCAAAATTGAAAAACGCAATAATAAATATAAAAGTATACAATATACTAATTTACTATGATTATTCCTGTAAAGTGCTTCACGTGTGGCTGCGTCCTTGCTGACAAGTATCGGTATTTCCAAGAGCGCGTTCGTAAGATAAAGTTGAGGGATGGCATGCAAGTCGATAAGATTACCTACCTTACAAAGACGAATATTGATAAGACCCCCGAGGGAACCGTTCTGGATGAACTCGGTCTAGATAACCCTTGCTGCAGGAGACATATGTTGACACAAGTTGACATTGAGTAAAAATGTCGGCATATTGTATAATGGCTAAATCGACAAAGCGTAACCAGAAAAAGCGTAAACAGACCCTGAAACGGAAGCGGGGCGGGTGTGGGTGCGGCAAATCAATGCCTATTTTAGGCGGAAGCCCAAATTTAGCAGAGTTACCAATTCGTTATTATTACGATTACAATGATAACCCAAGCTACTTGTCGGAGCAAATTAAGGGTGGGCGCAGAAAGAAACGCAAATTGAATGGTGGTAGCAGTCTATCGACTGGCATAAATTCTTTTGGAACGTTTATGGGTATTCCGGATGCGTATCGTGTGATAACTGCGGCGCCGACAAATGATTATATAGCGTCGACAAAATACTCGACTGGTAATATTCCTCCCATCTAATTTTTTATGTAACATTTGTATATAGAATGCAAATGTTAACATTCAAGAATATGTGCACGCCATCCTTCGTTTACTTAGTTATATCAATGATATTCTTATTTGTTACATTCTTCCAGAATTACGGAAATGTGAATACATATTGTTTAGGTGACAAGACGTGCAATGTTTCCAGCACATATTTAATATTCGCCATCAAGCTTGCGTATGTTCTCTTCTGGACCTGGATACTGAACCTTATGTGTAATGCGGGAGCGTCAGGAATCGCTTGGTTTGTAGTGTTGATTCCATTCTTAATTATGTTTTTAATGTTGGCTATGTTACTGGTGTCAAACCCGATTATAGTTATATAAACGTATATTATAACTCTGTATATAATATAAGTAGGTAATGAAGAGAACTCGTAAAAACCAAACTTCCATAAAAATAAAAACAACAATAAATGGCGAACTCATTGAAGAAAAAGAGGGTTGGAAAAAGGTGCGCATATACGGTAAACCATATGAGCGTGGGTTCGCTCATGGAGTGCTATTATGTAAAGAACTTGAACGAGTAAAGCAGTCGCTCGAATTTATTGTTAGAGAAAATTTAAAAATTAAATTATCCGAATATACGCATAAATGCAAAACTGAAATCTTACCGATTGTAAAAAAAGAATACCCTGAGATATATCAAGAATTACGTGGCATATCAGCCGGCGCCAAACAAATGGGTGTATCTGTGTCTATTTTATTTTTAGTTGCATGGAATTCTTATTTATCATTCAATCCACCACCTGAAAGGTGTAGTGCATTTATTGCTACCGGTGATGCAACAGAGTCAGGCGAAATTGTGATGGCGCATAATACGCACACCGATTTTTTAACAGGACAACTGTTGAATATTATTATGACGGTTGAACCATTGGAAGGTCATGCGTTCACTATGCAAACCAGCCCGGGATATGTTGCTAGTTCATCCGATTGGTTTCTATGTTCGAATGGTATTATTGGTTGCGAAACTACTATATCGAAGGTAAATTTTCAACCAGATTTCAAGCATGGTCATCCTTATTTTTGTAGAATTCGGAACGTAATGCAATACGCGAAAACACTCGATGACTGTATTGTAATGATGGTCGAACATAATGCAGGGGATTACCCATGCTCTTGGCAATTTGGCGATATAAAAACGAATGAAATCATGCTACTTGAGCTTGGACTGGAAATATATAGCGTTGAACGATTATTCAATGGTATATTTCATGGAATGAATTCCGCTATGGATTTTAAATTGCGTAGTTTGGAAACGAATGATACTGGACATACAGATGGTTCTACCAGTGTTGGCGCCCGTAATAATCGTCTGAACTTCCTATTAAACAGCAAATACTATGGCAAAATAAACTTAGCTGTTGCAAAAATGATAATTAGTGATCATTATGACGAAGTGGCTGCAGAAGATAAAATGACGGCGAGAACTATATGCAAACACTCCGAATTAGATGCGGCAACTGATTTTATGTTGAAAGGCTGCACGGATGGTAAAGTAGTCGATTCGAAATTAGCACAGAATATGCATTTTTATGGCAGATTTGGTTCGTGTTGTGGTAGAATTTTTGATATAAAGGAACATGTCAAAAAACATCCGAAATATGAAAAGTGCCTACCATTCATAAAAAATTTTGAACGGTATAAGTGGACACATTTATAAACAGTCAGATTCAACCATCTCGCGCACTAATTCGTCAAATGAGCACTTAGGCTCCCATTGTAGTATGGTTCTCGCCTTAGTGCTGTCACCCAGCAATTCCTCTACTTCTGCCGGGCGGAAGTATTTCTCAGATACGAAAATCAGTTCGCGTCCTGTGACTTCGTCGTATCCAATTTCATCGATTCCGCTACCCTTCCACTTAATTGTAAATCCCTTGATAGCGAATGCCTTCTCCACAAATTCACGAACTGTATGAAACTCATTTGTAGAGAGAACAAAGTCGTCAGGTCCATTCTCATTTTGTAGAATCCTCCACATGCCTTCTACATAATCCTTAGCATGCCCCCAATCGCGCTTTGCGTCCAGGTTACCGAGAACCAATCGGTCTTGTTTTCCCTTTATAATATTATTCAGAGCAATTGTAATTTTGCGTGTGACGAACGTAGGTCCTCGTCTCGGCGACTCATGGTTGAAAAGTATACCAGAGCAAGCATACATGCCATACGCCTCGCGAAAATTCTTAGTAATCCAGTGTGCGTATAGTTTAGCAACTCCATAAGGCGACCTAGGATAAAACGGGGTATTCTCATTTTGTGGGACCTCGACAACTTTACCATATAGTTCGGAGGTAGACGCTTGATAAAATCTCGAAATAGATGCTAATCCAGTGCTACGTATCGTATTTAATAGACGAAGCGTTCCAACGGCATCCACGTCCGCGGTGTATTCGGGTATCTCGAATGAAACCTTAACATGGCTCATTGCGCCGAGATTATAAATTTCGAAACGTTGTTCGCTGCTATTTTTTAGGTCACCGAAATACTTGTTTTTTATCTCGTTTATTATATCCAATAAACAAGATGTATCCGATAAATCGCCATAACGAAGAAATAAGCGCTTGTCGTGATACAAATGGTCAATTCTGCATGTGTTGATAGATGAGGACCTACGTATCATCCCCCAAACATCATAACCCTTTTCCAATAACAATTCTGATAGGTATGAACCGTCCTGTCCGGTTATGCCAGTGAGTAGTGCAACGCGAGTCATGTAGAAATTATCTATTTTTGGCTTTAATTCTTTTTACAAAATTGATATAAATATGTGTCGATAAAATATAATCAAAACAGCGACATAATCATGAATCCGACAATTACAAATCTGATGGAAGAGGGAGAGGTTTTGAAGTTTACGCTCAGTGGCGTGAACGTCAGTTTAGCGAATGCACTTAGGCGAATTATATTATCCGAGATACCTACAGTCGTCATGCGAACTGAGACTTACAAGGATAATCAGTGCACAATCATTACAAACACGGGTAGACTACACAGCGAAATTATTAAGCAGCGATTGAGTTGTATACCGATTCACATGAAGTTTACCGAGTTGGACATTCTACCAGGTAAGTATATTCTAGAGATTGATGCGAAGAACGACACAACTGACATGATTTATGTAACAACCGAGCATTTCAAGATTAAGAACAAGACCAGCGGAAACTATTTGACTAGCGAAGAGACCAAGAAAATCTTCCCGTTCAACAAGAAAACGAATTATTACATTGATTTCGCTAGATTGCGTCCGAAGGTAGGCGAATCTATCCCCGGGGAGGCTCTGAAGCTTACGGCCGAGTTTTCGATTAGTAATGCTAGACAGGATAGTGCATTCAATGTTGTGTCGAAGTGCTCTTATGGTAATACGCCAGATGTTGTTAAAATTAAGGAAATCTGGGATGCACAGGAGAATAAGATGAAGGCGAATGAGGCATCAGCAAGTGAAATCGATTTCCAGAAGCGTAATTTCTATCTTCTGGATGCACAGCGTCATTATGTAGATGATAGTTTTGATTTCGTTATACAGAGTGTAGGCGTCCACGAGAACCGTGATATTGTAAAGATGGGTATTAAGGTGTTGAACGACAAATTCGAGGAACTAGTAAACGACATTGATTCGGACACGGTCGAGATTCTGATTAGCGAGACTTCTGTGGATAACTCGTATGATATTATCCTACAAAACGAGGATTACACTGTAGGAAAGGTCATCGAGTTTATTATGTATGATAAGCACTATAATGGTGATAAGACACTGTCATTTTGTGGATTTAAGAAATTCCATCCTCATGATGAGACGAGTGTTGTGCGAATCGCATTCAACGACAAGACGGACAAGACGATGGTAAAACAGCGGTTGCGAACCGTTTGTGTGGATGCTATGGACATCTTCAAAAAGATGAATACACTGTTTTAAAAAAAGCAAAAAAAACAAAAATTGAAAACAATATTATTCATTATATTTTTTTCAATAATGAAGCTATTATGTTTTGCGACTTGCTTAACTGCCGCCACATTTGGTCCTTCTCTAGATGATGCTACTTGGGCAAACACATTGCCGTTTGTTCCGCCAGTTACGTGCGGCAGAGTTATCAAAGTATATGATGGCGACACCATTACGGTTGCATCCAAATTGCCATTTCGAAATTCGCCGATTTATAGGTTTTCGGTTAGACTTCTGGGAATTGATTCGCCAGAGATTAAGGGACATAGCGACGCCGAAAAGGCGCTAGCTAAAAAGTCGAGAGATGCATTGAGTGAGTTAATCTTTGAGAAGAACGTTGTATTGAAGGATGTGAGCACGGAGAAATATGGTAGGCTGTTAGCGAATGTTTACATAAATGACCTGCATGTAAATAAGTGGATGTTGGATAACAAGTATGCAGTTGAATATGACGGAGGCACTAAAACTCGTCCGGTTGACTGGAATTAGTTTTGTGACACAAAATTGAAATAATCATTTTATATTTTTTATTATTTCAATTTACTACAAATGGATAAGCGATTGAACAAACGAATTGAGACGTATGTGGTCGAGTTTAAAGACCACGTGCGCGATAAGGTTAACGAACTAGGCATTGATAAGGACAAGGCAAACGAGCTGGTTCAGTTTGTTTACGATTACGAACGCCTCGTCTTGACTAAGGAAGATTTCAGTAAGAGAAAGCGTGTTAAGAATTCTATCCCTGGGACGAACCGTTGTAGCGCAAGGCGCGCGAGTGGCGAGCAGTGCACTCGAAGGAGAAAGGTAGATTGCGAATTTTGCGGGACGCATTTCAAGGGCGCGCCCCATGGTCTTATGACAAATGATGACCAGCCAACTGCTCAGCAGAAATACAATTTGGATATTTCATCCGAGGATATAAATGGAATCATTTATCATGTCGACAAGTTTAACAATGTTTACAATACCGAGGATATTTTGAAGAATGTAGAAAATCCGAGAGTCGTCGGAACATACAAAAATGGAGTTGTTACGTATCTTTAATCTTCATTACAATCGACTCTACGGTGGTTTCTTCTCTATTGTCTAGTATAAAATCGTTCATTTCAATTGCCTTGTTCACGTCACCCTTGTAGAATTTGGATAGAATGCCCAATAACGCTTTTTTTGTTATAGGTTTCTTAATATTCCTCTTTGAATATATCAATTTGCCATTGTTTATATCGAATTCGTCGATTTCATTTTTACGCATAATCTCAATCAAGTCGGCTGATATTTTCTTCTGGTCATTCTTACGTGTTTGCTCTTCCTTTTTAAGTTTTCGAATTTCATTATCCAATCGAACCCAATCTTGTATGGTTTTTATAAGTCGTTCCTTTGATTCCATTGAATGTATTATATACATTATATTTATATTATTTAGCGCATTTAATAGAAGCATTTGATAATATTTTACTATAATATATAAAATGATGTTTGGTAGGTCAACACGTAGAATAACCACTGATAATGCTTTTATGCCAATGAGTTTTAAAATACCAATCCGTCCACCAGAACCAATTACTCGAACACTAGAACCTATTCCAGACCCAACACAAAAGAAACCAATGGTTTGGGGAGAACCAACCTGGTTCTTCTTACACGCTATCGCACATAAAGTCAAGGATGAGAGTTTCAATAAAATCAGGCTTGATTTATTGAAGAATATATATACAGTTTGTTGTAATCTGCCATGTCCGACTTGTTCTCAACACGCAAAACAACATCTAGATTCGATAAATTTCAATGCAATTAATACGAAAGAACAATTAAAACTAATGTTATTTACATTTCATAATTCGGTGAATGCCAGAAAAAGTGTGCCGATGTTTCCAGTCGAACAGCTTGATGAAAAATATTCAATGGCAATTACTTCGAAAATATTCAACAATTTTATAGTCCATTTTAATGATACGTATAGGAGTCCGGGTATGATTGCCGATGATTTATATAGAAAGCAAATATCCAAAGGACTTATTGAATGGTTTCGTAATAATAGTATGCATTTTGATTAAAAATATTCAAGTTTGCAAATACAATTTAAAGGTATTTGTTCGTGTCAATGTATAATGCGTTTTTCTGATATTGTTACCACACTGTTTGCTTTGTATAGTTCTCCTGCGGGGACATATTGTGGTTCTAAGACTGTGTTTGGAGAGACTATTAATGGAGAGGTTCGATTTAAGTCGCCAGAGTTGTTGGATTTTGCCATTTCTGGAGATTTTACTATAAACTGTGCCAATGAGTATTACGTGCTAGATGGTTCTCAGATAATCCTTAGAGACATTGGATTAGTCGGCGATTGCACACATGATGCGCTTGCTGATAATAAAATTACATTGAGCTCTATTACATACGATAGCTCAGCGAATCAAATTAATGTATCTGTTAAGTATTCAATCGCCAAAATCGATATTCTACTTTCTAATTGCAATTCATTTGCAAGTTCTATTTAGAATTTTGTAGTTTTTTTAATTATTATGACATTATCAAATAATTAAACCTTTTTATTTTTTATTTCTTGGTTACTTTTTTGTAGGTTGTCCGGTGATTCTGCAACGATATAATGTCGACGAGGGTCGGCTACAAACATTTCTATTACCAATACCATTGAAGTATTGTAATTCTGGGTCTACGCTGTCAATTACCATTCCCCACAATATTCCAAAAACACTACCAACTGCCAATGATGCGAATAATGTTACTGGATAAACACAATCATTCGAATAATTCCATACCAAATCGGCTAAAATCAGTATCGGAAATAATACAAATGTTGGCGAGTTTTGGCTTGTAAGCTTGTATTTGACTATTATGTAAGATAGATAAGCAAATGTAAATCCAAGTATTGTTTGACCCAGAGGCAGATTCGGCATTCCATCGATTAATGAACATACAAGGGGCGTATCGGTCTTTTTCGGCAATATTTCATTAACTATGTAGTTCAGAAAACAAGCTAAAAGCACCCCTGCTACATAAAATAATCCTTTCAGATTTTGATTGAATACAGACTGTAATACGAAATATATTACAATTATAAATGGCGACAATCTTGAAAATAAATACGACAATGATATAATATTGAATGTAGACATGTTATAATTTATGGTTAGATAAAAACGTGCTCTATAGTATCTTGAATATTCGATACCTCTATAAATTCTATATTGTCTTTAATGCCATATTTTTCTGTGTATTTTACAAAATCGCTGTGGTTCTCTTTCGGATACAAAAACTTGGTTACTCCAGCTCTTATTCCACCCTCAATCTTATATTCTAAACCGCCAATTGGCATAACATTGCCTCGTAAGTCTACTTCGCCAGTTATTGCTACTATATTGTTTATTAATTTACCAATAAGCAAGCTGTATATGACTAAAAATGATGCTACGCCTGCAGATGGACCGTCTTTACCAACCGCTCCTTCTGGACAATGAATGTGTACTCCACAATCCTTAGTAGTTTCGAATAATTTCAACCATTTATCTTTAACTTCCTGAGAACATAGCGACCAAGCAAGCGTTTTCGCTACATTCATGCTTTCTTTCATTACGTCTCCTTGTAAACCAGTTAATTTTAATTCGAGGAATGTATTAGACGGGAAAAATGACGCAGATATCTGTATAATGCCGCCTTTACCTAGTGAGTTTGCATATAATCCGTTAACTGTGGCAATTGTGGGTAAGGTACGTATTTTCTGTTCCGTTATAGGTGTATACTTATTCAAATATTTTCCAATCAATTCGGTAGTTATAATAATTGGAATATCTATGTGTGTATAAGATTGTTTCAAGAGTTGTATGTTGATTTCTCCATATAAATCAAATATTACCTCCTTTAGTTTTCGCACGCCTGGTTCGAGCGTATATGTCAAAATTATATACTCAATAACTTCATTTGACATATTAACTACATCAGTTAAACCCATATCCTTATTTATGTTTGGTATAATGTAATCCCTGGCTATCACGATTTTTTCTTCGACAGTAAGGTTTTCGAATTTTATCCTGTGGATTCGGTCTAACAATACTTTATCGATTAAATTTGGGTCATTGTATGAAAATATGAATAATGCCTTCGCCAAGTTAAGCGGAACGCCACTAAAAAATTTATCTTGAACCTCATCATTTTGCGTCGTATCCGTTAAATGCGTTAGAATCCCATTTATTTCACTGCCATGTTCTTTGCTAAGTTTATCGGCTTCATCGAAATAAAATATTAGATTCATACACTCCGCTCGCATTAACCATGAAGCGAGAAGTCCCCATGTTGAATTTAGATACGTATATCCGTGTCCTTCTAACGTTGAACCATTGCATGCGCCTCCAAGTGGTATAAATGCAAATGGCCTCGGTGTTCCAGTTTCATCTTTAAGACAGTTTGCCAATCCATATTTTGCGAGAGACGTTTTTCCTATTCCCGGAGAACCTTCAAACCCAAAACAATGACCTTTCTGTTCGCCAGTTATCCATTGACATATTATTTTTTTTAGTTGATTTTTAGCGTGTGTCTGCCCATGTATAGAAGCATCGAACACATTGTCTATTTTGATAAGCGATTCTTCGAATAAATTTAATTTGGTTCTTATTTTCTCAATCTCGTTTGTTGCTTGTTTAATATTCATTAAATCTGGTTTTACGATTAGCGCAATATCTAGTTTACGCGAAATTTTTTCGCCATCTACATACCGTTTGATTTCGTTGATTTGTTCACATTTGGTTTTTAGTTTATACCATTTAATTGACTTATCATTAATATATTTTATAATTTCACCTATTTGCGATTTTGTTGCCCTATCTAACAGTGTATGTATATTTTTAAGCGTGTCGTTTATAGCAACTTCAATCTGTCCGAGATACTTATATATCTCCATGTTTGTAAATCGTTCTCTCTTATTGATTGAGATAATGGATTTCGAAACGTCGAGTAGTTTCAGAAAATCGGCATTTATAAGTTTAACTGATTTTAATATTGGTTCTTCACGATATATTCCGAAGGGTATTTTAAGAAGTCCTTCCAAATATTGCCTTGCCTTGCCATTCGAATCATCTGATTTGTTTTTTATTTCTTTCAGCTTCAATAAAGCCTTTTCTTTTATAGGTTCTTCGGCACGCATCGCATATACCTGTTGTTCTAGAGATATCCGACTGATATCATATTTTTGAGCAACTTGGTGCGTGTAATTCATTGTATGTTTCATTGCATCCTTGAAAAATCTCTTAATCGCCCAAGGAAAACTATCATATATGATAGCTTGTTCGTTTAAATCAGAGTTTGCTCCAGAAGAACTTGTAATGACGTCATACAACAGATATGTTATATACTTAAGTTCGCCATCCTCAGAACATGTTAGCAAATCAATTAGAGTATTTCGCTGCTCGAATGTATCTAATGAGGTAAATCGTTTTAGAGTTTTATCTAATTTGTCGGATTTAGTTGTATTAGATAACGATACAATGCTTACATTTTTTTTAAATATATCTGAATCGCCAATAGTCAATATGTCTTTTAATGTCATTGCATCTAATTGATTTTTCAATATTTCGTGATTGCACGTCGTAACCCTCGATGATATACTTCTTTTCCGTTTATAAATATACGCGTTGTCTAACATGTCTAGGTTTATGTCATCTGTTATACCTGACATAATCATCGTTTTCTTTGTCTCATCACATCTTAATACCACTTTGATTCCGTGAACTTTATTGTGGAATGATGATGTATTAGTGTCCCCTGTAAAACACTCAAATTGTGGAGAACTTTCGATGATAACTACGTCATCAGTTATTTTATCAATACATATACAATTAACATCTGTATTTGTGTTTACATAGTTAGATGATATCTTGAATCCAGTTGGGTGAACATATTTGCGTATCAAATTAAATTTAGATACAATTACAGGATCTCCTTTATATTCTATAAACCCTGAGCCGAATGTCATGTATATCAAGTCATCTACGGATTTTGTTCCAAATGTTGATATTATAGCTGTTAATTTATCTATTATTATCTGTAGTGAATCTATTGTAGATTCAATTTGCTCCGAACCTATCTTATCGAATGTCTCAATAGTTTTATTATGTAAATCTTTCAATGACGTTATACATATATTTACCTCACTATTACTAAATAATCCATACTTTCTGTATAATTGCACGGAAATTATTGTATCTATTATAATTTCTCTCGCTCGGTAAATTCTATTTTTTATCAATTCGTTTATTTTTGCCTGGTCATCATCCTTATTGAGTTTTATGTTTACACTTACATTGTGTTTTTTATTAGTTTTACTCATTTTTATCAAAATATATACAATACTATTTTATATTATATTCAATTCTTTGGAAAAGTATTTTTGTAAACTATATAAAATTTTACACATACAATATATATTATGACTATTTTGTTAATTAAGAAACTTATTTGGGGCGACAAGGATGCTATCGATGCAGTAATCGATGAGATTGTTGAACTTGAAAATGATAGCAAAAATGAAGATGACGATAAGAGTGTAGAAGATGACGAAAATCAGTTGGTTGAAGACCACGAACATGACGAACATGATGAAGAGGATAAAGACCACGAAGAGGATAAAGACCACGAAGAGGATGAAGAGGAAGAGGATGAGACAGAGACAGAGACAGAATATGAATGTAATGACGGGCGTTATCGTTTTGATGCGATTCACTCACACTCACACTCTCAATTTCAATTCGAGATTTTCAAAGAGATTTTTACTAGTCCACAGTTTCAGATATTGTATAAATTCTATTTGTTTCTTGTGTTTGCGTCTATTTCAATTGCTACTTATGATTTAATTAATAAGTCTGTAATGTTTACTGATAGCTTATCTACAACGACTACATATGTCTGTTTAGACGCGCATAATGTACATTCATATTTTACATACGGAGCTTCCATAGTTTCTCAATTGCCATATACTCCTGCGCTACTACTTGGAATTAGCTATATGTCACCTGAAATGTGTCACACGCTAGACACGAATGTGAATTCATATGCATGTGAGAATCGATTATTTCTATGGGTTCAATTTGCGTTACAATCGCTTATGACCGTCGTTATTATTAATCCGGATGTGGCTTGGGTTCGAGAGACCTCTGCAGCATTGGCTTTTATTCTACTTTATAATTTTTTCAGTTTGACGACCCCGCTCGCATCTAAGAATTCAATTGATAGTTATACAGCTAGTTGTGCAATCGCAATTTGTATGTTCGGATTGTTATCAATACAATATATTCCAGTTATGCTATCAGGATTTATCGTGGCATTCTCGTTAGAATTCACAATTCCTGGCGCATTTAATTTACTGACACCGGATGGAAGACTAATTTTATTAAAATGTCTAATTCTGTCTTCTGCAATTATGCTACTCGAAACCATTAATTTTATAGATAAAAGCGGTTTGGGTTTCAATTTGGTGTTTTGGCAGGCTTGTGGTAGCGTAGTTGATATTATTGTTCTGAGTCCGAGACCGGGTCGGTTCATTGCAGTCGACTAAATATAATTACGAAACAATATAAATATTTAGTTCTATTATACGTAAGCAATGGGTATACCGAGTTACTTTTCCCAAATTATCAAGAACTATCCTAGCATCGTTAGGAATCTAAAACAACATCGGAATGCAAATACACATTTCCATAATTTGTATATGGATTGTAATTCGATAATATATGATGCCGTTCGTAATTCAAGTTCAAATGAACCCGGTTTCGAGGGACGATTAATAGGGCAGGTTGTTGCAAATATCGAGGGTTATATAAGAAAGATAAATCCATCAAATACAATAATCATCGCATTTGATGGCGTTGCGCCGTTTGCTAAAATGAATCAGCAAAAAACGCGCAGGTATAAATCGGCATTTATGTCGAAGATTGAAAAAACAGATAATGCTGAATGGAGCACTTCTAATATTACCCCTGGAACTAAGTTTATGAGCGAATTGTCTAAGCAAATTAAACTAGCATTTTCTAAGACAGAAATAAAATATAATGTAAAGAATGTGATTGTTACCGGCGCAGACGAACAGGGAGAGGGCGAACACAAGATTTTCAAATATGTTCGCGATAATCCTAATGTAAATCACAATGTAATGATATATGGTCTAGATTCAGACCTAATTATGCTATCTATTTTTCACAGACACTATTTTAATAATGGTTACGTTTTTCGGGAGGCACCAGAGTTTATGAAGAGCTCTATTAAAGTTGAAGATTCGGATGAGCCATACGTATTGGATATGGGATTACTTGGTGAGTCGATTATGAAAGATATGAACTGCAAATTTCCAGATACACGGCGCATTTACGACTACGTATTTATGTGCTTTCTATTGGGAAATGATTTTCTACCCCATTTTCCCGCTTTGAATATCCGGACCAATGGAATTTCGGTTCTGCTAGAAACATATGTGGAACATCTTGGAAAGTATCCAGACCGTTTTTTTATTGATGGCGGAAAGATTCAATGGCGTCATTTTTCTACTTTCATCCGTCAACTTGCAAAGAATGAACATATGTATTTATTAAATGAATATACACTTCGCGATAAGCATGATAAACGAGTATGGAAGATGGATACCATTCAAGATAAGGCAAACGCGACTTTGAATATACCAATCATCTATCGTGGCGAGGAAAAGTATATATGTCCTACAGAGAAGAATTGGGAGGAACGTTATTATAGGGCATTGTTTCACTCGGAACGCAAACCAAAACCGATTTGTGCTAATTATCTCGAAGGATTGGAGTGGGTTTTTAAATATTATAGCGGCGATTGTCCAGATTGGCGATGGACATATGAATATCATTATCCACCTTTATTGGTAGATTTACAACATCACATTCCCGACTGCGATACAACGTTTATTTTGAAGGCACGACCAGCGTTTTCGCCCAACGTGCAGTTGGCTTACGTATTACCGAAGGCACAATTCGAGCTATTACCTGAAAAGACACGGCGGTTTCTGACTACGCACTATGTAGATTATTATAAGGACGATGCCGACTTTCATTGGGCATTTTGTAGATATTTCTGGGAAGCTCATGTTAATTTCAAACCGATTACTGCGAATATGCTCGATTCATGGGAAAAGGAATTGAAATAACCTCATAATTATTAATATAAAAGAGTATATAAAAAATATAATGGTTATTTATATACAATGAAGTTGTTTAGTGTTCTTTCGTTTTTGTCTGTTGTTGGTTCGGTTATTAGTGTTCGCATGGGCGAGCGTTTCGATGCTTGGTTAGATGAGTATAAGGTTCATGTTGCGGATGGCGATTCGTATTTGAGCATGTTTAATAAATGGGCTGACAATGACAAGTTCATTCAGACACACAATGCGATTAATAACAACACGCACGTTCTTGGTCACAATCAGTTCTCCGGAATGGATAGTGCCGATTACAAGATGTTCCTTGGATATTCTTCCAAACTTGAGAAGCCCAAGCGCCTTGGGACGACTAAGTGGTTGAATGTTGCGGTTCCTACGTCTGTGAATTGGGTTGATGCTGGGGGCGTTACGCCTGTCAAGGACCAGGGTCAGTGCGGAAGCTGCTGGAGTTTCTCTACCACTGGAGCTCTCGAGGGTGCGTATTATGTCAAGAATGGCAAACTGGTATCGTTTTCCGAACAGCAGCTGGTCGATTGCGATATCTTCCGCAATGGTGGACTTGACCAGGGTTGCAATGGCGGTTTGATGGACAACGCATTTAAGTGGATTCAGAAGAATGGTGGATTGTGCCTTGAGTCTGATTACCCTTATTTCTCGGGTGATACTCAGGACCAGGGAACGTGCCAGAAGTCTTGCAGCGTTTACCCCGGAAGCGATATTGTCAAGTATGTTGATGTTGCTCCGTCTGATGATGCTCAGATGATGGCCGCCATTGCTCAACAGCCTGTCGCTATTGCTATTGAGGCGGACCAGAGGGAGTTCCAGCTTTACAAGTCGGGAGTCTTCGCCGGCACTTGCGGAACCACTCTTGACCATGGAGTTCTCGTTGTTGGATATGGCACGGAGAATGGAAGCGACTACTACCTAGTTAAGAACTCTTGGGGTTCTTCCTGGGGTTCTGGCGGATACATCAAGTTGGCTCGTGGAAAGGCGTTCAACGGCGGTGATGGGCAGTGCGGAATGCTCCTTAGTGCCAGCTACCCAGTTGTTTAAGTGTAACTAAACTAAATATATAATTTTTATAATATATTTACATTATTGAAGAATTAAAAAATTTTAACACAAACCCCAAGCAAAATTGATTGTGTGGTTATTTTTTATAACCAAAATTGCCTGAAACTAACCAACTATTTGAAAACACGCGATTGAAACCTAAGGTAAGAATGAACAAACAACAAATTAACGAATTTGAAAAACGGTGCTTTATCCACGAAACAAAGTCGTCTGCGCTCGAAAAAATTTTCCGTGGAGACTACCACTTGCGTAGCGCCCATGAGAGTGGAATAAGTGTAGCACATGACGAGAGACTGAAATGTCAAGCAGAATATATCCAGAAACAGAAAGAAGAACACGAGTATTATGACAACTACAAAAACATGGAGGCGGAGGTTCTGTATAAATGTATAATTGTTGCTACTCCGCTTCCCTACGATGTTATAGGACACATAATGGATTTCGTTGTCCGAACTGACTCGAAGAAACCTCCGCCTGACCTAAATTGGTGGCACAGTCACCAGGCTGACATATTGCAGGCGAACCTTGAGGAACGGGATGATGTGATTAGGGAGCTTGAAGAGAACGGCGAAGACACTGTCACGAATATAATGCGCGTAAAACACGATTGGACAAATTGGCACGATGAAAATATGGTTGCGGCGGTAGCGAACGTTCGATTGCATTAATGTTGTAGGGGTTATTTTAAATAAAAAATGGGGATTTCTCCCTATTTTTTATATGTTTTTTGATGTTTATTTTATAAAGGAGGGGTTAAAGGGGGACCTTGGTCCCCCTTAGAATAGGCAGATGATTTGATTGATGTGGTCGAAAGTGCCGATAGAGGAGATGTCGTTGTCGTTGTCGTTGTTGTTATTGATAGAATCATGGTCATAAAGATTGAAAAGTTTGTCAATAAGATAGGTCTGACCATTGAATAGGAAAATCTGAAGATGAAGTTCGTCGTCATTGTCGTCGTTGTCGTTGTCGTTGTCGTTGGCATGAGTCTTGGCATGAGTCTTGGCATGAGTCTTGGCATGAGTCTTGGCATCAGTCTTGGTAGACTTAGTAGCCTTTTTGGAAGCCTTGGCAGCCTTCTCGGCATCCTTGGCAGCCTTCTCTGCATCCTTAGCAGCCTTCTCAGCGGCCTTCTCGGCATCCTTAGCAGCCTTCTCAGCGGCCTTCTCGGCATCCTTAGCAGCCTTCTCAGCGGCCTTCTCAGCATCCTTAGCAGCCTTCTCAGCGGCCTTCTCAGCATCCTTAGCAGCCTTCTCAGCGGCCTTCTCAGCATCCTTAGCAGCCTTCTCAGCCTTCTTAGTCTCGGCGTCGGAATCATTTCCATCGGACTTCTTAGTAGATTTCTTCTTGGGCTCAGCAATAGGAGCGACGACTTCAACAGGAGCGACGACTTCAACAGGAGGGGCTTCGACAGGAGCGACTTCGTGAGGAGCAGTCTCAACGGCGTTAGTCTTGCGCTTAATAATCCTCTTCTTGGCTCCAGTAGGAATATCAGCCTGTGCAGCAGCAACAATCTCGGCAACCAATTCGTCCTGCTTGTCAAGAACAACGTCGCCTCCCTTCTTGGAACGAGGCTTCTTGTCAGCCTTCTCTTTGACTACCTTCTCCTTCTTAGCCTTAGGAGGCTTGTTGTGAAGCTTGACAAGAGCCTTCATGGACTTAGTCGAATCCTTAAGCTGAGCGAAGAATAGCTCGAACAACTGATTCTGTTCCTCGGGCGTAGCGAAGAGATTGATACTGTCACGAGCAGCGTTGGTAGCGGTCTCGTCAATGGTGCCGGCCAGAGCGAGGCGGTCAATGAACCAGTGGCCAAAGACCATGAACTTGGAGAACTTGATGGACAGGGCAGGCTTCTTGACCTTGAGGTCAGCGTTGGCGTTGGCGTTGGCGTTGGTGTTGTCAGAGGACATTTTGCGTTTGTTAGTAGTTTGTTATAGTCGGTTAGAACTGTGTAATCGTTTTACAGAAGTGAAAACTCAAAATCAATTTTACTCGAAATCAACACAATTCAACACAAAACTTTTTTTGCAACGGAATTATTTATACTGATTTCTAATTATCCTACTCATTTCTCGATATGTCACTCATTTCCCGACAACGGAAGATTTACACAACGGAAGGATTATCGCAACGGAAGGTTCACACAACGGATGCAATACATAAGGTATATACCAAATCGTCGATTGTACTGCAAAGTTAGTTGGTTGACGTAGTGATTTATTTTTTTACTTTTACAATACTATTGGGAGAACCTGGCATAAAAACACGATTTTATATGTTATTATAATAGTAGGTTCTCTTGTAGATAGGAAAAAAGGATAATAAAAATTTACGTAATGGTCTTCGTCGTTGGTCGTAGTTTCCTGGTTGTCTTTGCGCGCTTTCTTATACCCCCTTTTTTTTTCGAACATGTATTGTCTACACAAGTCTCATACTCTGTTTCAGCTAGTTCTTTTGTATATGCATCAACTGCGGCTATTGTAGCAGCATGTAATTTTTGTATATTCTGCAATAATTTAGTAGATTTCGTTACAATCGGCAAACTTGTGCTATATGGTGTTGCAGACGTAGTATTTCCCTCTAAGTGGAATATTACACCTTCATATGGAATTGGACTAGTATCCATCGCAAAAGCGACGTCTAAAAACCGGTCATTTAAAAATGCGAATACAGGGTTCTCTGTAACCGTGCAGTTATCAGGTTTGTCAGCTCCGAATAAACCAGGTGTAACGTATAACCATTTCTTATATTTCATAGTCATACCCGGCGCAAGTTCTCCCGATTCGTTTTTTATATCGAAATCTACACCACTGTCCATAACCCCATATTCGATTTTGCCACCATTCATTCTTGATAATCCCACAAATGCGTGTCTTGCACTTGGTAATATAACACCGAGTGTATGTAATAATATATTACTTTCATCATGTGTTTTGCCTTCAGGATAATACAAGGTTCTCGCTTGAGCATCTATTAACGGTTGCACATCTTCCCAACTAGTAGGATACGAAACACCAACCTCTTTCATTGGAGCGTATGAATCTATTGGAGTTGTGAGCGGTCTATGTAATTTGCGTTTATTCGGTGGCATTATTCGTATTTCGTCATTAATGTTTCGACGGTCTAATGCGCGAATTCGTTCTCCTAATGTATCCGCGGTTTCAACGGATGTAGCCAATCGAGATAACCATGTGCATTGACCAGCTTCACTATTGTCCAATACATCAAGCATCAATCGGGTTTTATTCAAATCTATTGCGCCCTTCATATCTTCAAACTTAAATGCACTAGGCGGAGCATGCACTAATGATACTGTATAACGTATACATAGTAACATAAACATTAATGTCATTAATACTATAACGTTCTTGTTACCACCATACGATTTAACATTGCGTGATAATTTTCGAGAACTCGTATGACTTGATTTAGAACTACGTTTACTACACAACATAGCATTAGTCATTCGCAAAGCCCTTTCATATACATCCTTGTCTTTCGATAACAAACATAACAATTTGTGTATTTCATTGACCATCACCTTCTTACTACAAGAGCTCATATATTAAATACAAATATATTATATGTATTTGTATCTAAAGGTTCACGCGAAGGGTTTAACTCATACTCATTTCCCGTTATCCTACTCATTTCTCGTTATGTCACTCATTTCCCGATAACATTACAGGCAACGGAAGAGGGGGTAGTAATGGCAGTAAGGACAACGGAAGGTGGGAAATGGAAGGGGAGTAAGGGGGCAACGGAAGGATTGTCCTCTAACAATCAACGGCATAACAGTGAACATTGAACAGATTCAACCCCATTAATCACACAAAGATATTCCTATATTAAAATCAACGTTATGAAGATAGTCATTGCATTAATAAAGAATCCGTTAACATCGAACAGATTCAAACCCATTAATCACATAAAGATATTCCTATAGTGAAATAAATGCTATGGAGATAGTCGTTGCATATTACCATAACACAGAATTCGAGAACCTTATCAGCAGATTCAAGAACACAACTATACGAATATATGATAAATCGCAACAATACAAACACCCCAACTATAAAAATGTGACTGTATTGGAGAACCAAGGTAGAGAAGGGGACACCTATTTATATCACATTATAGAGAACTATGACAAACTCGAAGAATACACTTTATTCATACAAGATGACACAGAGAATCACGTAGAAAATTACGACGATTTTATAGCAGAAACAGAGGACGTAATAAATTCGAACATTCCATATTTTCAATATGACACATTATGGAGAAAAAACCTGGATATACATACAAACCTAATTGTGAAAGGTTATAACAAACTGTTCGACGAAGATATAATAAATACAGAGGAGAACATAAGGAACACACGAGCATTATATCTAGGTAATATTCTGAAAGAACACGATTATCATTTTCTAAATGAATATCGAAAGAACAAACCACACAAATTCGCAATCGAACACATCTGCAAACGATTCAATATAGTTCTCCCAGAAGCATACTTATCACCACATAGCGCATTTTTTATAGTTCACAAATCTCAAATACGTAAGAGGACCAAGGAATTCTATATAGAACTGAGAAATTGGCTATTGGAAGCAGATATAAATATATTTGTACTCGAAATGATATGGATACTAATCTTCGGAGAATGAAACAACATAAAGCGATTACAAATTAGAAACTAATGTTAGACATAGTAATATCACGCAAAGACGACAATGATTTTAAGGAAATATTGGATGTTCTCGAGAGTTCACAAATATTCATGTATGATAAAATAGACGAGGGGGAAACTTATCTGTCACATATAATCGACAACTACGAAACACTAGGAAATTACACAATGTTTATACGCAATGATATAGATACGTGTGTAGCGTCAACAGAGCATTTCAAAGAAACGACTATGCATATAATTAATGCAAATCAACCTACACATTTTTATATACCAATTTATGGTAAGTCCGAATATAAGCAATTAATGATAGCATATGGTTACACGAACGTATTTGATAACTATTATAATGATATAGCAAAACGACGTTATGAGAAATCATCCGATATACGAACCAAAAAGATAGATAAGTTTGTTATAAAAAATACCTGTAAGGAATTAGGTATAGATATGCCGAAATATTATACGTCATGCCAATTTGCATCATTTTTATTAAAAAAGGACGCAATACATCAACGACCGAAAGAATTCTATATAAAGGCGCGCGAATGGCTAATAAAAAACGAAATGCATACAGAGGTTCTTCAGTTACTATGGCCACTCTTCTTTATCGATGAATGTAATCTGGAATATTCCAGTAAAATATTGGAACTATCGTATTCGACAAAAGCATTCGTATAATATGTATAATTATATATATATTATGGAAATAGTAGTATCATACGTGAATAGTAAAAGTTTCGAGAACCTTGTATCAAAAATAAATGTAGATAAAACAACTATATATGATAAAGCAGGAAATTACACGAGTTCCACATACAAAAATGTAGCGAAATTAGAGAACAGGGGGGGCGAAGGAGAGACATATTTAACACATATTATAGATAATTACGATAATCTGAGTGAACGCACCTTATTCATGATGGATGATATGCATAATCATGTAAAATCATTCGACGACTATGCTAGACATGCAAACACATTTTTGAACTCAAACATAGATTTTTATCAATATAACACCGTTTGGAGAACTCAAGTGCCCATCCAAATAAGTCATATTATAAGTGGATATAATTCGAATTTCGACGAAACCGAACTATATAAAGAACGCAAAGTGAAATTATCAAGATTTATGTATGATAAAGGCATAATATCACTGAGCGATTACCAATATCTCGAATACTATCGTGCAAACAAACCTGACAAATTTGCAATATTACATACTTGCAAAAAATTTGGAATTCATTTGCCAGAATCATATTACTGCACACATTGTGCATCATTTGTAGTTGGCAAGGCAGCGGTTCTCCGAAGGCCGAAGGAATTTTACATCACTCTGAGAACATGGCTATTACAAAGACCGTCAAATTGCTTCATTTTGGAACTTATTTGGGTTCTCCTCTTTACCAATAAAGAACAATTAGAATATCAAAGCCAATTGTTTTTAGGAGGTGCTATATAATATAATCATATATCCTTGTCTACGTATGTCCCAAATGCACGGTCCCATAAAGAGAACCTCTTCCCATAATTACAATTATTAATTGAATGGTGTTTGTCATGGTCTTCACTATATAACTGTATACCAAATAAACGTGGTAACCATACAAATTGACCGAATGAATGAGATGGATATAGGCGACGACCTGCGTGTCCAGATATTTCTACGTATGTCTTACATACAAGTATTACATTAAATTCAAACAATGACATACTCGGAGATAACATTAAAGTCAATACAGTGGGGATAGAATTTGATAATAATAAATCGACCGGCTCTTGATAATAGGTGAGGATGGCAATAGGATGTGCATACTTATGGTGTTTTTTATGTATATGTCGGTATAAAAATGGGTTCTCATGTAATAAGCGGTGCAGCCAATAATGAAATAAATCGAAGACTACCTCAAAGTAAAATGATAATATTATGAAATACCATAAATTGTATACACTGAAATCTATAAAATTACCCATCATATGTGTCTTTATATAATAATATGTCACTGCCTCGATTGATGTGGATGTAAGAACATTTACTTTAAATTCATTCGGGTATTTTTCTATTAACTTATTGTTCTCCTGAATTAACTTTTTATGCTTTATGGATTCATTTATTGCGTATATAGAAGAAAAATTACGAACAACAAATGCACAATAGATATACATCAAATCCAATGGAAAAATATCCGTTGCAGTTACACACGTATATTGTATGTAACCTATGAAAAACATAACACAATTTAAGGATACGAAATTTTTAACAGAATTTGATAATTTCATTATATACATCAATAATATAAATATATCTATATTTATATTTTAAGTATGGATACAAAACGATACACTATCATAAACTCAAACTCGGATACTCTTATCGTAGCGTTCTCCGGATATGGGTCAATCGGACATGGAACCAGATTCGATTTCTATAATCTGTTGACCAAACACTTCGGCACATCAGCAGACTTGCATTTCTACTGTGATGATAAAATGAATTGCTATAATCATGGTGTGGCAGACATATCCGAAGATATCAAAGGCGCTGTAGAATACTTCAAACCGATTGTTGAAAAATACAAAAATACGATTTTCTTAGGAAACTCAGCAGGTGGATATGCAGCATCGCTATATGGTTCTCTTCTCAATGTGAAATCGATAATTGCATTCAATCCACCAACGAAAATGTGTGAATATATCGAAACTAAACCAGACGAAGAACAGTATAGAGATGTCAAAAATCAAATAAACGAAAACACTAAATATCATATATTTGGTGATTTGTCCGTTGTAAATGAAGATGACCCACACCATGTATCACACTGCCAAAATATTGCAGACAATCCTAATGTGAATTTGGTTCTCAAAGACCAGATAAATCTAATACAAATGAGAGACACCGGCGAACTATTCGACATCATTAATAGCGCGTATTGTTCTATATAAATAAAGAGACTTGGAAGACATTAAACATAATCATACCAAACACATAAAGACAAATTCAGAAACCACAGTAATTAATGCCACAAACAGACATCGAATACGACGAAGTCGTAGTAAATCTGAAAGTCATTGCATCTATAGCAGTAAACACAAAATTATACACGAAGGGCGCATACCTAAATATCGAGCAGCCTATGTTCATCCCAGAGAGCCTGAGACGCTGGTATCGACAGGATAGTCGAGACGAATCCATCAAGCGTATTGACAGAACCATCACAAAGGCCGTCGCATACCTACAAAAGGAAAAGGCAATGCACCAATACCTGAAAGAAGCGAAAACGGGCATCCTGAATATGAAAGAGACATACTCAACATGTGTTCAGACAGTGGCGCGCCTGGATACGATTTTAGATAAAATTGATGTATATTGTATAGAATTAGGCGAATAATAAAATGGAAAATGAAACTGGTATCATGGACAAAATCGACACAAATACGAGTATCGAGGACCGCATCCGGATACTATCCGGCGAAATGATTGCGAGAGGACTGGAAACCGACGAGTCACTAAAGCGAATAAGCTCCTACGAGAAGAAGCGGAACATCTACCGATGCCTATTGGAGGAAATGGCAAGATACTATGACAGACAAACCGCGCTCGGCCTACCGATAGGCAAGCTCGAATTAAAAACCGGTGTTTACTTGGGACATATTATACTTATCTAGCAAAATTGAACCAACCAGCCAACATCCATTATTTCTTTTTAATAAACATATAATGGGAAACAAAACATCAACAACGACCCAGACCTATGCCGATGTTCTCAACGATATAATGGAACTCGGTGAAAAGACCCTCAACGAAGGCGACTACCTAGCTCTCACCAAGAACCTACAGTTCCTACATAGGCAACTGGAAGAGAGACCAACCACCATCAACTCTAATCAACTCCTAACCCGACCAATGTTTGATGATGATGCATTTGAAAACGCGGTATTCGAATTGTCTCGCGAAGAACAAATCGAATTAATGAGGATGCGATACGGGATATTGATAGATACATTATCTGGACGAATCAATCGACGGAAACACGACCTAGAAACCACCATCGAACATAAAAAGAGGGTATGGGATGAAGTAAAACGGATGCGCCGACAAGGGTCAAATGGCCTGGAAGTGATGCGCATCCAACATAAATCACTCGTCCAAACCGAAAAACTATTGAAACAAAAAATCGATGACTTATTCGACGAATTGAATGATGCGGAACTATGCTTTAACGAGTTTTGACTGTCTTGCGACGATGACGCTTACGACGACCACCTCGACGGGTTGATGTTAAGCCCTGTCCTATTTTATCCAATAATTTCACTTCAGTCTCACTGGGTTTACCTGGAACAGGGGTGGATGATGCAGGGAAACTTAAATCCGGTTTTTTGGAAATGGGTAAAGGAGAGGTTGATTTAGGTTTATTACGTAGCACATCACGTAGTGCATTTAATAATCTACGCGTCTCGGTATACTTGTCACTTTTGGAAACTTCACCAATAAGCATATCTACACGTGCAATTAACGAATCCCTAACTTTAATGGTTTCGTTTTTTTTTATTTCATCAGTTCTCCTACCTATCTCCGAATTTAAAAATGATTTATCCTTTTCCGTATATTGTTTGTCAGTAGCGATAATCATAGGAATGATAATCCTTTCTAAGTATCCAATTTCAAGAGACATGATGTATATAATATCACTAGAAAAAGGAATCAACTACATCGCTCATCAAATATGCAAGTCAATATACCCTGCAAAAATGCGAAGAAGAACATGACGAACACAATCTTAATCCAGTCCTTCTTCGTCGGAATATCGAATTTAATCTCGGCATTACTATGCCGTCCGATATTATAATGGATAATGTTCTCAAAAAGGTTCACAAAGAGATAAACACAAACCGAAACTACCAATAGTCTAGACTTACTAAATAACTGATACATATATTTGTATTTGTATATAAATATACAAATCTATTAATTACAAAATAATGAACATCGCATTTTTCATAAGACATTTCACCGAACGCGGAACAGAGGTATCAATCTACGATTATGCACACTATAATGAAAAAATACTAAACAATAAAAGTTACATTATATGTTTTAACGAAACAGCCCAAAATAGAATCGGCCTACCATCGGACAGATATTCGTATGATAAATTCAACCAGCGATTCCAGATAATCGAAATCGATAGTATGGATGACATGCCTGACATAATAAATCGGTATAATCTCTCATTTTTCTATACACAAACACATGGACAGGGTGGGGATATCTATCCATTCAATAATAAAGCAATATGGGGTAACTGCAAAACCATAAAACACTGTGTATTCAATACACAATGTAACGAAGGAGATTTCTATATCAGTATCTCAACAGCACTAAATGAAAAAAATGGAACAAACATACCTGTAATACCATATATAGTATGTTTACCCGATTGCAATGAAGACCTACGACACGAATTAAATATACCCAAGGACGCACTCGTCCTAGGAAGATACGGTGGTGCAGAGGAGTTCAATATACAAATTGCACACCAAGCAATCGCCGAATATCTAGCTATGGACGAGAACGCATATTTCCTATTTATGAATACGAATGTATTTTATGAACACCCAAGGATAATCTATCTCCAACGAAATATCGATGTAATTTATAAAGTAAAATTCATCAACACATGCGATGCAATGATACATGCGAGGGCAATGGGTGAGACATTCGGATTATCTATAGCCGAATTCTCGATAAAGAACAAGCCAATAATAACCTGTCCTTGTGGAGATATAGAACATATCAAAATCTTAAAAGACAAGGCAATTCTATATAGGTCTAAGGACGAACTGATAAATATATTCCAGCGAATACGAAGATTCAGTGCCGATTGGAATTGCTATAGACAATACACACCGGAAAATGTAATGAAACTATTCAAAGAGCTCATATTCGCTAAAAAATCAATATATTATTTTAGTGGGTCTATATCAAAAACGACAAAATAACTACACCCGGGTTCCCTGATTGTGATGCAGGTGTAGAAGCGGAACCTCTCTGTCCACCAGCACCAGCACCATAACCAAGACCTGCGCGCGAAGTTCCCGTTCCACCAAAACCATAATAACCTCCACCACCATCAGAAGTAGTGGTTGTTCCCGCCTTACCACCACCACCAAATCCAGTAGAAGTCAAAACATACCCAGAATTGACCGTAATAGATGTAGAACCAGCCGAACTACCATTAGTGCCAGAACCAGAACCACCAGAACCACCATTGAAAGAAGTATAACCCGCAGTTGTTGCAGTTCCTCCAGCCCCTGCAGCCGTATGTGAGCTATTACCACCCGCCGTAGCAGTTGCTTGAGTAAACCCACCAATTACTAATACAGTATCACTACCGCTGGCGCGTGTTATTGATATTGTAGAACCACTAGCAATAGCTGCAAAAGTTCCAGTTCCAATCCCTCCTCCTCCAGCACCGTAGGATGGTGATGCACCAGAGCATGGTCCTGCAGTCCCCCCATTACCACAACAAATAAAACTAACACTCGAAAGAAGTATGTTTGTTGTAAGAGTGCAAGTATTCTCCGCAAATAGAGTCATATAATACAAATTTGTAGATGGATTTCGAACAATCGCGTATTTTATAGAATTACTACCCGTCAAAGCAAATGGCATTGTCTTAAATCCAACACCACTGAGATACGTAATCGTATCAGAACTACCAAATGGATATAATGTTCCAAAACTAACAAGACTTGGACTAGGAACACTATAAGTAACAAGTGAATTGAAACCTAAACATGGAACCAAACGCTCATCCAATAAATTGGTTAAACTATATCCCCCCATATTGAAATTCGTAGTAGCTATAAAAGTAGTTGGATTTGTAACATTCTTCGAGTCAAGAAGCTCAAATGGCACAATAATAACACATCCGGGTCCACCAAGACCAGGTGTTCCAGATACACCGACAGTATCACCATTTTTATACTTCGAGGCGCCACCTCCACCCGCCCCATATACCGTTGCATCTTGGCCTTTTCCATAACCAGTACCACCATCGGCAAGACCACCAAGTCCAGAAGTTCTACCTGCACCTCCACCCACAGCAGTAGTGCTACTCGGGGCAGAGGCACCACTAGCTCCACTACCTCCAATTACCGTAATCCCATTCAATGGTGCAGGAAAATAAGCTACCTGTGACGGATTACCTGCTACTGACGCAGCGGAACCAGTAGAAGAAGTTGTATAATTCGACGTTGCTCCAATTATAGAATCATAGGAAATTGCACTACCGAATCCAGTAGTTATAGTAGTGGAAGGCGAAGTATTCGATGCAACTAAACCATTAAAACTCGTAGTGCTATCTATAGAGTATGAATATGTTCCGACAGGTATCCAGCCATATGCAAGAATCATTTGTCCGGTCCCACCACCATACCCTCCATAAAAATAATATGTAGTTCCACCATATTTATCAGTACTAGTATTAGTAAACGGCGAAGCACCATTAAACCCCCGTTGGACCAATATTGCACAATAGGAACCGGCAGTGCCAATAGTAATCGTTCCTCCAGAAGTAGAGCTATATATATAACCCGTCACATTTGACCCGATAGTTGTAGTGGTCGGCGCAGGGGAACCAGATATACCAGATATAGGATTAATGGCATATCGAAGATTCAGTTTTGTTCCAATATCAGTATAATTTTCTAGTAATGACATAATATATAGTGTATTACATCATTTTATTTTTATTAATATAAACGATATGTGACATATCATGATATGTTCCTAGAAATACTAACCAACAGATACAGAGACAGAGGAATAGAAAAATGTTCAGAGTTTCTAGTCAATAGTATAAAATGTAATCAACAGTCGGTTTTCCACAACACCCCACCAAACCCTCAGCCAGAACTCTGGATAGCATTAAAAAAACACCGATGTCTAAAGAATTATATAGACAACCAATTCATGACAACCTCTATGAAACAAACAATTCTAGAGGATTTCACCAGCGCCCAGAGAACCTATACCGCCCTCATAAAGTTCTCCCAAATATGCAAAAAACGATTAGCGAAATCGACTATCGACACCGACCTATATATGAATCCCATCAACAAAAAACACATAAATAGTATTTGTATTCACCAGAATTCCACAAACTACTGGTTCACCGTAGGGGACCTCATCAATCATATAAATTCGGCACTCTCCAATTCACCATATTACTATGCAGACCCACTCGAGATTAAAAACCCATATACAAATATCCCATTTACAGATGCACAATTATACACAATCTATTTCAAAATCCGTGCGAGCACATTCCTGTTACCGATTCTCTTCCATAATTTCTTTTTATGTGGCTTCGACCTGGTCCAGTTCCGACTGAACAATGAAACTGAAATCCGGGAGAACTTCATAAAACGCCATATTTATATGGGAGATGAGGATGTGCTATATGGCGAAATCACAAGCATGATTTTTACATCGAGACGGCGAAAGCGATTAATGCGCATCCATCCAGAAATACCCAAGAACGAAGTCATCAAAATAATGAGACCATATCTATATTTATATATGGTAGCCAGTTATCATGTATGTGGTCTGGAGAAAACGGCAATCGCAACTGACATATTATGTAAAAAATTAACCGATTTTTTCGAATTCAATCCCCAATTTGGTAGAATCATATACCGTAAAGGGCGCTTACACAAATTCAACCTCGAACATCCAAAATTTGGAATGGCCGATGCAAAACAATCACTATCAAATACATAAAAATAACCATAAAAATAAAAAATACCATTCACAAAATGGTATTTTGTTTGGTTTCTGCATTCTACTTGAAAGGAAATGCTGCTAGAATACACCCAACTCCACAATATATTATATATATTTTCTTTATATAGGTAAAATGAGTATTACATTATATTTAGAGCCAATATTGGACCCATTCACAAAAGAATATACGAATGTTATCACAGTCGATAGATATCCGGAAGTAGGGGCACTACGCGATTTAGTGAAACAGCAGCGCATACCCGAGTTATCCGAATTCAAGGCATCAAAATCAACGAAATGTAAAAACATAGTAACGGCACCGGGTGACAGAAACTGCAACTTGGTCAAAGAGGATATTCCATTTTTACTGACGTATTTACAGAAGAATGGATATACGATTGAGACAGAACTTACGAAACTGTATAAACACGAGAACCTCATATGCATTGTAGGGGAACCTACTTAGGGGAACCTACGGTTCCCCTATGACCCCTCCCTTAAGAAAACCACGGTTCTCGAAAACTAAGTTTCCATATGCGCTATCCATATGACCCCTCCCTTAAATTTAAGGGAGGGGTCATAGGGGAACCTACGGTTCCCCTAATTTTTATAAGACTATATAATAATAAATGGAACCAAAATACGATTATATAATTATAGGAGGTGGTCTGGCCGGCCTATATACTGCCTATAAAATCAACCAGACGGAACCCAAAGCGAAACTCCTAATTTTAGAGAGAAACAGGCAAATGGGTGGACGCATCGACACAATCAACCATAAATTGGAAGCCGGAGCAGGCCGCTTCCATGACCATCACAAGCTATTATTAACACTTATAGATGAACTCGGGCTAACAAATAAAATTCAACCAATATCCAGTTTCGAACATTTTGCACCAATAAATAGTGGTAAGATATACGATTGGAAACCGATTGATGCTATCACGACCAAAATATCCAAACCACCACTACAACAAATACCAAATGACCAAACATTCCTACAATATGCGAGAACCCAACTAACCAAAGACGAAATCGACCTACTCACCAATTTCTTTGGATACTCGACGGAGCTGACAGAAATGAACGCACGTGATTCTATAGGACTTATGAAGCGCCATTTCAACAAGAGTCGGCAGTATTATGTGATGAATGGTGGACTATCGCAAATCACGGAGCGACTCATCGAGAGAATCGATGCACAGATGTTGACGCATCGACGGGTAATCAATATTATGGGGGGTGAAACCCCCCATACGCCCCCCAATAATAAAGATAATAACAAAGAACCTGATGTAAATGTGGGGCGTATAACCCCCAATAACAAAGAACCTAACGAAAATGGGGGGCGTGCGGGGGGTGAAACCCCCGCATTTATAATAGAGTGTGAAGGAATCAAACAAAAATACACCGCGAAAAAATGTATCTGTGCATTAACAAAAGATACATTATTAAAACTCCCCATATTCGAGCCAATCTATCCGATGCTCCGTAAAATCCAAACACTCCCACTCTGCCGTATCTATTCACAAGTCCCCGACCTACCAACAATAAAAATCACCACCAACAACAATCTCCGCATAATAATCCCTATAGACGAAAAAACAGACACCGTTATGATGTCATACACCGATAATAACTACGCCAGATTCTGGAAAAAGATGCTGGACGAAAAGGGCATGGACGCAGTCAACAAAGAACATAAACGACTTCTGGAACAAACACTAAATCATGAGGTCCAGATGCCAAAGAAGACACAAGTCTTCTATTGGGAACATGGAGTCGCCTATTTCTCACCAGGGTTCGATAGTAAAACGATGCCGAAACAGATTATGTATCCATTCAGAAACATACCATTATACGTATGTGGAGAGAACTATTCCGAAAAAAATAATCAATGGATGGAAGGAGCATTAGATACAAGCGAATATATATTGAAGTTATTATGGAGACGATGAGGGAGACTTCTTGCGTGTCTTAGGTGTGCTAGGATGAAAAGGACTTCGAACCTCGAACGGAGGCGAATCACCACTTTCACTTGCAGCTTTTATTTGTCGTAGAGCTTGTTGAGCAACGTTTCCATTAGCAGAGCCTTCTCCATTTTCTTCAAGAATTTTATTAAGTTTTCCAATGAGGGTAGGTATTATAGCCGATTTAATAACGGTTTTATCTAACATATATGCTTGTATAACAACTATGTTGGTTACAGCAATCTCAAGCATAGCATTCTGCACATCCACATTTAATTTGCCAACAGATTTAATGATGGTCTGAACATGTTTATCAAACACCTTTTCAGCATTACCACCACGCTTAACCTTACGAGTATTTCGCTTATTGCGCTTATTTTTAGCTGGCATTTTTATTTGTATATAATATTCAAATATAAAATTACTAATCTAAATTCAATAAATCAACAACAACCTGCTCCGGCTTCACTAACTGTTTTGTCAAATAGTCAATAGTCAAACACTTGTTTTGTAGCTCCTTATCAAGCTTCGCAATAATCAATCGCTGATTTTGTATAGTCTGTTGCAATTGTTCATTCTCTAAATAATAGTTAATCTTATTCGTGTTTAGACCCGACAACCACTTCTGATGAGTTTTGGACTTGATATGCGCCGAAAAACTCACATTTGATTCATAAAACTTATCCTTACGCGAGCCACATGGACAAGTCAGACCCTTCTTGAAAGATGGAATTCTATCTACGTAATTTCCCATATCATCTACACTGGGAGCATATACATCAGGTTCGACTACGAGTTCCATTATTGTTTTTTTGGTTTTATTATCCAAAATCAAAACCATAAACGAATCAATTTTATAAAATAATATGAATATCAATTTGTATAAAAATATATACATAATAAATATAATGCTCCCCATCATTCGAAACGTAACTATTCCCATTTGCCGCCTATGTAAAAATCTCATCATGGATACCAAATATCCAACAGAATATAATTTAGCCCGGTGCAAGGCATCTGGACAACAATGCATGATTTCAGGAGAAATCAAATATGACTACGCGGATTATTCGAGGCGTAATTTCATATTATGTGGAGATGAGGCTAAGTTTTTTGAGAAGAAGCCATAATAAACACTTCATTATGTTTGAATGCACAATCAAACTTGTAGCCATTATTGGTCAATATTTTCCGACAAGCTTCATCACGTTCTGTATCTTGTCCAAGCATCTCAATTAATATTACATCAATCGGAATGGAAAAATCCCAGGATTGCAATACTTCCAATTCATGACCCTCGACATCCAGCGATAGTAAGTCAAAATGTGTATATGGCGTGCTTCGAAGTAGTTCCGTAAATGTCTTCGGTATAATCTGAATCCGGTTTTGTGCGTATTTATTCAAATCTGGGTTATCAAACCAAGCTCCAATATGCGATTTAGCCAATGTATTTTCTACACCAGATATAGCAGATTCTATAGTAGACTCGAAATAACGGAACATCTGTGGCTCATCTAAACAACTTACCAAATTATTAAACAACAAATTATTAGGTCTGTTTTTAACAAGAGATTTGAATTGAATCGGATGTGGTTCAATCAGTACACCAGACCAACCGAGTTGGTCCTCGAAATACTTCGTATTGGAAAACAACACGCCATCGATAGCACCCAATTCAATATAAGAACCATTACGTTTGTTATCGAAATAGCGGTCATTCAAAAAGGCATCTTCACCACATTGAGAGAAATATTTACGAGTAACAGGATTAGGATGAACTGGTTCCTTTACACGAAGATTGAATAAAAACATAATTTATATATTATGTTTATATATATGAGTGGATTTGCATCCGCATCCGCATCCGCATCCGCATCCGCATCCGCATCCGCATCCGCATACACACCTACATCTGCACCCAAAAATGTATACTACGTATACGGCAGGTTTAATCCACCACATAAAGGTCATTTCGACATGATGCTTGCAACCTTACAACGTGCCAAAGCTAAGGGAAACATGGTTCTATTTTTATTAGGAAATGGTCCTTCTGGAAAACTTGCGGAGAATCCATTGAAATTCGACTTAAAACATGACATCATCACACAATATTTAGCTGCTGCAGGTTATGTAGATGGAATAGATTATAAATTGATAGAAGTAGAAGGTGGAAAATCAGTAGGGTCTATATTGCATTATTTAATCGGACATGATATGGAAATGGGTATTGATACAAAATCGAAAGAAAATGAAAGAGGATATGTGGGTCCAGACTTCGAAGGACGGTATACATTAGTCCACGTGGCGGGTAATAAAGGACCAAAAGAAGGTGAAACACCTGGACAGAATGATGAAGAAAAGTTAAGATTTATGTCGGTCTCGCTTTCTAAACATAATATAAATATTGGAGAACCATTTGTAATACCTCCGGCAGAAGCGGTAGCCGGAGTCCCTATGTCGGCCAGTATTGTTCGAAATGATGCACGAAGCTTAAGTGAGGATGACTTTACTGCAAAATATTCCGAAATTTATGGAGATAATACTAAGGATGTTTATAAAGCTATACGAAAGGCAGCTACAAGCATGAGCACGAAAACAAAGACGGTAAAAGTAGCAAAGAAAACTCAACCACCGAGTGCAAAATATAAAGCTAAAACAAAAAATAAAGGAGGAACTAAGAAGCGTAAAACATTATACCATCGCAACATATTGTAAGACACCAACCAAATCCACAGACTGTTCAACACCCATAATAATATATTCATGTGGATGACCCGTAATAAACGACGCCTCCTTCAACAACTCTACCGCCGCCTCCGTCTTCGATGCAGTAGGATGCTCAACATATGGACGAATCCTGTCAATAATATCCGTAAACGAATCCACAGAAGATGCGACAATCCAAACGGGTGTCTGACAAGCCAACATAAATCGTTGTGGACCGGTCTGTGCACGGAGAATCGCACCACCAATCGCACTAAACTTCGTGGTCTCCCATCCAATATCCACAATCGGTATTTCATTTTCGTTTCCGGTAGCAATACCAACGAGCTTATCGGCCCAGTTCTTGTTTAGCCACTCCGCATTCCGGTCGCTCATCAGAGCCTGCGCAACAAACTTCTCCACTGGAATCAGTAGTGTCGCGGTCTTATAAAACTCCTCGAACTTCTCGGCACATTCAGCACGCTCGGCGTTATCACTTCGAGTGAATGCTTTCTTCTGACGTAACAAAGTCGCAATTGGCACTGTATATGGTTCGATATCCAGCCATCGCCGAGCACACTGCTTCACTTGGACCGTATCGAGCTCCGAATTCAGCATAGAAATCATCTTCCTATACGCACGGTGATTCACCTTACCACCGAACATGAGAATCCACTGGGCGACCATGCGCTCAAATAACCAGCCATAGCGACTCTTCTCACGTGGCGCCCACTTGGCGGCGAACGACATGATTTCCCTACCACACGGCCTAGGAACCAGTGTATCGGGGCTCGCCTTCTTAATCTGGATATACTGGAACATTGCCTTATTCCATGCGAGACGGTCCACATTCAACTGATGGTTCAATAATCCTATAGCACACTCAATGATTTTCTCAGCATTCAGGTCATTGGTTTGTTTCACGTATGCACACAAATATTTGATATCGGCCCAGCTACCGATACCAGGTGTAGCTGAAATATACCGAAGTGCCTGAATTGCCTGAACAGGGTAGTATCGATACCAAACACAAATCATCGCATACGTAAGGTCACGCTCACCGAGGCCATGAGTATAGTCACGTGTATGGGCAATGAGACGATACAACAGAGAAAAATCATCTGTATTTGGTTTAACACATGATAACAAATAATCTAAATCGGGTTGGATAAGAGAACCACGCTTTAGCGAACTATAAAACGCTTGAATCTTATCCAAAACTGCAATTGAGTTTGAGATAGGGACTGATGCTTCCGCCATTATGCTTTTTATAATACTAAATGCTTATATTCTTTCGCGTTTTATTAAACTTACTATAGGTGACCTTCTTGGTGATTTTATTTTTATGTCTGTCTATTTTGTTGTCTTTCCGGAGAACCGGTTTGGGTGGAATACATGTTTCCGCCGGAACCTCCTCAAATAGAAAATATACAGCATTCATATCATGGAATATGAAAATCGATGGACTAACAACAATATCCTCGAGAAGTGGTATTGGAGTAATAAACCGCGCACTCACTTCAGATTGAGAGAACGCCTGCACCTGACTTGGCTCTAAATCAACTAAAAACATCCAGGCATCCTTGAACGTATACTTGAAATTTGTTTTCTGAAAACGCTTTTCCTGGATGAGTCGGAGAACCCGTTCCTTCGATATTTTACCATCAATAACTGATATATCTTCGGTTGTAATTTGTTCAATATACAAGTTACGATTCATGTATAAAAAATAACACTTGATGGAATCTGCAACTTCACGTGTATAATTTTCTTGTATGGTTAATAGTTTTTCCTCTTTCTCAATCCAAGACATTAGTTAAAATTTAGTAGGATTTTAGTTTTACGCATCGAACGCAAGAAGGGGGGCTCCCGCCCCCCTTTAACCCCCTCTTAAATAGAAAGATATGAAAAGTGTAACACGTTCTCTTAATTTGGGTTATAGTTTTATACCCAAATTCAAGAGGGGTTTAATGGGGGGCCGAGAGCCCCTTTATAAACCAAGTAATTGATATAAAGACAGCTCACATTCTACTATGTCTCAAAACCGCATATGAATATTTAAAAATTTAATAGCATAAAAAATAAAACGACAAAAATACAAATACTTGAGGCAGGAAAATTGATTCACTCGAATCAAATTTCAAAAAACCAATAATCAATGGAATCAATACTATGTATACCCAGAATGGAAATGAACACACCTAAGCAGTACATATTTTCAACACTATGTAAACTGAATTGGGGGCACATCTCCATACTCAACGAAATCCCACTCCGTAACGAACCTACGCAAAAGCGTATTCTGATAAGGGTAAAGTGGGACCCTAACGCATCCGAATATAAAAGTAGGATTCTGAAGGGCGATAGCGTAAAGTTGGTGCATAATATCAATTCACCCTGGTTTTGGAAAATCGTGTTAGGCAAATCATAATGCCAGATGTTTATATATAATACTATTTGTGTCATTATGTGTCGGTTCTACAAATGAGAACCACCGATATGTTTCCGCGTTTTTAATTTCCTTTACAAATATGGCCTCGATTTCGTTATACACGTTTTTATGTTGTATAATCTCATCTTTCAGCTTATCCTTCGAACTCAGTAAAAATGCATACCGTGTTTTTTTACGTTCACCTTCCCCTCCCTTCTGCCGAATATAGCGAATTTCGTTTTTGATATCCTTATATCGAATTATCAAATTCCGCTTACAGGTCTCCACATGCTTTATAAATGAAAAGATATTTATATGGCTAATCACAGGAAACAGAAGTTTCATTGCGATCGGAATATGCACCGAAGTCTGAACCTCCGATATCTTCTGTTCAAACTCGACAATTTTCGATGCAATCAATTCGTTCTGTTCCACATCATTACGCGCTGAAAGATATTTACTATTTGCCAAATTCAGTGAGGTATGCAATCGGTCATATTGATTCGCAGAGAACAAGAATGAGCTATACATCGATTCCAGTTTAAAATAGTTAATCAGTGACACGAATAATATAATCAGGGCATTCATCGCGGAAATAATCGCACCACTCCATTTATATCCCATGATAAATGGCGCAATCAATGTGCTCGACGAAGACAAAACTAATACAGGTATCATGAGCATATTCAAACTATATTTCGTATAGTTACTCGAATATAGGTAGACATTCTTCTGACCATTCAAATATGTCACGAGAATATCGAGTTCGTTGGAATTCGAGTTGTATTGGTCAAATGAGCGTGCAACATCAGCATAGGTAAGCTTACGAAATTTTACAGATTCGATATCATCATCACTATTACTATTACTATTACTAAATTGCTCCAATGCCAAATTTAACTGGTTCATAAAATGCGCATCCGTTTTTTCTTCAATTTCCGAGTCACTCATACTAATAAAATTGAAAATAATATTTAATCACATGAATAACGTAAAAAGAGAACAAAAAAACAAAAGCAAAATGGAAATCGAGAAGATAAAGCGCGAGCGGATATGCATAACCCAATACAAACGGGAAATGAAAAACTACATACTGACATCGCGATTCAATGACTCCACATGGTCGGAAAATAATAGCTTTCGCAAGCGAAATGGTAAGCACGGGTGTGTATACTGCGCACCAATAATGGTGTCACATGAAATACCATACGACTCTATCATGTTTATCCTGGAAATGAATAATGACACAAATAAGATAATGGGAATCGGTATGGTCCGTAATCATCCAATACAAAATTATTATAATGTATATCAGAACAACAATTTCAACCGCTATGTATACACGGGCAAATACCGGATAGACCGGAGTAAACTGACAGAAGAAGAGGAGACCGTGATGAGAGCATTCGACATTCTATGTTTCACGGGTAATAAACATATGAAGCGCGGCCAGGGACTGACGGCATTCCCATTCGATACTTTATGTCGTTGTGCGTATAACAAAGTCGATTTAGTTGAATTCATAACAGATATGTTTAAAACAAGAATTACGAATCAAGAAATATAAACATATTATGTATAAGTTATCACCCATGGAAGATATTTATAATACTGCGAGTTATTCAGACCAGGAATTATATGCGATTTTAGACCTGGTGAATCCGACAGACCGAGAATTGGAAGCAAAGATTCTACATATGATATGGAAATACGAGAACTTTGGTAATACATCAGGTGACCGCCTTGTGCGTTTTTTTAAGGAAATATATGACCATTTTTTTGAAGAACCGGTAATTTTGGAGGGATTCACAGAATCGGCACCGACAGCATCGACAGCACCAGCATCAGCATCAGCATCAGCATCAGTATCAGCATCAGCATCAGCATCAGCATCAGCATCAGCACCAGCACCAGCACCAGCACCATTAAATTATACAAATGATTTATTGAATCCAGTATTCAAACAAACCACAACACGTATCGTAAGCATTGACAGTCAGTATCGTAACAAATCATCAATATCAACCGATTATACGTTCAATCTCTCGACCCCACTGAAAGATGTTGTGAATTTGAAATTATACTCCATTCAAATACCATATACATGGTATACAATCAATAGTAATTTCGGAAGTAATTTTTTATATTTAAAGGGTCAATCCTCAGGAATAACTAGTAGCGACTTCGATATAAAGGTGGAAATTCCTGTTGGTAATTATACAGCTCCAGAACTGATAGATGCGGTTAATCTATCATTTCAGCAATTGAAAACGAATCCAGAATATACGGATATAAGTTTCGGTAATACAATTGTTACGTATGATTATGCCAATTCAAAAACGACAATAAAAACGGATATTAAAAAGACATATACAGAGTCAGATTATATATTTAGTTTCGGGAAATGGACGTCACCAAATACTACAAGTGGGAATTTAATTGATAGAACAACATCTATACCATCATTTCTGGGATATAATTACCAAGAATACGACACTGATGTTCTTAAATCACAAGCAATTTTGCCGATACTGGCAAATTCGGCAGCCGATAATGTAGTGAGTCGCTATTCCTTGACAAATTTAAATAATTACGTCGACGTAATTTATTATACTGGAACTGAATATATAACCGACCCTTCAAATTGCACCGTATTGGCTACCATCCGAATAAAACTAAGTCTATCTACGGGAAATTATTCGCGGTTACAATTATTCAACAATTTGAATACCCAATTGGCATCTAACGTAAATTTGATAGATTCATCAATCAATCGTTTAGATATTTCTGACCCTCTTAATGCTCAATATAATAATTCCTATTATAGCTTAAAAATAAAGCTAAATCGCGCAGTTATACAACCAATCGCAAATTCTAAAGTCGCTATCGTATTTCCACCAAATGATATCAACATATGGTATACAACAACATCTGCATTTGTATTTAGTAACCGTTCCAATGAATTAAGTAATATAATTGCCGAATCTGCTGCACCACAATCAATCATCACAATCAATTCAAGTCCGTATATAGTATTTAAATGTAAAGCATCCGGATTTAATGGAAGAACCACAACGGGTAATATAATCGGCGATGTTTCATTGAATGATTATACGATTGGTAACATAGTGAATTCAGATTACACATTGAATGGCTATACTGCAGAGATAAACCGTGTATTAAAATTACCGAATACTATAGTGAATACAAATAATACACAATTATCGATAGATAATTCAATTAGTAATTTGAACATAGATATTTATAAAAATTTTCAGGAAAATTCGTATATATTAGATAAGACACAAAGCACATTCTTGTTGGATAATCGTGGATTTTCTGCTGGTGATGTCAATCTACAAATCGGTGTAGATATATCTGGAAGTCAATATGCAAGTGGAAACTATGATATACCAGCTAACTCGAATATAATTGTAATTAAACCAAAACAAAACACGGCAAATAGGTTTATTAATCCATATATAATAAAAAATACAACACGTTTACAAACGAATAGCACAACGGAGATTGCAGCCCGAATAAACAATTTGTTTAATACATTTAGCGATGAAACTGGTGTGCGTGTTCTAGCTGGTTCAACGATAACATTCACACCTGTATTGACAAACACCTTTATAACATTACGTTTAATTGTCAATAAGTATCTTACAGAAGAGGATTTTATAGTCGAATTCGTTGACCCATCCGCCAACTCAGTATCATCAAAAATAGTATCCTGTATGAGTAAACAAAAATTGGCATATTCGGATGATGATGGTGTAAATTGGACTGGTATTGACCAAAGCACTTTCCCGGACCGTGTAAACAGTATCCATGGAAACAATTCGGCATCTGGTGTAAAATGGGTTGCTTCCGGACAAGGGGGTAATACACTCGCATCATCTACTGATGGAATAACTTGGACTGGACGTGGCAACAGCATTTTTAGTGTAAGTAGTAATAAGGCTGCATGGAATGGAACAATATGGTTGGCCACAGGCGAGGGCACTAATACTCTGGCGAGGTCAACTGATGGTATCAACTGGACTGGATTAGGAACCGTTACTTTTACAACGAGAGCAACAGGTATTTCATTCAATGGAAATATATGGGTTGCATCAGGCGAAGGAGCAAATACACTAGCTCAATCTCTTGATGATGGTATCACATGGACTGGATTCGGAAATACCATATTTTCGACGAGTGGAAAGGGAGTTTTATGGAATGGTTCCAAATGGGTTGCAACTGGTGAGGGAATAACTCATACATTGGCCACATCACCGGATGGTAATGTCTGGACTGGATTAGGAAAGACGATATTTACATCTAGAGCAAACGATGTGGCATATAATGGGACTACGTATATTGCGGTAGGTGAAGGCACTAATACAATCGCCAAATCATCGAATGGAACAAATTGGACTGGATCGGGCACCGTGACATTTTCTACTGCCGGTTATGGTGTTACGAATAGCACATCTGGTGGATTCATTGCAGTAGGTGAAGGGGGTAATACTATTGTTAGGTCAACCGATAATGGCACAGCATGGACTGGATTATCTATACCGACTTTCATAAATGCTTCGTATGGAATCGGATGGAATAAAGCTAGTCGCATAGTGGCGTCTATAAATACAAGTGAGTTTGCGTATTCAAATGATAATGGTAATACATGGAGTAGTTCAGTTCAATCAACTATATTTTCTGACAAAGCCAATTCGGCAGCATATGATGGTAACATATGGGTAGGACTAGGACAAGGCATCACCAATACCCTAGCAACATCTACCAATGGAATAACATGGACAGGACGTGGGAAATCCATATTCTCCACAAGCGCAAACAAAGCCGCTTGGAATGGTAACATATGGGTGGCTACAGGAGAAGGAACTAGTCATACGTTGGCAAAATCGACTGATGGTATCAATTGGACAGGGTTAGGCAAATCCACGTTTTCAACGAGAGCCAAAGGAATAGGATGGAATGGAAATTTATGGGTTGCTACGGGCGAAGGCGCTGGTAATACATTGGCTTGGTCACCCAACGGAACGAATTGGAATGGAATTGGTAAAACAACATTTTCGACGAGTGGAACCAGTGTGCTATGGAATGGATACATATGGGTAGCAACGGGAGAAGGCACTGGTAATACAATAGTATCTTCATATGATGGTATTAATTGGACATATGCATTAACAAACCCTCTCGAAATAAAAGCAAATGATGTTGCTTGGCATGATATAAAATCAACATGGGTGGCTGTAGGCGAAGGAGCCACACATACGATAGCCACTTCATATGATGGGCTTACGTGGAACGGACAGAACAAAACTGTATTTACCACTCGAGGAAGCGCTGTTTCTATTAGTGGTTCTGGTCAATTTGTTGCGATGGGTGAAGGGGGAAGCACGATAGCTACATCAGTTGATGGAGCTACATGGATTACAAGGTCATCAACCAATTTTATGCATCCGGGTTATGGATTAGGATGGGATACAAGAACACTTGGAAAAAATCCGGTATTTTTTGACGTTAGTAATTCGTGGGTTTCCAGTTTAAAACTGGATAAATCAGTATATACTTTGAGTGATCCGGAATATAATATATCAACACTTGGATGGTCTCGTATTACCGGAACAGACTTTCTGGCTACAGATACAATTTACGTAACAGAGGAAAATGATATGAATTTAATAACTATCGCACCAAACGCTGTTGGTATTACAACAAGTAACAATGCAAACACTTTGTATTTACGCATACCTGCTCCTCAGACATACACCAGAGACCAATTAATAACAGCTATTAACACCGCGTTTTCGACCACACAAATATCAAACGGTAACCAAGCTATTGCATCAAATTCACTAATCAAAGTTATCCAATCTGCCGGAAATACCGAGTTTATACAAATACGCCTGAATATAAATAAAACATACACGTCGTCGGATTATAAAGTGGTTTTTTATGACCCATCTAGTTTCGTTAAAAGTTGCCTAGGAGCCGCGAATAGTTCAAGAAATGCATCATGGGATTCGACACTCGGGTGGATTTTAGGTTTTCGCGAATCTACCGAATATGATTTATCCATAAACTCTTCAATAACCGGTGATAATGTCGTGAGTGTGAATATTTATAACTATTTCATGATATTGCTAGACGATTTTAATAACAGTCACATGAATGATGGTGTAGTTACTACTACCAAAGCGGAAACAGATATTAAATTACCATCATATACAAATCGCGCACAAAGCGCAATAGACCCTGTTACAGGTAATGTTATAGTATCTAGTATTTCAACCAATGGAACGCCACTTACTCAAAGACAATTATACGCATCACAAGCATCCGTCGACCAGAAAAAGACTACATTATCTACAACAAAATATTCATCTGGACCATTTGCAAAGAATGTGTTTGGACTAGTTCCGCTACAAATATCAGGACAAGTTAATAATACTGTATACGTTGACTATGGCACGGCGCTACAGGACCAACAACGGAATTATTTTGGACCAGTGAATATTCAGAGAATGTCAGTAAAACTAATTAATGACAAGGGCGAAACAGTCGATTTAAATGGTGCAAATTGGTCATTCTCGTTTATTTGTGAGCAGCTATACCAAAATAATAGGGCGTAAGTATATAAAAATGATTTATTATTTAGACTCGGTTGGATTCTATGGACCATTAATACTAGCATTCATAAACATCGCGTATTTATGGGGTCGTGAGAGATATCAAATCGCATATTTATTATTCTTCTTATTAAACACATTTTTAAATGGGATACTGAAGAATATTATACAGGAACCCAGACCTACTGGGCAAATATATTTCAATGAACATGATATCAAACCAGATGATAAAATAAAAACCTATGGAATGCCATCAGGACATGCACAATCAACCGGTTACTCAATCGCATTTTTGTATCTAGTTACACAATCGCCTGCGCTCTTAATATGTTCGGTATTCATAGGTTCTCTGACTTTATATCAGCGATTCAAATATAGACGACATAGCATATCACAACTATTTGTAGGTTTGTTTATTGGTTCCGCATTTGCAAAAGTAACGTATACCTATTTAGTAAAGCCAGAATAATCTACCCAGATTATATATACATGTCGCAAAGTGATTATCTTAGATTCAAAAAGACATCGAGATTATTAAAGGACCAGGCTGATTTTGACTCAGTTCTCGCTCCAAGTGATTATATTGCCGGTAAGGACTTCAATTTAGAGACGACAGTAACAAATAGTAAAACGACATACAATAGCCTGACGCCTAGTGGTAGACAAAAGGTGTTCGGTATGGAGAGAACAACTGGTGGAAATTGTCCAACGTTCATACTATGCACAGGAACAAATGCTAGAGCGAATCGTGTGGCGCTAACTGGTAATCAGACGGTGTGCTTCCCTGTTCTGAAAGCAGCTGGTCGCTCAGTTCCGTCGGTGAAGCCAACCGCGGCCAAAGATTCGCAGTTCTTGAAACCCAATTTCAATTCGTATGTTCGTAAGAATTATAGAGTCCGGTGCGAATGCAATGATACGACATGTGTTGGAAGCCAATCACGCACATGCAGGCTCAAATATGGTTGCACATGTGGTTAAGTTAATAATCCAAATATATTTTATAATCAAATTATATAATATATGAGTCAATCAATTTATTTCGATAATAAAGAGTTGTTCACTGGACCCAAAGTGAATCAATATGGTAGTCATATGTTAATGACAAATGTAACCAAGACTAGGAAATACAAATACGTAAATATAGACACGAAGTTTAGAGATGAGTATAATTCAAACGTTACATCCGATTATAATGTTACTCTTCCGGAACGAATTACAGATGTCCGTAGTATATCCGTAACGAATGTGGAGATTCCTATAACATTTTTCAATATTTCGGAGAACCTTGGTAATAATGCGATGAAAGTGGGGTCGATTGTGGTTGTGGTTCCCGATGGCGAATACACGGCAGCTGCATTGGTGGCTGCACTGGAAGCCAGGAAAACCGCGCTATCACTGGCAATTACATTTACCACTGCCGATAATAAAATCACCATTACTGCAAACACAGGAACGTTCGCTATTGATTTCGGTGTAGATTCTATCGGTGGGTTTGCCAAATACAACTTCAAATCGAGATTGGGATGGCTCATGGGGTTCCGAAGCCAGACATATTCGATTAGTAGCTCGGGCACGACTACCATGACATCGGAATTTTTGGTCGACTTATCTGGTCCGCGCTATCTTTATTTAGTGATTGATGAATTCACGGGTAATGGAAACCAGAAGTCATTTGTTTCGCCTCTTCCATCGTCGGTCATCAATAAAAACATTCTGGCTAGGGTCCCATTGAATAAACAGACATATCCGTTTATGAGTGTTCTCCCAATGGGTCTTTCGACGGGTCTTCTGTCGGACGTTCGCTCATATACTGGTAAGGTTGATATTCAGAAGTTGAATGTCCAACTCGTGAATGAGAACGGCATCACGATGAATCTGAATGGTGCGGATTTCTCGTTCTGTTTAGAAATCGAACATGAATAAAAATATACTTATATTTCAGATACAAGTATGTTTTATGAAATCGCAAGCAAACTCGCGTCAGAGTCGCTATTGAGTTTATACCCAGTTATAGTGAAGAATATCGCCATACCATTCGAAATGAAATTATGGAGTCGATTTTTTACATATGTGGTGATTTCAATGTTCTTCATTAACCCATCATATATCCAGTCAAATTTGGTATCGCTTGATGGTATTCTGTTGTCGGTCGTGACCATTGCACATGTTTACACATCCTATAAAGGATTCATGTTACTAGAGAGTGGCATTTCATATACCCTATTTTATTTATATCCAATAATGATTCTATTGATGTCGGGAGAACCTATACACCCAATTATGATTTTATCGATTTTGGGTGTATATTTACTATATTCGGAAAATGAAAAAAAAGAAAAAGAAAAAGAAAAACTAACAAACAAAGAAAAAACTAAGGATGAAGAAGAAAATAAACTCAATGGTGTGATTATGATTTCTCTCGCCGCATTCACCGAGGCTCTAATTTACTTTATAATAAGACGTCTGAAAACAACCAACAATTGGAACCATATTTTCCTTTCCTACTTCCCAGGTTCTCTTCTATTGACTGGATTCCTATACAAACAAATAATAAAATCGAACAGTCTCGTATCGCTTTCATTAGGGCTCAATGGTGTTATAGGTCTCGTCGGGTATTTGCTGAGATTCTTTGCAATTTCGAGACTTGAACCATCCATATACGCTCCATTATCGTATTTCGGAGTTATAATGGCCTATGTGTATGGAATTCTTATAAATGGAGAACAAATAACACTCACCAAGGTTCTCGGGTCTCTCTGCATAATCATACCAAACTTATTCCTTCATTGACGCGGCTTCACACACCAGGTCGCTAATTCTTGGGTCTTTTTCCAATAAATCTACCATGGTATTATATTGTTCTCCTCTATCAGGCACTGTAAAGTTTCCCATAAAAAAATCATTAATATTCTTTTTGTTCATTCTATTCAATCGTTTTAAGTAATTTATAAATATAGTTCTATCTACGCCGGATGATTCTATAAGTTGATACAAATACGGTTTTTCTTGGTGATGCTTTACATCAGTTGTCGTAACGGAACCTTCGCTCAATGGCGTAGGCTTGTTATATGGTTTACGTTCGATTTGTGATTCGGTTTCTGACAAAGGTCCATAACGAAGACTATCAGAATCCAATGCAGTGCTCTGTGATTTAGTGGATTCATGAGAATAAGGGAGGAAGGGTGCCGATTTGGACCTGATGGGCGCAGATTTGGACCTGATGGGCGCAGATTTGGACTTGCGATGTGTAGATTTGGACTCTAGGGGTGCAGATTTGGACTCTAGGGGTGCAGATTTGCTTCCTATCTTCTTTGTTACCCTATTTTTTCTACGATTATCCATTATATATAATCATCATATAAAGTTACAAACCATCAATATATTTCTTAATCTGGTCAACGGGCTTCCAGCCAAGTTTTTCGAGTGCATCGTCATGTTCTCTAAGTGTCGTCCTATAATTTCCAGGCGCATCAGGCAGATTTTTACAGGAACATAGAGAACCGAATCTTTCTAAAAACATGCCATATAGCTCATTAATCGAATAATTCACACCAGTTCCCAATTCCCATGCATCCTCATGGTAGACATCGGTATCCATGATTTTCACAAGACCATCCACAATATCACTTATATATGTGAAATCGCGACGTTGTTCTCCATCTCCAATGATTGTTATAGGTTCTTTATAAAGAATCTGGCGTCGCCAAACTCCAATCACCGTGGCATAGTCTCCGTCCATGATTTCATTTGGTCCATAGACATTATAAAACCTCGCAATTTGAGTTCGAAGTCCAAATGACCTCTTATACATTTTGCATAACTCCTCCCCTAAATATTTACTCATCGCATACGGCGATTTTCTAGGGTCGTGCCATCGAGAAGACGAACCCGCATAAATGACTTTCGCACCAATTGTTCTCGCAAATTCGAGAACTGCCTCCGTTCCAACCACATTCGATTTGAATGTATCAGATGGTCGGAGAAACGATGGTTGAATACGGGCGAGGGCAGCAATATGGAAAATGACATCAAAATCACGGTCTATCGACGCTGTATTTATATCTACCAAATCATAGTGAAAATACTTACATCCATAAAATTCATTATGCACACTTCCAGTCGAATAGTTATCTAATGAATGGACTATATGACCATCACGTATAAGACGCAAAATAAGATTAGAACCGATAAATCCGACACCACCGGTAACTAGAATTTTCATATTATAAGATAACTTATATTATATTATGAAAGAAACATCGCACTACTTTTTTGTGTTGGTGCTATGCAAAATTGATTCGCATTTTTTACTATAAAAATAAAAACACTTAACCAATAACTCACGAGTTAAAACAAAATGTCTACTACCAAACAGCAGCGCTACACAGCGATTGTCCGCGATTACGAGCACATGTATGGAGCTCTAGAGAATGAGACCCCTACCATGTTTGTCATCACGGGTCCGTTCAGGAAACACATACACGAACAGATGGACAACTTCGAATTCAACCGTAACTTACTAGTCGCAGTATTCGCGGTGTTCATGCTGGCGCCCACCTGGATGTCGATTGCGTTCACGATTGTGTCGGCCCTAATTTATATTGATAGGAGTCAGAATGTATTCGATGGTGAGATTCTTGATATCAACGGACGTCAGATTGGCGTGGCGATTCCGAGCCAAGAAGAGGAGGGAGATGGAGAGGCCAGAAATTTCAAGGAAACAAATGACGAGAAAAAGTTGGACGACGCACTGGAACGCGCGGGATTGAAACCAAACACAATGACTAAGAGTGTAGCGAGTATAGGTTCGACGACAACACAGTTCATCTTCGGACAAAAAAACGTGAAACAAGCCGAGATTGACGTCGGTATTGATAATTCGCTGGACGAAGAAATCGATGAACTACTCAACAACCAAACGGAAGGTATTATGTGTATTATGAACTCGGCAGCGTATGCTATCAAGGAAGATGCAGAAATTGTATATAACGATAACGCGAGCGGAACGGATACGATTAGTGAAAACATTGTGGAAAGGATGATTGGCGGAACAGGAAACAATAGAAAGGCAATGGCCTTCGCGGAGAAGGTGGTAAGACGCCATAAGGAACTAAATAAAGATTATATTCTGGTGTTTATTCCGAGAGGCGACAAGACTATGCCACAGGGTGGTTCGCATGCGAAGCAGAGGATTGTAGATAAGATTCGAGAAACCAGCGGTCGTCGCATGCGTGTCATCGAAGTGAGTGGAAAACAGACCAAGGTATTCGAAATCGATGAAATAGATGACGATTATGAACTAGAGAACTACCATACGGAAAAGCTGTGCAAATTGATTAAAGAAAAGAAGATTACGACAAGTGAGGGAAAGACGTATGGAAGCGCGGACGTATTTAAAAAGAGGATGTGAACAAGGCACACTGTAGCATAATTATATAAGCATACCCATCATTATTACTATATTTCAATAGACGTTTTAAATCTTTTTTACGTAGCAGGTCGTTCGATAAGAGATGGTATTCCAAGAAATCAATATCAGCAGTGGACTTATAACGCCGCATCGGGTGAAACCACATACGTCTATCAAAATTATTCGTTACCCGATTATCACCATCCATTGCAATTTGCTCTAGAACCCGCGCATATTCGACAGTATCGTCCAAATAAAGGTCCTCTAGTGTGGTGCGGTAACCAAGAGAGATAATCGCCCTTTCCACATAATGGACATATTCATATATAGACGTATATGGATACTGATACATCGGCTTGGTATTCGAACCAGGGTCAAACGCAAAATACACGGATTCTACGTCGATGTCATGGATCATCGGGTTTTCATTATAGAGCTCCCAATCATGGTTCTCACACATCTTCGCCAACTCTACCCAATACTCGTAGTATTTATATTCCTTACGCAACTCCTCGGGAACTGAAGCACATACACACGATTTATATAGTCGACGTAAAGACCTACGCGTGGCAAGACCACGCTCAATTAGAGCAGTCTCCAAATAATCAACGGTTTCTTTAGCATGTCCCCAGGGCAAAATAAATGACATTTATTTTATTACGCGGATTGTGTTTATACCCTTTCTTAGTTTTGTGTTGAAACATGCAAAATTGATTAAACATAAAAGGGTGCGTAACAAAGATACCGAAGCCAAAAGCAAAAGCAAAAGCAAATCCAAAAGCAAAATGAGTGAGACGATTACCAAGTCGATTGATTACTTCGTCAGCAACTTCTCTGGTCGCCAGGAAGAAGCCGACTATGATGAGACCAAGTTGTTCGGTCTTCACAGGCGTCAGCGAGCGTATGTTTGGGGGCGTGATAGGCAGTTGAAGTTGTTGGATAGTATCTTGAGGGGACTGTATATCCCCCCGATTATTTGTAACGAGTATTTCACTAATGGTGTAAGAAGGCGTGATATCATGGAGGGAGGCAATCGCTCAACTACGATGAGCAGGATTTTGAAGGGTCAGGTTCGCGAATTGACGGAAACCGAGCAGTTCACCGTTCGCTCTTACCAGATTCAGATTGTCTTGATGGACAACTTGACACCGGATGTTCAGCGTGAGATGTTCCGCCGCTTGAACAATAGCGTCAAGGTTTCCGATGGACACCTCTATGCGATGTCGGATGATGCGCCTCTCGTATGCGAGGCACTCGCATTCCTGAATGACGCGGCGTATCCGCTGCGCGCGCGAATTACCGGCGCGTTCTTCGACACAGTCAACGCGGATAATGATGGCAAGGCCAATCTCTCGAATGCTGTCGCTATTGTTTCTGGCGCGATGCATGGTGTCGAGTTCATCACCAAGTCATTCGCTCGTAATGAGTCAAAGGTCGAGTCGCAGGAGCCGATTAACCGCCAGAAAGTTATCAGTCTTATCGGTGACGTTATCTCCGTATTCGAGCGAGCCGATGCAGAGTTTCCTCTAGACAACAAGAATAAGCGTAAGGCACAGTGGAGCATCGGATGGGCACTGGGTGCCATCATGTATGACCTCATTCAGAATCCTGCCAATCGCGAGCAGTATATCGAGAAGTGGAAGACATGGCTTGTGGTAGTTCGCCGTGGCGAAAACGCGAATGCGAAGGAGGCAATCGAAATCAAGGGTGCGCAGAACATTAATCCGGACAAGCTGAAGCGCAAGAGTTATAGGGTTCAGAAGTTCCTCGAGACGGGTGAGCTCACTACTGAGGAAGAGTTGAAGAGCATCAAACACGGAAGCGATGATTTAGACGATACAGACGAAGACGATGTGTATAGTGACACCAACGAATAAAAACAACATAAAAAAACATAAAAAAACAAAAACAGTATTGTATATATTTTTTTCTTTACCCCAGTTTATAAGATGGAACATTTAAGAGGTATAGTGAATTATTCGATGGGTATTCGACATGACGATATAGAATCAAATATACAGAGTCGAGACTCAGATTATATCGCAGACGAAGATAGCGATAATGACAGCGAAAAAAATGACGAATCTGATAACGAATCTGACATAATCAAGATACATATAAACCCGGCTATTGATGAAGATGATGCAAATATAGACACAAGGATAGAATACAAGAAACTAAACTATAAACAGGTTGAACGAGCCGTTGATGATAATTTTTTCGATAAAGCACATGTGTTCTCGAATTCACTCGATATTTTAGCAAGTTATCTGAATGGCCAAAAAATCATTTACATGGAGTCCAAGTCATATTCTGAAAGCAGTCTGAATAAACTCATGATGCCCGCTATTTTATTATCAACCATTGCGACGGTTCTCGCGACGTTTATAACTGAGTATAGCTGGGGCTCAATAGTAATATCATCTGTAAATGCTCTCATCGCCTTCTTACTATCTGTGGTGAATTATTTGAAACTCGACGCACGTGCAGAGGCGCATAAAATATCCGCACATAAATACGACAAATTACAGACCACCGTCGAGTTCACATCTGGTTCCATTCTTTTATTACCAGACGAGGAAGGAAATGTAAAAATAGCCGAAAAACTGACAACCACATTGAATATGGTGGAAACGAAGATAGCAGAGATAAAAGAAACAAATCAGTTTATAGTTCCTCGTGTCATACGTTTACGATATCCAATTGTATATAATACAAATGTTTTTGCTATAATTAAAAAGATAGAAGATAAGAAGAAACGCGCAATTATAGCACTCAAGAACATTAAGAACGAACTCCGATATTATAATAAACTACGCGAAGCGAAGTATGATTTGGAAACATCACAGAAACAGCGAGTGGTCGACCTATTCAATATGAAACGTGATTATATTAAAGAAATCCTGGTTCTCAAGTCCGCGTTCTCTATTGTGGACCAAATGTTCTTACAAGAAATAAAGAATGCAGAGATAAAGAATCAGCATTGGCTAATCAGTAGTTTCTGTTGCAATAAGGCATTGAATGTAAAAGACCCTGAGAGTATCAACAAATTTATAACAGGGATAATGGACCCATTCAAAGATAAGGAGGAGAACGACCGACGTGAAGCTGAGTTGAAACGTAAAGAACGTAAACGACAACTCAAAGAAGAAAGAGAAGAAAGAGAAAGAGAACGAGGCATACAATGCTGGCCATTCTGCTATAAAACCACATATAATCAAGTAGAAATCAAACATCAAATCGAAGAATGTATAACAGAACTATTGAGAACGGAAACAAAAGAATTTGAGAAAGAGAAAGAGAAAGAGAAAGAGAACAAACGATATCCAAAACACGACTCTATTAAAAAACGTTCCACTTATCCAGCAGAATTAAGCGTAAATTTACCATCCGAATCATAGATAATAATCGAACGTATATGTGACGACAAAAATGGCCAAATGGCATTTATAGTGATTTGAATATGCCATGTCGGATTAATTATACAAATTTTGGTTAGCGAGTCGCCATGTTTTTGACTAATTAATTTCGCCATTTCTATTGCCAGACGAAACTCAACTGCATGTCGCATATCGAATCCAGCACAATCAAACACCCATATCCAAGGCTTATCACCTTTTTGTGTAAGTTCTCCATCATAATGTGCCAAAATGCCTTCACGGTCCGAGTATTTGGTCGCCTTTGCCGGGCAGGTATAATAATAAACAATATCATCGGACTCTAATAATTTTGCTAGAGAATGACTGGTATGGTCGGCCTTACATACGGGACACTCATACATTTATAAAATTGAAAGAAATAAATGGTCACTTTATAACGAGTATAAAATGACTCAATCACTATCCGAAGACCAACAATATGCGTTCGCGCAGTTTGTGAATGGTAATAACATATTAATAACGGGACCAGGCGGTGTTGGTAAGACTAAACTGATTCATCATTTAGTCGAACACGCCACTATGGTGGGTAAGAAAATTCAGGTGTGTGCTATGACAGGGTGCGCGTCACTCTTACTCGGGTGCAATGCGAAGACAATCCATTCATGGAGTGGTATAAAACTCGCGAAGGGACCAATTGACCAAATCGTCGGTCAAGTAATGCGAAATAAGTGTGCGAAGAAGAATTGGAAGACGGTAAAAATACTAATCATTGATGAGGTCTCGATGATGAGTAGAAAGATATTTGACACACTCGATATTGTCGCGCGAACGGTTCGAAATAATCCGTTTCCATTTGGAGGTTTGCAAGTTGTGTTTTGTGGCGATTTTTACCAGCTACCACCTGTGCCGAGTCCAAACGAACCAGAGACCGGAGATTTCTGCTTCGAGTCGGATAGATGGGCTAGTGTATTCACTCTGGAAAATCAGATTGAATTAAAAACTATATTTCGTCAAACAGACTCAAAATATATCGAAATACTCGCACAGATACGGATGGGAGAACTTTCCACGGAGAATGCGGATATCCTACGCCAGTATGTAAAACGTCCATATGAGCCAGAACAACATAATGGTGCGGCATTGACCAAATTATTCCCAGTTCGCTCACGTGTGGATTACTTGAACAAGATTCTATTCGAGAAAATCGAGGAGGCGCCGGTAGAGTTCAAAATCATAAAAACAAGGAATTGTTCCGTTTATATCGACACGAATAAGTCAATTGAAACGGACGTGCTACACGCATGTAGAGGATTAACAAAGGCGGAAGAGGATTCAGAACTCGAGCAACTAATGTCAAATACACCTTGCATACCCGATTTACAATTGAAACGAGGAGCGGCTGTAATGTGCACAGTCAACTTGGATATGGAGAAGGGAATATGCAATGGGTCTCAGGGTATTGTTACGAATTTTATAGGGGCGGATAGACGCCCAGAAGTCAGATTTTCAAATGGACTAACGATAGTCCTAGGTCCACACACTTGGCAATCGGCAGATTACCCGACAATCACTATCAGTCAATATCCACTCCAACTAGCATGGGCTTTAACGATTCATAAGATTCAAGGCGCCACATTAGCGATGGCGCAGATTGACATTGGTAGCGGAATTTTCGAGTATGGACAAACATATGTAGCGCTATCGCGCATACAATCACTTGATGGATTATATCTAGCTGGATTCAATCCAGGGAGAATCAAAGCGAATCCAAAAGTAAAACAATTCTATTCTTCAATTCCACCGAAAAAGGAGATTGACCCCAATGTCAAAATCATTAAAATCTGTTAGTTCAAATGATAAAAAATAGGTCAGTAGTGTATATATAAATATGTCATTCCGAAAATTTGGAGGAACAAATAAATTAGAAAAAAATAATAATATCACTGCGCACTCTATCGTAGCAGATAATTTCACAATTCGTAATGCATTCTTGAGTGTGTTTACAATCGATGGTGATTTAAAAATTAATGGAAATGGGTTTATATCGAAATCGATAACCGCAAATGTATCATTACAAACTGCGACTTTAGATGTTAGTTTGAATGCGACGATTGATGGCAATTTATATTTGGACAAACAACACACCACATTTTTTAATGGAAACAATTACATGATTGGACTCAATAAGTCCGTGCCAACTGCAACATTTGATATTTCATCCAACCAAATAAAAGCACTGAATATCAAGTCATCAAAAGATGAGAATCGTAATATCATCGCTAGAAACATGTGGAATCATGGAATAGCGGTAGATGTGGCAGGTAATACATTAGCTGCTATACAGTTCTATAGTGGGACAAATAATATCGATTTGTCAAATAATGCAAACGCCACAATTTCATATGAAAATGTTGGTAATGTTCTAGTTATAAATTCAGACGGCGGAACCAAGATAACATCCAATTTGATTATTGCGGATAATGATAGTGTTTCAAACATACATACTGCATATGGCGAAACGGTATTAATATACGACAAGCAACATGAAAATGCAACATTTTTTATTGAATCATATGGACAGACAACAGTAAAAACGGGTAGCGCAGTAACAATACAAGCAATTGATAGTTCTTCGAACACATATATGAATATAGTAACACCGAATAGATTGGGTTTGAATATAGGTGGCGGTGCATATCCGACGGACATTACTCGTAGTATGGGAATAATAGATGTATATAATCCAGTAACTGGTAGTTTAAATGATGATGTTGCTACACCGGCACAAATCATAATATCGGGTAATACATTTACAAAATTCAACGCAACAACTGGATTTAATACATTCAATCCTGATTATGAAAAATATGCGGTGGATATAAATGGTCCAGTTCACCTTAACAACGGAGAAATTAAAATGACACAGACAACAATTAATAGGATAAATCAAATAATACCATTAGATACTACACAGCATTTGTATGCGATTGGTGGACATGATGGATTAACTATATCTAACATCGCAAGAAGGTATATATATGAATCAATTAATGGAGGAAAATCATGGACAATCTTAAATAAGAGTATTGACTCAGGTCTTCTGACCGATTATGTGATATTAAAAATGTATGCATCATCAAATACTATTGTCGTTTTTGGAAATGAAGGTAGTTTTATATCAATCACAATCGATTCTGGTAGCACCTGGCGTAGTGCAATTTTAACACCTGGTGTAAGCACTAATATACAAACAATTTATATAAGTGGATTAAATATATTTGTAGGTGGTAGTGATGGAAATATAGTGGCTGGAACTATTGTGCTGAATGGCACACAGTATGAATTCGCAGGTTCCCCTGTTTCATATACACAAATACAAGCTCTTTCACGCCCTATTTCAGATAGTGCATTTTGTAGTGTTAACAACACTTTGTTTTTCGTTGGTGGAAAATACATATATTCATATATTGTAAGCGCAGCCACTCTAGCATATTCTAATATCATTATTACAAGTAGTGTAAATACTGCATCGTATAAAAAAATAAAGTTTAATGGAGTAAATGGAATTGCAGTGGGAACAAATATAATTTCGTATACTACCGATTCAGGGACAACTTGGGCAGATTATTCAATTGCCGGTGTAACTCTGAATGATGTTCATATACTAGGGTCAAACACGCAGGCAATAGCAGTTGGTAACGGTGGTAAAATATATTATACATCAAATAGTGGGTATTCTGTTTGGACTCTAATGACTATCGATACGATAAACTCATCTGGTATCGGGTCGACTATAATTAATAGCACGAATGATATAACTAGTATAAACATGACAGATTCATCAACAATTCTATTATCGATTGTAAAAAATAATGATGGTAGTGCGTATAAATCAAAATTATTCTATTTGAATATGCCGAATATTTTCAATCGTAGTGAAAACTATATATTAGATATAAGTGGATGTATTCATACATCAGGTGATATACATATAAGCGAAAATGGTAAATTAATATCGAATAACACGGCATTTTACATGGTAAATGAAACAGTTAGAAATCTATACTTGGCAGGAGATGCAACATTTATAAAAGTTGGTTATACATCTACCGGGAATGTTATAATAGGTGGAAACAATACACTAACCAAACTTGGTCCATTGGTTATAGGAAATTTGTATCAGGGTAATGTCAGAATCGATAATAATTTGATAATTGGAAACTTATATTCTACGAATATCAGTAATACCGGAAATATAAGAAATATTGGAGATATAACAGCCAATAATATTATCATAGGTAATAATCTAACTATGAGTGGGATTGAGGTAATAAATAATACAACTACCAGCACCTCTACCAATACGGGTGCCTTAGTAGTATATGGAGGAGTGGGTATAGGTGGAGATATATTCACATCAGGTAAGATTGTAACTACAGATGCGTCTCAACCATTAAGAACTGGTGATATATACCAAACATATCAGTCTGGGTATGGTCCAATTACTGCACTAAGTGGACGTTCTATATTTGGTAATTTACAAGTTATTAATGATACGCGATTTGAAAATGCAGTAACATTTAATGGTGATTTAACTGTAAAAGGCACTTTTTATCCAACGTCAGTTTTGGCATCAGTTACTGTAACGTCGCCATGGCATGGTAATAGCTTTAATGATGTTAACTATGCAGATGTATGGGGAGCGCCACAAGTTGCATTAAGTACAGACGGTGGTTTCGCAGTTGGAAAACGTTCTTTATTAATTGGTAATGTTCGAATTACAGGGATATTTAATGAAATATTTACAACCACTGAATCAGCTTCAACAAATTCCGGGGCTCTAGTAATATCAGGTGGTTTGGGAGTATGTAAAAATACTAATATCAGTGGAAATGTAATTATTTATCAGGTTATGGAATCGAGTAACACCGCTAGTGGTGCTCTTCAAATACTTGGTGGAGTCGGAATAGGCAAAAATGTAAATATTGGTGGAAATGCTGCTATTTATTCCACTACAGAATCAAGCACCACAGCTACCGGTGCTGTTAAAATATTGGGAGGTGTTGGAATCGGTAAAAATGCGCACATTGGTGGGAACATAGTGGTTTATTCAACAACAGATTCAGCTACCACAGCTACAGGTGCTCTCCAAATATTGGGAGGCGTTGGAATCGGTAAAAATGTAAATATTGGTGGAAGTGCTGTTATTTATTCGACAACAGATTCGGCCACCACAGCTGCAGGTGCTCTTCAAATATTGGGAGGGGTTGGAATCAGTAAAAATGTAAATATTGGTGGAAGTTCTGTTATTTATTCGACAACAGAGTCAAACACCACAGCTACTGGTGCTATCCAGGTATCAGGAGGTATTGGAATTGCTAAGAATGCGCATATTGGTGGAACTACAGTGGTTTATTCGACAACCGAATCTACAAGCACAGCTAGTGGTGCACTCCAAATATTGGGAGGTGTTGGAATTGCTAAGAATGCGCATATTGGTGGAAATGCCGTGATTTATTCGACAACAGAATCAACTACCACCGCTACAGGTTCTCTCCAATTATTGGGAGGTGTTGGAATTGCTAAGAATGCGAATATTGGTGGAAACACAGTTATTTATTCGACAACAGAATCTACCACAACAGCGGCTGGTGCTCTACAAATATTGGGAGGTATTGGAGTCGCCAAGAATGCGCAGATTGGTGGGAACGCAGTGATTTATTCGACAACCGAATCTACAAGCACAGCTAGTGGTGCTCTTCGGACATTAGGAGGTATTGGAGTTGCTAAGAATGCGCATATTGGTGGAAATGCTGTGATTTATTCGACAACAGAATCAACTACAACAGCTGCTGGTGCTATTCAAATACTAGGAGGTGTTGGAATAGCAAAAAATGCGCATATTGGTGGAATCGCAATGATTTATTCAACGTTAGAATCAACTACAACAGATGCGGGTGCTATTCGAACACTAGGTGGTATTGGAATCGGTAAAAATGCGCATATTGGTGGAAACTTAGTGATTTATTCAACTGTGGATTCGAATAATACCGGAGCAGGAGCGATACAAGTGCTAGGTGGTGTTGGTATAAAAGGTAATTTGTCAATTGGTGGAACATCACAATTGATGAACACATTTATGAATAATTCAACTGTTTTGAACGTATCGACAACCACAAAGTCAGTAATTATAGGAACAGATACTGCGGACAGTGTAACCAGTGGTGTAGTTACCATCAATGGTGGTATTGGTTTGCTCGGAAGTATTCATTCTGGAGGGAATGTAATCGTTTATTCTACAATCGATTCCACTTCAACTGGTGCTGGTGCAATAACAGTTGCGGGTGGTGTCGGAATTAGGGGAAATGTAAATATCGGAGGAATTACAATTCTACATTCAACTATAGATTCAAATAGTAACTCGTCTGGAGCTTTACGCATTTTAGGAGGAGCGAGTGTAACCAAGAATCTATATGTAGGTTCATCAGTTGTAATAACAAGTAGTTTATCAGTCGGGACTGCAGCAACAGTAACAGGTTCTCTGGTTGTATCACAATCTGCGACAGTAGTCGGTTCTTTACGAGTAACTGGAACAAGTGTAGTTCAAAACGAATCAATTCTAGGTTCCGCATCTATAGCTGGAACACTCAACGTAGCTGGAACTACAACACTACAAGCGACAACCGTAGCAGGAGCATTTAATATAGGTAGCACAGGTGTAACATCTACCATGAATGGAACTATTCTTATTACTGGAACTGCAACATCAAATTCAACAAACTCTGGTGCTCTAATAATACGAGGAGGTCTGGGCGTGAATGGAACCGTTACAGCATTAGCATTCAATGCGGTTTCAGATGTTCGAACTAAAACCAACATTAATGATTTGAGTAATTCGGGACTAGAAACTCTGCGTAAGTTGAAACCAAAGGAATTCAATTATATTGACGGCGCCAATGACTCTGTGTATGGGTTTATTGCACAAGATATTCGTGAGGTTATCCCTAAGTCAGTCATTATACAACCGAATTACATACCATCTATATATGAATACGCGATTGTACATGTACATGCTAATACAAATAAAATAACACTGATTAATAAAACCACTATAGATATGGTTGGGCGTAAGTTGAGGATACATGATAGACAAAAGAATGACATCATTGTCAATATAACTGAGGTAATCGACGATAAGACGTTCGTCATTGATGAAAATATAAGCTCACACTTAACAAGTATAGATTTACAAGGAAATAAATTAGAAACAAAGACAATTGATGGAGTAGTAAGATATTTTAAGGATTCACAAGAATATAATGGAGATGTTCAAATGGGTATTTTTATATACGGAATCTATGTAGAAGATTTCCATGTTCTGAATAAGGATACAATATGGACGGTAGCATTAATTGCTACGCAGGAAATGGACCTGCAATTACAAGATGCTAGAAAAAATATTAGAACACTTGAGGACAGAATAACGGAAATAGAGCGACGGCTTTCGTAAAAAGACATATTATTTATGCTATGATAAATAATATTTATAATAAGGATTATACTTATATAAAATATGATTTTAGTATATATAAATGAGCGGCTGGTTACAATATGGGAATTCGTCGAACAAGTTGTCGCGAACCTATTTGAAGGAGTTTTTAGATGTATCAGGTAATCTGATACTTAGAAACGGAGGATTGAATATTACTAATGGCTCCGCTGATATAAACGGTAACACGCGAATTCGCGGTGGTCTCATTGTAGATGGTCCTATTAATTTCGTAGGTAATATAATTCAAACTGACATTTGCTATAATGTAATGATTTCCGAACAGGTGGATATATCCAATGTTGGGACTGGACCGGCGCTCATTGTTCGCCAATTTGGTGCCCAACCTATAGCTCGCTTCTATGATGATAGTCGCCTAGCAGTAGCAATACTAGATGGGGGTGATGTATCGATGAACAACGATTTAAAGGTTTTTGGAACTAGCTCGCTTCAAAATACAACTATTACTGGTGGAGCGAGTGTTAGTGGAGCATTAAATGTGGGTTCAAATACAACCCTCGTAGGTTCTTTGAATGTAAACAGCTCGGCAACTGTAGCAGGTTCTCTTAATGTTGCTGGTTCTGCAACATTGGGAGGAACATTGAGGGTTGTCGGAGCAACCATTTTACAAGATGCCACTACATTAGGTTCTTCCACTGTGGTAGGTTCTTTAAATGTGAACAGCTCGGCAACCGTAGCAGGGTCTTTAAATGTTTTAGGGTCTGCAACAGTCGGAGGAACGTTAAGGGTTGTTGGAACAACTATTTTACAAAGTGAAACTATATTAGGCTCTTCCACTGTGGTAGGAACTCTGAATGTGAACAGCTCGGCAACAATAGGAGGTTCACTGAATGTCATGGGCTCTGCAAGTGTTGGAGGCACCTTGGCTGTTACTGGAATATCCACACTTACAGGAGCAACTATATCTGGTGGCGCCAGTGTTAGCGGAGCATTAAATGTGGGTTCGAATTCAACTATTGTAGGAACTCTGAATGTGAATAGCTCGGCAACTGTAGCGGGTTCTCTTAATGTTGCTGGTTCTGCAACTGTAGGAGGAACACTGAGGGTTGTTGGAACAACTATTTTACAAAGCGAAACTGTATTGGGTTCTTCAACTGTTGTTGGTTCGCTAAATGTAAACAGCTCGGCAACAGTAGCTGGGTCTCTGAATGTCATGGGTTCCGCAACTGTCGGAGGAACATTAGCTGTTACTGGAATATCCACACTTACAGGAGCAACAATATCTGGTGGCGCCAGCATTAGCGGAGCATTGAATGTGGGTTCGAATTCAACTATTGTAGGAACATTGAATGTAAACAGCTCAGCAACTATAGCGGGTTCTCTTAATGTTTCTGGTTCCGCAACTATCGGAGGAACATTAAGAGTTGTTGGAACAACTATTTTACAAAGTGAAACTATATTAGGCTCTTCAACTGTTGTTGGTTCGCTAAATGTAAACAGCTCGGCAACAGTAGCTGGATCTCTGAATGTCATGGGTTCCGCAACGGTCGGAGGAACTCTAGCTGTTACTGGAATATCTACACTTACGGGAGCAACTATTTCTGGAGGAGCCAGTGTCAGTGGAGCGCTGAATGTGGGTTCGAATTCAACTATTGTAGGAACATTGAATGTAAACAGCTCAGCAACTATAGCGGGTTCTCTTAATGTCGCTGGTTCTGCAACTTTCGGAGGGACATTGAGGGTTGTTGGAACAACAATTTTACAAAGCGAAACTGTATTAGGTTCTTCAACCGTGGTTGGTTCTTTAAATGTAAACAGCTCGGCAACAGTAGCTGGTTCTCTGAATGTCATGGGTTCTGCAACTGTCGGAGGAACGTTAGCTATTACTGGAATATCCACACTCACAGGAGTAACTATTTCTGGAGGTGCCAGCATTAGTGGAGCATTGAATGTTGGTTCGAATTCAACTATCGTAGGAACATTGAATGTGAACAGCTCAGCAACGGTAGCCGGGTCTCTGAATGTCATGGGTTCTGCAACTGTAGGAGGGACACTGAGGGTTGTTGGAACAACTATTTTACAAGATGCCACTACATTAGGTTCATCAACTGTTGTCGGTTCTCTGAATGTAAACAGCTCGGCAACTGTAGCAGGTTCTCTTAATGTTGCTGGTTCTGCAACATTGGGAGGAACATTGAGGGTTGTTGGAACAACTATATTACAAAGCGAAACTGTATTGGGTTCTTCAACTATTGTAGGAACTCTGAATGTAAATAGTTCGGCAACAGTAGCTGGGTCTCTGAATGTTATGGGTTCCGCAAGCGTTGGAGGAACATTGAGGGTTGTTGGAACAACCATTTTACAAGATTCTACTACATTAGGTTCATCAACTATTGTAGGAACTCTGAATGTAAATAGTTCGGCAACAGTAGCTGGGTCTCTTAATGTTTCTGGTTCTGCAACTGTCGGAGGAACGTTAAGGGTTGTTGGAACAACTATATTACAAAGCGAAACTGTATTAGGGTCTTCGACTATAGTTGGTTCACTGAATGTAAACAGTTCAGCAACTGTAGCTGGTTCTCTGAATGTAATGGGTTCCGCAAGTGTTGGAGGAACGTTAGCTGTTACTGGAATATCCACACTTACAGGAGCAACAATATCTGGTGGCGCAAGCATTAGCGGAGCATTGAATGTGGGTTCGAATTCAACTATCGTAGGAACATTGAATGTGAATAGCTCAGCAACTATAGCAGGTTCGCTCAATGTTATGGGTTCAGCAACTGTCGGAGGAACATTAAGGGTTATCGGAACAACTATTTTACAAGATGCCACTACATTAGGTTCATCAACTGTTGTCGGTTCATTAAATGTGAACAACTCAGCAACTGTAGCCGGGTCTCTGAATGTAATGGGTTCTGCAACTGTCGGAGGAACATTTGCCGTTACTGGAATATCCACACTCACAGGAGTAACTATTTCTGGAGCAGCAAGTGTTAGCGGAGCGTTGAATGTGGGTTCGAATACAACCATTTTAGGAACTCTGAATGTGAATAGCTCAGCTACTGTAGCCGGGTCTCTGAATATTATGGGTTCTGCGAGTGTCGGAGGAACATTAAGAGTGGTTGGAACAACCATTTTACAAGATGCAACTGTATTAGGTTCATCGACTGTGGTTGGTTCACTGAACGTGAACAGCTCGGCAACTGTAGCCGGGTCTCTGAATATTATGGGTTCTGCGAGTGTCGGAGGAACATTGGCTGTTACTGGAATATCCACACTCACAGGAGCAACTATTTCTGGAGCAGCAAGTGTTAGCGGAGCATTAAATGTTGGTTCTAGTGCAACTGTGGTTGGTTCACTGAATGTGAATAGCTCGGCAACTATAGCAGGTTCACTGAATGTTATGGGTTCTGCAACTGTCGGAGGAACATTGGCAGTTACTGGAATATCTACATTGACAGGAGCAACTATTTCTGGTGGAGCAAGTGTTAGTGGAGCTTTGAATGTTGGTGGCTCCGCAACTGTTGCTGGGTCCTTGAATGTTGGAGGAACAACTGGATTACAAAGTGTCACTGTAGGTGGCTCCGCAACTGTTGACGGGTCATTAATCGTAAGTGGAACAACTGGATTGCAAAGTGTAACTGTTGCCGGTTCTTCGACCATTGCCGGTTCCTTAAATGTTGGAGGAACAACTAGATTACAGAGCGTAACTATAGGTGGTTCTGCTACCGTTTCTGGGTCGTTAAATGTAGGTGGCGCAACAACAATGTCAGGAAGCCTAAATGTAACCAATTCAGCAACTATAGCAGGCGAACTAACAGTTTTGGGTGGAACCTCAATCACCGGTAAAATAAACAATTCAGGATTAGACTCAAGTTATAATTATATATTGGGTTTAATTGGTAATGTAACCATAGATGAAGGTGATATCGTCCATATTTCGGGAACAGAAACAATCACTGGAAGCAAAACATTTTCCAATTCAACCTTAATTTCGAATACTGCGGTATCTAGCGCGACTGATTCGGGTGCACTCATAGTGTCTGGTGGTGTAGGCATTGCGAAGAATATGAGGGTAGGTAATGACGTTGATGTCTATGGAAGCACTAGATTACATGGAAACTTAATAGTTGATGGTCTTTTTAATTTCACAGGTAGTGTATTCCAAAATGATATCAGCCTTAATGTTTATTTTTCGGAACGTGTCGATATATCAAATAATGGAACAGGTCCAGGATTAATAGTTCGTCAATTTGGAAATGAACCAATTGCGAGATTCTATGATGATACTACACTTGTAATGTCCGTTGAAGATGGAGGAGACATTTCTATGAACAGCCGATTACGTGTAAATGGAACTATGTCATCCACTAGCACTACTACAGGCTCTATAGTAGTTGAAGGAGGAGTTGGTATAAGAGAAAATGTAAATATAGGTGGACAATTAAATGTAGATGGAACAACAAAAATACAGGATGCTTCGATTGCCGCGTCTGCTACTATTGCTGGTTCACTGAATGTTGGAGGAACAACTAGCATCCGTGATACATCAATTGATGGGTCTGCAACTGTTGCTGGGTCATTAAGAGTCGGAGGAACTACCAGATTACAGAGTGTAACTATGGGTGGCTCTGCTACCGTTTCTGGGTCGCTAAATGTTGTAGGAACAACTGTATTACAAAGCCTAACTATGGGTGGCTCTGCTACCGTCGCCGGTTCCTTGAATGTTGGTGGAACAACCAGTATTCAAGATGCTTCAATTGATAGCTCTGCCACCATTGCTGGTTCATTAAATGTTGGAGGCACAACTAGCATCCATGATACTTCGATTGATGGGTCTACAACTATTGCCGGGTCATTGAGAGTTGGAGGGACAACTGTATTACAAAGTGTAACTATGGGTGGCTCTGCTACCGTTGCTGGGTCATTAAGAGTTGGAGGAACAAGTGTATTACAAAGTGTAACTGTTGCCGGTTCTTCGACCATTGTAGGTTCGTTAAATGTTGGAGGAACAACAAAACTTCAGGATGTTTCGGTTGATAGCTCTGCTACTGTTGCTGGGTCATTGAATGTTGAAGGAACGACTAGCCTCCGTGATACTTCGATTGATGGATCTGCGACTGTTGCTGGGTCATTAAAAGTTGGAGGGGCAACTGTATTACAAAGTTTAACTGTTGGTGGTTCATTGAGGGTTACATTAATAACTATATTACAAAACGCAACTGTGAATGGCTCTGCCACCATTTCCGGTTCATTGAACGTTGGAGGAACAACAGCAATCCAAGATGCTTCGATTGCTGGGTCTGCTACCATTGCTGGTTCGTTAAATGTTGTAGGCACAACTAGCGTTCAAGATGCTTCAATTGATGGTTCTGCTACTGTTGCAGGGTCATTGAATGTTGGAGGCACAACTAGTATCCATGATACTTCGATTAATGGTTCTGCTACTGTTGCCGGGTCATTGAGGGTTGGAGGAACAACTGGATTACAAAGCGTAACCGTAGGTGGCTCTGCCACTGTTACGGGTTCATTAAATGTTGGAGGAACAACTGGATTACAAAGTGCAACTGTGGGTGGCTCTGCCACCGTTGCTGGGTCGTTGAATGTTGGAGGAACAACAAGACTCCAAGATGTTTCGGTTGATAGTTCTGCTACTGTTGCGGGGTCTTTGAATGTTGGAGGCACAACTAGTCTCAAAGATACTTCAATTGATGGAGCTACAACCATTGTTGGGTCATTGAGAGTTGGAGGAGCAACTGTATTACAAAGCGCAACTGTTATTGGGTCATTGAGAGTTGGAGGAACAACTTTATTACAAAACGCAACTGTGGATGGCTCTGCCACTGTTTCCGGGTCATTGAATGTTGGAGGAACAACACGAGTCCAGGATGTTTCGATTGATAGCTCTGCTACCGTCGCCGGTTCTTTGAGTGTTGTAGGAACAACTAGCATCCAAGATGCTTCAATTTATAGCTCTGCTACTGTCGCCGGGTCTTTAAATGTTGGAGGAACAACTAGTCTCAAGGATACTTCAATTGATGGGTCTGCAACTGTCGTCGGGTCTTTGAATATTGGAGGAACTACCAGATTGCAGAGTGTAACTGTGGGTGGCTCTGCAACTGTTACTGGGTCATTAAGAGTTGGAGGAACAACACGAGTCCAGGATGTTTCGATTGATAGCTCTGCTACCGTCGCCGGGTCTTTAAATGTTGGAGGAACAACTAACCTCCAAGATGCTTCAATTTATAGCTCTGCTACTGTCGCCGGGTCGTTGAATGTTGGAGGAACAACTAGTCTAAAGGATACTTCAATTGATGGGTCTGCAACTGTCGTCGGGTCTTTGAATATTGGAGGAACTACCAGATTGCAGAGTGTAACTGTTGGCGGCTCTGCTACCGTCACCGGTTCATTGAATGTTGGTGGTGCAACAACAATGTCAGGAAGCCTAAATGTTATAAATTCGGCAACTATAGCAGGCGACCTAACTGTAATGGGTGGAACCTCAATCACTGGTAAAATAAACAATTCTGGATTAGATTCGAGTTATAATTATATATTGGGTTTAATTGGTAATGTAACCATAGACGAAGGTGATATCGTCCATATTTCGGGAACAGAAACAATCACTGGTAGTAAGACATTTTCTAGTTCAACTGTAATTTCAAATACTACTTTTTCAAGCGCGACAGACTCTGGCGCACTCATAGTAGCTGGTGGGGTAGGTATTTCTAAAAATATAGTAGTTGGTAATGACGTCGACGTTTATGGAAATACAAGACTCCAACATGCAACGGTTTCTGGTTCATTGAATGCTAATTCATTTTATATTGCTACTGAATTACAGGTTGGCGAAACAATATTTGCACAAGATACTTCAACATTAGGTTCAGCAACAATAGCTGGTTCACTTAATGTTGGTGGTGCTACAACATTATCCGGCGATTTAATCGTAACTGGAAATTCATCAGTAATTGGTAAAATTAGTAATGCGGGATTAGATAGTAGTTACAATTATATATTGGGTTTAATAGGTAATGTAACAATTGATGAAAACAATATAGTTCATATTTCAGGACCAGAAACCATTACAGGTAGCAAGACATTCGCAAACGTTGTTTTAATTTCGAATAATACCAGTTCGACTAGCACAGATTCAGGTGCACTGGTAGTTTCAGGTGGTGTTGGTATAGGTGGTAATTTGAATGTAAATGGAACAACATATCTACATGGAGATGTATTTTTAGATGGTGATTTTAATTACACTGGTAATATTTATCAAAATGACATAAATCTGGATGTATATTTCTCAGAACGTGTAGATATTTCTAATAATGGAACTGGACCAGCATTAATTGTTCGACAATTTGGAACCGAACCGATTGCGGAATTTTATGATGATACTTTTTTGGTAATGTCTATATTGGATGGTGGCGACGTCGACATATTTCACGAATTGTATGTAAATGGAACGGGTGAGTCTACTAGCACATCAAGTGGTGGACTCCAGTTGAAAGGAGGTGCAGGTATTGCGAAGAATGTGAATATAGGTGGAAATTTGAATGTGGATGGTAATACTACATTATTTGATGCAACTGTATCTGGTTCGGCTACAATTTCGGGTTCTCTGAATGTTGGCGGAATAGTACAATTGCAAGACGCTTCTGTTAGTGGAAATATTAATATTTCCGGCACAACAATATTACACGATTCTACTATTGCCGGTTCTGCAACAATTGCTGGTTCATTGAATGTTGGTGGAACAGCAGAGTTACAAGACGCTTCGATTGCTGGTTCTGCTACCATAGCTGGGTCTTTGACTGTATCTGGAATAGCGGAGTTACAAGATGCTTCTATTTCTGGGTCTGCCACAGTTGCTGGTTCTTTGACTGTCGGTGGAACAGCAGAGTTACAAGACGCTTCTATTTCTGGGTCTGCCACAATTGCTGGGTCTTTAAATGTCGGTGGAACAACACAGTTACAAGATGCTTCTATTTCTGGGTCTGCCACAGTTGCTGGTTCTTTGACTGTCGGTGGAACAACACAGTTACAAGATGCTTCGATTGCTGGTTCTGCTACCGTAGCTGGGTCTTTAAACGTAAGCGGAACAAGTGGATTGCAGAGTGTAACTGTTAGTGGGTCTGCTACCATAGCTGGATCGCTAAATGTGTCAGGGACAACACAGTTACATGATGCTTCTATTTCTGGGTCAGCAACTGTTTCCGGGTCTTTAAATGTTGGTGGAACAACTGGATTACAAAGTGTAACTATTAGTGGGTCTGCTACCATAGCTGGCTCGATAAATGTATCAGGGACAACACAGTTACATGATGCTTCTATTTCTGGGTCGGTAACTGTTTCCGGGTCTTTAAATGTTGGTGGAACAACTGGGTTACAGAGTGTAACCATGGCGGGGTCTGCTACCGTTACTGGGTCGCTAAATGTCGGTGGAACATCTAGCCTACAAGACACTTCGATTGCTGGGTCGGCAACTGTTTCCGGGTCGCTAAATGTAAGTGGAACAAGTGAATTGCAGAGTGTAACCGTGAGTGGTTCTGCTACCTTAGCTGGGTCGCTAAATGTCGGTGGAACAACTGGGTTACAGAGTGTAACTGTTAGTGGGTCTGCTACCATAGCTGGGTCGATAAATGTTTCTGGAACATCTAGCCTACAAGACACTTCGATTGCTGGGTCGGCAACTGTTTCCGGGTCGCTAAATGTAAGTGGAACAACTGGATTACAGAGTGTAACCGTGAGTGGTTCTGCTACCGTAGCTGGGTCGCTAAATGTCGGTGGAATAACACAATTACAGGATGCTTCCGTTGGTGGGTCTGCTACAGTTGCCGGTTCATTAAACGTCGGTGGAACAACTGGATTACAGAGTGTAACTGTAGGTGGTTCTGCTACCTTAGCTGGGTCACTAAATGTCGGTGGAACAACTAGCCTACAAGATGTTTCCGTTGGTGGTTCTGCTACCGTAGCTGGGTCGCTAAATGTCGGTGGAACAACTGGATTACAGAGTGTAACTGTGGATGGTTCCGCTACAGTTACCGGTTCACTAGTTGTAGGTGGCGCAACAACAATGACAGGAAGTTTAAATATTACGAATTCTGCAACTATTGCGGGAGATTTAATGGTGGGAGGCGGAACTTTAATAACTGGTAAAATAACAAATTCTGGATTAGACTCGAGTTATAACTATATATTGGGTTTAATTGGTAATGTAACTATAAATGAAGGCGACATAGTTCATATCTCGGGAACAGAAACAATCACTGGTATTAAAACGTTCTCTAGTTCAACATTAATTTCGAATACAACTGCATCAAGTTCCACGGATTCCGGAGCATTAGTTATATCCGGAGGAATAGGTATTGGGAAAAATGTAAAGGTAGGAGGCGATATTGATGTTTATGGAAACACTAGCATCCAAGACGCTTCGATTTACAGTTCGGCAACTATTGCTGGGTCTCTGAATGTCATTGGAACGACAAGGCTTCAAGATGCTTCTATTATTGGATCTGCCACCATTGCTGGGTCGCTGAATGTAGGTGGAACAACAACATTACAAGATGCTTCTGTTACTGGTTCTGCCACTATTACTGGGTCTCTAAATGTAGCCGGAACAACTGGTTTACAAAGCGTAACTGTTGATAGCTCTGCCACCATTGCTGGGTCTCTAAATGTAGGTGGAACAACTGGTTTACAAAGCGTAACTGTTGATGGCTCTGCCACTATTGTTGGGTCTCTGAATGTTAGTGGAACAACAGGACTTCAAGACGCTTCGATTGGTGGTTCTGCAACCATTTCCGGATCTCTGAATGTAGGTGGAACAACAGGACTTCAAGACGCTTCGATTGGTGGTTCTGCCACTATTGTTGGGTCTCTGAATGTTAGTGGAACAACTAGGTTACAAGATGCTTCTGTTACTGGTTCTGCCACTATTGCTGGGTCTTTGAATGTTAGTGGAACAACAAGGTTACAAGACGCTTCTGTTACTGGTTCTGCCACTATTGCTGGGTCTTTGAATGTTAGTGGAACAACAAGGTTACAAGATGCTTCTGTTATTGGTTCTGCCACTATTGCCGGGTCTCTGAATGTTAGTGGAACAACAGGACTTCAAGACGCTTCTGTTACTGGGTCTGCCACTATTGCTGGGTCTCTGAATGTTAGTGGAACAACTATTTTACAGAGTGTAACTGTTGGTGGCTCTGCAACAATTACTGGTTCTTTGAATGTTGGTGGAATAACTAGCATCCAAGATGCTTCCATTGCTGGGTCGGCTACATTGACTGGTTCCTTGAACGTTGGTGGAACAACTGGATTACAGAGTGTAACCGTTGGTGGCTCGGCCACAATAATTGGGTCATTAAATGTTGGTGGGACAACTAGCATCCAGGATGCTTCAATTGGTGGCTCTGCTACCGTAGCCGGTTCCTTGAATATTAGTGGAACCACTGCTTTACAGAGTGTAACTGTTGGTGGCTCGGCCACAGTTGCTGGTTCTTTGAATGTTACTGGAACAACGAGTATCCAAGATGTTTCGATTACCGGGTCGGCGACCGTTACTGGTTCCTTGAATGTTATTGGAACAACAAGTATCCAAGATGTTTCGGTAGCCGGGTCGGCGACCGTTACTGGATCTTTGAATGTTGGTGGAACGACTATATTACAAGGTGTAACTGTGGCCGGTTCTTCGACCATTGCCGGTTCATTGAATGTTACTGGAACAACGAGTGTCCAAGATGTTTCGATTGCCGGGTCGGCGACCGTTACTGGGTCTTTGAATGTTGGTGGAATGACTATATTACAAGGTGTAACTGTGGCCGGTTCGGCAACAGTAACCGGGTCTTTGAATGTTGGTGGAACAACGAGTGTCCAAGATGTTTCGATTGCCGGGTCGGCGACCGTTACTGGGTCTTTGAATGTTGGTGGAATGACTATATTACAAGGTGTAACTGTGGGTGGTTCGGCAACAGTAACCGGGTCTTTGAATGTTGGTGGAACAACGAGTGTCCAAGATGTTTCGATTGCCGGGTCGGCGACCATTGCCGGGTCATTGAATGTTGGTGGAACAACGAGTGTCCAAGATGTTTCGATTGCCGGGTCAGCGACCGTTACCGGGTCTTTGAATGTTGGTGGAACAACTGTATTACAAAGTGTAACTGTTGCTGGTTCTTCGACCATTGCTGGTTCCTTGAATGTTACTGGAACAACAAGTGTTCAAGATTTTTCGGTAGCCGGATCAGCAACAGTTGCAGGTTCCTTGAATGTTGGTGGAACAACTGTATTACAAAGTGTAACTGTTGCTGGTTCTTCGACCATTGCTGGTTCCTTGAATGTTACTGGAACAACGAGTGTCCAAGATTTTTCGGTAGCCGGATCAGCAACAGTTGCAGGTTCCTTGAATGTTACTGGAACAACGAGTGTCCAAGATGTTTCGATTGCTGGGTCGGCAACCGTTACTGGGTCTTTGAATGTTAGTGGAACGACTGTATTACAAAGTGTAACTGTGGCCGGTTCTTCGACCATTTCCGGTTCCTTGAATGTTACTGGAACAACGACTGTCCAAGATGTTTCGATTGCTGGGTCGGCGACAATTGCTGGGTCGTTAAATGTTGGAGGAACAACTGATTTACAAAGCATAACTGTTGCCGGTTCTTCGACCATTGCTGGGTCATTGAATGTTGGAGGAATAACTGAATTACAAGACGCGTCGATTAATGGCTCTGCTACTGTTGCGGGGTCATTGAACGTTGGAGGAACAACTGATTTACAAAGCGTAACTGTTGCTGGTTCTTCGACCATTGCTGGGTCATTGAACGTTGGAGGAACAACTGAATTACAGGACGCTTCGATTAATGGCTCTGCTACTGTTGCGGGATCATTGAACGTTGGAGGAACAACTGATTTACAAAGCGTAACTGTTGCCGGTTCTTCGACCATTGCTGGGTCTTTGAATGTTGGCGGAACGACTGTATTACAAAGCGTAACTGTTGCCGGTTCTTCGACCATTGCTGGGTCTTTGAATGTTGGTGGAACGACTGTATTACAGAGCGTAACTGTTGCTGGTTCTTCGACCATTGCTGGGTCTTTGAATGTTGGCGGAACGACTGTATTACAAAGCGTAACTATTGCTGGTTCTTCGACCATCGCTGGGTCTTTGAATGTTGGCGGAACGACTGTATTACAAAGCGTAACTGTTGCTGGTTCTTCGACCATTGCTGGGTCATTGAACGTTGGAGGAACAACTGATTTACAAAGCGTAACTGTTGCCGGTTCTGCGACCGTTACTGGGTCATTGAATGTTGGTGGAACGACTGTATTACAGAGCGTAACTGTTGCTGGTTCTTCGACCATTGCTGGGTCTTTGAATGTTGGCGGAACGACTGTATTACAGAGCGTAACTGTTACCGGTTCTTCGACTATTGCTGGGTCTTTGAATGTTGGTGGAACAACCATGTTACAGAGTGTAACTGCGAGTGGCTCTGCCACCATCGCCGGGTCCTTGAATGTTGGTGGAATAACAAGCATTCAAGATGTTTCGATTGCTAGCTCGGCAACCGTAGCTGGGTCCTTAAATGTTGGCGGAACAACTGTTTTACAGAGCGTAACTATGAGTGGCTCTGCAACCGTTGCTGGGTCCCTAAGCGTCGCTGGAACAACAAGCATTCAAGGCGTTTCAGTCGCTGGTTCGGCAACTGTATCTGGGTCTCTAAGTGTTTCTGGCACAACCCAACTCCAAGATGCTTCAATTTCTGGTTCAGCGACTGTTATAGGGTCTTTGAATGTTTCTGGGACAACTACACTACAAAATAATACTACCACCGGTTTACTAATCGTTCTGTCAACAGTCGATTCAACCAGCACAAATTCAGGAGCACTGGTTGTAACCGGTGGTGTAGGAATCGGCGGTAAAATTAGTAATGCAGGATTAGATAGTAGTTACAATTATATAATATCTCTCATAGGTGGTGGTGCTACAATAGATGAAACTGATATAGTTCATATTTCTGGGGCCGAAACGATTACTGGTAACAAGACATTCGCCAATGTTGTTGTAATTTCGAATACTACTACTTCAACCAGCACAAATTCGGGTGCGCTTGTTGTTTCAGGTGGTGTTGGAATAGGTGGTAATTTGAATGTAAATGGAACAACATATCTACACGGAGATATATTTTTGGATGGTAATTTGAATTACACTGGTAATATTTACCAAAATGATATTAGTTTGAATGTTTATTTCTCGGAACGTGTAGATATTTCTAATAATGGCACTGGACCAGCGCTAATTGTTCGACAATTTGGAACTGAGCCGATTGCGGAATTTTACGATGATACATTTTTGGTCATGTCTATTTTGGATGGTGGTGATGTAGATATATTTCACGAATTGTATGTGAATGGAACTGGACAATCGACCAGCACATCAAGTGGAGCAATACAAGTGAAAGGAGGTGTAGGTATTGCGAAGAATGTAAATATAGGTGGAAATTTGAATGTGGATGGAAACAGCATATTAAATAACGCAACTATAGCAGGTGATTTGAATATAGTTAGTTCAGCAACTGTTGGTGGAACATTGAGAGTTGTTGGAACGACTATTTTACAAGATGCAACTACATTAGGTTCTTCGACTGTTGTCGGAACTCTGAATGTCAACAGTTCAGCAACTGTTGCTGGGTCTCTCAATGTTTTAGGTTCAGCAACTATCGGTGGAACTTTGAGGGTTATTGGAACAACTATTTTACAAAATGAAACTATATTGGGTTCTTCGACTGTGGTCGGAACTCTGAATGTGAACAGTTCTGCAACTGTTGCCGGGTCTCTGAATGTTGGTGGTTCAGCAACCGTTGGAGGAACGTTGAGGGTTGTTGGAACAACCATTTTACAAGATTCTACTACATTAGGTTCTTCGACGGTGGTTGGAACTCTGAATGTCAACAGCTCAGCAACTGTTGCCGGGTCTCTGAATGTTGTTGGTTCAGCAACTCTCGGTGGAACATTGAGGGTTGTTGGAACAACCATTTTACAAGATGCTACTACATTAGGTTCTTCGACGGTGGTCGGAACTCTGAATGTAAACAGTTCCGCAACTGTTGCTGGTTCGCTCAATGTTGTTGGTTCTGCAACTCTCGGTGGAACTTTGAGAGTTGTCGGAACAACCATTTTACAAGATGCAACTACATTAGGTTCTTCGACGGTGGTTGGAACTCTGAATATTGGTTCGAGTGCCACGGTAGCTGGGTCTCTGAATGTCATGGGTTCAGCAACTCTCGGTGGAACATTGAGAGTTGTTGGAACTACCACTTTACAAGATGCAACTGTATTAGGTTCCGCAACTGTTGCTGGGTCTCTGAATGTTTTGGGTTCAGCAACTATCGGTGGAACTTTAAGGGTTGTTGGAACAACCATTTTACAAGATGCCACTACATTAGGTTCTTCGACGGTGATTGGAACTTTGAATGTGAACAGCTCCGCAACTGTAGCTGGTTCGCTTAATGTTGTTGGTTCAGCAACCGTTGGAGGAACGTTAAGGGTTGTCGGAACAACCATTTTACAAGATGCCACTACATTAGGTTCTTCAACGGTGGTCGGAACTCTGAATGTGAACAGCTCGGCAACTATTGCTGGTTCATTGAATGTTGGTGGTTCAGTAACCATTGGAGGAACGTTGAGGGTTGTTGGAACAACCATTTTACAAAATGAAACTGTATTAGGTTCTTCAACGGTGGTTGGAACTCTGAATGTAAACAGCTCGGCAACTGTTGCCGGGTCTCTGAATGTTTTAGGTTCAGCAACTCTCGGCGGAACTTTGAGGGTTGTCGGAACAATTATTTTGCAAGATGCCACTACATTAGGTTCTTCAACTGTGGTTGGAACTCTGAATGTGAACAGTTCCGCAACTGTTGCCGGGTCTCTGAATGTGAACAGCTCGGCAACTGTTTCTGGGTCTCTGAATGTTGGTGGTTCAGCAACCGTTGGAGGAACGTTAAGGGTTGTCGGAACAACCATTTTACAAGATGCCACTACATTAGGTTCTTCGACGGTGGTTGGAACTTTGAATGTGAACAGCTCCGCAACTGTAGCTGGGTCTCTGAATGTTGTTGGTTCAGCAACCGTTGGAGGAACGTTAAGGGTTGTCGGAACAACCATTTTACAAGATGCCACTACATTAGGTTCTTCGACGGTGGTTGGAACTTTGAATGTGAACAGCTCCGCAACTGTAGCTGGTTCGCTTAATGTTGGTGGTTCAGCAACCGTTAGCGGAACATTAAGGGTTGTTGGAACAACCATTTTACAAGATGCAACTACGTTAGGTTCTTCAACAGTGGTCGGAACTCTGAATGTGAACAGTTCCGCAACTGTTGCTGGGTCTCTGAATGTTGGTGGTTCTGCAACCGTTGGCGGAACATTGAGGGTTGTTGGAACAACCATTTTACAAAATGAAACTGTATTAGGTTCTTCGACAGTGGTCGGAACTCTGAATGTAAACAGCTCGGCAACTGTTGCCGGGTCACTGAATGTTGGTGGTTCAGCAACCGTTGGCGGAACATTAAGGGTTGTCGGAACAACCATTTTACAAGATGTAACTGTATTAGGTTCTTCGACTGTGGTCGGAACTCTGAATGTAAACAGCTCGGCAACTGTTGCCGGGTCACTGAATGTTGGTGGTTCAGCAACTGTAGTCGGGTCTCTAAATGTTGGTGGTTCAGCAACTATTGGTGGAACATTAAGAGTTGTTGGAACAACTATTTTACAAGATGCAACTGTATTAGGTTCTTCGACTGTGGTCGGAACTCTAAATGTGAACAGTTCCGCAACTGTTGCCGGGTCTCTGAATGTTGGTGGTTCAGCAACTGTAGTCGGGTCTCTAAATGTTGGTGGTTCAGCAACTATTGGTGGAACATTAAGAGTTGTTGGAACAACTATTTTACAAGATGCAACTGTATTAGGTTCTTCGACTGTGGTTGGAACTCTAAATGTGAACAGTTCCGCAACTGTAGCCGGGTCTCTGAATATCAGAGGATCAGCGACTATTGGAGGTTCATTACATGTTACTAATAGTGTAAATGCTATTGGAGGATTTATTGCACAAGACCATAGAGGGGTTTCTCGGTCAAGTGTTCCTCCAGGTGCAGTTGAATTCCATTTTGGCACTTTTAGAAATGATAATATTAGTAGTGGTAACCCACCATACTCAGACTGTATACACTTTAATACTTTTGTAAATGATACTGGTGGGGCATCCAATATATTAATGTTGAATAAACAAGCATTTGGATTGCGTATTTATCAATCTACTGCGGCTTCTCAAACGGATACTGGATTTATTACCACATATAGAGATGCAATATTGGCGGATTCAAATAGTAATACAACTATTAGCGGTTCATTACATGTTGGTTCAAATACCACTATTGTTGGAACTCTAAATGTCAACAGCTCAGCAACTGTTGCCGGGTCTCTGAATGTTGGTGGCTCCGCAACTATAGGTGGGACATTAAGGGTTGTTGGAACAACCATTTTACAAGATGCTACTACATTAGGTTCTTCGACGGTGGTTGGAACTCTGAATGTTAACAGCTCAGCAACTGTTGCCGGGTCTCTGAATGTTGTTGGTTCAGCAACTCTCGGTGGAACTTTAAGGGTTGTTGGGACAACCATTTTACAAGATTCTACTACATTAGGTTCTTCGACTGTGGTTGGAACTCTGAATGTCAACAGTTCGGCAACTGTTGCCGGGTCTCTGAATGTTGTTGGTTCAGCAACCGTTGGAGGAACGTTAAGGGTTGTTGGAACAACCATTTTACAAGATGCCACTACATTAGGTTCTTCGACGGTGGTTGGAACTCTGAATGTGAACAGCTCCGCAACTGTTGCTGGGTCTCTGAATGTTGGTGGTTCAGCAACTCTCGGTGGAACATTGAGGGTTGTTGGAACAACCATTTTACAAGATGCTACTACATTAGGTTCTTCGACGGTGGTCGGAACTCTGAATGTAAACAGCTCGGCAACTGTTGCTGGGTCACTGAATGTTGGTGGTTCAGCAACCGTTGGAGGAACGTTGAGGGTTGTTGGAACAACCATTTTACAAGATGCCACTGTATTGGGTTCTTCGACTGTAGTCGGAACTCTGAATGTAAACAGCTCGGCAACTGTTGCTGGGTCGCTGAATGTTAGTGGTTCTGCAACTGTCGGAGGAACTTTGAGGGTTGTAGGAACAACCATTTTACAAGATACATCTACGTTAGGTTCTTCGACGGTGGTCGGAACTCTGAATGTAAACAGCTCGGCAACTGTAGCTGGTTCCTTGAATGTTGCTGGCTCTGCAACCGTAGGCGGAACATTGAGGGTTGTTGGAACAACCATTTTACAAGATGCTACTACATTAGGTTCTTCGACTGTTGTCGGAACTCTGAATGTCAACAGTTCAGCAACTGTTGCTGGGTCTCTCAATGTTTTAGGTTCAGCAACTATCGGTGGAACTTTGAGGGTTGTTGGAACAACCATTTTACAAGATGCCACTGTATTGGGTTCTTCGACTATGGTCGGAACTCTGAATGTGAACAGTTCTGCAACTGTTGCCGGGTCACTGAATGTTGGTGGTTCAGCAACTGTAGCTGGTTCCTTGAATGTTGCCGGCTCTGCAACCGTAGGCGGAACATTGAGGGTTGTTGGAACAACCATTTTACAAGATGCTACTACATTAGGTTCTTCGACTGTGGTCGGAACTCTGAATGTAAACAGCTCGGCAACTGTAGCTGGTTCCTTGAATGTTGCCGGCTCTGCAACCGTAGGCGGAACATTGAGGGTTGTTGGAACAACCATTTTACAAGATGCTACTACATTAGGTTCTTCGACGGTAGTCGGAACTCTGAATGTAAACAGCTCGGCAACTGTAGCTGGTTCCTTGAATATTGCCGGCTCTGCAACCGTAGGCGGAACATTGAGGGTTGTTGGAACAACCATTTTACAAGATGCTACTACATTAGGTTCTTCGACGGTGGTCGGAACTCTGAATGTAAACAGCTCGGCAACTGTAGCTGGTTCCTTGAATGTTGCCGGCTCTGCAACCGTTGGAGGAACTCTGAGAGTTGGAGGAACGGCTAGTTTATTTCAATTGAATGTTACTGCTTCATCCACAATTTCGGGAGGATTGACAGTTGCTGGCTTAACAACTTCATCTGGATTGAATCTTAGTAGTTCCGCAACGATAGCAGGAGGATTAGCTGTCCTCGGCGCAATTACAGGTTCGAGTGCTACGGTATCAGGGTCTTTCCATGCAGTGGGTGGTTATATTGGAAGAAGAGATTTAGGAATGTCTAGGTCAAGCCAGACTCCAGGAACAGCTTCATTTAATTTCGGAACTTATAACAACACTAATACTGCTGCTACACCATTTGCAGATTGTATACATTTTAATACTGAAACAGATTATACAGGTGGTGCGTCAAATGTATTAATGTTGAATAAAACTACTGGCACACCAGGTTTGCGTATTTATCAATCAACCGCAACATCACTTACAGATACTGGACTTTACACCGTATATAGAGATGCAGTATTGGCTGATTCAACTGGTGGCGCAACTATAACTGGGGTATTACAAGTAAATGGTTCAGTTACTGCTGGTAACGGTTATTTTCCATATGACCTTAGAGGAGGAATTTCAAGGTCGTCTTGTGCTCCACAGTCAGTTGAATTTAATATGGGAACGATTACTAATGACGGTATAACACCATATTCAGATTGCATACATTTTAATACCTGGTCGGATCCATCGGCTGGTGCATCAAATTTAATAATGTTCAATAAAGGCCCTAATACAAGTACTAACTTAATAGGTATGCGTATTTATCAATCAACTGCTGGTCAATCACAAACAGCTACTGGAGCGTATACACTATATAGGGATGCAGTATTGGCTGATTCAGGTGGTGGTGTAACTATATCCGGTGGGTTAAAGGTTACAGGAAGTGTAACTGCCACCTCATACTTCGCCACATCCGATAGCCGTATCAAGAAAAATATTATAGATATTAGTAATTCGAGTTTGGATATTCTAAGGAAAATACAACCCAGGAAATACCAACATATAGACCATGAAAAACAGGGTAGTGAATCTATATACGGATTTATTGCACAAGAAGTAAAACAGGTATTACCAGCGGCCGTTTCAACTAACCCCGATTTTGTGCCATCGATATATGAAAATGCATTCATTGATAACAAGACCATAACATTAATAAATAAGTCCACTAATGATATTTTGAATGGTAATATAAAATTATATGACAAGAATCGTAACGAAATCATAGTCAAGAAAACAAATACCATAACGGATAAAATGTTCTCAATAGACGCACATGTTCCAGATACACAGGTTTCATTCGTGGATGAACATGGTGGTCCGCTAGAGCAGAGAACCTATAATGGTAACACCATATTTATGAAATCCGATGAAGAATACAGAGGAATGATTCGGAAGAGTGTCTTCGTATATGGTCACCATGTTGATGACTTCCATGTGTTGAACAAAGACACCATCTGGACCATTTTATTATCATCTACACAGGAATTGGACAAACAGGTGCAAGCGAATAATACACGATTAGAAGCTGTAAATAAGCAGCAAGAGGATAGAATCAGTGAATTGGAGGCCACTGTGAAACGTCAGCAGGCCGAAATCGACGAAATAAAGGAAATGTTGAAGGATTGTGTATATAGATAGGTGTTTTACAGATTCGAGTGGATATTATAATATGTTTTTAATATAATATAATATGTCGGACTTGGATTTAGATATTGAAAATTATAGTATTATTGACCTTGAAAAATTCTTCAAGTTGAATCCGAAGAGTAACTATAGCGCTAGTGATATCGAATTAAAAGAATATGAAATACGAGAACAATTACTATCGAGCGGACATGTGGATAAAAAAATGAAGCGGAATCTCATCGAATTCTTGACCAAGGCAAAACAACTATTAACATATAGGAAATTCGGGACTACAGATTTAGAACCAAATCGTCAAAAACAATACGAATATACAGCTACATCGGAATCAACAACAAAAACGCGTGCTGAGAAAGAACTTATTACTCGTGATGAACGACCATTTGTCTATTCTAGCCAAAGCGAATATTTTCAAGGGCAGTTGAATCCATTGAACACACGGACTATAACCAAGTATGTGTCTGTTGATACACGATTTCGTGACAATTTTAATACAACGTCAGCTTCCGACTTCATAATTCAATTACCGTCTCGATTGAATAAAGTGGTTTCTATGCAGCTTTCGTCCGTAGAATTTCCGATTTCCTATTATGCGATTTCATCAAAATATGGTAATAATTTTCTCTATGTTTATGCCGATAAACAGCTTGTGGAGAACGGACCAATTACACAATTCGAAAAGACGATTATTATACCTGATGGAAATTATGACGCAACTGATTTACTCGATAAAATAAATAGCCTACTGGCACCATTGGATGGAGCTGGTAATCTAGTTGATGTGAATAGTGTTTTTTCTTATATCAAATTCACCATCGATATTAACGAAAATTCATCCGGTAGTGCCAAAGTAACGGTCGGTCCGAATCCCGCATATGCAAATTCAAATATGGTAAATTCGATAGGTCTAGATTTTACGAAGAGTATTAAATGTTGTGTAGATGATACCAGTATAACTACCAAGATTGGTTGGAATTTAGGATTCAATAAAGCAAAATATTTCGGTTCAAATCAGTATGTAGCCGATACCGTTGCTGATATGAGTATAATGCGATATGTATATTTGAGTATCGATGATTATCAACGGAGTGGTAATAGCCTGTTTTTTAATGCTTTCCATGATAAGCATGTTAGCGAGAACGTTCTGGCGCGCATTGCTATGCAATCAAACAGTTTTTCGGTATATATGGCGAATAATCTGAGTCTTGTAACGGAACCACGCAAGTATTTCGGGCCTGTGGATATTCAGCGATTGCATATACAAGTGTTCGATGACCATGGACGCCCATTGGACATAAATAATGCAAATTTTTCCTTTGTTCTCACATTCAAAATGTTGTATGATTTATAGGTGGATTTATTTTTAATTTCCCGGAAGTGGGTCGCTACGCGTATTACGCGTAAATTTGTATATGTCATTCTCGTAGCACTGCTTTGTCAGATTCAATAGATATAAACCTTGTGATTTGCTTTCGCCAGACAAATCCTTGGTGACATTGCAAACATCTTTACTGCGCTTGAATACATTCGACTTACCCTGTCTCGCAAAGAAAACCTGCATTAATGCGTCGCAGCTATTCGGCGCCGTGCTCGTGCACGAATCTTCTGCATTTTTAGCCTCTAATATGGCCTTCTGTTGCATTCTAGCAATATAATCCTGCTGTGTGTTTATATTATTGTTCGAATCTGGCTTCACAACCGCGAACGGTTGAGGTCGGCGAACCCATTTATTGTGAACCGACAACTGACCAGATGTTCCTACAACGGATGCTTTTAGTACACTTGGGTCATTTGTACATGTTACACCCGACTGGACTATAGTTCCTTTTGTGTATGTTCCGCAGCAACCACCATGACCTCTAGGCACATTACCATTCATCGGGGTTCTCGGTAGCGAGCGCCCGAGTGTATCTTGTCCCACATAACCCTGACTACGACGTGTGCCATTTAATGAAAATGCGCTACGATTTGCACTCATAGAATTATATTTCGCTGCCGTCTTCTTCTTCAACGTTACCAGAGACATATTATACTATACCTATCGATTTTATTTACCCTAAAAATTGATTAGGCATTTATAATTTTTATTATTGATAAAAATTATATGACACCAGAGGAATATCTCAAATCGTTGTCGGAGAAGGAGATGAAGGCATACTTGATTGCAAAATCCCATCTAGGCACGTCATTCTCCCTCGTAAAAAGCACTGGTTATGTCAATTGGTTGAAAAGTAAGACTACTTAACTTGACGGTTTTTGAAGTCTTTATACGATATCTTTCCCGCAAATAAGCCATCATATCTAGTAGCATTAATCGATATCCCTCTCAGTTGTTTCGGCCTTCGTTGGATGACTGAAAAATTATGCATTTTTCCAAGACTGATAAATTTATTTTTCATTTTAGGTTTTTCTAGTGGTTTATCATCTACTGTCTTCTTAGCATTTGGATTGGTTTCGGTATTTTGGTAGTTTTTAAGTTTTGCAAACGGTTGATTTTCTATGTTTTTCTCTTTATTCACCGTTTCTTTTACAGGTTTATCATCATCTTCGAATATTTTGACTAAAGGCGGGATGCGCTCAATCGTGATTGTCTCCTCATCAAAGAATAAGTCTCTGCAAAAAAATGTGACTACGTATTTCATAGCCATTCCATTGAGAATCGAATATGGAACACCGTTCTGGTCTGCGTAATACGCAAAACCCTGTTTGTAAATATCATAATACATCATTATTGTTCCTCTCGGTGTGGATTCGTATAATATACGTGTCTTCCATAAGCGTTCTATGTCATTTGCCTCGTCTTTCAGTAGCTCGTTGAACGTTTTTTTGTTATATATTCGTTGGTCTATATTTGTATTCATATTCAGGTCAGTTTCATATGTCCTTAGTAATTTCGCCTTTCTTGGCTTTATGTATTCTTCAATTGGGTCAATCGGCTTCGGTGGAGCCTTCAATATATTGAGCCTTATAAGGAACTGCCTAACCGTATATAAAAAATAATAATATAAAAAATATATTGTGAATCGTATCTTGTTTTTCAGCATTTTGTTTTATTATATGTTTAAATCGGTTTATATCATTTTCTTTTGCAGTTCTTGTTTTCTGTGTTCCCATAGGTCATTCATCTCCCGGTCCATCATCGGGACTTCGATTACCTCATATGTCTTACTCTGGTTGTCTGGATGCAAAACCACGAGCGCGAGACCTGTGATTTTCAAATCATACTTATCCTGAAGTATCTTTCTATAGACATTCAGCTGTAGTGAGTAGTGCCAGAAATTGGTGTCCGGCAGATGACGGATGCAGGGTGTGATGGCAGTCTTTCCTCCGTAACTCTCATACTCGATTCCCTTCGAACGCTTCCAGTCGTATATCAAGAATTCCCCAGTTCTAGTGTCGCGAAAGACCATGTCAATGGAACCCGAAACCCTGATTTCCTCGTAATATACACACCACTCTGTCCTATACGCTTCCAAATGAGGGTGGTCCCGAACGAACTCCTGGAAGTATTTGTATTCGATGCTATCGTCGTTCACTTCGATTCCGTTATAGAAGCACTCGACGTTATAGTGTGTCTGTGTTCCCGCCGTCGCCGCAGTGTCGCGGTTCTTATCCCACGAGTCGATAATATCCTGCCTCGTCATTCCGTAGTATTTGTAAGTTGGGTCGTTCATCTTCTTACTCTTCAAAATGTTGTTGACGATTTTGTCGCTGTCGAACTGAGAGAAATGTTCGTGATTCCAAGTCGTCACACTTGTGTAACCCTTTTCACCCTTCACCGTGTAAATGTGGGGACCCTCATCGAATGAGATGTCCTTGTCGCGTTCGTGCGAGTTCTTCTTTGCTAGAGATTGAGCCATTGTTTTGGATTAAAAAATATACACCAAAATCCGAATCAATTTTATAGGACACTAACACCTTTCAAATATCGAGCGAATTCAATTCGATTCTTCTTTATCTCATATACCGTCTTTCTTAGTTCAATAATTTTCTTTCTGTGAAAGTCTCGTAGCTCCTCTTCCACTGATGGGTCGACCGGTGTATTCATATGTACATAAACAAATTTCTGCCATATATTTTTGACCACTAACCTAAGGTGCTCGTCTGTCCATTTTGACCATCCATTTTCATCGAACACATACAGCACATTCTTGTTCATCATTAGTGGTATAGGCGTTAAACCATTATTATATAACACACAATTCTTCATCGCATCCAGTCCACCATCACGATACACTGTGTCTATGTCGTCTTGACGAACGATGCAATTACGAGTCCACTCTTCAATATTTACTTCCGGAGTATTAAATCCTATTCCCATAGCACAGCCATTCGTCTTTATCACTTTCTCGAGTCGGTCTATCTTGTCGGATAATTTCTGTATTAACTCGCATAAGTCACTTATCGTCGGATTCATTTGCATTTTTTATTAATTACCGTTATTTTTTACGATTATAAAATCAATTTTGTAACCTGCTATAGTATATACATACAACGTGATGATGAGATTGTATGCACCAGTTCGAACATCACCAGTCCTAGGAAGTTCTATGATTGGAAGGCTTGCCAATCCGACGAAATGTAACACTTGTGCCGGCGCAAAGTAAGTAATTGATTTAGTAAAAATGATAAAAAACAAACATCATTTATATATATAATGTCGTCTAGTGATTACACAAATTTATTAAAAATCAGAAATTCAGATGCTAGTAAAAAAACCGCCGGTGCACAAACACAAAATGTAATGTTGAATGTTATATCGCATACTACTACCGACTATTTTCAGGTTCCATTAGGTAGTTGTTCGGGTAATGCAGTTTGTTTGGGCGTAACTGGCACAACTGCATCGGATTACTGTATTCCTCCATCATCTCTACCTATTATACCTGGATATAGTTCGATTGGGAGAACCGGACCACTTGGTCCTACAGGAGCAACCGGAGTAACTGGATATAATGGAACAACAGGGTATACAGGAGCAACCGGAGCAGCCGGAGTAACTGGAGCGGCTGGACCAACAGGAGCAACTGGAGTAAGAGGAGAAACTGGAGTTACAGGTTATACGGGGTCAACTGGTGCAGTAGGATACACGGGAGTAACTGGTCCAGTAGGTATTGGTGTAGAGGGTCCACCTGGATTATCGTTAGAATATAATCTGTTTTTGTCACCTAGTCAGAATGTGATTATTCCAGATTTGTCGGGAAATTTGGTAGATGACCCAAGTATGAATGCAATACAGACGTCACTTACATATACATTTGCTCTCAATAATTTATCGGAACATCTGATTGGTGTATTTACTACTGCTTTCGCAGGGGTTACCACCACATCGATTGCGCCCGGATTATGGGATTTGTATCTATATGCCAGCTCGAATCAATTGGCCGGTAATGTGGCATTCTTTATGAGAATATTTTATGTAGATTTGGCAGGTAATGAAGTATTAATTATAGATGGTTCGAATGTTCCTACACCCATAACAGCGAATATAATTTCGCATAGATATGTGAATTCGCTATTTTTTCCATATTATACGTTACCGAATCTGAATTGCAATATACGAATTAAGATTTATGGTAAGCAATATGGTAGTAGTAGTTCTCTTGCAAATAATATTACAATTTTTTTTAATCCGCCTACAATTTCGTATATACGCACTACATTGGCGAACCAAATACTACCTATAGGTCCTACTGGGCCCACTGGTTGGACTGGTGTTACGGGTTCTACGGGATATACAGGGTCGACAGGATATACAGGTTGGACTGGAGAGACCGGTTCAGCTGGTTATACCGGAGTAACTGGATATACTGGTTATACGGGGTCTACTGGTTATACAGGAGTTACGGGCTCTACTGGTTACACAGGAGAGACTGGTTCGACTGGTTATACAGGGTCAACTGGTTATACAGGAGTTACTGGGTCGACCGGTTACACCGGTGAGACTGGTGCAACTGGTTATACAGGAGAAACTGGGTCTACGGGTTACACCGGCGTCACTGGTTCCACTGGTTATACTGGAGTCACTGGGTCCACTGGTTATACTGGAGTCACTGGGTCCACTGGTTATACTGGAGTCACTGGGTCCATTGGTTATACTGGAGAGACTGGTGCCACTGGTTATACTGGAGAAACTGGGTCGACGGGTTACACTGGAGAGACTGGTGCCACTGGTTATACTGGAGAGACTGGCGCAACTGGTTATACTGGAGTCACTGGGTCCATTGGTTATACTGGAGTCACTGGGTCCACTGGTTATACTGGAGTCACTGGGTCGACGGGTTACACTGGAGTCACTGGAACCACCGGATATACTGGAGAAACTGGGTCGACTGGATATACGGGAGTTACTGGGTCGACTGGATATACGGGAGTTACTGGGTCGACGGGTTACACTGGAGTCACTGGGTCGACGGGTTACACTGGAGTCACTGGGTCAACTGGATATACGGGAGTTACTGGGTCGACGGGTTACACAGGAGTCACTGGGTCGACGGGTTACACAGGAGTCACTGGGTCGACGGGTTATACCGGTGAGACTGGTTCTACGGGATACACTGGAGTCACTGGGTCAACTGGATACACTGGAGTTACTGGGTCGACGGGTTACACAGGAGTCACTGGGTCGACGGGTTATACAGGAGTTACTGGGTCGACAGGATACACGGGTGTTACTGGGTCGACGGGTTACACAGGAGTTACTGGGTCTACTGGATATACAGGAGTAACAGGAGTTACTGGATACACAGGAGTTACTGGGTCTACTGGATATACCGGTCCAACATTATGGGTTACAGGTGTTGGTGGCAATATTTATTATTCGGATGGAAATGTGGGAATTTCCACATCCGCTCCAGCGTATACATTAGATGTGAATGGAACCATGCGAGCAACTTATATAGTTCAGTTTTAGACAATTACATATTTAAAGTGGCACGATTTGTGCTGGTTTAAATCTGCAAATTGGCATCACTTTAATATATAATATTTTTATATTATATAACGTATTATGTTTAAATCTAGTTCCATTACATTTTTGATTATAGTATTAGTATCAGTATTGTTGTTGTCACTATGCGGGTCTTGTAGTGAAGGGTTAGAAAAATCATCTTCAATATTAAATATGCAATTACGTTCAATTAATGTATTACTAGCTGATTATAAAACAATACCTTTTCCTAATAAGTATCCTTCTGGCACTAAAGAGTTCATTGATAAAAATATTGTTTATATAGATAAGTTTGCTAATAGATTAACCGAACTTGTTTCGGAGTTATCGACCACTATGGATACTACTGTTGTCCGAACGGCTAAGATTGATTTATTGATTCGTAAATACAAGCAACCCGCCGTAACAAATATGACCCTAGATACATTAATACCAATATATATTTCCCTCGATTTAGGTTTTATAAAACAGCTTGTATCTGAAGTTCCAAAGACAATATTCGATAAGTATATCAATTATAGAATCGAATTTATGAATGGTTTGTTTTCTAGTAGTAATATTTATGAAATTTTTAATTTAGCAAGCAAAATTCCTTCTATTATTGTTGTTGATAGAATTCAGTTGAAGAGTAAAATATTTCAATATTTAGATGATTTTAAACGGTTAAAAAATAAACGCCGGTTAACTAGATCCAGTATATATACTAGGCCTGGTGTAGCCAGAAAACAGCGTCTTGAAGATATACCAATTCTGCCACAAACCAACGATAATTCATCTAGTTGGTTCAAGTTATAATATATTCCATTATTTATATACTATGCCATACGCAACTAGAAAAGTCAGGAACAGGCGCTGTTTTAAGGTATATAATAAAAAATCAGGACGCGTGTTCTCAAAATGCACATCGAAAACCAAGGCAAACCGCCAAATTAAATTACTACGCGCGATAGAGAACAATAAATCATTTCGGCTTCGCGTTACTCGTAAAAATCTATAGGATTAGTATATAATGCCGTGCAAGATATGCTGTTCCGTTTCCATTGTTTTCCTCATTGCCATGTTTTATATGACATATCTAACCAACAAAAATGAGGTTATAGAAAAATATCGTAAGAGTCTACCAACATCGCTTGTCCAAACATACGATTCTATAGCAAGGGAGAGAACCATCATTTATTATACAGGGTATGCTTTAGGTGTCGTATTGGCGATTATAATTATCACATATAATACGGTGGTTCGTAAGGAGAAGGTAACGCCCTTATCACTCGTTTGCACAATCGTTGGTTTCGCATTTATAGTCAACTATTTCTATTATATTTTGGCACCGAAATCGAAATGGATGTTAAATGAGGTTAGAACACCCGCGGAAACAAAGGCTTGGCTAGAAATGTATCGCAATATGAGCTTTTATTATCATAGTGGTTTACTCCTTGGTCTGGTTGCTATAGGAACTTTTGGTTATGCGTTCCGATAAACTACACCTTTAAATAATATAAATATATCTATATTTATTATTTACTCATGAATACGCCAAGCGATGAACAGCAATTGGTCATCGAAAACTTAAAATTGGGATATAATGTGATATGTTCTGCTGTTGCCGGTTCCGGTAAATCTAGCACTGTCCTATCCACTGCGAAGCAACTGCCTGAACAATCGATTCTACAAATCACATATAATTCAAGTTTACGACTCGAAATTAAAGAAAAGGTGAAGGTTCTCGATTTGACTAATATAAAGATACATACCTTTCATAGTCTTGCAGTGAAGTATTATGCCGAGGATTGTCACACAGATACTGGCATACGTCGATTGTTATTACATGATACGAAGCCTCGATGTGAAATTGGTGCGATTGACCTATGTATGTTAGACGAATTTCAAGATTGCTCAGAATTATATTTCCGATTCATTGTGAAGTTCCTACGTGATATGTCCAAACCGGTTCAGTTATTGATTCTCGGCGACCCATTACAATGTCTATACCAATTCAAAGGAGCCGATTCGCGCTTCCTAACGTTAGCCGAACAAATTTGGTCGGGATTCGAGCTATTAAAAAGCCAAGTGTTCGTAAATTGTCCACTGCGAATGTCCTATAGGATAACTGATACTATGTCTTCGTTCGTTAATGATGTTATGTTTGGAAACCAACTTATGTTATCATGTAAGCCAGGAGAACCTGTAACATACATTAGAAATTCACGTTATAATATAGAAAAAACAGTGGTTTTTATCATCAAAGAGTTACTGGACAGTGGAGTGAAACCGAGCGAGATTTTTGTATTGGCTGCATCAGTCAAAGGAGTGAATAGCCATGTGAGAAAGATGGAGAATGCCCTTGTGGAACAGAATGTCCCGTGTCATGTTCCCATGTTCGAATCCGATAAATTGGATGAACGTGTCATCGATGGGAAAATCGTCTTCTCTACTTTCCATTGTGCAAAGGGTCGTCAGCGCAAATATGTCTTCATCGTAGGATTCGATAATAACTATTTCAATCAATTTGCGAGAACCATCACCGACAAAACGGAGTGTCCCAATACACTCTATGTTGGTTGCACACGCGCGACACACGGCTTGTATTTATTGGAATTCGACCAATATCCAACCGACAGACCACTTGAGTTTCTCAAGATGGGACACCATGATTTAATAAAGTCCGATTTCGTTAGATTCAAGGGTATGCCACGTTCCATTTTTTACCCAGACGACGGTAACAAAGCTAAGTCGCTCATCGATAAGAAATACGAAACACCAACTAAACTAATTAAGTTCATACCTGATTCGACATTAGACTATATTTCGCCGATTATTGACCGATTATTTACACTAGGTTCTCCCATATCCAGTACAATCGATATACCAATGATTGTGCAAACGAAGCGTGGATTCTTTGAATCGGTCAGCGACCTGAATGGTATTGCCATACCATCCTTATATTATGACCGATTGAAACAGGATAACCAACAAAACATTCTTTATAAAATGGTGGAAAATGCCCTTATTGAGATGAAGGAAAATGAACACATGTATTTGAAGCGCATTGTTAAGGAATTGCCTGAACAATGTGGTTCGATTCGTGATTATCTCTTGCTGGCGAACGTGTATACTGCCATCCAAGAGCGTCTGTATTTCAAATTAAAGCAAATCGAAGCAGATGAATATAGTTGGATATCTGAACAAGTGATGAGCGATTGCTTGGAACGGTTGGATTCGATTATAGGAATTGAGTTGATTGGAGAGAACCCACAGGTTCTCTCAGAACACACAATAATACATCATTCTATGGAAGACATGCATGCGAAGATAGACCAAACACTTGCACCCCACTTCCCAGAGAACATGCGCTTTCGATTTTCTGCCATCGTCGATTTAATCACTGATTCAAGCGTTTGGGAACTGAAGTGCACCAGCGAAATTTCGATGGATCATAAACTACAGGTGATTGTATATGCTTGGATATGGGACATGTTAGACAAACCTGCAAAGGCTTTCAAGATATTGAATATCAAAACTGGAGAAATTGTATTAATGAATTACGTACCTGCGGAACTAACGAACATTGTAGTTGCATTGTTGAAAGGTAAATATGAGGATACTATTGTGAAATCAGATGAAGAATTTTTAAATGATGTGACCGCGGTTTGTATACAAAAAAGTCAAATGGTATAAAGGTAATATGTTTCAATAATATAAGCACAAATGTCAGACCAGTGGAGTTTCTTCGACCCAGATAAATCAAAAAAGGTAATCATCACTACCTTCGATGATGGTAACGAACAATATAAATACTATACAAACACATGGCATATAATCGGTAGATGGCGTGGTAAAGTTGCACTAGTAAATTCGGAAAATAATGATGTTAAACTATCAAGCATTTCTGAATGGAAGGTTATCTCTCTCGCATAGTTCCATCGATTCGAATCCGTTTCGAATTATAAGTCTTCGATATATCCAATAAACATTCATTTACATATGACAAAATCGTATCCATCTCATTCAAAATCTCGCGTGCCTCTTGAATTTCATTACGCAGAGTTACAGCATTATCAAACCGATATATTATATCAGTCGCCGTATTATATAATATAGTCATAACATTATGGATTTCCCGATTTTTCTGGTGCTTCTTATCGAGTCTCTGAATCTGAGTTTTGAATTCCTCCTCCGTAAGTAAATTCCTAAGGTATTGTATACGCAAACCCTGATTGTTCAACACATGGTCCACTGCGTATCTATTCAGTATTACATAACGGAAATGGATTACAGATTCGCAGATTCTCATTACACGATTGATTAATTCGGTATCTATACCTTTTAGTCGCATAGTAGAGGTCATATTACGTGCGAAAGTGTTTGTTATTTCGCGACCACACTGAATATCATTCGGATTACGTGGAGCTTCGCCACCAGTTCTCCGTAACCACTCGAAATAGTGCGGATTATGTATGTTGGTTTCGATACGCCCGGTCCTCCAGCTGAACCCCGTATGACACATTGTGCAGAACATCTGGTCACACCCTTCTATTTTATGAATTCCCTCTCCACAACTCGGACACGACTTAGTATCGTTTGCCAAGAGTGCAACAGTTGCCACAATATCTGGATTGCATGTATGCTCACAATCACGAGACAAACCCTTTATCTCATGACAATCACTACACGCCCATTTCTCACAGATTCCACACTTCCATTGACTACTCAGAAACCCACGGCATTCGGGGTCTGGACACGCCTTAACAAACGTGGTCCGCTCTGTCGTGGTTGTAGTATTACGACTCAACGCACTTCGCTCGTTACGAAGAGCGCTAATTCGCACATTTATTGCTCGCAATTCCACGTCTTCGATTCTACGGATTTCATTGTCGATTCTCTCGCACTTCAGGATGTTCTCAACTAATGGCTGGGTTGCAGGTAAAAGCGCTCGTTCCTGGTCGAAGAGAATCGACTCCCGATGATTCTTATATTCTTTACTTACAAACGTTTTCGTAAATGTCTTTGTAACATACTGCCGTGTCCATTCCTTACCACAAACGGTATTTAAACATCTAGGATTCGTCTCATTCAATAGCCAGGTTTCACAACATTTTCTACAGGCACTATAGTCGCAGTATGGGCACTCGACTTTCAATCGGGTTGTCTTATTATATTTCTCGATACATATTTCGCATTCCATAGTTGTTTTATAATATATAATGAAAATATTCTATATTATCAATTTTACAAAATTGAATAATCCAATAATAAATATATGTAAATATTAAAATGATTCTATCCTTTGAGTCGAACTATGATACCAGCCCAGGTTTAGACTTCGCTAGAGAGCATCCGTATGTGCCGATAGTTATTGTTACGAGTTATGCTGGCTTATGCTATGGTGGTCAAATATACATGTCGACGAGAGAACCATATAGTCTGCACATGCCTTTGGCATACTGGAACTTATTTCTGTCTGCATTCTCCTTCGTAGGTATGTCGAGAACCATGCCACAATTATTATATAATTTACATACCATGTCATTGACGGACAATTTGTGTATGGAACCTAGAAATTCCTTTGGCACTGGCGCGAGTGGATTATGGGTGCAGTTGTTTATATATTCGAAAATACCCGAGCTGTTGGACACATTCTTCATTGTGGCTCGTAAGAAACCGTTGCTATTTCTACACTGGTATCACCATATCACAGTATTGTTATTTTGTTGGCATTCCTATGCAACAGAAGCATCGACAGGCTTGTTCTTTGTTACTATGAATTACTCGGTTCATTCCGCAATGTATGGTTATTATTATTTGATGGCGGTGAATGCTAAACCGAAGTGGCTGAATCCGGCAATAATTACCGCATGTCAAATCGGACAGATGGTTATAGGAACATCGCTATGTGTTATGTCATATAGTCTATTGATGAAAGGCGATGTGAATTGTGCAGTGAGGAAGGAGAACGTCATAGCAGGAGCGCTGATGTATGGTAGTTATTTATACCTCTTCTGTGAATTCGCACTGAAACGTTTCGTATTTAAACGTAAGTTGAAGTAAAAATTGAAATTTGGATTTTATTGCACGAATTGTATTACACAAAAATGAGTCTTGAAATAATCAAAGCATGCAATAGGGAGATACTGGATATTTTCGATGACATCGTTAGAAAAAACCCATCAATGTCGGAATTTGTGTCCCGACTAAAGAGAGAGTTGGCAGCTATAAAGTATCCATTAAAAAAGAACGACTTATTGGAACAAGCAGTGAATGAAATACATACTACTATGGACACTTCAAATATAATTGTGAGATACGTGGTGTTTTATGGCACGGAATATGCTACCGATTTGAGGCTATTCGATACTATGGATTATTTAGCAGCCGAGATTAAACGATTCCGGTCGAAATTGAACAGGTGAAAATTGAATAATATTATTTTTTTATGTAATATGTTATATTAATATAACATATGGACCAAAAACGAACTGCAGTTGTTCGTATTCGCTCATTATCGGAAGACTATTATTCCCGTTCTCCAAATACACAAGCTATAATAAAAAATATGGTGGGAGCAATACCGACATCATCAAAATGTATCGAAGAACATAGTAATATAGAAGAATATATCAAAGCGTCGCCTACAACTCAGTATAACATGGTAGCTTATTGTTTGGTCCCACATAATATTGCATTAAAGGTCAAACCAAAGTAAAAAAATGTTTGTGTATTATTATTACTATTAAATTATTACGCCTCACTCTCATACCAATACGACGTATACTCACTCGCCCTGATACCCGCCATCCATAATCCGAATGTCATATTGGTGTTCCTCGCCGCCTCTACACACAGATTTTCTACCATGTTCACTGTTTCCGTCCGAATCAAGTTGTTATTATTCGCCAGGTTATCGCGCATCTGACGAACAAACTCTCCGCGAATCAGGTCATTTAGGTCTCTTGAGTTCTCCAGCCACTGGTCGATGACCGATGCACGGCTATCAGGGCCGAGGGATTTCTTGGCCGGAGGTTCGCAGACTTCCGTTCGGCAGTAGGCGCAAGTTCCCTGTGTTCGCATGTGCTTGACGAAGCACGTCACACAGTATATGTGACCGCATTTAATGGTAACACTCTCGTCGAGAACTTCCTCGTAGCATACCATACACTCCTTTTTCTCTATCTCAGATTCTGGGTATTCGACCGGTTCCTCTGCGTCTCTCCATAGCTCTTCTAGGAACACTGTCTCGGTGTCCAGGTTGAATCGGTCAACGGTATCCAAGTCGAACAAGTCGGGCAGAGCCAGTTCTGACTGGCAGGTGCGCGCGTTGTGTCCCGTCTGTCTGCAAATTCTACAAGGCATGTTGATTCAAATTGTTGGTTGGTTCTAGTGAAATTAAAATAAGTGTTACAAAATACAATCAATTTTACAAGTTTGCAACACAATTTCTTTAAGTAAAAAAAACAATAAGTCTTAAAAGTCTTGGGAAGGAATCATTATTAATAGGTTGTTTTGAAAAATGGACATTTATAAAATGTCCAAAAATAAATATACCAAGAACTTTCTCAAACTCGATTTTATTAAAAAATGGTTTGTGAGCATAATGCTTTGATTTGCGATTCTCCCTGAAAATTTTGTTAGCATAATATTTTTTATGTTTTTATTCGGAAAAGTATTTAGAGCTTTTTCTGTCATCATTTTATGATGACAGAAATGATGACGCAAAACGCGCCGAAATATTTATGTGAGAAGTGTGACTATAGATGCTGTAAGAAATCAGATTTGACTAGACATTGCGCAACTGATAAATGCAAAATGGCGCGAAATGATGACAAAATGATGACACAAAAAGAGCCGCTCGATAAATTTATGTGTTTGTGTGGACGTGGCTACAAATATCGTCAAGGACTACATGTTCACATGAAAAAATGTGATAAGACCGATGGGTTTGTGGCAACAATGCCTTCAAAAAGTGATGAATTGCAGATACTGACAAACTTGGTTACCGAATTAGTGAAAAGTAATATGGAGCTTGTGAAACAAAACCAGGATATTCAAAAACAAACCCATGATGCAATTACACAAAATCATAATCAGATGTTGGAGATTGTAAAGAATGGAACAAATAACGTAACTACAAATAGTAATAATAAGTCATTTAATATAAATCTATTCTTAAATGAGCAGTGTAAAGATGCGCTGAACTTAACCCAATTCGTAAAAGGAATCGAGGTTTCGCGCGAGGACCTAATGAACACAGGGAATCTAGGATTTGTCAATGGAATCTCGAAAATACTACTGGATAACTTAAAACAACTGGGTGTTCACGAGCGACCGATACATTGCACAGATTTAAAACGTGATATAGTTTATATAAAGGATGAAGACAAATGGACAAAAGAAGAGGATGACAAAAAATTACGCATTGCAATACAAGAAGTCTCGAGGAAGAGTATGGGAACACTAATAAATTGGAAGAAAAGCAACCCAGATTATGCCGATGTGAACTCGGAGTTCTCCCAACAATGCATATCTATGCAACGCAATTCTGTGGCAGGGGATGACCGCGATACATTTTTCCCAAAGGTAATTCGTGCATTAAACAAAGAAATGGTCGTAGACAAGAATTTGCAAAATTGATAATATAATAATAATATACTATATTATGAAATAATGGCAAAAATACAACCAATTGAAAAAGTTGACTTTAAATTACCTATAATAAAAAATAAGGACATAGTTCTGAGCGAAGATTCAAATGATTCATCTATAATACCCTATCGAACATATAGAGATGGAATGTATACATATCTTATATATAGTGTTAGTCAGAATGGAAAAACATTGCGCCAGTTTATAAAAGATTTGAATACTCAAAAACCAAAGCGTTCATTTCGTCAGACATTTCGCAAACAGTTGATTATAAAACCAGTAGATATATTATTACAGTTGATAGATGCATGTGATTACTTATTAACGAATAATAAAATACTCTCACAATCGCACATAAATCCAGATTTAATATGGGTTGAATATGACCATGACCACAAGATAACTGTAAAATTCATAGATACATTAGATTTCAGTGTAATGACGGATATATGTGGACAAGGCACTATGTATTTATCACCCGAATTATTAGGAAAACAAAATCATGTCACGTTCTATGCAGAGGAATCAAACCAAATAAATAAACAAAAAAGCCTTAAACGGTATGATACTAGACCGTCTACAATAAGTTCAGTGTATTCTCTGGGATTAGTTATGTATTTTATGGTTACAAATGAAGACCCGTATGTCGGGTCTAGAATACATGTAAGTGAAAGACCGCATTTAGGTCATTTAAACCCGGATTATTCGAAACTGATTTATATTGCAACAAATCCTGACCCAAAGCATCGACCGACATTAAAGGAGTTTCGCGATATGATAGTGGATATTGGGAAGCCTACTTCGATGTGGTGGTGGTGTATGTAATTATATATTTTTTATTATTGATTGGTTAATTATATAAACACAATTACAATAATAATAATAAATGGCACCACCAAAGGTTGATGAAATTCCACCCCATATGATTGATGCGTATAAAATGAATGGTATTACACCTATACATAACTGGTATATCGATGACAGTCAAGAACAGACATGCCATATTTGGACAAATGAGATAATATCTTACTTTATAGATGGTTTCACATACGACAAGATAACCGCTGGTAAAAATGTATATGAAAATTATAAGGATGCGCCGCGTTTCATTATGGAGGCGTGTATAAAATACGAATCTCATATTCGTGGTAAGACTATTGCAGTTATTGGTTCTCACTATCCATGGATTGAAGCAATCTTGATTAATGGAGGTGCAACGTCAGTTACAACTGTCGAATATAATGTGCCGGTTTGCAATCATGACATTATAAAAACTATATCGTATGATGATTTTTGTAGGTCTGATGTAAAGTATGATTCTATATTCAGTTATTCGAGTATAGAACATTCGGGCTTAGGTAGATATGGTGATGATTTAAACCCGGATGGAGACCTAGAGACAATGATGTATATACATAAATCGTTGAAACCAAATGGGTTGTGTTTTTTGGGAATTCCGGTAGGCACAGATGCAGTTGTTTGGAATGCCCACCGAATATATGGAGAGAATCGCCTGCGTATGATTTCTTCATATAAATTCAAAGAAATCGAATGGATAGGTCATAGTCGAGATTTATTAAAGACATGCAAGCCGGATGATATGTTTATGTTGCGAGCGAATATAGAACCATTGATGGTTCTGCGTAAATTATAAATTATAATATTTTATCACATAAAAATAAAATATTAATCAATCTAATGAAGGCTATTAGTTTGTTCTCCGGTATGGGTGGTGATTCGCTCGGTATGGTGAATGCAGGGCTTGAATTGGTTGCATATTCTGAGAAGGAAAAGGTTTTTCGTGAGACACATGATTTGAATTTCAAGGAGTGTGTTGCGCTCGGTCAGAAAGTGAATGGTGATATCACCAAGATTCCCGATTCGGAATTCGAGGCATACACAAACCAGGTAGACATGATATTCGCAGGATTTCCGTGTTTTGTGAAAGGCACCCAGGTTCTCACAAATGTTGGATATCAGAGTATTGAGGATGTTACATTGAACATGAAGCTGGTTACTCATAATGGTAGGTATAAGCCAATTGTAAACTTGCAACAGAAGCTGTATACAGGCGTAATGTATGAAGTAACATATGCAGACCACAACACCGTTGTTTGCACAGAAGAACATCCGTTTTACGTGAGAACGTATAATGGGAAATTCGATTTTAGTAAGCCGATTTGGAAGGCTGCAAAGGACCTTACGATGAATGATTTTTGTGGGATGGTTACTAACTCGACAATCAACGTCCCTGTATTGCCATCTAAGAAAGGGATATGTTTACGCGATAAGAAGATTTTTGCAGAAACCGCTAACAATTTATGTCTGCATGATAAGACTGTTATTTCCAAAGAGGTTCACGATTTATGTTTACACGATAAGAGAGTTATCGCAGAAGGCAATACGTTTTATGTTGAGAATGAATATATCTGGTATGCTCCGATTTCATTCGTCGCACGTCAGGTGGTCGATGAAGATGTCTATAATTTTGAAGTGAAAGATGATAATAGTTATATAGTAGAGAACATAATCGTGCATAATTGTCAGGGATTTTCACAGGCGGGCAAGAAGGATGCAAACGATGTGCGAAACACACTGTTTAGTCAGTTCTTACGGGCGACTCGAATTGTAAACCCAAAGTATATTATTGGAGAGAATGTGAAGGGACTTTTGACTCGTGAAATGGATGATGGACGTAAATATATCGATGTAATCGTGAGTGAATTTGAGAACCTTGGATATAAAATTAAATATAAGTTGTTTAAAACGGATAAGTATGGAATACCTCAAAAACGCGAGCGTTTGGTAATCATAGGTTCTCGGACTGGTGCTGAACTTCAGTTTCCTGATGAAATACCTGGGACACCCAATTTGATGAATATTGTTAAGTTCGACATGACAGGGTCTATTAAAATCGAGCCTGAGGATTTCGATATGTCAACCATACCCGCGCAATGCATAATTACTGATATGGAGAACGAGGAAGATGAGGGTAATCCGCATCCGTATTTGAGACTGAAGGCAAAACGAAGAAATGAGACGTATGGAGACAAGACATATGCAAACATGTTGTCATTTGGTAAGCGTGATTCGCCGATTCACTGTGAAATAATTGATATTCGTGGACCATCGAAGACGATTATCTGCACGTATGAGCACCAACCACGTCTGTTTGTTCCGTTACGTAATAAGAAAGGATATTTCTTGCGTTGTCTGTTACCAGATGAGCTAAAGCAGATACAGGGATTTCCGGCAGATTATAAGATGGCAGGTAATCTGAAGCAAAAAATCGTGCAGATTGGTAATTCAGTGCCACCGGGATTGATAAAGTTGGTAGCGGAATCATTGATGAAGGAGTAATTATACATCGAAACCGATTGAATATGGGTATTTCATGAAGCAATAGTCAGTCCAATTTGTGTGGAATGCATGGTTTGTTTCATTCCATTCGAATAAATACTTGTTTCCAGACAGAGTTCGTATAGGAAACTCGTGCCATAATTTATATTTGAAGTGAAACAATAGGTTCATTATGCCCATTTCATTAGTCCGGCAAACGGGGTAGTCGTTCATTGCTTGGATTAGTTCATTCTTGTTACATATATTCAAAATATCTGTATCATAAATCCACATACAGTTTAAGAAATACTGGGAATTGAAAATGTTCTCTCCGAAGTCGTGTTTAACACGGTCGATTGGTTGGGTTCTCCCAAAATCTAACTGATTTCTGAATATTTTGTTCTTTTGGAAATAGGGGGCACAATCATTCGGGGCGAGGAACTTACCTACATAATCCAGCTCCAGCAAATATTCGACTGTGTCGAGAACACGCAGTCCGGCATCCAGATACACTACTCTTGACCATTTTTTAAAATAATCGTCGAACATATGCAACTTCTCCCATTGATTCAATTTAAAAAGCTCTCTTTTATCACTATTTTCGAATCCTTTACTACCAATGTTCTCTACTAGTGTAGTTTTATCTATAGTTTCAAATTTAACTTCAACGACATTGTATTTCTGTTTGAACTCATCTGACAAAACGAAATCGATAGTTGCAAGAACAACTGAGCCGGTCCAACATCCTCTCGTTCTCAGGTCTTTTATGGTTTGTTCCGCTCTTTGAAAAAATAACTTATCGGTTATCAAAGCAAACGTTGTCTCAGTCTCAGTCTCTATTTCCATAATATACTTATTATGTATTTATTTTTTATATAGTGACATATTCACGATATAAAACGAATTATTATAGTCCAAATATCTTTGGCATATTCCAGCCGCCTCCCTTCATCTTTTTACCAGACATGAACTGGCTGAGGTAATTGAATACAAACGACAATATGAAAAGCACAATCATTAGCATGATTAATGTGTTTACAAACTTGGACAACATACAATACCAGCTATTATCGTCCGACTTGCATTGCACGACGGTCCCAAACAGACCGAATACTCCGCTTCCACCAATACCGCCACCAACACCACTCGAACTTCTTAATCCTTCTACTGCGCAGCTCATTCTTATACAATAGGGTTATATTTTATTTTTTATTTACAAGGTTCTCTAAAGTGGTTGTAGAAACTAACCTTAACTATTCTTGACGTCACTTGTATTGACTACGATTGTATCTGGAGGAGGTTTACCGTTCGTCTTAGCGCAACCTCTCTTGTGTGCAGATAGGCTTTGTTTATTACGCGCAATAAAATCGCCACACAAATCACATACTAGACAACGTGCTTTTACAGAGGCATATTTCTGTGACAGATACTTATCTAGTGTAGGAAACTGAATATCTTCGATTTGAGAAGTCATTTTCTTATTGAAATCTCTCAATACCATTACCAAACCATCTCTCTGATTAATATATCTGTGAAACTCGTCATTAATATCATCCAACATTTCCTTTGAGATTACATTTGTATCTTCGTCTGTGGTTACATCAGATATCTTCTCTGATAGATTATCAATGATATCTACCGCCAATCGAATCTTGTCTGGCGTATATTCGCAATTCTGAATATAAACGAGAACATTACCTTTATTAATATCAATCTGAAAATTATCCTTGAATGTAATACCCGAATATTGAGAAATAAACACACCACTTGAGTTCTGGTTCTCTATATCACGTATGAACTTCTGAACCTCATCTTTAGGAATATTATAGTCATATTCTTTATTTTCGAATAGGATATTTGGTTTGTTGGTTCTCCTCATAATGAAATCACCCGATGCTTTCATACCAGTTGTGTCTGTGATTTCCGAGTTGGGGTATAGTTCGTTCAATAGAGAGTTCAGACGCTGTTCGCCACACTTACCCTTGCTACTGGAATTCTTATACTTACCTAGGAATTCACCCAAATCATCAATTAGTTTGGTTTGTGATGGTAGTGTGTTCTCCTTTAATCCAATAATATTCTGACTGATACGGTTCTCACTGGCAGTCAATAAGGTGTATAGAGGCTGTTGAACATTCTGTAATAGAGATGTATATTTAGTATCGAAGTTTGCAATAAAATCTGACATAGTTTTCTGACCACCATTGTCCTGTAGCAACATTCGTGTTTCATCTGTAACCTGTTTGTGAAACTCGTTGAAAATAGATTGGAACTGTCGAGTAGATGCTTCATTATTCTTGGGTATGACATCATTCAGCAGCAACGTGGTCTTGTTGACAAGAATCTCATTGTTCTTATCAAAGATGGAATTTATTTTTTCATTGTTAGTAAGAGAATTGGTAGAAATGATATTACGAACATCCTCAATATATTCCTTCTTTAGATTACCAAGCTGCGTTACCATATCTCGAGACACATCAGTATTTATCTTTGTAACGTTCTCATTTACACTTGCAAGATTTGATTGTAGCAAATCTATTTGTTTTTTACTATCGCTCATAAAAGAAAGAATCTGAGAATTAATGTTCTCACTCGTTCGTGTGGTGTGGTTGAAAATGTTCTCGAAGAAATCTATAAAGAACAAGTTTGCAGTCTCGATGTCAATACCAGGATTACTATTATAAAAATTCCAAATTTTCTGATTATCTAGTGTTAGTTTGTATTTGTTAGCATCCATGCTGTTAAATATAATTATACATATATAGTTACATTTTCTTTATATGATTTAAGCTTGAATTAAGATTTGATAAGCTTGAAATAAACTTAAAAAACTTAAAATTAAGCTTAAATAAACTTAAATTAAGAAATCGGTTGCAAAACATTTCTAACATGACAGCATATATGCTGTGAGAAA